>Ga0308309_10000008_pt1 | contig 219671 bp, 209 predicted proteins | sample HubBroMetageWFT5_FD_192491 | JGI IMG/M metagenome (GOLD analysis project Ga0308309, IMG submission 192491) | Warmed and freeze-thawed soil microbial communities from the Hubbard Brook experimental Forest, New Hampshire - Hubbard Brook CCASE Soil... | ecosystem: Environmental > Terrestrial >...
CAAGAACGGAACTCTTTCGCGCGAACTCCGCCGGGTCCGCCGTGGGGCAGTTCCAGATGTCCGCATGCTTGGCAACAACTCGAAGAGACAGTCGTTCACCGCCCGCGCCCACGAGTATGGGTGGCCCCGGCCGTTGCAGTGGCTTTGGCTCACCAATGGCGCCGCGCAGCGTATAGAAGCGGCCCTCGAAGTCGAACGGCTCCGTGTCGGTCCAGATCCGCCGCGTGATGGTCAGAGCTTCGTCCAATGCGGCGACAGCGTCCGCCGTCGAAACGATGTCGACGCCGTATGCGTCGAACTCGCGACGCACGACATCCACGACAGCCTGGTCAAGCGACCCGTTGATGGCGCCGCCGGCTCCAATGCCGAAAATCAGCCGTCCTCCCGATATGATATCGACGGTCGCAGCCATCTTTGCGAGCAGGGTGGGAAGACGCAGACGATTGCTGGTGACCATGATTCCGAGGCGCAAACGGGTGGTCTGTGCGGCGAGCGCGCTGAGGAGGGTCCATGCCTCGAGCGCAGCAGCGCGGACGTCCCCTCGTAAGGGGACCATGTGGTCCCAGAGCCATGCGTGTTCGAATACCAGGGTCGTGTCGGCTTCGCGCCAAGTCGTGAGGATGTCGTCATAGCTCAGGCCCATCTGGCTCGTCTTGATCCCGAAGCTCAGGCGCGTTGCTCCGACTGTCACCGGCATGTCTCCATTCTGGTCGGGTTCACACGGGGTGTTCGGTAACTCGCGACCCGGCTACCGATGATAGTGACGGGCGTGTGCAGCACGCCAAATATCGACCTGGTCCGATCGCTTCACGCAAAGCGACCTCTCTCGCCAGGCAAGCGGTGACGACACCGTGATCGGCGTGTGCGCCGACGTCCACGTGGCGCCGATGCGCCCGTTCGCCGGCGGCCCTACCTCAGGGACGGTCTGCTTCTGAAGTCCAAGGTGACATCCCCGACCTGGGCGGGATGCCCCTGCAGCCAACTGCGTGCATAGGGGCACCAGGGCACGATCGTCAAGTGGTCTGCCCGGGCCTTGGCAAGCGCCGCTTCAACCAGTAAGCCGCCGACGCCCTGGCCACGAAACGCTTCCGGGACTTCGGTGTGCATGAGGTGCAAGCGATCGCCATGGAGCTTGTACTCCAGCGTTGCCGTGGTCCCGTCCATGGACACGGCGAACTGCTGCTCGGCGGTGTCGTCGATGACCGACTGAGTCATGCCATTACGGTTCGCGCGTCGGATGTCCTCGTGTGGAGCGATGTTCCGATACCCTAGCCGGGCCGTGGTCATGTGCGCATCCGCGTCATGGCCGCAGGCGTCAGAGCTCCGGAATGGCCGATCGGGGACCCGAAGCCCTCGACCAGACCATGGCCCTGCTCGCCGCTGGTGCCCCGCGGCTCCGCCGGCAGCGGAAACCCCCCATGGGCGACCTAGTCCGACACCGCTCGCCGCGCGGATGACATGCTTCGACCCGGCGCTGTCCCCACCCCGAGTGGACCCACGCAATAATCGGAGGAGGTAGAGCGATCGTCGGACCACGTCGGATACCAACTCGATGACCGCGCTCAAGTGGATCGGCTTCGCGGCCGGGCTCGGGCTCTACGGCGTTACGGTCATCAGCCTGATCAACACCTTGGTGCTCCCGCGCTCCGCCACCTCGTTGATCGGCCGGGCAGTAACGCGCATGGTGCGCAACGGGATGTGGCTCGTCTCCAATCGCATCCAGACGTACGATGCGCGCGACAAGATCCTTGCGTACGCAGGCCCCGCCTGGCTTCTCGCGATGCTGCTCACATGGCTCACCATGGTGTGGTTCGCCTTCGCATTGCTGATGTGGCCGGTCATCGACGCCGCTGCGTCGTTTGGCACCGCTCTCGAGCTGTCGGGATCGTCGATGTTCACGCTCGGGTTCGCGAGCCCGAGTGGCGGTGTGCCCCTCGTGCTGACGCTCGCCGCAGCCGCGAGCGGCATCGGTGTCGTGTCGTTGATGATCGCCTTCCTTCCGACGTTGTACGGCGCCTTCAACCGGCGTGAGGTCCTCGTCACCTTGCTCGACGCACTCGCCGGCTCACCGGCGTGGGGGCCCGAGGTACTCGCACGCCAGGAACTCGTCGACAGCGTCGAAAGTCTCGAAAGCCTTTACACACGCTGGGCCGAGTGGTCGGCTGAGGTCTCCGAGAGTCACACCAGCTATCGGACGCTGGTGTGGCTCCGCTCACCGACGCCGCTGCGCTCCTGGCTGACCGCGCTGCTGGCGATGCTCGACGCTGCGGCCATGCAGCTCTCGCTGAATCCACTCACCGCACCACCGAGTGCGCGCTGGTTGATGCGAATGGGGATCGTGACGCTGCAAACGATCGCGGCGACCCTGGAGCTGCCGTACACAGCGGATCCGAAGCCGGACGATCCCATTCAGTTGACGCGCGAGGACTTTGACGAGGGTATCGCCGTCCTGCAGCGTGTCGGGTGGAAGATGGAGCGCGATCTCGACGACGCCTGGGTGCACTACCGTGGCTGGCGCGTCAATTACGAGCAGGCCGCGTACAGCATCGCAGGGCTCATCGATGCCCCACCCGCGCCCTGGTCCGGCCCGCGGCGCCTTGCGGGGAAGGTGATTCCGCCGGCGAGACCACCCCACCGTGAGCCATCGCTCGAGTTCGCAACCTTGCGTCGGGTGACGACCAAGCGGCGCGCCGCACGGGGCGCGGTCAGGGCCTCCGCGGTTGCAGACGACGGCGAGCCGCAGAGCTCCTAACCGCGGGGAACCATCAGGCCCGGTAGCGCACCTGGAACGTCAGACACCCATCATCGCTCCGCCATGGTCCGTGAGCCATGCCCGGCGGCCGGCAGGCGTACATGCCGGCAGTGAAGGTTTCATTCAGCCGCAGATCGGTGATCGAGCCCTCGACGATGTATACCTCTTCCCAGAACTCGTGTATCTGGACCGCGTTGGGCGTGGTGTCGGTGCCGGGCGCGAAGCGCATCACCGAGGTGGCAACGCCGGTTTCGGGATCGTCGGCGAGGATGGATTCAGTGAGGCCGACGACGTCACCAGCGCACGGCGTGAAGTCCATGGTGTTCGTCGCGAAGAATTCACGTTCTGGCTTAGCCATGGTGGGGGAGCACCTCATAGGAGTGGGTCAGACTCATGGTCGGGTTCAGTTTCAGCTCAAGGCGCGGGCGTCGCCCCGCGCCATCAGGTGCACCGCCAGGCGCCCGAGATGTTGAGTCCGATAGTGGGCGGGGTCGGTTCGCCCCCGACATAGGCGAGGGCTGCTTTCACAGAGCCTGATCGGCCATCGACGCCTGTGACGCGGATGATGCCAGACATCGACTGCCACAACGCGCCCGTCACGTACTCGCGTACAAGGACGCTGGCATCGACATACGTAACACTCGAACCGTGATAGCCGGCGACGGTCAGGTACAGCAGGTAGCCGTGTGTCTTGCCCTGCAGATGCAGCACGTGCTGCAGTGTGCTGCCGGACACGGAGCAATACGAGGCCGTGCCATTCGTAGCAGGCACCGCGCAGTCGTCGAAGACCCCCACGATTTCGAGCTGATCCGTCGTGCACGACGGTGGCGTGGGCAGAGGGGGAATGGGCAAAACGGGAAACGGCGATGGCGTGGCCACGACGGTCGGGGTCGCCCGTGGCTGCGGCGGCGGACGGCGGATGGCTCCTGTGGCAATCAACGACGCCAGGCCGACCACGAGCACGACCGCTCCAAGCGACAGCAGCGTTCCATATCGGCTCATGCTCTTCCTGATTATCGACACCCGCCCCGGGGAGCTCCTCCGTCCCCGAAGGCCGATCCGGCTATTCGAGGTGGGGGCTACCACCTGGCACGGTGGTGCCAGCGCCCTTTCCCTCCAATGGTGATGCATCTAACGTGAGGACATGTCTATGGGCGCCGGATCCCCAGGGTGCTCGCGGGAGCGGGTGACTGGATGGCCGGAACGCAGGGTTGGTGCGACGTGAGCGTGCGCGGCATCAGCAGACTCGCCTGGGCACTCGCCACAGGCGGGGTGGCCCTGACCGCAGGCATCACCGCGCTGGTGATCACCAACCGGGGTTCGATACACAGCCTCGCGGCGATCAATCCAACGGAAGTGGTGATGTCCCTGACGTTCGGGGTGGTGGGTGGCTTGATCGCATCGCGGCAGCAGCGCAACCCGGTCGGATGGCTCTTCCTTTTCATGGCTCTCGTCATGGGACTGGGAGGAGTGGGTGCCCAATACGCACGTCTGGCGGCGATCACCGATCCGGGTCTCCCGGGAGCGTCCTGGGCGCTCTGGATCTACTTTTGGATCGAGGGACTCGTGTACCCGGCAGGGGCCGCGACCCTGACGCTCCTGCTGATTCCGGACGGCCACCTGCCGTCGCGAAGGTGGCGGCCCGTGGTCCCGCTGGCGGTGATTGCAACGGTGTTCATTGCGGTCGTTCTGGGAGCTCTGGGATCGTCACCGCTGCAGGGTCCGGATAACCGACCGCAGCTTCCGAATCCCGCTGGCATCCCCGTATTGGAATCCCTGTCACAGGGTCCATTTGGTGTTCTGTGGTTCGGCGGTTACGCGTTCCTCGTACTCGCCGCCGTCGCCCCGCTCGTGCGGCTCCGTCACGCGCGAGGCGAGGAACGGGCGCAGTTGAAGTGGATTGCCTTCGTGATCGTCGTCACAGCTGCGATTACCGCGGTCGACGTCGTCGGATCATTGGTCGCACCGCAGTCGGTGCTCAACAGCCCTGAGGCCCTTGTGCTGATCAATGTTGTGGGGTTCGGGATTGCGCTCCCCGTCGCGATCGGCGTCGCGGTGCTGAAGCATCGCCTCTATGACATCGACGTGTTCATCAGTCGCACGCTCGTGTACGGGTCGCTGGCGGTATTCATCACGGCCGTGTATGTGGGCATCGCGGTGGGCATCGGGACGTTGGTGGGGAGCGGTGGGAAACCCAACCTGGCGCTGTCGATTCTGGCCACCGCGATCGTGGCGGTCGGCTTCCAGCCGGTGCGGGAGCGGGTCCAGAAGGTGGCCAACCGGCTGGTGTACGGCAACCGGGCGACCCCGTACGAGGTGCTCAGCGAGTTCTCGGGACGCGTGGCGGAGACATATGCGGCGGACGAGGTGCTACCCCGGATGGCACGGGTGCTCCAGGAAGGAACAGGTGCGGAGTCGGCGACGGTATGGCTGCGCGGGAGTGCGGAGTTGCGCCCAGCGGCGACGTACCCGGCGGGTATGGGTGCAAGCCAGTCGCTCCCCATGAGCAACGGGACCCTGCCGGCGACGCTCGAGGCGACCCAGGCGGTGGAGGTGCGCCATCAGGGCGAGCTGCTCGGTGCGTTGAGCGTGAACAAGCGGCGTGGGGAAACGCTCACTCCGATCGAGGAGAAGTTGGTGGACGACCTCGCCCACCAGGCGGGATTGGTGCTCAAGAACGTGGGCCTGAGCGCGGATCTACAGGCGCGCCTCGATGATTTGCGCGCCTCACGGCAGCGATTGGTGAGTGCCCAGGACATGGAGCGGCGCCGTCTGGAACGCAACCTCCACGACGGCGCCCAGCAGCACCTCGTGGCCTTGAAGGTGAAGCTGGGGTTGGCGGAGATCCTCCTGAGCCGGGACCCGGCGAAAGCGGCGGCCACCCTGGAGCAGCTCAAGGGTGATGCGGACGAGGCTCTCGAGACCTTGCGCGACCTGGCCCGGGGGATCTACCCGCCGCTGCTCGCCGACAAGGGATTGGTGGTGGCGCTGGAGTCGCAGGCGCGCAAGGCGACAGTGCCGGTGCGGGTGGAGGCGGAGGGAGTGGAGCGCTACACGCAGGACGTTGAGGCGACGGTGTATTTCTGCGTGCTCGAGGCGCTCCAGAACGTGCAGAAGTACGCCGGGGCTTCCCAGGTCGTGGTGCGCCTTGATGCCCGCGCCGACCCCGCCACGCTGACCTTCGAGGTGGAGGATGACGGCACGGGGTTCGACACCGCGACAACGCGCACGGGTGCCGGGCTCACCAACATGAACGATCGTGTGGACGCGCTCGGCGGCACGGTGCACGTGATCTCTCACCCGGGCGCCGGCACCCGGGTCTCCGGCGAGCTGCGCGTGCGGGAGCCCGTCCCAGCGACACCGTAACGACGGACCCGGCGGGACGGCACAACGTCCCCACGCACCGATCGGCCCATACAATCCGCGCCATGCGGCGATTCATCGGAAGGGGTCGGAGCCTCTGGGCCACCCCCGGGCTCCAGGAGGCGGGGGTCGTGCTGGGCCTGCTGGCTCTCGGACTCCTCATACGTCTGCCGCATTTGAGCCAGCCGTTGACTGCGATCTCGTCGTTTCGGCAGACCGAGACGGCGTATCCAGCTCTCATCTATCACGAGCAGGGGATCAATCTGCTCAACCCCCAGCTCCCGGTGCTTGGCAGCCCATGGCAGGTTCCGTTCGAATTCCCGCTGTTCCAGGCCATGGCCGCACTTGTCATGAACGTTGGAGTGGGCGCCGACCTTGCGCTTCGAGCAAGCGGCCTGATCTGTTTCATGGCAACCGCGTTCGCGCTCTGGGGGCTGGTTCGCCACCTCTCGACGCGGACTGCCGCGGTGATCGCGCTCCTCGTCTTTCTGCTGTCACCGTTCAATATCTGGTGGAGCCGGTCGTCGATGATCGAATACATGGCGACGGCCTTCTCGGTCGCGTACGTCTGGGCCGGGATGATCTGGATCGACAAACGTCAGAAACGTTTTGCAGCGCTCGCCATCGTGCTCGGCACGCTCGCAATGGTCGTCAAGGTGACCAGCGCGATCTTCTGGATGGTTCCACTGCTGTTGTATTGGTCTCGCGGGCCGAGGCCGCCACTGCGGGTCTGGCTTCGTGATCGACTCAATATCTCCCTGGTGCTGTTCGCGATTCCACTGATTGCGTGCGTGCTCTGGACGCACCACGCCGACGACATCAAGGCGTCGAACCCCGCCACCAGTTGGCTCACCAGCGAGGCGCTGTTCATCTGGAACTTCGGCACCATCGCTCAGCGCTTCAGCGTTCATGCCTGGTACGACATCATTCACCCATTCGACACGCTCGTGACGGGGCTGCCGCTGTGGGCATTCGCGATCCTCTGCGGCATCGCATGGCTGCGTGAACGGCGCGCGGTGTGGATCGGCATCCTCCTCGCCGGCGCCCTGCCCGTCGTCGTGTTCTTCAACCTGTATGTCGCCCAGCAGTATTACCTGGCCGCGGTGACACCCGCCGTCGCGGCTGTCCTGGGGTACTCGCTCGACGGGGTCATTCGCTACTGGCGTCCTGGCCCGCTGCGGGTCGTGACCGGGCTCGCCATCCTCGCATCGTTGGGTTCTGCACTGGTTGCTCAGCGTGACTTGCTTGCGCCCATCTACACAAACCGGGTGGCGGATCCACTTACCGTGTTGCCGCAGGCGCGCGAGATCGACGCAGGCACGAAGCCTCAAGACCTCATTGTGTTCGACGGTCTCACGTGGTCGCCGGCGGTACCGTACTACGCTCGGCGACGAGGGATGATGCTCCTCCCGATCATCGTCACGACCCGGCTGCTCGATGCATTGCCGGCGCAGGGGTACACGTATCTCTACACCGCTCCACAGAACGTTCGCTTTTCATCCACAGCGCGTGAGGTGCTGGAACGCTGGGAGTGGTTCGGCGAGGTGAGCCAAAATCTGTTTCACCTCGGTTCCAGCTACGCGAGCGTTGCCAGTGCAGGGATCGCCGCGACGGCCACACCGTTCGAGCCCGCCGCGGGATCCGCATCGCTCATGGCCGCACCCAAGGTGATGAGCTGCGATGGCTTGACGACAGACATCGCCACCGCAGCCGGCAGCACCGTCACGCTGCAGTTTGCAACGCCCTCCCCCGCGGCCGATGACAGCCTCGACATCAACGGGCAGTGGATCCCTGCGGAGAGCACGGTCGTCGTGGAGCCGGGGGATGATCCGGACGGCTCGCTGCGGCTCTCATGCGAAGGCGCGACCGCGCTCGAACTGGCCGGTGTGTACGTGCGGCCGTCGTGACGGCCTGACGTACATCACCCACCGCGCTCTCGGCGATCAGCTTGCTGACGCTGCTTTCGCCTGCAGCGCCGCTCGTGCCGAAGCGACGATGTCATCGCTGGTGTTGGCATGGCCATCGATGCCCCATCCGCCCTCAGGCGATTCTGTGATCAGTACCCAGGTGCGATCGGTCAGGCTCGGGTCGCCGGCTGCCGCCACGACGATCTCGGTGAGCTCCTTGACGACGCCGAGCTGCTTCTCGCGATCGAGGACGTGCACCGGGGTGAGCACCTGGATGCGGACGTAATTGCTGTCGCCTGCCGCATTCGAGATCGCCTCGGCAGGCAGGTCGTGGATGAACGCGGCGGTGTTCTCGAAGAACAGCGGGAGCTCTGGGACCTTCTCCCAGCGCATGACCGCCCTGGCGAGATCCTGGGCGAGCAGGTGCTTGTCCTTGAACGTGCCTTCTGAGGCGAAAACGTCGATCATCGGCATGGGAGACCTCCTTGCGGTCGGGTGAACGGCGGGGAAGCGCGGCGAGACGTGTCCGGCGAGTGGAATATGACCGGTCATCTTACGCAAACCTGAGATAGTGGGCTGGTGCCGCGTGCCAGCGTCAGGGATCAGCTCATCGAGAGCGCCGTCGACGTGTTCCACGCGCGTGGGTTCAACGGCTCCAGCGTCCAGGACATCGTCGAGGCGGCCCGCGTGCCGAAGGGATCGTTCTACAACCACTTTGCGAGCAAGGAGGCGCTGGGGATCGAGGTTGTGCACGCATACAGCCGCCTCGTCGGCGCCTATGTGGCCGAGGCCGGCGCGAGCGACATCTTCTCAGGCGATGGCACCCCACTCGAGCGGATCCGCAGGTATTTCGAAGCGGTCGTCGAGCAGAACGTCAGCTGTGGCGTCCGCAAGGGCTGCTTGCTTGGCAACTTCGCGACGGAGCTCGCTCCACACAGCACCGAGATTGCCACCGCCGTGACCGAAGCCCTCGACAACTGGAGCGCAGCGGTCAGCAAGGCGCTCGTTCAGGCGCAGGAAGCTGGGCAGCTCGCCGAGGGTGCGGATGTCGAGGCGCTGGGGCGCTATCTCGTCGACGGCTATGAGGGCGCAGCAACGCGGGCGAAGCTGATCGGTGATCGCGCGCCAATGGATGAATTCATTCGGACCACCTTCGATTTCTTGCTCGCGCAGTCCCCTCGCGCTGTCCGAGGTCGCAGCGCGACTCCTTGACTGCTCATCGTTCCCGTCGCCGCGTCATCTTGCGCAGGGCGGGGAGCGCCGCTGCGACGGCGGCGCGGTCGGCCGCCGGCAGCGTCTCGAGATAGGACTGCAGCACCGTCGTTCGCGCCGCGATCAATTGGTTCGCGATCCGTTCCCCCGCGGGAGTGAGTCGGACGATGACGGCGCGGAGGTCGCCCTTATCCTCGAGTCGTCGCACCCAGCCGAGGCCTTCCATGCGGATGACCACCGCGGACATGGTCGGTTGCTTGAGATGATCCAAGCGCGCCAAGTCCGTCACCCGCTGCGGCCCGGCATCGTGCAACGCCAGCAGAGTCCGGGCCTGCGCTGAGTTCATGCCTGGGGGTAGCACCGCCTCGCGGAGCACATTGGTCAGGCGCGTGAGCGCGACACCCAATTGGTCGGCGACTCGAGCACTGGCCATCCTGGTCGCATTGTATATAGAGGGTCTATGCAGGCGTGGGAGATCTGTCGTCAGCCGAGCTTGCATTGCACCGACGGTCTATATAGACTATCTATATAGACCGGGAGTGCGACGAGTGCCGTTTCAGCTGCGGGTGACGGAGCAAGGAGGTGCACATCATGGTTCAGGCTGCGCTTGATCAGACCGCGTCGAATAGGCAGCAACACGTCACCGGTCCGGTGTTGCTCGCCGATCGCGGCTCCGATGACGCCAAGGTGGCACGATGCGCGGCTGCGGATGTGGCCGCTCACGAGGGCGTGCCGTTGCGTCTCGTCACCGCCTGGGAGGTTCCGGCGATGGGGAGAGTCACACCAACGGCAGGCGAGCTGGATGTCCCCGGCGTGTACGAGAGCTCAGCGCGCGCAGCGCAGCAAGGGGTCCGCGACCACCTCGGTTCGCTGGGGATGCGAGTCGGCGCAGGGTACGTTGCTGAAGGCAGCGCCATCACGGTCGTCGCGCAGACCGCCGATGCGATTGACGCGTCACTCGTGGTCATCGGCAGCCGCGCAGGGCGCGGGGTGCGTGGTCACCTGATGGGGCTGCTCCCGGAGGCGTTCGTTCGCGGGATGCACCGCCCGGTGCTGGTGGTTCGAGGTCAATCTTCAGACTGGCCTCCGAGGTCGATCGTCATCGTGGATGCCGACGGGTCCGACGATCCGGCCGCCGCCCTCGAGGGCGCCAGGCTCGCCCGGGTGCTCGGGATACCCGCCGCACTGGTGCGCGTCACGTCACAGGGGAGTGCAGCCGGTTTCGATAGCGATGAGCCTCCCCTCGGCTCCGTTCGCGAGGACGTTCGGCGACGCGCTTCGCGTTTGGAGGCGGAGAGCGGCGCTGAAGTCACCTCATGGGTGACGACCGGAGAGCCGGTCGGGGTGTTCCTCGGTCTTGCCTCGGACCCGCGAGTTCTGGTCGTCGCGGGTCGTGGGGCGAAGCACCACGGCCAGGGCCGGATCGTGTCCGCGCTTCTGCACGAGGCCGCCGGTCCCGTGCTCATCGTGCCGGAGCGGAGTCGCGATATCGAGCACACACGTTGAAAACCCTCTACACGGCGGAGGCGGTGGTTGAAGGCGGACGATCCGGACACGGCGGGAGCTCAGACGGTCGGCTTGAGGTCGACCTGTCCGTGCCCAAAGAATTGGGTGGCGACGGAGGGCCCGGCACCAATCCGGAGCAACTCTTTGCGGTCGGGTACGCCGCCTGCTTTCAATCCGCGCTGCTGGGTGTGGCGCGGGGTCGCATGCTTGACGCCTCGGACTCAATCATCGTGGCGCGCGTGGGCATCGGCCCGACGCGTCACGGCAGTTATGGCCTCTCGGTCGCGCTCGATCTGCACGCGCCGCATCTGTCGAGAGAAGTCGCCGAAGACCTGATGCTCCAGGCCCACGAGCGCTGCCCCTACTCGAATGCGACGCGCGGCAATGTCGACGTCGCATTGAGGGTTGACGGCGCGGACGTCGAGCCACGTGTGACTGAAGTATCCAGGTAGGCGAATGACAACGTGCGGCCGCCGGGATTGAATGCCGGACGGCTGCAACCACTGGGGTTCGTCACCGATAGAATGGATCGGATGGTTGCAGGCATCCTGGGTGGTTCTGGCAGCCACGTCGTCCAGATCATCATCGGCATCGTCGTTGTGGTTGCGCTCATCGTCTATTTCCTGATGCGCGTCAGTAGTCGAGGCGGCGGCGGTGACGTCCGCGCCGTTACAGCGGGTGACCGCCAAGACAACCGCGACACGGACCTCGGACACCATGAAGCTACGAGCGACGCCACGGTCAGGTTGGTTCGGACGTGGGGTGGCATCGGTATTAGTGCACGGAGTGAGCAGTGGAACATCGCGATCGACGGCATCGTGGTGGGGTCGATCGCCAACAAGGAGACGGTCGAGGTAGCCGTCGCCCCTGGGCACCACACGTTGCGTCTCGGTTCCGGCAGACACCGCAGCGCGGAGCGTTCGTTCGACGTGGCCCAGGAAGAAGTCTCCGGCTTCACTTGCTACGGTCCGAGGTTCTGGCCAGTGTTCCTGGCGGCACTCGCCAAGCCCGATCTCTGGATCACGCTGCGGCATACGTAAGCCCTGTAGCTTTGGCGCCGACCTGACGGTGCGGCGGCGCGGATCGCGCCGGGTCAGCAGTCGAACGCAAACCAGCACAACTCGTTGCGCAGCCGCTGGTCGTCGAGCACAAGCTCTCGGATCTCGTCGGGAAGTTGAGCACGCTGCCACCGGCACTCCAAACGGCCCGCCTGCAGGTGGTCGTCGTCAGTCGCTGCTGCACGCGCGGCCCTGATCGCGTAGGCCGCGGCTCCGAGTTCGTGGGCCGCCACATGACCCACCGCCGCGGCCTGGCCGGCGGCGTATGCAGCATGCCGTGCTGCCCCTCGCAGGTCTCTGGCTGCGGCGTTTGCATGGCCTGCCGCCGTACGGGCCTCTCCCCACGTGATCTCACCCCGCGCCCAGGCACGCCCGAGGTCGATGGCCCGACGTGGACGGCCGTCCTTCGGCCGTGCCTCCTCGAAGTGGTGCAGCACGTGCTCCGCGCAGTTAGCCGCCCAGATCGCGAGGAGACGATGATCCTCGTCTTGGAGGGTCCCGCCGCGACGCACGGTGATGAACCGCGGATCCCGGATCTTGGGGAGGATCACGACGTTGCCAATCGCGGTCTTGTGTCCACCAAAGGTAAGGTGGACCAAATGCAGGGGCGGCGCAAGATCGAACGTGAGGTCGTGTAATTGCAGTGAGTGACCGCAACTCGTACAACCAGCAGGTCATTGCAGAGTTCAGCACCCGGCGTGGTATCGCAACCTCCTGGTCAGTCCGGCCTGACTGCTCCGTCATCCATCGTCGCTACCCAGGCGTGGTATCCGTCGAACGACACCGGCGGGCGGGACCTGACCGCCGCCGCGCGGCCCTCGCTGAGCCGACGCGCCGGTGATCAGCCGCTCCCGATCGAACAGGGCCGCGACGATCCGAAACAGGATGACGTCGGCCACGAGGAGGATCAGTGCGAACACCACTGCGAGGGTGAAGCTGGGGGTGAACACGTTGAACGACACCAGAGCCACAACCGCAAGCGGTGGAATGCTTGACAACGTCCCCAACTGCTGGGCAACACGAACGTCGCTCGCTCGCGTCGAGATGCCGATGCCCACGCAGATCGACCATCCCGCGAGGAGTGGTGCAAAGAGAATCTCTGCCAGGATGTGCGGACCTTGCCCCAGGTCCGCCACCACCGCCGCATTGCTGGCAAAGAGCCGAGCACAGACCTGAATCACAACGAAGAGCACATACGCGATACCGACCGCGGGAACCACGACGCCGAGCGCCTTCCCGAGGAGCAGCTCCTCGCGCCGCAGCGGGGTGGTCAGCAGGGGTTCGAGGGTGCCCTGCTCGCGCTCTCCGACCACGGAGTACGCGGCGATGACAGCCGGCAGCAAGGCGGGCGCGATCAACAGCAGCAGAAACGTGCTCCCGACCGCCTTGTCCACGGCACTTGCCGCGACCGATGGGCCGATGCGAAAGATGATGATCAAGGGCTCGACGAGGAAGACGAGTGGGAGCACGGCCATGGTCCCGACGATGAATGGGCTGCGGCGGTATTCACGGACCTCTTTGCGAAGCACTGCACCCAGACGCCTGAAGCTGAACCTCATCGTTGCGATGCCTCCGGGTCGTCCTGGATCAACTGCAGGTACACGTCCTCGAGGGAGTGACGGGACTCGCTGATGGACACCACGTCGGCGCCGGCCGCGACGAGTGCTCGGGTCACCTGCGGCGCGATAGTCCTCGGATCGGTGACACTCAGCACGTAACTGCTCGGCGCCTCGGGTCGCCAGCTCTCGACGCCGTCGGTGCTGGTGAAGACGTCATCGGGCGCCACGAGCGGCTGCAACGTCTCCACAACGAGGGACCGGCTGAAGAGCCGCTCACGGAGCTCGTCAGGCCGCCCCACCAGGCGGAGCGTGGTGTTGAGGATGGCAACGCGGTCGCACAGCCGTTCCGCCTCCTCCAGGCGGTGGGTGGTGAGGAAGACGGTGACCCCGCGCTGGCGCAGCCCGTTGATGAGGTCGTTCACCTCACGCGTCGCGACGGGATCCAGCCCCGACGTTGGCTCGTCGAGGAACATGACCGCAGGGTCGTTGAGCAACGCCCGAGCCAGTCCGACGCGTTGCAGCAGTCCCTTGGACAGACTCCCACACAGATCGTGTGCCCGCGCAGTGAGGTTGACGGCCTCGAGCGCCTCGCCGATCCGAACAGCTGCGTTGCGCTGCTCGTAGAGACCCGCGAAAAGCTGGAGGTTCTCGGTCACGGTGAGGCGTCGGTAGAGGCCTGGGTTCTCCGGCATGACCGCGATACGCTGTCGGATCTCCGGTCCATTGGCCGAGGTCAAGGGGATGCCGGCGACACTCGCCGAGCCCGACGTTGGTGTGATCAGCGTCCCCAGCGTGCGAACCGTGGTGGTCTTTCCGGCCCCGTTGGGTCCCAGGAACCCGAAGACCTCGCCCTGCGCTACAGAGAACGAAACGTCGTCGAACGCGGTGCGCTCGCCGAAGCGTTTGGTGAGGTGGTCGACGACCAACGCGGGCGGCTTGCCGGATGGTTGCTCTTCACGGGTACCGGTCATCGTGTCGGCGACCATCGCTCAGTGATAGCACGCCGCACGTCGCTTTAGTACGGGTCCCTGCGTCTAGTCGATGATGGCTACCGCTTCGACCTCAACGAGAAAGTGGTCCTGGGCGAGAGCGCTGACGCCGACCAAGGTGCTCGCTGGCATATGCCCACCGAGCACCTCCTTGCGGGCGGCCGCCAGCTGGGGAAGCCACTCCGGTCGGTAGCCCACCACGTACCAGGTGATCTTGGTCACATCGTCGATTGCTGCTCCGGCCGCCTCGATCGCAATTCGCATATTCGCGAACGCCTGGCGAGCCTGGCCGACGACGTCCCCGGGTGCGACAAGTCCGCCGTCTGGATCGAGCGCCACCTGTCCGGCGATGAACACCATTCGGGAGCCGGCTGCCACGACAACCTGTGAATAGCCGGTAGGGGTTGGCAGTGCCGAAGGGTTGAGCTTACGCTGCGTCATCGGTGGCTCCTTGTGTCCTCGTCTCTTTGACCGCAGCGAGAACAGCATCCACCTCTCTGGTTCGGCGGGTCGACGCGGTTAGGAGCGTCGATGCAGCCGGCGATGAAAGCGGGCAATCCCGCGAAGGGCAAGCCAACCCATACCGCCGAGCACGACGGGGTAGAGGATCAAGACCCACGGATGGGCGACGATGACCATGGTGACCTGATCGTAGACCCTACGGGTTCGGATCGTTGGAGATGCTGCTGTCGCACAGTGCGTCAGGCAAGCGGCTTATAGCCAGTCCACTGTACTTTTCGCCGCAGCCATCCCCGCCGCTTACCGCCCTCAGCCGCCAGAACGTCGTTGCACATGGCGACGCATCCATCGCAAATGAAGCCACCCGCCCCGGCAATCAGCGTTTTCACCTGCGGCTCAGGCTTGCCGCACCAGGAGCAACAGTTTTCGTCGCTCGGCTCACCACCCTTCATGGACGGGGAGTCTACATCGGAAGCTGCTGCGTCAACAATCGTTGCCGAGGCGCTCATCGCACAGGGGAGCATCTGCGAATGTACCTCGACGAGCGTTCGCCCTTATTGGGAATCGACCGGCTCGAGAGCCATCAGCCGGATCCTGCCCTTTGGCACGACATAAGCGCGGCAGATCTGTCCATCGAGTATCGGGGGCTTCGACCCTCTAACGACCGGGACGCGTTACCCGCCCACATAAAGCGAACCGCGGCGCCAACTTGCCGCGCCACTGAGGGTGTCGACCCGGCCCTTCGCTATGACCCGAACGACAGGGCGTACCGCGACCCAGTAGAGGGCCAGGATGATGGCAAGCTCGACGAACACCATCATGACGAGAAGCACCGGACGCTCGGTCGCCGAGAAGCCGAAGTATGCGAAGAGCGGGAGGATGGGGGTACCGGTCAGGGCACCGGCCATTACAAATCGGTAGTCGCGCCGAAGGGCGCCAGCCTGCGCCGGGCTCAGGTTGCCCGATCGGTTCGCGGCTAAGTCGTCGTCAGTCGTTCGCATGTACTGCACCAGCCTATGACGCGTCTTGCGCATGGGGACGGCCGCGACGGCATTGTGGCCAAGGTGACGGCCGTGGTCCAGGCCAGGGCTCACCAATATCCCTTGAGCCATCGGCACACAGCGTCGTCCGCCGCCCCTAGTCACGACCAACCTCGCGGATCGGCGGACCGATAGCAGGGTTAGCCACGTCGGCTTGGTTACGATCGTGGAATGCCGGTCTCGGTCAGCCTCCAGACTGTTCACCCTCGCACGTTGGCCGCAGTGCAGTGCGAGGTCGCGCCGGGTGCGGTTGGCTCAGCGTGGGGGCCGGCGCTGGGCAAAGTCTGGGACTTCATTCGCAGCCAGCCAGGGCTATGGACGCACGGCCACAACATCTTCCTCTACCACCACTCGAACCAGCCGAACGCGCCGATACTGTGCGAGTTCGGCGTCGAGGTCACGCGAACATTTGAAACCGCTGGCGAGGTGTACGCGACCGAAACACCAGAGGGCGAAGCTGTCGTAGCCGTCCACCGAGGGTCGTATGACCGCATGAACGAGGCGTACAGGGCTATCGACAAATGGATCGCGGCGAACCGACGGGAGTCGGCCGGCCAGTCGTGGGAGATCTACGGAGATCCGACGCCGGATCCGGTTGACACTGAGACGACAGTCGTGCACCTCTTGAAGTAGCTGAACGACCTCGAGGCACGGACGCGTGTGGCAAGCCTGACATCCGCGAATGTACCTCGACGCATGAAGCCTTGTGGAGCAACGAGCCGGCTAGTCGGGCCGAGGTAACGTTCGGGAAGGTCGGCGACTCCGTGCTCCTGCGTTGCCGGTGCCGTCGATTCCCACCCATTGGCGTCATCGATCACGAGTCGAAGGTTGACGAGATCGTGGCGTCGCATGGTGACCGCGCGGAGTACCCTCGAAGACATGAGCCTTCCGGAAATAGCGGGGATCCATCGCCGTTTTCGGGCTGATCGTCGTCCCTTTGGCTTGGCTCAAAGCCCGCATCCTGTCATCGGGTGAGTTATCCCAAGCGTGGGGCATGCCCGACGATGAGGACGCGAAAGCCGAGATCGAGTCAATCTTTCCCGGAGCGACTAAGCCCCTCGGGGAGGGCGGGGAGCGGCCCGACTCAAACTGATTCGCCACGGGGCTGGTTTACGAGCAGCGCGATCCGCGGTGGCGGGCGTCATTAGGACGACAAGGATTGGTCCAGGCGAGCATCCGCCAATGTCACCTTGAGCGGGTCCGCAGGACTGCGCCTATAGGGGAGGAGGAGTACCTTGACACGACGCGCCGGGCACGGTGAGACGAACGCCGCATGCTAGAGGACATCACTCCCAGCACAACTCGTCGGATGCGCCGCGGACAACGCGCAGGGAACCGGGGGCGCACGTCGTGGACGGTCGGCTGACACTCCTCCGACAGGCGTGTCGTCGAGGCGGGCTCTGACGATTTGCATTTCCAAACACCCAACTGACGAGGCTATGCCGACCTAAGCCGCTAGCATCCCCTGTCCCAGCCTCGCGTCAGCAAGTTTCAAGGAGGAGACCAGATGGCCAGAGATTGCGTCAAGACCGATGCCGCCCCGAAATCCGCCTTCTACAGCCAAGCCGTAAAGGCCGCCGGACTCGTGTTTGTGTCCGGTCAGGGGGCCTTCGACCCGGTTACCGGACAGATAGTCGGAGCTAACATCCAGGAGCAGACACGCCAATGTCTCGAGAACCTCTCGGCGATACTCTCTGCTGCAGGCACTTCGCTCGACCGGGTGGTAAGTACGACCTTCATTCTTCGGGACCCCGAGGACTTTGCCGGTATGAACGAGGAGTGGCGGTCTTGGTTTCCGGTGGAGCCCCCAGCACGACAGGGCGCGAAGCTACCGGTTGAGGTGCCCGGTATGCGCGTGTCGATCAGCGTCATCGCAGAGTCGTGAATACACCGACCGAACCTCGTCCTATTGGCGGGCGCAGAGTCTCAGCCTTCGCCGGACCCCAGGCCGGGCGCAACGACAGTTCGCAGGCCAGGGTCCGTCAATGTCGCCAGAGGCTAAAGCTCAACCAGCCTCCCTCAGCGGAGAGGCAGTCGGTAGCGGAGGTCGGTGGGCGGATGAGTCTGGCGGGTTCCGTCGGGTTTCCAGCCCAGTCGTTCGTAGAAGGCCCTGGCGCCATGATCCGTTTCGAGAACCGACAGGGTCGCTGTGTGCGCGCCGCCTTGGCGAAGGTGGCCCACCGACGCGGTGAGTAGTGATCGCCCGATCCCAATTCTCTGTCGCACTGGGTGCACGTAAAGGCGGTGGATCTGTCCCACCTCCTCGGTGTTGTGGTCATGGTCTTCACTCGGGCCGTACTGGCAGAGGCCGTCAATCCGCCCACCCGATCTGGCCGTTAGTACCCCGCCACCCCGGTCAGTCTGAGAGCGCACAATCTCGCCCCAATCGCGGACAGAATGCGCGGCGAGTCGCTCGCAGTACCACGCCTCGGGCGCATGAGGCCGATACGTGGCCTCCCAGGTAAGGAGATGCAGGTCTCGTAGCGCCTCCGCGTCGGCCGGGTCTGCGTGTACGAGCTCCACGACTTCAGGTTGACAGAGCGGGTCGAAGAACGCGATGGTGGCGCAGGCCAGCATCCGCAAATGTACCCAGCTCGGTGCCGACCGAGTCCGCGCCCACTCGGCTAGCTGCCCCATGGCTCTGCGTCAGGCCGAATAGAGGCAAGGGCATTTGCGAGCTGGTGCACGGCCTCATCAGCGACTGTGGATTCCGAAAAACGCGTCTGGCTCCTACCACTGGGATGGTTGACCTCAAGGACGACTGCCTCCTCGCGGAACCGGACGATCCGAGCGTGAATGTCCCCGGCGGTCGTGTGGAGGGTCGCTGTGCCCTTCGCGGCTAACGCGCCCGAAGTCGCACGAAGCAGCTCGCTGTGCCGCGTCTCGATGTCGTGCAATCGGGCCATGTAGCGACGATGCTCCGTGGCGGCCTGAGCCTTGAGATACTCGATCTCCTCGGCGGTAGGCTTGGGAGCGCCGACAGAGCCCAACGGAACGTAGCCCGTGAAGCCGTGACCACCACCTCGCCGACGGAGAAGTCTACGACGGCGGCGGTAGTCCCCACCGCTGCGCAGCATGTACGCGTAAGCCGGGTCGCGGATCGCTACGATCCAAACGGGCAAAGGCATTAGGCGTTACTTTGCCACCACTGTAGCGGGTCGCGTTCGGGCGTCGGCACCCCTCTTGGGGCGGAGCAATTCGGAATCGAAGGGGTCATGGACTCCGTGCGGGACAGGTGCGAGGAATGTGGGTCAGGCGAGCATCCGCCAATGTCGCCAGAAGACGCCCTGAAAGTTGCTGTCGAGACTTGTCGCGGTAGGGTGCTCCTGGCACGAACTGGTCGCGTTTTGCGTTGGCTGGAGAGATTTGCGCTCGGGCGCCTAGCATGTAGTCGATGGCGTCTGACGATTGGCGGCTGCAAGGTCAAGAGGAGCACCTACAGGGCGCGACGCTTGCCCGGAGGGCGTATCGAGCTTGGAAGGAGACTTGGGAGCACGACCACTGCGAGTTCTGCTGGACGAAGTTCATGGATCCGGCATTCTCCGAGGACTACGCAGAGTTCATAGCGGAGAACCCAGAAGTTCTCACCGTGGGGTTCGCGGTGCAAGGGAGAAGTCCGGGCGGAGGCACTCTCGACGACTACTGGTGGGTATGTCCATCGTGCGTTGCCGATTTCGCGGAACGGTTCAATTGGGTACTGCTTGATCAGGAGGGCCCGCCTCGTCCGTCCCGCAACGCGAAGCAGTAATAGCAATCACTGCCAGGGCGAGCGCGTGTGCAGCCGAATCGACCCGGGGACACACGATTCCCCTAGGCGAGCATCCGTGAATGTTCATCTGGCCGCGGGTACTGGCACCGAGGCGTACCGGCTTGGCTCAGGCCAGGATTCCCCAACCACCCTTGGGCTCTCGGCAAAGGCGGCCGCTCGACTACTCGTCGCGGCCTCCGCCAAATGGCTTGCGTCGATTGGGGGGCGCGCCGCCGCCGCCGTGGAACTCAGCGACAAACTCAATCGGTCCCACAATGTTCTGATTGAACTGCTCAACGTCGTCGGACGGGATCCAGTATTCGGTGTGGGTCGAGCCGCCTACCTGATGGATGTCGTAACGAGACAGAAACTCGGTCTTGACGTAGAAGCGGGTGACGTAGCCGGCGAAGCCCGACGCCGCGTCCTTCGTATTCCAGTCTCTGGCGATTTGGCAGGCGTACTCAAAGTTGGTAACGGGATAGAAGATGGGCTGGTGCGCCAACCGTGGCGGGAAGCGGTCAGGAGCGTCAACTATCAGGGCGGCTTCAGCCTCGCCCACGGGCCGGAACAGTTCGGTCGCCCCTTCGCGTGCAAACGGCCCGGGTCCGAAGGGACTCGAGCGCGCGCTACTCCGTTCGAGCAGTACCTCGAGTATCACCTCGTGGGGTTGAGCATCCGCTCGGCGCGGTTGTTGCACGACAGTCGTCACCACGACGTGGAGGCCCTCCACATAGAGGGTGAGATCGCCCTCGCGGTGCCAAGTCGTGGACTCACCAGTGTCTTCAGTGACCTCGAATTCAGGGTAATCGCCCATGCTGGCCCAGAAGACTCGCGTCACGGTCCCCTCGTGACGCGTCCGAGGCAACCGGCCCTCGCTGATCGCCTTCCACCACTCCGGCGAGCCGAATAGCGCAGGATCGGGCGCCAGACCGCCGTCTCTTGTTTGAAGCGTTGCGCGTTGTACGGCATCAATCCGCTGGTTGTCCTCTTCAAGGCGGTACACCGGATCCAGTTCCATGTCGCGCAAGATATCGCAGCCCCGGGGAGGCGTCAGGGTAGGCACAGCAAGGGCAGGCCAGGGTCCGCAAATGTCCCTTGACGGGTCCGCGAACGTGGTACCTCAATGGGGCATTTTGCTGACTTCCGTTCGCCGGTCGTCGACCTATTGCGATGTAGCTCTGCAGTAAGGCGGCTGCTAGTCTGAAGGTATGAGTGGTCTCGATTGGAGCGGTGACGGGATCGACTGGCGCGATGCGACACACGATGATGCAATGGCCAGCGATTGGTTGCGAAACCAGCGGCTGGGGCGAGAGCATGTCAGGCTGCATCCTCGCCCTCGGGGCTGGTATGACCTCGATCTCGACGAGAAGATGCGGCTAAGCGCCGGCCTGCCAGATGAATACGACCTCGATCTCGACGCGAGGGTGTTGGAGTTGCTGCAGGAGGACCTCGATCCCGAACGCGGCTGGAGGCTCTTGCTAACTCTTCTGCAGTTGCCCCAGGACAGCGACGATCGGGTCAGTGTTATGGACGCCGTCTTGACGTTTGTGCGCAATCACCGCGACGCCTTCTACAACCGGATACTCGACCGCCTTGGACCTGAACCGTTCTACCAACACCTTGTTACCCGAATTCAACAGGGATGGCCGGAATCAGCGGACCAAGAGCCGGCGCCGTGACCCACGCCAGTAATCCCCAATGTCTACTTGAGCTGCACGCTCGATGGGGGTAGCTTTGGGGCATGACCCAGACAGGTGACGGCCAGCTGGAGTTCAGGCCGCCTAGTGAGGGCGAGGGGAGAGTCATCGCTGCACTTCTCGCGCCCGACTTTCCTGCAAGGGCGGCGCTCCAGGGCCAGTGGGCGCGGGCGCTCGTCCGACCCATAGATGCTGACGGTTCACTGGAAGTAGAAGTTGAGGGAGGGCCGCGCGCCGAGGTCGAGGTCCGCGTCCCGGTCGAAGCCACTGTGGAGGACTCCGACGGCGTCACGGTTCATGTCCTTCTGCACGTGATCGACGGGTATATGCGCGAGATCGAGGTGTACCGCGAGGACAGCGAGCCAGTACAAGCCCCGCTCGACGCTGCCAGGCTCCTGGTGACCGCGCTCCCTTTCGGCTGGGATTGAACGGCGCCGACGCCCGCCGTCGTGACCCACGCCAGCATCCGGGAATGTACCTTGACGGTGGTCGGCGCCCTAGCAGGATCCGCGTGCGGCGAACCCATTTGTCACAGAAAGCAGGGAAGGAATCGAATTCAGGAGCGGACCCCGGGCGCGTGCGTGCGTCCCGGGGCGATGCGTGGTGGATAGACGGGTCGGTAACGAGGCTGTTCCGAGGAGCGCCACACGTTCGATGATCCTCGACTCGGGTCGGTAGCCTCTGGTCCGATGGGAATGGATGTCTTGCGTCGTGGGTTCACTGTCGCTGCGGTAGGCGTCGTTGCGTCAGCCTGCGGTTCAACGGCGCCACACCAAGCGCAGATCGTGAGTACAACGCCTCCCACATATGCCCAGGTGATCTTCGCCATCGGCGCGGCGAAGTCCGTCCATGTGGTCGCTAACGTTGGGACAGGCGAGGTCGGAGACTTCCGTACCAATGAGGCGGGAGCGGTCGAAGGGAAGCTAACGATCACCGGCGACGGCTCATTCCAACTGTACGGTCTTGAAGACGTCACTGCCAACGGAAGCCCCACCACCTCGATTTTCGACGCCATCCCCGATGCCGGATTTGCTGCGGCTCTGCACATTAAGCCGAATGTGTGCATCGCATTTTCCGCCGCGATGCAGAAGGCGCTCGGGCTGACTGCGAGCTCACTTACCAGCCTCTTTAGCCCGGGCGGCCTCGCCCTAACGATTTCGACTAAGGCGCCTGGCATGACGCTTCAGGGGACATCTAAGGTCAACGGCATCGCTGTGAATGTGTTCAAGGGCTCGGGACGCGAACTGGATGTGCCCATCGGTCAGAGATTGCCCATGCGGTATCTGCGCTATGTCAGCAGCACTGTCTCAGCAAGCACCACTTCCTTGACGGAGTGGAACGCCGTAGGGGCCATCGCGAAGCCAACTTCCTGCCCATAAGCCGCCAGTTATGACTCCCATGAACTACGTCGGGAATTACCCGTGGCTTATGGCGATCATTACTGGCATGGGTGGGTTTGTCTTCGCGTACACCCAACCGTCGAACTGGGTGTTTTGGACTGTGGCTTGCTTTGCGTTGTGTGCCTGGAGCCTCGTGAGGATGTTCTATCCTCGCAATGGGAGTCAGGACCGCTAAGCAGCAGCGGCGAACGCTACCTCACGGTGTCCATAGTCGTCCGCATTCGCCAGCGTCGGCGGTCCTCGGCTCCGCCTTCCGGGCGGAGTATGTGAACTTCTGAGTCTTTACCGACCGTAGATAGGGTCGCCGCCTCGGTTCGGTTCGTCACGTCCATCGCCACTCGACCGTCGGCAGGGTGCGTCGCGACGTAATGGGTTACGTCGTCCCACTTATCGCCAGCGGGCTCGGACTAATCGGGAGACTATCGTGCCTCAGGCCAGCATCCGCAAATGTACCCAGAGCGGTTGTGCATCGGGATCCACGGCTTGGACGCTTGTAAGATCATCGACCAAGGAAAGAGATGCGGATCTTCATCGGCGGCATGATCGTCGCCTTGCTGATTCTTACCGTCGCGTTCGGAGTCGGCTTCTTAGGTGCTTTCGGGCAGTCGTCTTCGACAACAACGGCGGGGCCGCCACCCATCCACACAGACTTAGTCACGCCGAAGACGTAAGGAGCTACACGCACGGCTTCGCTTCCAGGCATCCAGGCCCTGGTGCAGGCCAGCACCCGCCAATGTCGCCAGAGGATTCGGGACGGACTTGGACTTCTCCATGTGACGGGACAGCCACGCGGCGGTCAGCGGGCGATAGGCCGCCGAAGATGCCTCTGGTGATCTCTGATCGCGCTCAACTGGATTTTGCCGTAAGCGCGCGCCGCGCCTTCGCATTCGTCGGCAGGTTCGGTTTCCATGAGGTGGGGTCGTCCGCTACCGACGTCCGATACGCGAAAGCCGACCTATTAGCCAACGTCTACCACGGGCGACAATCCTATGAGATTGATTTTGAGATCGGACGTGGTCATGAGCTATATGGCACAGGTGAACTCCTCCGCGCGGCGAATTCAGAGACTGCGGATCAGTACCGAAACTACGCGGCGCGCACTCCCAAGACGCTCGTGTCGGGGCTCGACCGGCTTGCACGGGTGGTGCTGCGGGACGGATACCTCGCTCTCAGGGGAGACGAGGCGTTTTTCGATCTTCTGCGCAAGCAACGCGCCGCATCGGCAGCGGCGTTCTCCCTAAAGGTGCGTGCCAGCCAGCTGCGACCGAAAGCCGAGGCTGCCTTTCGCGAGCAGCGTTACCACGAGGCGGCGGAGCTGTACGGGCAGTTTCTTCCGTGCTTATCGCCCGCGGAACGGTTCAAGCTCGACCTCGCGCGTCGTCGGGGCGGGTGATTGAGGCGGTCTCAGTACAGAGTTGCGTTGTACAGGCCAGCATCCCGCGATGTACCTTGAGGACAAGAGTTTCCCCGAGCATGAAAAGGCCGGCCACCTTCTGGCCGAAGCCAGTTCGGGAGGGCCTAGCTAGCCCATCGTATATCGTCGGCTAAGGGATCCTCCCCTGGTTGGGTCGAGACAAACCCTCGATCACCGTGTTGGACGGCCCGCCGTCCATGGCGGTAGGGTCACGTTACGGTCAATCGAGCCGAGGCCGAGGAAGACCCTGCCTACGATGTTTGCGTGGAATCAGGGCAACGGATCGCCATGCGCCCCTCTGCGGGTCGGTGGATCCGGACTTACGGTGTCCAGTTGGGAGCCGCTGGTGGAGTGGCTCTCCTGTTTGGTCTGTCGGCGGCCTTGCGGATCGTCAGTCACCCAGGCATCGCAGGGGCTGTTGTATTTGTCCTGGGCATTGTTGTCGGCGGCGTCGCAGCCACGATCCTCGCAAGTTCATTAGTCAGCCGGATTGCGGTCGAGGGCACCAGCCTGAGGAAGCGCTCGCTTCTCGGCAGCCATCGCTGGCCGCTCGGTCAGGTCGATTCCATCGTCCGGATCACCTTGCTTTCACCCACGCTCCGTGACCCACTTCACTACGGCGTGATAATCGGCCCCGCCAATCGATGTATCGCTCGAATGGAAACATCGTGGTGGTGGTCAAGCACTGATCTGGATCGCCTCGCCCTAGCTATCGGGCACCCGATCATCGATGGCGGTCGCCTCACAGCAACTCAAGCCGAGGAGCGCTACCCCGGCAGCGCGGCGTGGTGGCTAAGGCACCCTTGGGGCTTCGCTTTGCCGCTATCCCTCGCGATTGTTATCGCCGTCTGCATCCTAATCGCCGCGTTTGGGGCGGCCTTCAAGTAGCGATCGAGTTCTCCGATTGTGACTAAGGGATACAGCACGTCCCCAGGCCAGCATCGGCTAATGCCTCTTGAGCTGCGCCCAGCAACCCAGTAGGCTTTCGCGACATGAGGCCGAGTAATGCGACCGTAACTAAGGTGGCGTCGGTACCCGCCGGGATCGTGGTGGGTATTGGGATGTTCCTGATGAGCGATCCGTGGTGCACGGCGTCTGCTGATCCTCGGGGCGGTGGAAACACGTGCATCACCGTCCCGACGGAGGCGCTCACCCAACCGCGTTTTGCCTGGTGGGTGTGCGCGCTAGCTGGCGTAGCCGTCGCCGTCGGGATCATTCTGTCTTCGCGGAACGTTCCGACGCCGCTGTCCGTGCGGACGAGGTCGATAGTTGCGACCGTCCTCCGGGTGGCGTCGTTGCCCGCTGGGGTCGGGGTCGGCATCGGGATGGCGCAGTTCGTGAGCTTCTGCAGTCGTCAAGGGATTGCGTTGACGCATATGTGCTCGTGGCAGACCACGTATCCCTTGTGGGCGCTCATACTCTTTGGTGTGGCCGCGGATGCGGTAATGCTGCTCCTGGCACGAGCGGTCGCACCTCAGCCGCCGGGTAGGACGCCCATCAGTTCGGCGTTATCCCTGGGGCAGTAAGCACCTCATCGCAAGCACGAACCCAACTACGTATTGCTGTCTCTCGATCCGGCGTGGCAGCGCGAGCTTGCCGCATCACGGGAGACGGTGGCGACCCAGGCGAGGATCCGCCAATGTTGCCAGAGGATCCCAACTCAAGGGAGATCAAGGGGAACTAACACACCGCCTGGCTCACTGGATTGCGCTTCGCGGTCGCGGTATAGTCACCCGCAGGAAGCAACGGATGGGTACGCCGGAACAGCCAAGTCGCTCCGGGCTCTTAGGCTTGTTGGCAGGCATTGTCGTCGTGGTCGGCGCCGCGTCTTGGCTCGTTACAGCGCGAATCGGTACCCACGGTGCGCCACGGACAAGCCTCTCTCCTAAAGCGACGGCGGTTCCTACACCTCCGGACTGCGGCTCCGGCGCGCTGAGCGTGCTTGGGGGATTCGCCGAATGCGCCACGGTGGCTACAGATGTGGCGTCAATCTGCACGCTAAGCAGTCAGGGACTTGAAGACCTGCTTCGATTTGTCGGCTACAGCCAGGATTTCGAGCTCGACATCGAAATCGATGGCGACTTTCACGGTCAGGACAAATACAACTTGCGTCCGTGGCCTCATGGGATGGGTACGCCGGATGGCGTGCCCAAGGTTCAGGTCGATGAGTTCAGCACGGAAACCACCTGGCAGTCAGTTTCGGGTGTCTTGACGGTCACCAGCAGCGCCGGCCTGTCGGGAACGCTAAGCGCCACCCTTCAAGCGCCTCCTGGCGTCTCTGCGGTGCCGGGTGCACCACGTCCAACGCTGAGCGTAAGTGGGCCCTGGCGTTGTCCGTCACAGTCATGACGTTTTACCGCCGACAGCTTCGCAGGAACTCGAAACACGAGCGTCCAAACGCGGAATTTTCGATTGACCACAGTGCGCGACCACGGCAGCAATCTCGACACCGACCCCACGCCCGAGTCAGGCGAAGTCGTACGACGGCTCTCCGCAGAGCACGTTCGCCCAGGCGAGCATCCGCCAATGTACCCAGCGGCTGAACCGCGGGTCACGAGCCATCACGATTCCTGCCGGTCAGCGGATTCGAGGTCGTTCCGAGCGAGGCTACACTGGCGAACGGCAACTACCGCGGGGCACCTGCTCGGTGCCCGGTGACGAGGAACGCATAGTCGCCCGGAAGATTTGTGGCGAGGCGCTCGCGCAGGCGCCACCGGCCATGACGGGCCTCTGTGTCGGACGCGGCGATGACGGCAACTTCTGCTGCGAGGCCCATCCTTTCGGCCGATGCTAAGCGAAGGGCGTAGCCCGTTGCGATCCCTGCTGTGGGGGCTTCGTCAAGGTGGACCTCCACGCGAGGGTCGAGTTTCAGTCTATGGTCGGCGAGGACGGCTCGTATACCAGCTCCGTGGTGGATGCTTTGCTGGAAAAGATTCACCTCCACGTCGTCGCTCTCGTACCACGACATCGGGAAGAACGACAATCTGACATGTAACTGCTGCGACGCCGACGTGCTCCCGAGTCGGCCGAATGCTGCTCGGCGAGAATCGCGGAGAATCAGAGCAACAAGGACTGGGACTGAGGCGCACGAGAAATCAGCCTCGATGCTCCATTCCTGGTGCTCCCCAGCGATAGGGACCCGGGTGACGACGACTCTTGATCTCCATGAAACTCGGACGTCCACGGGCTCGTGGAGTAGATCAGCGCCAAGGTCGACTACGCCCATCGGCTAATCATGTCCCAGTGCGCGCTCAGATGAAGACCAGGGCGGCATCCCTGGCTCATGCCAGGGTCCGCCAGTGTCTCTTGACGATTGTCGCGGCGACTAGCTTGCAGGCAATACGTCATTGGCGTCCTTCTGCCATGCGTTTACCCTTCTCGCTAGCGGAGAACCACGGCGGTTGACCCATTTCCGGAGGGTGCTTAACGCTCCATGCGGCTTCGACCCTCCCGATGAGGTCCGGCCACGGGCCTTCCCAGTAAACAAGGCCTTCTGTATCGGCTTGCATCTCCCCGACTCGAAGCAGCTCGGCCGCGAACAATTCCTGGAGAACAGCCAAACCGGCCTCCCTCTCCGCTTCCGGAGTGAGAATACCTACGAGACGCCGAACGACATCGCGTAAACAGAATGCTTCAACGAAGTCGTCCGCAGCCCAACGAAGAAACTCGACGGCCGTCGAGCTGAGTGGTGGCGAAGGAGGTGTATTCATGTCCGCTTTCTGTATGCAGAAGTGCATCTTCCTCGAATCATTGGACGTCCTTGTGGGACTTTGGCGGCCATCACGCCGGTTCCGAGCATCTGGCGTCATAGCCGCCTGACACGCAGGGGCGCGCCGTGTCTGAGCAGGCGCCACAGCCCGGGTAGGCACCAAATTCCCCGGAGCGGGATGATGACCTACCAGGCGAATCGCTGGTCGCGCAGGCGAGGGTCGGCTAACCACCCTTGAAGCCAGCGGACGGCGGAGCATTTACCCAGGGATGCTCTGGTTCATACCAGTCCTCGCGCGACACGCCATACGAATCTCCGTACGACAACGCATCTTCGAGGGAACGGGCCCAGTTGTCATAAGGAGCCTGGCTATCGTCGTCGGTGTGCCGACGGACTAGGAAGCCGAAGGCCCCGCCACCACTCACTGATAACCACCGCGTTTTAGGTTCGCCCTGGTCATGGGGGACGCGGGTCACAAGCTGCACTCAGTCATCGTAGAGGCCGTCTGCTCAGGGCAGCAATCGCCAAAGTCCCCCGAGGTCGGGACCGTGAGATGAGCCGCACAGCCGTTCGCTGATTCTGCTACCTTTTTCTGGTCGACGTGGGGTCGACCTGGGAAACCCGCTCCAAGGCGGGAGAAGAGTAACGGCGAGGCGCGTCCGAACCGCGCCCGAGAAGGCCCAAGCGTCACGGATGGGCCGACGAACCGGGCCGAGGCCGATGTGGTCCGGAGTACGTTCCGTGAGCTGCAAGCCGAATGGACCCCACCCCTACGGGGGGTCGGCGTGCCTCACCCAGATTGGTCCAACGGGTCGTCTTCTTTACTTGAATATGGAACGAAACTCGTCGGGACCGGAGAGGGCTTCTGGCAGGTAGTCCTGTACCCCGACGCGGGCGAGGCGGGCGCCGTCTTCCACTCAGCGCGGACGACGAAGCGGGGTGGTGGTCCCGAGGCTGATCCTGACGACGCTGCACGGGTGGCGACGCGGCGGGCGAAGTCAAAGGTGCGGCGATATTGCGCGTCCAATCGCCTAACGCGGTTCGGCACCCTCACGCACGCGGGGGAAGGCTGCTGGGATCCGCTGGAACTTCGGCGGGAGATGGCGCTTTTCTTCCGCCGGCTTCGCACCGAGGTCGGCAAGCCGTATCCGTACGTGTGGGTTGGCGAGTGGCACAAGTCGCACGGCCTCCACGCCCACTATGCGATGGGGCGCTTCGTGCGGCGGCGCGCTATCGATGAGGCTTGGGGGCGCGGCTACATCAAGATCAAGTTGCACGGGGATTTGCCATACGCGTCGACGGCCTTGGTTGAGGCTAGGCACACCGCCCGCTACTTGTCCAAGTACATGACCAAGTCCGTCGAGGAGGTGGCGGCCGGATTACACCGCTACGAGGTCGGCCAGGGGTTCCAGCCGACAAGCGCTGGCTTCAAGGGCAGGTCGTCGGGTGAAGTACTTGGCTGGGCGGCGGATCAGATGGGCGGCTCTCCCGATTTCGTCAAGCCTTCCTCTGAGTGGGAGCATTACCTGGGTCCGCCTGCGGTGTTCGCGTCGTGGACGTAGATCGCCGCGCCAACATTGAACGACTGGCCGGTCCTTGGGCGGAGCGCACTGCCGTCGAACAGGGATTGCCTGCCACGGTCGAGGATGAAGCGACCCTGCAAGAGGTTGCGACGCTGCTGTGCGCAGGGCAAGACGAAACGCGCGGGATCAGACCCGCCAGGCGGGGCTGATCCGGTGCGCGTCGAATTGGTTGCGCCCGCGCACGGCCGGACCAATGGCAGCGTAGTTCAGCACGGCCTTGACGACCGCTTGCTGGCGCGCGAGGGGAAGAGCGGTGTAGGTCGCTCCGATCCCCTCTGGGCGACCGAGAATGCCAGTCAGCGCACTGGTGCGTTGGCCACGGTTCAAGGTGGCATTGGCTGTCTTGATGCGCGCCTGGATGGGTGCGCGCGCCGCCAGCCATTCGCGGTGGCTGATCTCCTTCTCGCCATACGAGGCAGCAAGTTCGTCAAGCTGCTGCTGGTCGCGGTCCAGGGCTTGGATCACGCTGGCCATCGCCGGGTCGTCCGCAGCGCGCCGGCGCATCGATGCGGCGAGGCGTGGGGTATCGAGACGGCGCACGACGGCTGCGGCGATGAACGCGTCGACTTCGTCGGCCAGGATGAACGTGCCGCCACACCCATTGCGGCCGGGATCACGACTGCACACATAGCGACCGCGTCCGTCGGTGCGCGGGCGAGAGACCATGGTCGCGCCGCAGTTCCCGCAGCGCAACAACCCAGCGAGCAGGTACTTCCGCGCTACCCGATTCGTGCGGCGATCTGGGTCGTTGAGCATCGCGCGAATGCGAGTGGTCTGCGCGGGCTTGATGATGGCCGGCCAGGCTGCTTTGGCGATGATCTGGCCGTCGTGCTCGCGCTGTCCGCTGATGCGCGCGCTGTACAGGAGCTGGCGAACGCTGTGCGTCGTCCACTCGCGACCGGTGACCGTCGGCACATCGCGATCGTTGAGATTGGCAGCGATGGAACGAAGGCTGTCCCCGGCGAGGAGACGCTCGGCCATCTCCTTGATAACCGCAGCCTCATCGGGTACCACCGCCAGCCGATCTTTGGCATACCCGTAGGGTCGCGTTCCGCCACCGCTCACCTTCCCGGCCTGCGCGAGCTCGAGATGCTTGCGGGTCAATCGTCGGCTCTTGTCGTCGCTCTCCTTGCGGGCCACGGCTCCGAGGATACGGGCATGGAAGCGGCCATCATGAGTCCCGAGGTCGATCTCGCCGGTGACGCATGCCAGGTCGCGGATGCCGGTGCGATCGCACAGGTCGAGGAAGTCTTCCAACTCTCGGGGACGACGATGCAGACGGTCGAGGTGGTAGACGATGACGGCGTCTCGGATGCCGGAGGCGAGGTCATCGAGCATGCGCTCGTACTCACGACGCTTCTTGCCAGAGTAGGCGCTGGTGTCGTTATCGACGTAGACGTCAGCGACCAGCCAGCATCGGCGCTCGGCGAAGGCTCGGCAATCCTCGATCTGACGAGTGACGCCCGCAGCCAGCCCGCCAGGGTCGGAGGAGATGCGCGCATAGATAGCCGCGGCCCTCGGAGGCATCAAGGTACATTAGCGTATCCTGGTGCAGGCGAGCATCATGTCGCTAGAGGCCTTACGACACCAATGCCGTCGGCCACGTGGCCAGTACAGCGCATTCGCCTCCCGCTGGTGCTCCGCGACCGGGACGCCACCGCTGCAACGACCCCACCATAATGGCCGCATCCGCGGGGCTCAGCGCTGCACGTCAACATCCCGGGGAACAGGAGGCCAACGATGTCCTCAGATAGCACAGGCGATCCGGTCAGTTTCGCCGCTGATGTCAAGCCGCTCTTTCGCGAGAAGGATCGCGCATCGATGCGATCCCACTTCGACCTCTGGTCGTTGGACGACGTCACCAAACATGCACCCGCGATCCTCGCCCGACTTGAAGACGGCAAGATGCCGTGCGACGGTCCTTGGCCGGCGGATCGTGTCGGTATCTTCCGACGGTGGCTTGCGCAAGGAACTCCGGTCTAGCGATCCGTCCTTCAGGCGCCCGACGGCCTGCCGGAGGGCGCCAGCTATGTTGTCCTCGCCCAGGCGATAAGCTCGCCCGCAGGCATCGTGTTGACGACCATTTCGGCTGCAGCACCGCACGCGGCGGCGCGCTCGCATCCGCGCAGCTGCCATTCGAGCTGGCCCGGCGCGTGCGCGTCGGTGTCGACGGCGAGCCGGCATCCCGCCTCGATCGCGAGCTTCAGCAGGCGCAGCGGGGGATCGAGCCGTTCCGGACGCGAATTGACCTCCACCGCGACCTGATGCTCGCGGCACGCCGCAAAGACGGCATCCGCGTCAAACTCCGATTCGGGCCTACCCCGGCCGACGACGATCCGCCCGGTGCAGTGACCGAGGATGTCCATGTGCGGGTTGCGGATGGCGGCGAGCATTCGCGGTGTCATCTCCGCCTTCGGCATTCGGAGCTTCGAGTGCACGCTTGCCACCACAACGTCGAGCTCCGCGAGGAGGTCGGGTTCCTGGTCGAGCGAGCCGTCTTCGAGAATGTCGACCTCGATGCCGGTGAGGATCCGAAACGGCGCGAGCCGTTCGTTGATGCCGCGCACGACGTCGAGTTGCTCGCGGAGCCGCTCGGCGCTCAATCCGCGCGCCACCGTGAGCCGCGGCGAGTGATCGGTGAGGACGATGTACTCGTGACCAAGAGCGACAGCGGTCCGAGCCATGTCTTCGATGGGGCTACCGCCGTCCGACCAGTCCGAATGCACGTGGCAGTCACCGCGGAGTGCCTGGCGCATCGCCAACGCCCCGGCCGCAATGGGCGGGGCCTCGGTTTCGAGGCGTTGCAGGTACGCGGGTGTCGCCCCCGCCAGGGCCTCCTCGATGACCCGAGCGGTGACCGGCCCGATCCCCGCCAGACTGTGCAGGGTTCCGCGCCTGCTCCGCTCCTCGAGGTCGGCATCGGGAAGGGCACGAACCACCGCGGCCGCGTTGCGAAAGGCACGTACGCGGAACGAAGGTTCGCGCTCGCGTTCGAGTAGATACGCGATGCGCTCCAGAGCTGCAATGGCATCGGGGCGGCGTGTCAACTTCGTTGGGCGCTGTGTGGTGATGACGTGCCACTATGCCGTCTGGCGCGCCATCTCCGGCCCGCCGGATCGGACAAGGAGGTGCGATGGCAAGCGTCCTGCACGAAATCGTCGTTGACTGCCGCGACGCCGAGGCCCAGGCGGCGTGGTGGTCCCGCGTTCTCGACTGGCCGGCTGTCTACGACGAAAGCGGCTTGTGGTGGATGTCGCCGGACGGCACCGAGAACGCGGCGTTGACGCTGTGCTTCGTCCCCGTTCCCGAGGGCAAGACGGTGAAGAACCGCATCCACCTCGATCTCAATCCCTCTGGTTGCGAGCAGGCGGAGGAACTGGAACGGCTGCTGGCACTCGGCGCGCGCCGCAAGGACATCGGTCAGGGCCCGGACGTCTCGTGGGTCGTGTTGGAGGACCCGGAGGGCAACGAGTTCTGTCTGCTTCGTACCAGAAAGGATTGATCACCCGCCCCGCTTTCGCCAGACGTCAGCGACGAAGCTAGAGGTTTGCGGCCGCGGGAAGACCGGCGAAGACGTCGTGAGGGTAGACGTACACCCTGAGCGGGCCAACAGCGTGGACTGATTCGGGCGGAGGGAGTCCCTCGAGGTTGGCGGCGTCGATGCACAGCGGGTCGTGACTGCATCCGCTGACCTGCACGATCACGAAGACGGGCCCCGGTTGGCGCTGATACCACGCTGGCGCGGCAAACGCGTAGCGGCAGAGTCCGGACCCACACTGTTGCAGCGGCAGAGCCGTGATCCGATTGTCAGTGTGCCAACCCACCGCATACGACTCCCAGTACCCGCCGTAGCCGCGCGTGGCTCCAACCGACTCGAGCGTCGATGTGAGTCGAGCCGTGTCGACATAGTCGGGGCCGTTGAGCAGAAATGACGGGGCAGTGGCGACGCCGACGGTGCTCACCACGGCGAGTGACGCGGCGCATGCAACGAGAAGCATGCGCCGAATCCTTCCAACCCAGAGGAACCCGAGTGGAAGGAGCGCGGCGATCGCGAACCACAGCTCGTCGACGTAATGCCCCTGGTAGTCGACTGGACTGCGCTGAGGTCCCAGACCAGAAAGGCAGTAAGCGGCGATCAGCGCTGCGCAGACCAACAACCAGAACCAGGCATACACGTCGCAGCCTCGGACCGGGTCGCTGACAGGCTGCCGCGCAGCTCGAGTCGCCATGAAGATCACGGCCGCGAAGGCAACAAATCCGATGAGCGCAACAGCGGGGAGCGCTTCCGTATACCAGGCGCCGCTGATCATTTGACCCAGCGTCGTCGCTACGGAATGCAGCCCGGCGGTGACGCCGTCGATCGACGGCGCAAGTCCGACTCCTCCTCGCGCCGCTATCCCCGATGCACTGGAGAGGAGCACAACCGCTGCGGCCGAAGCGATTGCGGCCATGGCAGTGATGGCGATCGGCAGAAGTCGGGAGTGATTGCGGCGCACGAGCAAGATCGCACAGATGATCCAAGGCGCCACGGCTGCAGGTATGGCCAAGGCATCGGAGATAACGCACACGCCGGCGACTGCACCCACAAGCGCGGACGATGCAATCGCGCGGCCGCGAGCAGGTTGTGAAAGTGACACGAGCTGCCACGCGGCAATCCCTGCCAGTAGCACGGTGCTCTCGTGAGCGACCGGGGTCAGCATCTCCCACGCCACAACCGGTGGAGCGGCAACGCACAGCACGCCAACCACCACCGCACCGACGCGACCGATCACTCGATATGCCGTCCACGCCATGAGGCCGACCGCGAGCACAACGATGAGCGCCCCGACGGTCATCCCGACAATGTCGTTGCCCGTCACCTGATCGAGCATGCCGACGACCCACAGCGGGCCGATACCGGTCTGTGCGGGTACCGAGAGCCCCTGACCGTAGCCATGGTGGAAGACCGCGTCACCAAGCCGGAGCGCCTCTGGGAAGTCGCTGTACCAATAGAAGGATGAGAGGCTGCTGGTGAGCCGGATCACGAGCACCGTCACATATGCGAGGGCAGCCAGGACCGGAACGAAAATGCCGAGGTCGAGCCACCACCGCACGCGGGACGCCTGGGCGTGATTCGCGGCTGGCGTTCGGACCCGCCACTCGCGGAGGGTCGCGATCATTGATCGATAGTACAAGTGACGTGCCGGAGGACCAGCACGGTTTCGTTACAGTCCGATCTCCCTCACGCGACGTGGAGCAGGCGGTGAGGATTCGGTGTGACACGCGGGGCGCTGGTTCGACGACCATCCCGTGGCGGCGTATTCTTGCTCGGCGTGAATCCGTCCGAAACGGGAGACCTTCATGACCCCGGATGACCTCCAGATCCAGCTCACGGCCGCTCTTGCCGACCGGCAACTTCTCCAGCATCCCTTTTACCGTCGTTGGGAGGCGGGAACGCTGGAATTCGGCGAACTTGGGGCGTATGCGTCTCAGTACCGGCACTTCGAGGCGGCACTCCCAGGCTTGCTACGAACACTCCTCACGCGCCTTGATCCCGGATCCGCAGCCGATCTGGTACAGCGCAATCTGACCGACGAGGAGTCGAACCCCGAGCCGCACGTTGTGCTGTTCGAAGGTTTTGCCACAGCAGTCGATGCCGACGACGCGCCGCCGAGCAGGGCAACCGCCCAACTGCTCAGCACGTACCGAACGATCGTCGAATCGAGTCCGAGTGAGGGACTCGCAGCGGTCGTCGCGTACGAGATGCAGGCGCCATTGATCGCGGCGTCGAAGGCGGACGGCCTGCGACGCAACTACGGCATCGACGCAGATGGAACGCGCTTCTGGGATCTTCACGCCACCATGGACACCGACCACGCCCGCTGGGGGATCGAAGCGCTGGCGGCGATGGAAACGTCGCCGAGCCGCGTGGTCGGAGCTGCTCGATCCGCCGCCGACGTGTGGTGGGAGTTCCTTGACGAACGCGAGGCCGCCGCGACGACTCGAGCGTGACGCTGACGATGTTTCGGCGCAGACTGGCCGACAGCGGGGTCAGGAGGTAGTCGTTGGGCTTCTACCAGGACCGGATCCTGCCGCGATTCCAGGACAGGGCGATGGCACGAAAGTCGACCCAGGAGCCAAGAGCCCGCGCCTGTGCGGGCCTCAGCGGCGATGTCGTGGAAGTCGGCTTCGGCACTGGCCTCAACGCTCTCCATTACCCGCCCGAGGTCGTCCGGGTGTTCGCCGTCGAGCCTTCGGCTGCGTGCATGCGTCTCGCCGAGCCACGGATCGCCAAGTCCTCGGCTCGGATCGAACTGGCCGGCGGCAACGGTGAGCACCTGGACCTGCCTTCGGATCAGTTCGACGGTGTGCTCTCGACATGGACGCTCTGCACGATCCCGGACGTCGCGGCCGCCCTTGGTGAGATGCGCCGCGTGTTGAAGGCAGGCGGAGCGTTCCACTTCATCGAGCATGGCCACGCGCCGGATCCAAAGGTGGCGCGCTGGCAGGTGCGCCTCGAACCGATCAACAGGCGGCTGGCCGGTGGGTGTCACCTCACGCGAGACATCCCGCAGATGATCAGCGACGCAGGGTTCGCCATTGAACATCTCGACACGTACTACTTCGAGGGCGAGCCCAAGGCGTTCGGTTACACATTCGAAGGTCGCGCGGTCAAGGCCTGAGGACTCCGCAGTACCTGCTGATGCGCCGCCGGGCGCTGCACGGGTCGCGATCCTCGGATGATGGGATCCATGGGTCCATCACGACGCCGCATGTGGGGACTGCTCGTTCTCATCGTCGTCGCGCCGGCTGGGTTCTACGGCATCCGGGCCGTTATGCAGACCTCCCCGCCGAGCGCGCCGCTCTTCCCCGCGACGCTGCACATCACCACGCCGACAGCTGAGCCTCTTGGCCCGACGCCGGCCGTGACGCTGGCTCCGCCGGTGCCGGCGCCGCGCGAGCTGGATGCGATGGCGTTCGACGCCGTGCACAACGATGTGGTCATGTACGGCGGCACAGGGCCTGGGAGTGGACCGCAGGCATCATCACGCGAGACGTGGACCCTCGACGCGGGAGGTTGGCACCTGCGCCACCCCGTCACGAGCCCCGACATTGACGCTGGTTGGATGACTGCCGATCCTGCGACGGGCAGCATCGTTCTGGTCGGTGGCGTTCCACCGGATGATCAGCAACTCGAGACGTGGACGTGGAACGGCACGACCTGGACGAAGCACGGCGATGTGCCGGATCCCTCGCAGACCCTTGTCGGGATGGCGGCGCTCCCTGCGCTCCAGGAGCTGATGCTGGTGACGGCACCGACCAGTGGAGTACTGACGAGCGACGACACCTGGACATGGACCGGAGCGTCGTGGCGCCTCGACGCCTCCATCACTGCGCTTCCAGTCGAAGGATCGACGCCGGTCGTGGTATCCGACCCCGCGCATCGCCGTGTGGTTGCGGTCTTCACGGGCAATGCGAACAGCCGCGCGGAAACCTGGACGTGGAACGGTTCCACGTGGTCCCTGCTGGCCGCGAACGAGGTGGAGCCGTTCGACCCGATCACGGCGTCGATGGCCGCCGATCCGCGAACCGGCGATGTGCTCATGTACATCGGCGGCGGTGATGCACGGGTGGGATCGACGTGGGCCTTGAGTGGCGCGGCGTGGAGGGAGCTCGATGGAATCTCGCCCGCTGTCGACACCGACTACCATGGCGCCTGGTTGCTCGCCGACCCGCGCATCGGTCGAGTCGTGATGATCGGCAACACGGGTCGTCCCAACACGTTGAACGTGCTCTGGGTATTCACGGGGACCAGTTGGAAGGCGGAGCCACCCTCGGTGCTCAGCGCTCCATGACACGGATCGACTGATCGGAATGAGCCACGTCTCTGGTGGCTACACGACACCGCCGCCGAGACGCGTGCACACCATGGTTCGTATGTAGCACGAGGTCGGAACCCTCAGCGCGAACCGGCAGTGACCCGCGCCCGGAAACCCGCCATGTTGCGAAACCGGGAGATAGTGACGGCAACCGGCCATCGTCTCCTCTGAGTACGGACACAGAACCTGCATGCCGAACGCCGACGCCGATCCGGGTCCTCTGATCGTCCCATCTGGTGTGACCGGGTCCACCGTTCAATGCTCGGCGTTCGGGCGGGATGCCTGCCAGTGCCGTTGGTCCTCGATGTGGCTTCAGCCGGTCGCCAGCGCCCGGACTGCGAAGAGCACGGTCAGCACCGCACCGCCGGCAAGCCAGATCTGCTCGTCGCGGCCGCCCAGCCGCTTGCCGATCGCGATGGCGATCGGCAAGGTCGCGAGTGTCGCCGCTCCATACAGCCAGTGGAGGAGTTGGTGAGGCCGCTCGCCTGAGGCGACGAGCACGAGCCCGATGACGACCTGAATCGCGATCACAGCGATGGTGATGCGGAGATACAGACGTACAAGCGGCAGGATTCGCGGGCGGAGCAGGCTGAGCATCGCTGCGACTGCGCCAAGCGCAGCCACGACGGTCAGTACGAAACCGTACCGATCATGGATCAGCACGCGCGTATCGTAGCCGACACGTTGGGATTTCTCAGGGGCCGGCGTCGACGTGCGCGCGGCTGGCCGGCGCTTCCGAGCGACGTGGCCCGGAGCATTTGTTGCGCCAGGACATATTCCATCAGGGCCTTTGGTCACACACCGGAGGGGCCGCACGTCATCGGCTCCGCCGACGTCCGACCCTTACAAGTAGCGCGCGTGCAAACGCACACTCGCGCTTGACCTTCACGATCTGACACGGAGGCTGCCAATGGACGCGCCGGCTCCTTACATTCACTGGGGCTTCATCCTCATCTCGTTGCCGAACTTCATTCTCATCTGCGTGATGCTGCTGATCTTCGTGGTGGCGCTCATCGCGCCGTTCCCGACGCATAGGCCGAAGGAGCCCCACGATCACTGAGGAGCGGCCGTCCGCCGCCGTCGAGCCGACCGCAACGCCAGAGCCGCCTGACGCCGAGAACGAGAGTGGCTGGACCGCGTCGGTCCGCCGGCGCGTCGAGAAGACACTTCCAATCACGGAACTGCTCCCCACGAGGCAGCCCGCGTATATCGGGTCGTGGGTCTACGTCTTCGGTGTCGTGACCATCGCCGCGTTGTTCTGGGTGGTGCTCAGCGGCGTGGTGCTCGCCTTTTTCGGTTCCGCATGGTGGCATGTGTCGTCGGTCGGACACTTCTTCAACAGCATCCACTTCTGGTCGGTCCAGATGTTCTTCATCTTCATGGTGCTCCACCTGTGGGGGCAGTTCTGGGGGGCCGGCTGGCGTGACGGCAGAGCCAAGACCTGGATGGTGGGCGTGGTGATCTTCTCGATCAGCGTCGGCACCGCCTTCACGGGATACGTCATTCAGCAGAACTTCGACTCGCAGTGGATCGCCATCAACGCCAAGGATGCGATCAACTCGACCGGGTTCGGCGGATTGTTCAACGCACTCAACTTCGGACAGATGTACGGGCTGCATGTGATGCTGATGCCGATCGGGGTGACCCTGCTGGTGGTGCTGCACATCATCCAGGTGCGAGCGAAAGGCGTCGTGCGGCCGATCGACGATCCGATGCAGGTGGCGCCGTGAACGCATCCAAGGTCGACAAGAAGACGTACTACCGGGGCATTCCAATGATGCCGTACGACCTCCTGAAGGAGGTCACCTACGCGATGCTCGGGGTCCTCGGCGTCGTGCTCGTTCTTTCCGCGGTGCTCTCATCGCCGGACGTGCCGTCGGTCACGCTGCAGAGCTGGTCGAAGGCTGATCCCGTGGATTTCCTCACGACGGCATCCGGCGAACTCGCCGGTACGACGATCGTCGCCGGGTACGGAGCGCCCTACAACTCCGGCAGTGGATCCGTGCAGAGCTGGGGTCCCCTGGCGCCGCAGTCGTGGGCAGGAGTGCACATTCCCATCAATCCCCCCAACGACTTCGTGCTCCAGCCCCTCACCCAGGCGACCGCCGGAGACGGGACTCTCGCGGCGGCGTTGACCACGTACAAGGCCGCGTCGGGCGACCAGCAGCAGAAGTGGCTCACCAGCTACACGACGGGCCTCGGCACCGCGACCGTGGCGACAGACGGAACGGTGACCGTGCCCTCGGGAGACTACGGTCCGGTATCGGTTCTGATGGATCGCATGCTCACGCTGGCCAGGTCAGGCGGCCTGGACGCGCTGCTCCTGACCAGCGACCACTTCTATCAGACGGATTTCTCCCGGCCGCTGCTCTTCCTTGATGACGGCGGCTACATCGCCGCTCTCGCCGCGCAGCAGAAGCTCATCGGCAGTGACTGGGGTGTCATGAACGAGACCGGCCGCTATCCAGGCTCGGCGTGGCTCTGGCTCTACACCATGTGGTACCAGGTGCCGCCCTTCAACTCATCCACCGGCTTCCTGGGTATCAGCTCGGCGAACACCGACCTCGCCGTGGTCGGGGTGATGCTCCTGCTCACCGCCCTGCTCCTGCTCGTTCCCTTCATCCCCGGATTGCGCGACATCCCGCGCTGGATTCCGATTCACAGGCTGATCTGGCGACGCCACTACGCGGACATGCGGCGCAGGAGCGCTGCGGGTACGCCACCGGCATAGCGCTCGGTCTCGTCGCCGACCCTTGACGCGGCCGGAGGCTTGTCCCCGGCGCCGGACCGAAACGGGACCGGCCGCCTGCCGTTTCCTCCAAGAGGGGACGGCGCACCAATCGCGCCGAGTCCCGGTTGAGCATGTCGGTCGTCATCACCCCAGACCCGTCCATTTCGGCACCCGAAGCCCCAGTTCCAGACCCAGCCCTCCGACCTCAGGGTGGGTCGACGATCGAGCATCCGTTGCGACGTCGACACGTCCGTCGTTGGGTCCGTGTCCTCCTCGTCTGCCTCATCGCGCTCGCCACGGCGCTCGAGGTCAATGTCCTGACCGACCCCAATGTGGCCACAGCGCCCGCGATCGTCGCAGCCGGTGACCGCGCTCATGGCTCGGCCCCTGTGGCGATCGCTCCTTCGGATCGCATCGCACAGGCGCTCGTCGCCGCCGAGGATGACACCTTCTATTCGAATAACGGCGTCGATGACGTGGCGTTGCTGCGTGCGTTCTGGGGATTTGTCACCGGCAAGGACCTGGGCGGCAGCACCATCGAGATGCAGCTTGCGCACATGCTGTATCCCGCGGTCACCGAGGGATTCTGGGGACGCGTGCGACGGGTGTCACTTGCCCTGGAGTTCGATACGCGCTACACCAAGGGCGCCATCCTTTCGATGTACCTCTCGGCAGTCTATTTCGGCCACGGCTTCTACGGCATCGGAGCCGCAAGCCGCGGCTACTTCGGCGTCACACCATCCCAATTGAATTGGGCCCAGGCAGCGATGCTCGCGGGACTCGTCCAGGCTCCCAGCTCACTCGATCCGTTCCGGCACCTCGCTGCGGCAGAAGCGCGAATGAGCTATGTGCTGCAGCGCCTCGTCAGCGATGGTCGGCTCAGCGCGACTCAGGCCACCCAGCTGGAGCGGTCGCCACCCGGTCTGGTGTAGCAGCCGGGCGCCTGCGGAGTGTGCGAATCGGCGCGACAAATACCATCGCGCAATAGATCACCACCGCGATCGCAACGTGCATGGCCATTAACACGACGACCGCCTTCGGTGGCTGGCCGCGAACGAGCAGCCACGCATCTGGAAGGAAGAGCGCGAGGCTGATCAGGATGGTCAGCCAGCCGTAGAGCCAGCGTGGCGCGGAGCTGATGTTGGTCACCACCGGCCACCCCGCAGCGCCGATCAACACGCCGATGATCGTGAGCTTGGCGTAGTCGTTGAACCGGAAGTGTCCGTAGCCGGCGGTGGTCGGAAAGACGTGCGTGCCGATCGCCACCAGCAGCGCATCGGCGGCCAGCGAACCGGCGACAGCGATCATGGTCGCAACTGCCAACCGCGCGATGGTCGGCTGGCGGTGTGACGGCGCCCAGTCGACACGCGCGAGCGCCAGGGCTCGATTGATCAACGGAGTCTCTGCCCTCACATCGGCAGCGTATCCCGCGTTCCCTTGCAAAACGGTGAAGGTGCAGTCTCGGAGTACGCTCAACGCGCGTGTACCGGTCTCGCCCGTTCTCGACACCACTCCTCGATGCGCGTCCTCGTCGCTGAAGACGACGCGAAGCTGCGCGACGTCCTCGAGCGCGGATTGCGCTCCGCCGGCTACACCGTCGACATCGCGGCTCGAGGAGACGACGCGCTGGACCTGATCCTGCTGCACCACTACGTGGCCCTTGTCATCGACTGGCGCATGCCGGTGATGGATGGCATCGACGTGGTGACCGCGATCCGCGCACGCAACCTCGCCACGCCGGTGCTCATGCTCACCGCTCGCGACACACCATCAGATCGCATCCGTGGCCTCGACGCGGGATGTGATGACTACCTGGTCAAGCCGTTCGACTTCCAGGAGCTGCTCGCCCGGCTCCGAGCGCTGATGCGACGTCCCCCGGTCACGCTTGGCGTGCGCCTCCGCGCCGCAGCGCTGACCATCGACCCCGCGGCGCGAGCCGCGTCGGTGAGCGGGACGCCTGTGGCGCTCACGCCGACCGAGTACGCCATTGTCGAGCTGCTGGTGCGCAGAAGCCCGGCGGTGGTGAGTCGCGACGCCATCGCACACCACGCGTGGTCGGACGCGCTCAACCCCATTGCATCCAACAACATCGACGTGCATGTGACCCGGTTGCGGGCCAAGCTGGCCGGCGCGGGCATCAGGTTGGAAGCGGTGCGAAGCGTCGGCTACCGGCTCGTGGAGCAGTCCTCGTGATAACGCTGCTGTCCGGCCGTGCAGTGCGCATCGCGCTCATCACGACTGCAGTCGTCGCCGGTTTGACCATCGCGCTCTGCGTTGCGATCGATGTGATCGTCGCGCAGACATTGCGATCGACCGCCACGTCTCGGCTCACCACCGAGCTCGCGCATCTTGCTCAGGAACCTGTTCCTCATCTTGACGAGCCGGATGTTGACGACCCCGTACTCGTCTGGCGGCTCGACACGTCGGGCAATGTGCTTGCGGCCTCGGCCGGTGCCCCGTCGCTTCCGATGAGCGCGCTCAACGCATCGTCGCCGGCGGAGACGCACATCGCAGGCGCTGACGTGCTGGTCGCGGGTGCGGCGATTCCGAACGGCAGGCTCATCGGCGCCGTCAGTCTCGGCAACGAGGGCAACGCACTCACGGCGCTCCTCATCACCGAGGCGATCGTGACTCCGGTGCTGCTCATCCTCGTGTTCGGGGGCGCGCTCGTGGTTGGGCGGCAGAGCGCGGGACCGATCGAACGAGCGCGCCTGCGGCAGCTCGAATTCACCGCCGACGCTTCGCACGAACTTCGCACGCCGCTTGCGGTGATCGAGGCGGAGACAACGCTCGCGCTCGCGAATCTCGAGAGCAGTGGCGGCGATGACGCGACGCTCCGCCGGGTTGCGGATGAGACCCATCGGATGCGGACGATCGTCGACGACCTCCTCTGGCTTGCGCGTTTCGACGCCTTCCCCCCGGAGCCGATCACCGAACCCGTGGATCTCACCACGGCCGCCGAGGTGGGCATGCAACGCTTCGTCCCCATCGCGGAGCACGCGCGACTCCGCCTCGAGAATCGCAGCGACGGTGCCAGGCTCGCCCTCGTAGATGCACCTGCGGACTGGATCGATCGCCTGATCGGTGTGCTCCTCGACAACGCGTGCAGATACACGCGTCCAGGGGGCACGGTGACCATCGCAGCGGTGACTGAGCGAGACCACGTGCGCCTGACGGTGAGCGACACGGGTCCAGGCATTCCGGCAGACCGCCGGGCGCGGATCTTCGAGCGGTTTCGGCGTGGCACCAGCGAGGGTGACGGGGCCGGGCTCGGCCTCGCGATCGGTAACGCCGTCGTGGAAGCGACCAAGGGCCACTGGCACATCGGCGACGTTCCCGGTGGCGGAACCTCAGTCGGGATCGTCTGGCCGCTCTCGCGCACCCGGCTCGTCGAGGGGGTCGAGCCGTAGGGCGGTGCGAGGGCAATCGGCGACGGCACGACGAGCAAGGTCGAGCAGGTCGTCGGGGAGCACGCGCTGGTCGATCACCGGGTAGCCCCAGTCATCCATGCGGATCCGCTCGGGGAACAGCTCGCCGCACATGCCGTGTGCCTTGCACTTGATCGGGTCCACGCGCAGGCGAACTCTCACCACCATCCCGCCTCGGTCGCGGGGACCGGAAGCAACGCGGGCTGGCCCGAGAACCGGCAGGCTCCGTGCTTCAGGTGATGACGGAGATCGGCGGAGAAGACGTCCATGGCACTGGCGAGAAAGAGCATCGCTCCGTCAGGGTGCCTGCAGGCGCCGCGGCCCCGGATGTCGTGCGACCACCGAACAAGCAGGTCGAGCGCCGCCGGCCGTGCTCGGCCGGTGGCGACCTTGTGGAAGGTGTCGGCGATTGCCGGCAGCCCGACGTGACATGGACCGCACTGTCCGGCGCTCTGGCCGGCGAGAAAGGTCAGGACACGGTCGGTCTCGCTGATCCCGCACATCGTGGCCGGTGCGACGACGAGCACCCCGGTGCCGAGCGTGGCACCCACCGATCGGAGGGAGTCGGCGTCGATGGTCTGATTCCAGAGACGGTCCGCTGCGACCCACCGACCGAAGTACCCACCGAGCAATACCGCTGCGGGCTCGCCGTCGGTGCCGCCGGCGCGATCCACGATCGCTCCAACTGGTTCATCGCACGCCACCTCGACCACGCCCGGCGTCGCCACCGCGCCGCTCACTGTCAGGAGCGCCGTCCCGGGCGACCGCCGCGTGCCCGCAGATCGAAACCAAGCGGCACCGAACCGGGCGACGAGGGCCGCGTGAGCGAGGGTTTCGACGTTCTGCACCAGCGTGGGCAGGTGGTCGATCCCGCTCTGGAACGGCCGAGGGGGAACGACCTTCGGTTTGGCGAGATGCCCGGAGACACGCGAGATCAATGCGGTCTCCTCTCCCACGACGTAGCGGTTCGGGCCGACCTGCACCTCGATGAAGGTGTCGATCCCGTCGCGACGTCTCCGCTCCGTGATCGCGGCGCGGAGACCGGCCTCGACGTCGCCGTGCGCGCGCGTCGTGAAGATGATCACCCTGCGAGCGCCCACGGCCTCGGCCGCGTGCTCGAGGCCGTCGAGGACGAGGTGCGGCCGGTGTGTCAGGAGGTACCGGTCCTTGAAGCTCGCGGGTTCGCACTCTGCCGCGTTCGCCACCACGACCGCGTCGCCGCCCCGGGTCTCGTGGTGATCCCGCACCGCGCGCCACTTCACTCCGGTCGGAAAGTCAGCGCCGCCGCGTCCGCGAAGTCCGCTCTGCTCGAGCGCGTCGATCATGGCGATCGAGTCGACACGCGGGCGGGGGCCGAAGGCGGCCAGGTGGGCATCGAGGTCCTCTGGCACGGGACGAGAAGGCAGGAGGCGCTGCTCAGTGTCGGCGGCGTCCATGGAGGTGCTCACGCTGTCGCCTTCTGGGTCGTCAGTGTCCCCGAGATTGCGCCGTTGCCCTGGTCGACCACCTGGACGCTGGCGATCACCGAGCCACATGGTGCCGTGACAGACGTGTTGCCGATGGTCGCCGCAGCCCGGCACACCTCCGCACCGGACCTGGTGACGGTGAGCGTTCCGGTCCCATCGGCGTTCGCGACGATCAAGACCACCAGCGTGCGGTCGCGGGTGTCGCTGAGCGTTGCGGTTGCATTGGTTGAGGAGCGGACGAGCGTGCCGGTGAGCGGGTCGCTCAGTCCTGCGGTGAGCGCAGCGGCAGGGGGCGATGTGGCAGCAGGAGTGCCTCCCGGGCCAAGGAGAAGATCCGCCGGCGTGCCGGCTGCCTTGGCCCACCCATGCTGGAGCGGGCCGACGGCCATCCACGCGACCAGGGCGCCCGTCGCGGTCACGCTTCCGGCGATGCCGAGGACGCGAAGCGCGGTGTATCTCCGACCCGCGTGGGCGAGCCGCCATGTCACCGCCGCGAGCACCGCAACAACGCACACGGCGACGAGCAGCAACGCCCACAACGACTTGGTATCGGTCCCGGTCCCGAGCCCGTGCACGACGGCGATCGGCCAGCTGGCATAGGCGAAGAGATGGACGAATCGCCACGACCGCCACCCCAGGCGGTGGCGCATCAGGCTCGTCGCCGTGATCGCGATCAGCAACTCGAACCCGACGACACCCAGGCCGAGCCAGAGGGGCCGGTAGGTGGCCACGAAGGGGACGAACGCGTCGATGAAATTGAGCTTCGCGAACGGGTCGATCACCGACGTCAGGATGTGGATGATCAGGAACACCCCGACCAGCAGCGAGAGGTTGCGGTGCAACGACTGGACGACGAATCGCGGCCAGTCGCGGCGGGTCTCACGCGAGGAAGTCAGCACTCCGAGCACAACGCTGGCGCTGAGCAGCAGGAGCGCGGTGTACCCGCTGGCACGCGTGGCGTACCACATCGGTGTGGGTCCGGCGAGGGCCGCTAGCAACGGACGTGCCCGGTCAGGATCCGCCGGATACCGCTACCGGTGCCCCGCCATATGCGTACTGAGGTTGCTGGACCGGCGCGCTGAGACCGGGTTGCGTGGTGCCGCTATTGTCGGTGGACCCGGGCTGTGCCGATGGCGACGTGGTCACAGAGTGTCCAGGCAGGCTGGTGGCAGCCACCAGGGCGAACACGCCGGTGAACGCGGTGGCTCCCACAGCGGAGTAGACGGTCAGCCGTCGCGCGCGGGCAAGGCCGTTGTCTCTCCGAATGCGGGCGTAATCCAGCTGGGATGGTCGCGCCATGCGGAGCAGACTACTCGGGCCACCCTTGCAGAAAGGTGAAGATCTCGGAAACGATCACCCAGCCGGCGCCCGGAGCGCCCTGGCGGCCGGGGACGCAGTCTGGACGCTGGGACTGGCGGTCGATGCGGCACTCCGTCGCAACCTCCCCGTCAACGCCACGAAGAGTGCTGTCGCCGTAAGCGCAGGGAGCGACGCCACCTGCGTGAGGAGCCACCACCAGGACGTGTGACTCAGCGTGTTCAGCTGCGCTGCCGACGTCACATTGGCGATCAACACAGGAGCGACGACGGCAACTGCCACAGCGAACGCCACGGTCGACCAGACGAGCGCGCGAGGACGCCATTCCCTGCCCACCACAACAAGGGCGACCACCGCGAACACGACGATGATCGCGTTGACGTAGTGCGCGTACCACGTGATGGTGCTGGCGAGGAGCATCAGCAACGTTCCCGCGGCGAACTCCGCACCCCTGACCTGCCGGTTGCGAACCTCGGGTGATACGCAGAACACGAGCAGGCCAAGCATCGCCACCAGCACGACGTAGGTGATGAGGCTGATGAGGAGTGATCCCGCCTGCGGGACGAGTACGGCGTGCCCGAAGAGGCGGCTCACGACGCCGCTGATCGACTGGTTGTACAGCCATCCGTCCTGGGCTGACAGCACGGGAAGCACGTGAGTGACGTACTCGCGCAACGTCGAGACTCCAAGCGTCACGACACCAACCCCCAGACCCACGGCCACGGTGACGGCACAAGCGGCTGCCGCACGCCACCACCTGCGCCGGATCACCAGCACGATCAGGAGAATTGGGGCGAGCTTGATCGACGCGGCGATGCCGATGAGCACGCCAAAGCGCGTTTGGTGTCCGTGCACCCACGCGTGGACGGCGAGTGCGAGGAGCAGAAAGATCACCGGGTTCATCTGACCGTGCCAGTAGTTGTACGTCGCCGCAGAGAAGACACAGGTGACGAGCGCCGCGATCTCGATGCGCGGCCAGCCTCGCGGCAATAGCGTAAACGCCGCGATGCACGCAGCGGCGGCGGTGCACGCGATGGTCAGCCACAGCCACAGGGTGGCCGCGGCGTTCGCTGGAATCCATGCGAGCGGCTGCACGAGGAACGCGACAACCGGTGGGTAATCGAACCCCGTCAGGGCGACGTTCGGCGGCTGGTGAATGAACTGCGAGTACAGGTCGGTGTGGTGCACGACCGAACGCGCCGCGGCCAGATAGGCGGCGAAGTCCTCGAACTCACCGGTGAATGTGCCCCGAATGGGTGCGATCACAAAGGTGATCGCGGCTCCGATCACCGCGGCCACGGCCCCCGCACGCAGGACGAGCAATCCGAGCACCCGCGCATGGGCGTCGGGACGGTCCCCACCCTGACGTTCCGAGGAGGCATCAGGCGCGGGCAGGTTGAACTGGCTCCGGTCGATAACTTCCGCCATTGAATGACGAGTGTGATGTGGGCATGGCCTGCCGGACGCGCCGGGTTGCTGAACCGTTACGCCGGTCGGCCGGCTGAGGCCTCGAGAACTACCATGGATGCGATGCGGGCGATGGTTCTCGATGCACCTGGACGAGCCCTGCGGGAGAGCACGGTTGCGGATCCGGCGCCTGCCGCGGGACAGGTCCTGGTGAAGATCAGTGCCTGCGCGTTGTGCCGGACCGATCTGCACGTCGTCGACGGCGAATTGACCCATCCCAAGCTGCCGCTCATCCCGGGTCATCAGATCATCGGCGACGTCGTGCAATGCGGCACTGAAGTGGAGAGCCTGAGCGCCGGCGATCGCGTCGGCATCCCGTGGCTGGGCTGGACGGACGGGGTCTGCGAGTACTGCACCACTGGACGCGAGAATCTGTGCGACCACGCGCGCTTCACCGGCTATGACATCGATGGGGGCTACGCCGAATACGCAGTTGCCGACGCGCGCTTCTGCTTCCCGGTCGACCGCTCGTACAGCCCGGTCGATGCTGCGCCGCTTCTGTGCGCTGGACTCATCGGCTACCGGTCACTCAATGCGGCCGGCGACGCTGTGCGCCTCGGCCTGTACGGGTTCGGCGATTCGGCGCACATCGTCGCCCAGGTGGCTCGCTACCAGGGACGGCGGGTCTTCGCCCTCACCAGGCCGGGCGACACGGCTACGCAGCAATTCGCGATGCATCTCGGTGTGGAATGGGCTGGCGGTACGGATCAGGCGCTGCCCGAGGAGCTCGACGCGGCGATCATCTTCGCGCCGGTCGGTGCGCTCGTCCCGCTCGCACTCGGTGCTGTTCGCAAAGGTGGAACCGTCGTGTGCGCCGGGATTCACATGAGCGACATTCCGTCGTTCTCGTACGACCTGCTGTGGGGAGAGCGCGTGGTGAGGTCGGTCGCCAATCTCACCCGACAGGATGGCCACGAGTTCCTCGCTCTCGCGCACCGGATTCCGGTGCGCGCCCAGGTCGAGACGCTGCCGCTCGACCAGGCGAACACGGCCCTCACGCGACTGCGCGAGGGCAAGGTCCACGGTGCCCTCGTCCTGACCATCCCCTGAGGCGGCTGACAGAGCGGCGCGCCACTGCGCAACCATTTCGGGGTGAACGAGACGAGCTTTCCCCGACAGCAGGCACGGACACATCGCTTCGCCCTCGGCGTGCCACGAGACTTCGTCATCGCACCGGATGGCCGGCGGGTGCTGTTCCTTCGCACGCGAAGCGGCACTGATCCATCCACGTGTCTCTGGCAATTCGACGTGGAGAGCGGCACCGAACGCCTCATCGTCGACCCGGCCGCGCTGGCCCAGGACGACGGTGACGAGGTTCCCGCCGAGGAGCGGATGCGTCGTGAGCGCGCGCGCGAATCCTCCGGCGGGATCGTGCGCTTTTCCGCCAACCGCGATGTCACACGAGCTGCCTTCGACCTCGCAGGACGGATCTACGTGGTGGACCTGGCATCCGGCGCGGCGACGGACCTTGCGGCGAATGGTCGGGCGATCGATCCGCGTGTCGACCCGACGGGCGCACATATCGCATATGTCGAAGCGGGCGCACTCCACGTGTCGCGAACCGATGGCGGCGGGGACTGCGTGCTCAAAAGCCCTGAGAACGACGACGTCACCTATGGCCTCGCGGAGTTTGTTGCCGCGGAGGAGATGGCGCGGCAGAGCGGGTACTGGTGGTCTCCCGACGAGTCTCGGTTGCTCGTCGCTCGCGTCGATGTCGCGCGGGTGCGTCGCTGGTACATCGCAGATCCCGCCAATCCCGATCACCCGCCGGTGGCGGTCGCCTATCCGGTGGCGGGGACCGACAACGCGGACGTCACCCTCCACATCGTCGCCGTCGACGGCGCGGGATCGGTTGAGGTGAGCTGGGACCGCGTCGCCTTCGAGTACGTCACCACTGTCGACTGGTCGGAGCACGGGCTGCTGGTTGTGGTGCAGAGCCGCGACCAGCGCACCATGCGGATTCTCGAGGTGGAGGCATCGACGGGCACGACGTCGGTCGTTCGCGAGGACGTCGACGATGCGTGGGTCGACATCGTCGCCGGGGTGCCTGCGAGGCTGTCCGATGGGACGCTGGTGTGGACCGCCGATCGCGACGGCGCGAAGCGACTGGTCATCGGGGACGAGGCGGTCAGCAGTCCTGAGCTCGAGGTGCGTGAGGTTCTCGATGCCGATGGCGACGTGGTGGTCTTCAGGGCCTCGCGCATCCCCACCGAGGTTGGCGTGTACACGTGGTCACGCGCGGACGGCGTCGCGCCGTTTCAACCGGAGGGCATCACCCCGGGTATGTGGCGAGCTCGCAGGTCGGGAGGCACCACCGTGCTGTCATCTCGCGACCTCGACCACCCGGGCGTTCGCGTGACCGTGCATCGCGACGGCCGGAATGTCGGGAAGATCGAATCCGTCGCCGAGATCCCGGTGATCGGAGTCAACGTGCGACTCGCGACCCTCGGCAATCGCGGCCTCCGCGCCGCGATTGTTCTGCCGAACGGTCATCAGCCCGGCAGCCGCAAGCTCCCGGTGCTGCTGGATCCCTACGGCGGTCCCGGTGCTCAGAAGGTGACCGCATCCGCGAGCGGCTACCTGGAATCGCAGTGGTTCGCGGACCAGGGGTTTGCGGTGCTCGTGATCGACGGCCGGGGCACGCCGGGCGGCGGGCCCGAGTGGGCTCGGTCGATCCGCGGCGACTACGCGGCACCGGTGCTCCAGGACCAGGTGGACGGCCTGATTGCCGCGGCGGCCGAGTGGCCGGATCTGGACCTGTCTCGGGTCGCGATCCGGGGCTGGTCGTTCGGCGGCTTTCTCGCAGCGCTGGCGGTGCTGCGGCGGCCTGATGTCTTCCATGTGGCGGTCGCGGGTGCTCCGGTCACCGACGATCACCTCTACGACACGCACTACACGGAGCGCTACCTGGGGCATCCCGATGTCGAGCCGGCGAACTATGCGGCGGTCTCGCTGGTTGCTGATGCAGCCCGGCTGACACGCCCGCTCATGCTCATCCACGGGCTCAGTGATGACAACGTCGTGGTTGCGCACACACTGCGCTTCTCGGCCGCACTGCTTGCGGCGGGACGCGAGCACACGGTGCTTCCTCTGAGCGGCGCGACGCACATGGCGAGCGACGAGACGATCGCTGAGAATCTCCTGCTGCTCGCGCTCGAGTTCATACGTCGCGCCCTCGGCTGAGCTGATCGCCGTCAGGGTATGGCGATCATCGCAATCGCGACGACCGCGAGCGCCGCACCCAGCGACTGCAGCGGCGTCATGCGTTCGTGGGTGAAGAGGCGCGCGCAGAGCACGGTGAACGCGGGATAGAACGAGGTGAGCAGCGCGGTCACCGACAGCAGCCCTGAGTGAGTCGCGTAGAGATAGAGCACGACGCCGGTTCCGTCGAAGACGCCACCGATCGCGATGAGGCGAAGCACGCTCCGCCGGACCACGAGAGCGGTCCTGGTCACCAGTGCGGTGCCGACGGCGGCGGCAGCCGAGCCGAACCGGCCGCTCACGAATGCGGTCACGCCCGCGTGGCTCGCCGCGTGGAACAGGATGAAGAAGAGACCGAACGCGACTCCGGCGAACAGCGCGAGGGTCACTCCCATCCGCGCGTTGCCCGCAGCGTCGCGGCTGGGACCGTTGATGAGCACGAGTGCGGCGAGCCCGACGCCGACGCCACCGATCTGCCAGAGCGCGAGGTGATCGCCGCCGATCAGTCCCACTGCGACCGGGAGGGCTGCGGCGATGAACCCCGTGATCGGGGCAACCACGCCGATGAGGTTCAACGACATCGCGCGATAGAACGCCACCAGGCCCAGTCCACCGACGGCCCCGCCGGCAAACGCTTGGAGTGCGGCCTGCGCGTCCCAGCCGTTTGGAAGGAGGACAAACGCGAGTGGCACCGCGACGAGGCCGACGGATTCCACGGCGAGGGCCACGCTCGGCGCGCTGCTTCTCCTTCCCGCGAACCCTCCTGTGAAGTCGGCGATGCCCAGCGTGACCGCGGAAGCCATGGCCGTCAGCGGCGAGAGGGGGAGGGTCATGGCCGCGGTTACGGTAGCCGAGCGGCTCTGCGCGCCGACGCAGCGGTCTCGCCGAGTGGCGTTGATGATCGACACCACGAGGGCGACCCTTGCGGATGCCATAGCGCCTGATCGATACTTCCGGCCGCGTGCCGCCTGCTGGGGCGGTCAGGCACCGAGGAGGCGCACATGAGTGGCGAAAGCATTGTCTCCACCCCGGATACGGCTGACGCCGATGCAGCCCAACTTGCCAGGTTTGGGTACCGGCAGGAGTTGCGCCGAGTCCTCAACCTCTTCGAGAACTTCGCGGTCGCCTTCTGCTACATCTCACCGGTCGTCGGCATCTATTCGCTGTTCGTGCTGGGCGTCGGAGCCGGCGGCCCGCGTTACATCTGGCTGCTGCCCATCGTGGTCCTGGGTCAGCTCTTCGTGGCGCTGGTTTTCGCCGAGCTTGGCAGCCACTACCCGATCGCGGGTGCCCTGTTCCAATGGGGCAAGAATCTGATCGGACCGAGCTACGGCTGGTGGGTTGGATGGATCTACGGCTGGGCGCTGATCATGACCGTGGCGTCCGTGGACACGGGATTGGTCATCTATGCGGCCCCGCTCCTCAACAACATCTTCCACACCAACTTCAACTCCCTCGACCCCAATCAGATCCTCATCTTCACCGTCGTGCTGATCGTCATACAGCTCGCGTTCAACGTCGGCGGTGTCAACTTCCTCGGACGCATCTCACAGATCGGTGTCTACTTCGAGATCATCGGGACGTTCGGCATCGCCATCATGCTGGCGATCACCGGTTTTCATCACGGGTTCGACTATCTCTTCACAAGTCAGGGCACCGAGACCGCGGCAACGAATCCACTCGGGGTGGACTTCGGTGGCCACTGGTGGCTCGGTGCTGCGTTCGTCGCCATCCTGGCGCACGTGTACATCTTCTACGGCTTCGAGTCGGCGGGGGACGTCGCCGAGGAAGTCGTCCAGGCATCGAAGCGCGTCCCGCGAGCGATCATCTCGTCGCTGCTCACAGCGGGCGTGACCAGCTTCGTGCTCGTCGGGGCATTGCTGCTCGCCATCCCCGCGGGGGCACACGGGCTCGGTCAGACCATTGCGGGTGGGGTGCCGTTTCTGATCAGCTCGAACGTCTCCAGCCAGTTCATCCAGGACGTCGCGCTCTTCGTGGTCTGCTTCGCATTCTTCAGCTGTGGCCTCGCGATTCAAGCCGCCGCTGCACGGCTCATCTACTCGTACAGTCGCGACCGCGCGCTCCCCGCCAGCCGGAGTCTCGCGCAGGTGTCACCACGCTTCAGGACGCCGGTGAATGCGCTGCTGGTCGCGGCAGTCATCCCCGCGCTCTTCGCGGTGCTCGCGCGTTTCACGCCCTCATCGAATATCACGATCGCGTTCATCACCATCCCGGCGAAGGTGAACGCGCTCTTTCTCCTGGTTTCGTTCGCCGTGTCCGGCATCTACCTGTCATTCCTGCTGGTGGTGATTGCGGCGCTGATCGCCCGGCTGCGCGGCTGGCAGGCGCAGGGAGCCTTCCGGCTCGGCGCCTGGGCAATTCCGGTGATGGTGGCGGGATGCGTGTGGCTCGTGGTGATGCTGGTGAACATCCTGCTCCCGTCAGGGATCACCAGCCCGAGAGGCGCGCTGTTCAACTACGACTGGATCACGCTGGTGATCGTCGTCATCATCGTCGCCCTCGGTGCGCTGTACACGCTGGTTGCCCGCCCGGCACGGCGAATCGCCAAGCCCCCGCAGCAGGGAGGCACTCGTTAGCCGGACGCGTGCGCGTCGCGCGGTGGGTCAGGCGATCGCGTCCTGCGGGATCGACTCGGTGACGGCGGCCACCAGCGAGAGCTTCACCTGGTCGCGGCCCTCGCGCTTCGCCTGATACATGGCGATGTCGGCGGCGCGGATCAGATCCTCGAGCCGCGATCCCTGGTCCGGGAAGCTCGCGATCCCGATCGACGCGGTGACATGGTCGATGCCAGAGCAGGCAGCGGGAATCGGGACGTTGCGCAGCGCCCTGCGCAGATCGGCCGCGACACGTGCCGCACCCGAGCCATCCGCGTCTCTGAGCACGAGGATGAACTCCTCGCCACCAAGCCGGACCGCGGCGTCGCCCGCACGGGTGATGCGCCGCAGCTCGGCGGCAACTCGCTGCAACACCGCATCGCCGGCAGCGTGACCGCCGCTGTCGTTGACCGTCTTGAAATGATCGAGGTCGACCAGCACGACGCTGAGTGGCATCCCGCGTCGCCGGCAGTCCGCGATCTCGAGCTCGCCTGCCTCACGCAACCACCGGCTGTTGTACAGCCCGGTGAGACCGTCGGTGGTCGCGCGCCGTGCGAGCTCCTGGTAGAGCTGGGCGTTGTGCCACGCCATCGCCGCGGTGTGTCCGAACAACGTCGCCGTCTCGAGGTCTTCGTCGGTGAATCGGTTGAGCCCCATGCGCCTGCAGTTGAGCATGCCGAGCTTGTGGTCGCCCGCCATGAGCGGGATCAACAGCAGCGATTCGTGCTCGAACGGCGTGTTCGGCACGGCGGCCGCCGCCGGATGTGCCCCTGCGTTGCCGAGATTCTGCGGAGTGCCGAGCGCAAACGCCCACCCGTTGACGCCGACCGAGAGTGAGAAGACGTCAGCCATGATCTCGGCGGCCTGACGGCCGGTTGCAAATGCGGCAACGAAGCGATGGTGATTGTGATCCGCCTCATAGATCGACAGGTCGTCCACCGGAACCACGCGCTGCAACTGCTCGGCGATCGCGGCGAGGATGCGCTGCGGATCATGCTCCGCCTGCAGCGCCAGCGCGGCGCGGCTCAGCGCGTGAGGAAGGCTCTCCGGCGCCGGCAGCGCGGGGTGGGGCCGGCGGCGCGGCGGCTCGTGATCCGGAGCGGCGGGCTCAACCGTGAAGGGAAAGCACTCGACGCGTCTCGACGCGAACCATGACGGCTGCACCAGGGTCGCGCCCTCGACCGCCGGCTCGCCGAGAATCACCGGCTCGCTGAGGACGTTGCCCTGGCCGAACTGCACGCCGAGATCCATCAGGCTCGTGAGGTCGGCCTCGGTCTCGATGCCCTCGGCGATGATGCGCGCGTTGATGTGGGTGCCAAACGAGAGCATCGACACCACGAGCGCGCGCCGTGAATCGCTGGAGTGCACGCCCCGTATGAGGTCGCGGTCGATCTTGATGAAGTCGGGGCGAACCTCGGCGATCACCAGCATGCTTGCGTGGCCGGCGCCGGCATCATCGATGGCGATGCGGAACCCCCGCGAGCGAAGGTCGGCAACGACGCGTCGGAGACGAGCGACGTTGGGGACCGGGACGCGCTCGCTCACCTCGAGGACGACGTGTTCGGGCCGGACACCGGCGTCTTCAGCGAACTTGGCCAGCCGCACCGCGGCGTTGGGTTGTGCCAGCGTCGGCAGCATCACGTTGAGGAAGAGCGTCGCGGGCAGCGTGTGGATGCTTCCCGCCAGGCCTGCGCGGATGCATGCCTCGTCCAATTCCTTCTCCATCGAGCCGCCCGCTGCATCGAAGAGAGCGCTCGGGACCTGCGGCCCCGCACCCGGGTTGATGCGGCAGAGCGACTCATAGCCGAGCGTGACGCCGTCGAGCAGGCGGACGATCGGCTGCATTGCCGGGCGAATGCCGCCCGAGTCGATCAGTCCCCGGATCAGGTCCGGTGTCGCGCCGGGCTCGTCGTCGCGCACCGGTGGGGGAAGGAGCGCAGCACCGAGGCGCCGCCAGGCGGGTCCGAGCTGCGCCGCCACCACCTGGAGGAATGGCAGCGCCTCGAGTGCCTCGCGTCCGGTGCACCAGGTGATCAGCACGCCGAGCAGATCGTCGCCACGCTCGACGGGGACGGCCGTGAACGGGCCCGAACCGATCTCGCGCTGCAGCGCCGTGCGCTCGCTCCCCGAGAGGTGCGGCACCAGGCTCATGAACGCCGAGGCCAGGTCGGAGCTGGTCGCCGGCGCGCGTCTCGAAGCGGCCGCGTGCACGCAGGGAAGTGCGCTGGTTCGGAGCTGGAGGCTGCTCAGCGGCTGACCGAGGATGGTCTCGACGCGGGCCAGCGACTCGGTTTCGATCGGATCGGCGAGCAATCTGATGTGATCGCCCTCGAGCTCGGCAAGGTAGCTGCGGAAGCCGAGGTCGCGGAGGCAACCGCCGGTGAGTTCGAGCAGCTCGTCTCGCGACTCGGCCCGCGCGATGCTGCGGCTGAGCTGCGAGAGCGTGCGCAGCGCGCGCCGCGACGAGTAGGCGTGGCCCTTCTCCGGCTGCATTTCGTCGCAGGATCGGATGCGCCGTCCGCGGACCCGGTGACGAGCATGTCGCAGGGCGACACCAATAGCGGACCGAGATGTCGGATCGCGGGCCGTCCGATCTTGGCCACAAACTGCGATGGCCTGTGTAACCACCCCGTCACCGCTTGGGATGGCGGCGCGTCGCAGTGGTCTTAAGACAATGGCCCTACCGTCAAAGGGGCACCGTCCTGAGGAGGATCGTCATGGGTAGGCTGAACCGCTGGGTCAGACTGGGGATCGTGATCGCCGTCGCAAGCCTCACGTTGGGGACAGCGACGATTGCGGCGTCGGCGTCGACACTCAACGACGCGCCGCAAGCACTGGTGCACGTGCACTAGCCGGAGTTCGAACCAGACGGGGGTGCGCCGCTGAACCGCGAGTGCCCCCAGGTGAGATCGGAGTGAGTAGTGGACGCCGCCGACACGCCGGACGGCGGCGTCCCGCTCCTCCGCCACGTGAAGGTGAGTCGTGAGTTTGGGGGCTGTCCAGCCGGCAGCCGCGAGAAGACGCGTGATGCCGGGGCGGCGAGCGAGACAGATTCGTCTGACGCTCGGTGCGAAGGCGTGACGGGGACTACGGGGGAACGGTGCTGATCGGAGAACCAATGTGGGGGACAGCTTGAAATCTGCAGTGATGGGCGGCGTTGCTTCCGATCGTGCCGTCAAACCGGCAGGAACCGGAGTGGCGCTGCAGCCGGTGATCGACCTCATCGACCGCGTCGATCTGGGGTATGAGGCGCTCCCGCGCCCAGCAGCGCTCCCGTCGCCCTCGCTCATCACCTCCGCCCTAGGGTTCGCTCAGCACACCGGTCCGGCCGTCCTGCTCGTTCCGCTGCACCGCGATGTGCTGGCCTCGAGCGATCTCAACCTTGCGGCAATGGCGCAGCACCACCATGTGAACCCCGCGGAGATCGGGTGGATCATCCACAGCGAGATCGATGCCGACCTCGACGACGACGGGTTGCGGCGTCTCCTCGCACTTCGTGATCTCGGCTTCCTGCTCGCGGTGGACGGGGTCCTGTCACCGGCGCTCGATCGGCGGCTGATCGCCGATCTCCGACCGGACTTCGTCTTTCTCGACCAGTCGGTGCCCGCGCGGCTGCATGAGAACGAGGTGGCCAAGGCACACCTCGCGGCAGCCGTCGTGTATGTCGCCCGGCTCGGAGGCCGTATCGTCGCGCGCGGCATCGACAGCAAGGACACCGCCTCCGCGGTCGCCGAGCTCGGCGTCCAGTACGGCGTCGGACCGCACCTCGCCCATCCGCTCGTCGTCGACGCGGGCCTGGCCGAGGCGATGGACGAGGTGGTGCCGGTCGCCTGGTTCCAGCGCCGCGAGGTACGGGTGTTTCGGGAGCGTGGCGACACCCTGCGCGCGCCGATCGAGATGACCCCGCTCCCCGTGGCCGGCGCTGCCACGCTCGACGATCGAAGCTTTGCGCGATTCCTCGTGGATGCTGCTCGGACCCTTCAGGCCGAACACGACCCGGAGCGCATCCTCGAGATCGCCGCGGAACGTCTCAGCCGGGTGACGGCAGCAGATCGGCTCGCCATCTTCGAAGCGGACTGGGAGCGTCACAGATTCCGCCCCCGCGTCCTTGCCGGTGCTGGAACCGAGGGGTTTCTCAAGATGGAGGTTTCCCTCAACGAAGGCATCACCGGTTGGGCGTTTGCGCGCGGACAGCCGTACCGGTGCGCGGACACCGATTCGCATCCGGCCGCCTCAACCATCCCGGGAACGGCGCGTGAGCCGGAATCCCTGCTCGCCATTCCGCTGGTCGCGGGTGATCAGCGCCTCGGGGTCATCGACATCTGGCGCGACGGGCTCGACGCGTTCAGCGAGGAGGACCTCGAGCGGTGTGCGCTGCTGGGTTTCGTCACCGCCGCGGCGTGGAGCAACGCTCAGATGTACGGCGAGCTGGAGCGCAGAGCCCTGACCGATGCGCTGACCGGCTTGTTCAACATCCGCTGGTGGCGCGACATGGGACCCCGGGTGATGGCGCAGAGCCTGCGGACCGGTGCGGGCGTCGGCATCCTGCTCCTGGACCTCGACCACTTCAAGCAGGTCAACGACAGCGCGGGTCACGCCGCGGGGGATTCGGTGCTGCGGGCGGTGGCGCGCGCCATCCGTCGCGTGGTGCGCGACAGTGACTACGCCGTCCGCTATGGCGGCGAGGAGTTTCTGATCGTCCTGACCAATTCGACGGTCGAAGGCGCGATGCGGGTTGCCCAGGCGCTGCAGTCGGCGATCGCGGAGCTGCGCGCACCGACGTCGGAGATCGCGCGCGTCACCGCATCGATCGGTGTCGCCGTCTTCCCTGATCATGGGCAGGAGCTTGACGATGTCGTCGCGGCTGCGGACCACGCGATGTACCAGGCAAAGCGAGACGGTCGCGATCGCATCGCGGTTGCCCCGATGTCACTTCGTGAGCTGGCCGGCACCGACCCGATTGAATCGGCGCTCGCCTGAGCTCCTATGACCGCAGGGCGTCGGCAAGCTTGACGCGGCCGCGAGGACACCAACAATTAGGCTTGAGCACGTGATGGATCTTCGCCGGTTTCCGGCGGTTCAGCGTCGTCTGCTCCTCAAGGTGCCCGAGGTCACAGTTGGCTTCTGGATCACCAAGGTGCTGACCACCGGCATGGGCGAGGCCACCTCCGACACGCTGGTGCACCAGCTCCCACCGGTCGTCGCCGTCATGCTCGGGTTTGTTGGACTGGTCATCGCCCTGGCGATCCAATTCGCGGCGCCGCGGTATCGAGCATGGATCTACTGGCTCGCCGTGGTCATGGTCGCGATCTTCGGCACCATGGCCGCCGACGTGCTGCACATCCAGCTCGGAATTCCCTATTTCGTGTCGAGTATCTTTTTCGCGGTCGTGCTCACGGCGATCTTCTTGATCTGGTACTCGAGCGAGCACACGCTCTCCATTCACACCATCAACACCCAACGTCGCGAAGCGTTCTACTGGCTCACCGTCATGGCGACCTTCGCGCTTGGCACCGCCGTGGGAGACATGACCGCGACGACGTTCCACCTCGGCTTCTTCGTCTCCGGCCTGGTGTTCACCGTGCTGATCGCGATACCTGCGGTTGCGCACAGGTGGTTCGGTCTGAATCCCATCTTCGCGTTCTGGTTCGCCTACATCCTCACCAGGCCGCTCGGCGCGTCATACGCGGATTGGCTCGGGGTGTCGCACGCTCGCGGCGGCCTGAACTGGGGCTCTGGCCTCGTTGCCCTCGGCATGACGGTGCTGATCATCATCGCGGTCGCGCAGCTTGCCAGAGCCCACCGGAGCGCACCGGACGACGAGCCGTAAGCGTTCGGGTCAGAAACCCGGGAAGATGCTCCGCAGCGTGTCCAACTCAATCCCGTCGGCCTCGACCGCGGCAGGCGTGTGCTCCGGGTCCAGCCTGCCGTAGACCAGCCGGACCAGGGCTGACGCGGGCATCCGCACCGTCGCCGACGCGCGCGGCATGTCGGCGCCGGCAGGAACGAGCTTCACCGTATCCGACACCGAGAGCCGGAACGCCCGATCGGGGTCGGTGGTCGTGATGTCGACCTCGAGCGGTCCACCCTGCGTGTTCCCCGAGCGACGCGCGGCAGGGTCGAGCCAGTCGACCATCCACGCGACGGCGTCGGCGGCGACCTCGGCGTCCGGGTCACGCATGACGACGACGTCCCAGGTATGGATCGCATGCTCTGACAGGCGCATCCCCAGCAACCTGGTTGCGTCCGCCGGGCCGCCGAACAGGGTCATCTGCATGGCGTCGAGCTCATCCGCGGGTACGGCTGCGAGGCGGTCCAGGAACGCCTCGTCGGCGCTGATGCTGTTGCGCGCCTGGTCGGTGGGGCTCATGGCATTCCAGACGTCCCAGATCCTCGAGAACTCTTCGCGGCCGGGACTCTCGGCGCCGGCGAGCCCTGCGTCGAGCAGCAGTCCGAAGATCTGCGCGCCGCTGCCGATATGCGACAGCACCTGCGCCGTCGACCAGTCCGTGCAGTACGACGGTCCCGCGATCTCTTCGTCCGAGAGTGGACGCGTCGCATCCTCAAGGCGGCGGTGCGACGACCGCAACGTGGTCTGCAAATCCGTGTTGGCGCTCATGGTTTCGTCCTCTTGGCTCGGTCGACTAGCGGATGGATGTCGTCTGCAGCGGCGGGGCGGGTTCCGGCGCGGGGGGAGTCAGGGCGGAAGTGAGCGTCGGTTCTCCCTCGCGCCACAGGCGTGACGGCCACCAGTTGCGCCGCCCCAGCAGCACCACGATTGCAGGAACCAGGATGGTTCGCACCACGAACGTGTCCATCACGACACCAAAGGCCACGCCGTAGCCGATCTGCTGAATCTGGGATCCGCCCGACGCACCGCCGCCGGCGAAGGCGAGCACCGCGAACGTGCCGCCGAGGATGAGCCCCGCGGTGGTGACCGTGGTGCCGGTGGCGCCGATCGCCCGGCGCACAGCCTCACCGGTCCGAAGGTGATGCGACTCCTCGCGTATTCGCGTCATGACCAGCACGTTGTAGTCCGACCCCAAGGCCATGAGGAACACGAACATGAGGAACGGCAGCACGAAGTTGATACCGCTCTGACCACCGAAGTGGACGAAGATGAGCGCGGTCAGTCCCAGCGCCGCGAGATACGAGAGCAGAACACTCGTGACGAGGTAGAAAGGCGCAACCAGGCTGCGCATGACGATCGCGAGCAGGATGGCGATCAGCACGGCGACGATGGGAATGATGTGCCAGAGATCCGATGACGACAGCTGATTCACGTCGTATGCGAAGGGCTGGATGCCGAAGACACCCTGGGCCACCGTGTGCGCTTCGGCACCGGAGCGGACGGCGAGCGTGCGGAGCGCGGGGATTGCCTTGATCGGTGTGGCAGCCCCACCCTGCTCGACGGCGATGTACTGAACGGTGCGGCCATCCGGACTGACGAAACGCGCAAGCGCCTCGGTGGCGAGTGTGCTGCCGTGGTCGTGGATGGCAACCAGTGCCGCCGGCGTCAACGCCTGACCGGAGAATGCAAGCGGTCCCTCGACCGTGGCGAAACCGCCGCCCGACTGCAGCGCGGTCTGAATCGTCTGCAGGTCGTCAGCGTGGGTCCAGATTGGCGTGGCGAATTTGTAGAGGAACTCCGTCGCGTTGAGGTTCGCGCTGCCGTAATGCTCGGAGATGAGCGTGTCACCGGCAGCCGAGTCGGTGCCGGTCGGAGCTGACTGGTCGGCGAATCCGGCGGTGGTGGTGCCGAGCTGTCCGAAGGCGATCGCTCCGAAGACGAGCGCACCGATGACCGCGACCGGCATCGGACGGCGAACCACGACGGCGGCGATGCGGCCGTAGATGTTTGGGCGCGGGTTCTCGTCGAGCCTGGCACGCGACGGCCAGAAGACTGCGCGTCCGAAGATCGCGAGCAGGGCAGGAAGGAGTGTGAGACCCGCCATGAGCATGAGTGCGATGCCGATCGCGAGCGCGGGACCAAGGGCCTGGTAGAAGCTGAACTGCGCGATGATCAGCGACATCAGCGCCGCCATCACGATGAGTGCGCTGAACGTGATCGACTCACCGACTGTCGCCACGGCACGGCGAACGGCGTCCTTGGGCTCCAGGCCTCGGCGCAGTTCCTCACGCACGCGGAAGACGAGGAACAGGCCGTAATCGGTGCCCGCTCCGAGCACGAGAACGATGAGGATGAACTGCGTGATCGCCGATACCTGCACCCCCAGGTGGGTTGCTCCGGCAATGACCGGGCTGGCCAGGGCAAGCACCAGCGCAGCGGGCAGGAGGGTGATCAGCGGCGCGAGCAACGCTCGAAACGCGATCAGCAGCAGGGCGATGATGAAGAGCAGCGAGAATTCCTGCACGGAGCCCTGCGAGCTCTTCGACTGACTCTGCTGGTCGACGAATCCGGGGATCGTTCCCGTGAGGTGAACCTGGAGACCGGACCCGTCGCTGGGAAACGTCGCGCGGATGGCTTTGACCAGGGTGATGGCGTCTGTTCCCGCGCTGTAGGGAGGCAGATCGGTGACCACCTGGGCCTGCTCCGCGTGCTTGTCGGGAGAAAGCCCGAAGTCCTGCACGTGTGTCACCCCGGAGAGGCCACGGATCCGCGCTTCGAGTGTGCTGATCTCCTGCAGGTCCGACGCGGTGAGCACGCCGATCTCTCGCGCCGCGATCAGGGTCGCGATGCCGTACTTCGAGTTCTGGAACGGCTGCGCGAGGGTCTCCGCCTGCACCGAGGGTGAGCTGGCAGGGAGAAAGCTGCTTTGCGAATCCTTGGCCACGTCGGAGAGGCCGGGGAAGGCCTTGACCGAGACGATCGTGATCAACACCCACCCGATCACGATGGGCCAGCGGAATCGAACCGAGAAATTCCCGATCGACGCGAACACCCGGCTCGTCATGCGCTCAAGCGGAGGGCGCGGAGGGGGCCTTCGGGGATCGGATCGAGTATGGGTGCACGTTCCTTCATGCCCCGGATAGTACACGCCATGAAGTTTTTAGGGACTTCTTAACCATCCCGAACGATTACGAGTCAAAGCCGAGACCGGCGATGTCCAGCCCTCTGAGCCAGAGATTGCGACGCCCCTGGTTGCGGTCGGCGCGGTCCAGCGACCAGCGCGTGAGCTGGACCACGCCGGAACGGAATGGCTCGGGAGGGAAGGGCGGGGGACGGGTGCGAACCATGCGCAACGCGGTGCGCTGGTTGCGTCGTCCCTCGAGCAGATCGAGCATCACCTGGGCGCCGAAGCGCGACGCCCCGACGCCGAGCCCGGTGTATCCGAGGGCGTACGCGACCCGCCCCTGATGGCTCGTCCCCCAGAAGGCGCAGAAGCGGCTGCACGTGTCGATCGCTCCGCCCCACCGATGCGTGAAACGCACGCCGTCCAGTTGCGGGAAGGTGGCGAAGAAGTGGTTTGCGAGCTTGTCGAAGGTCGCGCCACGCTGCTCGAGCTCGACGTCAACACGGTTCCCGAAGTGATAGATGGCGTCATACCCGCCCCAGAGAATCCGCGAATCGGCCGTCAGGCGGTAGTAGTGGAACTGATTCCCGCTGTCGGCGACACCCTGGCGATTCGCCCATCCGATTGATGCGAGCTGCTCGGGGGTCAGCGGTTCGGTGATGAGCACGTAGTCGTACACGGGCAATATGAATTGACGGAGGCGCGCAAGCAGCGGGCGATCGGCATTGGTGGCGAGCGCCACGCGCCGGGCGGACACGACGCCGTGATCGGTGGTCAGCCGCATCCGGTCCGCGGCGGCGCGGAGTCGTACCACCGGCGTGTCCTCGTGGAACCGGACGCCGGCATCAAGACAGAGACCGCGCAGGCCCCACGCGAGCCGTGCGGGGTTGACGATCGCGGTGCGATCGTGGATCCACAGTCCGCCTTGATACGACGGCGATGCGACCTGGGCGCGCATCGCTTCAGGACTCAGGACGTCGACGCGATATCCATGTGAGCGCATCACCTTCGCAAGGTCCACAAGCTCGTCGTACTGCCAGGACGCCGTGGCCGCGTCGATCATTCCGGTTCGCTCGAAATCGCAGTCGATGTCATGTTCACGCACGGTCGACTCGATGGCGTCGAGATTCTCGAGGCCGAGCCGCTCCAGCGTGTCGATCTCGCCGGGAAACCTGCTGAGGCCGTTGGCGAAACCGTGCGTGAGACTCGCGTCGCAGAATCCCCCGTTGCGTCCGGACGCAGCGGCGGCGGTCCGCCGTGCCTCGAGGACGACAACCTCGAGTGTCGGGTTCCGCTGTTTGGCGATCAGCGCCGACCACAGCCCCGTGAACCCCGCCCCGACGATCGCCAGGTCGCACTCGATGTGCTTGTCGACTGGCGGTTGCGACTCGGGCGCTCGTGGGTCGTCAAGCCAGAACACGGCCGGCGCAGCGTCACGGAGGGCAGGATGGTGAACGAGGTTGGTCACGCTCCTATCCGCTGCCGGGCGCAGCCAGTGCTGAGTTCTTCACCATGATCACCGCGAAACCGTCGTCGTAGACCTTGGTCCACAGCGGGTCGACCTCCAGCGCCAGCACCGCCGGCGCGCCCGGAACATCGATGACGTAATCGATGTTCCACTCCGCGAAGATCTGCTGCCAATCCGGGTTGCCCGTTTCCACGTCAGCCACCTGCTGCATCACCGTGGTGCCGAGCAGCGTCGCTTCGCCGAAGGAGAACACGCGCCGGTTGGTCTGCGGGTAGAAGCGGTCGATGAGGTAGCCGCCCCACCCGTATTGGTTGAACATGTGTGTGCCGACGGCCGGATGCGCAGCGAGCCAATCGGACGCTCCCACCGGGAAGTTCGCCGCGGTGGCGCGAGCCTGGTTGGACAGCGTTCCGTGCACGAAGTACGCGGTGCCGAGGACGGTGACGACCAGCACCACGGCCGCCCCGGCGGCCATGTCTCTGCCCAGCCGAGCGGTCCACGTCCGCACCCGGCCGGCGATCGCCATCCGCTCCCAACCCGCCGAGAACGACCATATGAGCAAAGGGGTTTCCGCTGCGACGAACAGCGCGGAGTGACGCACCGCCGAGAGTGCCAAGTACGAGACCGTCAGGGTCAGCAACACCTCCCACAGGGATGGGCGGCGGAAGATGAATGCGATCGGGACCAGGAGGAGCATCAGCTCGAAGCCGCGCTCCTGGAGCACGTGAAAGTTCGGTGACTGCCACTCGGCGATGAAGCTCTGCTGCACGCCGGAGAACTGCGGTTGGATGACGTACCCGTAGAGGTGGATGCCGTTCGGATTCACCGCGGCGGCGACCACGCACCCGACGAACACGAGGATGAGGTTCCGGGTTCGGCGTTTGTGCAGGTCGCCGTCCACTCGACGCACCCAGTGCACGGCTTCGGCGAACGCCGCGACGCCGACCGGCACCAGGCCGAAGAGAAACCCGCCATGCAGGTTGGCCCACGCGATCATCACGAGTGGCAGCCAGTAGATCGCCTGCGACTTGCCGCGGAGATACCTGTCGAGCCACAGCAATTCGAGGCAGGTGAAGGTGAAGGTGATCATCTGGGGACGCGGTCCCCAGACCGCTGCGCCGGCCAGGCCCGCGATGCCGATGACGACTGCGGCGATGACCATGTTGACGTTCTCGAGCCGGACGCGCCGCCAGATCAGCAGGAACCCGATGAAGGTCACTGCCCCGAATGCGAGCGATACGAGGGTGAGACCGCCGACCTTGAAGACCAGGTAGGCGATGATCTCCGTCGTGTACTCGGGATCGATCCACTGCTTGCCGGCGACGGTGAACGTGAACAGATCGTGCGAGACGATCTGGTGGTGATCGACCATCCACTGGCCGGTGACGAGGTGCCAGAAGATGTCCGGGTCACCGCCCCTGCGCACGATGACGCAGAGGATCACCACGAACGCGGCGGCCACCAGCACCTGCCCGGGCGTGATGCGTCGCAGACGATGAGTCAGGGCTTCGGACATCAGGCGGAAGGGTACTCAGCGCCGCGTCCGGCGCGGATGTCGGCGTTCGTGTCACAAACCAGGGGCCCGCGGTGCTTCACATGATGTGGTCGAGTTCTCCGCCATCCCCGCCTTCGGACGTCAGCTGTTGACGGGCATCTCCCGTCCGGCCGAGGTGGGGGTGAGGCCGACGAGCTTCGACAGGCTGTTCGACGAGGAGTACGCGAAGGTCGCCGCGATCGCCCGGCGGGTGCTGGGTGATCCGGATGCTGCCGAAGACGTCGCCCAGGAGGTCTTCCTCGACCTCCACCGCAGATTCGGTGACAGCCCCGGCGCGCAGGCAGTCGCATGGGTGCGGACCGCCGCGGCTCACGCGGCATTGAACGTGATCCGCGGCAACCGGCGGCGAGCCGTGCGCGAGGAGCGCTACGCCACCGACTCACCGCCCGCATACGATCCACAGGCCGCCGTCGAGGCGGCGGAGACCACCCGGGCCGTGCGCGCCGCACTTGCCCGGATCCCCGAGCGCCACGCGACCATCCTTGCCCTGCGCTACAGCGGATTGAGCTACGCCGAGATGGCGTCCGCTCTCGGCATCGGAGTGAACGCGGTGGGAACACGACTGCGGCGCGCGGAGGCGCGCTTTCGCAAGGAGGTTGGTGATGCACCCGTCTGACGGCACGCTGCGCCGCTCACTCGACGAACCGCTTGCTGCGGACGCGACGAGCCGTGCGCACGTTGCGTCGTGCGCTCGCTGCGCGGAGCGTCTGCAGCGCATGAGTGCTGACGCCGCAACGGTCCAGGCGATGCTCGCGTCGAGCGATCCCGTCGTCGACGTGGCCGCGGCCCGCTCGCGCCTGGCGGGCAGCGAGGCTGCCGGCGCGGGCGCGACGACGCCGCGATCCGCGAAACCGCTGAGGCCGCGGAACGCGCGCACGAGCCGCGTCCTGGCAGGCGTCGCCGTCGCCGGTCTGGCCAGCGTCCTGCTGGTGGCGACCGGAGCAGCCCAGGACTTCCTCAGCCTGTTCTCGCCGACCCAGCTTGCCGCCGTCCCCGTGACTGCCGCAGACGTCCGCTCGCTCGCCGGTCTCACGAGCTATGGAACCGTCAGTGGCGGGCCGAAGATCGCGTACCAGGCGGAGCCCGACGCCGCGGCTGCCGCCGCCGCAGCAGGTATCAGCGCGCCGGTGGTCGGGGATCTCCCGGCCGGGACGCCTCCGGCGGCGAAGTTCGCGGTCATCTCGGGTGGTGTCGTGGCGTTCACCTTCAACGCGGACCTCGCAAGGGCGGCCGCCGTCCGGGCCGGGGGACAGCTGCCGGCGATGCCGGCCGGGCTGGAGGGCAGCACCCTGTCCGTCCTCATCTCGCCAGCCGTCGTGATCTCCTACGGGGTCGATCCCGCAGCACTCCTCCACGGTGGCACCCTGCCGACCGGTGAGGCATTGGTCGTGGTCGCCTCGAGAGTGCCGATGGTGACCTCGACCGGGGTGACCGCGAGGCAACTCGAGGACTACCTGCTGAGCGTGCCGGGCATTCCCGCCGGGGTCGCATCCGAGGTCCGCGCGATCGGCGATCCCAGCCAGACCATCCCCGTGCCCATCCCCGTTGACCTTGCGACCGGCTCGACGGTGAGCATCAACGGCGCCCCCGGGCTGCTCATCGGGGACTCGACAGGGCTGGGCAGCGCCGTCGTCTGGCAACACAATGGCGTCGTGTATGCGGTCGCCGGAACGCTGACCTCGAACCAGGTGCTCGGCATCGCCCGTACGACCCATTGATGCCCGACGGCGCCGCCCCGCCAGCGCCACCGGTGGATGGCGAGGCGGTGCGCACCCTCGAGCTCACCAAGCACTACGGCGCCTCGGTGGCGCTCGCCGGGCTGACCATGGTCGTGCAGCGAGGCGAGGTGTTCGGATTCCTCGGACCGAACGGCAGCGGCAAGACGACCGCCGTGAAGCTGCTGCTTGGCCTCAGCCGGCCAACCGGCGGGGAGGCGTGGGTGCTCGGCCGTCCCGCGGGAGATCGCGCCACGCGCCGGCGGGTGGGCTATCTGCCGGAGCTCTTCCGCTACCAGGGGTGGCTGAGCGCTGCCGAGGTCCTCGGGCTCCACTGCCGGCTCGCCGGCGTCGCACGCGCTGACTGGCCGGCACAGATCTCGGGGGCGCTCACGACCGTGGGCCTCAGCGGGCACGCCGATGCGCGGGTGGAGACGTTCTCGAAGGGAATGCAGCAGCGCCTCGGGCTCGGTGTCGCGCTGCTCGGTCACCCGGAGCTGGTGATCCTCGATGAGCCGACCTCGGCGCTCGACCCGGTGGGCCGGGCCGACACGCGAACCATCATCCGGCACCTTCGGGATCGGGGCTGTGCGGTGTTTCTGAACTCGCATCTGCTCGGAGAGGTGGAGCAGATCTGCGACCGGGCCGCCGTCGTGTCCGACGGTCGTGTCCTGGCCATCGGACGTCTCGACGAACTGCTCGGGACCGGCGGGGTTCGGATGCGTCTGACCGGGTTGAACGAGACGGGGAGGGCCGCACTCGCGCGTCGCGGCGCACTCGCCGAGCACGAAGGGTGGTTCGTCGTTGACGGCGTCGAGGCTGATCTGGTTCCCGAGCTGGTCGCCGAGGTCGTGGCAAGCGGGGCGAGGGTGTACGCGGTGGAACCTGTCCGCCAGACGCTCGAGGAGCGTTTCCTGGCCCTCCTCGATGCGGAGCACGCGAGATGGCGGCGCTGACCATCGCGCGGCTCACGATTCGTGAGGCCGCGCGCCGGAAGCTGCTGCTGGCGCTCGCCATCCTCACGGTGATCGTCATCGGGCTCACGGGCTGGGGATTTCAGCATCTCACCACGCTGACCAACCCCGACGGGACCCCAATCCCCAGCACCGAACTGCACCTGGCGACCTCGCAGGTCCTGGTCCTGGTCGAGTTCATGTTCAGCGGCGTCCTTGCCCTGAGCGCGGTAGTCGTCGCCTCGCCGGCGATCTCCAGCGAACTGGAGTCGGGGGTGGCGCTGTCCATGCTGGCGCGGCCCTTGAGCAGATACCAGGTGGTCCTCGGCAAGTGGCTCGGTCTTGCTGCGCTGATCGTCATCTATGTCGCCGGCACGACGGCGCTCGAGCTCACGGTTGTGGGGCTCACCACGAGCTACGTCCCGCCGCGTCCGGTCGGCCTGGCGCTCTATCTCAGCGGCGAGGGCATCGTGGTCATGTCCCTCGCGCTGCTGATCAGCACGCGCCTGTCCGGCATGACCGCGGGGGTGATCAGCCTGGTGCTGTTCTTTCTCGCGTGGATCGGTGGGATCGCCGGCGCCATCGGTGATGTCTTCGGGAGCAACGCGATCAAGAACGCCGGAACCATCAGCCAGCTGCTCCTGCCCACCGACGCGCTCTGGCGTGGCTCCGTCTACGAGCTCGAGCCGGTGCTGTACAGGACCGTGCTCGGGGCGACGACCGAGCGGGCCGGCAATCCGTTCTTCGTCCAGTCGCCGCCATCCGCGGCGTTCCTCGGGTGGACGCTGTGCTGGGTGGTGGGGATCGTGGCGCTGACCGCGTGGAGCCTTCACCGCCGCGAGGTCTGAGGCAAGACGGACCGGCGAAGGGCGAAGGCGATCGCTGCGGCTGGAGCGCCGCTCAGCTGGGTTGCGCCGGCCCCGTCCCGGCGCGCTGCCGGGCCCGGTAGGTCTTGGCCTTCTCCCGAGAGCCGCAGACCCGCATCGAGCACCAGCAGCTGCGGCCGTTCTTGGAGTGGTCATAGAAGGCCCAACGGCACGTGTCCGCTCGGCAGACCTTGAACCGCTCCCAGGTGCCCATCAGCGTCGCCTCGACGATCGCCGTCGACACCATCCCGAGGAAGCTGTCGATCCCCCGGCAGTCGACCCCGAGGGTGGCTCCGCGCTCGCTGACGATCGGCCGAAGCGGCGCGTGACCGAGGAGCTTCTCGAGCCTCACAGCCACGCCCGGATCGACGTTCTCACCTGTGTGTGCTTCGAGCAGATCCCGCAGCGCCTCGCGCGTGGCGACCAGCCGGTCGAGATCGCGGTTGGACACCGCGAGATCAGTTCCGGCCACGTCGCGCAGCCAACGCTCGGCCAGCGCCGCGCTCCGCAACTCGTCCTCGCCGTCGGGCATCTCCGTGCTGTTGATGAATTTCTGGAGAAGCGCGAGCGATCCGGGGGCGGGGTCGCGGACGTTAGTGGCCGTCATGTCGGGGGAATCCTTTGCTTACCATCGTTACCAGTATAAGCATTTGACAAGTGACGCACGGCGCGGTACGATATCACCAGTAAACCACGTTGGATGGTTACTAAAACGGAGGACACAACGATGAACGGACCCCAGCTTCTCGAGATGGCTCAGGTTGCCGAACAGGAGCACATGATGAGCGCGGTCATGGCTCGGGCTCGGGCGCAGCAGCGCCGCGAGCGCCGCCGGCTCCTCGGCCCGGGACGGGTTGCGCGCGCCTGGACAGCCTTCTGGGCTCCTCGGGACGTCGTGCTCGTCTACCGCCGCGCCGGCGATGGCGTGCCGGCCGACATGACCCCCTGCGCGGACTGCTAGTCCGCGCGCCGGGGGTCGGTGCGGTCGGTCGTGATCAGGCCCAGAGCACGTGCGCGAAGCGCGACGGCAGCTCGTCGACGTCGACGTTGGGCCAGGTCCCCGGCGGAAAGAGTCCGCGTTCCAGGTACTGCCAAGCGACGGTGTGATTAGCGCAAGGGGGCACGTTGGGTCCGAAGTGCGGCTTGGCCGCGCGGTGAGGATCGCTGCCGGTGTGTTCCGGCTCACTTGAGTAGAGGAGGACACCTTTCACCGCGGCTGGATTGCTGGCGACCAGCGAGCAGTACGCGCCGGAGAACGCGCCGTTGATCGGATTCTCGTAGATGCCGGTGACGTACCCCGAGCCTACGAACGCGGCCGTGTACGCAGCGATGTACGTCGCCGAGATGGGGTCGCTCGTTTCGACGTCGCGAAAGATCGCGACACCCGACGCAACGCCGAGCGCGCGCGCCTGCCCGATCGCCTGTTGCGCGTCGGTGGAGCCGGAGGTGAACGCGCGATTCGGATCGTCGATGAGCAGGATCGAGAGACCCTGCTGATGGATGTAGGCGGCCTCGGTACTCGAAAGCTCGCTGCTGTAGATGAGATATCGCCCGACGAATTGCGGCGCGCCGAGGTCGGTCCTGGTCTGCGCGATGATGTTGCCGGTCTGCACGTTGCTGACCGTGTCGATTCCCCACCAGGCACCGGTGCCTGATGTCGCTGACGGCGGCTGATCCTTGTGCACGACACCGTACGCCGCACTCGCCGGATGCGCGTCGACGGTCACTGCGAGCGCGCTGGTCACGAGCGCGACACACGCCATCCGTACGGCACCCTGGGTCATCGATCACCCTCCGTCAAATATCGGTCCGTGCCACCGATGCGGCGATGCAGCGGCCCATCCTAGCAGCGCTGTCCCTGACGCCGGCCCGCAATCACGCACGAGCGCCAAGCCGGCTCGCGGGTCAGGCGATCTTGGTGTTGTAGTACGGGATGCTGCTCACCGGCGCGATGTCGATCCAGAGCTTGGCCCGGAAACCGCCACACAGCGAGACCGGTGTGCGGGTCAGGGTGACAGCGCGGCCTCCCTGCGGTGGGGTGATCAGCAACGTCTGCGTCGACGAGCAGGGCGTTGGGCCGTTGGGGACATCGGAGTCCTCGAATGCGACATACGCGGACTGGCCTGGACGCAGTGTCACCAGTCGCACGGTCGGGAGCGTGCCATTGTTGTTGTTGAGCAACGGACCGCCTGCACTGTGCGTGACGCCGAGCTGGACAACTCGCCCGCCGATGACTCCCTGGAGATTGACGTAGCCCTTGAGCGTGCAGTCGACCTTGCCGGTGTTGCGGAGCGCGATGTCACCGCCCAGGGTCCCAGCGGCTCCGTCCTGGTCATAGAGACTGGCCGTGAGCACGTCGCCGGCGCATGGCTGGATCCCTGCGAGCGACGAAGTCGGAGACGGCGCTGCGGATACGGCAGGTGTGTCCGACGGGGATGGCGACGGGAGGATTCCCGGCGGCACGGTGGCAGCAGGCGCCGGGTGGCCGTTCACGTTGCCGTTGCGCAGCGCGAGGCTGATGCCCAGCGCACCCCCGACGACGACGACGGCCATCGCGGCCGCCAAGGCTGCTGCCACGCGAGGGCCGGGCCGGAATCCGAACCGCCCTGCGGGCACACGGCCCGCCTCGGTCACCGCCGCGAAGACCCGCTGCTCCGCAGGAACGCCCGGAACTCGCGGGTCGATGGTTTCGTGCAGTCGCGCCCGCAGCGCATCCTCGAGGTGTTCGTCGCTCATGGGCGTGTCTCCGATGACGTCAGGGTTGTGGCGAGCGCGGTGAGGCCGCGCCTCACCCGGGATCGAGCGGCCTCGACGCTGCAACCGCTTGTCGTAGCGACCTCGTCAAACGTGAGGTCGAGGTAGTAGCGAAGCACCACGGCGAGCCGGACGTCGTGGGGGAGCCGCCGCAGCGCTGTGGCCATGTCGATACTCCCGGTGGTGTCAGTGACGGCGACGCTCGCTCGCTCGGGCGGGTCGGCGAAACGGAGCACGGAGGCCCAGCGACCGCGGCGGGTCTCGCGACACTGATTGGCGACGATGGCGAGAAACCAGGGACGAAGTTCCGTCCCCGGGCGCCGGTTCCGGCGTGACCTCCAGGCCCGCAGCGCCGCCTCCTGCACGGCGTCCTCGGCGTCATTCCGCTCGAGGCGCAGCGCCGTGGCGAGTCGCATCGCGACTCCGAGCAGGGGCCGCAATTCCGCCTCAAAGCTCACGCTGCGATCGTCGAGATGTTGATCGATCATTGCAGTTGACCACGGCTGGTCAGAGTGCGAAGCGGTTGATGTCACACCCTTATACGGATGGAGCGCCGGAAACCGGCCGAATGGTCAGCCGGCGCAGAGGTGCACGTTCTTCGCAACGAGGATGTTCGCCACCGCGGCTGCCAGGCGATCGCGGGTGAGCGTGCCGGCGTTGACGGCCGCAACCAGCGCCGCCACAGTTGCGCTGGTTACCGAGGCCACCTGCGCGGCTGCGGCGGTGTAGAGCACCATGTCGGCGCCCGCGGAGATCGCAGCCACCACCGCTTTCGGAACCGAGTAGCCGATGTGCGCGAGCGCACCGGCGGAAAGCGAGTCCGTCATCACCAGGCCGCGAAACCCAAGCTGGTCGCGCAGCACGGTGGTCATGACCACCGGCGAGATGCTCGCAGGAAGCGTCGAGAGACCGGGGACGGTTGCATTGGCGATCATCACGACAGGAGCGCCGGATGCGAACGCGTTCTCGAACGGAAGCAGGCCGGCGCGTTGCAGCGAGCTCCACGGTTGCGTGCTCGCGGGGGCGACGTCGGTGTTGCCGGAGGCCTGACCGAGCCCCGGGAAGTGCTTGACGACCGGCACGATGCCGCCCGCCTCGAGCCCCTGCATGAAGGCGATGCCGTCTGCCGCCGCCGTGGTGGGATTGAGGCTGAACGATCGGGTGCCGTCCGGATCGCGGTTGTTCGGCCCCTGACCGTTGTCGAGATCGAGCACCGGTGCCAGGTCCATGGTCACGCCCGCGGCATGCATCCGCAGCGCGACGGTGGTGACGAGCTGACGGATCTGCGCCGGCGTCATCGTGGCGGCCATCTGCCGTGCCGAAGGCAGCGAGCCGGCCAGGTTCGCCATGCGCTGCACCACCCCTCCTTCCTCATCGGTCATCACAAAGGGGGCGATGCCGCCTGATGCGGCGGCGAGCGTGCGCAGGCTCGTGGGCAGGGTCGATGGCGCGGACGTCCCGAAGAGGATCACGCCACCTGCGCCGGCCGCGACCTCCGAGGTCACCGCCGCGACGTCCGTTTCAGCGACGGGGATGACCAGGGTCTGCTCAGCCAGCCGAGTGAGACTCCAGGCGGCGAGCATGCTCTGATTGGTACAGACGACCGGCGTGGCGGTCGGCGAGGTCGATGGCGACGCACTGGGGGTGGGCTCGGCGGTCGGACTCGTCGACACGCCGGGAAGCGAGCAAGAGGCCAGAATCGACGTCGCCGCCGCGACGGCGACCAGTCCGGGCGCTTTTCTCCGCATACCGGGTTATACGGGCGGCAGCGCGAAAAGGGGCCGAAGCACCGCTTGAGGACGTGGCTGCCGGCCAGGAAGACTCACGGAGCAAGAGCATGAAGTTCGGAGTGGTCCTCCCGGGTGGGACGGCGACGCAGCAACTCGAACAGGCGGTCGTGGCCGAGGAGTCCGGGTGGGATGGGGTCTTCGTCTGGGAGGCCGCGTACGGCGTCGACGCGTGGACGCTCCTGGCGGCCATGGCGGAGCGGACCACCCGGGTCATGCTCGGCACGATGCTGACCCCGCTGCCGTGGCGCCGTCCATGGAAGGTCGCCAGCCAGGTTGCCACCCTCGATCAGCTCTCAGCCGGGCGCGCGATCCTCACCGTCGGGCTCGGCGCGATCTCGACCGACCTGCCGCTCACCGGCGAGGTCATCGATCTGCCGATGCGTGCCGAGTACCTCGACGAGGGCATCGACCTGATCCGGACGCTGTGGGACGGTGGGACGAAGTACCACGGCAGGCACTACCACTACGAGTGCGATCGCACCGACCTCACCGAGGTCGGCCGTCCGGTGCAGGCGCGCATCCCGATCTGGGTTGTGGGCGTGTGGCCACGGCCGAAATCCATGCAGCGCGTGCTCCGCTGCGACGGCGTGGTCCCGCAGATCGAGATTGCCGGACGCGAGGGGTCACCGGACGACGTCCGCGACATGCGCGCATGGCTCGCCGACCGCGGGTGTGTCGATCTCGACGTGGCGATCGACGGCGAGACCCCGACCGGCGATCCCGCTGCCGCGGCTGCGCACGTGCGGCCATGGGCAGACGCCGGCGCGACCTGGTGGCTCGAGACCCGCTGGACGATGCCCCACCACAGCGACGAGCGAATGCTCGAGATCCAAGATCGCCTCAGGAGCGGACCGCCCGCCTCCTGAGGCGGCTCTGAGCGGCCGGGCTACGCCTCTGAGAGCGAGCCGGCCGGCTGCATGGCCGGCTCCTCGGCGAACTCGCGCCCAGTCAGGTGCACGGTGTTCTCGCCGGAGATCTCGCGGAGGGTCCGGCCGCTCGCCCGGACGTAGAGCCAGGCGGCGCCGAGCACCAGCACCGAGACGAGCAGCACCACCCCGATCGCCAGGGTCGGCACGTTGACCAGCTTGAGCCCGGACACGAGCAGCACCGCCGCCAGGGCACCGCGCAGGAACGCGGTCGGCGCGTACGACGAGACACTCGCGCCGATCAGGACCCCGGGGATGCTCCCGATCAGGATCGAGAGGGTCAGGCCGAGCTTGAAGTCGCCGAAGACGATGTGCGCCAGCGCCGCCGAGCCCACCATCGGGATGGCCTGGGCGAGGTCGGTGCCGACCATCTGCGAGCCCCGCAGGCGCGGGTAGAGGAAGAGCAGGAGCACGATCACCAGCGTCCCCGAGCCGACCGAGGTGATCCCCACGATGAAGCCGATCGACGCGCCGATCGCCAGGGTCGGCAGCTTCTTGACCACCAGGCGCTCGTCCACCCCGCGCGAGCTGCCGTTGCGGTGATCGAGGTACATCTTCAGGAGCAGGGCGAGCACCGCGATCAGGAGCACGACGCCAAGGGCCACGCTGACCACGGTCTGGACCCGATTGCCGTGCCCGATCGACTTGAGGAAGACCACGCCGAGGAATGCCGCGGGCACCGACCCGATGGCCAGCCACCCGGCGAGGTTCCAGCGCACCGTGCCCCGGCCCGCGTGGACCGCGGCGCCGACCGGCTTCATGATCAGCGAGGCGACCAGGTCGCTCGAGACCGCGGCCAGCGGTGCGATGCCGAAGAGCAGCACCAGGATCGGGGTCATCAGCGCGCCCCCGCCCATCCCGGTGAGGCCCACGGCGAAACCGACGATCAGCCCGGCCAGCGCCACATAGAGATCGATGTGCACCCCCCTCGTCCCTCCTGAGTCCCCTGCCGCGTTTGACGCTCTCGCACTACTTTGCAGGATGGGAAGTCCGGCGTCAAGTTCGCCGCAATTTTGGGCCGCGGTCCACGGATTGCCTAGGCTTGCGCTGCCGTATGTCCGAGCCACCGCGCAATGACCACCTGCGAGATGACCAGCCAGTGGACGTCACGACGCGCAAGTCAGCAGAACGGCGGATCCGCAATCGCGCGCTGACGATCGGTGTCAGCGTCACGCCCTTCGGGCTGTCGTTCGGGGCGGTGTCGGTCGAAGCACACCTGAGCCTGCTGCAGGTGTGTGTGCTCTCGTTGGTGCTGTTTTCGGGCGCATCGCAGTTCGCGCTGGTCAGCATCATCGGCGCTGGAGGGTCGTACTTCTCGGCCGTTGGGACGGCGCTGCTGCTCGGCGTGCGCAACGGCCTGTACGGGGCGCGCATCAACACCCTGTTGCGGCCCACCGGCTGGCGGCGTTTCCTGATGGCGGAAGTCACCATCGACGAGAGCACCGCGATGGCGGTGAGCGAAGCACGCAGCGGCCATTCGGCGCGTGCGTTCTGGGTGACGGCGCTCAGCGTATACGTGCTCTGGAATGCATCAACGATCGCCGGAGCGCTGGTGGGCAATGCGCTCGGTTCACCCGCCGCGACGGGTCTCGATGTCGCGGGACCGGCGGCGTTCATCGCGCTGCTCGGCCCGCGCCTCAACACCGTGCGCATGCGCCTCGTAGGACTCGGCGCGGGGCTCATCGCCCTGGTCACCGTCCCGGTCGTACCGGTGGGTGCGCCGATTCTCATCGGCGGCCTGACGGCGGTCGCCCTGCTCCTGGTGGTTGACCGATGAAGCTCTGGCTCGCGGTGCTCATCGCGTCGGCAGGGTGTGCAGCGCTGAAGCTCGCGGGATTCGTGGTGCCATCGCGGTTATTGGAAACGCAACGGGCGCAACGGACTCTTGAAGCCCTTCCCGTCACCCTGCTCAGCGCGCTGATCGCCGTCTCGGTGTTCGCGACCGGCACTCATCTGGTGCTCGATTCGCGCGCGGCCGGCCTGGCGGTGGCGCTGATCCTGGTCTCGATTCGCGCGCCATTCCTTGTCGTCGTGGTTGCCGCGTGCGCCACGGCCGCCGCGTTGCACGCCATCTGACCAGGGAACACTCCCGCGTCTCTTGATTGAGGTTGCCGCCGATGCGGCTGGCGTCGCACGGGGCCTTCGCGCATCATCGATACATGGACGCGGAAGGATGGCGAACGGCGATGAGCGAGTGGGCGTTGCCCGACGCCATCCTCACCGCCGCCCCCGAGTCGCCATGGGAATTCGCCACCGCGCTTTTCCGATCGCGAGCGGAGCTGGCGACGCCCGGAGACCTTTCCTACTCCAACCGTCGAGCGCTTGACGCGTTGCCGCCTGCGGGCACCATCCTCGATGTCGGCGCCGGCGCAGGAGCGGCATCACTGCCCCTCGGGTCGCGATGCGCGCTGGTCACCGGCGTCGACTCGTCCGCTGCGATGCTCACCGAATTCACGCTCCAGGCGAGCCGCCGCGGTGTCACCGCTCGGACCATCGAGGGCGAGTGGCCGGCCGTGGCGGAACGCGCGCCGGAGGCCGACGTCGTGGTCTGCAACCACGTCGCATACAACGTCGCCGACCTTGCGCCGTTTGCCCTGGCGCTGTCGACCCATGCACGCCGGCGCGTTGTCATGGAGGTCACAAGCAGGCACCCGACCGCGTGGATGGCGGACCTGTGGTGGCGATTTCATGCACTGCCGCGCCCGGATCGCCCGGACGCCAATGACGTTGTCGCCGTGCTCCGAGACATCGGACTGCCGGCGCGGAGCCACGCCGAGGCCTCGTCGCCACGTCCAGGAGGCTTCGAGCGACGCGAGGATGCGGTTGCGTGGATTCGCCGCCGCCTCTGCCTCGACGCGGCTCAGGATGGAGAGGTCGCCGAGGCGCTCGGCGAACGCCTGGTGCACGACGGCGCGTTCTGGTCAGTGAAGCCGCCGATCGAACCCGTCGTCAGCGTGTGGTGGGACGTGCCTCCCGAAAGTGCGGAGTAGGGTGAGGTGATGCACGATCACGGGCCCGACCCGGCGCGCCCGCAGGTCGCCCCGCGCGGCGATGAGCGGCCGCTGATCGCCGCGCTCTGCCTTATCGCGATCTTCATCGCAATCGAGGTCGTGGTCGCGGTCGTTGCCCGGTCGCTCGCCCTCCTGTCAGACGCAGCGCACATGCTCACCGATGTTGCCGCGCTCGGCGTCTCGCTGGTGGCGCTGCGTCTGGCCCAACGGCCGCCGGAGGGTGGCCTGACCTTCGGCCTCAAGCGAGCCGAGGTGCTCGGGGCGCTGATCAGCGGTGCGACGCTCCTGGTGCTCGCGGCGGTCCTCGTCTTCGAAGCCGTGATCCGCCTGGCGGCGCCCCTGCCGGTCGAGGGCGGCGCCGTCATCGTCATCGCACTCGCCGGTATCGCGGTCAACCTCGCGGTCACCCGCCAGCTCTCGCACGCAAATCGGCGCAGCCTCAACATCGAAGCGAGCTTTCGGCACATCCTCACCGATCTCTATGCGCTGATCGGGACGCTCATCGCCGGTGTCGTGATCGTCACGACGGGCTTCGAACGCGCCGACGCGATCGCATCCGTGGTGGTGGCCGGGCTCATGGTGTACGCCGGAGTCCGGCTGCTCGGCAAGGCGGGCCGCGTCCTTCTCGAGGCGTCGCCGGCCGACCTGGACCCCGAGGAGATCGGTGGCGCACTCGCCGCACACCCGCACGTCGTCAACGTGCACGACCTTCATGTCTGGGAGCTCACCTCGGGCTTCCCGTCGCTCTCCGCACACGTGCTGGTGCATCCCAATGACGATTGCCATGCGATCCGCCTCGAGCTGGAGCGCTTTGTGGAGGAGCGCTTCCACGTCGCACACACGACTCTTCAGGTTGACCACGCGCCGGCGGAGTATCTGAGAGTCGAGCCCCTTGCGCGGGGTGGGGAGCGGTCAGCCCACTGACTGGAGCCTAGGCCTCCCGGGCGCTTGCGGCGCACTCGGCGCACACGCCGAGCACGGCGAAGTGATACGGCCGGAGCTCGAACCCGAGCCGGCGCTTCGCACCCTGGGCCATCGCCTCGAACAGGTCCTCGGGCGCCTCGAGGGTGGCTCCGCACATCTCGCAGACGAGGTGTCCATGCGCCTCGGTTGCCAGGTGATAGGTCGCCGGCCCGTGGCCGAGATGCGTGTGCACCACGACCCCGAGCCGCTCCAGCTCCTCGAGATTTCGATAGACCGTCGACGCGTGGACGTCGGGCGCGAGGGTCCGCACCTCGATCAGCAACTCCTCGGCGGTGGGGTGGTGCGCCCCACCCACGAGCGCGGTGAGGACAAGACGCCGCGCGGTCGTGACCCGCGAACCGCCATCCCTGAGCTGGGCGACCAGTTCGTCCACGGTGCTGCTCATGTCTCAAGAATAGCTGCCACCGGCCGCCATCGCCTGGACAAAGCACCTGGCTGCTGGTCGCTGTTGCATGCAGGTCGCGTTTTGATACTCTGGAGCAGCTCCTGACGTTGAAGGAACATGAGGAGGAAGCCCATGGCCGCGACGGCGTCTCGCCTGGCCCGGATCCGCGGTGCGCTGACCCCCCGGGAGTGGGGTCGGGTTGGCGGCATGCTGGGTTTCATCATCGGCCTCTATGTCGTCGGTTGGGGCGTTTTCATCCTCGCCATCCTCCCCGAGCACTCGAAATTCCTCGGGATCGGCGTCGCCGTGACGGCATACACGCTCGGCCTGCGTCACGCCTTTGACGCGGATCACATCTCGGCGATCGACAACACGACCCGCAAGCTCATGTCCGAGGGCAAGCGTCCCCTCTCGGTCGGGTTCTGGTTCTCCCTCGGGCACTCCTCGGTGGTGTTCGGCCTCGGCATCGGGCTGACGTTTGCCGCCCGGGCGATCATCGGTCAGCTCAGCAGCCCCAATTCGACGGTCGCGAGCTTCGGGGGGATCATCGGCACCCTGGTGTCGGGCATCTTCCTGTACCTGATCGCGTTCCTCAACCTCGTGATCCTGGTCGGGATCGTCAAGGTCTTTCTGGAGATGCGCCGCGGTCGATACAACGACGAGGAGCTCGAACAGCAGCTCAACGCGCGCGGGCTGATGACGCGGTTCTTCGGCAAGCTGATGCGCTCGATCCGCAAGCCATGGCAGATGTACCCGGTTGGCGTGCTCTTCGGCCTCGGTTTCGACACCGCAACCGAGGTGGCGCTCCTGGCGGCCACTGCCGGCGCGGCGACCGCGGGACTTCCCTGGTACGCGGTGCTGAGTCTGCCGATCCTGTTCGCAGCCGGCATGGCCACGCTCGACACCCTCGACGGGTCCTTCATGAACTTCGCGTACGGGTGGGCATTCTCGAAGCCGGTGCGCAAGGTCTACTACAACATCACCATCACCGGTCTGTCGGTTGCCGTCGCGATGTTGATCGGCACCATCGAGATCTTCGGACTCCTCGCGGCGCAGCTCAACCTCTCCGGTGGGTTCTGGGCCTTCATGTCCAGCTTCAACATCAATGAGGCCGGCTTCATCATCGTCGGGTTGTTCGTGATCACCTGGGCAGGAGCGCTCGCCATATGGCGATTTGGGCGCATCGAGCAGCGCTGGGAACGCGCGGCGGCGCGGCAGCGAGCGCGCTGACGAAGGCTACTCGGTCGTGATCGCGCGAAGGATGTCGACGCGTGAAGCGCGAATTGTCGGGAAGATCGCCGCGACGACACCGAAGACTCCCGCGATGATCGCGTAGACGATCAGGTTCTCGCCGGGAATCGCGATCTCGGTGATCCCCAGAGCACCCAACGACCCGCTCACGGCGACCCCGAGGCCCAGCCCCACGGCCAGCCCCAGCACCGCGCCGAGGAGCGAGATGATCACCGACTCCCAGCGCACCATCGACCGCGTTTGTGACCGTGTCATTCCCAGCGCGCGCAACAGGCCGATCTCGCGAGTGCGCTCGAGAACACTGAGGATCAGCGTGTTCGCGATGCCGAGGACGGCGATGATGATTGCGAACGCGAGCAGCGTGTAGATGAGATTGAGGAAGCTGTCCAGCGACGCGCCGACAAAGGTTCGGTACTCGGCGCGGCTCATCGCCATCAGCAGCGGAAACGCCTTCACATCCTGGTGGAGCGCCCGTTCCGCCTGACTCGATGACACGCCGTTGGCGGCGTTGGCCAGAACGATCGAGTCACGCTCTGTGGGCACGTTTGGCACCATCGTCGCGAGCGAGACCACGTAGCCGCTCACCAACGCGTTGGCGGTGTAGATGCCTCCGATACGGATCGGGACGTTCGCCCCCTGCGGGAAGTTGAAGTTCACCAGCTGACCGATGTGCACACCGGATGCGGTCGCCTCGGTGGAATCGACAATCGCGGTGTTGGTCGATGCGATCGAGGATGCCGTCCCGGACACCATGGTCAGCGCCAGGACGCTGCCGAGGTTGGCTGGGTCGATGGCGGCGATCCCCTGCGAGCTCCCCTTGATGATCACCGACGTGCCGCGAACCTCGGTGACATCGCGCAGGCTCGGATCCTGCTGCAGGGCCTGCGCCGCCTGGGTATTGAAGTCCGGGCCCTGCGTGAACACGATGAAATCCGCGCGGAATGCGCCTTCGATCGCATCATTGGTCGAGACGCGCACCGAGTCGGTGAGCACCGCAACACACGTCACCAGAGCGAGCCCGATCATCAGCGCGGCGGCGGTGAGCGCCGTGCGGCGCGGATTGCGCCGAGCGTTCTGACCGGCGAGGATCCCGGGTGCTCCGCGAATCCGCGCCACAGGCCATCCGAGCACCGTCGCAACCGGCACGACGAGCAACGGGGCGAGCAGTGCAACCCCGAGGAAGACCCCGAGGAAGCCTGCGCCGATGAGCTGCAGCTTGGATCCGGCGGATGTGAAGAGCCCGACCACCAGGGCGGCGCACCCGATGACGAAGATGACCAGACCAGCCATCATGCGGCGGCGCGGCAGCGGCTGGGTCTCGGGGAGCGCTTCCGCAAGGGCGGCGACCGGCGCGATCCGCGTTGCACGCCGCGCCGGCAGGCTCGCCGCGATGACCGTGACGATCGTGCCGACGAGCACCGCGACGATGAAGGTGCGCGGCAGCAACGTCACGGCGCCCGTCGAGGCGGAGCCGAACACCGACAGCAGAGCCCGCGCAATGAGGATGCCGACGACGAAGCCGAGGATCGATGCCACCAACCCGGTCACCGCCGCCTCGACCAGCACGGACGTCATCACCTGCGCGCGGGTGGCACCGAGCGCGCGCAACAGCGCCAATTCGCGGGTGCGCTGCGCGACCAGAATGTTGAACGTGTTGATGATGAGAAAGCTGCCGACGAACAATGAGATGAAGGCAAAGACGAGAAGTGGCGTGCCGATGAACGTGCTGATCGTCGACTCGGTGCTCTGCTCCGCGGCTGCGGCGGCCTGCTGCCCGGTCTCCGCCACCGCATAGCTGGGCAGCGCGGCGGCGATGTGCTCTCGGAGCACGACGTCCGTGACCCCGCTCTGCGCGCTGACCAGGATGCTGTCGTACTTGTTCTGACCTTCCAGCACCCGCTGCGCCGTGGATTCGGTGAACAGCGCGATGGTCGCCCCGGCAAGGTTGTCGGAGGAACCGTATCCGGCGATGCCGGTGATCGTGAAGTGTTCCTCGACTCCTCCGAGGAACACGATCGGCAGCGACTGCCCCACCGCGAGCCCGTTCTTCGCCGCGGTGCCCGCATCGACGACGACATCATTCGATTGCGTCGGGGCTGTGCCGCTGCGCAGGTGATACGGCGAGATGGCGCTGTCGGTGATCCAGCTGGCGCCGAATGTGGGCGGCCCGTTGCCGCCGATCGGCTTGCCGTCGTGCCCGATCAGCGTCGCGCCCTCGCGAAAGAGGCTGCCGACGGCGTCCTGCACGCCGGGAACCGCGCGAACCGTGGCGAGCAGTGATGTGGGAACGGGGTGATTCTGGCCGCCGCCAACTCCGCCCGTCTCGCCGGCGATCGGGCGACCGTGCACCGTCACCGCAACGCCGGCATTCGCGGTCGCGAAGATGCTCGTGAACGTTGCGTTGATGGTATCGGTGAGGATGAATGTGCCTGCGACGAATGACACGCCGAGGATGACGGCAATCGTTGTGAGCGCGAGCCGGAGCTTGTGGGAGAGGAGGCTTCGCAGGCTGATGCCGAGCATCGATCAGCGCCGGGAGATGGAGTCAGTCACCGAGATGACGCATGACGTCGAGCACGCTGTCGGCGGTGGGCGCATGCATCTCACTCACCACGCGGCCGTCGGCCAGAAAGACAACGCGGTCGGCGTGCGCCGCGGCAAGCGGATCGTGCGTGACCATGATGATGGTCTGGCCCAGCTCCGAGACGGCATGGCGGAGAAAGTCGAGCAGATCAGTGCTCGCACGCGAATCGAGGTTGCCGGTCGGTTCGTCGGCAAAGATGATCTCCGGCGTGCTTGCAAGTGCGCGTGCTGCAGCGACCCGCTGCTGCTGCCCTCCGGAGAGCTGATTGGGATGGTGCTTGAGCCGGTCGCCGAGACCGGTGATGCGCACGATCTCGGCGAGCGCCGCCGCGTCGGGTTTCTTGCCGGCGATGGTGAGCGGCAGCACGATGTTGTCGAGCGCCGACAGCGTCGGTACGAGGTTGAAGGATTGGAAGATGAAGCCGACCCGCACACGGCGAAGCATGGTGAGCTGACGGTCGTTCAGGCTGCCGAGTTCGACGTCGCCGATGTGGACGGTTCCCGAGGTCAGCCGGTCGAGCCCCGCGAGGCAATGCAGCAGCGTCGATTTCCCGGACCCGGACGGCCCCATGATCGCGCTGAACTGGCTCTTGCCGAACGCAACGGTGATGCCGTCGAGGGCGCGAACCATGGCGTCGCCCTTGCCGTATTCCTTGACGGCATCGGTGGTTCGAGCCGCCGTGAGGCGCGCTTCGGCTGGTGTTGTGGTTGCCCCCGCGGTGGTGATCGCCGCCATCGGGTGCCAGGGTAGACGAAGTTCGCCTCGGCGGCGAACGGCTCCGTACGCTGCCGAACGGCGGGCGCACCCGGGTCGCCGTGTGGGGAGCGCTTGCTAGAGTGGATTCGTGACCGCGGCCGAACTTCCCATCGGCGAGCGGAAGGCGCGAGCCGTCGAGGAGATGTTCGACCGCATCGCGCCTCGCTACGAGCTGGTGAATCGTGTGATGACCCTCGGCCTCGATGCGGGCTGGCGTCGTCGAGCGGTGCGCGAGCTCTTCCTTGAGCCCGGCGCTCGCGTCGTCGATCTGGGGTGCGGCACCGGAGACCTGTGCAGGCTGGCCGGCCGCGCCGGGCTGCGTGCCGTCGGCGTCGACATGGCCGCGGGCATGCTCGCGAAGGCACACACCTCGGCGCCGTTGCTCCGTGCGGACGCGCTGCACCTGCCGCTGCGCGACGGTTCGGTCGACGGAGCGATCAGCGGCTTCGCCCTGCGCAATGTCGTGGACATCGCCGCGTGCTTTCGCGAGGCCGGGCGTGTGATCCGCTCAGGCGGGCGCGCCGTCTTCCTTGAAGTGTCGGAACCGCCGAACCCACTGGTGCGCCGGGTACATTCGCTCTACTTCCGCCGGGTCGTGCCGATGGTTGGTGGGCTGCTCTCCGACCGCCGGGCCTACGAATACCTCCCCGCATCGACCGCGTATCTCCCACCGCCCCACGAGCTCGTTCGGCTGCTCACGGACGCCGGCTTCACCCGGGTGCGCCGCGTGCAGTTGGGGATGGGTGCCGCGCAGCTGCTGATCGGGATCAGGCGGTGAGCGCCGTCCACCCTGAGCTGGGGCTGCCCGCCGCGGCAACCGGCGGCGACCTCTTTGAGTGGTACCGAGACGGGACGGGTGTGGTGCTCCAGCACGGCACGTACGGTCTCGCCGCCGCGGGCGAGTCTCGCGATATCGATGTGAGCACGGGCCCCGACCACGTGCGTCGCGCCGCAGCGTTGGCTCAGAACGCGTTGGGCGAGACGCACGGCCTCGGCGTCGCGATGGGGGCGCTGCCCTACAAAGGCAGCTGCGCCGCGATCCTGCGCGTTCCCGAGCGAGTGATCCGTGGCGTGCCTGCGCGTGGCGAGAGTGCCCCGCAGCCGGACTGGACGGTCACGACGCTGACGCCCGACCCGCTCCCCGTCGAGTACGAGGCCGCCGTCGAGCGCGCACTCGAGGCAGTCGCCGCGGGCGAGGTCGAGAAGGTGGTCCTGGCGCGAAGCCTGCTCGTGGAAGCAGACGCCGCGATTGCTCCTCGCCTCGTGGCGCGACGCTTCAACTCCGAAGAACCCGGAGCGTTCGTGTTCCTCGTGGCGCTTCCCGGAGACGCCTCGCACCTCGTCGGCGCTTCACCTGAGCTCGTCGTCCGGCGAAAGGGACGGAAGGTGTTCAGCGATCCGCTGGCGGGCACCGCGCGACGATCCCTGGATCGGACCCGGGATCGGGAAATTGCCCGTCAGCTGCTGAGCGCCGTCAAGGAGCAGCGCGAGCACCGCCTGGTGGCCGAGGCTGTCGCAGATGCGCTGGCCCCCTTCTGCACGAACCTCGCCGTCGACGGCGAGGCCGGCTTGACCTCGACGGCGACCCTCTGGCATCTCCACACCGCCATCAAGGGGACGCTCAAACCGGACGCTCCAGATGCCCTGACCATTGCCGCAGCACTCCATCCCACCCCCGCGGTCTGCGGGACGCCGCAGGCGTCAGCCGCGGCGCTGATCGGCCGCCTCGAGACCTTCGATCGCCGTTTCTTCGCCGGTCTCGTGGGGTGGGTCGACGCCCAGGGCGACGGGGAGTGGGCGTTGACCCTCCGCTGCGCCGAGGTCTCGGGCTCGACCGCGCGGCTCCACGCCGGCGCCGGGATCGTTGCGGGGTCGGAGCCCGCTGCGGAGGAGCTCGAGACAGAGGCGAAGTTCGGCGTCGGGCTCCGAGCGCTCGGAGTGGAGCCCGCCCAGGGCTGAGCGCCGCTCAGAGGGCGAGCGCGGCTGCGACCGCGCGCGACACCTCGGTGCGCAACTCGACTGCGCGCCGGCGATCCACCCGAACTCTGACGATCTGCACGCCACCCGAGGCTTCAGCTTCGCGAATCGCCGGCGCCACGACGCCCGCGCTGTCGACCGTGCGCACACCGATGCCGGCGGCACGTGCGATGGCCTCGAGGTCGAGCCCGTGCGGCGTGCCGAACAGCAGCTCGAACTCGTCCTTCGGCAGCGCCGACTGGGGGAGCATCGAGAAGATGCCGCCGCCGTCGTTGTCGACCACCACGATCACGATGCTCCTGCCGTGCCGTGCACCCCAGAGCAGCCCCGACGCATCGTGGATCACCGAGAGGTCACCGAGCAGCGCATACGTGCGGCCGCTGACCTCGGCGACGCCGAACGCCGTGGACACCAGACCGTCGATGCCGCTGGCGCCACGGTTGGCCAGAACTCGCAGGCCGTCGCGCGGGCGCATGAACATGTCGAGATCGCGGACGGGCATGCTCGACCCGGCGAAGAGCACGCCACCGTCCGGGATCGATGCGGCGACGTCGCGAGCAATCCGTCCTTCGAACGGTTCGTCCCACGAGTCGAGGAGCCGGTCGACCGCCGCGCGCACCGTGTGGTCGGCTTCGTGCCACTCGGTCGACCATTGGGGTCTGGTTGCGGGCAGGGATGATGAGGTCGAGTGCAGGGCCGCAACGACGTCAGCCGGATCCTCATTGATGGTCAGCGTGGAGCGCCGGTCGGGGTCGGCCACGAGCTGATCCGGGTCGATGATGAGCAGACGGTCGGCGCGTCGCACCAGCTCTTGCACGCCCCGTGACGTCGCGGCGGCGCCGACCTGGATGATGAGATCGGGGTGGTGGCGCTCCCGGAATCCCGCATCGGCGGCGAGCAGCGCTCCCGCCGAAAGAGCACCCGCATCTGCGGTGGATCCAGGTGTGGCGCGAAGCCCGGAGAGTGGTTCCGCGAGGAGCGGCCACCCTCGGGCGGCGCACAGTTCGATCAAGCCTTGAGGCGGAACTCGCAGACGTCCGGCAACCACCACGACGCGGTGGCCGGTGCTCACCTCACGCAGAAACGCGGGCAGCGGATCGTGTCGCCGATGCGTGTCGGTGTACGTCTTCGTCGTGAGCTCGCCCCCAAACGCCTCGACGCCACTGCCCGTCGGCAACAACGGCTCCCGGAACGGCAGGTTCAGGTGGACGGGGCCCGGCGGAGGAAATCGGACCGAGTGCTGTATCGCCTGGGTCCCGGCGGTCAACCAACGAATCCGCTCCTGCGGTGCCATCACAGGCACGCCGGTGTCATGAAACCACTTGACGAAACCCCCGAAGAGGTTCTGCTGGTCGATCGTCTGGTTGGCGCCGACACCGTGCAGCTCTGGTGGCCTGTCCGCGGTCATGACGATGATCGGTACGCGTGCCATGCACGCTTCGACAACGGCAGGAAAGTGATTCGCCGCCGCGGTGCCCGACGTGCAGAACATCGCGACCGGTTTCCCGGACGCTGCGGCGATCCCGAGCCCGAAGAACGCCGACGAGCGCTCGTCCACGTGGACATGGAGCGTGATCCCCGGGTGACGAGCCGCCGCAAGCGCGATCGGCGTGGACCGGGACCCGGGTGTCATGCACATGTGCGACACGCCGCCGTCCACGAGCCCATCAAGCAGCGAGGTCGCACACGCGAGCGCGATGTCGCCTTCCCCGGGATCGGTCATGCGTGAACGAGCAGCAGGTCCACGGATGGCCTGCGCGGTGTCAGCCAGCCGTCGACGGGGAGGAGCGGGTCGAGCACGACGTCGGATGCGAGCAGCAACGCCGTGCCGGCGCCATGTGCGAACGGCGATTCGGGCAGTGATGCGGCGAGTGCGACGACAGCGGCGAGGCCGACGGAGGTTTCGAGGCTGCTCGACGCGATCACCGGCACGCCCCCGGCCTCGGCCGCTCGGAGCGCCTCGCGCACTCCGCCGATGCGTTGCGGCTTGAGCACGATCGCATCAGCCGCATCGAGTTGACGGAGGCGGCGCGCGTCATCCGTCGTCCTGATGCACGATTCGGCCGCAACAGGCATGCTCGCGCGGCCGCGCAGCGCGGCCAGGTCCTCGAGCGTTGCGACGGGGTCCTCGGCGAGCTCGATGTCATAGACGGCGAGCCGCGCCAGCATGCGGAGCGCGGTCTCGACATCCCACGCGCCGTTGCCGTCGAGGCGGAGGCGCACGGCGGGTCCACACGCAGCACGAACGGCGGCCACCCTGTCGACTGACTCGCCGTCGCCGACCTTGATCTTGATGGTGCCGCACCCGGAGTTGAGCGCGAGCTCTGCGGCGACGTCGGGAGCGACGCGCGGGATCATCGCGTTGACAGCGACGCGATCGCGCACCACGGCGGGGAACGGCAAAGTTGCGGCCTCGAGCGCCGACCGCTCGGCCGCCTCGCGCTCCGCGTCGTTCCAGCTTGGCAGCGGCGAGCACTCGCCCCATCCCGCGGGGCCTTCGATCAGATACCCGCTGCGCGTGGTGACACCCATGACCGGGTGGCGCAGCGCAATGCTGAAGGGCATCCGTCTCACGATGCGAGCATCGCCCCCGCGAGCACGACACCGAAGACAAGCTGGAGTCGCGTGATGCCGATGAGCGCGGGCACGAGCGCGCGACCCTCGGCCGTGCGGATCACCAGGAGTGGCCCCACCGCGAGCGGGACTACCACCAATGTCAGTGCGACAGTCCAAGGGAGCGCGCGCACCAGTGCGCCGACAGCCGGTAGCACGAGCGCGGTGAGCACCGTGGCGACGAGCAGGCTCCGGCTTCGAGCCGCCCCGAGCCGGACCGCGAGCGTGCGCTTGCCGACCGCGCTGTCGGTCGGAATGTCGCGCAGGTTGTTGACCATGAGCAGCGCGCACGCCAGCAACCCGACCGGGACCGCGAGCCAGAGCACGCTCGCATCGAGGCGATCCTGCTGGACGAACGCCGTGCCGCAGGTTGCCACGAGCCCGAAGAAGACGAACACGGCGACCTCGCCCAGACCGCTTGCCGCGTACGGTTTCGGGCCGCCCGAATACAGCACCAGCGCGAGCACGGACAGCGCACCCGCGGCGATCAGCCAGGGCGTGGTGAGCAGGGCGAGGACGATGCCCGCAACGGCGGCGACGCACACCATCACGATCGCTGCAGCCGCCACCGCACGAGGGGGCGCGAGCCCCGACGCGACCAGGCGACGCGGGCCGATGCGTGCAGCCGTATCGACACCGCCGACTCCGTCGAAATAGTCGTTCGCGTAATTGACGCCGATCTGCAGCGCGACGGCCACAACGAGTGCAAGCAACGAGCGCGGGATCGAGATCGGATTCCTCCCCGCCCACGACGCCCCGACGAGCACGGGGACGATCGCCGCAACCAGGGTTCGCGGCCTCGCGCCGATCCACCAGACGGCGAGCGGACCCGGCCTGGGCGCCGCCTCCGCGATCACGGCCTGCGAGGAAACTTCGCGAAGTCCGGCGTGCGCTTCTCGACGTAGGCGTCGCGACCTTCCTGAGCCTCCTCGCTCATGTAGAAGAGCAGGGTGGCGTCGCCGGCGAGCTGCTGCACGCCCGCAAGTCCGTCGGTGTCGGCGTTGAACCCGGCCTTCAGCAGCCGGAGCGCGAGCGGGCTCATCTCGAGGATGCGGTTGCAGATCGCCACGGTCTCGTCCTCGAGCCTGTCCAGGGGCACGACCCGGTTGACCAGACCCCAGCGCTCGGCGGTGACGGCGTCGTACTGCTCGCAGAGGAACCAGATCTCCTTGGCGCGCTTGAGCCCGATGGTTCGGGCGAGCAGGCCGGCCCCGTACCCGGCGTCGAACGAGCCGACCTTCGGCCCGGTCTGGCCGAAGCGCGCGTTGTCGGCGGCGACGGTGAGGTCGCACACCAGGTGGAGGACATGGCCGCCGCCGATCGCGTAGCCGGCGACCATGGCGATGACCGGCTTGGGCAGGCGCCGGATCTGCACCTGCAGATCGAGCACGTTGAGCCGGCCGATGCCTGCGGGATCACGGTAGCCGTCGTCGCCGCGAATCCGCTGGTCGCCCCCGGAGCAGAACGCCTTGGTTCCCTCGCCGGTGAGCACGATGACCCCGATCGCCGGGTCGTCGCGGGCCATCTCGAACGCGCGGGTCAGCTCGAAGAGCGTCGTCGGCCGGAATGCGTTGCGCACCTCCGGGCGATTGATGGTGAGCTTGGCGATGCCGCCGGCGGTCTCGTAGCGAATGTCCTCCCATTCGCCGGCCGCGACCCACTCCACGATGGCATGCACCTCACGATGAACTCGAATCGATCGCTCTCGATGGTAGCCCGATGGGGTTGGTGCGGGCGTCACGCTACGCTCGGCGGATGACCGCGTCCGAGCTGCATCGCGCGTTGCGCGCGGGCGACCTTGCGGCTGTCGCGCTGCTACCGGGCGCCCGGTGGCTGCCGGTGCTCCGCCACGCCCGCCGGGTGGGAGCGGCGATTCTTCCGATCGATCTCCGATTGTCCGCTGCCGAGCGCGCCGCGCTCGTCGACATCTCCAAGCCCACCGTGATCGTCGACGAGAACGGAGTTCGTCGTGGCGACGGCACCCCGATCGACCCCGAGATCGCGCTGGTCATCGCCACGTCCGGAACGTCGGGGCAGCCACGGCTCGCGGAGCTCCCGGCGCTCGCGGTGGAGGCCGCGGTGGCAGCGTCGGCGTCCGCGATCGATGCGCGCCCCGAGGACCGGTGGCTCTCCTGCCTGCCGCTGGCGCATATCGGAGGGCTCCTCGTGCCCGAGCGTCACCTGCTGCTGGGTGCGCCGATCACGTTCCGCCGGCGTCTCACCCGGTCCGTCGTCACCCGGCTTGCCGACGTCCGGTTCACTTCACTGGTCCCGACTCAGCTCATGCGCCTGCTCGATGCCCGCGCCGATCTCGGCCGGTTCCGGGCCATCCTGGTCGGCGGGTCGGGCATGGACGCGGACCTCGTCACCAGGGCGGCGGACACCGGCGTTCGAGTCGTGGCGACCTACGGGATGACCGAGACGTGCGGTGGCGTCGTCTACGCCGGCAGGCCGCTGGACGGCGTCGAGGTACGCACCGCCCGCTGGGGCGAGCTGCTCATCCGCGGGCCGACCCTCATGCGTGGCTACCGGCTCGATGAAGCCGCTTCGATCGCCGCGTTCGAGCCGGGCGGCTGGCTGCGCACAGGCGACGGTGGCGAGGTCGGAAGCGATGGAACGGTTCGCGTCCATGGACGCCTGGCCGACGTGATCGTCAGCGGGGGCGAGAAGATCTGGCCGGCCGAGGTCGAGGCCGTCCTCTCGACCCACCCCGCCGTGGCGGCCGTCCTCGTGTCGGGGAGCCCCGACCGGGAGTGGGGTCACCGGGTGGTGGTGCGGGTCGTGCCCCGGCGCCGCTCGGACCCGCCGACGCTCGAGTCCCTGCGCGACTACGCCGCTGGGACGATCGCCCGACACAAGCTCCCGCGCGAGCTGATCATCGTCGATGAACTCGATCGCACCGCCCTGGGAAAGGTCCGGCGGCGCTGACCGTCACGCGGTGGTTGCGAGGTATCGAGGCGCTTCCGTGTCCGACCCGTCGTCGAGTCGATCGATCAGACCGTCACGTACCAGCTTGTCCAGATGCGCCTGGACCGTCCACGCCGCGAGGGGGTACACCTCGACCGGGTACCCCACGTACAACGCGGGCACGAGATCCATGGGCGTGAACGCGCTCCGTCCCCTGGCGGCGGCGATCACCTGTGCCTCGCGCTCGAGCCGGTGGGCGATGTACTCGTCGATCAGCGCACCGGCATCGTCGACGCGCTCGCCGTGGCCGGGGAGGATGGTCAGAGGTTCGAGCGCCTGCACCCGCCGCAGGGAGTCCATGTAGTCGGACATGTCGCCGTCGCCGGGGTGGACGACGGACGTGGTGCCGTTGAGGATGTGATCCCCCGAGTAGAGCGTTCGCTCGTACGGGTCGAAGAAGCAGAGGTGGTCGCGAGTGTGTCCCGGCGTGTGCACGGCGACCAGCTCGAGGTCACCCTGGCTGAGGAGCTCGCCGTCGAGCAGCCTCGTGGCGTTCTCGTCTCCAGCAGACGGATCGAAGCAGTACACCGGCGCGCCGGTCTGTGCTGCGAGGCGCAGGGCCAGGGGGCGGTGGTCCGGGTGTGAATGGGTCAGCGCGATCGCGCTGATCCGGCCCCCTCGCGTCCCGGCCGCCTCGAGGATGGCGGCCAGGTGGCGGTCATCATCCGGTCCCGGGTCGATGCACACCAGCGCCGAGCCGCCGGCGAGGTACGTGTTCGTGCCCTGTCCGGTGAACACCGATGGGTTGGGCGCGAGGACGCGCGTCGGTGCCTTCACGACTCGTCCTCCTGCTGGTGCTGGAGGCCCGTCCATCGTTCGATGACCTCCGGGGTGATGTCGGTCACCTCGATCGGGTGCGCGCCGAGCGTTCTCAGGATCGCGTCGACCGACCCCAGCCTCGCGAACTCGTGGCACAGCATCCGGGTCGGCGGCATCAGCACCGGGTACTCGAGGCGGAGCATGGATTCGGGACGGTGCCAGCCACCCTCGACCGCCTCCGCCGCGTGCACTCGCACGACCTGATCGCCTGATGCCGCCAGCGCAAAGAAACGCGTGTCGTAGCGGCGGCCTTCACGCGGTGGCGTGATGAAGTGCCCGATGTAGGTGAGCTGATCGGTGGCGATCACGAGGTCGTTCTCGCGCAGGACGTCGTTGAAGCTGCCGCCAGCAAGCAGCTTCGAGCGAGCGGCGCTGATCCGGGTGGCGAGATCTTCCAAGCCCGAGCCCGGTGCGGGCCCACCGATGAGGATGCCGACCTCCTCGAGCACCTCCCGTACGGCGGCGACAGCGTAGGCCCGATCGCCCGTACCGTCGGCTGCGTCGACGGCGCCGCCCGGGAAGACGAAGGCGCCCGCGGCGAAGCTGCTTCGGGCCGGCCGGCGAAGCATGCAGACCTCGACCCCATCCTCCACATCACGGAGCATCGCAACTGTGCTTGCCGGGATCGCGATGGATGTCGTGGCGCCGGTCATCCTCGCATGGTATTGGCGCGGTGGCCGAGCACGGGCCGGCGCGGATCGCGACACTATGCGCTCGATGTCATCCCACCTCGACGTCGCGCTGGAACTCGCCGATATCGCGGATGCGATCACGTCGGCGCGATTCCGCGCGCCTGACCTGCGCATCGACACGAAACCGGACAGCACGCCGGTGACCGACGCGGACAAGACCACGGAGCAGGCGCTGCGCGACGCACTGGCGCGACTGCGCCCGGGCCAGGAGATCGTGGGCGAGGAATTCGGCGGCGACGGGCACGCGGAGTGGCGGTGGATCATCGATCCTATCGACGGGACGGTGAACTACGCGAATGGCGTGCCCGTCTGGGCAACGCTGATCGCGCTCATGCGCGGCGAGCGCGCGGTGTGCGGCGTGGTGTCGGCGCCTGCTTTGGGGCGCCGCTGGTGGGCGGCCACCGGCCAGGGTGCGTTCACGGGCTCGGGACAGCGTCTCCACGTCTCGCGGACCTCGACCCTGGAGGACGCGTACGTGTCGTGCACCGACGTGCGTGATTTCGCGACGCGGCGTGGGGAGCGCGGCTTCCGCACCGTGCTCGAGCGGGCGCGGGTGGTCCGCGCGTTCGGTGATTTCTGGTCCCACATGCTGGTTGCGGAGGGCGTCATCGACGTGGCCGTGGAGGCCTGGGTGAACCCATGGGACGTCGCGGCGACCCAGGTGATCATGGTGGAAGCCGGCGGCAGATTCAGCGACTTCGACGGTGCCGTCCGCATCGACTCGGGCAACGTGATCACCACCAACGGGTTGCTCCACGATGAGCTCGTCACCCTCATGGGGGACCCTTCCGGGTAGCCCGGGGCACCCGGCCACTCGCGGACGCTGTGACGCGGCGTCTCGGGCTAAGATCGGCCGGTGCCAGGGGAGCCCCGCGCTGCGCGCACCCGATCTTTCGGCTTGATCGGGGCTCTGATCCTCGCCCTGCTCGCGGCGGCGTGCGCGGCGGTGGCGGCAGCGGGACCAGTTCCGCTGCGGATCGGGGCGATCTTCCCGCTCTCCGGCAGCACGGCGCCCGGCTCCACTGACGAGTACCTGGGCGCCACACTGGCTGCGCAGATGGTCAACGCTGCCGGGGGCGTCGCCGGCCGGCCGATCTCGCTCGATCTGCGTGACGTCGAGGACCAGGCGCAGATTCCCGCGGCCGTGGCGAGCCTGCACAACGATGGAGTTCCTGTCGTGATTGGCGCATACTCGTCGCAGTTGTCGATCCCGGCTGCCGCCGCGGTATCGAGCGCTGGAATGGTGTACTGGGAGACCGGCGCTGTCGCCGACCGGGTGACCGGACAGGGGTCGCCCCTGGTCTTCCGTGTCGGCGTGAACGGTGCCGAGCTCGGCGCCAACTCCGGGGAGTTCATGCTCGATGAGCTGGTGCCGAAAATGGGCATCCCCGTCGACAAGATTCGGGTCTCCTTCGTCACGGCGGATGACGACTACGGCCACTCGGTTGCCGACGCCACGCGCAGCGCGCTCGAGGCCGGAGGGCTGAGCATTACGGGCGAGTCCGTCTACAACCCCTATACGCCCGACTGGGCGCCGGTGATGCGGGCGCTCGCCGCCGAGAAGCCGGACATTCTGGTGCTCTCGTCGCACATCCAGGACGGCATCGCGTTTCGCAGGGCGTTCCTCGCCGCCGGATTGCAGGTGAAGGTGTTCATGGGGACGACCATGGCGCAGTGCGACCAGGACTTCGGCAACGTTCTCGGTTCGGCCGCGGTGGGGGTGTTCGCCTCCGATCGTCCCCAGGGAAACTTCAACCCGGGCGCGCTCGATCCTCAGGCGCGGGCGCTCTACAACCGATTCGCAGCACTCTGGAAGCAGCACACCGGGCAAGCCGCGCCGGACGAGGAGGGGATCGCCGGTTTCAGTGCTGCCTGGGTGCTGTTTGCCGACGTCCTCCAACGAGCGGGTGACGGCGGCGCCCAGAGCATCGCCGCCGCGGCGCGTGCGCTCGATCTGCCGAGCGGCAGCCTTCCCAACGGCGGCGGGGTGCTCTTCTCGACCGCCCCCGGACAGCTCGGGCAGAACACGAGGGCGGCTGCGGTGGTGTGGCAATGGCAAGCGCCCCGTGTGAGTGTCGTGGTCTGGCCGCCCGTGTACGCCACCGGGCAGGTCAAGCTGGCGCTCTCGGCCTCGTGATTGGCTGAGGGGGGATCGAGGCATACTCGCACCATGGAAACTGCGACATTCGGTGCGGGATGCTTCTGGGGCGTTGAATCGGTGTTCGAGCAGGTCGACGGGGTCACCGGCACCAAGGTCGGCTACACAGGCGGCTTCACCGAAGCGCCCTCGTATGAGGCCGTGTGCTCGCATCGCACCGGGCACGCCGAGGCCGTCGAAGTGACCTTTGACCCGGCGCGTGTCAGCTACGACACCCTGCTGGATATCTTCTGGATGAATCACGATCCGACGCAGTTGAATCGCCAGGGCCCGGACGTCGGCGACAACTACCGGTCGGTCATCTTCTTCCACTCACCGGAGCAGGAGGCCGCCGCGGTCGCGTCGAAGAAGCGGATGGACGAGTCGGGGCGCTACCGGCGCCCGATCGTCACCGAGATCGTCCCCGCGGCACGGTTCTGGGACGCCGAGGACTACCACCAGAAATACTTCTCGCGGCGAGGCATCGCTGCGACGTGCAACATTCCGGCCCGTAGCGAAGTCGCTGACCCTACTTCCTGACCCTATTCCGCAGTGGCCTGACGCAGTTATCGCGGCGGGTCACGAGGTACGGCCCATCGTCAAACCTTGGACAGGAGCGCGAAGCATGGCCCCAACCAAAACGACGACCAAAAGCACGGCGAAACCAGCGAAGCGCGCCACTGCGAACGCCGCAGTATCGAAGGGATTCAGCGCTGAAGAGAAGGCCGCGGCGCGCGAGCGCGTTCGGGAGCTGAAGGCTGAGGCGGCCAAGGCGGATGGCGAAACCGAACTGCTCGCGGCGATCGCCAGGATGCAGGAGCCGGATCGAGGCATCGCCAAAAAGGTTCATGCGCTGATCACGGCCGCGGCACCGAACCTGGCACCGAAAACCTGGTACGGAATGCCCGCGTACACCAAGGACGGCAATGTCATCTGCTTCTTCCAGAACGCCGGAAAGTTCAAGGTCAGATATCAGACGGTCGGCTTCAGCGACAAGGCGAAGATCGACGACGGCGCCATGTGGCCGATCCAGTACGCGCTCACCAAGTTGACTGCCACCGAAGAGGCAAAGATCACGGCGCTTGTGAAAAAGGCGGTGCGCTGAGGATGCAGTATTGGTAGCCGCCGCCTAGGGCTGGCCGCCGTCGCGCAGCACGGCCAGCACGGACTCTCCGTAGCGGTCGAGCTTGGCCGGTCCCACCCCGGGAATGGCAGCGAGCGTCGCGGCCGACGACGGCCGGCGGTGGGCGATCTCGGCCAGCGTCCTGTCGTGAAAGACCACGTACGGCGGGACCTCAGTGCGTCGGGCCACCTCCAGCCTCCAGCTCCGTAACGCCTCGAACCGCGCGGCAACATCGGGTGTCATCGTCGCCGCCGATGTTGCGGCTGCGGGCCTTCGAGAGTCTCGGCGCGGCGAGCGTCCCGCACGCACGTCGACTTCGAGCGTCTCCTCGCCGCGCAGCACAGCGGTGCCACGCGGCGTGATGCCAAGCGTTGGTTTCTCGCCGTGTCCACGACTGATGCAGTCGAGCTCGACGAGGCGCTCGAGCAACTCGCGGATGGTTTCCAGCTCCCAGCCGCGGAGCGCGCCGAACCATTGCAGGTCCGAGACCCACGAGCGCGAAGCCGTCCACGCATCCGTGGAACCACGCAGGATCGACGCGATGCGCACGCCACCGAGGTGACCGTCGAAGCGCGCCACGCACCCGAGCGCCGCATTCACGTGGGCACTCTCGACTGCGATGTACGGCGCACGATTGCTGTCGAGGCAGTTGTCGCATGCCATACAGGTCCGGGCCACCCCCTGCTCACCGAAGTAGTCCGCGATGCGCGCGTGCCGGCACCCGCGTGACGCCGCGTACTCCATCACCTGGTTAACTCGCGCGTAGGCGTTGGCCTTGAGGCGCGCCTGCTCCTCGAAGTCGACCGGCGGCCCGGTGAGGCGTCGAATGCTGCCGTCGGGCTGCACCACCTCCGCTCGCCGGAGCAGATCGAGCGCCGCGCGCGCCGCGTTGACCGCCACGCCGCGGGCCTGCCAGTCGTCGATGGCATCACTGCCCTCACGGAGGAGTTCGCGATACACGGCGCGGACGGCATCTCGCTCGGGGTAGGCCTGCTCGATGAAGAACTCCTGGAGCTGACGGTCGGCGGGGCTGTACAGGAGGATGCATTCGGATGGTTCGCCATCGCGCCCGGCGCGACCCGCCTGCTGGTAGTACTCCTCGAGGCTCCCGGGAAAATCGTGGTGGATGACCCTGCGGATGTCGGGGAAATCGACTCCCATGCCGAATGCGGAGGTGGCGACGATCGCCTGGAGCCTGCCGGCGGCGAACCCCTCATGGACGACCTGTCGCGTGTCTCCGTCGACGGAACCGTGATACGCGGCCACCGCGACCCCTGCGCCGGCGAGCAGGTCCGTGATCTCCTCGGTGCTGCGCTTGCTCCCGCAGTAGATGAGCGCACGGCCCTCGCCGCGGCGGACGAGGCGCAGCAGCGCGTCGCGTTTGTCCGCAGCCCCGCGACAGCGAACCACCGACATGGTCAGGTTGTCTCGCACGAACCCGGTGACGCGCTCGACGGGCGTCCGCAGCCCGAGGCTGGCGGCGATGTCGTCGCGCACCCGCGGCGTTGCCGTTGCGGTGAATGCGCCGACCGGTGGCCTTCCGCAGGCGGCGATGGCGTCGCTGAGCCGACGGTAATCGGGGCGGAAGTCATGGCCCCAGCTCGAGATGCAGTGCGCCTCGTCGACGACGAAGCGATCGACTGTCAGGTTCTTGAGGTTGTCGAGGAACCCGGGAGCGCCAAGGCGCTCCGGGGCGAGATAGAGGAAGCGCAGCTCGCCCGCTGCGGCGGCTCGCAACGATTCAGCGCGCGTGGCCGCCGATACCTGGCTGTGCAGGCACGCGGCGGGGACACCGAGCTCGACCAGCCGTGCCACCTGATCGACCATCAGTGCGATGAGCGGAGACACCACGATGGTGAGACCGCCGCCCGCGATGCCCGGCACCCAGTACGCGATGCTCTTGCCCGAGCCGGTCGGTGCGACGAAGAGCACGTCCCTTCGCGCCTCGGACGCCGCGACGACATCGGCCTGTCCTGGCCGGAACTCCGCGAATCCGAAGGTCTGCTCGAGGACCGCGCGAGCCCGAGGCGAGGGCTCGGGCGGCATCAGCCCGCTGACTTCTCCAGCTTGAGCGCGCTGGAGTTCATGCAGTAGCGCTGACCGGTGGGCTCCGGACCGTCGGGAAAGACGTGCCCAAGATGACCGCCGCACTTCGCACAGCGAATCTCCGTGCGCGGGATCACCATGCTCCAGTCGCGATGCTCCTCGACCGCCGAGTCAGTGAGCGGGGCGAAGAAGCTCGGCCAGCCCGTGCCGGAGTTGAACTTGGTGTCCGAGCTGAACAGCTCGGCGCCGCAGCCGGCACACGTGTAGGTGCCCTTGTCGTCCACGTGGACGTACTGGCCGGTGAACGCGCGCTCGGTGCCTGCCTTGCGAAGCACCGAATACTGCTCGGGCGTCAGACGCTGGCGCCATTCTTCGTCGGTGAGGGTGACCTTGTCTTCCATGGTGCTCACGTTTTACCCCGTTTCCCTGGACTCGACGCATACAGTGCCGCCGCGGCCGCGTGCGACTCCGCGATGTGGCGGCGAAGCGACGCCGGCTCGAGCACCTCGACGTTGGGTCCCCAGCGCATCAACCAAGGGCGCATCTCGACCTCGCCGGTGACGTCGAGCCGAATCTCGATCCCACCGCCGGGCAGGTCGATGCGTTGCGTGTGGGCGGGCCATGGGCTCTCATCGACCCACTGCCGCGCCTCGGGCGAGAAACGCAGGACCACGCGGTCGCCACCCGGACCCTGCCAGATCGCCCACGCGGCTCCGAGCACCGTGTCGATGTCGAAGTCGGCCGGGACCGAGAACGTCGTCGGCAGCAGGCGAGCGGACCGGATCCGGTCGAGCCGCCACGATCGAACCTCGCGGGAAACCGAGTCCAGCGCGAACACGTAGATGTGCCGCCCCTCCGCAGTGGGCTGGATGAAGTAGGGGCGGAGATCACGACGCGTCTCGTTGCCCTTGGCGTCGACGTACCGGACCTCGATCTCGCGATGCATCACGAAGCCGTCGATGACGGTGCGTTCGACCTTGAGCCGCTCGCTGTCGGCAGGCTGCCGTTCGGCGGCGGCCAGGGTGCGGCGAAGATATTCGCTGACGACGGGGACGCTGAGCGCCCGGGACAGGTGGGCGAGCGCGCCGACCAGCGCCGGGTCCTGCTCGGGACGCACCTGCTGGAGCAGGCGCACGGCCACCAGCAGGAGGGTCGCCTGATAGTGGTCGAGCTGCAGGGGCGGCAGCAGGCTCCCCTTGCCGATCCGCCAGCGTCCGCCGGTCTCCTCGACGTCGATGCCCGCGTTGTCCCGCAGGGTCGCGACGTAGCGCTGCACCGTCCGCGGATTCACCTCGAGCTCCTCGGCGAGCTGCCGGGTGGTCAGGCCGACCTCGGTCTCGCACAGCCGCGCGAAGAGCTTGATGACTCGAAGCTCCTTCTCTCCCTTCTCGTACACGCCTGGCACGGGACGAGCCTAGCGGGTCGCCGGGGCTGCGGACTGGACATCGATGGTGTAGCCGAGGAGCACGCCGCCGTCGGGCATGCTGCGCTCACCGGTGGAAACGAAGCGCATCGTCGAGTACATCCGCTGCGCCGCCTCCATCAGCGGAGACGTGTCCAGCGTGAGCCGCCGTTTCCCGCGTTCGCGAGCGACATCGATGCACGCCGCGACGAGGCGGCGGCCGATGCCCAGGCCGCGCAGGTCAGGGCTGACCCCGAGCATTCGGAGATGCGCCTCGTCCGGATCGAGCGGCTCGGCGGTTGTCGGCGAGACGCGCGAGTCGATTTCGAGCGTTGCGGATCCGGCGATCACGCCGCCGACGACAGCCACCAGAACCGTGGCGTGGTCGACGCGAGCACCGATGTCGGCGATGCGCGCCACGTACGCCGCGAACCCCGGCCTGTCGGGGGTCAGAAACTCACGATAGGCTCGCGCGGTCGCTTCGCCGGCTGCCGCGAATTCGGACTCGCGAATGGGGCGGATCTCGATCTCGTCAGGCACCAGGAAACCGTACGCGACAGGCACCTGTCGTCGGAGCCGTGCATCGTCAGGGCATGGACACACACCAGTTGGATTCCGTCGATGCCGGTGCCGGCGAGGGGGCGTACCTTCGGCGGGCGCAAACCCTCGTCGCTGCTCGCGGCGACCTTTTCGTGATCGTTCCGGCGCGGTCCGAGCAGTTCGGCGGATCGCCGAATGATCAGACGCGATCGCTCCTTCCCCAGGCCGGCCGGCAGCTCACCCTGCCGCTGCCGCGCGACCGCGCGGGCCGGCGAGCCAGGATGATGCGCTGATGCGCTACCTGGAGGACGGGTGCCCCGTCTATACGGCGACGGACCTGTGCGACTACCTTGCGTGCGGTCACCTGGTGACACTGAAGCGACGCGTCGCGAGCGGCGAGGTCATCCCCTCCGATCGGTCCGCCTTGAGCGAGGTGCTCGCCAGGCTTGGCGCGGGGCACGAGCGAAGCCACCTCGAGTCGCTACGGGCAAAGGGGCTGAGCGTCAAGGCCTTCGAGGACGACCTCGATCGGTTCGCAAGCAGCGCTAACGAGCTCGCCGCCCTCGAGGCCGAGACGTTCGCGGCGATGGCTGAGGGGTACGACGTGATCTATCAGCCGACGTTCTTCGACGGCCGGTGGATGGGTCGCGCCGATTTCCTGCTGCGCGTCGAAACGCCGAGCGCGCGCTGGGCGTGGGCGTACGAAGCCGCTGATGCGAAGCTCGCCCGTCGCGTCCGCTCTGAGGCGATCCTCCAGCTCTGCGAGTACTCGGCGCACCTCCAGCGACTCCAGGGAACGCCGCCCGCGCAGATGCTGGTGATCCTCGGCGATGGGGTCGAGCACTCGTATCGAGTCGACGAGTTCTCCGCGTATCACGCGGGCGTGAAGCTCGACTTCGAGTCCGCGATGCTCGCCGGCGCCGGCAACACGTACCCCGACCCCGTCGAACATTGCGGTGTGTGCGGCTTCGCCGCCCGATGCGCCGCGCAGCGGAAACGTGACGATCATCTGTCACAGGTCGCGCGGATGCGATCTGGGCAGGTGCTCGCGCTCAAGACATCGGGCATCGTCACCATGACGGCCCTTGCACAGGTGACCGACGACACCGAGCCACCTGCACGCATGAGCCCGGGGACGTTCAGCGAGCTGCGTGCCCAGGCGGCGTTACAGCACCGAGGCCCACACCCGGACGGCGTCCCGCGACACGAGCTGCTCGACGTATGGGAGGTGGGCCACGGGCTCTGCGCGCTGCCGGCGCCGTCGCCGGGGGACATCTTCTTCGACATGGAGGGCGATGGCCTCGCGCGTGACGTTCCCCTCGAGTATCTGTTCGGTGCCGTCGATGCGCAGGGAACCTATCAAGCGTGGTGGGGCCATGACGACGCCGAGGAACGGCGTGCGTTCGAGGGCTTTGTCGACCATGCCATCGAGCAGCTCGATCGCCATCCCGGCATGCACATCTACCACTACGCCGCATATGAGAAGACGGCGTTACGGCGGCTGATGAGCCGTCACGGCACGCGCGAGGAAGAGGTTGACCGGCTGCTCCGCAACGAGGTGCTCGTCGACCTCTATCGCGTCGTTCGGCAGGGAATACGGCTGTCGACCGACTCGTATTCGCTGAAGAAGGTCGAGCGGTTGTACATGCCGGCTCGCGAGGAGTCGATCGCGGATGCCGCCGGGAGCATGGTGGTGTACGAGCGCTGGTTGACAACCCGTGAGCAGGATGGCGATGGTGACCCGGCGCTGCTGGAAGAGATTGCGATGTACAACGAGCGCGATTGCGTCTCGACGCTGCAGCTGCGCGACTGGCTCGAGGCGCGTCGCGCCGAGGAGGAGCAGCTTCGCGGCGCTCCGATCGAGCGACCGCCCATCGTCGATCGCAGTGTGGGTGACGACCTCCGCACCAAGATCGTCGCGACTCAGGAGATCGCTGCGGCGCTGATCGACGGTGTGCCGGCGGACCCTGAGGTGCAGACCAGCGCTGAGCGCGCGCGATGGTTGCTCGCCCCGCTGCTGTCGTACCACCGGCGCGAGAACAAGGTGAACTGGTGGCGTCATTACGATCAGCTCGCCATGAGCCCCGAGGAACTCGAGCGCGACACGTATGCACTCGGGCCGCTGGAGATGATCGGCTCGCACGCGGAAGGGCGGCGCATCATCGAGCGGTACGGGTTCGAGCCCCAGGAACACCGCATCGGTCTCGGCGACATACCGCTCGATCCTCACTGTGAGGTTGGTCGCGCACCCACCGCCGGCGAGGTCGTCGACATCGACTCGGCGCGCGGGGTGATCACCCTGTCGCGCACCACCGGCCAGGCGGAACATGGAGCCGTTCGCTTTCTGATCCCATCCAAGCCGATCCCGACGGATGCGCAGGAGCAGTCGCTCCTCGATCTCGGTCGCTGGGTTGCCGACAACGGCCCCAATGCGCCCGGCTCGAATCGCGCAGGACGTGACCTGCTGATGCGCTTGCCCCCGCGCCTGAGCTCCGGCGTGGACTGTTCGCTCCGCGAGCCCGGGGAGTCCGCATCGGACGCCGCGATCCGTCTCATTGTCGGACTGCAGGACGGGTGCCTTCCGGTGCAGGGTCCACCCGGTGCCGGCAAGACGCACATGGCGGCACTCGCGGTGCTCTCGCTGCTTGCCCGGCGGCGAGTCCCGATCGGTGTCACCGCTGTGAGTCACAACGCGATACGGACGCTGCTTGCGAAGATCGAGGAACTCGCGCCCTCGGTCGGCCTCGACGTTCGGATGCAACACCGCCAGTCGGATGGCATCAGCACCCCCGCGATCCAGGTCGCACGCAATAACGACGTCGTCGACGCTGCCATCGCCGACGGCGCCGTCGACGTCATCGGAGGCACGGCGTGGCTCTTCTCGCGTCCTCAGCTCGAAGGCGTACTTGACACGCTGATCGTCGACGAGGCCGGACAGATGTCACTCGCGGACGTGCTGGCAGTGTCGCGCGCCGCCCGCAACCTCGTCCTTGTCGGTGATCCGCGGCAGCTTGCGCAACCACTCCAGGGGACCCACCCTGAGGGCGTCGGCGTCTCGGCCCTCGATCACCTCCTGGGCGGCGACGTGACGATCGCTCCAGAGCGCGGAGTGCTCCTCGACCGCACCTGGCGGATGCACCCCGATGTCACGGCGTTCGTATCGCGATCGTTCTATGAGGGACGCCTCGGGTCCGAGCCACAATGCGCGAATCAGGCAGTTCTGCTGCACCGCTCGCCGATCACCGGCCTGCGCACGTCATTTGTCGATCACCAGGGCGACAGGGTTCGCTCCGACGCCGAGGCGCACCGAGTCCGCAACATCATCGACCACCTGACACGCGCTGCATGGCGAGACGACTCCGGTCGCGTGCGGCCGCTGTCGCTCGACGATATCGTCGTCGTCGCGCCGTACAACGCTCAGGTCGCGTGTCTCGTCGAGGCCCTGCCATCCGGTGCGAGGGTCGGGACCGTGGACCGTTTTCAGGGCCAGGAGGCTGCCGTCAGCATCTTCACGATGGCGACATCCACCGTCGAAGATCTGCCACGAAACCTTGAGTTCCTGTTCAGCCTCAACCGTCTCAACGTGGCCGTGTCACGAGCGCGCGGACTCTCGGTGCTCGTCTGCTCTCCCGAGTTGCTGCGCGCGCGGTGCCGTACCCCGGAACAGATGCGACTGGTCAACGCGTTGTGCCGTTTCGTGGAGATGGCAGAGCCGTGGAGCGTCGCGCCGCCGGGCCAGGTTATCCTCTCCGCATGACCGGTGAGTCGCTCCGGGACCGTCTCGTGCAATCGCTCGAGGCAGCGCAGACGCAGGAGGCCGAGTTGCTCGCGCTCTGCGACGACTCGCCGCCACACGAGGCCGGTCGCTGGACCGCGAAGGACAACATCGCGCACCTCAACGCATGGCGCGAGCACGCTGTCCGCGCGCTTGACGCTGCGCGACTCGAGGTGCCATACGAGGGACCCAGCACCGACAGTGACCTCGACGCCCGCAACGCCGAGATCTACGAGGTGCATCGCGAGGATTCCGCAGCCGCCGTCAGCGCAGCCGCGGCCGCGAGTTACGCCGCACTGATCGAGGCGGTTCGGGCGTGCAGCGATGCGGACTTGCGACGAGAACGCCCCGGAAACAGTGGCCCGGTATGGCTTGTCGTGCCGGGCAATGGCCACGGCCATGTCGCGCAGCACCTGAGTTACTGGGCAGTCGAGCACGGCGACCCATCCGGTGCGGAGGAGTCCGCGAAGTGGAGCTACGCGCTCGACTCCGACCTGTTCCCGGAGAACCAGCCCGTCGCCGACTACAACTTCGCCTGCTTCTACGGGCGTCATGGCAATGCCGACGACGCGTTGCCGCTGCTGCGCGCGGCGCTCCGAGCTCGTCCAGGGCTCCGTGCATATGCGCTCGAGGATGCCGACATCGATCCCATCCGCGACGACCCTCGGGTGGCGAGTCTGCTCGGCCCCTGAATCCCCGTCACACGCGCGGTGGCGTCACCCGCAATCGATCGATGAACAGACCCTGCAGCGAGCGGCCGATCGCGCCGCGCTGGTCGTAGAGCCTGCTGTGCGCGACGCCGGCACCGTGCGGGTCGACGTCGGTGGTGGCGTCGAGACAGATCCATTCGCCTTCCGGTTGGCGATGCAGATAGACGGTCAGGTCGGTGTTGATGAACAGGAACTGCCCCCAGGGCAGCGCCGCCGACACTCCGTTGCCGAAATCGGCGGCGGCGAGCGCGCGCTGCAGCGGTGTCGGCGTCTGGCCGGCAATGACGGGCACGGCGAGGCGCATCCATACCGTTGCGGGCCCCTGCTCCTCGAACGACCCGCGCGCATACCGCATCTCCATCCCGGTGCGATGAAACGCAGGATCGTCGCTCTCGGGGACGTGCGCAATTGAGTCGTCGGGCCCGGCGAACGGCACCTCCGGTGCCGGCTGCTCGCCGAGATCCAAGTCGGCGATGCGCATGCGCCACGCAGTGGCTCGGCACAGCTCGGTGTTGCCGTCGGTGAGTGTCGCCGTCAGCATCTGGACGCGGCGGCCCTCGCGCTCGATTCGCGCTGCAACCTCGACCGGGCGCAGCGGCACCGGGCGGAAGATTTCGACAGTGGTCCGGACGACTGCCATCGGTGCCTCGGACGGGAGCGCTTCCATGACAGCGGCCATGAGCGCCGCGGGGGGTCCACCGTGCATCGCGCTGCGATCCCACGGACCCCGGGCATGGTCGCTCGGCACGTAGCCACGCCTGTTGGGAGTGAACAGCGGTTCCGGCATCGCGGCCATGGTGCATGAAGCGAGCCCGTACGCGGATCGTCTGTCCTGGCTGCCTGCTACGCTCCACTCGCAGTGGCGGTGAGGCGCACGACCATAGCGGCGCGGGGCATGCGCTTCGACGCGCTCACCGCGGGACCCGTCGCCGGCGAGCTCGTGCTCCTGCTCCACGGGTTTCCGCAGACCGGGACGTGCTGGCACGATGCACTGACGTCGTTGTCTGACGCCGGGTTTCACGCCGTGGCGCCGAGTCAGCGCGGGTACAGCGAAGGCGCTCGCCCCGAGGGGGTCGAGGCGTACCGGGTGTCCGAGCTCTGCGCTGATGTTGTTGGCATCGCCGCAGCCCTCGGCAGGGACCGATTCCACATCGCCGGCCACGACTGGGGAGGGACGGTCGCCTGGGCTCTTGCCGGCGAGCATCCGGAGGCGGTGGCGTCGCTCACGGCAGTGTCGACCCCGCACAGCGCGGCGCTGCGCCAGGCGCTCCGGGGGCCGCAGCAGCGCCTGCGCATGGCGTACATCCCCGTCCTCAGGCTGCCGCTCGTCCCGGAATCCCTCTTCGACGCCGCGGGCGGCGTCGTGGCCGAGTCGCTCCTGACCGCGACCGGTCTCAGCCCGGCACACGCACACCGCGATATCGCGGCGCTGCGCCAGGTGGGCCCCTCGGGAGCGCTCAACTGGTACCGGGCGCTCGGCACCGAGCGTTCCCACACCGCGCCGGTCCGGGTTCCGGTGTTGCATGTCTGGGGCGACCACGACCCCGTGTTCACCCGTGAGGCCACCGAGCTCACCGCCGAACACTGCACCGGCGACTATCACCTGCTCGAGCTCGAGGGAGGATCGCACTGGATCCCCGACGAACACTGGGATGACGTGGCGGACGTCTTCCTCGAGCATCTCGCGGCACATCCCATCGGCAAGGCCGGCTGATCCCGTCCAGTGGGCGGGATCGAGGTCACGGGAATCGCCCAGCGCCGTTCCTGGGAGTCGGTGGGACTACCGGAGGTCGAACAGGTTCGCTCCGGGCTCTGGTCGATCCCGGTCCCTCTGCCGGAGAATCCGCTCCGCTACGTGCTCGTCTACCTGCTCGAGTCCGATGGTGGAGCGGCGGTCATCGACACGGGATGGAACACTGAGGAAGCCTGGGCCGCCCTGGTGGCCGGCATGGCCCGTGCCGGCTATACGCCTGCGGATGTCCGAGCGATTCTCATCACCCACATTCACCCTGACCACTACGGCCTCGCGGGGCGGTTGCGTGAGGCGTCGGGTGCGTGGGTTGCGCTGCATCCCGCCGATGCGGCGCTCATTCCCGATCGCTATGGCCTCGGCATCGAGGGATTGCTCGCCGAGATGGATGCCCTGCTCGTCGATGCCGGTGTTCCCGACGACATGCGGGCGCCCCTCACCGGCGCGTCGATGGGAGTCCGCGAGCTCGTGGCCGCCATCGAGCCCGACGTGCTCCTCGAGGACCGCGGCCGCGTGCCCGTGCCGGGTTGGGACCTCGTCGCGCTGCACACCCCGGGTCACTCCCCCGGACACGTCTGCTTCCACGATCGTGGCGACCGCCTGCTCTTCAGCGGCGATCATGTGCTCCCACGCATCAGTCCAAGTGTTGGCGTGCACGTGCAGCAGCGGGCGAACCCGCTTGCCGACTTCCTCGATGCGCTGCGCCGGATCCGCGGTCTCGAGGTCGACGAGGTGATGCCGGCACACGAATGGCGTTTCAAGGGCCTCAACGTGCGGATCGACGAGCTGCTCGATCACCATCGCATCCGGCTCGATGAGACCTATGCCGCGGTGTGCGCGACACCGGGGCTCACCTGCTGGGACGCCACCCTCCAGCTGCGGTGGTCCCGCGATTGGTCGCAGATCGTCGGCTACATGCGCCGGGCCGCGATCGGCGAGACCCTCGCGCACCTCGTGCTCCTCGAGAGCTCGGGCCGGGTGCGTCGTGACGACGCCCGGCCGATCCACTGGTATCCGGTGGCCGGCGGCTCAGACGGCTGACGCCGCTCGAACCACCGGGCTTGACCACGTCACGCTGATGATCCCCGTGAGGATCGCCACCGAGAGGAGCACCAGGGCGACCGACGTGATGCCGCGCCCCGACGCGAAGACGAGCGACGTCAGCGCCACGCCCAACGCCGTGCCGAGACCTCTGGCCATGTTCAGGAGGCCTCCCGCGGCGCCGGCGCGCTGCTCGGGAGCCGCGAACATGCTTGCGGCATTGTTGGCGGCGACGAACAGTCCCATGCCGGCGCCCACGATCGCCAGTGCCGCGACGGTGAGATCCGTCCGCGTCGCCGAGACTGCAAGCAACCCCATCCCCCCGGCGGTGAGGAGCATGCCGAGGGCGGTGGGTACCCTGGGGCCGATCCTGTCCCGGATCGCCCCGCCGAGCGGCGCGACCAGCGCCAGCGCCACCGGAAGCGCGCTGAGCTCGAGCCCCGCAGCCGCAGGCCCGACGTGGAGCGACTTCTCCAGGAAGAACGGCACCGCGACCAGGCAGCCGAACAGCACGACATAGGAGAGCAGTGCGGCGCTCACCCCGGCCACGAACGCGGGGACGCGCACGAGGGCCGCGTCGATGACCGAGCCTGGAGCCCGCCGCTGGCGGGCCACGGCCGCGATCACGAGCACAGCGGCCAGGCTGATGAGCCCCGGCTCAACCCACACCGGCAATCCGGGTTGCGCGGCGAAGGACAGCGCCGCCAGGAGCGCCGAGGGAATCGCCGCCAGCAGCAGCGTCCCGGAGGGGTCGATGCGGCTCTCCCGGTCGAGGTGGGTGCTTCGCGGCAGCAGGAACCACCCCAGCACCAGCCCCACCAGGCCGATCGGCACGTTGACCAGGAAGATGAGGCGCCAGCCACCGAGCGCCGTGAGCGCTCCGCCCAGTGCCGGCCCGACGCTGAGCCCGACGGCCTGCGCGGCGCCCTGAATCCCGAGCCCGGTCCCGAGCCGCGACGCAGGGAGCACATCGCGGATCAGCGCATAGGAGTTCGCCTGCAGCATGACCGCCCCGACCGCCTGCACGAGCCTCCCGAGCACGAGCAATCCGAGCGACGGCGCGAGCGCGCAGGCGGCCGAGCCGGCGACAAAGATGGCGAAGCCATACGTGTAGAGGAGCTTCCGGCCGACGCGGTCGGCGATCTTGCCCACGGCCGCAACCGCTCCCGCGAGCACGAGCACGTAGACGAGCACCACCCATTCGACACTTGCGATGGATGCGTGTAGGTTGGTGCGGATGACCGGAAGCGCCGTGGCCACGATGCTCGCGTCGAGCTGGCCCATGAAGGCGCCGACGCACACGGTCCCCACCGCGAGCCAGGGCGCTGCATGGAGCTCTCGGATGCGGGCCGGCCGGCGGGGTTCGGTGAGGATCCTTGGGGTGTGGTGTCGGGGCGCCTCGGGCTCAGACACGAGGGCTCAGGCCTCCTCGCTGATCACGCGACGATGCGACCGCCATGCACACATCATCCGGCACCGCAGCGCCGTGGACGGTCGGGGTCGGCCGCATATGTCTCCACCCGGTGACGGAACGATGGTCGCCGAGATCAGATCGTTCTGGCGCTCGATACTGCGATGACGCACCTGTCCACGCGCCCGGGAGGCCGCATCCGTTGACCCAGCAGCGCATCCTTCTTGCTGACGATGAGCCACGCCTGCTGCATGTCGTCGGGCTCTACCTGAGCATGGAGGGGTTCGAGGTGTGCGAGGCGTCGGACGGCAGCGAGGCCCTCGCGATGCTGGAAACCCAGACGTTCGACCTGGCGATCCTCGACGTGATGATGCCCGGCGTCGACGGGATCGAGGTCTGCAGGCACATCCGCTCCCAGGCAAGCACGCAGGCGATGCCGGTCCTCGTGTTCACCTCGCTCTCCTCGGACAAGGACGTGGAACGCGCTCGGCTCGCCGGCGCGAACCATCTGATCACCAAGCCGTTCAGCCTGCCGGGCCTCGGGGCCGTGGTTCGCTCGTGCTTCGAGGACGCCCCCGCCCTCACCGGCTGATCAGGCTGGACCAGCCCGGCGAGGACGCTGTCCGAGGAGCTGAGCTCAGGCGATCGCCCTGCTGAACCGGCGAGCGCCGATCATGACCCCGACCACCGCCAGCGCGGCCATGATCGCGAGGCCCTTGAAGACATCGGGGTCCGCGCCGTGCCCGTTGAACACATCGCGGGCGGCGGTGACCGCGTACGAGAGCGGGTTCGCCTGGGCGATGTGCTGCAGCCACTGCGGCGCGAGCTGCAGCGGGAGCAGCACGCCGCTGAGCAGCAGCAGCGGCAGCGACAGCGTGAAGATCAGCGGTGCGTAGGAGTCCTCACTCTTCAGCGCCAGCGCCGCGGCGTACGCGAGCGACGACATGCCGAGGCCGATGAGCGCCACCAGTCCGAGCATGACGAACACCCCCGAGACCGTCGGCTGCAAACCGAATGGGATCGCCAGCAGGAGCAGGATCAGTGATTGCACGACCAGCGTGAGGATGTCGCGCAGCGCGCGCCCGAGCAGCAGGGCGAAACGGCTCACCGGGGTCACGCGGAACCGTTCGATGACGCCGGCGCGCAACTCGGCGATCAGCCCGAAGCCGACGCCGCTCGCGCCGAAGAGCCCGAGCTGGATCAGCAGACCGGGAACGAACACGTTGTACGCGCCCCCGGACGGGAACCCGGGTGTCTCCGTCAGTGATTTCAGCAGTGGAGCAAACAGCACCAGGTAGAGCACCGGCTGCAGAACCCCGATCACCACCCACGCCGGATTACGCAGGAACACCATGAGATATCGCTGGAACATCAGCCACGTGTCTCTGAGCATCTTCATGTCGGTTCCCTCCTAGGCCGCATCGCGCAGCGAACGCCCTGTCTGACGCAGGAAGACGTCGTCAAGGCTTGGACGGTTCAGCGAGAGCGATGCAAGCGGTATACCCTCGGCGTCGAGCACGCGAAGGATCTGCGGCATCGCGGTTTCGCCCCGGTCGACGTAGAGGCGCACCAGGCCGTCGCCGCTGGTGGCCTCGCGGACGAACGGCTGGCCGCGCAGCAGGTGGAGCACACGCTCGCCGGCGTCATCGACACCGACGACGACAACATCGCCGGCGACCTGGCGCTTCAGCTCGTCGGGCGTGCCGAGGGCGACGATCTTGCCGTGATCGATGATCGCGATGCGGTCGCAGAGCGCGTCGGCTTCCTCGAGGTAATGGGTCGTGAGGAACACGGTCGTCCCGGTGTCCTGCAACTTGCGTACCTCGTCCCACATGCGTGCCCTGCTCTGTGGGTCGAGACCCGTCGTCGGCTCGTCGAGGAAGAGCAGCTGCGGCAGGTGCATGAGGCCGATGCCGATGTCGAGGCGGCGCTTCTGACCTCCCGAGAACGTCTTTGTCGGCCGGTCCGCGCAGTCGGCGAGCTCGAGGGCGTCGATGAGCTCGGCTGCACGCTGCACGGCTCGCGCCCTGCTCATCCCGTACAGCCGGCCCTGCATGACCAGCTCGCTCCGCCCCGGGACCTCGGGGGCGCTGCTGCCCTCCTGGCTCACGTAGCCGATCTCGTAGCGCACCTTCGCCGCGTTGTGGAGGAGGTCATAGCCCGCAACGGTGGCTTCGCCGCTGGTGGGTGGGAGCAGCGTCGACAGCATGCGCAGCGTCGTCGTCTTGCCGGCGCCGTTGGGGCCGAGGAATCCGAAGATCTCGCCCTTCTTGACGTCGAGGTCGACGCCGGCCACCGCCTCGACCGTGCCCTTCCGGGACTTGAATGACTTGCGAAGGTTGTGCGTCTCGATCAAGGTTGCTCCTTCCCGTTGATGTGGGCTGCATGCTCCTGCGGAGGCCGGTGCAGCAGCTTCGCGAGGTGGTTGTCGCGGTGGCGGTTGCGACGCTCGGCATCGGCGGCGTGCATCGCCTCGAAATGGGCTCTGATCAGGTCCTCGTTCCAGACGAGCACGCCTCGCTGCATGTCGGCCACGATCGAGCGGATCCAGTCGATCTCGGCCGTGGCCAGGGCAAGCGCGTGCTCGAGCTCCAGCAGGACGAGTCTCGGAAGGCCGAGGTCGTCCTGAGCCATCTTGAGCGTGGCATCGAGCGCCGAGACCTTGGCGCGCAGGCTGACGATGCGGGTCGCGAGCGCCGTCTCGGCACGCTCCTGGGTGATGTAGCCGAGGAGACCCACCGCGACCCTGAAGACCGGCGTCTCGTCGACCGGGGTGGACAGCAGATCGGCCAGCCAGTTCTCGAGCTCCTCACGGCCTTCCGGCGTGATCCGGTACACGGTTCGCTCCGGACGGCGGCCCTCCCGGCTGACCTCGAGAGGCTCGATATATCCCGCCGCCTCCAACTCCTCGATCGCTCGATAGAGGCTGCGGGTCTTGCCCACCGCGTACCCCTTGTGGCGCTCCTTCAGGAGGCGCTGGAGCTCATACGGGTGGCACGGCTGCTCGCTGAGCAGGCCGAGCGTGGTAATCGCCACCATGTCCTTGGCTTGAGTGCGCATTTCCATATTGCGATGCGCACTATAGCATGCCGCACCTTCGATGCAGCCGCGGGTCAGTCCTCCGCGTGCCGGGCGACCTCGTGGTGTGCCTCGAGGTACTCGCGGATCGCGAGGAGCGCGGCGATGCCGTCACCAACCGCCGACCCGAGCTGTTTGGTCGAGCCACGGCGAACGTCCCCGGCAGCGAACACTCCCGGAACTGAGGTCGTGAAGCCGCCCTTGTCGTCCACGAAACCGCGGGAGTCGAGATCCACGCTGCCGCGAAGGAACTCGGTGTTGGGATCGAGACCGATGAAGACGAAGGCTGCCTGCGGCTTGACCACCTGTTCCTCGCCGGTCTCGCGATCGCGGAGTCGCACCGATTCGAGGCGACCTTGACCGGCGAACTCGACGACCTCGGTGTTCCGATGCACCACGAAGCGTGGGTCGTTGTGCACCTTGTCCTGGAGAAGGTGAGAGGCGGTGAGCTCCGGCTCGCGTTGCACGATGCGCACGCGCTTGGCGAACTTCGTCAGGAACAGCCCTTCCTCGAGCGCGGAGTTTCCGCCACCAATGACCAGAAGCTCCTCCGCCCCGCGATAGAACGGGCCGTCACAGGTGGCGCAGAAGTGGACGCCGGCGCCGATGAGGGCGTCTTCACCGGGGACGCCGAGGCGTCGATACGACGACCCTGTCGCGATCAGCACCGCGTGCGCATCGATCTCCTGCTCGCTCGCCAGGTGCAGGCAGATGTCGCCGGACTCCGAGCGCTCCGCGGCGAGGTGCTCGACGCTCACCGCGCTGAGCAGCTCGACTTCATAGCGACGGGCCTGGGCGATGAAGCGCTCGGCGAGATCCGCTCCGCCGACGCCATCCGGAAACCCGGGATAGTTGTCGATGCGCTCGGTGACGCCCGCCTGGCCGCCGAGCCCGCTGCGCTCGATGACCACAGCATCGATACCCTCTCGCGCCGCGTAGATTGCCGCTGCAAGCCCGGCGGGTCCGCCGCCGATGATCGCAAGGTCGTAGCAGCTCCGCTTCGCCTCGAGCGTCAGCCCGAGCTTGCGTGCGAGCTCCTCGTTGGTTGGGTCGATGCGCACGTCGGTACCGTCGAAGACGATGGTCGGGATGGTGCGTCCACCTTGCTGCAGCTCCTCGACGTGGCGGAGCCCGGCCGCGTCCTGGTCGATGTCCACCCACTCGTAGGCGACTCGCTGCTCCGCGAGGAAGCGCTTGGCTCGTTTGCAGTCCGGGCACCAGGGGGCGCCGTAGACCGTGACCTGGGTCATCAGGTCAGGCGGGTGAGGTCGGCGCTCACGCCGGAGAGGGTCCCCAGAAAGCGGTCGACGATGTTGCCCTTGGTGTCGATGATGATCACCGTCGGCGGCTCGATCACGTTGTACTCGGAGGCGATGACCTCGCTCGCGTCGTTGACGCTGGGAAACGGAACCGCATAGTGCAGCTCGTACGCGGCGCCGTTCGCGCTCGATTCGTTCTCGTCCACCCCCAGGAAGGTCACGCCCTTCGGCATCCACTGCGCGGCGAGCTTGTTGAGATCCGGCTGCTCGGCGTTGCAGGGGCCGCACCATGAGCCCCAGAAGTCGAGCACGACGACGTGTTCGCGGGTGGACGACCAGTTGAACGGCGTGCCCGACAGCGTCGGGGCGCTGATCGGCGTCGCCGGTCCGGTCGGGCCAGTGCCGAGGTTGGGTACGGAGGACAGATCCTGCTGGAGCCCGCAGCCGGCGAGCATGAGCACGGCCACGAACGCCGTGCTGAGAACCCGTCGACTCACGGCGTGACCACCAGGTCCTCGAGCACGAGCGCTCCCAAGTTCTGGTCACCTTCGACGACAACTCGCGAGCGGGCCGCGGGGTCATCGTGACGGCCGCAGGTGAGGACGGTCAGTGTCGGCAGGTCGAGGCGCAGCGTCGACGTCGGGGCGTCGGGCGCAATCGCTCCGGCGCGTCCACGTTCGCCGTCGAAGCTGATCGCCCGCCGCGCTCCGCCCGTTCCCGTGACGTCGAAGACCACCACCGTCCCCGCGGCCGGGGCGATCCGTTCCTGGAGCTCGTTGGCCGCGCCCATGAGCATCCGCTCCCGGCTGTGCGCCGCTGCAACGCCGTCAAGCCCACCCGGCTCGTGCAGCGCCCGGCGGATGTCCTGCTGGTGGGCCCAGAGATCGAAGACCCTGATGGCCAGGATTGAGCGGAGCTTCGCCTCGCCGAAGAGCCCGCGACCCATCTCGTCGAGCTGAGAATCCTCGAGCGTCGCGAGGCGGGCCATCCGCTCCGTGGTCACGTTTCGATATTCGGCGAGCAGATCCGCGAGGGGCACGCTGCGGCGGGCATCGACGCCGATCTCCATGAACGCCCCCGGTTGGTTGCGGACGTACGCCAATCCTTCCGGCACCGTGTGCTCCGCCCGCGACCGCCCGATCAGGATGCTCTCGATATCGGTGATATGAGCGACGTGGTCGCGCACGGTCCAGCCGGGGCAGCCGGTCGGCAGCATCGATCGGTCATCGTCGAGCCCGTGAGCGAGCGCGCCGACATTCGAGAAGATCTCTCCGTAAGCGGTGCGGAACTGTTCGGCCGTGGCGATATTCCCGCTCTCCATCGACATGCAGCCTAGCGCGTCGCCACAATCAAACGCGATGCCACCACGCGAAGACGCCGGCAGCGCTGCCGGCATGACAGCTGTCAATTCGTCCGGCTTCCCGGCCCCGGCGGGCATCTACGCTGTTCCCGTTGTTCTCGCACCGCTCTCCGGGCGCCTTCATGTGCTGCTGGTGCAGCGCGTGGAGGCACCGTTCGCGGGCACGTGGGTCCTTCCCGGAGGGTTCATGAGCCCGACCGAGCGGCCCGAGGAGACCGCCCAGCGCAAGCTCACGGAGAAGACCGGGGTCGGCGCCGTCTACCTCGAGCAGCTCGAGACCTATGGGGATCCGGAGCGGGACCCACGCGGCTGGATCCCAACGGTTGCGTACCTCGCGCTCATCGACGCGGCGGTGCTCCGGGCTGAAGAGTCCAGTGCCCGCTGGGAGCCCGTCGACGCCCTCCCGCCGCTGGGGTTCGACCACCCACGCATCGTCGTCGACGCCGTCGAACGCCTGCGGGGAAAGTTGTGGTGGTCGAACATCGCAGTCGGGCTCCTGCCGGAGCGTTTCACCATGCCGCGGGCGCGGCGCGTCTTCGAGGCGATCAGCGGCGTCACCTACGAGCCGTCGAACTTCCGCCGCGAGCTGGAGCAATCCGGACTGGTGCGCGCCACGGGCACGCTGGCCAAGGGCGGCCCCGGACGCCCGGCGGCGATGTATGAATTCGTCGAACGCCAGCCCGCCTGGAGCCTGCGACGCTCGCGCCCACCGGCGATGCTGCGACGCCGGGCCTGAGCGGCGCGCGCCGTACTGCACTCAATCCCGTTTGCATCGTTCACGATATCGTCAGATCGGGCGCCAACTCGGAGCGCCCGCTTTGAGGAGACGTGACGATGACCGACCAACCCATGCAACCGGTGCATCATCCGGTCGCCATCCCCAAGGTGGAGGAGCTCTTTCAGCACCGACCGCATCCGCGCATCGCACAGCGCATGCACGAGAAGCCGGTGAAGGTGGACGACGAGCGCGTTGGCGCCAACGGCAAGATCGCGTTGGTCATCACCGCGGTGGTCGGGACCATGTGGTGCGCCTACATCTTCACGATCATCGCGCTGATCTCTCTGCCATCGGCGCTCTCCAGCGGGCAGGCGATTGTGATCATCGCCTGGATAGCGCAGACGTTCCTCCAATTGGTGTTGCTGCCGATCATCATCGTGGGGCAGAACATCCAGGGCAAGGCGGCCGACAAGCGTTCCGAGCAGACCTATAAGGACGCAGAGGCGATCCTCAGCGAATGCCTGCAATTGCAGGCGCATCTCCAGGCGCAGGACACCGTTCTCGACGACGTCGTCGCGCACGTCAAGCAGCATCATGAGCAGCTGGAGCAGCTTTCGGCGAGGGTCGGCCCCGCCCCCGCATAAGGTCGCGGCGCGGCTGCCGCACGTAGATCATCGGGCGTCTCGACGGTGTGCCCGGCACCTAGCGTTTTCACGTGCCACCCGACCGCCTCTATGCGCCCGACGCGTGATGACGATCACGACCTGCGCGCTCGGTCCCGATTCAGCCGGGACGGTGCTGATGCGTCTCCTGCGCGGTGCGCGCCATACCATCGATGCGGCGGTCTACGAGGTCGGCCCCTCGTACCGGTGGGCGCTGATTCGCGCAGCCGAACGCGGCGTTCGTGTCCGGCTGGTGCTCGACGCGCACGTGTCAGATGGCAATGCGGCGACCGCGCACGGGTTGTCCGCGGCCGGTGGAGCATGCCGCGTTGCCGGGGTGGGTGCGCAGAGCTCGCACGGGAAGCTGCTGGTCGTGGACTCGACGGTGGCCGTCGGGACCGGGAACCTCATCTGGCGGGACGCGCCCCGAGATCGCCACCTCCGCCTGCCTCCCGCGGCAACGCCACTCGCCGGGACACGCGAGTGGTGGGTGACGGCGGCGCGGTCGAGGCACCTCCATCGCACCGCGCTCGAGGCATTTGACTCGCATTGGACAGAGGGGACTGCACCTCCGCCCTGGTGGACCGCCCAGCCGGCACTGGATCATCCGGCCATTCCGGCGATCGGCACGCCAACGCCCCAGGTCGGGCCGCGGGTGGTGTGCGCTCCCCGGCGGCGGATCGGCCTGGCCATCGGAGGAACGCCGATCGGGGCGACCCTGGGAACGATGATCGGCACAGCCAGGCGCCGCGTGCTCGTGACCGTCCCGTACGCACGCCCCGAAGTTCCGGCGGTGCGTGACCTCCTCGAGAGGATGGCCCACGCACGATCTCGCGGCGTGGCGTGCGCGCTCCTGATCGGCGGCATGCCCGACCCGCGCGATGTCGTTCATCTGGCCGCTCTCGAGTTCCCGGTCCGGCGGATGGACCCCGCGCGGTCGACCTCCGGCCACGCCAAGGGGATGGTCGCCGACGGAGCGGTCATCGTCTCGTCAGCGAACTGGAGCGAGGCGGGTCTCGGCGGCAACTGGGAGGTGGCGATGCGGGTCGAGCACCCGGCGGCGGCGGCCTACTACGCGGCTGCCTGGCGTCGCGATTGGGAGACAGGCCTGCCGATCGACGTTTGACCCCGGAAGGGCCCGGCTATTCTCTACGGATGCCCGACGTCGATCCGCCGGTGGCCGATCCCGTTCCGACCGTGGAAGGACCCGCGTCGATGACCCTTCCGGCGGTCCCGCTGCGGGACAACGTGGTGTTTCCTTCCCAACTGGCACCGCTTGCCGCCGGGCGGCCTCGGTCGGTCGCGGCGCTCGAGGCGGCGGTCAACGGTGACGGCAGAGTCGTCCTCGCGATCCAGCGCGATGCCGAACGCGACGACGCCTCCATCGATGACGTGCACACGATCGCGGTCATCGCCCACGTGGGCGCATTCCGGCGCCTCCCCGGAGGAGGCGCGCACGCGCTCGTCGAGGGCAAGGAGCGCGTGCGCATCGACGCATTCGATGCCTCGGGCGACGCATGGATCGCGACCGTCACGCCAATCCCGGTTGAGCCCGTCGAGGGAACCGAGGTGGATGCGCTCTTCGGGTCGGTCCGAACACTGTTCGCCGAATACGTCAACGCGGGCGCTCAGGTCGGGGCCGATACCGCGGTCGCAATGGCGCGCGCGTCACAACCCGAGCTCATCGCCGATATCGCGAGCACCTGCCCCGACTTCGGTTTCGATGATCGCGTCGCGCTGCTGCAGGAGACCGACGCCGTCACCCGTCTGCGCAAGCTCATCCCCCTGCTCGCGCGCGAGGTCGAGGTCGCGCAATTGCGCACCAAGATCCACGAGGACGTCCAGAAGACGATCAACAACTCGCAGCGCGAGCACATCCTCCGCGAACAGCTCCGCGCCATCCGCAAAGAGCTTTCCGAGCTCGACGACGCCGGTGAGGATGACGAGGACCTGGCCGCGCGCGTCGAAAAGGCCGGCATGCCCGACAACGTCAAGCAGCGCGTCCTCAAGGAAGTCCACCGCCTCGAACAGATCCCGAGCGCTTCACCAGAGATGGGCATGGTCCGCACGTGGGTCGACTGGCTCCTCGACCTTCCCTGGGTCGATCCTCCCGCCGAAACTCTCGACATCGACCGCGCCGCCGCAATCCTCGACGAAGACCACTACGGCCTCTCGAAGGTGAAGGACCGCGTGCTCGAGTGGCTCGCGGTTCGCGACCGTATCCGGCTAAAGGCGGAGTCGGAGAGCGCGGGTCCTGTCGACGCGGGGACCCCTCGCCGCTCCGAGGCCGGGTCTGACTCCACATCGTCATCCGTTCTGGGAACAACCATCTCGGCGCCCAGCCACGGATCGGCGCTTCCCCCCGCGTCGCCACCCGCTCCTGCGTCGCCACCCGGTCCGGAGTCACCCTCCGAACCTGTCGTCCCCGCGCCGACAGGACCCGCCGCACTACCGACAGCTCCCAAGAGGCGAACGCTGCAGACCCCGATCCTGTGCTTCGTCGGCCCCCCAGGCGTCGGCAAAACGTCGCTAGGCCGAAGCATCGCCCGCGCCCTCGACCGCAAGTTCGTCCGCATGAGCCTTGGCGGCATTCGTGACGAGGCAGAGATCCGTGGTCATCGCAGGACGTACATCGGTGCCTTGCCCGGACGCATCATCCAGTCGATGCGCACGGCGGGCACGCGCAACGCCGTGATCATGCTCGACGAGATTGACAAGGTCGGCGCCGACTTCCGCGGCGACCCGTCCGCTGCGTTGCTCGAGGTTCTCGATCCGGAGCAGAACTGGGAATTCAGCGACCATTATCTTGAGGTCCCGTATGACCTCTCGCAGGTGCTGTTCATCACCACTGCGAACATCGCTGAGACGATCAGTCCGCCGCTCCGCGATCGCATGGAGATCATCCGCATCACCGGATACACGGAGCAGGAGAAGGTCCAGATCGCCGAGCGGCATCTGGTTCCGCGGCAGCGCGATCAACACTCACTCGATGAGGGCGAGTTGCAGATCCCGCGCGAAACCATCGTCGCGATGCTGCATGGATACACCCGCGAGGCCGGCGTCCGCCAGCTCGACCGCACCATCGCCGAGGTCGCGCGCAAGGTGCCGCGCAAGCTTGCCGCGGGCGCCACGCCGCCGGTGGTGATCACTCCCGAGGACCTGTCCGACCTCCTCGGACCTCGACGTCACGATTACGGCGAAGCGCACGAGCAGGACGAGATCGGTGCCGTCACAGGAGTCGTGGTGAGCGAGGTCGGCGGCGACATCGTCACCGTCGAGGCACTTGCAATCGAGACCAAGCCCGACCTCGTGCTGACCGGGCAGCTCGGCAGCGTCATGGAGGAGTCCGCTCGAGCAGCGCTGTCGTGGGCGAAGGTCCACGCGGTCGAGTACGGAGCTCCCCGAGACTTCTTCGATACCCATGCGATCCACCTGCACGTTCCTGCGGGCGCAATCCCCAAGGACGGACCCTCGGCGGGTGTGACCATGGCAACCGCGATGGTGTCCGTGGCGTCGGGTCGCCGCGTGCGTCGCGATCTGGCGATGACCGGCGAGATCACCTTGCGCGGCAAGGTGCTGCCCATCGGCGGGGTCAAGGACAAGCTGCTCGCCGCGCACCGTTCCGGGTTGAAGACGTTCATCCTGCCTGCGAAGAACGTGCGCGATCTCTACGAGATCGACAAGGAGATCCTCGATGCCATCGAGGTGGTCCCGGTTGACAACGTTGAGGAGGTGCTCGTCCGAGCGCTCGTGGAGTCTGATGCACCGCGGCGGCGTGAACGCCACGGCGCCGGGTTCGTACTCCCGATCACGGCTTCGGACGTCCTGGGGCCGATCAACGCACACCCCGCGTAGCCGTTCGAGCAGTGACCGATACGCTGCGAGATCTCGTCGAACTGGCGATCGTTGTCGACCCGACGTTTGATCAGAACTGCTATGTGCTCCGGCGTCGTGACACCGACGCCGCGCTGATCGTCGACCCGGGTTTGCAGCATCCTCAGACACTCGCGGTGATGGAGCAACGTGGACTGCGCTGTGATCGCATCCTGTTGACCCATGGCCATCCGGACCATGTCAGTGGTGTCCCGGCGATCAAGGCCGCATTCGGATGCGAGGCGGCGATTCATCCAGACGACCGCGAACAACTCGAGGCGGTCCACTACCTCCCGGGTGTTCCGGATGACCTCCCCGATGTCGTGTGTGAGGAAGATCTCGTGGACGGAGGCGTGCTGCGCTGGCACGACCTCGACATCGAGGTGGTGCACACGCCGGGTCATACCCGCGGGTCGGTCTGCTTCCGGTTGGGACCCGACCTGCTCTCCGGCGACACGCTCTTCAACCGCGGTGTCGGTCGCTGCGATCTCCCCGGCGGATCGTGGCCGGCGCTCATGTTTTCGATCGAGCATCGCATCTACACGCTCCCTCCGGAAACGGTGGTCTATCCGGGACACGGGCAGCGCACGACCGTGGGTGAGGAGATGCGCGCCAATCCATTTGTGGTGCATCCGCGATACCGCTGACTCGGGAGCCGTGTGGTACGGTGATCGGGAGGGGCGATGAGAGTGAGCAATTCCATGCGTACAACTGTGGTGGTCGGCGCCTGCGCGCTCGTGACGGCGATGAGCGCTTGTGGTGCCACCGCAACGGTCGTCCCCGCGGCTCGGAACCCGACCAGCGTCGTTCCGTCGAGCTCGGCAACGCCGTCGGGAGCTCCATCAACGTGTGCGAATCCTCAGGTCAGCTCCACCATCTCTCCGGTCACCCAGCTCACGCTCACGGTCAGTGACCTTCCGTCGGGAGGACCGTCGCTCGAACAGATCAGCGATGGTGCGATGCACAGCGCCGCGAACACCGATCAGCGTGGCTTCGCCAATGTCGCCAACACCTATCGCGTCGAGGTTGACGTCGTTCTCGATGCGTCGACACAGACCGCGAGCGCAGATTATCCGCAGTTTCGCCAGGCGGCGGAGACACAGTTCGCCAGCATGACGAGCTCGGCGCCGCTGCCGACCCTCGGCTGTCAGGCTGACGAGTTCGTCGGGAAAACCCTTGAGGGATACAGTCAAGTCGGCGTTGCGTTCCAGGACGGCGATGTCATCGCGGTGGTCTTGGTGGTCAACTCTTCAGCGCCGGTCGAGCCGGCATTCGCCGCCGCGATTGCGGTGGCGCAGGACCAGAAGATCGTCGCTGCCGCGGTCTGACGGTCAGTCGGTTCTGCCGAGGCGCTCGAGGAGCTCGTGGAGGATTGCTCCGGTGACGCCCCAGATCACGCGGCCCGACGCCTCGTAATAGTGCACGCGGCCGCGCATGCCGTTGCGTTCGATCTCTCGAACGGTATGCGGTGCCACGAGCAGATCCGCGAGATCGATGCGAAACCACTCGGCAATCTCGAAGTCGTCGGTCCTGAAGTCGATGGACGTCCGCTGCAAACCGACGACGGGCGTGAGCCATCGCCCGGAGACCACCGTCGAGAATGGCGAGAGCAGGCCGAGCACCTCGACGTTCTCGGGTTGGATACCAAGCTCTTCTCGCGCCTCACGCAGCGCGGTGGCCACCACGTCGGAGTCGGCCGTTTCCGCGCCGCCACCCGGAAACGCGATCTGACCGGGGTGCTGGCGAAGCTCCTCGGACCGGAGCACGAAGAGCAGCGGTACGCCGGCGGTCCGCGGGTCGCACAGGAGCAGCACCGACGCAGGCCGGAGGTCATCCGGTGGTGGCGTCAACGCAAGGTCCGGAGCGCGCACCGCCGCGCGTAGACGATCAACGATCGACGCTGCGCCCGTCATCCGGCCGGCGGCGTCGGTTCCGCCCATGCGCTGGAGGCCGTACGCTTGATCGAATGAACTCCGAGACCCCGCGCGAACCCAGGCCGCGGCGGCGCTGCGCACAGTGCGGCGGTGAGCTGCGCTTCTCGCACCGCGAGTATGCCGGCAGGGGAACGTCGGCAGCAGTGCTCCGCTGTGCGGGGTGCGGTGATGTGATCCGTGACGCGGCGCGCGAAACCAGCCAGGCGCCACAACGCCACACCTCGAAACGTCATCGAGACCTCGATGCGGGACCTCTCGAGAATCCGGTGATTGACCCGGCGCTCGCAGCCCGCCTGCTGGAATCCGATCGCGACCCCAGCTGAGTCATCGTGCCGCGGTCGCGGCAGCCTGCGCCACTGGAGCGAAGCGCTCGAACCATTGCAGGATCTCTGCGTTGATGCTGTCGCGATCGACGTCGACCGAGATGGCATGACCGCTCCGAGGGAGCAACCTCAGATGCACTTCCGCACTGCCGACCAGGCGGCGCGCAATCTCGCGAGCACACCGCGGATCGATGGATCGATCCCGCTCACCGTGCACGACCAGCACCGGAGCCCGGATCTCGGCAAGCTCCTTGCGCACAGTGGCGCACAGGCGACGAAGCTCGTCGATACTGCGCGTCGGCCGGATGCCGTAGCTGTACAGCTCCTCGACCGCGTCGGGATGCCACAGGTCGATATCGTCGCCGACGCGGTGCCAGCGCACCACCCGCTTGATCAGTGGGAGCAATGGCGGCAGCGGACCGCTCAACCAGATCGGCGCCGCGAGCGTGGTGACAGCGCGGACACGAAGGTCGTGTGCCGCCAGATGCAGCGCGAGAGCACCGCCCATCGACTGACCTGCGACGACGACGTCGTCGCACTCCGCGGCGAGCTCGTCAAAGGCTGCGGCGACGCAGGCGGACCAGTCCTGCCAGCGGGTTCGCTCGAGGTCCTCCGGGGTTGTCGCGTGGCCCGGAAGCGCGGGTGCGTAGCACCTGAAGCCGTTGGCGGCGAGCGTCTCACCGAGACGGCGTAACTCCGGTGGCGTGCCCGCGAACCCGTGAATCAGCAGAGCGCCCCGACGCCCGTCGCCCAGGTGCCACGGCCGGACGACGTCGGGATCAAAGGGCTCGAGGGTTCGCGCGGTCATCCATCCGAGTATATGGATCGCGCTGCTCACGCTCGGTGCTACCGTCGCCCGCCATGGGCGAGGAGGCGATGCGGCAGGCACTGGAGACAATCGTGACCTCGCGCTCGCTCGACGTCGCGACAGCTCGCGCGGTGATGGACACGATGATGGAGGGGGAGGCGACACCCGCTCAGGTGGGAGCGCTCGTGGCAGCGCTGCGCACCAAGGGTGAGACGGTCGATGAGCTCGCGGGCATGGTCGAGTCCATGCGAGACCACGCAACGCCGGTTCCGCTGCCTGTCGAGGCGGTGGATACGTGCGGGACCGGTGGCGACGGTGCTGGGACCTTCAACATCTCGACCGCCGCGGCGCTTGTCGCGGCCGGTGCCGGGTGTCCCGTGGCCAAGCATGGCAATCGCGCGGCCTCATCACGATGCGGCAGCGCCGACGTTCTCGAAGCACTCGGTGTGGTGATCTCGCTTTCGCCGGAGGGTGTTCGCCGCTGCGTCGTCGAAGCCGGTATCGGATTTCTCTTCGCGCCCGACTTTCACCCGGCCCTGCGCCACGTCGCTCCTGTCCGCCGCGAGCTCGGGATCCGGACGGTGTTCAACGTGCTCGGGCCGCTCGCCAACCCTGCTCGCGTACGCCACCAGGCGCTCGGCGTTGCGAACGCCAGGCTCACCCCGATGATGGCGGAGGTGCTGCGACGACTGGGACACGTTCATGCGCTCGTGTTCACCGGACCGGACGGCGTCGACGAGCTGGGCGTCGCCGGGCCCGCCGAGTGCTTCGAGGTCACCGCACGGGGGGTTCGCGCATTCGTGCTCGATCCGAGGGATGTCGGGCTCGAGGCAGCGCCGCTCGATGCCGTGCGCGGCGGGGACGCGGCCACAAACGCGGGGATTATCCGCTCCATCGTCGATGGCGAACGCGGCCCGCGGCGTGACGTCGTGCTGCTCAACACCGCCGCAGTCCTTGTCGCGGCCGATGCGGTCACGACGCTCGTCGACGGGATTGCCCTGGCGAGGGAATCGATCGATTCGGGCGCCGCACGCCGCGCATTGGCACAGCTGGCTCGCGTGTCGCACGAGGCCGCCGCATGAGTCGCGCGTCGGCGCTCCTCAGCCTGCAGCAGATCGACGATCGAATCGCGACCGTCACGCATGACATCGCCGGCGTTCAGGCATCGCTGGAAGGCGATGCGGAGCTCGATCGTGTGCGCGCCGCGGAGGCCACAACGCGTGAAGAACATCAGAAGCTCGGCGCGAGCGCACGGCTCGCCGAGCTCGAGGCGGCGTCGCTCCAGGCACGCATCCGCGACCTGGACCGGAAACTCTACGGCGGCACGGTGCGCAACCCGGCCGAGTTGATGGAGATGCAGCGCGAGCTCGACGCAATGCGCGGCAGGTTGTCGACAGCCGAGGACGCTGCGCTCGAACGCATGGAGGAGGTTGACGGCTCGCTCGCGACCCTGGAGAACCTCGCCGCGAACCTCGCCGCGCGCGAAGCGCAGCGCAGCAGCTCGATGGAACCGCTGCGTGAGCGCCTCGCGGCACTGACCGCAGAACGCGACGTCCTCAATGCCGAACGTGATGCTCTGCGCGCCGATGTGGATCCCGCCGATCTCTCCCTCTACGCCCGGATTGCTGCTCATCGGCGTCCGGCCGTCACCCATCTGGCGGGCGAGTTCTGCGCGGGCTGTCACATGCCGGTGTCGAACGAGGAGCGGCGCGCGGTGCGCACCGGCACCGGGCTGACGCAGTGTGCGAATTGCGATCGCATCCTCGCGCCGTGACTGCGACGGTGATCGCGTACACCGACGGAGCCTGCTCGGGGAACCCGGGCGCCGGGGCGTGGGCCTACCGGGTCGAGTGGCCCGACGGCTCCATCGCCGCGGACGGGGGTGGCGAGATGGAGACGACCAACAATCGTGAGGAGCTGAAGGCGGTTCGGGAAGCCCTGCGCCATATTCGAGAGCGCATCGGTGACGACCCCTCGTGGCGGATCGTGGTGCGCACCGATAGTCTGGGTGTCATCAACTGGCTGACCCGGGCCTGGAAGCGCAAGAAGAATCTCGACCTCTACCCGACCATCGACCCGCTCGTCGACTCCCGGGTCCGGTTCGAGCACGTTCGCGGTCACAGCGGCGACATCGGGAACGAACGAGTCGACAGACTGGCGGTGGAGGAGACACAGCGGATCATGGCCGCGCAGAGCGGCGGAGGAAGGGCGCAATGACCTACTCGATCGTGGCTCGAGACGCGCAGACCGGCGACCTGGGTGTCGCGGTGCAATCGCACTGGTTCTCGGTGGGGTCGGTCGTCACCTGGGCGGAGTCCGGGGTCGGGGCGATCGCGACGCAGTCGATCGCGGAGCCTGCATACGGGCCGCGTGGGCTCGCGCTCATGCGCCTCGGCGTCGACCCGGAGACCGCGCTCGCGGCGCTGACCGGGGCGGACTCCGACCAACGCCATCGCCAGGTTGCGTTCGTCGATGCCGCGGGACATATCGCCGTGCATACCGGCGACCAGTGCATCGAGGCAGCCGGACACACAACCGGCGACGGCGTGTCCTGCCAGGCGAACATGATGCGCGGACCGCAGGTCTGGCCGGCGATGCTCGAGGCCTATCACGCATCGGTTGGCGATCTTGCCGATCGGCTGATGGCAGCCCTCGATGCCGCCGAGGCGGCCGGCGGGGACATCCGCGGCCGTCAGTCGGCGGCCATGCTCGTCGTCAAGGCCTCAAGTTCCGGCCAACCATGGCAGGATCGGCTCGTCGACCTGCGCGTCGACGACGCGGAGGACCCGCTTGGTGAGCTGCGGCGTCTGCTCTCGGTGCATCGTGGCTATCAGCGCATGGAGATCGCCGAGCAGCGTCAGGTCGCTGGAGACATGGATGGGAGCCTCGAGGCGTACGAGCAGGCGCGCACGCTCCTCGCGGGCAACGACGAGGCGACCTTCTGGGCGGCGATTCTCATGGCCGACGCCGGCCGGGTGGAGGAGGGGAAGGCCCTGCTCGCCGATATCGCCTCGCGCGAACCGGGCTGGCGTGAGCTGCTGCAGCGGCTGCCTGCCGCAGGGTTGCTGAGCAACGGCGCGACGACGGTCGCACAGCTGCTGGGCTCGTGAAGGGAGTGCAAGCCGGCCGATAAGCCGGGTTCTGTCCTCACCTGCGCGGCGGGCGAGGGACGGTCATCCATCTGGGACGCCGGTTGCCCGGCGCCTCGAGCGGCCCACCTGAGACACGGGGAGCGAGCAACTCCTGAGCGCCGAAGCGCTCGGTCTCTGTTCGGCCTTGCTCCGGGCGGGGTTTACCTGGCCGGCCGGTCACCCGGCCGCCGGTGGGCTCTTACCCCACCATTTCACCATTGCCCCGGACGGATCCGGGGCTGTGTCCTTTCTGTGGCACTCTCCTTCGGGTCACCCCGACTGGGCGTTACCCAGCGCCCTGCTCTGCGGAGCCCGGACTTTCCTCGGACGCGAGCGTCCGCGACCGTCTGGCCGGCTTGCCGCTCGAGTCTATCCTCTGAGCCTGCTCGTCAACGCCGCACTCGCCAGGGAGATCGCGCTCATGCACAGACGGTTGCTGCTGCACGCCGGCGGCGACGCCAGGTCCGCTCGACCAGCGGTGATCGAGCATCTGCGCGGCGCACGCCAGGCGGTGATGATCCCGTACGCGCAGAGCGACCATGATCGCGCCACCGAGCGATTCCAGGAGTGGCTCGCGCCGGAGGGTGTCGAGATCACCGGGATCCACGCCGCCGAGGATCCCCGCGCGGCGATCGCGGCCGCCGAGGCCATCTTCGTCACCGGCGGCAACAGCTTCCGCCTGGTCACGGCTTTGCATCGACTGGCGTTGATCGACGGCGTTCGGTCCGCGGTCGACCGTGGCGTCCCGTACTTCGGCGCCAGCGCCGGGGCCAACGTCGCGTGCCCGACGATCCGAACCACCAATGACATGCCCATCGTGCAGCCGCCGAGCTTCGCGGCCTTCGACCTGGTGCCCTTCCAGATCAACCCCCACTACATCGATCCGCCGCCGCCCGAGGCACGCATCGGCGAGACCCGCGAGGAGCGTCTGCGGGAGTTCCTCGCGGAGAACGACGTTCGCGTCGTTGCGCTCCGCGAGCAGAGCTGGTTGGAGGTCGACGGCCCGGCGATGCACCTCCGGGGGACAGGTGGGGCGGTGCTCTTCCGGCGAGGCGGCGACCCCACGGAGATCAGGGGCGGCGCTGATCTGTCCGCGCTGCTCCGCGAAACGCCTCGATACGACGCCTGAGGGCCTTGCGGCGGCGAGGTGAAGCGTACATTTGTTTGCGTTGACGCCTCACCACACAGATGTTAGGGTTCGGCCCGCCGGTGGAGAAAAGTGGTGAGTAGTGGGGAGACCGACGTGACGACGGAGAGGCTCGAGCAGGTGCGAGTCGATGTGCGTGTTCCGGTGACGTTCTGTGGAACCTACCGGCACCATGTCGATGAGAAGGGAAGGGTAGCGATCCCTGCCCCCCTGCGCCGATTCCTTCCCGACGGCAGCGTGGTCGCCCCAGGCCCGGATCGCCGTCTGATGATCTGGCCGCCCGACGAGTGGGCGATCCAGAAGGAGCTCTTCCGTCGCACCGCCGAAACTCCCGCCCAGGAACGCCGGTTCATGCGCCGGCTCACCGGCAACAGCTACCCGTTCGAGCTCGACGCGCAAGGTCGCCTCCTCCTCTCGGGGAACCACCGGGCATTCGCCCAGATCGTCGACATGGCCGTCTTCGTCGGGCTCGACACAGGCGTCGAGATCACCGCCGAAGAGATCTGGAACCAGCAATCCGAGCTGGATCCCGACGAGTTCACCCAGGTCTGGGACCTGGTCCACCAGCGCGGCACGTCCGCATCTCCGTCTCCGGCGTGAGCGCCCCGGACGGATCCGCAGAGCCACATGACCATCCCCCTGTTGTTCGTGGCCGGCACGGGGACTCGCGACGACGCCACGCCCGGTGCCCCGTCGCCTGACGGCGCGGGCCACCGGCCGGTCCTTCTCACACCCCTCATAGAGAGCCTGCAGCCCCGGCCCGGGCAGATCGCCGTCGACGCCACGTTCGGCGCCGGCGGGGTCACGGCCGCGCTCCTCGAGCGCGTCTCCCCGGGCGGCCGGGTGGTCGCGATCGATCGCGACCAGTCCGCTGTCGACGCTGGTCGCGCGCGCTTCGGTGCACGCGACGACGTCGAGATCGTCCAGGGTGATTTCGCCGACCTCGAGGCCATCGTCCACGCCACCGGCGTGGCGGCGGCGGACGTCGTCGTCTTCGACCTCGGCATCTCGTCGCTTCAGCTCGACGACCCGGCCCGTGGCTTCAGCTTCCGCTTCGACGGGCCGCTCGACATGCGCATGAATCCGAGCTCCGGTATGACGGCCGCGCATCTTGTCGACTCGCTGACCGCGGACGAGCTGACATCGATGATCCGCGATTACGGCGACGAGCGATTCGCACGATCGATCGCCAACCGGATCGTCAGAGCACGAGAGCGTTCGCCGATCACCACCACCACGCAGCTGCGTGAGCTCGTGGAGCAGGTGGTGCCTCGGCGGTTCTGGCCGAAGCGGATTCACCCCGCGACGCGCACCTTCCAGGCGCTTCGCATCGCGGTGAACCACGAGCTGGAAAGCCTCGAACGAGGCCTGCAGGCAGCAATCAGCATCCTCCGGCCCGGTGGGCGTCTTGGGGTCATCTCCTTCCACTCTCTCGAGGACACCCTTGTCAAGAACGCACTCCACGTCGCAGCTCAGAATTGTGTCTGTCCGCCCCAACAGCCCCACTGCACCTGCGTCCACCGGGCCACACTTTTTCTCCTCACCCGCAAGGTGATTCGGCCGGATCCGGCCGAACTTGCCACGAATCCGAGGTCACGCTCGGCCCGTCTGCGGGTTGCGGAGAAGCTCGCCACCGAGGGGTGACGAGCGCCTGACCTCTCTAACGCCTCACTTCGCGCCCCAGGGGGGAGCCGCGCCAGGCACGGCTCCCCCCGCCACCCCCGCGTTCGCCGGCCGGCACCGTCGGGTGCCCCCTCCATCGTCCCACTCAACGTTTCACCACTGGAGACCAGGGCAGTGCCCAACCTGCGTTTCGCACATGGCGTCGACCGCGCGTCGACTCCGACGGCTGCCGGTGTCGACGACGTCCCCTTCGAGCCGCTGATTCGGCGGCTTCGCATTCGCCGCGGCGGACCGCGCACACCGCTGCCGTTGCTGCCGGTGATCGCGGTCGCCGCGGGAATCGGCATCGCGTACGTCAATCAGACCGCGCACGTGACCACGGCCACATATCAGGCGACACGGCTCGCAGCGCAGCAGCAGCAACTCGTCGCTCAGAACACTCAGCTCAGCGCCGAGCTCTCGCGCCTCGAGTCGTCCGAACGGATCATCGCCGCGGCGCAGGAGATGGGCATGCGCCCCGCTGCAAAGTGGGGGTTCGTCGCCGCTGCGCCCCACGACGTGATCACGTCGCCACCCGCGGAACAGCTGACCGGGAGCGACACGAACAGCACACTGCAGCAGCTGGTCGGGGCGCTTGATGGCGCCTTCGGCGGGAGCGGTACGGGTCGATGAATCCGCGCCGCCGGTCGCCGGGATCGGCACGATCCGCGCACGCGCACGCCTTCACTGACGGACCCGATCTGCGCCGGCGCGGGCTCTGGCTGGTCCTCGCCTTTCTCGCGATGGCGACCGCGGTGTTCGGCCGCCTCGTGCAGGTCCAGATCATCCAGGGAAAGGCGCTGGCTCACGCTGCCGCGACGTCGCACACGACGTCGATTACGCTGCATGCCACGCGCGGGGTGATCCTCGACCGGAGTGGGCGTGTCCTGGTGAGCAATGTCCAGGTCTTCGATGTGTTCGCCGACCCGGCGCTCATCCCCGCCGCCAATCGAGACCAGGTTGCGGGGATGCTCGCGTCGATCCTGCAGCTCAGCTCGGCGCAGGTGCTGCGCGTGCTCAATCAACCCAATCAATTCGACTACCTCGCCAAGGGCGTGTCCCAGGACGTCAACGACAAGCTCCAGGCGCTCGGACTCAGTGGCCTGGGGACCATCCCATCGGAGCAGACCGTCTACGAGCCCTCACCCGTTCCGGGTGACTCGTTCGCGGCGAACCTGCTCGGGTTCGTGAACGCCAGTGGTGTGGGCCAGTACGGTCTCGAGGGGTACTACAACTCGATCCTGTCAGGCGTGAATGGACACGAGTCGACGCTGACCGACGTCAACGGCAACGCCATCGTGCTCGGTCAGCAGCAGATGGTTCCTGCCGCAAATGGCGATAACCTGCAGCTCGGGCTCGACTCCCAGACCCAGTACTGGGCCGACCTGGCGCTGGCCGACGGCGTGATCTCCTCCAAGTCCTCGTCGGGGACGCTGATGATCATGGATACCAAGACGGGGGCCATTGACGCCTGGGCGCAGTACCCGTCGTACAACGCCAACACCTACACCTCCGCCAACATCGCCGACTTCCGGGATCTGGCGGTGAGCCAACCCTACGAGCCCGGATCGATCATGAAGGTGGTCACCTTCGCGGGTGGCCTCAACAACAACGCCTTCACGCCGAGCACGGTGATCGACGAGAAGCAGCAGCGCATCGATGGATATCTCATCCACGACTGGGACCGGCGGTCGCACGGCAACGTCAGCATGCAGTGGGTCCTCGACGATTCGCTGAACAACGGGGCGATCGACGCCATGAAGATGGAGGGGCAGAACGCCTTCTACAACAACCTCCTCGCCTTCGGCATCGGCGCACCGACCGGGATCGACCTCGCCGGCGAGGTCAGCAACCCGCTGGCTCCGGCGTCGTCCTGGAGCGCGCTCAAATACGCCGAGGCGACGTTCGGCCAGGGCCTCGTGACCACGCCGGTGCAGATGCTGGCCGCGGTGAACGCCATCGCCAACGGCGGCGTGTGGGTGCAACCGCACGTCGTCAATGCCATCGTCAACCCCAACACCGGCAGGACCACGCCCTTCGTCCCCGTGACCCGCCGCGTCATCTCGGCCACCGCGGCGAATACCCTCGCGCACATGATGGTCGGTGTGGTCAACGATCCCGGCGCCGAGGGCAAGCGTGCCAAGATCCCGGGCTACAGTGCCGAGATCGCCGGCAAGACCGGGACAGCCCAGGTCGCGCTGCCGAATGGGGGAGGCTACGGCCCCAACGTGGTGGCCTCCTTCGTCGGGTTCATGCCGGCCACCAACCCGCAGTTCACGATGATGGTCATCCTGAACAACCCTCAGGTGGCCGCCGGTAACCGCTTCGGCTCGATCCTCGCCGCACCGATCTGGAGGCAGATGGCCGAGATGATGATCGACGACTGGCGGATCGAGCCGTGAGAGAAACCATCATCGTCGGGGTGCTCGCGTTCGTGGCAGGCGTCCTGCTCTATCCCGCATTCATCGGCCTGCTGGTGCGCTTCGGGGCGCGTCAGCACGTCGCCTCCTACAGCCCAGCGAGCCACCGCGCCAAGGAGGGAACGCCCACGCTCGGCGGCGCGCTCTTCTGCGTCATCGTGGTGATCGCGTGGCTTGCGGTCGACCGCTCCCGCGAGGGTTTCGTGGCGATCTTCGCGCTGCTCGCCGGTGCCATCGCCGGCGGGCTCGATGACATCGTCAACATCAGGGACATCACCAGGCTGGGGCTGTCCGTGTGGCAGAAGCTCAGCCTTCAGGGTGTCGCCGGTGTCCTCGTCGGGATCGGGCTCACCATTGCCGGTTTCACGCACCAGTTCTTCCCTGGGCTCGGTGCGCCGAACCTCGGCTGGGGGCTTGCGGTTGTGGTGGCGATCGCGGTGGTGGCCACGAGCAACGCCGTCAACCTCACCGATGGTGTCGACGGGCTGGCCGCGTCGTGCACCGCCCTTGTGTTCATCGGCATCGCGATCATCGCGGTCACGCGCCATGACCTCTCCGTGGCATTCCTGGCCGCAGCACTCGCCGGCGCCGTGGTCGCGTTCCTGATCTTCAACTGGTTCCCTGCCCGCGTCTTCATGGGCGACGCCGGGTCGCTGGCGCTGGGATGCGTGATCGTCGCGCTGACCACCGAGCTCCACCTGCTCTGGCTCCTGCCGGTGCTCGGCATCGTCTTCGTCGTCGAAGCGGCGAGTGTCGTCGTCAACGTCACAGCGATACGCCGGTTCGGCACGCGAGTGCTGCGAGCGAGCCCCATCCATCACCACTTTGAGGAACTCGGGCTCCGGGAACGGCGGCTCGTCGTCGCCTTCGCCGCCGCCGCGGCCGCCGGCACCGCCATCACCGTCCTCTTCGCGCACGTCGCGGGTCCGGTCTCGTGACCGGTAAGCCGGTCGTGGTGATCGGGGCCGGACGAAGCGGGCTCGCGTGCGCCCTCACGCTCGCTCGCGAGGGACACGCCGTCGTGCTCGTCGATCGGTCCGACAGTCCGGCCATTCGCGAGCGCATCGCGGGGCTTCCCGAGACCGTAGAAGTGCGCCTCGGTGGCTATCCGGACGACGTCGCCGCGGATGCGCTGATGGTGTGCCCGAGCCCGGGTGTGCCCTGGGACGCTCCCGAGCTCGAGATCGCACGCGCGCACGGCGTACCGGTGCGCAGCGAGATGGACCTCGTCTTCGAGCGCTGCCGGGCTCGAATCTGCGGCATCACGGGCACCAACGGCAAGACGACCACCACCGCCCTGGTGGCCGCGATTCTCGAGCGTGCCGGGGAACGCGTTCACCTCGGCGGGAACATCGGGATGACGATGCTGGATCGCCTCGACGGGGTCGGCGACACCGACTGGGTGGTCCTCGAGCTCTCGTCGTTCCAGATCGAGTCGGTGCGCGAGCCGCGCTGCGCGATCGCCTGCGTTCTCAATGTGACCCCCGATCACCTCGATCGCCACGGTGACTTCGCCGCATACACCGAGACCAAGCGTCGACTGGTTCGCTTCGCGGTCGATGACGCGGTCCTGGGGTTCGATGACCCGGTCACGCGAGACATGGCCACGGTGACGCGGAGCCGCGTGCACGAGTTCGGTCTGCTGCCCGGCGTCGTCGACGGCGCGACGGTGGCGGGCGATGACGTCGTCGCAGTCGAAGCCGGCATTGAGACATCGGTGCTGCCGGTCGCTGACATCCCGCTCTTCGGAGTCCACAACCTGCAGAACGTGCTGGCAGCGGTCGCGGTGGCTCGCGCAGCCGGGGTCGCGACCTCACCGATCGCCGGCGCGGTGCGCGATTTTCGCGCCGTGCCGCACCGCCTCGAGACGGTGAGCGACCGCGACGGCGTGCTCTGGGTCAACGACAGCAAGGCGACCAACGTGGAATCCGCGCTCGCCGCACTGCGTTCGTTCCCCGACCGGACGATCGTCTGGATCGGCGGCGGCAAGGGCGCCGGCACGTCGATCGAAGCGCTCGCCGATGAGGTTGTCGTCCGGGCCCGTCACGCGGTGCTCAACGGGGCGAGCGCGGCCGAGCTCGACGACGCGCTCGCCCGCCGGGACTTCACCGCCCGCACCGTGGTGGCGACGCTCGAGGACGCGGTGGCGGTCGCGGCGTCGCTGGCGCGCGCCGGTGACGTCGTCCTGCTCGCCCCGGGCTACAAGAGCTTCGACCAGTTCAGCGACTTCGAGGAGCGTGGCCGTGCCTTCGGTGCGGCCGTCGATCATCTCGCTCACGCGGGGAGCAAGGGCTGATGGCGGCGCGGGCAGGGAAGCTGACCGGCGGTCTCGCGGGGAAGTGGCGCTGGCCCGGCGGCGCGCGCGTGGCGGGTGCCCTCGCGTTCGCCGATCGCGCCGCCGCGGCCGCAGGCGTCGACGGCTGGCTGATGATCATCGTCGTCGGGCTTGTCGGCTTCGGGCTGGTGATGGTGTACAGCGCTTCCGAGGCGCTCGGGTACCTCTGGTACAACGACCCGAACTACTTCTTCGCCCATCAGCTGATCGGGGCGGCGCTGGGTGGCGTCGGTCTGGTGGTGGCCGCGAGGATCGACTACCACAGGCTCTCGAGACTGGCTCGGCCGGCAATGCTGGCGATGCTCGCGCTGCTCGTCCTGGTGCTGGTCCCCCACGTGGGAGCCCGGCACTTCGGCGCCCAGCGCTGGTTCCAGGTCGGTCCCCTCTCGGTCCAGCCGTCGGCGATCGCGGTCGGCGTGGCGATCGTGTTCTTCTCGCGCTGGCTCACCGACCGCCAGGGTTCGGTGCGAAGCCTGCGCGGAGTTCGCGACTACATCATCGTGCTGGCGGCTCTGCTCGGACTCGTGCTCGCCGAGCGCGACTTCGGGAGCTCGATCGTCATCGCCGCGACCTCGCTGATCCTGCTCGCGCTGGCCGGGGCGCGGAAGCGCCACCTCCTCCTGATCATGGTCGGTTTCGGCGCGTCCAGCATCGCTCTGGTCGGGCTCGTCGCCTACCGGGCGGACCGCCTTGCGCATTTCCTCAATCCCTGCGCCGCCGCCCTCGGCTCCGGGTTCCAGAACTGCCAGGCCCTCTACGCCTTCGGATCGGGTGGGATCTTCGGGGTCGGGTTGGGCAACTCGGTGCAGAAGTACGAGTGGCTCCCCGAGGCGCACACGGACTTCATCTTCGCGATCATCGGCGAGGAACTCGGGCTGATCGGAACTGTGGCGGTGCTCGGAGCGTTCCTCTTCCTTGCATGGCGCGGTGTCCGCGCCTCGCTTCGGGCGCCCGACCGGTTCGGAGCCCTGCTCGCGGGAGGCATCACCTCGTGGATCTGCATGCAGGCGTTCATCAACGTGATGGCGGTGACCGGGGTCATCCCCACGACGGGCATCCCGCTGCCCTTCATCAGCTACGGTGGCACCTCGCTGGCGACCACCCTCGTGGGCATGGGCATCCTGCTCAACATCTCCGCCCAGGGTCGACGGCAAGGGACAACCAAACGTGCGCACGTTGATCGCTGGGGGGGGAACTGGGGGTCACTTGACCCCGGCACTGGCGGTCGCGCTCGCGCTCCGAAACAATCGGCCTGACGACGAGGTGGCCGTGGTCGGCCGCCGTGATGGCGTTGCCGAGCGGCTCGTGGTCGCCGCCGGGCTCCACCTCGAGACCCTGGATATCAGCGGCGTCGACGTCGGGAGCGCGGGCGGGGTCGCCCGGGCGACCAGCCAGTTGACGCGCGCGACCATCGCCGCACGACGGCTGGTTCGCCGGATGCGGCCCGACGTCGTCGTGGGTGCCGGCGGCTACGTGTCCGTACCCGTGGTCGTCGCGGCCCTGGCACAGCGAATCCCGGTGGTGCTCCTCGAGCAGAACGCTGTTCCCGGTCGCGCGACCCGGATGCTCGCGCGGCGAGCCCGTGTGGTGGCCGCCTCCTTCGCGGAGACCGCTGCCCATCTGCCCCACGCCCGTGTCGTCCACACCGGCAACCCGATCCGCGCCGAGGTGCTGGCCATCCAGCCCCATCCCCTGGGCGATCGGCTCCACTCGATCCTGGTCACGGGCGGGTCTCAGGGTGCGCGGCGGCTCAATCGCGCGATCACGGGCTGCATGGTCGAGCTGCTGAGCGGCGACCCGGAGCTGCGCATCGTCCATCAGTGCGGCAGCCTCGACCTCGAGGCCGTGGGTCGCGCTGCCGCCGCGCTGCCGCCACGCCTGGCGGCGCGGTACACCGCAGCCGCCTTCTTCGACGACATGGCGGAACGGATCGCGGCGAGCGACCTCGTGCTGATGCGGGCGGGTGGTTCATCGATCGCCGAATGCTCGGCGCTCGGCCGCCCGATGATCGTCGTCCCCTACCCGCACGCCGGCGGACATCAGCTCCACAACACCACCCCGTACGTCGCCGCCGGCGCCGCCATGCGCATCGACGACTCCGACTGCACCCCCGCGCGAATTGGCGCCGAGATCCGTGCGCTTGTGGACGACCCGGCGCGCTGGCGGGCGATGGCCGCCGCGAGCGTCGCGCTGGGCCTTCCCGATGCCACCGAGTCGGTGGTGCGTCTCATCGTCGAGGCGGCGGGACCGACCCGGAGCAAGGCAGCCTGACGATGCATGTCCACGTGCTCGGCATCTGCGGCTACGCGACCTTCGGTGCCGCCAACCTCGCCCAGGAGCGAGGCGACCGGGTCACCGGCTCGGACGACCACGCATACCCGCCGATGAGCGATGCGGTCACAGCCGCAGGCATCGCGTGGGAGAACCACAGCGATCCGGCCAACCTCGACCGCTGGGGGGTGCCCGATCTCGTCGTGGTCGGCAATCAGACCCGCCCCGCAAACCTCGAGCTCGAGGCGGTGCGCGAGCGCGGCATCCGCTGCGTCAGCGAGATCGAGTTCTACGTGAGCCTGGCCGGCGACCGATTGCGCCTGACCGTCTGCGGCACCCACGGCAAGACCACGACCGCGGCGCTGCTCGCTCACATCCTCGAACGTGCCGGCCTGGACCCCGGATTCCGCCTCGGCTCCACATCGCTCGATCTCGGGGGGACATCGCGGCTGGGGTCCGGTCCCTTCGTGTTCGAAGGCGATGAATACACGTCGGCGCCGTGGGATCCACGCCCGAAATTCCTGCACACCAGGCCGCACGGCGCGTGTGTGACCCGCCTCGAGCTCGACCATCCCGACGTCTACTCGAGCCTCGACGCGTACCGGGAGCCGTTCGTCGAACTCGCCTCCACGATGCCGGCCGACGGCGTGCTCGCCCTGTGCGCGGACGATCCCGAGTGCCTCGCGCTCCGTGACGTCACCCCGAGTGTTGTCGTCACATATGGCACGAACGCTGAGAGCGACTGGCGGATCCGCGACGCCCGCGAGCAGGACGGCATGCAGCGGTTCCTTGTCGAGCGACGCCGGGAGACGCCGCTCGACGTCGTGCTCACCTTTCCGGGTCTCCACAACGCGCAGAACGCCTGCGCGGCGCTGATCCTCGCGGAGTATGCCGGCGTCGATCCCGCCATCGCGGTTGCCGCGTGCGCGGATTTCCGCGGCCCGGCACGCCGGTTTCAGATCCTCGGCGAGACGGCGGGCGTGGCCGTCGTCGACGACTACGCGCATCACCCGACCGAGGTGTCGGCCGCGATCGCCGCGGCGCGGCAGCGCTATCCGCGGCGGCGGCTCATCGCCATCCACACCCCGCACACCTACTCACGCGTGAGCCGGCTGCTCGAGGATTACCGGCGGAGCTTCACCGGCGCGGACATCGTCGTGATCGGGCCGATCGAGGAGGCCCGCGAGCGCGGCATGCCCAAGACGGTGTCCAGCCAGGATGTCGCCGAGCGCGCCGGTTCCGTTGACACCGTGCACGTGGTCGCGTCGAGCGACGAGGCCGTCGACCTGGTGCTGCGAATCACGCGACCGGGCGACGTCCTGCTCGTGCTCTCTCTCGGGGGATTCGACAAGCTGGCGCCGCGGCTCCGCCATGCCCTGGAGGCGCAGGGTGTCCGCCGGTGACTGGCTGGATACGTTTCCCGGCGTGCTCGGCGACGAGCCGCTCGCTCGTCACACCCAGTTCGGCGTGGGCGGCCCGGCGCGCTGGTACATCGCGACCCGCGACGTCAACGTCCTCGCCGAGCTGCTGCGCCGCTGCAGCGTGTCCGGAATCCCGGTGACCATGGTCGGGGCCGGGAGCAACGCGCTCATCAGCGATGCCGGCATCGACGGCCTGGTGGTGCGCCACAACGATCGGAGATTCCGCGTTGCCGGCGAGCACACCGTCGAGCTTGGTGCGGGCTGCATGATGCCGCGCGTGGCATTGGACTGTGCGTCGCGCGGCCTGGCCGGCGTCGAGTTCGGCATCGGCGTGCCGGGCACGTGCGGCGCAAGCGTGTTCGGCAACGCCGGCGCGTTCGGGACGGAGATGGCGGACGTGCTGATCGACTGCACCTCGTTGGATCCGATGGGGGAGGCCGTTACGCTCCCGGCTGCGGAGTGTGACTTCGGCTACCGCCACTCCCGCTTCAAGGATGGTCTTGCCGGCAATGTGATCGTCAGCGCGCGTCTGCGCGTGCACGCCGACGACCCGGGCAGCGTTCGCGAACGCACCGATGCGATACAAGCGGAGCGCAAAGCGTCGCAGCCATACGGGATCCGCAGTCTCGGAAGCGTCTTCAAGAATCCGCCCGGTGACAGGGCTGGACGGCTCATCGAAGCCGCCGGACTCAAGGGGCGCCGATCCGGCGGTGCTCAGATCTCCCCGAAACACGCGAACTTCATCGTCAACGTCGACCACGCGACAGCTGCCGATGTCCTCGAGCTGGTGGCCATCGCGCACGACACCGTCCATGGGCAGTTCGGTGTCGATCTGGAGCGGGAGATCATCGTTCTCGGTGGCCGTGGACCTGGTGACTCGCATGAGTGATCAGCTCAGGGTCGGCGTCTTCTTCGGCAGCCGGTCGGTTGAGCACGAGGTGTCGGTCATCACCGCGCAGCAGGCGATGGCGGCGCTGCCTGCCGATCGGTTCGTCCCCGTACCGGTGTACATCGCCAAGTCGGGGGCGTGGTACACCGGCGACCAGCTGCTCCAGCTCGAACGCTACAAGGACATCGATCGGCTGATCGCGGCCTCAACGCGTGTGACCATGCGACCCGATCCGAGCAGCGCAGGTGAGCTCGTGGAGGTGGAAGCCCGCCGCGGGTTGCTCGGCGGCGGCGCGCGTGCGGTGGCGCGCTTCGACGTCGCCATGCCGCTGGTGCACGGGTCCAACGGTGAGGACGGCACGCTCCAGGGCCTGTTCGAGCTCGCAGCGTTGCCGTACTGCGGATGCGACGTCGCGTCCGCAGCCCTGAGCATGGACAAGCGCCTGTCACGCACCACGCTTCGCGGTGCGGGCATCCCGGTCCTCGATGACGTGATGGTGTCGCGCACCCGCTGGCTCGGCGATCCCGACGGGGTGTGCGCCGGCCTCGCGCAGCATCCCGGATTCCCGATGTACGTCAAGCCGCGCCGGCTCGGGTCGAGCATCGGCGTTGCACGAGTCGAGCGCGACGAGCAGCTGCGCGATGCCCTCGAGGTCGCATTCGGATACGACACATCGATACTCGCCGAGCAGGCGCAGGACGGCAGCGTCGAGGTGAATTGCTCGGTGCTGGGCTCCGGCGATGATGTTCGGGCGTCGGTGTGTGAGCAACCGGTGAGCACCGGCACGCTGAGCTACGCGGACAAATATCTCAGCGGCGCAAAGGCAAAGGGCGGTGCCAAGGCGCCGGCGGGTGGGATGAAGAGCTCGCAGCGCATCATTCCCGCGCCCATCTCCGACTCGTTGACGAAACGCATCCAGGACACGGCGACGGCGTCGTTTCGCGCGATCGGCGCCGCGGGCGTGACCCGGGTCGACTTCCTCGTCTCGCCCGAACGTGACTCATTCGTCGTCAATGAGCTGAACACGCTTCCCGGATCACTGTCGTTCTACCTGTGGGAGGCGTCCGGGCTGTCGTTCGACGTGCTCCTGACCCGGCTCATCGACATGGCGATCGCACGGCATCGCGAGCAGCAGGCAACCACCGCGTCGATCGACACGTGGCTGCTCACCGGTCGGCCGGGCTGAACGGCGACCCGAGTGGGGAGCGGGCGATCGTGGCCGGGCCCGCAGGCGAGATCCCGCGCGCGGCGGTGCAGGAACGTGGCAGCGGGGCTCCGCTGCTGCTCCTCCACGGCTGGGGTGTCTCGTCCGAGCTCTTCGTCCCGATTCTCGACGCGCTGCAGGCAGGGCGGCGTCTGATCGTCCCGGATCTTCCCGGCTTCGGTGCCACCCCGGAGCCCGACACCGCGTGGTCGGTGCATGACTACGCCGAATGGTGCATCGCCCTGCTCGATCGTCTCGGAGTCGAACGCTGCGATCTGATCGGGCACTCCAATGGCGGCCGGATCGGGATCGTCATGGCCGCGACCCACCCCAGTCGGGTGCGCCGGATGGTGCTGGCAGGAAGCGCCGGGATCCGGCCGCGCAGGACGCTGGTCGGCGCCGCACGTGTACGCACCTACAAGCTGCTCCGAACCCTGGAACGCTCGACAATGGTGCCCGCGGCGCTCCGCCGCGCCGCAGGAAGAAATGCGGACCAGCGCGGCTCCGCGGACTATCGCGCCGTGTTGGGAGTCATGCGCGGCACGCTCGTCCGGATCGTCAACGAGGACCTGCGAGCGCTGCTCCCCGAACTCCACCTCCCGGTGCTGCTCATCTGGGGGGAGCACGACGCCGAGGCGCCGCTCGAGGATGGCAAGCTCATGGAGCGCCTCATCCCGGACGCCGGGCTTGTGGTCTTCGAGGGCGCCGGCCACTTTGCCTACCTCGAACAACCCGCTCGGTTCTGCCGGATCGTCGACGTCTTCCTGCGTGACAACCAGGACCAGGGCTCGGCGTGAGCCCGCTCGTCGGTCCACTGGTCGCGCTCGCAGCGGTCGTCTGGGTGGTGCTCATCTTCCGGATCGTCCTCGTCGCGGCGCGGATGTTCCAGATAGAGGAGTACGAATCGGTTCGCTTCCTGCGCTGGGGCCTGACCCGCGAGTGGCTCGCGCATCGCGCGGTGTGGCTCGGCCTGCTGCTCGGAGCCGTCGCGCTCAGCGTCGCCGCCATCCTGCCCGCGGCCCGTCCCGTCGGGATCGCCATCGCCTGGTTGGTCTCCGCTGCCGCGGCGCAGTTCACGTGGCGCTGGACGTCTCCAAAGCGCCCGCTGGTGATGACCGCTCGGATGCGCCGGCTGCTCATCGCAGGTGGATTCCTCGCCGTCGTGCTCGCGGCGGGGCTCGCACTCGGCATCGTCGCGCTGCATCCGATTGTCTCCACGATCCTCGTGCTGATCGCCGCCGGCCTGGTCACGGGCCTGAGCGAGATCCTCCTGGTTGCGGCCAATGTTGTCACCAGGCCCGCCGAGTCGCGGATCCGCCGTCACTACCTCACGCTCGCGGCGGCGCGCATCAAGATGGTCGATCCGGTCGTGGTCGCAGTGGTGGGCAGCTACGGGAAGACCAGCACCAAGCACATCCTTGCTCAGCTGCTGCAGCCCAACGTGAACACGTTGCCGACCCGCAAGAGCTTCAACACCCTGATGGGCGTCACCCGGGTGATCAACGAGGATCTCACCCCCGAGAACAGGGTGTTCATCGTCGAGATGGACGCATACGCGCCGGGGGAGATCGCCGCGATGAGCGATCTCGTGCATCCGGGCATCGCCATCATCACCGCGATCGGGCCGCAACACCTGGAGCGCTTCAGCACGATCGACCGCATCGCCGGTGCGATGTACGAGGTCGCACTCGCGCTCCCCGCAGACGGGACGCTGATCCTCCACACAGGCGACGAGCCCGGCGCGCTGCTCGCGCAGCGTGCACGCGCGGATCAGCGCCGCCTGATCCGGTTCGCGCTCGAGAACGCAGGAGAGGCCACCACCGACGCCGATGTCGTCGCATCATCGATCCGTGTCGACGCACGAGGCGCGACCTTTCGCTGGCAGTGGGATGGGCAGGGACTCGACCGTGAGGTGACCATCCCGCTCCTCGGACGTCACCAGGTTGCCAATGTCAGCGCGGCACTCGCCGCGGTGGTCACGCTCGGCTATTCGATCGATGACGCCATCGCCGCAGCGGCCTCGCTGGAGCAGGTCGAGCATCGCCTCGAACTGATGAGGACCGCGGGTCCGCTCATCGTGATCGACGACTCGTACAACGCCAACCCGGTGGGCGTGCACAACGGTCTCGAAGTGCTCGCTTCGATGAGCGCGCCGCACAAGTTTCTGATCACCCCGGGGCTCGTCGAGCTCGGCAGCGTCGAGACCGACGAGAACCGCCGCTATGGCGAGCACGCCGCGAAGGTGTGTGACCACGTCATCGTGATGTCGGCGAAAACCAGTGATGCGTTGTGCGCCGGCCTGCGCGCGGGTGGCATGAGCGAGGATCGGATCCATGTGGTCAGCACGCTCGAGGACGCCACGATGCTGCTCCAACGCCTTTCTCAACCAGGGGATGTGGTCCTGTTCGCCAACGACCTCCCGGATACGTACCTTCCGGCAGCGCGCGCCGGTAATTCTTAGGGCGGTCACGGCGCCACCGCCTGGGAGATAATCGCCCCGGCCCCGTGCGGCCTCAACGTTTCAGCACACGTCTCAGCCTGCGTCCATGCAACGTCATCACCGCACCGAGCACGCCCTGTGAGCACCGAGATGCTCGACGAGCGCGCGCGCCATGTTGCCCTGGTTCGCGCCCAGGCCGCACTCATCGCGGATTCATCCCGCGCCGTGCGCCGGCTGGTGCTCACCCCGGGAGCGAAGCTCCAGTCCTCACCGCGTCAGCGGCGTCACGCGCGCCGTACGACCGCCGCGGCCCCGCCTGCCGCCAAGCGCCGCACCTCTACCTCGTGGCGCAGGCGGCTCATCGCCGCGGCGGCGCTGACGGTGCAGGTGGGGCTCCTGGTGCTGGCGCTGACCCTGCCGGGATTCCAGGTACGTCAGGTGACGGTGGTGGGAACTCACCTGATCACCAACGGCGCGGTGGTGGCGGCGGCGGAGGTCCCGGAGCAGAGCATCTTCACCATCAACGGCGCGGCGATCCAGAGCCGCGTGCAGGCGCTTCCCTGGGTTGCCAGCGCGGTGGTGACCACCGAACTGCCGGCCACTGTCCAGATCTCCGTCGTGGAACGGTCGCCGATGCTGCGCATCCGCCGTGACGGCACCGACACGCTCGTCGCGTCGGACGGCGCCACCCTTCCCGGCATCGACGCGACCCCCGCCGCGCGAAGCGGCATCCCCGTGCTCATCGATGACCGGGCCGGGTCGCCGCAACCGATCAACCCGGTGCTGGTCGAGCTGCTGGCGTCGATCGCGCAGCGGTTCCCGGCGGTATTCGGCTGTTCGGTCGCCGCGTACCTCTGGGGCGCCGATGACGTCGTCAGCCTCTGGGCGAGCACCGGCTGGCGTGCCGTCCTTGGCCACCTCGACACTGAGGACGCGCTGCACGCGGTGCCGGCACAGATCGAGACGCTCGCCGCCCTGAAGGGCCAGCTCAGCTTCGTCAAGCCGGCGTTCGGCTACATCGACGTTGAGGCGCCGTCGAATCCGGTGAGCGGTGGACACCCGGGACTGCCCGCCGAGGTGACCGCCGCGATGCTCCCGGCTGCTCCTGCCCTCCTGCCGCAACCCGCGGAGTCCGCTGTGGCTCCGCCGACCGCTCCACCGACGCCGCGCCCGACGCCCACGCCGACGCCGTCGTCGAGCGCCAGCCCGTCATCCGGCATCACGCTGGTCACGCCGCCGCCGGCCACCCCGACACCATCGCCCTGACCCGGTCGAAAGGCCTAGCGGACGCGGTCCCAGGGCCGCGCGGCACGCAGCGCGGAAAGGATCGCGCGGGTCGCCGGCGATCGATTCATCGTGAAGAAGTGGACGCCCGGCGCACCCCCGGCGAGCAGCTCAGCGCACTGGAGCGTCGCCCAGGCCACACCGAGCTGCAGCACCGCTTCAGGGTCGTCCTCGCGAGACCGCAGAGCGTCCAGCAGCGCCTCGGGGATCGTGGCGCCGATCTTGGACGTGAACCGCCGGATCTGCCCGACGTTGGTGACCGGCATGATCCCCGGGATGATCGGAACGGTGACCCCGGCCGCACGCGCCTTCGCGACGAAGTCGAAGTACGGCCGGTTGTCGAAGAAGAGGTTCGTGATCAGGTAGCTGGCGCCGGCGTCGGCCTTGCGTTTTGCGGAGCGCACGTCCTCGTCGCCATCCGCTGACTCCGGATGCTTCTCCGGGTAGCAGGCGCTCCCGACGCAGAACCCGTAGCGGCTCGTGATCATCTCTATCAGCTCGCTGCCATGCGCCAACCCACCGGCCGGCGCGGTGAAACGCTCGGTACCCTCCGGGGGATCGCCCCGCAGCGCCAGGACGTTGTCGATCCCCGCGTCATGCAGGCCGTCGAGGATGCCCTGAAGATCGTCGACGGTGGCGTCGACGCAGGTCAGGTGCGCCACCGGCTCGATGTCGAGCTCGCGGCGGATCCGTGTCACCAGCTCGACCGTTCGAGTCCGCACCGAGCCCCCTGCTCCGTACGTCACCGACACGAATGTGGGCTCCAGCTCGCGGAGATGGGAGATCGCCTCGAACAGCTGACGCACGCCGTCGTCGGTCTTCGGCGGGAAGAACTCGAAGGAGAAGACCGGCTGGCGGCGACCTTCAAGGACGGTATCGAGACGCATGGTGAGCACATGCTACGGTCCGCCAAATGCTCGCGGCATACGCATCGGCCGTTGGCGGCGATGATCCGCTCGCGAATCTCGCTGTCGCGGACCAGCCCACGCCGTCGCCTCGGCCCGGCTGGGCGCTGGTGAGGGTGCACGCCGCCTCCCTCAACCACCACGATCTCTGGACTCTGCGAGGGGTGTCGTCCACGCCGGTGATCCCGCCCCAGATCCTCGGGTGTGACGCCGCCGGCGAGGTGGCCGGCTATGGCGGCGACGCTCCCGAGGGGGCGCCGGAGGCCGGCGCCAGAGTGGTCGTCTACCCGATCACGACCTGCGCGCACTGCGCGGCCTGCCTGAGCGATGAGCCGCTCGCCTGCCGCTCGTTCCGGATGCTCAGTGAGCCTCCGCTGTCGGGGGCGCTCGCCGAGTATGTCGAGATCCCGAGCGAGAACCTGATCCCTATCCCCGACCAGGTGAGCTTTGCCGACGCGGCATGCCTGCCCACCGCTTACCTGACCGCTTATCGCGCCCTCTTCACGCGTGCGGGCCTTCGCCCGGGCATGAGCGTGCTCGTACAGGGCGCCAGCGGCGGCGTTGCCACCGCCTGCATCCTCCTCGCCCGGCTTGCCGGGATCACGGTCTTCGCGACGTCACGCGACGAGGCCAAGCGAGCGTTCGCGGTGGATCTCGGCGCGGAGGCAGCGTTCCCGCTCGAGCGGGAGACCACTCGAGCGCTGATCGGCGCCACCGGCGGCGTGGGCGTGGATGCGGTCGTCGACACTGTTGGGGAGCCAACCTGGGATCTCAGCCTCAAAGCCGTCAAACCGGGTGGGATCGTGGTCGTCCCCGGAGCCACCGGCGGCGCCAACCCGCCGGCGCAGCTGAATCGGATCTTCTTCCGAAGCGTCACCGTCGCCGGAACCACGATGGGGACGCGTGGTGAGCTGCGCCGGCTTGTCGATCTCTGTGCCACCGGCGCGCTGCGACCGCTGATCGGCTCGACGCTTCCGCTTCGCGACGCGGCGATCGCGTTTGCCGCGATGGCGTCCGGCGACCTGCGGGGGAAGCTCGTTCTCGAGGCGTAGACGCAATCGGCCGGCGGTGTTACGGTTGCGCAGCTTCGGCGGTCCACACAGACCGCGGCGCACAGGGCCTCGTCCAGAAGGTGCAGTGGCGAGGCCCTGTCCGTGTCTCCGGAGTGAGCGGACGGGTAATCCCGACGCCCCGGGATTGGATTGCGGAATGCCCGCAACAGGCACCCTTGCCTCTCGAAGACAACCAACATGTTGTGGCATACTGGAGGCGCGAACCCAGCATCTTGCGGTTTTGCGCCTGAAAACCCTTGAAGGGCGCGCCCGCGACGGCTACACTCGGAGACCAATCAGTGACCCGTCCTCGCCGCGTCTTCGCACTCGATCTCGGAACCACCAAAGTCTGCTGCGCCGTGGCGGATCTTGAGAGCACCGGTCTCCGAGTCCTGGGTGTCGGTCTGGTCGCTTCCAGGGGTGTTCGCAAGGGGGCGGTCGTCGAGATCGACCGCGCTGCGGAGGCGGTCGCCGAGGCGGTGGACATGGCCGAGCAGATGTCCGGGGTCGCCATCGACTCCGCGGTGGTCGGGATCGCCGGGGGCCACATCACCTCGCAGAACAGCCGCGGGGTGGTTGCTGTCGAGGCCGGTCACCGTGAGGTGCGCGACCAGGATGTGCATCGCGCCATCGACGCCGCCCGGGCGGTGAGCGTTCCATCCGAGCGCCGCATCGTCCACGTGCTGCCCCAGCACTTCACCATCGATGGGCAGGAAGGCGTTCGCGACGCTGTCGGCATGGCGGGCAATCGGCTCGAGGTTGACGCGCACATCATCACCGGCGCGAACACAGCGATTCAGAACGTCGTCAAGGTCGTGCACAAAGCCGGGCTCAACGTCGACGACATGGTCCTCCAGGTGCTCGCGTCCGCCGAGGCGGTTGTCACCGAGGACGAGATCGAGCGAGGTGTCGTCGTGGTCGATGTCGGTGGTGGCACCAGCGATATCGCGGTGTTCGCGCGCGGCAGCATCGTGCACACGAGCGTGATCCCGGTCGGCGGCAACCATGTGACCGCGGACCTCGCCGTCGGATTGCGCTGCGACCTCGAGACCGCCGAGACCGTGAAACGAAACTTCGGCCACTGTCTGCAGCTCACGCTCCCCGCCGACGCCGAGGTGACCCTGACACCGATGGGCTATGACGAGCCGGTCGGTGTGCCGCAACGGTATCTCGCGGAGATCATCGGCCCGCGTGCGCGCGAGATGGCGTCGCTGATCGCGGCGGAGGTCGAGCGAGCCGGGCCGCTCGGTATGTTCCCCGGTGGGATCGTGATCACCGGTGGCGGCGCCCTGTTGCGTGGCTTCGCGGAGGTGGTGCAGCAGCAGACCAACCTGCCTGCGCGCGTCGCCGCACCGCAGGGGCTGCACGGGATGAACGACGAGATCCGCGGACCCAGCCACGCGACGGTGGTCGGTCTGCTGCGCTGGGGAGCCAGGAGCAACCTCGGCCGCAAGCCCTCTCGCTCCAACGGAAAGAGCTCGGATGGCGCGGCCGCCGGGGTCAAATTCTCGAGGTGGTTTCGTGACCTATTTTGATCATCTGCGCACGCAGGGACTCGACCAGCCCGGGGATGCCTTGGCCCGCCGGAGATCGTCACCCCACTCGCCCCCAACCCGAGAAACGACAACGCAACGCGAGGAGAAACTCATGGCAGACCTCGACCGGACACTTGAAGGCAACGCCCGCATCCGCGTCGTGGGGGTCGGCGGCGGCGGCAGCAACGCTGTGAACCGCATGATCCGGAGCAACCTCAAGGGCGTTGAGTTCATCGCGATCAACACCGACCACCAGGCGCTCAGCTCGTCCTCCGCGCACCTCAAGATCCGCATCGGCGGCAAGCTGACCCGGGGGCTCGGCGCCGGCGGTGATCCCCAGAAAGGCCAGGACGCGGCCGAGGAATCGCGTGACGAGCTCACCAAGGCGCTGGCGGACAGCGACATGGTGTTCATCACCGCCGGCATGGGCGGCGGCACCGGCACCGGCGCCGCGCCGATCATCGCTGAGATCGCTCGTGAGTCCGGAGCGTTGACCATCGGCGTGGTGACCAAGCCCTTCCGCTTCGAGGGCCTGCGCCGGCAGAAGGCGGCGGAGGAAGGCATCGCCAACCTCCAGGGTCGTGTCGACACGCTGATCACGATCCCCAACGAACGGCTGATGCAGGTGGTCGACAAGAAGACGCCGATCGGTGACGCCTTCAAGGTCGCCGACGACGTGCTGCGCCAGGGCGTGCAGGGCATCAGCGATCTCATCGTCTTCCCCGGATTGATCAACCTCGACTTCGCGGACGTCAAGACGATCATGCAGGGCCAGGGTCAGGCGCTCATGGGCATCGGATTCGGCAGCGGCGACACGCGGGCCGCCGACGCCGCGAAGGATGCGGTCGCGAGCCCGCTGCTCGAGACCACGATCGCCGGCGCCAAGGGAATCCTCCTCAACGTCACCGGTGGCCCGGACCTCACCCTCTACGAGGTCAATGAGGCGGCGCAGCTCGTCAGCGAGTCCGCCGACGCCGATGCGCAGATCATCTTCGGCACGGTCATCGACGAGCACATGAAGGGCGAGGTGAAGATCACGGTGATCGCCACCGGGTTCACCGGTCAGATCGACGTCATCGGCACCCTCAGCTACGAGCCGTCGGCGCGGCCGATGGTCTCCGAGCAGCGGCAGCCGGCGTTCACCGTCGGAGGCAAACCCACGGGACCGTACAGCGTCGACGACCTGGACATCCCCGCGTTTCTGAGGGACCGTCGGTAGGTTTGGGTTCGGTGCAGCTCCGGTTGCCGCTGATCGGCGGGCCGGAGCCGCACCCCAAGCCTCCAGGGGGCAGCAGGTGAAGTGCCCGTTCTGCGGCGAGACGGACATCAAGGTCGTCGACTCGCGCGACTCCGAGACCGGTGAGGCGATTCGCCGCCGTCGAGAATGCCTCGGCTGCGGCAAGCGTTTCACCACATACGAGCGCGTCGAGGCCCCACCGCTCTACGTCGTCAAGAAAGACGGGCGGCGCGAGGAGTTCAGCCGTTCCAAGCTGCTGTCGGGGCTGGTGATGGCGTCGAAGAAGACCAAGCTGGCTCCGGGCAACCTGGAGATGATGGTCGCGGAGATCGAGAACGCCCTGCGGAGTCAGAACCTCTCGGAGGTGCCGAGCCGCGAGGTCGGCGCCATGGTGATGGCGCGTCTCCGCGAGATCGACGAGATCGCATACATTCGCTTCGCTTCCGTGTATCGATCGTTCAAGGACGCCCAGGAGATGCGCGCGACCATCGAGGACGTGCTCGCTCATCCCCCGGGCACGCGCCCCGACAGTGCCCGCAGATCGCGCAAACGCCGCGAGACGGACGGTCGCGAGCTCCCACTCGACCTGGGCAAGTAAGGTGGCAGCCGTGGAGGAGGCCCTGCCGGTCGCGGACCGGCTCGAAGCGGTGCGCGCTCGGATTGCGGCCGCTGCGGTGCGTTCCGAGCGTGATCCGCTCGACGTGCGCCTGATCGCCGTGACCAAGGGTGTCGCCGCGGCGCGGGTCGACGAAGCCATTGCCGCCGGTGTGGAGGATGTCGGCGAGAATCGAATTCAGGAGGCCGCGGATAAACAGCGTGCGGTGCGAAATGCGGTCCGCTGGCACCTGATCGGCCACCTGCAGACCAACAAGGCCGGCCGGGCGGCGGCGCTCTTCGATTTCGTGCATTCGGTTGACAGCCGGCGGGTTGCGGATGCGCTGTCATCACACCGGCCGCCAGGGCGCGACCCGATCGGCGTCCTCCTCGAGGTCGAGCTCACCGGACTCCCAACTCGCTTCGGGGTTGCCGAAGCCGACGTGGAAGGAGTCGTGCAGCAGCTCGTCAACGTGCCGTCGATCCACCTTATGGGCCTGATGACCATCGCCCCGTATTCGACGAATCCCGACGACGCCCGCCCAACCTTTGTCAGGCTTCGCCGCGTGCGCGACCACATGGAACACGTCAGCGGGTGGGCGCTCCCGGAGCTGAGCATGGGCATGAGCAACGACTTCGAAATCGCGATTGAAGAGGGGGCTACGATGGTTCGCATCGGTCGCGCGATCTTCGGCGAGCGGGCGGAGTAACGGGTCGCCGCGGTTCGTGAGCGAACGATCTGCCGGTATCCTTGGGTCAGTGCCCAGGTATTCAGCCGTCAGCGCCCGCGCGGGCTTCCCCGAAGCAGAGCTCGAGGTCCTCGACTTCTGGCAACGCAACCGAGTCTTCGAACGCAGCCTCGAGCTGCGGCGCAACGCGCCTCCATACGTCTTCTACGAAGGGCCGCCGACCGCCAACGGGCTTCCTGGGCTGCATCACGTTCTCGCCCGATCGTACAAGGACGTCTTCGCCCGCTACAAGCAGATGACCGGCTTCTCCGTCGCGCGAAAAGCCGGTTGGGACACCCACGGACTCCCCGTCGAGCTCGAGATCGAACGTGCGCTGAAGATCAGTGGCAAGAAGCAGATCGAGGAGTACGGCATCGCGGAGTTCAACGCGCGTTGCAAGGCGTCGGTGAACGAATACATCGATCAGTGGCGCGAGATGAGCGAGCGTCTTGGCTTCTGGCTCGATTTCGATCATCCCTACCGCACGTATGACGGCACCTATATCGAGTCGGTCTGGTGGAGTCTGCGAACCCTCTGGGACGCCGAGCTGCTCTATCAGGGCTACAAGGTGACGCCGTACTGTCCGCGATGCCAGACGACCCTGTCGTCGCACGAGTTGAGCCTGGGGTATCAGGAGGACACGCCGGATCCGTCCGTGTACGTGAAGTTCCGGCTCAACGACTCCGACGGCTCGACGTTTCTGCTCGCGTGGACGACGACGCCATGGACCCTCCCGGGGAACGTGGCGCTGGCGGTCCACTCGGGCAAGCCGTATGTCAGGGTCGCCCAGGGCGACGAGTCGTACATCCTTGCCAAAGAACGGCTTTCCGTGCTCGACGGCGAGTACGAAATTCTCGACGAGATGGACGGGGCGGATCTCGTCGACCTGACGTACGAGCCGCTGTTCACCGACCTTATCCCCGACGGGCTTGCGTTTGTCGTGGTGGATGCGCCCGAGCTGGTGAGCATGGAGGAGGGCACCGGCATCGTGCACACTGCGGCCGCGTACGGCGTCGCCGACCTCGAGCTGTGCCAGCGGATGGGGATCGCGATCCGGCACGTTGTCGGCCTCGACGGCCGGTTCCTCGACGGGCAGACACGCTACCGCGGCCTGTTCGTCAAGGACGCCGACCCGAAGATCATGGAGGATCTGAGGGAGCAGGGGAATCTGTACCGCGCCGAGCGGATCCTGCACACGTATCCGTTCTGCTGGCGTTGCGACACACCGTTGCTGTACTACGCCCTGACGTCGTGGTTCATCCGGACCACCGCCGTCAAGGATCGTCTCCTTGCCAACAACCGCAGCGTGCACTGGCAGCCGGCCCACATCCGCGACGGCCGGATGGGAAACTGGCTCGAAAGCCTGATCGACTGGAACCTGTCGCGCAGCCGGTACTGGGGAACGCCGCTTCCCATCTGGGTCTGTGCCGACTGCGATCAGAAGTTCTGCGCGGGCAGCGCCGAGGACGTCGGTCTGACCGCCGCGGACGACCTGCACCGCCCGTTCATCGACGACGTGACGCTGCCCTGCACCGCATGCGAGGGAGTGATGCATCGCGTCCCCGACGTCATCGACGCCTGGTACGACTCGGGGGCGATGCCCTTTGCGCAGAAGCACTACCCATTCGAGAACCGGGAACAGTTCAACCAGACGCATCCCGCCGACTTCATCTGCGAAGGGGTGGATCAGACCCGCGGCTGGTTCTTCTCACTCCTGGCAGAATCGACGCTGCTGTTCGACATGCCCGCGTACAAGAACTGCGTCGTGGTCGGCACCCTGCTCGACAAGCAGGGCAAGAAGATGTCGAAGTCGCGGGGCAACACCATCGAACCCGCCACGATCTTCGATCAGTTCGGCGCGGACGCGGCCCGCTGGTACTTCTACGCGCAGGGCGTGGAGAATGCCGAGCTCCGCATCAGCCCGGCGTCGTTTCAGGACGTCGTGCGCCTCTTCATGCTGACGCTGTGGAACGTGTACTCGTTCTTCGTCACCTACGCGCTGACCGAGGGGTACGATCCCGCGTCGGCCGCTCCTGCCGTGATCGAGCGTCCGGTGCTGGACCGCTGGACCCTGGCACGTCTTGCCGAAACCGTGGACGCGGTCCGCGAAGCGATGGAGCGCTATGACGCCTCGGACGCAGTCCATTCGGTCGAGGGATTCGTCGAGGATCTGTCCAAGTGGTACGTGCGTCGCTCGCGCCGCCGTTTCTGGAAGAGCGCCGGCACGAGCGATGATTCACTCTCCGCCTTCGCGACCTTGCAGACGGTGCTGATCGCGCTTGCCGGCCTGGTCGCGCCGTTCATGCCATTCATGGCGGAACGGATGTATCGCAACCTCAGCGGCTTCAACGGCGATCCGCCGTCGGCACCCGGCGTGCCGGACTCCGTGCACCTCACGGACTATCCCAAGGTGGCCGGTGCGTGGCGCGACGCGGACGTCATCGTCGAGATGAGTCGGCTGCGCAGGCTCGTCGAGGATGGTCTCGCCGCGCGGACCACGGCGGGCGTCCGCGTCCGCCAGCCCCTGGGCGCCGCAACCCTCGCGAGCGCGCCCCTCGATCCGGAGCTGGAAACTATCTTCATGGAGGAGCTCAACGTCAAAAGCGTGCGGTACGTTGACCCTGCCGGCGGTCACGCGTCGGTGGTGCTCGACACCACGATCACCGATGAGCTTCGCCTCGAATGGCTGGCGCGCGAGGTGAGCCGCAAGGTCAACGAGCTGCGCAAGCAGGCCGGGCTTCGCGTCGAGGATCGCATCACCCTGCTCGTGGACGCGGAGGGCGATGTGCGCAGGGCCGTCGACGCCCACCACGAGTGGTTGCAGGGCGAAACTCTCGCGATCGCCATCGAGGACCGGCGTGACACGGCACTCACGGAGTGGGAGGGCGAACTGGGAGGCGCACGGTGCTGGCTCGGAGTGCTGCGCTAACGGCCCGCCGGCGCATCCCGCGCGGGCGGATTTACGCGGTGATGCTCGGCACTGCTGCCGCGGTCGCCATCGTCGACCACATCACGAAGTGGCTCGTGGCATCGCACCTGGCCATCGGGCAGCAGATCTGGCCGGGTGCCATCGTCTCGATCGATCACGTCGAGAACAGCGGCGCCGCGTTCAGCGTGCTGCCCCAATTGCACTGGCTGTACCTCGCGGTCGCGCTGATCGTGAGCCTGTACATCGTTTTCTCCGGCTACCGCTACGGGACCACGTGGTATCGCCAGGTCCTGCTCGGCATGATCCTCGGCGGCGCGCTGTCGAACGGCGTCGACCGGCTGGTGCAGGGATCGGTCGTCGACTTCATCGATTTCCATTTCTGGCCGGTGTTCAACGTCGCCGACAGCTGCATCGTGATCGCCATCGTGCTCCTGCTCGTGTTCAGCTTCGTCCCGTCGTCGCACCAGCCGACGTCCTCCGCATCCTCGGCGCCGTCATGAGCGCCGCCCCGGCGCCGGTCGACACGCCGCGACTCGACATGTGGCTCGCCGGGTCGCGGCACATCACGCGTCACGCCGCACGGACGCTGATTGATGCGGGGCTTGTCAGCGTCGATGGGCGTCCGGGTAGACCCGGTCAGCGCGTGCGTGAGAGCGCCGACGTGGTGGTCGCGGCGCCCGCGGAAGAGGATGCGGCCGCGGCGCCATCGCCCCGCTCGACGGCGGGACCGGCTGCCGACCTGGTGATCGTCGATGAGGACGACTGGCTGGCGGTGGTCGACAAGCCGTCCGGCATGGTGGTGCACCCGGCCCCCGGGCACCCCACCGGCACCCTCGCCGACGCGCTCAAGGAGCGCGGAACCACCTGGTCGCTGCTCGGGGGCTCGGAACGCGCTGGGATCGTCCATCGCCTCGACCGCGACACGAGCGGCCTGCTCGTGGTCGCGAAGACGGAGGCTGCGCACCGGAGCCTGGCGAAGCAGCTCAGTGACCGTTCGCTCGGGCGCACCTACTGGGCGCTCGTCCACGGCGGTTTCCGGGAGGACGCCGGGACCATCGACGCGCCGATCGCCCGTCATCCTCGCGATCGGCGGCGCATGGCGATCGTCGAGGGAGGCCGGGCGGCCGTCACCGACTTTCGCGTGCTCGAGCGGCTCAGCGGGGCGACTGTCCTCGAGGTCTCGCTGCGCACCGGGCGCACCCACCAGATTCGCGTTCACCTCGCGTCGATCGGACATCCCATCGTCGGTGACACGGTGTACGGCCGACCCGACACCGCCCTCGGGCGTCCAGCCCTGCACGCCATGCGCCTCCGATTGCGCCATCCGGCCGATGGCAGCGAGCGCTCGTATGAGTCGGCGGTCCCGGAGGAGCTGGTCGCCGCGGCCGCGCGGCTCCGCCCGACGGTCGCATGAGCTCGCCCGGCAGGTTCATCGTGCTCACGGGGCCGAGCGGCGTCGGCAAGGACACCGTGCTCAGCGAATTGTTCAAACTCGACCCCGCGCTCGGCTACGCCGTCTCGTACACGACGCGTCCACCGCGCCCCGGGGAGATCGAGGGAGTCTCGTACTTCTTCGTGGACGAGCCGACCTTCCGGGCCATGATCGATCGCGGCGAGTTCTTCGAGTGGTCGACCGTGTACGGCGAGCTGAAGGGCCGCACCTTTGCCACGGTGAACCGGGCCATCGCCTCGGGCAGGGACACGGTGATCAAGATCGACGTGCAGGGCGCGGAAAAGGTGCGCCGGCGAGTCGGCGACTCCGGCCTGTACATCTACCTGCTGCCGCCGAGCATCGAGGCATTGGAGGAGCGCCTCCTCGATCGCGCCACCGAGGATCCCGCGAGCCTCCGAGCCCGGCGGGATCGCGCGGTCGCGGAGCTGGCGCTCAAGGACACGTACGATCATCGGGTTGTGAACGACGACGCCGAACGGGCTGCCCGAGAGATCGCGGCCATCATCGACGCCGCGCGGTCGCGGCCCGACCAGGCGCCGGAGTGACGCTCGCGCTCGACGGCCGCCGCGTCCTCGTCGGCGTCGGCGGCAGCGTCGCCGCGTACAAGGCGTGCCAGGTGGTGACCGACCTTCGCCGCGAGGGTGCCGAGGTGAAGGTTGCGATGACCGAGGCTGCAACCCATTTCGTGACCCCGACGCTGCTTCGCGCTCTGAGCGGACATCGGGTCGCATCCAGCATCTGGGCCGACGACCCGGCCGAGGTCGGGCACGGGATGAGTCACCTTGACCTCTCCTCCTGGTGCGAGGTCCAGGTGGTGGTCGCCGCGTCGGCGGACCTGATCGCGAGACTGGCCCTTGGTCTCGCCAACGAACCGGTCACGGCCACCGCGCTCGCGTGTCGCGCGCCGCTGCTGGTGGCGCCGGCCATGGAGTCGGCGATGTGGGAGCACCCGGCGACCCAGGGCCACGTGGCCACGCTGATGGCGCGTGGGGGTCGCATCATCGGCCCGGTGTACGGGCGCCTGGCGAGCGGCCACGAGAGCAGCGGCCGGATGGCCGAAGCGGATGTCATCGTGTCTGCCGTGAGGGAGACCCTTGTCGGCGGGGCCTGACCCCTCGATCGCCGGTCTCCGTTTTGTGGTCACCGCCGGCGGAACCCGCGAACCCATCGACCCGGTGCGTTTCATCGGCAATCGATCCAGCGGCAGGATGGGCAACGAGATCGCCGCGGCGGCACTCCGGCTCGGCGCGACGGTCACGCTGGTGACGGCCGCACCCGCGCCCGATGCGCAACCGGGCCTCGAGGTCGTCGCCGTGGAAACCGCGGCCGACATGCACATCGCGGTGCGTGACGCGCTCCCTGGGGCACGCGTCCTGGTGATGGCGGCAGCGGTGGCCGACTGGCGTCCGCGGGAGGTGGCATCGAACAAGCTCAAGAAGGGCGCCAGCACGCTGAGCCTCGAGCTGGTGCCGACCGTCGACATCCTCAGCTCGCTGCGTGACGATCTCGCTCGCCACGGCGTCTTCGTGGTTGGGTTTGCCGCCGAGACAGAGCGTGTGATCGAGCACGCGCATGCGAAGCTCGATCGCAAGCACCTCGACCTCGTGGTCGTCAACGACGTCTCGCAAGCGGGGATCGGCATGGGCGCCGCCGACAACGAGGTCACCATCCTCGGTCGTGACGGGTCGGAGCAGACCATCTCCCGCGCGCCGAAGGCGATCGTCGCCGATGCGATCGTGCGCAGCATCGCGGGCCGGGTGCGATGACCTTCGCGTCGGTTGTTCCGGAGACCCGTTCGCAGCTCCCTCGAGACGCATACACGTATTCCATCCCCGACGACCTCGCGGAGCTCGTGCTGCCGGGTGTGCGTGTCGAGATCCCGTTCGGCAAGCGCTCGATCCTCGGGTACGTGGTGGAGCGATCGGAGGAGAGCGAGTTCGCCGAAGTGCGCGCAATCGACCGGGTCATCGACGAACCGCGCCTCATCCTGGATCACCACCTCGTTCTGGCGCGACGGATCGCGGATCGTTACTGCGCCCCGCTCGGTGAGGTGCTTCGGGCCATGCTGCCGAAGGGCGTTCGCACTCGCCCATCGCGCCGGTCGGGGCCGCGCTCGATGTCGCGAGCCGTCGCTGAAGCCGGTGCCGCGGGGCCGCCGGAACCGCCGCCGCATCTCAACGACGCGCAGCGTGCGGCGGTGGCACCGCTCCTCGAAGCCATCGCGGCACGCACCCATCGGCGCGTCCTGCTCCACGGCGTGACCGGCAGCGGCAAGACCGAGGTGTATCTCGCCGGCATCGACGCGGCGCGTGCGGCCGGACGCGGCGCGATCGTGCTCGTCCCCGAGATCGCGCTGACGCCGCAGATGATTCGCCGTTTCACAGTGCGCTTCCCCGGCCAGATCGCTGTTGTCCATTCCGCGCTCACCGACGCCGAGCGGGCCGCCGAATGGCGGCGCATTCGCAGCGGCGAGCACCGCGTGGTGATCGGCTCGCGGAGCGCGGTGTTCGCCCCGGTGACCGACCTGGGAATCGTGGTGGTCGATGAGGAGGATGCGCCGGCGTACAAGCAGGATCGCGTTCCCCGCTATCACGCAGTCGATGTCGCGCTGATGCTCGGCGAGCTCTGTCACGCACCCGTGGTGATGGGGAGCGCGACGCCGCGGGTCGAAAGTTTCTTCCGTGGGCACACGGGCGAGCTCGAGCTCGCAACCCTTCCCGAGCGTGTGAGTGGCCGGCCGCTCCCGCCGATCGAGGTGGTGGACCTGCGTGACGAGCTCAAGGCAGGCAACACCAATGCGCTGTCGCCGATCCTCGATCGCGCGCTAGAGGAATGCCATGCCGACGGCGGCCAGTCGATCCTGTTCCTCAACCGGCGCGGCTCAGCGACGGTGGTGCTCTGCAGGACCTGTGGTGAAGCGCTGACCTGCAGCAACTGCAGCGTGTCCCTGGTGCATCACTCCGACCGCGCGAGCTGTGACTGTCACTACTGCGGGCTGTCGATCCCGGTCCCCAACGCCTGCCCCGCGTGCGGCTCGCGCACCATTCGCGCCCTCGGCATGGGAACCGAGCGGCTCGAGCGCGAGGTGCGCGAACGGTTTCCGGCGCTCCGCCTCATCCGGATGGATCGAGACACCACGCGGTCACGTGACGCGTATTTCGACATCTATGACCGTTTCCGCCGTCACGAAGCGGATTGTCTGATCGGGACACAGATGGTGGCGAAGGGATGGGATCTCGGCAACGTGCGCCTGGTCGGCATCGTCAATGCCGACACGTCGCTGCATTTCCCCGATTACCGGAGCGGCGAGCTCACCTTCTCGCTCCTGACCCAGGTGGCGGGACGCGCAGGCCGTGGTGATGAGCCGGCGCGCGTGGTGCTCCAGACCTACAGCCCCGGTCACTACGCGGTTCGCCACGCCACCACGCACGACTACCTCGGGTTCGCGCACGACGAGATCCGCGTGCGCAAGGCATTGCGATTTCCCCCATATGCGCGCCTCTGCGTCTGCACGTTCGTGCACAAGGACGACAGCGAGGCCGAGCAGGAAGCTCGCCGGGAGGCTCGGCGAGTGTCTGATACACTCGGAATTGGTGCCGGGCTCGATGTCCTCGGTCCGACGCCGGCATTCCTCCATCGCCTCCGCGGCGAGTATCGCTGGCAGATCACGGTGCGAGGCACAGACATCGAGAGGGCATTTCCTCACCTTCCCAGGGCTCGGGGCTGGAGCATCGACGTCGACCCCGGGGCGTGAACGGAGACAACAGCGTGGCAGTCCTTCCCATCGTCCTCGTCTCGGACCACAACGACGTGCTCACAACCAAGGCGATCCGCGTCCCGCGGGTTGACGATGAGATTCGCCGTTTGATGGACGACATGGTCGAGACCATGTTCGACGCCAACGGCGTCGGGCTTGCCGCGCCGCAGGTCGGCGTGTCGCTGCGCGTCATCGTGCTTCGTGTCGACAACCAGATCTACCAGCTTGCCAACCCGGAGATGGTGCGCACCGACGGCGACCAGACCGGCTACGAGGGCTGCCTGTCCGTGCCGGGCTGGGTCGGCGAGGTCACACGGCGCCAGCGCGTGGTCGCCAAGGGCCTCAACCGCCATGGCAAGGAGGTCCGCGTCAAGGGCGACGGCCTCCTGGCTCGGGCGGTACAGCACGAGCTGGATCACCTCGACGGCATCCTCTTCACCACGAGGGTTAACGAGGGGACCCTGCGCGAGGTCGAACCCGCAGAGGAGGCTGAGGAGCCCGGCGTCGTCAGCGCTGTGTGAGGCTCGTCTTCTGTGGCACCGCGGAGTTCGCGGTGCCGTCACTCAGGGTGTGCGCTGCGCGGCATGACGTCGCTGCCGTGGTCACTCGCGCGGACCGGACGGGGAGCCGAGGGAGGCCGGCGCCGCGCCCGGTTGCCGGCGCTGCTCGTGAACTCGGTCTCGACGTGCTCACCCCCGCGAAGATCGGTGCCCCCGAGGTGGTTCGCGACCTGCTCGGCTTTGCCATTGACGGCATTGTTGTCGCCGCGTACGGCCAGATCCTGCCCAGCGCTCTGATCGATCCGCCGCGGTGCGGCGCGGTCAACGTCCACGCGTCGCTGCTGCCTCGCTGGCGGGGCGCCTCGCCGATCGCGCACGCCATCCTCGCGGGCGACGCCGAGACCGGCGTGTCGATCATGCGCATGGAGGTGGGTCTCGACACAGGCCCGGTCTATGCGGTGGCGCGGATCCCCATCGCCGAGAAGGACACAACCCCGACGCTGACGGCGAGCCTTGCCGAGCTCGGCGCGACGGAGCTGGCAGCGGTGCTCAGTGCGCTGGAGCGGGGTGCGGCCGTCGCGACGCCGCAGTCTGAGACCGGCGTCACGTACGCGCCGCGACTGAGCCGCCAGGACGGGGCAGTCGACTGGGCGGCGCGAAGCGGCGTCGAGGTTGATCGGATGGTGCGCGCACTGCAGCCATGGCCGGGCGTGCGCGGGGCGATAGCGGGGAGTGACGTCCAGATCGATGCGGGTGGTCCCGCGGAGATCCCGGACGGGCTGCCGCCCGGCGTCGTGGTTGGTTCCGACGGCGAGTCGGTGGTCGTCGCGGCTCGCGAGGGCGGGTACCGCGTGGACCTGATCACCCCTCCCGGCAAACGAGCGATGACGCCGGCTGCGTGGCTGCGTGGCCTGCGGACTCCCGAGGTTCAGCGCTAATGCCACCGGCGAGGCGGCCCGGCGATCCCCAGCTGGCGGTCAACCGGCGTGCCCGGTACGAGTACAGCATCGTCGAGACCTTGGAGGCCGGCATCGAGCTGACCGGAACCGAGGTCAAGTCGCTGCGCACCGGCCGGATCCAGTTGCGCGACGGCTACGTGCGCATCGAGAACGGGCAGGCGTGGCTGATGCAGGTGAACATCGCGTCGTACCAGCAGGGCAATCGGAACAACCCCGAACCCGAGCGGCGCCGCCGGCTCCTCCTGCACAAGCGTGAGATCGAGTATCTCGACGGGAGGGTTCGAACCCAGGGCCTGACGATCATCCCGCTGAAGCTGTATCTGGTCCGCAACCGGGTGAAGGTCGAGATCGGCCTCGCACGGGGCAAGAAGCTGTGGGACAAGCGCCAGGACGTCGCCAAGCGTGACGCGGAGCGCGACATGGAGCGCGCGATCAGGCGGTGAGGGGGATCAGCCCGCTGCGGCGTGAGACGCAGCCCGCTGCGGCGTGAAACTCAGTCCGCGGCGGCGTGATACTCAGCCCGCGGCGGCGTGAAACTCAGCCTCGGGCGGCGGTGCCTGGGACGCGGCGCTGGGCCGGTTGGCCTTGATATCCGGCACAACCTCGGCGGCGAGCGCGTCGATGCGCTGGCGCAATTCCCGCAGCCCGGCACCGCGGGTTGCGCTGACAGCCAGGGCCGAGACCCCGGCGATATCGCCGAGGCGAAGGCGAGCGGCGCGGATTTCGGATGCGGTCAGGCGGTCGACCTTGCTCAGCGCCAGGATCATCGGCTGGTCGCACTCCATTGAGCGCAGCGTTTCGAGGACCGTGACCAACTGTTGCTCGGCATCAGGGTGGGACGCGTCGACCACCAGGCACAGCATGTGCGCCTGGCGCACCTCCTCGAGGGTGGCCGCGAAGGCCTCGACGAGCTCGGTCGGGAGCTTCTGGATGAACCCGACCGTGTCGGTGAGGATCACCAGCTTGCCGGACGGGAGCTCGAGGCGCCGGGAGGTTGGATCGAGAGTCGCGAACAGCAGGTCGTCGGCGAGCACCTGGCTGTGGGTGAGGACGTTGAGCAGCGTCGACTTGCCTGCGTTCGTGTACCCCACCAGGGCGCACGAGGCGAGCGGGACGTTGGTCCGCGCGGTGCGCCGCGTCCGGCGCTGCCGTTCGATGACCACGAGGCGTTCGCGCAGGCGCTTGAGCTGCTGGCGGATGAGGCGCCGGTCCACCTCGATCTGCTTCTCACCAGGACCGCCGCGAAGCCCGACGCCGCCGCGCTGGCGTTCGAGGTGGGACCAGCCGCCGGCCAGGCGGGGGAGCAGGTGCTCGAGCTGCGCCATCTCGACCTGCACGCGGCCCTCGGCGGTGATGGCTCTGCGGGCGAAGATGGCGAGGATCACCTCGGTGCGGTCCAGGACCGGGACGCCCCATTCCTCCTGCAGGTTGCGTTGCTGGCGCGGAGTGAGCTGGTCGTTGCAGAGCACCGCGGGGCTGTCGAGCTCAGCGAGATGCGAGGCAAACGCTGCGACGACGCCGGAGCGGAAGAAGGTTGCCGGGTGAGGCTCGCGCAGCGAGATGAGGCTGCGCTCGAGGACCTCGGTGCCGAGGGTGCGGGCAAGCTCCTCGAGCTCGTCGAGCTCGATGTCGCGCTGCTCGCGTTCGTCCCGGCTGGCGACGATGCCGATGACGATCACCCGCTTCAGCTTGGTGCCGACCGCCGGGTCTGCCCCGGAGGGTGCGTCGAAATGGGGCAACTAGCGCGTCACCGGCCGGCCACCACCTGGAACATCCCGATCAGCCTAGCAACGGCGGACGGCGTCTGCTCGACGATGGCGCGTGGGGCTTCACGCAACCGCAGCATCGGAAGCTGGAATCTTGAGGCGCATGACGACACTGGCGCCAAGCGTCAGCCCGGCTGCCACGAGGATTGCGAACGTGGTCGAGACCCCGAGGACCGGGCCGGCCAGGGCTGAACCGATCGGCACGCCGGAGAAGTTGAAGGCCATGGCCACAGCGAATGCTCGCCCGAACCAGGCCCGGGGGGTGCAGCGTTGTCGCAGCGAGAACGCACTCACGCTGGACGCTGCATCCGCTCCTCCGGCGATGGCGATCCCGAGGGCGATCAGCGGCAGTGATGGGACGAGGAGCGCGAGGACGGCGATCCCCATGATCACGCCGAAGACTGCCATCGATTCCCGCTCACGTCCCTCGGTCCGGATGCGCCCGGCCACCAGGGCCGCGGGGATTCCGGCCAATCCGGCGAGGGCGAGCATCAGACCGACCACGGCGGCATTGCCGTGCAGATGGAAGACGATGACCGGCAGCGCGACGATAACCATGCCCCAGCCCACGTTGAGCGTGGAGAACGACACGGCGATCCAGCGCAGCGTGCGATTGGTCACGACGTAGCGGAGGCCACGCCACGCCTCGTAGAGGATCCTGCCGGACACCTCGTCGCTGCGCGCCGGCTCCGGGACACCCTGCAGGGCCACCGCTCCCGCCAGGTACGCAACCGCCGCCCCCGCGAGCGCCGCCTCGCTGCTGATGGTTGCGATGAGGGCCCCCGCCAGCCCCGGGCCTGCGATGTTGGCCACGCCGTACAACACGCTGTCCGCTGCATTGCCGCGGTCCCACATGTCGCGCGGAATGATGCTTGGGAAGAATGAGCGCGCACCCGCGATGCTCAGCGTGCTGGTGAGCGAGCCCCCGACCAGCAGGGCGTACAGCCCCCAGACCGGAAGACGGCCTGCACCGGCGAGCAGGACGATCACCGTCAGGCACACCGCCGCGATGACGAAATCGAGTGTCATGAGCCGCTTGCGCCCATGTCGATCGAGCAGAGCTCCGGCGATCGGGCTGAGCAGCAACCCCGGAAAGATGAGCAGGAAGAGGCTCACGCCCGCGACGCTCGGCGAGTGATATCGCTGCAGCGCGAAGATGATGAGGCCGACGGTCCACATCTGAGCGGCCGTGCGGGTGAGCAGCGAGCTGATGAGCAGCTGCCGGAAGCCGGGCACACGCAAGAGCCGCCGGTACGTCGCGGGAGGCGCGGAGACGCCTTGCCCTGTCGTCATATCGACACAGGTGGTGTGTGGTGGGCTCTCGATTCCTGGGCGCGCAGCGACGCCACGACGGTCATAACGGATCCAAGCGTAGCGCCCACGCGCTGTTTCGCAGTTGCTGTCGAAGTAACAGCCATCGGGCTCACAGCATCGACCGTGACCTACACAGCGACGACGGGATCGGGCGCGCGCGCTCGCGACTGGTAGGTGTGTGAGGGTGGGATCGCGAGGATCCGGCCCTCGTCGGACTTGACCACCTGCCAGCCCCCCTCATGGACGTTCCAGTGATGGCGATAGCAGAGTTGGACCAGATTCTCGAGGTCGGTGTCCCCGCCGTGCCCCCAGTGGAGGATGTGGTGGGCGTTGGTCCACGACGAGGGACGCTCGCAGCCCGGCCAGACGCAGCCCTGGTCGCGCACCCGGAGCGCGGCCCGTCCCGCTCCCGAGGGCACTCGGAGCGCCCGGCCCACGTCGATCACCGCGGAATTGGGACCGAGCAGGACCCGGCGAATGCTCGCGTCACAGGCGAGCCGCTGCACCGTCGCCGCCGGCACCACCCCGGCGAACTCGAGGTCCCCACCGGGCGCACCGGAGAGTCCCATCACGGTCTCCACCGAGGCGGTGAGCTGGAGATGGGTGCGAGTGGTCGCGCCCTCGGTGGCGAAGCCGTGGTCGAGGGCATGCAGGGCGAGCTCGACGAGGCCGTCGGCGAGGCGGCGGGCACGGGGACGCTCATCGCCGGCACCGGAGCGGGCGCAGAGCGGCCCGAGCGCAACCCGCAGCGCGGCGCCGCCGACCGGGTCGAGCAGACCGTGAAGGGCGACCAAGCCGTCCTCGCACTTGGAGAGCTCGAGGCGTCGGCAGTCGACCGCATTGACGTGCTCGGCGAGCACGGTGGCGGCATCGGCCGCATGGCGAGCGTGGGTGCAGTCCTCGGCGAAGCGGCCGACCGAGTGCTCGAGGGCAAGCTCGAGCAGGGGACGCTCGTCAAAGCTCCGCCCGGCGCGTTCCACGGCACGCTCGGTCCCGGCCATCAAGGCGAGGTGGCCGAACCCGATCCGCCCCGCCTCGAGGGCGGCGACACTCGCCGGCAGTTGCGCCGCCGCCTCGCCGGTCGCCACCGAGCGCGCTGCCACGTTGCCGGACATCCGGCACCGATGCCGGATCCAGTCGATCGATGAGATCGAGCCCTGCCGGACGGCTTCATCGGTAGAAGCGAAGGTTGCAGCCTCATGGGCGAAGCGGAGCTCGAGGAGATCGATGCCGTGGCGAAACCGGATCAGACGCTCGCCGAGCTCGAAGGCAGTGATCTCGCTCCCCGGCGAGGCAGCGAACGCCTCGACGGCCTGCAGGAGCCGGTCGAACCCCGTCAGCTTGTCCTCGCCATCACACATCCCAGTATTATAGAACACATGTTCGCAGCAACGCACCCCGCGTACCAAGGGCCGTTTCGACCCGGACGACGCGGTATCATTCCCCAGCACGCTGATCTCGGATCGCTGCGTTCCCCCGGGGGCGTACTGGTTTCGACGGGGTCGTGGGTCGTGCGAATGCGAGCCGAGCCCCGGGCTCGTAAAACCGGGAAAAATATACGTGCGAATAACGCACCTCTCGCCCTCGCTGCGTAAGTAGCAGAGACGAAAAAAGCTCAGGCTTCGGCCTGACGTCGACCGTCCTCTCGGCTGTGGGGGACGGACCCGACGTTAATGCAAGCAGTCTTGCCGCCCGGTGGCGCCTCGGCGCCGGGCGGGACATTCACCGAGGCTGGCCGTCGCCGAGCCTGGTCCCAGGGCGCGACGACGGCGAGATTAAAACCGGGACTACGCTCGTAGATGTCGCATGGAACGCGGCTTCGGACCCGGGTTCGATCCCCGGCGCCTCCACCACACCGCGAAGACCGAAGTCGGGCTTGCCCCGCAGGCAAGCCAGCCCCGGCCCCGAGCGTCAGTGGACGCCTCCGACTCTGAGCATAATCGCCTCGAGGTTTCGCCCCCCGGGGGCAGAAATGGAGGTAGCGGCATGTACGGAACCATCATGCGAGCCAAGGTCAAGCCAGGCCGTCGCGCGGAGTACGAGAAGCTTCTGCGTGAGATGGTGCCCAGCGCCGAGGCGTACGGCCAGGGCATGCATTCATACGAGGTCGCCTGGGAAGACAAGGATCCGGACCGGATCGTCATGATCGTCCACTTCAAGGATCGCGAGAGCTACATGGCGAACGCCAGCCGGGCCGGCACCGACGAGGACTACCGCCGGCAACGCGAGTACCTCGACGGTGATCCTGAATGGATCGACGTGAGCTATGCGGAGTACGTCGGCGAGCCGCTCAGCAGCTAGCACAAGCGGCTGGTCGGGACGGCCTCGACCGGAAGGAATCGGAAAGGGTTGAGGGTCACAAGCAATGGATGAAGCAACCGCATTTCGCCGGGCAAGCGACGGGTTCGTTCGGCTTGCAGAACACGTCACGGCGTCAGGTTGGTCGGCCACCACACCGTGCGCCGAGTGGAACGTCCGCGCCCTGGTCAACCATGTGGCGGGGGAGTACCTCTGGGTGCCGGAACTGATGGCCGGGAAAACAGTCGCGCAGGTTGGAGACCGCTTCGACGGCGATCAACTCGGTGATCAGCCGCTCGCGGCCCTGGAGACGGCGGCGCGCACCGCGCAGGCGGCTGCGGCGTCGCCCGGCGCGATGAAGCAGAACGTCCATCTCTCGTTCGGCGACGTCTCAGGCGCCGAGTACGTGAAGCAGATGGCGGTGGACAGCGTGATTCACGCATGGGACCTCGCTCGTGCGATCGGCGCGGACGAGACCCTGGATCCGGAGCTGGTCGACTTCAGCTACGAGGAGTTGCGCCAGACTGCCGAGGATTGGAGATCGGGCGGCGCGTTCGGTCCCGCCAAAGAACCCGGAGACGAATCCAAGCAATCGAGACTGCTGGCACTCACGGGGAGATAGGCGACCCGCATCGACTTCGACGCTCACACGCGGGTGTCGACCCGCCGCTGCGGGACCGATGCCACCGGTTCGGGTTCGGCTTCGGCAACGTGACACGCGGCGTCGTGCGCCGGGCCCATCGGTCTGAGCGCGGGTGTGACGGTTGCGCACGTGTCGATGGCGTACGCGCATCGCTGCCGGAAGCGGCAACCTTCACCAGGGTCGATCACCTGCGGCGGCTCACCCGTGTCAGCCGATACCGGCACCGCCTTCTCGCGAGGGTCGGGCACCGCCGAGAGCAGGAGCTGTGTGTACGGATGTTTCGGTCGGGACAGCACCACGTCGGTCGGCCCCTGCTCGACGGCGTGGCCGGCGTACATGACGACGATCCGGTCTGCGACATAGCGTGCGCTCGCGATGTCGTGCGTGATGTAGAGGATGGACGCTCCCTCCTCGGCTCGGAGGCCGGCCATCATGTTCAGGATCCCGGCGCGGATCGACACGTCAAGCATCGACACCGGTTCATCCGCGAGGATCAGCTTGGGCTGCACCGCGAGCGCCTGAGCGAACCCCACGCGCTGCCGCTGGCCGCCGCTCATCTCGTAGGGAAACTTGCGGAGCATGTCCCCGGCCGGGTTGAGACCGACGATGTCAAAAACTCGCTCGGCCTCCTCGCGGCGCCCGGCGCGGTCGAGCTCCGGGCGGTGGAGCTTGAGATTGCGCATGACCCCGTGGGCGACGCGGAACACCGGGTTCATGGCGCTGTACGGATCCTGGAAGACCATCGGCACCTCGCCGCGATACCAGAGCAGGTCCTTGCGTGATCGCAGCTTGTGGACCGAGCGCCCCCGGTAGCGGATCTCGCCGCGCGTCGGTGGGTAGATCATCGCAAGCAGACGTGCGACGGTCGTCTTGCCGCTGCCGCTTTCACCGACCAATGCCACGATCTCTCGTTCGTGGATGGTCAGATCGAGGTCGTCGACGGCGTGGAGCATCCGCCGTGAGAGCAACCCACCGAGGCGGAAGTGCCTGCTCAGGCCTCGGGTCTGCAGCAGTGCTGCTGCGCCGCCGGTTTCGGTCACGCCGCTGGTCGGTCGGCTCATATCGCTCAGACGGCATCCCGAAGCTGTTCGGCATAGAGCAGGCAGCGCACCTGAGTGTCGCCGACGACGTAGAGGTCAGGCTCGGAGGTTGTGCATTGCGCCATCGCCGCACTGCAGCGAGGGTGGAAGCGGCAACCGGATGGCGGCCGGCCGAGGTCGGGAGGGCTGCCGGGAATGCCGGTCAGCGCGCGGCGCGGACCGTGCACCGAAGGAAAGGCGTCCAGCAACCCCTTGCTGTAGGGGTGCAGCGGCCGGGCGAATATCGAATCGGTGGCGCCGATCTCCGCCACCTGTCCGGCGTACATGACCATCACCCGATCCGAGTAGTGCGCGACCACCGACATGTCGTGGGTGACGAAGATGACCGCAAAGCCGAACTGCTGCTGCAGCTCCTTGATCTGGGTCATCAGCGAGCGCTGCGCGACCACGTCGAGCGCCGACGTCGGCTCGTCCATGATCACCAGTTGCGGTGTGAAGAGCAGAGCCATGGCGATCATCGCTCGCTGGCGCATCCCACCACTCAGCTGGTGCGGATAGCTGCTGAGGTGTGCGGCGTCAATTCCCACGAGGTGCAGCACTTCCTCTGAACGGGTGCGGATTGCGGCTGCGGACAGGCGCTCGTGCGCACGCATGGTGTCCTTGAACTGCGCGGCGATGCTCTTCATTGGGTTGAGCGCGTTCATGGCGCTCTGCATCACCACGGAGTAGTCGCGCCAGCGCACGTGACGGAGTTCACCGTCGGTGAGCTGGACCAGATCCTGACCGTTGAACACCACGCGCCCTGAGGTAATCTCGGCAGGCGGTGTCAGCAGCTGTGCGATGGCGAACAGCAGGGTCGACTTGCCACAGCCGGACTCGCCGACGATCCCCAGGAATTCTCCGGGGTGGACGGTCAGGCTGACCCGATCAACCGCACCGATCTTCGCGTCGTCGGTCAGGTACGAGACGGACAGGGTGTCGACGTCAAGCAGTGGTTCTGGCACGTCGCTTTCTCACCGGCCGGAGGGCGGGATTGCCGATCTCATCAAACGCGTAGTTGACGAGGGCGAACCCCGCGCCCATCACCGCAACGGCGGCTCCCGGCGCCAGCGCCCACCAGGCGTTCCCTGCCTCGAGAGCGCCGCCCTGCTGCGCGTAGTACAGCATCGTCCCCCAGGTCAGTTCCGTGCTGTTGCCCAGCCCGAGAAACTGCAGGCCGGCGGCGAACCCGACCACGAACACGGACAGGCCGAGGAATGACGCGACGATGAGCGACGTCATGGTCGGGATGATCTCGACAAGAATGATGTACGAGGTTCGCTCGCCACGCACCCTGGCGGCGGCCAGGAAATCACGGGCGCGCAGCGACAGGCCCTGCGAGCGCAACTGCCTCGCCTGGAACGCCCAGCTGGTGAGGGTCAGCACCACGATCAGCGTGACCGTCCCCGGAGGAAGGTAGGACGCCAGCACGATGAGAAGCGGCAGCGTGGGGAGGATGAGAAAGATGTCGGTGAGCAGCGAGAGCGAACGATCGGTGAGACCCCCCACGTACGCGGCGGTGACACCGATGACCATCGAGATAATCGTCGCGATCGCGCTCACCACGACCGTGACGATGAGCGTGAGGCGTGTCCCCCAGATGACCTGTGAAAACACGTCCTGACCGAGCTGTGTCGTGCCGAGGAGGTGCTGCCACGAGGGACCGAGATCCTGGCCGTAGATGGCCGCTTGCGGATCATCTCGCGCGATGACGCCGGGGAACGCGGAGATCAACACGATGAGCAGGAGGATCACGCTGCCCGCCGTGGCCTTGCGATTGTGCAGGACCGCCCGCATGAAACGCGCCGTCGAGCCCTGCTCTCGGGTCGCGATGATCGGTTCGACGGGCGCAGCTTCGGAGGCGATTGCGGCTGTGCTCACGCAGCGGTCTCCCTACGCATCGCGCGTGCGCGGGTCGAGCCCGGCCGTGAGGAAGTCCGCGAGCAGGACGCAGACCAGCACCGCCAGGGTGTAGACGAGGAAGAGTGCCTGCATCAGCGGGAGATCGTGGTCGGTCGTACTCGTGTAGAAGAGATACCCGAGACCCGGATAGGAGAACGTGTACTCGACGAGGATCGAGCCCCCGAGCACGTAGCCCAACTGCATGGCGAATCCCGTCAGGTTGGGCAGGATCGCGTTGCGCGCGGCGTAGTCGGTCATGATCCGCCAACTCGGCAGTCCCTTGGCGCGGCCCATCTTCACGTAGTCCTCTGCAAGCGTCGTGATCATGTTGTTGCGCATCGAGTAGATCCAGAGGCCGGCGGTCACGATCACCAGGCTGAGGCCCGGGAGGATGGCGTGCGTCAGCACGTCACCGATGAAGGAGAGCGACAGTGAGGGTGTTGCGCCGATGCTGTAGTTGGAGCTGAGGGGGAGCCAGTTGAGCGTCACCGCGAAGACGTACAGCAGGAGCAGGCCGACGAAGAAGACCGGGAACGTGGCGACGATGAACAGCATCGGGGGAAGGATGCCGTCGAGCTTGCCGCCGCGCCGCCAGGCGCTCACCACGCCGACCAGCGTTCCGATCGCGAAGGCGATGATCGTGGTGACGCCGACAAGCGCGAGCGTCCAGGGAAGCTTGCCCGCGATCTCGGTCAGCACAGGAACCCTCTGCGCGGTGAGGCCGAACTGACCGGTGAAGCAGTTCGCGATGTACTGCAGATACGTGACGACCAGGTTCTCGTGGACGTTGACGCCGAACTCGATCTGCAGCGCGTGCAACGCCGCCGGGTTTACGCCGTGGAACGTGGCAAGCACCGAGGTTGCCTCATTCCCCGGCATCACGCGCGGGATTATGAAGTTGACGGTGAGTGCCGCCCAGAGTGTGATGAGAAACAGGCCGACGCGGCGGGTGACGTACCTCACCGCCGCGTCGGCCGCGCCCTGACCCTGAGCATCGGGACTACGCTAGCTCACCGGATAGAGTTGCGTGAGGACGACTCCGTTGTCGGGCGTCGCCCACACCGGGGGCTGCGCGTAGGGATTGGACTGCGTGGGCCATCCCCCGAAGCTGGTGGTGTCGTACTGGTACCAGTCGACGCCCTCGGTGACCGGGATGACCGGAAGATCCTGGGCCATGACTGTCGAGATCTGATGAATGATCTGCAGCTGCTGGGACGGGGAAGCCCCCGAATACTGGTTGAAGAGAGCGTCGGTCGAGCTCGACTTGTACCGTTCGTAGTTGGTCGAGCCGATGCTGCCGCTGAAGAGCATCGGGCGAAGCTCGTAGTAGGGACCGGGACCGGCAACCGGCATCTCCCCGTATGCGAGCTGGAAGTTTCCGTGCTGGGTGTCATTGGTGTACGGCGTGCTCGTCTCGTCCTGGACGGTCACGTCGATCCCCACCGCCTTGAGTTCCTGGGTGATCACCTGCAGTGAAGCGTCCCAGTCCGTGTAGCCGCTGATGGACTTGATGGTGAAGGAGAGCTGCTGCCCCTGCGCGTTGGCGTAGATGCCGTTCGACCCCTTGGTGAATCCGGCGGCCTGCAGGGTCTGTTGCGCCTTGGTGGGGTCGTAGGTGAGCGTGTCGAGCGACTTCTCATACCAGGCCTGGTAGGTGGGCAGGACGATGCCGGTCTGGTTCGCCGCGGGCTCGTATCCGCTCTCGCCGCGCTGCGACACCTGCGAGCGATCGATGGCCATCGCAATCGCCTGGCGTACCGCGAGGTTGCCGAGCAAGGGGTTGGTGAGATTGGGGAAGAGCGATACGTTGAGCGTCGGGGGGAACCAGTAGTGGCGCGTCGAGGGGTTCTTGCTGATGTAGTAGGACTGGATGTTGGGGATGTACTGCGCTCCCCACTGCGCCTGGCCCTGGGCGAGGTACAGGTTCGCGGACGTGTTGCTGAGGAATGCGGGGTAATCGACCTCCGCCACCTGGGGAACCGGATGTCCGGGCTTGCTCTGCCAGTAGGTGGTGTTGCGCAGGTACTTGATGTTGTCCTGGGAGCAATTCGACATCAGATATGGGCCCGTCCCGACCGGGTTGGCGTCGGCATTCGAGTCGAGCTTGCTCTGATCCAGCGCGCCCCAGATGTGCTGCGGAATGATCGGCGTCTGATCGGCGACGTAATAGAAGTACGACTGTGCGGGGGCGTTGAAGGTGAACACGACCTGATCGTTGCCCTGCGGCGCCACGCTGGTCAGCGGACCGCTATCCGACGCCCAGAGGGCGTTGAGGTCGAGCGCAGCATCGCCTTTCAGCGCATTGAAGGTGTAGACCACGTCGTTGGCGCTGAACGGGGAGCCGTCGCTCCACTTCACGCCACTTCTGATGGTCATCGTCAACGTGGTGAAACCGTTGCTCCACGACGATCCCGTTGCCAGCCACGGCATCACCTTGGGCGTGCCATCGGCGTTGGTCTGGAGAATGTTGATGAACTCCAGCGGCTCGTAGACGAATCCGACCGACGTGATGTTCACGGACGGATTGAACGGGTTGAACTGACAGGTCCAGGTGCTGCCGCTCTCATTGTCGATGAGGAGCTTGCCGCCCACCTTGCCGCTGTTGCTCGTCCCACCCCCGCCGCCACCTGTCGTCGCCGAGCCACAGGCCGCGGCCAGTACCCCCGCCACGACAACGACGCTGATCGGCCTGAACCGTCGCATCGAGCGACCGGCTGGGTTCCTGTTCGATCGCCACGTCCATACCATCCGGGTTCCTCCGAAGCCTCGCTGTCCCGCAAGATTGGGTGAGAAATGATCCGCGGCCGGTAATTTATAGGAAAGCTACCTTAACATCAGCGCCTCGGTCAACCGTTGTGTCGACGCCGCCGGCACGGGTGCGGGCCGATCTCCGGAGTTCCAACTGGCGCGGAAGCTTGACATCGCCAGAGCTGATAGGAAGAATTCCTAACCATAACGGCGCGATCCGAGCGCCCCCAACCTTGCTCACCCTCGTCGGGAGACAGAGTCGATGCCGGCACCGGAAGCTGCGAAGCCAGGTCTGCTTCGCGCGATCAACCTCCGCACCACCTTCGAGCTCGTGCGTGCGGGCGGACCGCTCGCCGCGCCCCACGTGGTCCGGAGCACCGGACTGTCCAAGCCGACCGTCTCCGAGGTGCTCGGGCAGCTCGTGGATCTCGGGCTCCTGCACCGGGTCGGACGGACCAGCGGTCTGCCGGGTCCGAGCGCCCAGCTCTACGACGTCAACCCGCGTGGCGGATGGGTCCTGAGCCTGGACGTGGGCCGCGAGTGGGTCCGCGCAGCGCTTGTCGACCTCACGGGTGCCGTGGTCGGCCGCTGCGCCGCTCGGACACCGCGGAGCACCGCGAAAGCGGTCATCTCGCAGTTGCGCCGGGCCGCGGAGACACTGACCGCTGAGGCCGGGATCACGCTGAAGGACATCAACCAGGTGGTGGTCGGCACTCCGGGCGTTCTGCGTCAGGGCGCCGATCATCTGTCCCTCGCGCCGCAGCTCGCGGGATGGGAGAGCCCCAAGGTGATCCCCGCGATCCGGGAAGCGCTGGTCGCCCCGGTGGTGTTCGAGAACGACGTCAACATGGCCGCGGTTGGGGAGCACGTCCATGGGGTCGCTCAGGACAGCGACGACTTCGTCCTGCTCTCCGTCGGCACCGGGGTCGCGACCGGCGTCTTCGTCGACGGCGCGCTGCGTCGAGGTGCTGCCGGCCTCGCCGGCGAGATCGCGTTTCTCCGCCTCGACCTCGATGCCGAGATCGGCGCCGGCCATCGCGCGACGTGGGGAACCGGCGCCTACGAGGCGCTCGTCGGGTCGGCTGCCATCGTGGCGCTGGCGCGAGAGAACGGTGTGCGCTCCGCCGCCTCGGTCGCGTCGATCTTCGACGCCGCCCGCCACGGTGACCCGAACGCGGATCGGGTCGTGCGCATCGAGGCGCGCCGCCTCGCCCACGCGATTGCCGCGGTCGCTGCCGTGCTCGATCCCGAGCTGGTCGTCCTCGGAGGTGGTATCGGCACCGGGGGCGGCGACCTGCTGCTGCGGCCGATCGGCGAGGCGCTGGCATCGATCTCACCGTTCTCACCCCGGCTCGAGGTGTCGACACTCGGTGTCGACGCCGTGATCGCGGGCTGCAGCACCACCGGTCTGCGCCTCGCCTTTGACCGCATCTTCGGCTCCGACACACCGATCGCCCGAACCGCGATCGACCTGATGAGGGTTCGCGAACAGCGCCGCGGCGAGGAAGCCCCCGCCGACAAGAGCGCATGAAGGTAGCCGTTGTCGGTGGCGGGAGTACCTACAGCCCCGAGCTGGTGCAGGGATTGGGCCGCGTCGGCGAGAGCCTCGAACTCGATGAGGTGGTCCTGCAGGACACCGACGAGCAGCGCCTCGAAATCGTCGGCGGCGCGGCGCAGCGCATCGCCCGTGCGCACGGGTACCGCGGCAGACTCACCCTAACGAGTGATCTCAACTCGGCGGTCGACGGCGCGTCGGCGGTGCTTCTGCAGATCCGGGTCGGGGGCCAGGCGGCCCGCCATACCGACGAGACCATCCCACTCCGATGCGGCTGCGTCGGTCAGGAGACGACCGGCGCGGGCGGATTCGCCAAGGCACTCCGCACCGTGCCCGTCGTTCTCGACATCGCCGACAAGGTCCGCAGCCTCGCAGCGGATGACGCCTGGATCATCGACTTCACCAACCCAGTGGGTATCGTGACCCGAGCCCTTCTCGATGATGGCCACCGTGCGGTCGGTCTCTGCAACGTCGCGATCGGGTTTCAGCGTCTGTTCGCCGGCTGGCTGGACGTCACGCCCGAGTCCGTGCACCTCGGACATGCGGGGCTGAACCACCTCACCTGGATCCGCTCGGTCGAGGTCGACGGCGAGGACGTGCTGCCCGTGTTGCTGCGCAAGCACGGTGACGAGATCGCGGCCCACGTGGAACTGCCACGGCGGATCATCGACGACCTTGGCGCGGTGCCGTCGTATTACCTGCGGTACTACTACCAGCACGACCTTGTCGTGCAGGAGCTTCTCGAGTCGCGGAGCCGCGCCGAAGAGGTCATGGATGTCGAGCGGGAGCTGCTGCGGCTCTATCGCGACCCGCAATTGCACGACAAACCCGACCTCCTCATGCAGCGAGGCGGCGCCTACTACAGCGAGGCGGCGATCAACCTGCTGGGTTCGCTGTTCGGCGGTGACCCCGATGTTCAGGTCGTGGATGTCCGCAACAACGGGACCATCCCCGAGCTTTCCGACGAGGCGGTGATCGAGGTGCCGGCGCGGGTGGACATCACGGGCGCGCAACCGTTGCCGGTTCCGGCCCTTCCGCCACACCAGGCGGGTCTGATTGCGCACACCGCCGCATACGAAGCGCTCGCCGCGGGTGCGGCCGTCACCGGCGACCGCGAGCTCGCATTTCGCGCGCTCCTGACTCATCCGCTCATCGGCCAGAGCGGGTTGGCGGAACGGTTGCTGGACGACCTGCTGACCGCGAACCGCAAGTACCTCCCTGCGTTCGCATGACACCAAACGACCTGGTCATCGCCGTGGACGGGGGCAACTCCAAGACCGACGTCCTGCTCCTTCGCTCCGACGGCACCGTGTTGTCGTCCGTCCGCGGCGCCGGGTCGTCGCCGCATCAGCTCGGCCTTGGGCCGGCCGTGCACGTCGTCGACGACCTGGTCGATCGCGCCTGGATCGAAGCCGGTCTCCCGTCGCGCAACGGCGATCGCGCGGCCGTCGCGGCCGTGTTCATGGCCGGAGCGGATCTGCCCGCCGAGGAGGTCGCACTTGCAGACGCGGTGATCGCGAGGGGATGGGCGGAGCAGAACCACGTCGCCAACGACGTGTTCGCCGTGCTCTGGGCAGCGACGAGCACGGGATACGGAGTCGCAGTGACGGTCGGGGCCGGCGTGAACTGTGTCGGAACCGCCCCGTCCGGACGGCGAGCCTGGTTCCCGGCGCTCGGTGACATCACCGGTGACTGGGGCGGTGGGTCCGACATCGGCATGGCTGCGCTGGGCGCCGGGGTCCGCGGGGAAGACGGACGCGGCGCGCCGACCACCCTCGCTCGCGAGGTCGCCGGGTATTTCGGCTACACCACAGCATTGGAGGTCGCGGTCGCGATCCACCAGGGCACGCTGAGCGCGGCGCGGCTGGTTGAATTGCCGCCGCTGGTCGTCACCGCGGCGGAGTCCGGCGATGGTGAGGCACTTGCGATCATGCGTCGCCAGGGTTCGGAGGTGACCCGCCTGGCAATCGCCGCACTGCATCAACTCGAGATGCAGGATGCCCTCGTTCAGGTGGTGCTGGGCGGTTCGATCCTTGCTTCCAGCAGCTCGATCCTCCTGGATTTCATCTCTGCGGGGATTCGTGTCGAGGCACCCCGGGCGCAGACAAGCGTGTGCACCACAAGACCCGTCGTGGGTGCGGCGCTCGCCGGGCTCTCGCTGGCCGGGGCCGACGGCGCCGCACGGTCGCGCCTCCGTGCCTGGATCGACGAGTTGTCGCAATGAATGGCGAGAACATGGCCTCGGAAATGGCCGAGCAGCCGGTCGTGCTCGAGCGCATGGTGCAGCGCCGTGCCGCCATCATCGCGTCGGTCCGGCCGCTGCTTCCCGAGCACCTCTGCGGCACCGTGCTGCTCGCCCGCGGATCGTCCGACACCGCTGCGCTCTACGGCCGGTACCTCTTCGAGATGGCGAGTGGCAGGCCGGTCGCGCTTGCCTCGCCGAGCCTGCACACCCTCTATCGAGCCGACGCCGATCATCGCGGCTATCTCGCTGTCGGCATCAGCCAGTCGGGGCGGACGCCGGAGGTCGTCAGCGTGCTGGAGCGGATGCGCGCCACCGGCGCACGCACCGTGGCAATCGTCAACGCGCCGGCGAGCCCGCTTGGCGATGCCGCCGAGGTGGTGATCGATCTCTCCGCCGGTGGAGAGCTGGCGATCCCGGCGACCAAGACCTTCACCGCGACGCTGATGGCACTCGCGCTGGTGGCCACCGCGCTGGGCCGGGTCCCCTGGACCGATGCGGACCTCCTCGCGTTGCCGGAGCACGTGAGCCAGGTGCTCGACGATCGCTATCGCGCCGGAACCATCGCCCGCCTGCTCGACGGCGCCGACCGCGTGCTCACCGTGGCGCGGGGGCCGATGCTGGCGGCGGCCAGTGAGACCGCCCTGAAAATCCGCGAGACGTCAGCGATCTTTGCCGAGGCGTTCTCGGCCGCCGACCTCCGCCACGGGCCGATTGCCGCGGTGACCCCGGATGTCCCGGTGCTCGCATTCTCGGCGCCGGGACCTGCCGCTCGCGATGTCGCCCAGTTGTGTGCGCTGCTTCGCAGGCGTGGCGCGACCGTGAGTACGATCAGCCCCGAGCCCGGATCCGACCTCCCACTGCCAGGTGCGGTTCCCGAGGCGCTGCAACCCGTGATGGCAGCGGTGCGTGGTCAGCAGATCGCACTCTCCGCAGCACTCGGTCGCAACCTCGACCCCGACGTTCCCATCGGCCTGACCAAGGTGACGCTGACGCGCTGACGCCCGTCCTAGAGCCCGGCGAACAGGCTGCGCTCAGGTTGCGGTTCGCTGAGCGCACCTCGCGCGAGGATGAACCGCTCCGTGCCAAGCGTCGCTTCGAAGATCTGGGCGGCGATCGTCGAGAAGGGGCTGTCCGGCTCGAACTGACTCACGTGAGCGTTGAACGCCGCGCGCTTCTGCTCGAGAAACGCCGAAACGTCGACGGCGGTGGTGATCTGGTCGTCGGGAATCCCGACGATCTGCCCGACCTCTACAGGGAGTTCCAGGCCAGCCTCACGGGCCCGGCGCTCGATGGTCTCGACGGCGCTTCGAGGCACCGCATGCAGGTAGAGCTTCGCAGGCGACCAGCCCTCGGCCTGGAGCAGGTCCAGCGCGGCCACGGTCGCCTGGTGCGCCTTGACGTGGTCGAGGTGCCAGTACGTGCCATCGGGCGTATAGGTCACCACGACCTCCGGACGCTCTTCGCGGATCACGGTCGCGACGCGTTCCGCAGCCTCATCCAAGGGCGCAGCGTGGAACGATCGCGGATCGTTGTTGCTCGGCGCGCCTGCCATCCCGGAGTCGCGGTACCCGAGGAACTCCTGCCGGTCCACACCCAGGATTGCGCACGAGCGCCGCAGTTCCTCTGTGCGCACCTCGCCGAGTACTGGGCGTACCGCTGCGGCATCCATGTTGTGGATATCTCCTTCCTCGCCACGGGTTGCGGTCAGCAGGACGACGCGAATTCCTTCGTTGTGGGCGCGCAGCACGACACCGCCCGTCGCGATGCATTCATCGTCGGGATGCGCGTGGACGAGAAGCAGAGTCGCCATGCAGATCCGCTTACGCGAGATCCGAGACTACCCGATTCCTTCCCTGGTGCTTGGCGGCATACAGGTTGCGGTCCGCCTGCCCGAAGAGCGCCGCCTGGCTGGTGCGTCCCCTCTGGAGCATGGTGAAACCGATGCTCGCGGTGACGACCTCGCCGGCCATCGCCTCGTCCCAATGTACTGACTCGATTGCCCGGCGGACATCCTCACAGCGCTGGAACGCGTCGGCGAGGTTGAGGCCTGGAAAAACGAGCAGGAACTCCTCTCCGCCCATGCGTGCGGCCCACCCGGATTCGGCGGTGGCCGCGGCCAGGATGCCCGAGATGCGCACGAGCACCTTGTCGCCGACAGCGTGGGAGAAGCGGTCGTTCACCTCTTTGAAATGGTCCAGGTCCACCAACCCGATGGCCAGCGGTGCCCCGTCCTCCCGGGAGCGCGCCAGCAGGAGCGGCAACTCGGTGTCGACGTGTCGCCGGTTGCGCAAACCGGTGAGCGCATCCCGCAATGAGAGCTGGCGGAAACGTTCTCCCTCCCGACGCGCCTCGGTGGTCTCGAACACCGCCTGGAGAGTTCGCGCGTTCGCCTCGCGCTGCGCCGCGCGCAACGCGCCGTCCTCCTCGTGAACTTCGATGTATTGCTCATAGGCGCGCTGGAAGAGTCCCTGGGCGGCGAAGAGACGCGCGCGCTCTTCGAGCGCCTCGACTCGGATGGCGATCATGCCGCGCGTGGTGCACAGCTCGATGCAGCGATCGACGGTCGCAGCCGCGTCGGCCATGTGGCCCTGGAGACGCTGCGCTCCAGCAGCTGTGTTGAGCGCCTCGCCCAGACCCTCGATCGGTCGTGAGCTCAGATGCTTGTCGTCGAGGATGGGGCGGAGGGTGGCCTCGGCCTCGGCGTACAGACCGAGGTTCAGCTGGGCGTTCGCGATGGTGTCGAGGCAGGCTGCGTCGAGCGTGACGCCGTGCTGCTGGGCGAACGCCTGCATACGCTTGGCGATCTCCATCGACTGGTGCGTATCGCCGGCATCGTCCTCCAGCCAGGCGAGGTTGTTGAGGATCTTGACTCGGAGCGGAATGTCGTCGAGGCCGTCGGCGAGCTGAAGCGCGGCGCGGTAGCGCTCGCGCGCCGCGTCCCACGCGCCGGTGCGCACGAGCACCTGGCCAAGCCCGAAGAGATGGTCCGCGCGCATGCGCTCCGACATGGTGTCGTCGAGCAGCTCAACCGCGGGCACCGCGTGCTCCCATGCGCTCGGCACATCGCCGATGAAGTCGAAGAACACCGAGAGCAGCCGGTGGCTGCGCGCCATGAGGTGGCGGTGGCCGTGCTCCGTGGCCCACTCGTTGATTTCCCGGATGAGCTGGCCGCTCGCCGTGTGCTTGCCCTTGCGGCAGAGCACGTCGGCCTGGATCAGCTGTGCGCGCCTCAGCGCGCCCTCATCACCCAATGCACGGGCGCGTCGCTCCAGCACCGCTGCGGGCGCATACGCAGCATCGGGGTCCGAGAAGGGCACCATCTCGAGGAAGTCAAGCTCAGCAGCCAGGCGCTCCTGGCGTCGCCTGACGGCGGGCGACGGGGATGCTGCGTCAAGGGGTTGCGCAGCATCGGCATCGGTCGCTCCAGCGATGACTCGCAGACGCGGTGCTGCAGCGCCGCCCGGATGTGGGGCCATGGCAGGAACGATATGCGCGAGCCGCCGCCCGCCCTGGACGGTTGATGCTCTGTCACGACAACGTCGTCCGTTCTGACATCCTCCAGCAGGTCGTGATCTAGTCGTGACACGCGTCAGGCACCGGGAGCGGCGTCGAGTTGGCGCCATGACGACCCGTGCAGCGACCAGACGTGCACCGGCTGCGCCGCGTACGGACTGCTTGGGGTTGCCGAACCGAAGATCAACAGCTGACCGCTGTCGCTGTCGGTGATCTCCGCCACGGGTTCGAACGGCAGGCGTGCGACGTCCAACAGCATCCAGGTCTGTCCAGTCCACGACGCGAGGGCGGGGAGCGCGAGCATCGGGCCGCAGTTGCACAACGCCAGGCGGCCGCTGGAGGGATCCAACGCGAGCGACGAACCAGGAAGCGGTGCGGCGGTGCCGGCGACCTGGAGCCATCGATCGCCATTCCAACGCCAGGTCGTGTCGAGGGCTCCGAGCTGCGATCGGGGTGCGTAGCAACAACCCTCGGCGATCAGCGAGCGGGTGATCGGGTCGAAGGCCATCGGAAGGTCGAACGCGCTCGGAGCGACGGCGCCATGAATCTTGAGCACCCAGCGCACCCCGCTCCACACCCACGTCTCGTCGCCCCCGGGTCCGCTGCCGGCCGCGGTGACCAGCACCATCTCGCCGAGTGCGCCATCCCAGGCCATCGACGATCCCTCGCCCGGCGGAGGCCCCCCGACGCCGCGATCGAGCTCGTGCCAGGTCACGCCGTCCCACGCCCACGTGTCGTTGAGCGACGGGCCGCTCGTGTATGGAGCGTGTCGCCCACCGAAGAGCAGCACCTGCCTGGTCTGCGGGTCGTACGCGGCGGCGGCGTCGATGCGACCGGCCGGACTCGTGGCGGGCTCTGCCAGCGTCCAGCGAGACCCGTTCCAGACCCAGGTGTTGGCGTAGTCGTCCACGCCCCCGAAGAGCACCACCTGGTGGCTCGACGGATCGTCAGCGACCGTGAAGCCGATTCCTGAGACAGGCCCGAGCGGGATCGGGGTTGGTGCGGCGGATGGGGTCGGCCCCGGCGGCGGCGCCGGGTTCGGTGGGCGTTGCGCTGTCGAAATCGCGACCCCGGCGATGGCAGCGAGCGCGATCACTCCCACGAGCACTGTCGAAGGTCTCACGCGGACGCGGCACTCCTTCTCTTCGCCGGACCGGCGCTCACGGCGTCACCACGTTTGTCATCACCGGCACAATCCTTGGATGACAGCTTCGCAGCCAACGATCATCGCCACCAGCATCGGGTTTCAGCCTGACGGGGGCGACAACTGGAATCTCAAGCCGGGCCCGGCGTACCGCATGGCCGCGCAGCTGGCGGGAGCGGGGTCCCATCCGCGGGTGTGCATCATCGCCACCGCTGCCGGTGACAACCCGACGTGGCTCACGGCGACGCACCACGCGTTCTCGAAGCTCGACATGCTGGTGTCGCATCTTGATCTGTTTCCCATGCCCAACTTCGATGACGTCGAAGAGCACCTCTCCCGGCAGGACGTCATCTGGGTCAGCGGCGGCAGCACGGCAAACCTACTCGCCCTCTGGCGACTCCACGGCCTCGACGTGATCCTCCGCCGGGTCTGGCAAGCGGGGGTCGTGCTGATGGGCGTTTCAGCAGGATCGCTGTGCTGGCACGTCGGTGGTACGACCGATTCGTTCGGACCGGAGCTGCGACCCATCACCGACGCGCTCGGATTCCTGCCCTATGGCAACAGCCCGCACCATGACGCGGAGGAGCAGCGGCGGCCCTTGATCCACCGGCTGATCGCAGAAGGGACGCTGCCGCTTTCCTACGCGACCGACAATGGCGCCGGCCTCGTCTACCACGGCACCGACCTGTACGAGGCCTTCAGCGAGCAGCCCGGCGCACTCGCGTACGAGATCCGCCGTGAGGGTGATCGCGCCGTCGAGACGCCGCTGCCGACGCGCCTGCTCTGACCGAACATCTGTTCCCTCCAGGATGCTAGAATAGGTGGCCCAGATGAGCGATATGCGCGCGTTCCATCCGGCGGTGCGAGCCTGGTTCGAGCGCCGGTTCCCCGAAGGTCCAACCCCGGCGCAGAGCGAGGGCTGGCCGCAGATTGCAGCCGGTAGCAACACGCTGATTGCAGCCCCCACGGGGTCGGGCAAGACGCTCGCGGGCTTCCTCGTGTGCATCGATGCGTTGTACAGAGCCGCGGATCGCGGCGAAGACATCCGGGACAAGACGCAGGTGGTGTACGTATCGCCGCTGAAAGCGCTTGCCGTGGACGTGCACCAGAACCTCGAGACACCGCTGCGTGAGATCGCCGACATCGCCGCGGGGATGGGCATGACGCCGCCGGTCCTTCGCGCTGAAGTGCGCACCGGTGACACCACGCAGTCGGTCCGCGCGGCGATGATCAAACGGCCGCCGAACTTCCTCGTCACGACGCCCGAGTCCCTGTACCTCCTCGTCACCGCGCAACGCAGCCGGGCGGCGCTCAGCACCGTCTCGACGATCATCGTCGACGAGATCCATGCGGTCGCCCGCGACAAGCGCGGCTCTCATCTGGCCGTCACGCTCGAGCGCCTCCACCGTCTGTGCGCGCAGCCACCGGTACGCATCGGCCTCTCCGCGACGCAGCGACCCATCGAGACGGTGGCCCGCCTGCTGGTCGGCGCCGGTCCGTCGCGCAGCAATCCCGACGGCAGCCCGCGTTGCGCCATCGTGGACGTCGGCCATCGGCGTGCGCTCGATGTTGCCATCGAGCTGCCCTCGGGCGAGCTCGAGGCGGTTGCATCGCGCGAACAGCTGGGTGAGGTGCTCGATGCCATCGCCGGGCACGTTCGCTCGCACCGCACCACACTCGTCTTCGTCAATACGCGGCGAATGGCCGAGCGGGTCGCGCATCTCCTGGCTGAGCGGCTGGGCGACGACGCGGTTGCGGCGCACCACGGGAGCCTGTCGAAGGATCGCCGTCAACGGGTGGAATCGCAACTGCGCGCCGGCGAGCTGCGCGCGCTGGTCGCGACCGCATCGTTGGAGCTGGGTATCGATATCGGGCCCATCGAGATGGTGTGTCAGATCGCCTCGCCGCGCAGCATCGCCACGTTCCTGCAGCGGGTCGGTCGCTCGGGTCACAGCCGCGGTGGCACGCCCAAGGGCCGCCTCTACCCGATGACCCGCGATGAGCTCGTCGAATGCACTGCGCTGCTCGCCGGCGTGCGAAGCGGAGCGCTCGACGCCGTGCACCCGCCCAGGCTTCCGCTGGACATCCTCGCGCAGCAGATCGTCGCCGAGTGCGCGGCCGACAGCTGGCGTGAAGACGACCTGTACGAGCTGATGCGCAGGGCCGCGCCGTTTGCGGACCTGACGCGCGAGGATTTCGACCGCGTCATCGAGCTGGCCGCCGACGGCATCCCCACGGGACGGGGCCGCGTCGCCGCGTATCTGCACCGGGACCAAATCAACGGCGAGGTGCGAGCGCGCCGTGGCGCCCGGCTGGCCGCACTGACCTCCGGCGGGGCGATTCCCGAGACGGGCGACTACCGGGTGCTCGCAGAACCCGACGACACGTTCATCGGCACCGTCAACGAGGACTGGGCGATCGAGTCATCGGCCGGGGACATCTTCCTGCTCGGAAGCACGTCGTGGAAGATCCGGCGGGTGGTCGCCGGCACCGTGCGCGTTGTCGATGCACACGGCGCACCACCGTCCGTGCCGTTCTGGCTTGGGGAGGCGCCGGCGCGCACGGAGGAGCTCTCGCGAGAAGTCTCCGACCTTCGCAGTGGTGTCGACGCGTTGCTCGCTGAAGGCGGCGCCGACGAGGCGATCACCTGGGTCGAACAGCGAGCCGGCGTCGACAACGATGTTGCCGCGATGGTGGTGCGTTACCTCGCGGCGGGTCGAACCGCGCTCGGCGTCGTCCCGACCCTCGAGCACATCGTTCTGGAACGGTTCTTCGATGACAGCGGCGGCATGCAGCTGGTCGTGCATGCTCCCTTCGGCGGTCGTGTCAACCGCGCACTCGGGCTCGCGCTGCGAAAGCGGTTCTGCGCAACCTTCGACTTCGAGCTGCAGGCCGCAGCCAGCGACGACTGCGTGCTGCTGTCGCTCGGTCCCCAACACAGTTTCCCGCTCGAGGACATCCCAAAGTTCCTCTCGTCGAACACGGTTGAAGAGGTGCTCCGGAAGGCGGCGATCTTCGCACCGATGTGGGCGGTGCGGTGGCGGTGGAACCTCAATCGATCGCTCACCGTGCTGCGCTTCAAGGGGGGCCGCAAGAACCCCGCGCCGATACAGCGCCTCGAAGCCGACGACATCATGGGCGCGGTGTTCCCGCAATTGGTCGCGTGCCAGAACGAGAACCCCACAGGGCCGGTCGAGCCTCCCGATCATCCGCTCGTGAACCAGACCATGTACGACTGCCTCCACGAGGTGATGGACGTGGACTCGCTGCGCGAGCTGGTTGCTCGGATCGAGCGAAAGCAAGTCCAGGTCAGCTTTCGGGATACCGTCGAGCCGTCGCCACTTGCGCACGAGATCGTGAACGGACGGCCGTACACGTTTCTCGACGACGCGCCGCTCGAGGAGCGACGCAGCCGTGCGATCACGCTCCGTCGGGGGCTCCCCGTCGAGGCTCGCGACCTCGCCGCCCTCGATCCCGACGCCATTGCTCGGGTACGCGGCGAGGCGGCGCCGGATCCGCGGGACGCAGACGAGCTTCATGACCTCCTGGTCGCGCTGGTGGTCGCCCGGCCGGTTCCATCGTGGGCAGGATGGTTCGATGAGCTCGTGTCGCGCGGCAGGGCGCTCACCGTGACCGCTGGCGACGACGCGTTCTGGTGCGCCATGGAACGCGCTGCGGGAATCGGCGCGATGTGGCCATCGGCAATCGTCGCACCGGCACCCTCGGCACTACCACGCGCAGTCGTCGCGGGGACACCGGACCGCGACGCGCTGATCACGGCGATCCTGCGCGGACACCTCGAGGTCAACGGTCCGATGACGTCTGTCGAGATCGCGACGCTGACGGGCCTGAGCCCGACGGAGGTCGCGATCGGGCTCGCCGCCATCGAAGGCGAGGGGTTCGTGATCCGCGGGCACTTCGATCCGGGAATCAGCGATGAGCAGTGGTGCGCGCGCCGGCTGCTGGCGCGGATCCACAGCTACACACAGCACCGGCTGCGTCAGGAGATCGAACCGGTCAGCGCGCAGGACTTCGTGCGTTTCCTGCTTCGCTGGCAGCGGGTTGCGCCGGGCACGCAGCGCGAGGGCCGTGCCGGCGTGGCCGCGACCATCGCGCAGCTCCAGGGTTTCGAGATCCCAGCCGGCGTCTGGGAGGAGACCGTGCTCCCGAGCCGCGTGGCGGGGTACCGCAGCGCCTGGCTCGACGAGTTGTGCATGTCCGGCGAGGTGGCGTGGGCCCGGCTGAAGGTTCGCGACGAAGGTGACGGCAACTCGCCGCCGCGCAGCAATACTGCCGCGTCCCGCGCGACACCGGTGACACTGGTCATGCGCTCCGATCTGCCATGGCTGCTGCAGTCGGTGCGCGGCGAAGCGCAACCCTTGGAGCCGGCGACGGGTGCGACGCGAGATGTGCTCGATGCGCTCCGCGAGCACGGCGCGCTCTTCACGAGCGACATCGTCACGCTCGCGCGGCGGCTGCCGAGTGAGGTTGAAAGTGCGCTCTGGGACGGCGTCGCGCGCGGTCTGCTCACCGCGGACGGCTTCAGCGCGGTACGGCGGCTGCTGGTCAGCCGCCGCCTGGGAGGCTCCCGCCCCCACCACCGCGGACTCCGCCACGGTGTCAGCGGATACGCCTCGGGTGAGGGACGCTGGTCACTCGTGCAGCGAGCTCTGCCGGCCGACGACCGGGACGCGCTCGCGGAGGCGATCGCTGAGCAGCTGCTGGTGCGGTGGGGTGTGGTGTTTCGCGATGTCGTCGCCCGTGAGACGATCGCGCTGCCCTGGCGCGACGTTGTGTGGGCGCTGCGGCGCATGGAAGCGCGAGGCACAGCGCGAGGTGGGCGTTTCGTCACCGGTTTCGCCGGCGAGCAGTTCGCGCTGCCGGAGGCCGTCGACCAGCTGCGCAGCGTGCGCCGTCGCGAGCGTTCACTGGAATCGGTTCGCATCTCGGCGACCGATCCGCTCAATGTCGCGGGTATCGTGCTCCCCGGTCCGCGCATCACGTCGGTGCGGACCAACAGCGTGGTCTTCGAGGACGGCCTGCCGGTCGCGAGCGTTGCTGTGGCCGCTCCGGAGTTCGCCACCCGCTGACGCGGGCTCGCATCCTCGGACGCGCGTGCGCGACGCGGTTCAGCTGCTCGCTGCGGTAACGGGTTCGAAGAACAGCGCTGCTGGTGCCGTCTCCGGCGGGCTGTCGGCCAGCGGCCAGAGGATGGTGAACGTGCTCCCTCCAGCCTGCTCGTCGCTGTGTGCCTTGACGGTTGCGCCGTGCGCATCGCAGAGGCGGCGCACCAACGCGAGCCCCATTCCCATGCCGCCGTGACGGCGGGTGCGGCTGTTGTCCTCCTGGTAGAAGCGGTCGAAGAGACGCGGGATCGCTTCGGCGCTGATCCCGATGCCGTCGTCCACGACCTCGATGCGGCACTGACCCGTGCTCGTCACCGGAGATGCGCTGACCCGGACGTGGCCGCCTGGCGGGGTGAATTTCACGGCGTTGTCGATGAGGGCGCGAAGTACCTGGCGGAGCCGGAACGGATCGGCGGTCACCGCGGGTGCACCGTCCACCTCGATGCTCAGCTCCACCGGAAGCTCATCCTTGAAATGACGCCGCACATCGTTGGCAGCGTCTCCGAGCGCTGTTGCAACTTCGACCGACGACATGCGCACATCGATGGTGTCGGAGTTGACCAGTGCGAAGTCGACGATGTTCTCGACGGTTTCGCTGAGCAGCCTCACCGAGATGTCGACATCACGAACGATCTCCAGCTTGGTCTCGTCATCCCACTTGTTCCAGGCGACATTGAGCAGTTCGATCTGCCCTTGAATGGCGAGCACCGGCGTGCGCAATTCATGCTGCGCGGTGTCAAGGAAATCGCTCTTCAACTGGTTCAACTCGCTGAGGCGGCGCACCGCTTCGCGTTCCTGCTCGAGGGTTCTGGTGTTCTCGAGCGCCACAGCGGCGTTGTTCGCGAGCGTGATGAGCGCGCGCTCGTCGCCCTCGGCGACGGGGCGATCCGACGTGACCACGAGGACACCGGTGAGCGCCTCCTGGAAGAGCATCGGCACGACGATCGCCGGGCGCCCACCCCAGTCGAGACGGACTGCATGCCCCGCGCTCAGCTCCTCGACCGGCATCGCGTCGGCCATGTCGGGCATCTCCGGTCCCCGGCTCCGCATCCGGAGGAACTCGGTTCCGCGCCTGGTGTACACGGTCGCGCTCGGGGATCCACCGGCGATCGCATCGGCTGCGCCGAGCACGGCGTCCTGGAGCTGCTCGATGCCGCCGGTTGTCGTCGTGAGTGCTCGTGACACCTCCTGCAGCCGGCCGACCGACCCGTCGATGTGCTCGATGTAACCGGCGATCTGCTGGCGCATGCGGTTGACGCCGGCGGCAAGCCGCCCGAGCTCATCGCGTGACGTGACGGGTATGTCGGTGGTGTAGTCCCCTGCGGAAATGCGTGCGACGCCGCGCTCGAGGCGCCCCACCGGTCGGCGTACGAAACGGTCGACGAAGAGCAGCACCAGCACGCACACAATGACAAGGGCGGTGATTGCGATCTGCGCGATCGTGCCCTCATCCTGGGCGGTCCCGGCCGCGAAGATCGACACCGGCACCTCGACACCGAGGTACCCGGCAATGCTTGTCCCGCCCGGCGCCTGCAGCGGGACGAAGCTGCCGGCAACGGCACCGACGCCCGGCACGCTGTAGATGGCACGAGCGGCGACTCCACCCGACGGAGCCGTGGGATGAGCGACCTGCTCTGCGATTGTGGCCGGTGCGCTCGACGTGCTCGGGGTATCGGCACTCCCCGTGAACCTGATGAGGCTCACGCCGGAGCGGGAGCCGAGAAAGACCGGCGTGTATCCGATGACCGGACCGTAGCGGACGAACTGGGTCTGCAGCTGCGCGCTATACACGACGACCCCGAGCGGAGCCTCTGTGCCCGCCTCGACGTTGAACACCGGCACGGCCACGTCGAGCGCGGGCAATCCGCCCGCGAGCATCTCGACGCCTTCGACGCCCGACGGGCACTGTGCCCTCAGCGCGGGCGTTGCCGCAATCGTCGAGCTGGGTTGCCGGCACGCGGCGGTCCTCTCCACCTTGAGTGCGTCGACCACCGAGGGGAGGCCGGCGGTCACGTGCGGGATCGCCCCCGCCTCACAGGCCTCGACCGCAGGATGGGTTGTGGCGCCGGCCGGCCCTGCGCCGTCGCACTCGCTGGTGAAGAGGACGGTGCCGTGGCTGTCGAAGATCGCGACTCCGAGCCCGGGCAGGTTGACGACGCGCTTCTGGGTGAACTCGGCGGCCACCAGCGCGGAAGGATCGGTGCCGGCGAGGGCGAGCTGGAGTGACGTCAGCGAGGCGACTGCCGTCGCCGCGTACTGCGCCTGCGGCTGGATCACCCGTGAGATGAGCTGCGCCGCGACGCCGGCCCGGTTGTCCGCGTTGGAGAGGGCACCGGCGTTGGTCTGCTGGGACCGGCTCACGAGCAGGAAGCCGCTCACCCCCGCAATCAGGAGCGCGGTGAAGATGATGCCGCCGGCCAGCAAGCGTCCGGCGAGGCTGGTTCGCAGGCCGAACCTGCGGATGAAGAGGCTGCGGCCCGGCCGACGCGCGCGCATGAACCGAGCCTATGGGTGGAGAGGCGGCGCCGAATGGGTGAGCGCTCGCAGTCCGGCAACGGGCCGGTGACGAACGATCTTGACCGACCCCAGGATCGGGCGTTCCGGAGTGCCCCGAGACCCGTACGCTTAGGGCATGCCGTTTCGCCGCCGGAAGCCATCAAAGTTCGTCGAGACCGAGCCGCAGCGCACGGGCGTGGGCGCGGCGCTGAAACGCTGGACGATCCCGATCATCGGGGCGCTCACCCCGACGGCGCTCATCGTCGTCAACATCGCCGTCTTCATCGCCAAGAACCTCACCGAATTCCGATGGACCATCGCCATCCTCGCCTTCGTCAGCGGGGTGATGCTGAACTCGTGGGCGGGGCTGAACATCTACCGGATGCTGCAGCAGCGCCGCCCGGACAACGTGATCGTCAATGAGCGCAACCAGGAGATCGTGCTCGTCCTCGGGATGGCGGTGATCATCATCGCGGCGTTCCTGACGGCGCTGTTCTGCTACATCGGTCTCTCGCAGTACAAGGACCTGCCCAACGGGCTGACCTTCTTCACCGGCGTCCTGTCGGCGGCGGTGCCGATCCTGCTGCGGGCGGCATTCCAGCGCGGCGTGCCCAAGGGGCGCGGCCGCGGCGGTTCGGCTGTGTCGACGGTTTCCGGACTGCCGCCGGGCGGGACTCCGGCGCCGCCACCCACCTCGGCCTCGATGCGTCAGTCGATCCCGAGGCGCTAGCGAGCACGGAGCCAGGCCACCCGAGGCGTATCGCCGGCAATCCTGTCAGCATTGACGATATCGGGAGAGGCGGCTGAAGGGGGTTTCATGCATCGCAGGGTCGGAATCGGATCAGCTATAGCCGTTCTCAGTGTGGGTGTTGCGCTCGGGTCGCGTTCCGCGCCAGCCCGGGCGGATGCCACCCCGGCGTGGACCGCGTACGTCTCGACTGCCCAGGGAACCGTCTGGGCCCTGGATGTTGCGAATGACACCCAGGTGACCCAGATCACCGCCAAGGCACCCGCCGGAATCGCGATCACTCCGGACGGCAAGACTGCCTACGTGACCGGGAGTGCGTTCAACGTCGTCACCCCCATCACGATCGCGACCAACACCGCGGGAACGCCGATCCCTGTCGGTACGGAACCCAATGGGATTGCCATCACCCCTGACGGGAAGACCGCATATGTGACCAACTCGGGCTCGAACAACGTCACCCCGATCGACATCGCCACCAACGCTGCGGGGACGCCGATCAACGTCGGAACCGCGCCTGTTGGAATCGCCATCACTCCCGACGGGAGGACGGTCTATGTTGCCAACTCCGTCTCCAATGACGTCACGCCGATCGACACTGCATCAGGCACCGCCAAGAGCCCCATCACGGTCGGTCCGGGGCCTATCGCAATCGCCATCACGCCTGACGGCAAAACGGCTCTGGTGAGCGATCAGGGCTCGAACACCGTCACCCCGATCGATATCGCGACAAATACGCCAGCGACCCCGATTTCCGTGGGCTCTGGACCGAGCGGGATCGCAGTCCTTCCGGATGGCACGACCGGGTACGTTGCAAATGCAGGGTCGGACACCGTCACGCCGATCGACATTGCCACCGAGACGCCGGGACCTCCGATCGCCGTGACGCCGCGTCCCCTCTTCCTCGCGATCACTCCAGACGGCAAGACCGCGTATGTGCTCGGCGATGTCGACAACAACAACCTCACGCCGATTGACACGTCAACCAACACCGCCGGCACGGCCTTGACCGTTGGCCTGGCGCCGGACGGGATCGCCATCACTCCGGACCAAGCGCCTCAAGCGGTGCTGTCCGTGAACCCCGGCCAGCCCGGCTCCACAACGAGCTTCGACGCATCGGCGAAGGTCGCGTTCGGCACGGTGGCGTCGTACCAGTGGAACTTTGGTGACGGGGCAACCGCCACGACCATCACGCCGACAACGACGCACACGTATGCGGCCACCGGCAACTACACGGCGACCGTCACGGAAACCAGCACGGGCGGAACGTCGACAACGCGGGTGTTCACCGGGCAGACGATGAGCCGCAATGGCAGCGCCGCCGCTCGGTCATCGAAGGTGTTCGCTGTGACTGACGCAGTCAGCGTTCCAGCCACGGGAGCCGGCTGGCTCATCCCCGCCGGGGCAATCACCGCGCTGGCCGGCATCACCTTGCTGTTGCTCGCGATGTCGCGGCGCCGAGAAGACTGAAACGGCGCCGGGAGCGGGACGCTCCTCGCGCCCCGCTCCGGTTTCGTCTTGAGGGTTAGACCTCTTTGAATTCTGCGTCGACCACGTCGTCGCCACCAGAGCCCTGGCCGGCACCTGCGCCCGCACCGGCGCCGCCGGAATCAGGCGTACCACCATCGCCATTGCCGCTGTGTGGCTCGCTCTCGCCGGACTGCGCCTGCTGTGTGGCATACACCGCTTCGCCGATCTTCTGGATCGACGCCGCGAGGTCGTCATGCGCACGCTTCATCGCTTCCGCGTCGTTACTGGCAATTGCGTCACGAACTGCCTTCACCTTGGCCTCGATGTCGGTGCGCAGGTCCGCGGGCACCTTGTCGCCTGCGTCAGCGAGTGCCTTCTCCGCCTGGTGGGCGAGCTGGTCCGCACGGTTGCGCGTCTCGACTGCCTCGGCCCGCTTGCGGTCCTCGTCGGCATGGACCTCGGCTTCCTTCACCATGCGCTCGACCTCCTCCTTCTGGAGCGTCGTCGAGCCGGTGATGGTGACCTTGTTCTCCTTGCCGGTGCCGCGATCCTTCGCGCTCACGTTGAGGATGCCGTTGGCGTCGATGTCGAATCCGACCTCGATCTGCGGCATGCCCCGTGGTGCGGGTGGAATCCCGTCGAGGGTGAACGTGCCGAGGATGCGGTTGTCCCGCGCCATCGGGCGCTCGCCCTGGAGCACGACGATCTCCACTGACGGCTGACTGTCGGACGCCGTCGAGAAGACCTGCGTCTTGGCGGTCGGGATGGTGGTATTGCGCTCGATCAGCTTGGTGTTGACCTCGCCCTCGGTCATGAGGCCGAGCGACAGCGGCGTCACGTCGAGCAGGAGGACGTCCTTGACCTCGCCCTTGAGCACGCCGGCCTGGATGGCGGCGCCGATCGCGACCACCTCGTCCGGGTTGACGCCACGATGCGGGTCCTTGCCGGTGAAGCTCTTGACAAGTTCCTGGATCACCGGCATTCGCGTCGAGCCGCCGACGAGGATCACCTCATCGAGCTCCTGTGCAGTGAGGCCTGCATCCTTGAGCGCTGCCTCGAACGGACCGCGGCACCGCGCCGTGAGGTCCTCGGTGAGCTGCTCGAACTTGGCGCGCGAGAGCGTGATCGCGAGGTGCTTCGGGCCCGACGCATCCGCCGTGATGAACGGCAGGTTGACCTCGGTCTCCGGGCGTTGTGAGAGCTCGATCTTGGCCTTCTCGGCAGCCTCGGTGAGACGCTGCAGCGCCTGGCGGTCGCCGCGGAGATCGATCCCCTGGTCCTTCCTGAACTCGTCGGCGAGCCAGTCGACAATCCGGCGGTCGTAGTCATCGCCGCCCAGGTGGGTGTCGCCGTTGGTGGCCTTCACCTCGAAGACGCCTTCCCCAACCTCGAGGATCGAGACGTCGAACGTCCCGCCGCCGAGGTCGAAGACGAGGATCTTCTCGTTCTCTTTCTTGTCGAGCCCGTACGCGAGCGCGGCCGCGGTGGGCTCGTTGATGATGCGGACGACGTTGAGACCGGCGATCTGACCGGCGTTCTTGGTCGCCTGCCGCTGCGCATCGTTGAAGTACGCGGGCACGGTGATGACCGCGTCGGTGACCTTCTCGCCGAGATACGCCTCGGCATCGGTCTTGAGCTTCTGAAGGATCATCGCGGAGATCTGCTCGGGCGTGTAGCGCTCGCTCGCGACGTCGATCTCGACGCGGCCGTCCTTGCCTGCGACGACCTTGTACGGAACCTGCTTGGCCTCGTTGCTCACTTCGCTGAGCAACCGGCCCATGAACCGCTTGATCGAGTAGACGGTGTTCTCCGGGTTGACTGCCGCCTGACGCCGGGCCAGCTGCCCGACCAGGCGCTCGCCGGTGCGCGTGAAGGCGACCACCGACGGTGTCGTACGGCCGCCCTCGGCGTTGGCGATCACCGTGGGCTCGCCGCCTTCCATAACTGCCACCACGCTGTTGGTGGTGCCGAGGTCGATGCCGACCGTCTTTGCCATGTTGGGGTCCTCCGGGACTGAAATTCGGGACGTTGAAATGCGCGTCCAAAGACGCCCTTACCGAATACCTCGCGCCACCGACATGCTAAACGTATGCGATGGCTGATTCCCGAGCGCTCGACGAGCGACTGCTCGACCTACGCCGCCGCGCCGACGAGGATTTCCTCCATCCGGATGTGACCCGCGAGCCCGGCCGGCACCAGGTTGATCTGCCCGAGCTCGGCCTTCGCCTGAGCATCACCCGGTCCCGCTACCCGAATCGTCCGGACGGTATCGACCAGTACGCCGTGACCCTGTCCCGCCCCGAACTGGACCGACCTCCCGGCAACCAGGAGGCCGAGATGGTGCTCTCGACGACCTTCGGGGACGCTGCGAAGCAGGCTCTGGAACGTTCCGGAGGATCGGCGCGGATCAGGATGTTTCGGGTGCCGGCCGGCGGGACCTGATCCCGGCTCGGGTCAGCCGCCGCCCGCGCCTTCGTAGCCATCGGCACCGATCAACGGGACGAAGCGACAGGGCCCGAGCGACTCCGTCACCCAGCGGCCGCCGACCAGCCGCAGCCGGGTGAGCTCCTCGCCGTTCGAGCTGTCGGTGATCGGGACGACGAGCCTTCCGCCTTCGACGAGCTGGCGTGCGAGCGCGACCGGAAGCCTCGGCGCCGCAGCGCCCACCGCGATGGCGTCGAACGGCGCGCGCTCCGGGACCCCGAGCGTCCCGTCGCCCTCGACCACCTCGACGTCGTAGTCGAGCCGGCGGAGACGCTCCGCGGCCGTCTGGGCTAGCGACCCCACCCGCTCGATGCTCACAACGCGAGCGCCGCAGGCCGCCATCACCGCCGCCTGGTAGCCGGAGCCCGTACCGACGTCGAGCGCTCGGTCGCCCCTGTGGAGCTCGAGGGCTTCGACGACGACCGCGACCATGAGCGGCTGGCTGATGGTCTGTCCCGGGGCATCGATCGGCAATGCCCGGTTGGCGTATGCGCGTTCCCGGTCACCCTCGAGGACGAACTCCTCGCGGGGCACGTCCGCCATCGCGTGGAGCACGGCCGGCGAGCGAATACCGTGCTCGATCAGCGACGCCATCATGCGATCTCGTTCTGACGTAGCGGTTAGCCTCTGGGGGTGAGATCGAGATCAGGCGGTGGACTGTCCGGAAGCTTCCAGACAATCCACTCCTTCTGCCACCGCCGGTGCATGTCGTTGGCTGCATCGACCGACTCGTGATACAGCCGCTCGAAGGCTGGAAGGTCGTGGGCGTCGAGCGCGGCTATGAGCGGGTCGAAGTCGCCAGCGAGCCACTCCTCGATGTCCGCGGTGTACTTGGGGCGGGTCACCTCGCAGAGGCGGAGGAGCTTGCGCATCTCGCGGAGCTGCCAGGCCGCGAGTGGCCAGTTGGCGGCGCGAGCTGCGTAGAACGCCTTCCAGAATCGCGCACCGATCTCGGGCATCAATCGTGCGAGGCCGGGCTGGAGAGCGGTGAGCTGCTCGAGCTCGAGCCGATCGGGGTTCCTGGGCTCGGTGCGGAGGTCGGTCATTTCATATTCAAGTCTACGGAGGAGCCGCGTCCGGGAACCTGCGGGACAGCAGGCGCGTCTCAGGGTCATGAGTACTGACGTTCACGGGTCGCGTTGGTCGCGGCCGATCACGGGGGTCGCGGTCGTCGCCGTTCTCGGGGCCGGTCTCGGCGCCTTCTTCGGGATCCGCGCGGTCCAGGGAGCCGGATCCGCGCCGGCCGCGGGACAGCCGCCCGCACGCGCCGGGGCGGCGATGGCCTATGACGCCGTGAACGGAACCGTGGTCCTGTTCGGCGGCCAGGACCGGTCCCGCACCCTCACCGACACCTGGATCTGGGGCGGATCTGGGTGGACCCAGGCGCATCCCGTGACGTCGCCGCCGAGGCTCAACAACCCCCAGATGGCCTATGACCCGGTCAGCCACGAGGTCGTCCTGGTCGGTGGGCAGCAGCTCGCGGTGTCGAACCAGCGCCCGATCGTCTGCTCGGGGGGATCCGGCTCCGCGTCCTCAGGTTCCACGGGATCTGGAAAGACCTTCATCCCGCCCGCGAATCCGATTCCCGCGATTGCGCCGCTCCCGGGTGCCTCCGCGACCACCGCAGCGGGTGCCGCGGACGCGCAGCCCGCATGTGGCACGAGCCTGTCGCCCAACGCGGTGACCTGGCTGTGGAATGGACATGACTGGGCGAAAGCATCCGGATCGACTCCGTTCACCGTCTTCGGGAGCGGCGAGCTCGCGACCGACCCCGCGTCCGACCGGGTCGTCCTGATCCCAACGGGACCGTTCGCCGTGCCCGCGCTGGGTGCGGCTCAGCCCGCGATCGCCTGCCCGGTGCAGCGCCCTGCACATGCTGACGTGCAGCCGTTGTGCCCGTGGCCGATCCCCAGCGCACCTGCCTGGACCTGGGACGGGCACGCGTGGAAAGTCCTGACGTCGAACGCGCGCCTGTCGTCCTTCGACTTCTTCGGCTCGTCGGTTGTCAGCGACGCGGTCAGCGGCAAGCTGGCGTTGTTCGGCGGTAACGTGGCGCAGCCGGCACCGATTCCCTTTCCATGCAACCTCTGCCTGGGTGGCAATGCGTTGCAGCCGTCCGCGGCTCGGACCGGGACTGAGAGCCTCTGGAACGGCACGTCCTGGAAGCAGGTGATCACCTACACCTCCGGACCCTCCCTGCCGGGCGTCGCGATCGTCGGCGACCCCGCGGCGCACAGTGACGTCGCCCTGAGCAGTGGCGGGCAGACCTGGCTCTGGACCGGCGTCTGGACCCGCGTGCATCCCGGCTCGACGCCCCCGATCGTCAGCGGGGCAGCCGCGGTGTTTGACGCCGCCACGGGTCAAGTGGTCCTCTTCGGTGGTCTCGGCAGCACCTCCCGCGCAACCGGCCTCTATGACCAGACGTGGACGTGGAACGGCTCGGACTGGACGCAACGCGGTGGGAGCCCCGGCCTCAGCGTCACGTTTCCCGTTCCGATCCCGGTGAGCATTCCTCCGTCGGCAACCTCCGGGGCAGTCACCGGCAGCGAGGGCATTGCGCCCTGAGCAGCCACAATGGCTGGCCATGGGCGAGATCGACGACGTCCGCATCGAGGCCCTGGACGATCACGAGGACGCGCAGGTCAGGGCGATGCTGGTCGACCTGGCCCTTGCCGAGCAGGAGCACTTCGACCACCCTGAGGAGACGCCCGAGCAGCTGAAGGCGCGCCTCAGCACGTCGCCCACGTTCAGCGGTGAGAACCACATCCTGGTGGCGCGAACCTCTGGTGGCGACGCGCTGGGGCTCTGCTGGGTCGTGCTCTTCGACCCCGGCACCGGCCTCGAGGCGGAGATCGCCGAGCTGTACGTCCGGCCGCATGGGCGGGGACAGGGGATCGCGCATCGCCTCATGGCCGAGGCGATGCGGCTCATCAGAAGTCGCGAGGTGACCTTCGCCTGCGTGTGGACTCGCGGCGACAACGACGCTGCCCTGGCCGCGTACGTCGCCGCCGGATTTGCGCCAACCGAGCAGACCGTGCTGACCTGGCTCCCGCTCGAATAACTCGAGAGGTCGGGATAATAGCCACTGCATGGCACTTTCTCGCACCGACGTCGATCACGTCGCCACCCTTGCGCGGCTTGGCCTGACCGATGCGGAGCAAGACCGTCTCCTCGGGGAGCTGGAGGCGATTCTCGGCCACATCGCACGGCTCCAGAACGTGGACACTTCGGCGCTCGCTGAGACTGCGCAGGTCGGTGACCTCGTCAACGTGATGCGCGTCGACGAGCCCGAGGAGCCCATTGGTGCAGCAGCAGCGCTGCGCAACGCGCCGGCGACCGACGGCAGCTATTTCGTGGTCGGCGCGATCCAGGGCACCGAACTTGACGCCTAGAACCATCACCGAGCTCGCTGCGGCGCTGCGCAGCGGGAGCACGTCGCCACGAACGCTGCTCGCAGACGCGCTCGCGCACGCTGAGCGAAGCCAGAAGGACCTGAACGCATATCTCGCGGTCACGCGTGAGCTTGCTGAAGCACAGGCCGACGCCGCAACTCGCGAGCTCCAGGATCACCCCGACACGGCATCACCGTTGTGCGGGATCCCGATGGCGCTCAAGGACGTGCTCTGCGTCGACGGGATCGAGACCACCGCCGGATCGAAGATGCTGAGCGGGTTCAAGCCCCCGTACACGGGAACCGCCGTGCAGCGGCTGTTCGATGCCGGTGCGGTCTGCATCGGCAAGACCAATTGCGACGAGTTCGCAATGGGCTCTTCGACCGAAAACTCAGCGTATGGACCGGTCGGCAACCCGTGGGACATCGAGCGGGTTCCGGGGGGCAGCAGCGGTGGCAGCGCCGCCACGGTTGCTGCCGGCACGGTGCCTTACTCGCTCGGCTCCGACACCGGCGGCTCGATTCGTCAGCCGGCCGCACTGTGCGGTGTGGTCGGGTTCAAACCGACGTACGGACGGGTTTCGCGGTACGGGCTCATCGCATTCGCCTCGTCGCTCGATCAGATCGGCCCGTTCACGCGCACTGTCGAGGACTGCGCGCTCGTCTACTCGGCCATCGCCGGGCATGATCCGCGCGACAGCACGTCGGACCCGCGCGCGGTCGACGATCCGCTCGCGTCGCTGCACGCCGGCGTCGCGGGGATGCGGCTCGGCGTTCCCCGCGAATATCTCGCAGCGGGCCTCGAGCCCGGTGTCCGCGCCTCGGTGGAGTCGGCGTTTCGCGTCCTGGAGGCTCAGGGCGCGACGCTCCAGGAGGTCTCGCTGCCCAGCACCGATGTCGCGCTCAGCGTCTACTACGTCATCGCCCCGGCGGAGTGCTCGTCGAATCTTGCGCGATACGACGGCGTGCGCTTCGGCAACCGCGTGGAACGGCCGACGGTCACCGAGATGTACATGCAGACGCGCGAAGCCGGTTTTGGCCCGGAGGTCAAGCGGCGGATCATGCTCGGCACCTACGCGCTGTCGAGCGGCTACTACGACGCGTACTACCGCCAGGCGCAGAAGGTCCGGACCCTGGTGAGCCAGGAGTTCGAAGCAGTCTTCAACCAGGTCGACGCGATCGTGTGTCCCACCTCTCCGAGCGTTGCCTTCCCGATGGGGTCGCACGACGAGCCGCTGTCCATGTATATGTGCGATGTCGTGACCCTGCCGGCAAACCTCGCCGGGGTTCCGGGAATCTCCGTGCCGTGCGGGTTCGTCGATGGTCTGCCGGTGGGCCTGCAGGTGATCGCACCGCGCTTCGAGGATTCGCGCGTGTTCCGGGTGGCGCAGGCGTATGAGCAGGCAACCGAGTTCCACGCGGAGCTGTCCCCGTATGCGCGGGAGGCCGCATGACCGAGACAGCCACACTCACCGCAGCGGCGCTCGATCGCTACGAGGTGGTGATCGGGCTCGAGGTGCACGCGCAGCTGCTCACCCGCAGCAAGATGTTCTGTCCGTGCCCGGCGGACTACATCAGCGCCGCCCCCAACGAGAACACCTGCCCGGTGTGTCTGGGCTTGCCGGGGGTCCTGCCCACCATCAACCAGCAGGCGGTGGAGTACACGGTTCGCACCGCGCTCGCACTCCACTGCGACATCCCGGCATTCACGAAGTTCGACCGCAAGAACTATTTCTATCCGGACCTCCCGAAGGGGTACCAGATCTCGCAGTACGACCTACCGCTGTCGGTGCATGGACACCTCGAGTTCCCGGTCGGTGGCGAGACGGTTCGGTGCGGCATCACGCGCGTCCACCTCGAGGAGGACACGGGCACGATGCATCACGCGGGCGACGTGCTCCAGAGTGCGACGTCGTCGCTGATCGACCTCAACCGTTGCGGGGTGCCGCTCATGGAGATCGTCGGCGACCCTGATCTGCGCACGCCGGAGGCGGCGCGTGAATACCTCGTCCGGCTCCGCCAGATCCTCACGTACATCGGCGTGAACGACGGCAACCTCGAGCAGGGCTCGTTTCGCTGCGACGCCAACATCTCGCTGCGTCCTCGAGGCGCCGACGAGCTCGGGGTCAAGGTGGAGGTCAAGAACATGAACTCCTTCCGGGCCGTGCAACGCGCGCTCGAGTCGGAGATCGAGCGGCAGACCGGCGTGCTCGACAGCGGCGGCACCCTCGTCCAGGAGACCCGCGGCTGGGTCGAGGCGCAGGGACGCACGATCTCGCAGCGGAGCAAGGAGCAGGCCCACGACTACCGGTATTTCCCGGAGCCGGATCTGCCGCCGCTGCGCCTGGACACCGCGTACGTCGAGCGCGTCCGTGCAGCGCTGCCGGAGCTTCCCGAGGCCCGGGCGCAACGCTTCCAGCAGCAGTACGGGTTGAACGCCTATGACGCCGCCGTGCTCACCGACACGCGCGAGGATGCCGATACTCTGGAGGCGCTGGTCGCTGCCGGTGTTCCTGCCAAACTTGCCGCCAACTGGCAGAGTGGCGACGTGGCCGCCCTGGCGAACGAGCTCCGGACGCCACTGCGACAGAGCGGTCTCGGCATCGATGGCCTGGCGAGCCTGCTGCGCCTCGTTGATGCCGGCACCATCAATGGACCCACTGCGAAGGAGCTGCTCACCGAGCTGTACGTCGGCGGTGGCAATCCTGAGGCCCTGGTCCGGGATCGCGGTCTCGCGCAGGTCAGTGACACCACCGAGCTCAGCGCGCTGGTCGACGCCGCGATCGCTGCCAACCCCGCCGCCGCCACGGACTTCCGCGCAGGAAAGCAGCAGGCCCTCGGGCAGCTGATGCGTTCCGTGAAGGATGCGACCGGCGGCAAGGCGGACATGCCACTGGTGAACCGTCTTCTGCGCGACCGGCTCGCGGAGCAGTAGTCCTGGTGCGTCTCGGACGCATGGTCCATGGTGGACTGTGCCTTGCCCATGATGATCAGGGCGCGACCATGCTCGTCGAAGGCGGCATCCCCGGCGAGGACGTGGAGATCGCGGTCCGGTACAAGAAAGGCGCGACCTCGTTTGCCGAGGTGGTGCGGGTGCTGGAGCCGTCGCCGCACCGCGTCACCCCGCCGTGCCCGTACGTGCCCAGGTGCGGCGGCTGCCAGCTGCAGCACGTCGCGTATTCGCATCAGATGGAGCTGAAACGGGGCATCGTCGTCGACGCTCTGCACAGGCAGCACATCGAGCACCCCGCGCCGCGCGTTCATGCGGTCGACGACCCCTGGCGGTACCGCATTCGTGGTGAGTTCCACGTGATTGCCGGCACCCCGCCGGCGCTCGGGTTCAACCGTGCGCGTAGCTGGCGGCCCATCGCCGTCGACGACTGCCTCATTCATCACCCCCGGATCACCAGCGCGCTGCCTGCACTTCGTGGGTTGCTCGATTCCAGCGCGACCAATGCGCTCAGCACGCTTCATCTGACCGTCGGTGAAGATGGCCAGGAGCTCCTGATCCATGCCAAGCCCGCGCGGGGGCTGGCGAGCGGCGCGCTCGAGGGTGGTCTCGACCTTCCCGACGCCGGACGCGTCAGCACCACATCGACGACGCTCCGCTGGCGTGGATTGACGTTCCGGGTCACGCCCGACGCCTTTGTCCAGGTCAACTGGGCTCAGATGGACGTCCTCTATCAGTGCGCGATCGATGCGCTCGGAGGCCATGCCGGGCTGCGCATCGTGGACGCCTACGCGGGGATCGGCGTGCTCGCGTGCTACCTCGCCGCGGAGGCGCGCGAGGTGACGTGCATCGAGAGCAATCGCGGCGCGGCGCAGCTCGGTGTCCTCAATGCGCGCGTCAATGACGTGGCCGAGCGGATGCACTTCGTGCTGTCGCCCGTCGAGGACGCGCTGTCGCGGGTCGGCGCCGCGGAGATGGCCGACGCTGTCATCCTCGACCCACCCCGAGCGGGGTGCTCGGGACGCGTCACCGGGTGGCTCGCGCTCGCCGGACCTGAGCGGCTCGTCTACGTGTCCTGTGACCCTGCGACGCTTGCACGCGACCTGCACACGCTAGTGGCGTCCGGGCCGTATCGAGTCGACGCGCTCGACGTGGTGGACATGTTCCCGCAGACGTACCACGTGGAGAGCGTGGTCACGCTCACGCGCACCGACACAGCGCCTGCCGGCGGGGCGGCCGAGCACTCCGCAACCCGCTGAGCGGTACGCTCATCACTCGCGGCGGCCGGTCGCTGCGGAGTGGTAGCGTACGTCTGTTCGTTGTCATCGACCGCACCCAGGAGGCAGTGTGGAGGAGCCATCCGCGACCGGCGACGAGATCGAGTCGGGAGGCTTTGCCCACCTGCATACGCACAGCGAGTTCTCGCTGCTCGACGGTGCCTCGCGCGTCAAGGAACTCATCGACAGCGCCAAGGCGATGGGCCAGACGGCCATCGCCATCACCGACCACGGCGTTCTGTACGGCGCGATCGATTTCTACGCCACAGCGCGTGCCGCAAAGATCAATCCCGTGCTGGGCTGCGAGATGTACATGGCGCCGCGGTCTCGGCATGATCGCGAGGGCCGGACGGACCGCGATCCCAACCACCTGATCCTGCTCGCACGCAACGACGCCGGCTATCGCAACCTCATCAAGCTGGTCAGCACGTCGCATCTCGAGGGCTTCTACTACAGGCCGCGCATCGATCGCGAGTTGCTGGCCGAGCACGCCGAGGGTCTGATCTGCCTGTCGGCATGCCTCGGCGGCGAACTGCCCCAGGCGATCCTTCGCGGCGACATGAAAGCAGCCGAGGCGGTCGCGCGCGACCATGCCGAGATCTTTGGCGCGGACAATTACTTCCTCGAACTTCAGGACCACGGAATTCCCGACGAGGACACGGTGCGTACCGGTCTGCTCGAGATCGCGCGCCAAACCGGGCTGCCGCTCGTGGCCACCAACGACTCGCATTACATCAAGCCGGAAGACGCCGAGGCGCACGACATCCTGCTCTGCCTGCAGACGGGCGCGCGTCGCGAGGAGGAGAAGCGTTTCCGCTTCTCGGGCCGGGAGTATTACCTCTCGAGCACGCAGCAGATGCGCGCGAGATTCGCCGACTACGGGGAGGCCGTCGCCAACACGATGGCCATTGCGAATCGCTGCCACGTCGAGATTCAGTTGGGGCAGAACCTCCTGCCCACGTACTCGCCGATCCCCGAAGGCCTCGACGCCGATACGTACCTTCGCGAGCTCTGCGAGGCCGGCGTGCGCGAGCGCTACGCGGACGCGGTGAACGACGAGGTGCGCGAGCGCCTGCACATGGAGCTCGACGTCATCCGCGAGACGGGCTTCTCCGCGTATTTCCTGATCGTCTGGGACCTGATCAGGGCGGCACGGTGCGACGGAGTCCGGGTTGGCCCGGGACGTGGCAGCGCCGCGGGCTCGCTGGTGAGCTACGTGCTCCACATCACCGACATCGAGCCACTCCGCTACGGGCTCATCTTCGAGCGCTTCCTCAACCGCGAGCGCGTGCAGATGCCCGACATCGACATCGACTTCGACGACAGGGGCCGGGACCGGGTGCTCGCCTACGTGCAGGAGAAGTACGGACGCGATCGCGTCGCGCAGATCATCACCTTCGGGACCATGGCGGCTCGTGCGGCAATCCGCGACGTGGGCCGTGTGCTCAACGTGCCCCTTCCGGATGTCGACCGCCTGGCGAAACTCGTGCCCCAGGTGGTGAACATCACGCTCGACCGAGCGCTCACCGAGAGCCGCGAGCTGAAAGACCTGTACGAGCACGAGGATTGGGCGAGGCACATCATCGACAACGCGCGGCGGCTCGAGGGGATCTGCCGCAACGCGTCCACCCACGCCGCAGCCGTGGTCATCGGCTCGGAGCCGCTCGCCAACAACGTGCCCTTGCAGCGCTCGACGGCCGGCGACGGCACCGCGGTCACGCAGTACGACATGAACGGCGTGTCGCAGATCGGTCTGCTGAAGATCGACCTGCTCGGGCTGTCCAACCTCACCGTCATCGACGAGGCCGCGGAGATGGTGCGGACTTCGCGGGGGATCGATCTCGACATCGACCGGATCCCGCTCGACGACGCCAAGACGTACGAGCTGCTCGGCAAGGCGGATACCCACGGCATCTTCCAGCTCGAAGCGACATTCGCCAAGCGAATCCTCCTTGACATGCAACCGAAGTGCCTCGAGGATATGGGCGTCGCGGTTGCCCTCAACCGTCCGGGTCCGATCGAGGGCGGAGCCACCGCGACGTGGATGCGACGCAAGCGCGGTGAGGAGCCGGTCACCTACATGCTCCCCGAGCTGGAGCCGATCCTCAAGGAGACGTACGGGGCGATCCTGTACCAGGATCAGGTGATGAAGATCGCCTCGGCGGTTGCCGGGTTCACGCTCGGAGAAGCCGACATCCTGCGTGCGGCCATGGGCAAGAAGGACAAGGTGAAGATGTCCAAGCAGCGCGAGCAGTTCCTGAGTGGTGCCGCGGCCCGTGGAGTCGCAGCGGACACGGCGCTGCAGCTGTTCGAGCTCATCGCGCTCTTCGCGGGGTATGGATTCAACGGGGCGCACAGCATCTCGTACGGTCTGATCGCGTACCAGACGGCGTATCTCAAGGCAAACTACCCACGCGAGTACATGTGCGCGCTGCTCAACAGCCGGGCGGACAACTTCGACAAGCTGAAGCAGTCGATCCTCGACGCGCACGCCCGGAACCTCGTCGTCCGCCCGCCGGATGTCAACCGCAGCGCATCGGCGTTCAGTCTCGGCGATGAGGCGCAGGGCGAGATCCTCTACGGTCTGCGACATATCAAGAACGTCGGCGAGCGCATCGCCGCCGAGATCGTCGCTGAACGGGATGGCGCCGGTCCGTTCGTCTCGCTCTTCGACCTCTGCCTGCGTGTTGCGAGCCGCGACCTCAACCGCCGTGTCGTGGAGGCGCTGATCCGCAGTGGTGCGTGCGATTCCCTCGGCGAGCGCGGCGCAATGCTGGCGGTCCTCGACCGGGTCATCGACCGCGCCGCGACGATACGCCGGGAACGGGAGTCGGGTCAGACCTCCTTGTTCGGCGAGACCATCGTGTTGATCGAGCCGGTGTCGCAGGCTGCGGACGACCTCGATGGCCGCGACGTCGGTGGTCCCTTCGCGATCGCGGCAGACGAACGGTTGAGCTGGGAGCGCGAGTTTCTCGGCATGTACCTGAGCGACCACCCGCTGCGCCGGATCGCCGGCGAGCTGCAGCAGCGCGTCGACACCACCATCAACGAGCTCGGCGCGCACCTCGACGGGCTCATCGTGCAGGTGGGTGGCGCGATCCGTGACATGCGCACCTTCGTGCCGCGCCGGAGCACGACCGGCCAGCGCATGGCCGCATTGCAGATCGAGGACCTGACGGGAAGCGTCGAGGTCGTGGTGTTCGCCCGAGTGTTCGAAGAGTGCGTCGCGGCGCTGCGGCCGGACGCGGTCATCGTGGTGCGGGGCAAGGTCGAAGCCGGGCGCACCGTGAGCGGGGCCGCCGCCCCGCCGGCAGGCGAAGACGACGACCGCGTCGACCTCGAACCGCCGCAGATCCTCGCCGAAGCGGTGTTCGCGTATGACGATCCACGTCTCGCCACATGGCGGCGGGACAGCACCGTGCACATCAGCGTCAACGCATCGCAGATCGGCGCTCTCGGGGCGCTCCGGCACGCGCTCGAGGAGCACCAGGGCGATTGCGCGGTGATCCTCCATGTCGATTCGGGGACGAGCGTCGACGAAGTCACGCTCGCCGTCGACTTCGCCGTGGAACCCTGTCCTGCGCTCGAGCGAGCGGTGGAGCTTCTCGTGGGCGACAACGCGTATCGCATCGAGATGCGCCGGGTCCGCGCTCCGGAACGCGAGCGCACGGCTGCGAGGCGATAACGCCGCGCCGCTAGCCCTACGGGAAGATCAGCCCGAAGACGAACTTGATCGCGATGATCACGACGATGTACATGATCAGCGCCGCGATCCCCGGGACGTCCACCGCAGCTGTGGTCCCGCGGCGGTGCAGGCTTGCGAAGGGAGCGACGAGCGGGTTGGTCACCGACCGGATCATCTGCACCAACGGGTGCCAGGGATCGGCGTGGAATACCGCGAGCAGCACGCGGATGAAGACGAGGATCGCGATGGCAATCGCGACATCCACCACCACCTGCTCGATGAGCAGAGCGATTGTCTGGCCCGGGTTGATGCCGCCACCAAGGACCAGCGTCTGCAGGATCTGCGCCACGATGTTGATGACGACGAGCGCGAGGATTGGTGAGAAGTCGAGGCCACTGAAGGTCGGGAGGATGCGCCGGAACGGCGCGAGGATCGGATCGACGATGACGCGCAGCCAGCGGACCACCGGGTGCCACGGGCTGAGCCCGATCCATGACACGGCGATCCGCGCGATGATGAGGACCGTCAACGCCACCTCGATGAAGCCGATGACGTTATAGAGCAGCAGCTGTGTCACCGAGCTGTTGCCGGCTCCTGGGCGGCGGCCGGTTCAGCCGGAAAACGCTTCTCGAACCGCGAGTTGGTGCGCCGCCACAGCAGGTAGAGGAGGGGAACGCCGAGCACCAGCGACGCGATCGACGTCCATTGCGCCTCACGCAGCCCGAGTGGGCCGGGCGGTTCGCTCTTGCGGAACTCGAAGAGGATCAGCTGGCTGATCGCATACAGCGCGACGTAGCTGATGGCGAGAACGCCCGGACGCACATTCCGGCGAAGCAGCACCCAGAGGATGAGCCCGATGCAGATGGTGCCGAGCGCCTCGTACACCGCCGCGGGCTGGTAGGCGATGCACTGCGCGGGAGTGCAGAGGCTGAACCCGCTCTGCAGGATTGCGTGTGGATTCGAGTACGCCGTTGCCCAGGGAAGGTTGCTCGGCGCACCCAGGATGTCGCCGTTGATCACGTTGCCGATGCGTCCGATCGGCTGACCCACGACGGCGAAGATCACACCGCCGTCGAGCGCGATCCAGGGGTTGTATCCGTAGCGCCACGCGCAGATCGCGAGGGTGATGAAGCCGGCGATGATGGCGCCAAAGAAGGCCATACCACCCTGCCAGAACGCGATGATGTTGATGGGGTGGAGGATGAAGTTCTGCCACAGGTCGGGCTGCTGGACGACGTAGTACAGCCGGCCGCCGAGCAGCCCGAAGATGATCGTCCAGACACAGATCTTCTCGGCGATCGGTTTGGGGAGGCCACGGCGCTTCGCGTACGGCAGCACGCCGAATTGATACGCGGCGAGGAATGCCACCGCATACATGACCCCATACCAGTGGATGGGCAGGGGTCCCAGATTCAGGACCGGGTCGACGTTGATGGTGATGAAGCCGACCTGGCCGGGGCTAACGGGCACGGCGCTCATGATGCGGAGTTGCGGCGGCCGCATGCACCTCGAGGACCCGATAGCCGCCTTTCGATCTGACCCGTTCGACGCGATGGCCGAGCCCCGTCAACCACGCGGCCATCGAGTCGGCACCGAGATGGCGCTGAACCACCAGATGCGCGGTTGCGTCCGGTTCCAGCCGCCCGATCCAGATGAGGAGCAGCTCGTGGAGCGCCTCCTTGCCGAGCCGGACCGGCGGGTTGGAGTAGACGGCGGCGAACTTGATGCCGCTGGGGACGGCGTCCGGTTCGGCGGGGACGACGTTGCGTGCGCCCGCACGCTCTGCGTTGCGCGCACACAGGTCGAGGGCGCGGCGGTTGACGTCAACCGCCCAGACCCGGGCGTCCGGGTTGCGCAGTGCCACGGTGACGGCGATTGCGCCGTATCCACAGCCGACGTCGATCACCTCACCCGGGGGGACCGGCGGCAGGCTTCGGAGCAGGAGATCGGTACCGAAATCGAGGTGACCGTGCGCAAAGACACCCCGGTCGGTATCCAGCTCGAAGCTCCGGTCTGGGAGGGTGATCCGGATCGTCCTCGGGCGCGAAGCGACCTTCGGATCCGGGCTGAAGTAGTGATCCTGGCTCACCATCGCAGGGTAGTAGGCTGCGCCGGTGAGCACGTACGACGTGGCCGTCGTCGGCCTCGGCGCCACCGGTGCGGCGACCATCTACCAGCTGGCACGGCGCGGGGTCAGCGCTGTGGGGATCGATCGATTCTCACCACCGCACATCTACGGCTCGACCCACGGGGACACGCGTATCACCCGCGAGGCGATCGGCGAGGGCGAGGCGTATACGCCGCTGGTTCAGCGCTCCCACGCGATCTGGCGCGAGCTCGAGGCCGAAACCGGCCAGCAGCTGCTCACCCAGTGCGGTGGGCTGATCCTCGAGTCGGCCGGCGGCGGGGCTGCGGGACACCACCGTCACGAGTTCCTGGCCAGCACCATCGCTTGCGCGAATCGATACGGGGTCAAACACGAGCTGCTCAGCGCCGCCGACGTGGCCGGCCGGTTCCCGCAGTTCGGGTTGGATGGTGACGAATCCGCCTACTACGAGCCGACCGCCGGGTTCGTCCGTCCCGAGCGCTGCGTCGACGCGCAGCTGACCGTGGCGAGCCGCCTCGGCGCCGAGATCCGCCGCGACGAGCGGGTCCTCGCCGTCGAGCCGTCGGGGAGCGGCGTGCGAGTGCGAACAGACCTCGGCGGCGTCGACGCCGCCAGGGTGGTGCTCGCCGTGGGGGCGTGGGTTCGCGACTTTGTCGCCGCGGAGCAGCGGCAGCTGTTCAACGTCTATCGGCAGGTGCTCCAGTGGTACGAGCTGAAGCCGGACGCCGTCGATCACACGCCAGGCGCCATGCCGGTGTTCATCTGGGGGCTCAGCGACGGCAACGCCTTCTACGGTTTCCCGGCGATCGACGGTGCCCGCGCTGTCAAGGTCGCCGACGAGCAACTCGACACCGCAACCGGTGCCGACGACGCTGCGCTCGAAGTCGATCCCGCCGAGCCGCGTCAGCTGTATGAGTCGCTGATTCGCAGGCGCCTCCCGGGCCTCTCGTCGCACGTTGTGCGTGCGGCGCGCTGCCTCTACACCGTCACGCCCGACGCGAACTTCGTCGTCGACGACCACCCGGATCTTCCCGGCGTGCTGCTGGTATCGCCGTGCTCCGGACACGGCTTCAAGCATTCGGCCGGCCTCGGCGAGGCGATCGCACAACGGGTGACCACGGGAGCGAGCGACGCGGATCTATCGCCGTTCCGGCTCGAGAGGTTCGGCGCACCCGTCTAGAGCTTCCGGGTCCTGACAGCCGTCCCATAGGCGCAGATCTCGGTCCACGTTCCACCCATTTCGGAGGTATCGAATCGCATCGCGACGATGGAGTCGCCGCCCTTGGCGGTCGCCTCCGCGCACATGCGCTCGATGACCTCCTGGCGGCTCTGCGCGAGGTTCTGGGTCATCCCCTTCAACTCTCCGCCCATGAGCGACTTGAGTCCTGCACCGAATTGCGAGCCGATGTTCCGGGAGCGAACCGTGAGCCCGAACACCTCGCCGAGGACTTCGGTGATCTCGTATCCGGGCAGATCATTGGCCGTGCTGATGAGCATTGGCGTTCCTCCATGTGCATCGCTGATGGACTGGTCGCGAACCTGGCTGCAATGATGCCGCGCTAGTAGCTGGAGTTGGCGACCGCCTGAACGAATGCCGGATGCACGCCCTGCAACTGCACCCACCGCGTGCCGAATCCGTCCTTGGTCACCTTGCCTCGAATGCCGAGCGCAGACGATTCCATGACGCTCATGGCGATGGCTCCGACAAGGGCAAGACCACCGAGCGTCAGTCCCGTCGCCACGACAATCTCACCGGCCGGTCCCCCGACGGCGCTCCCAACGATCGCGGTGACGAAGCACGTGATGATCCCAGTGGTGAACATCAGCGAGCCATCCCGGTGCAGACGCTCCACTCGCACCGCGATGGACGAGATCACCGGAAGCCGCCCCTTGACGTGCTGATGTGTGAACACGTAGGCGACGAGCAGCGCCAGCCAGCTGATGAAGAAGAGGCAGCCGACCCACCCGGGAGTCGTGCTGTAGCGGCGTTCGAGGTTCGCGGTCGCGGGCGCACCGGTGACAGCGCAGATGGCAGGCAGCCGTCCGAGCTCGAAGTCAGCGGCTGCGATGACGACGGTGTTCGGTGCCAGAGCCGGATACGTGCCCCTCCCTGGTCCGTTCACGCAGCAAGCCTACTCGCCGTGAGTGCACGAGTTGGATTATTTCCGAGCGCCCGCGACCAGATCGCGACGTGCGTGCGCCGCCTCCTTGGCCACGTAGAGCGCGTGATCCGCTGACGCGGCGACGTCGGTGGGGGAGTCTCCGGGCGCGCCGGCCGCCGTGCCGATGCTGATGCTCGGCACCCCCCAGGTGAACGCAACCTGCCGGACCGCGCGCTGCAGCCGGCTCGCGAACCGGACCGCGCCCTCCGCATCGCAATCGATGAGCACGGCCACGAACTCGTCACCGCCGGTCCGCACCAGCACGTCCGACGGGCGCAGCTCCTGCACCATTGCCGTCGCCAGGCCGGAGAGCAGCGCGTCGCCCGCCGCGTGACCGTGGCCGTCGTTGACCGCCTTGAGACCGTCGACGTCGATTGCAACGATGGCGAAGCGCTCGCGGCCGAGCTGTGAGAGGCGGTCCGCGAGGACGCGTCGGTTGCCGATGCCGGTGAGTGGGTCGGTACGTGCCAGCGCCTCGGCCCGCATGTGCGCGGAAGCGTTGGCAAATGCCAGGGCGCCAATCGTTGCAAGACTCTTGAGATGCTCGACCTGCAGCTGACTGACCGCGAGATGGTGCGTGCCGTAGACGACAATGATCCCGAACACGTCACCGTCGTGCAGCATCGGCACGAGCGCGCCGTTGGTGATGCCCGAGGCCCGCAGCATCTCCGCGACAGTCGGTCCGCATCTCTCTTCCTGAAACTCGGCAACCACAGCCTGCTTCGACGCGATGACCGCCTGAACATAGGGATCCTCGTCCATAGGAATGACCAGCGGCGGACCCGGAGATCCGCCTGCATCCGTTGTTCTGGTCATCGTCATCACCGTGCCCTCGATCATCAAGACCGCCGCGCGATGCGGAGCACTGCCGGGAGATGACGTCAGTTCGGCCGCCGCGCCGGTAACAGCCACACCAACCTCAGTTGGTACGAGGGAAGAACTGAGTTGATGCGCGGCCCGCGTGAGCACGCGAAGGGAGCGGGTCATCTCGATGCCGTCCGTGATGTCTCGCGCGCACGACACGTAGCCCATGGTCTCCGCGCCCGTTCCAAGAATCGGCATGGTGCTGATGGACTGCCACGTGACGTACCCGTCCGAGCGCCGGCGGAGGCCGACGATGACGTCCATCGAGGGTTCGCCCGTGCTCCTGCTCTTGGCGAGCGGGCCCTCGTCCACCGACATGGTTGTCCCGTCTTCGTGGAGAAGTTCCCATTTCGGGATCACTGCAGCTGTGGAGCGTTCCTCCGAGGTGAGGTCATACGTTCGTTCGGCAGCCGTATTCCTGGTCACAAGCTGCCCGTCCGCGTCGAAGACCTGAATCGCCTCCGTGAGGGCCTCGAGCACGGTTCGGAGTTGCGCTGTCTGCGCGCCGTGCACAACGTTGGCGCGCTCGAGGCGTCGCGTCAGGAGAATCATCGCGGCCCCCGCGAGGCAGAGCACCAGCAACAACCCGGCGGCGATCAGGATGGCGGTGTTGCGACTTGAAGCTGCGAAGGTATCCGCAAGAAGCGCTGTGGTGCTGACCGTCCAGCCGATTCCAGGCACGGGAACCGTGACGTGGATGGCGGTGGAGGAGGTCGCCGTCGAGGCTCGCCCGGCGAGCGCGGCCGTGAGATCCGCCGTGACGGGCGCCGCTGCCAGCTGGCCGGAGATCCCTCCCGGCCGGGTCAGGATGACGCCCACCTGGTCGGTCACCTGGACCTGAATCTGTTGCAGCGACGCGAGTTGATCAACCAGAGTTTGAAGGCTGCCGATCTTGTACCCGATAAAGAGAATGGCAACCAGCGGGCCCGACTCAGGTCCGGTCGCTCCATCGAAAGCCGGCGCGCGAATCGGCGTTGCAATTGCAACCACAAGCGGCGCGCCCTTTGCAGAGGACACGTAGCCGGTTGAGACGAAGACCGCGCCGGTGTGCGCGATGCCCTGATACCAGTCGCGGAATCGGAAGCTTTCGCCGATGGTTGACGGATTGGTCGGAGCAGTCGCGAGCAGATTCCCCGGCGTGTTCGCGAGGGATGCGAATTGGTATTCCGGCCGCAGTGATTGCACATCGCCGAGGACGGTCTGGATCTCCTGCAGGTCGCTTGCTCGAGGGTCGCCCGAACCCACCGCCTGCACGAAGTCAGCCTCGCGTAGGGTGGCCTGCTCGACCTCTTCGACTCCGATCATCTCCTGGTGGAGCAGCTCTGCAATCACCTGCGCAGTCGCCGCGAGCTTCGAAGTCTCCGTTTTCAGGTTCGAGGCATACGAAGTCTGAATGGATACGGCTGACAGGACACCGGCGGCGACAAGAGCGGCGATGGTGACCACGGCCACGATCGACACTCGGGATCTCACACAAGCATGCTAGGAGGGCGGTGCAACGCGACTGTTCCGGCACGCTCGCGCCGATGCGCGGATACCACCGCGATGAGGCGCGGGGCGGATGGTGCCGGGAGAGGGAGTCGAACCCTCACGAGGTTGTCCTCGGCGGTTTTTGAGACCGCTGCGTCTACCATTCCGCCACCCCGGCCAGGGTCACAGCGTACCGGGCCATGCCGGGAACCGGAGTGCCTTCCGGCGCGTACCCTCAAATGCATGGACGACGAGGCGCTCCTCGAGCGGGCACGCCGCGGCGACCGCGACGCCTTTGCCGCAATTGTCACTCGCCACCAGGATGAGCTCTACACGATGGCACTCAGGATTCTCGGGGCCCCGGCGGACGCCGCCGACGTCGTTCAGGAAACCTTCCTTCGCGCGTATGTCCGGATTCCCGTGCTTCGCGGACAGACGATCCGTGCATGGCTCTTCCGGGTCGCGATCAACTGCAGCCACGACGTTCAGCGACGCAGCGTCCGCAGACCCACCGATCCCCTCGAGGATGCCGAGGGAAACATCGTCGAATTGCCGGACCCGGGACTGGGGCCCGAGGCGAGCGCACTTGCCCGTGAGCGCGTGGCAGCTGTGCGTCTGGCGCTCCTGACGCTCCAGCCTGACTTCCGCGCGGTGGTCGTCCTCCGAGACGTCAACGAGCTGAGCTACGAGGAGATGTCCGAAGCGCTCCGCATCCCGATCGGGACGGTCAAGTCGCGGCTCAACCGGGCGCGATTGATGCTCGCCAAGGCGCTCCGCGGGACCGCCGCGCAGCCCGGCTTTGCGGAGGAGCAGGCATGACGCCGCGCCGCCACCTCGACGATCTGTTCACGTCCGCGTACGAGGACGAACTCTCGCCGATCGACGAGGCGAGGTTCCATGCCCACATGCAGTCGTGCGAGCCCTGCGCCACCGCCTATGCGGAGTTCAGGACGACGATCGAAGCTCTGCACGAGCTGCCCAAGGCGCGAATGCCGCACGTGGTGCATCTCCCGTCCACCGCACCGGTCGCCGAACGTTCCCCTGAGCACCGTCTCGGATGGAGCCGGCTCAACCTCGGCCTGTTGCGCCGCTTTCCGGCGACTGCGCTGGCTGGTGGGTTTGCCGTCGTTCTGTTGATCGTCGCGCTCGTTCACGGCGTCGGTGGTGGCTCGGTAGCGACGTCCTCGCTGCCGAACACTGCTTCCTCGCTGCCGCGCGCGGCGACAGCGGCGGCCTGCACGCACGCGTACGTGCCCATCGCCGGCGCGGCGCCGCCTGTCAGCTACACCCAGGAGGACCTGGCCACCGACGCTGCCCAGCCCGCGCTCCACCTGGTGCTCGCCGCGCCGACGCTGCAGGTGACGCCCGGCCAGCAGGCGTTGGTCTACGCGCAGTTCTCGGCGCCCGTCCCGGAGATCGCGGTGCCCGGCGCTCAGGCGGCGAGCCCGGCCGCGCGCGCGGTGCTCCCATGCGTATCGGTCCAGGTGGGCACCGCGGCGAATATACCGGCCATCGCGGCGGGTGCCGGATCGGTCCAGACCCCCGTGGCCGCCCCCGGCGCGAACGCGGGTGGTCCCGGACTCGAACTGGGGGGATCAGCGGGGCCGCTCCTGTACTTCCAGGTTCCCCCTGGCCTGGCTCCGGGGACGGAGATCCACGTCATCGCCACGATCCCAGCCAACTTCACCGCCCCCGGGAGCCCGCCCTTGACCGCGGAGTTGACGCTGACGACCCGCTGAGGCCGGGCGCGCTCGATCGCATCGAGCATGTCGTTGACTAGACTGGAGGGCGATGCACCGCCGCCTGGCGTGCCTGGCTGTGGCGCTGCTGGTCTCCGGCTGCAGCTTCACCGGGTTCGGGTCACCCCCCAATTACGGCTACGTCGTGATCACCGTTGGAGGTGTCGGCCTGCACTCGGGCTCTGCCGACGTGCCGCCCAACCTGGATCTCCGGCTGCATGCCACGGGTGCTCCCCTTCAGGCATCGGACGTCACCGCCACCCTCGACGGGAATCATCTGACGCTCGCCAACCAGAACCAGGACCTGCTGGCGACCGTCAAGCCACTCCCGCTCTCCTCGAGTCATCACCTGTCCGTCGCAGTGGCCGGGCTCGCCACGCAGAGCTTCGCTTTCACCGTGATTTCGCCAACAGCCGCCATGGTCGCGGCCCATATCGATCCGGCCAGCGGGCTCGTCGTCGACGCCGTCTTCGATGACGCCCCCACCCAGACCGCCGTGGCTGCGGCGCTCCCCGGCGCCACGGTCACGTGGATCGACGGAACTCACGCGCGGGTCAGCTGGAGCGGCAAGCCTCCGGCGTCGATCACGCTGCCGCCGACCATTCCCACGGCCAGCGATTCGCACCTCGACGCCGGCATCACGCTCTCCTTGGTGGGCATCCCTCGACACGGCGTCCGGCGGGTCACGGTGCCCGCGGCTCCGAACGTCGCGGGCATCCCGGTTGACGCGTTCGTGATCAACACCTCAGCGTCGAACTCCTCGTTCGCCTTTCACCTCGGGGCGGTCGCCCAGGTCACGCCGCTCGGGTGGCAGCCGCAGGCAAACGGGTCGATCCTGGGCACTCCCGATCAATCCGCCGTGGGCCGCGCCGGAGCCGCGGGTCTGCCGATCTGGCCATCGCTCGCAAATGACTCCACGAATCCGACGGCCACGGATCAGCTGCTCAACAACCCCCACGCGGTCAACGTGCTCATCAACGAGATGGTCGCCGCCATCCGCTACGACGGCTACAAGGGCGTCAACGTTGACTTCGAGGGAATGCTGGCCGCCGACAAGGCGCCGTTCACCGCCTTCGTGCAGCAGCTGGCGGCCGCGGTCCATGCCCACGGCGCCAAGCTGATCGTCGACGTGGTCCCGCACGACTTCGCCGGCGTCAACCCGTACTCGGCCGCGTACGACATCGCAGCGATCGGGAAGGCCGCCGACTATGTCGATCTGATGGCGTATGACCAGCACGGCGACGGGGGAACGCCCGGGCCCGTCGCCGGGCTGGACTGGGACCGCGCGATCCTCGAGGCGACCCTGCCGGATCTCAACCCGGCCCACGTGCTCCTCGGGATTCCCCTCTATGGGCGCGCATGGGGGAGCTTCGGGGGCGCATCCGCCTACTCGAACATCCTGTACAACGCGCTGTCCATGCCGGGAGCAAGGGTCGACTACGACTTCAGCGCCCAAACCCCCTTCATCGTTCAGCCGAGCGGTTCTCTCATCAGCTACTTCGACGACGCCGACAGCCTGGCGCGGAAGGTTGCGCTGGTGCACACGTACGGCCTGGCCGGTATCGCCGCCTGGCGCCTGGGCTTCGAGGATCCTGGGTTCTGGTCGCTCTTCAGGGCCTGAGCGAGGCTAGCTTTCCGAAGCCCCGGTGCCGAGGTCGGGGAGATTGAGCGTGTTCACCCAGTCGCGAATCTTGGCGAGCCGCTCCTCGCTTTCCGGATCCGTCTCGGTGAGATCACCGTCCTTGTCCGCCTCCGGGAGGACGCCTGCCTTGTCAAGCACCTCGTCGGCGACGAAGATGCCCGCGCCGACCCGCACCGCGACGGCAATCGCGTCAGAGGGTCGCGAGTCGATCTCCAGGCGGCGGCCGTCGACCTGAGCGAGGATCCGCGCGTAGAAAACCTCGTTGCTCAGGGAGGTGACCACGATCCGCTCGACGGTGACGTCGACCGCGCTGAGGAGATTGGCAAGCAGGTCATGGGTGATGGGCCGCTCCGGGGTGATCCCGGTGATCTTCAGCGCGATCGCGTTGGCCTCGTTGATGCCGATCCAGATCGGAAGGTAGCGGTCAGCCGTCTTTTCCTTGAGGATCACGACGTGCTGGCCGGTCGGCATGTGCACCCTGATGCTGTCGACGGTCATTTCCACCAGGTCGGCCATGCCTCGATCATAACCCCGGAAGTGCGCTACCGAGGACATACCGGCCTCGCCGCTACCATGGACCGCTGTGGCTCGCGAGACCCTGTTGCTGGTGGATGGACACAATCTCGTGTACCGCGCCTTCCACGCGATGCCGGCACTGAGCAACAGCCGGGGGGAGATGACCAACGCGGCGTACGGCTTCACGTCGATGCTCTTCAAGGCACTGAACGACACGACGCCGACCTATGCCATCGCGGCGTTCGATCCTCCAGGACCGACGTTTCGGCACGAGAAGTTCGCGGAGTACAAGGCGCAACGGCAGCGCGCCCCGGACGAGCTGCGTGCCCAGTTTCCGTGGGCGCGTGAGGTCGTGGAAGCGCTCGGCATTCCCATCGTCGAGATCCCGACGTTCGAGGCCGATGACGTCATCGGCACGCTCGCGAGAAAGGGGGAAGCCGCGGGACTCGACGTCATCATCGTGACCGGCGACCTCGATGTGCTCCAGCTGGTCACCGAGCACATCCGAGTCTTCGCAAGCCGGCGCGGTCTCAGCGACACGATCATCTACGACCTCGACAAGGTGCGAGAACGCTACGGATTCGAACCGCCGCTGGTGGTCGATTTCAAGGCGCTGCAAGGGGATCCGAGCGACAACATCCCAGGAGTCCCCGGGATCGGCGAGAAGACCGCCATGTCATTGGTGCAGCAGTACGGGCCGCTCGAGAACGTGCTCGCAGCGGTACCGACGATGCCGCCGGGTCGCGTGCAGCGCGCGCTGGAAAGCCACATGGAACAGGCGCGGTTGAGCAAATGGACCGCGACCATCAAGGTTGACGTGGACGTCGACCTTCCCCTCGAGGGCGCGCGCCTGTTCAACTATGACGAATCCGAGGTGCGCGAATTGTTCGACCGCCTCGAGTTTCGCAGTCTCCTGCCGCGCCTCCCCGGTCGCGTCATTGACGACGGCGCGGCGCCGGCACCCGCGCCATCCGCAAACGACGCCCCCGCCCTGCCCGGAGACTTGCAAGCGCCGGCGACCGACGTCGACGTCGTCGTCGACGCGCATCAAGCCGCCGACGCTCTGCAGCGCATACGCGCTGCCGGCGCGATGAACCTTCGCACGGTGGTCGACGGCAACGCTCGAACCGGCGACATGATCGGCGTCGCCTTTGCGCCGAAGGGCGAGGACATCGCTTACTACATGCCGGTGTGGCATGCGGGGCTGGAACGCAATGCTGCTCCGGCGGCGATCACCGCCCTGGAAGAGGTGCTCGTCGACGACGCGATAGCCAAGCGCGGCTACGACCTCAAGCGCGAACTCCTCGCATGGCGAAGGCGTGGCATCGCCATACAGGGTCTCCAGTTCGATGCGCTGCTCGCCGCCTACCTCACCAATTCGCGGCTCAAAGTGCCGACACTGCCGGTCCTGGCACACGATCTTGCCCTGTTAAGCGTCGAGGCCGAGGAGACGCTGCTCGGCAGCGGCAGAGGCAAACGCGGCATCGCCGATGTTCCGGTGGAGGAGGCCGCGGCGTATTACGGCGTGTGGGTCGGCCTGATCGACCCGGTCGGCGAGAAGCTGATCAGCGCCATGGAGCGGGCGAACGCCACGCAGCTTCATGACACGATGGAGTTGCCCTTGGTCCCCATCCTCGCCGCCATGGAGGTCGAGGGCGTCGCCGTCGACTGCGATCTGCTCGGATCGATCAGCGCCGAGATGCACACGCGCATCACCGAGATCGAGAACGAGGTGCAGGAGCTCGCCGGGTACACATTCAACCCCGGAAGCACGCAGCAGCTCGGACGCTTTCTCTACGACGACCTCGGTCTCGCCAGCGGGCGCAAGACCAAGACCGGACGGAGCACCGACGCCGACACCCTCGAAGCCCTGCGCGGTGAGCATCCTGTCGTCGACCTGATTCTCGAATGGCGGCAGCTCACCAAGCTCAAGAGCACCTATGTCGACGCGCTGCCGCTCCTGTGCACTGCCGACTCACGCGTGCACACGTCCTTCAATCAGGCGGTCGCGACGACTGGGCGCCTCTCCTCCTCGGATCCGAACCTGCAGAACATCCCCGTGCGCACCCAGTGGGGACAGCGGATCCGCCGCGCGTTCCATGCTGACCGCGGCCAGCGCCTGGTCAGCGCCGACTACTCCCAGGTCGAGCTGCGCGTGCTGGCCCACGTCACCGGCGAAACCGAGCTCATCGAAGCGTTTCAGCGCGGCGAGGACATCCACCGGCGCACCGCAGCCGAGGTTTACGGGGTCGAACCCGAGGCGGTGACCCCCGATATGCGCCGCATCGCCAAGGTGGTCAACTTCGGGGTGGTCTATGGGCTGAGCGACTTCGGGCTCGCGCGCGACACGGGCATGAGCCGCGAGGACGCGCACGCGTTCATCGATGCGTATTTCCGCAATTTTCCCGCGGTCACCGTCTACCTCGAGGGGGTGCGCAATCACGCGCGGGAGTACGGCTGGGTGGAGACGTTCATCGGCCGGCGGCGCTACATCGCCGACATCCGCGCGGCCAACCGCCAGCTCCGTTTCGCCGCCGAGCGCATGGCGGTGAACATGCCGATTCAGGGTGGCGCCGCCGACATCATGAAGCAGGCGATGATCCTGGTCGACCACGGGCTCCGCGACGCGGGGCTGCGCAGCCGGATCCTGCTCCAGGTCCATGACGAGCTGCTCCTCGAGGCCCCGGTGGAGGAGGTCGACGCCGTGGTCGCGCTGCTCCGAGATCGCATGGGCGCAGCCGAGGCGCTCAAGGTCCCCCTCGACGTTGACGTCAAGGTCGGCGACAACTGGGGGGACATGACGCCCATCGCGAGGAACTGAGATGCCCGAGCTCCCGGAGGTCGAGACGGTTGCCCGTGACCTTCGCGGTGCGCTCAGGGGCCGGCGCATCGAGCAGGTGACCGTCGACCGCCCCGACATCGTGCGTTTCCCCGATGGACGGATGCTCCCGGCGCTGCTCGCGGGGCAGCGTTTCGAGAACGTGGATCGGCGTGGCAAGTACCTGCTGCTCGAGCTGGATTCCGGCGACGAGCTGATGGTGCATCTCGGCATGACCGGGCACCTGCTGGTCTGCGACGGCGATGCGCCGGTCGCGAAGCACACCCATATCCGCGCCGCGTTGGATGACGGCAACGAGCTCCGTTTCGACGACGCGCGTCGCTTTGGCCGGGTGGCCTACGGCTCGCGCGACGCGTTGACGACAGCCGGGGTCCTGCCTCGCCTGGGTGTCGAACCGCTCTCGGACTCGTTCTCACAGGCGCAACTTGACGCCGTTCTTCGCCACACCACGAGGACGGTGAAGGCCGCGTTGCTCGATCAGCGAGGCGTGGCGGGACTCGGCAACATCTACATCGACGAAGCGTGCTTCCTCGCGGGCGTCCGGCCAACGCGGCGGTGCCATCGCCTCACGCGACGTGAACGAGCAGCCCTGCTCGACGCCATCCCACGCGTTCTCACTGCAGCGGTCGCCAACCGCGGCAGCAGCGTGGACGACTACCGCGACGTGTGGAATGCGCGCGGGAGCAATCAGGAACGCCTCCAGGTCTATGGACGCGGCGGGTTGCCCTGCTTCGTGTGCGGCACGACCCTCCGCCGCACCGTCACCGCCGGCCGCACCACGGTGTACTGCCCGAGCTGCCAGCGATGACCCGGGTGACCATCGCAAGCTATGACGACGACCCACCGCTTGGTGGCCAGGGCGTCGTCGTCCATGGCATGCGGGCGGCGCTGGAGCGGCGCGGTCTGCACGTGCATACCATCTCGGGCCGCGGCGAGCACGCGATCGCGTTCGCGCGGCGCACCGGCCGGCCGCCGCTCGATTTCTCCATGCAGCTCAATCGATACCCGCAGGTCCTGCTGCGCGCATCGCCCGACGTCATCCATGCGCAGGGCGGGCCTGGCGGCGTGCTGCTCTGGAAGCGGCTTGGTGCCCCGCTCGTCTACACCGCGCATCACACCTACCGGCAGGCACATCGACGCGGGTCGGTGAAGCGGATGCTCAAGAGCGTCGAGGCACGCTCCTACCGGGGTGCCGCGATGGTGCTCCCGGTCTCGCGTTCCACGGCGAATGCGCTGCTGGAGATGGGGATCCCCGCCTCGCGCATCGAGGTGCTGTCGAACGGTGTCGACGGCGTGGACCTGCCGGGTGTCGAGCACGAGGATGGGCGCGTTCTGTTCGTCAGTCGCATGGAGCGCGAGAAGGGTGCGCTCGACGCGATCTCCGTCCTGGAGGCGCTCACCCGTGAGGACCCGCGGGTACAGGGTGTCCTCGTCGGCGGAGGCAGTCTCGAGGCCGAGGTGCGGCGGGCTGCGCAGTCCAGTGGCGGGCGCATCGAATACCTGGGGGCGCTCGACCGCGAAGCGTTGGACCGCGAGTACGCGCGGGCCGCGATCGTGCTGATGCCATCGCGCTTCGAGGGGCTGGGCATGGTCGCGCTCGAGGCGCAGGCAGCCGGGACCCCGGTGGTGGGGTTTGACGTCGATGGGTTGCGCGATGCGGTCGGCGTCGGCGGTGTGCTTGTTCCAGCCGGCGACCTGGCGGCCCTGCGCGCCGCGGCGCTGGCGTGGCTTGGCGACCCCGCGCGGCGGGCGGAAGCGGGTGCTCGGGGCCGCGAGGTGGTGCTCGCGGAGCACTCCTGGGATGCGATCGGCAAGCGCCTCGAGGAAATCTACGCGGCGGTGATCTGAGGCGAGTTCAGCGGGAGTCGCACAGCGACTAAACTCGAAGGGTGCCCGCTCTCGAGTTGCTTGCGCCCTTTCAACCTGCCGGTGACCAGCCGGCCGCGATCAAGGCGCTCAGTCGCGGGCTGAACGAGGGGCAGCGCGAGCAGATCCTCCTCGGGGTGACCGGGTCGGGCAAGACCTTCACGATCGCCAACGTCATTGCCGAACAGCAGCGCCCAACGCTGGTGCTCTCGCCGAACAAGACGCTCGCCGCGCAGCTCTGGGCTGAATTCCGGGAGTTCTTCCCGAAGAATTCGGTTGAGTACTTCGTGTCGTATTACGACTTCTACCAGCCCGAGGCATACATCCCGCGCACCGACACGTACATCGAGAAGGACTCGTCGCGCAATGACGAGATCGACCGCTTGCGCAACAGCGCGACCCGTGCGCTCCTGACCCGCCGCGATGTCGTCGTGGTGGCGTCCATCTCGTGCATCTACGGCATCGGCTCGCCGGAGAACTACCTCGGCGAGTCGATCACGGTCAAGCGTGGCGATTCATGGCGCCGCGACATCCTGCTGCGCAAGCTGTCCGATCTGCAGTACGCGCGCAACGACATGGACTTCGGGCGCACGCGTTTTCGTGTGCGCGGCGACGTCGTCGACGTCCAGCCGGCGTACGAGGAGATCGCCACCCGGATCGAATTCATGGGTGACACCATCGAGTCGATCAAGGACTTCGACGCGCTCACGGGTGAGATCCTCACCATGCGCGACGAGCTCACCGTCTTTCCGGCGACGCATTACGTGACCCCGCAGGAGCAGATGAATCGCGCGCTCGTCTCCATCGAGGCGGAGCTCGAGGACCGGGTGAAGCTGCTCGAGACCCGCGGACGTCTCCTCGAGGCGCAGCGACTCCGCCAGCGCACCAACTTCGATATGGAGATGATGCGCGAGACCGGGACGTGCGCCGGCATCGAGAACTACTCGCGTCACCTGAGCAATCGCTCCGAAGGCCAGCGCCCGCACTGCCTGCTGGATTTCCTGCCGGACGATGCGCTCCTGATCGTCGACGAGTCGCATGTCGCGGTGCCCCAGATCGACGGCATGAACAAGGGGGACCGCGCCCGCAAGATTCCCTTGGTGGAATATGGGTTTCGGCTGCCGTCGGCACTCGACAACCGGCCTCTGACGTTTGCCGAGTGGGACTCGATGATCGGGCAGATCATCTACGTCAGCGCGACGCCCGGCCCCTACGAGGAAGCCAAGGCAACGCAGGTGGTGGAGCAGATCATCCGCCCGACCGGCCTTGTGGATCCAACCATCGAGGTCAAGGAATCGCACGGACAGATCGATGATCTCATCGCCCAGATGCGACGTCGCATCGAGCGTCACGAGCGCTGCCTGATCACCACGCTGACCAAGAAGATGGCCGAGGACCTCACCGACTATCTGCGCGAGGCCGGCATCAAAGTTCGATACCTCCACAGCGATATCGACACGCTGGAACGCGTCGAGATCATTCGCGACCTGCGCCTCGGCGTCTTCGACGTGCTGGTGGGGATCAACCTGCTTCGCGAGGGTCTTGACCTTCCCGAGGTCTCGTTCATCGGGATCCTCGACGCCGACAAGGAGGGATATCTTCGCGGCTACCGGTCGCTGATCCAAACCACTGGACGGGCGGCGCGCAATGTGTTCGGGCACGTGGTGATGTATGCCGATCGAACGTCCGATGCGATGGAGAAGGCGATTGCCGAGACCGACCGGCGCCGCGCGATACAGGTCGCATACAACGTCGAGCACGACATCACCCCGCTGTCGATCGTCAAGGCCGTGTACCAGATGGAGTCACACCGCGACCAGCAGTCGCTCCGCGCCGCGGCATTCCAGGAGGCGGCCGGGTTGCCCCCCGACGAGGTGCTGCGGCTGGCCAAGGACGTGGAGAAGGAGATGCTCCGTGCTGCCCGCGACCTCGAGTTCGAGCGTGCCGCGGAGCTCCGCGATCGCCTTGTGGAGCTCCGCCGCCGTATGGAGGGCGAGGAGGAACCCGAGCCCGCGCAGACCCACCGAGGCAGGGGGCGGCCGGTTCATTCACGGTAGGTCGTGGCCGTCGACCGCGACCTACACAGCGACGACGGGATCCGGTGCGCGTGTTTGCGCCCAGAACGTATGCGATGGTGGGATCGCGAGGATCCGGCCCTCGTCGGACCTGACCACCTGCCAGCCGCCCTCATGGACGTTCCAGTGATGGCGATAGCAGAGTTGGACCAGATTCTCGAGGTCGGTGTCCCCGCCGTGTCCCCAGTGGAGGATGTGGTGGGCGTTGGTCCACGACGAGGGACGCTCGCAGCCCG
>Ga0308309_10000009_pt1 | contig 218911 bp, 211 predicted proteins | sample HubBroMetageWFT5_FD_192491 | JGI IMG/M metagenome (GOLD analysis project Ga0308309, IMG submission 192491) | Warmed and freeze-thawed soil microbial communities from the Hubbard Brook experimental Forest, New Hampshire - Hubbard Brook CCASE Soil... | ecosystem: Environmental > Terrestrial >...
GCGTACAACCAGCTGACCAAGGGCGGCGGCGGGAGCGCCTGCTACCGGGCTCAGGTGCCGGTCTCATGCAGCGCAAAGCCGATCACGATCAGTGGCGTCACCTACGACGTTATCTCGAACCCTTACTACAATCTGCCGTCGCAAGGGCTGCTCGATCCCAACGGTTGGTACAACCCGTACACGACCGCGATCGCGCCGAACCTGAGCGCTGCCAACACGAGCTACATCTCACCTTGGGTTAGCTCGCTGCTGCTGAACTGGCGGCACGACAAGCTGGCGATCACGCCCAGCTTCATCTTCCAAACGGGCGGCTTCTACGGCAGCCCGCTGGACGTCAACGGCCTAGATCCGCGTGCGTGCACGCTGAACTCAGCGGCGACGGGGATAACCAAGGTTTCCCCGCATACCAATCCGCTGCAATGCAACTACCTGTTCGCGAACTTGATCGGCACCGGCACGACCGGTTACCTGTACGCTCCGGATCCGCAGACAGGAACGTACGCGATGGGATCCTACCAAAATCCGTCGTTGATCGCGGGCAATCTCCAGATCTCGTACGACGTCAGCCCGCGGATCAAACTCACCATCCTGGGCGCCGATCTGTTTCATACGTGCTTCGGCGGTTCTAACGAGCCATGGACTAAGGCCAACCCACCGGGATACGCAACGTGTGGATACGTCGGGGCAGGCTCCGCGCTCAACTCCACGATCTATCCCGGCAACTTCTACAACGGAACGGGCATCAACGACTTTGCGGCAAACAAGGTCCACCCGCTCTACACTCAGAGCTACATTCCAACGAATGGCATCAATGGTGCGATCGGTTCAGGACCGCCACCGATCAACGTCTACTTCAACGCGCAGGTGAAGATCTAAACGATCCGGTCTTCGCGCTAACGTAGAGACGAAGCGGGATCCGGAAGGATCCCGCTTCTTCATTGGTGGAAGGCGTGGCGAGGCGTCTCGCGAAGCGTCATGCGATGCAGAGGACAGCACTGCTGTCGGCGTGCGTGCTAACGTGCGCCGGCTTCCTTCCGCTTCCGGTCCGTTCCGATGCCGGCGCAGCCGCAAGTACGCCGCCCCCCGAGATTTATCACGTCGTCACGACGGCGTTGTGCGCACGTCTCCACGAACGCATTCGGCCGGCTGTTGCGATGATTCTTCAGAACGATCAGCGGATCTCCAAGAGCCCGCCGCTTTTCAAGAAATATCAACAGGGCAGCCTGGCCTCCATCGGCGCAGATGCTCCGAACGGTAACGGTGATCCCTCGAGCGGCGACTCGATCAACAATCACTCACCCCAAACCGACTTGGCGCTTCAGCAGATGTCGTACCTCGTGATTCCTATCGCCCGCAACATCATTGCTGCACAGACCGTGCTCGACGACCCCAAGCTGCTCGAGGCAACGGGGAGTGCGACTGACGACCGCACCCTGCAGAAAATTCGAAGCCAGCTGCTTGAGACGATCGCGTATCAAAGCGCCTCCCTCGATTTGATCAATGGATTCGTCCAGACGCAGCAGCTGGGAGAACTGCAGCATGCAGGCGAGGAATATCTCGGCGCCATCCAAGGCGGGAACACGTCGACGCAAATGGTACAGGCGACGCCCAATCCGTGGCAAGATCCCAGCAACCCGGGACTCAAACCAAACCCGTATGCGTTCGATGTCGCGACCGTCCCTGGCTTGGCGCTGGGCTACAACCCGCTGTCCCGGATCATGGACGGAATGGAGTGGTTGAAGGACGAGACCAGCAAACGCGAAGATTTCGCAGGGAAGACGATTGGCGCCGCGCTCGGTGAGTGCGGCAAATAGCCAACTGTGCAAATGGATTGGAGTGACGAAGTGTTTACAAGAAAACAAGTCCTTGTGGCTGCGGCGGTGGCGGCGCTCTTTGCGGCACCGATCGCGTCTATTGCCGACCCCACCACCGGCCAGCTCGTCTACGCGTTCTCGTACAGCTCTAATCAGGACGTCGCGGCGCGCGATTCGGCGAACCAGGCTGAACCGTACGGTACAAGTGGTGCTAACGGCAACGAGCTAGCGCAGTCCAGTGGGATCAGCCACTACAGCGGGCGGCTCAACGACAAGGGCACGATGACGGTGCAGGTCGTGGGCAAGGAATCGGACGGAGGGCTCGTCGTCAATATTAGCGAGCAGGGCGAGCAGATCCGCCGCGCCCCTCCGGCGACGTGCGTCGTGTACGGGAACACCAACGTGATTTGTGACCCGAACAAAACCGTGTACACGGAAGAATACACGCTGCTGCGCTTTCTCGGCTCGAATTTCGTCGATCCCAATGCGCTCGATGCGAATCGGCACTGGGCGATAGCCCAGAATACTCCGAGCTTGAACGTGAAGGCCGACTACCGAATTAATAGCAATAACAACGGAATCATGCAGATCAGCGAGACGCGCAGCGTTCATCAACCGAGCATGGCAAGCTTGACGACCGACGTCCAAACGAAGATCGGCTACGATTTCAATCGCACGGTTCCGACGTCCGTTGACGAATATGTGACGCAGCGGCATGACAATGGGGCCGTGGGAACGTCGACGACGATCTATCAGACCACGCTGAACTTGGTCTCCGACTCGATGGCGAAAACATAGCCGGATTCGGCTATCGCTGCGAAGACTGCGAGAGCGCAGTCTTCCCGGTCACGACACGCGCCGAGCTGCAGTGGCTAAAGGACCGGCTTCACGTCGTGCGCGAGGTCGCCAAACATTCGAGCGATGGGCTCGACCTGTGGATGATGGACGGACTGGCGTTTTTAGACCAGCATCAGGGACACAGCGTTGGGCTGGTCTCCCGCCCGTAAAAAGCCCTGAAATCAGGGCTTTCTTATCTACTCTGGGATGCGGAGATGCTGACCGGGCTGTAGCGTGCCGCCTTGCAGATGGTTGGCGTCGGTGATTCGGTCGACGACCTCCTGGACGTCGGCGCTGGGCGCCGCGTGCGCGGCCGCAATCGCCCACAGGGTGTCCCCTGGATGGACTGTGACGACGGCATAGCGCTGGGTCGTAGCGGCGTAAAGCCGGACGCTCGAAAGCGTCGGAAGGGCGACCATTAGCCCAAGGGCCGCGAGCGCGATCGCCGGCATGAGCGTGAACCGTTTACGCCTATCCACTCTTTATTACTCCTATATCTTGTGCCAAACGCCTGTTCGTCCACTACATTTTACCATGCGGCGGCCAAGCATTGTCAAGGGACCTCGAACGTATGTTTGCCTGTTGGACCGATCCATGGTAGTCTTATAACCGCCCTGGGTGCCATACGGTTGGCATTCTTGGCGCAGCGGGAGAGGTTAATGTCCAAAGAGACAACGATGGAGAAGCCGGCGACCGAACGGCAGCGCCGCATTCTGGAAATCATCCGGGTGTTTATCACGGAACACGGGTATCCGCCCTCGGTGCGCGAGATCGGCGAGCGGGTCGGTCTCTCGTCCTCCTCGACGATCCACGCGCACTTGAAGGCGCTCGAGCGCCGCGGTCTGATCTCGCGCGATCCCACTAAGCCGAGGGCACTGCGCTCCGGAACGTTCCCTTCCTCGCCTGACGCTCTCGTCGTGCGGGTGCTCGGACGCGTCGCGGCCGGCGTGCCGATTACGGCGCAGGAGGACATCGAAGGCGAGTTCGTGCTCCCGTCCAGCTTCGTGCCGCGTGCCTCCGACGCGTTCATGCTGCGCGTTCAGGGCGATTCGATGGTTGGTGCGGCAATACTCGATGGCGATCTCATTCTGGTCCGGCCGCAACCTTCGGCCGAGAACGGTGAAATTGTGGTCGCCATGCTCGACGGTGAAGCCACCGTCAAGCGGTTCTATCGCGAAGCCGGCCGGGTGAGGCTGCAGCCGGAGAATCAGACGATGGCGCCAATCTACGCGAGCGATGTCGAGATCGTCGGTCGCGTCGAAGCCGTCGTCCGCCGCCTCTAAAGTTTTTCGATCGTTCGAGAAGCGCGCCGTCCCCGCGATGCGGTGGGTCGGCGAGCTCGCATTTGTCGCTGCCGTGCGGGACGCGCTGCCTTGGAGCTTCATCGGACTTGCAGCGGCCTTCGTCGTGATTTTTATCCGACAGCTCGCCACCGGTGTGCCGCACACGCCTTCGCTTGGGTTGCGGCTAGCCTCGGCGCTGCTTCCCTCGTTTGGAATCATGGCGATGGCGCTGGTTGTGATTTTACCGGTCCGGCTCGCGCGCTACGCACGCTACACCGTCGCGCCGTTACTGATCGGCAGCGTGGTGTCGTTTGCGCTCTCGCTGCCGCGTCCGTTTGGTCCGGACGCGATCGGCTACTTGCGCGTCCTCGGCGCGAGCGGACTTTTCGTAGCGATCGTCGCCTGCGGCGTGACGGCCGCCTGGATCGCGCTGCTGCGACGCCGGCTTCGCGCGCCGGTTTCAGATTGGATCGGAATGCTGCTCGGCATCGCGACGTTCGCCGCGCTTTTTGCGGCGCACGTGTCGCTCTCGGCGGCGATCACGTCGGCGATGCAGCCGATTGCGCGTTTGGGCGACACGTACGTTGCACTGATGGCGATCGTCCTGATCGAAACGGTGCTGTGGACGGCCGGAGTCCACGGACCGGCCGTCCTGGCGGCGATCGTGACACCGGTCTACCTTACGATGCAAATGCAGAACACGCACGCGTTCGCGCTTCACGCACCGTTGCCGTACATCGTCGTCGTGTCGCTCTTTCTCTTCGTCTTTCCGGGAGGAGCCGGCGCAACGCTGCCGCTGGCCGCGCTCCTTGCCATCTCCGGCGTTCCGCGTCTGCGCCGCGTCGGGCGCGCGACCCTCGTTCCGGCACTCTTCAACCTCAACGAACCGCTGCTCTTTGCGGCTCCCGTTGTGTTCAATCCGCACCTCGTCGTGCCGTTCATCGGCGCGCCGCTCGTGCTGGCAACCATAACGTACGCCGCCGTGGCAACCGGAATCGTTTCGCGTCCGGCTTTTTACGTGCCGTCATCGGTTCCGACGTTTGTGTCGACCTATCTGGCGACGCAAGACCTGCGCGCGATTGGGCTGACCGTGCTGAACATCGTTATCGCCACGCTTATTTACTACCCCTTCGTGCGCGCGTACGAGCGCCACGTTATGCAGGAATAGCTATGATCGAGCAGCTCTGCGAGCGCTTCGGCGTCGACGGGCGGATGCGTGAGGCGGCGCTCGAGGCGTATGCGCGAACGGCCTCGGTCGCGTATCCGGCGCAGCAGCGCGTTCACGCGAACGTACTCCACGCATTCGTCGAGGAAGGCATTGTCGAAAGCGACCTGGCCGGTTCTACGGGTTACGGCTACGACGATGCGGCGCGGACGCGTTACGAATCGCTCTTGGCGCGAATTCTGGGCGCGGAGCGCGCGATCGCGCGGCTTTCGATCGTGAGCGGAACGCACGCAATCGTCGCTGCGCTGGCGGCGTGCACGCCGCCAGGGCGAACGCTGCTCTCGATTTCGGGGGCGCCGTACGACACGCTGCGCAACGCCATTTGCGACGCGCCGCACGCGCTCGTAACGTCGGGCATCGAGTATCGCGAGATCGCGTTGAGCGACGAAGGCGGTTTTGATTTTCGCGCGCTTGAAGATGCGTGCACGGCCGGCGATCTCGCGACGGTGTTCGTGCAGCGCTCTCGCGGATATGCCCCGCGCCGCTCCCTCTCGGTCGCGGAATGTGAGGGCGCAATCGACGCCGTCAAACGTCTTGCGGCCGATGCCGTCGTGCTCGTCGATAATTGCTACGGCGAACTCGTGGAAGAACGGGAGCCGTCGCATGCGGGCGCCGATTTAGTGATGGGGTCGCTGATCAAGAATCTGGGCGGATCGGTGGCGCCGGCCGGCGCGTACGTCGCGGGGCGCGCCGAGCTGGTCGAGCGCGTTGCGGCGCGGCTCTACGCCCCGGGGCTGGGTGCCGCGCTGGGACCGTCGCTGGGCCTAGGACGCACCCTCGTGCAGGGCCTTTTTCTCGCGCCGCTGATTGTCGAGCAATGCTTGCGCGGACTCGATTTTATCGCGGCGTTGTTCGAAGGCCTCGGTTACGACGTCGACCCGAAGGCCGGCTCGCGGCGAACCGACATCGTGCAAGCGATTCGGCTTGGCTCACCGGAGCGGCTGGCGCGGTTTGCCACCGGACTTCAGGCGGCGCTTCCGGTGAACGCGCGCTTTCGTCCCGAGCCGGGAGCCGTGCCCGGCTATGCCGATCCGGTCCTGATGTCTTCGGGTGCATTCGTGAGCGGTTCGACGATCGAGCTGTCATGCGACGCACCCCTGCGACCGCCATACGAAGTGTACGTGCAGGGCGGCGTGAGCTTCGCGCACGCCTGTCTCGGAGCGATCTTCGCCGCACGCGCCATGGAGGGGTAGCGTCAACCCGACGCTTCCGCGCCCAGAAATCCGTAGAAGTAGTATCGCCCTCCGTCGGAGGTCGCGATCGCGATGCGCGTGTCCTCGATCGTGGCGCCGACGATCTGTTTCCCGACCAGCCCCTCGAGGAGGCGTTCTGTTTGAAGGAACTCCGCCGTTCGCAGCCCGTCGGGCTCGGCCTCGATCAGGCCCAGCAGCTCTTCAATGCGGTCAGTCATGGTTCTCTTCTAGTAATCGTCCGGTCGCGGCCGATTTGTTAGCGCCCTCTACGCCAGGAGGCGGCCAGATCGCCTAGAGAAGGGCTGGCGGCCATGTACCTGCTCGAAGTGCTTAGCGGTCCGCTGGATGGGAAGACCTGGCCGTTCGAGCGAGAGATCACCATTGGGCGTGACGACGCCTTGGCCGACGCTTGCATCGGGCTCGACCGATACGTCTCTCGTCAGCATGCCCGCCTGCAGATCGAGGCCGGCTCGATCCGGCTTACGGACTTACGCAGCCGAAACGGTACCCGGCTCAACGGGGAGAGCGTCGTCGGCGACGTTCCATTACCGGTCGGCGTACCGTTCGTCGTCGGCCGCACGGTGCTACGGGTAACGCGCGCGTAAGCGGACACGATGGAAACGGCTGTTACCGTCACGCGGGCTCGCGGGCTCTTCGGCGCGTCACCGCGTCCTCTGGGATTTGTGCCGACGATGGGCGCGCTGCATGCAGGCCACCTCGAGCTGATCCGGCACGCGCGGAATCGATCCGAGTCCGTCGGTGCGTCGATTTTCGTCAACCCCTTGCAGTTTGGCGCGAACGAAGATTTGACGACCTATCCGCGCGACGAAGACGGCGACCGCGCGAAGCTGCGCGATGCCGGCGTCGACGTGCTCTTCATCCCGGACGTTGCAACGATGTATTCGGCGGATTTCACGACGTCCGTCGACGTTGGTCCGCTCGGCAGCGTCTTGGAAGGCGCGCAACGCCCGCAGCATTTTCGAGGCGTTACGACGGTCATCGCAAAACTGCTCAACATCGTTCAACCCGATCTGCTCTTTCTCGGGCAGAAAGACGCGCAACAGGCGGCCGTTCTGCATAAGATGATTGGCGAACTCAACTTTCCGGTTGAAGTCGAGATGGTTCCGACCGTGCGCGAACCGGACGGCTTGGCGATGTCGAGCCGCAATCGGTATCTCGATGCGGCGCAGCGGGCACAGGCCCCGACGCTCTATCGGGCACTCGTTGCAACGCGGGAGGCGTTGCAGCACGGCCGCAGCAAGCGCGAAGCCATCGCTGCGGGCGCCGCCGCTTTGAGCGCCTCGGCCACGCTCGATTACCTGGAGCTGGTCGATGCGCAAAGCTTCGAACCGCTCGAGCGGCTTTCGCTGCCGGCATTCATCGTGGGCGCGGCCCGCTTCGGGAGCACGCGCTTGATCGACAATCTGTGGATCGCGTCGTGAAGGGAGCGCGCATCTTCTTGGGCGTCAGCGGCGGTATAGCGGCCTATAAAGCCGCCGCGTTGACCAGTACGCTGGTGCAACGCGGCGCGATCGTTGACGTCGTAATGACGGGCGAAGCGGAGCGCTTCATCACGCCGCTGACCTTTGCCTCGCTGACCGCGCGCCCGGTCTATGCGTCGCTCTGGGACTCACCCGAGCGCATTCCACACATTCGGCTCGTCCGCGAAGCCGACGTTGCGCTCGTCGCGCCCGCGACGGCGAACCTTATTGCCAGGCTGGTCGTGGGAATTGCCGACGATTTGCTGACGACGGCGCTGCTGGCGGCGCGTATTCCGCGCATCTTGGCGCCGGCAATGAACGAAGCCATGTACGAAGATGCGGTGACGCAAGCGAATCTCGCGGTTCTGCGCGCCAGGGGCTATGAAGTCGTCGATCCCGAGCGCGGCTTCTTGGCCGAGCGCGAGGTCGGCGTGGGCAGGTTGGCGAGCGAAGAGCGCGTGCTCGAGGCGCTGGAGCGCGTTTTGGCCCGGCGACAGACGCTCCGCGGCAAGCGCGTCGTCATTACAGCCGGTCCGACGCGCGAACCGTTCGACCCGGTGCGTTTTTTGAGCAATGCGTCCACCGGCGCAACCGGGATCGCCCTTGCCCGCGAGGCGGCGCGGCGCGGCGCGGCCGTGGCGTTGCTGCTCGGCCCGACGCTGCTCGAAGCTCCGGCCGAAGTCGAGGTCGTGCGGGTAATGACCGCCGGCGAGCTCTACAACGCGGCGTTGCGGCACGCGCCCGGCGCCGATTTGACGATCGCTACCGCGGCCGTTTCCGACTGGCGTCCTGCCGATCGGTCTGAATCGAAGCTCAAGAAAAGCGCTGGCGCGCTGACCGTTCGACTGGAACCGAATCCCGACGTTTTGGCGGCACTGGGAGAGCGAAAGAACTCGACTTTTTTGGTGGGCTTCGCCGCGGAAACGGAAGATCACGAAGCCCGCGCGCGCCAAAAGCTGCGCGCGAAGCACTTGGATGCGATCGCAGTCAACGACGTCCGCGGCGAAAGGGGTTTCGGCACCGGTGAGAACGCGCTCGTGTTGTTGTGGGGTGCCGACGGTCGCCGCGAACTCGGCAGCGCGCAAAAGCCGATCCTGGCCGCGCGATTGCTCGATGCCGTCGAGGAGCTGATGCGATGCTCCTGACGATCGACGTTGGCAACACCGAAACGAAGCTCGGATGTTTTTCCGGTTCGGAGCTCAAGCACACCTGGCGCGTCACGACCGAGTTGCGGCGCACGCCCGACGAATACGGCGTGTTTTTCACGCAGCTTTTTGCAACCAGCGGCGTTGACGCACGCGCGATCGATGCGGTCGCCATCGCCAGCGTGGTTCCCAAACTCGACCCCGTGTTGGAGTCCGCCTGCAAGCGTTTTTTTAACGCCGTACCGCTCTTCTTGACACCGCAGGGCCAAGAACTCATGCGGATCGTAACCGAAAACCCAGCAGAAGTCGGCGCGGATCTCGTCGCCGCGGCGATCGGCGGCCGGGAGCGTTTCGGCGCACCGCTTATCGTCGTGAGCTTCGGCACGGCAACGGTCTTCATCGCCGTCGCACCCGCCGGCGAGTACCTTGGCGTCGCCATCGCGCCGGGCGTTACGGTTTCGATCGATGCGTTGATTGGGCGTACCGCGAAGCTGCCGCAGATCGCGCTGGAGGCGCCGGGGCGCACCATCGGGCGAAACACGATCGAGGCGCTGCAAAGCGGTATCGTCTTCGGCTTCGCGGGACAAACCGAAGCGATCGTTTCCAGAATGCGTCAGGAGATGGGCGTGGACGCCCGCGTGGTTGCAACCGGCGGTTTGGCCGGCATCGTCGCCAAGCAGACGCCGATCGTGGAAACCGTCGCGCCGCATCTCAGCCTGCTCGGATTACAACTTTTTTACGCCTCCACCCACGCTCGGGGCGCGAGGCGCGCAGGGCCGAACGGTTAAAGTAGTCTTGATGCGCCCCGCGCCACTGAAAATCGGATCCGTTCACGTCTGGCCGCCATTGATCTTGGCGCCGATGTCGGGCGTAACCAATCGCACGATGCGAGCGCTTTATCGACCGTTCGGCTTGGGGCTGACCGTCACCGAGTTCGTTTCGTCCAACGCCCTCGCGTACGGCAGCAAGCGTACGATGGAGATGATCGATCAGCACGGCCTGGAGAAACCGGTGTCGACTCAGCTCTGGGGCGACGATCCGGCGACGATGGCGATGGCTGCGAAGCTGGTTCGCGAGTGCGGCGCAGACATCGTTGACATTAACTTCGGCTGTCCCGCCCCCAAGGTAACGAAGACCAACGGCGGTTCGGCGTGCTTACGCGACCCAGATCGCTGCGAGGCGATCATGCGCGCCGTTGTTAAGGCCGTCGACTGCCCGGTGACGATGAAGATGCGCCTTGGCTGGAGCGAAAGCGCGCTGGTTTATCTGGAGGTCGCCGCGCGCGCGCAAAGTGCCGGCGTGCAGGCGGTCACGCTGCACGCTCGCACCGCCAAACAGTTCTACAAGGGTGAAGCCGATTGGGATCACATCGCGCGTCTCAAGCGTGCGGTCGACATTCCGGTAATCGGCAACGGCGACGTCGACGATCCGCACGTTGCTATGCAGCGCATGCGCGATTCCGGCGTCGATGCCATCATGCTCGGCCGGGCGACGCTCGGCAATCCGTGGCTCATTACGCAGATACGCGATCTGATGGAAGGTCGACCGGCACGGCCGCTGCCCAGCGCCGCGGATCGCTTGCGCTTCGCGCTCGTACACTATCGGGCGATGGTCGACGAGCTCGGCGAACCTCGCGCCGTTCCCCAAATGCGCAAGCACATCGCACTCTATCTCAAAGGCATTCCCGGGGCGGCCGCGCTGCGCGAACGGATCATGCGAATCGATTCGGCTGCCGAAGCTGTCGGAACAGTTGAAGAGACGATTCGCCGGCTGGAATGTGCGCCGCCGGTCGCAGCATAGCGATGATCGAGGAGCGCGATGATCTTTATGGTGCCAGCTCGCCGCAAGCCATTGCTGCGGAGGTGTACGAAAACTATAAGAAGTTCGTGAATCCGCCGCTGGCGCGCGTGATGAAACTCTCCGGCTCGCCGGTGGAGGTCCGTGCACGCCGATGCACTATCTGGGATCAAAACGGAAAAGCCTATCTGGATTTTGCGGGCGGATACGGCGTGTTCACGCTCGGGCACAGCCATCCGCGCGTGCTCGAGGCCGTGCGCGCGCAAATGGAGCTGATCTCGCTTTCGGGTAAGACGATGTTCAACGTGTTACTCGGACGGGCGGCGCGACGTCTTGCCGAGCTGGCGCCCGGCGATCTGCAGATTTCGTTTTGGTGCAACAGCGGAACGGAAGCGATCGAAGGCGCGATCAAGCTGGCTCGCGCGGCAACCGGGCGCGCGAAGATCGTGAGCACGACCGATGCGTACCATGGCAAGACGATGGGCGCGCTTTCGGTGAGCGGACGGGAGAGTTTTCAGTCGCCGTTTCGCCCGTTGCTTGCCGATTCGGTTTCGATTCCCTACGGCGAAACGAATGCGCTCGAAGAGGCGCTGCACGACGCGGCCGCGTTTGTCGTCGAGCCGGTTCAAGGTGAAGGCGGCGTCAACATTCCGCCGTTGGGGTATCTTCGAAGCGTGCGCGAGGTTTGCGATCGAACGAAGGCGCTCTTCATCGCCGACGAAGTTCAAACCGGACTGGGGCGGTGTGGATATCGGTTTGCGTGCAATCGCGACGAAGTCGTGCCGGATGTGATGACGCTAGCCAAGGGACTCTCCGGCGGCGTCATTCCGGTCGGCGCCTTCATCGCTCGCCCGGACGTTTGGAACCGTGCGTTTGGCGACGCACCGCTCGTGCACACGTCCACTTTCGGCGGCAGTGAGGTGGCGTGCGCGGCCGCCATCGCCGCGATGGATGTGCTCGAAGAGGAAGGCCTCGTGGAGCAAGCGCGCATTCGAGGCGATCAACTACTGCGCGGTGCTCGCGCGATCGCGGACGGGCATCCGGAGGTCGTGCGTGAAGCTCGCGGCATGGGGCTGCTCGTCGGCGTGGAATTGACCCACGAAGGTTACGGCGGTTTCATCATACCCGAGATGCTCAAAGCCGGGGTGACGGCGGCGTGGACCCTCAACCAGCAACGAGTGATCCGCCTCGAGCCCCCGCTGGTTGTTACCGCCGATGAAATCGATCGTGCCTTGAGCGCTTTGCGCGCGGGCGCCGCGACCGCGTACGAAAAGCTCGGGAATCTCGAGCGGCCGCCATCCTAGCGATGCCGTATGTCGAAAGCACGATCGTGGTCGCAGCCCCGGCTCGAGTGGTCTACGAGCTCGCCAAGGATCAGGAGCGATTTCCGGAGTTCATGCCGGATGTGGAGACCGTGACGGTTATCGCGCGAAGTCCCGAAAGCGCGATATCGCGCTGGAAGACGCTCGTCGAAGAGGCGCCGATCGAATGGACGGAGGAGGATCGCTTCGACGACGTGGCGCTCCGGATCGACTACAAGCTGCTGGAAGGCGATCTCGATAAGTTCGAAGGCGCTTGGACGTTCGAGCACAGTGACGGCGTAACGCACGTCGTCCTCGGAGTCGATTACGATTTCGGCGTGCCGACGCTCGCAGAGCTGATCGGCCCAACGCTCGAGAAGAAGGTGCGAGAGAACAGCGAGATGATGCTCGCGGCGCTGAAACGCGAAGCCGAATGCAGAGATTCGACGTGAACAGATTTTGCTTCGTCATTCATCCGCTTTCGTTCGAGGACATCGCGCGCTACGAACCCGGCGCCAAGGGCAAGGGCGAGCCGATCCTGCGAAAGATTATGGAATGGATGCCCTCGTATGCGGCCGTCCACGTGACCGGCGTGCGCACGCCGGATGGGCGCGAAACGGAGGGCTGGTTCGTTGCGGCGCCGCTGCTGCCGCAACAGCTGATGGATTTTCCGCGCGAAGAAGTCTACAGCCGCGTCGTGCGGGCGATCGAAATCGGGGCCGAACTGGGGGCGCAGGTGGCCGGCTTGGGGGCGTTCACCGGCGTCGTCGGCGACGCCGGAATCAGCATCAACGCTCGCTCGCCGATTCCCGTTACGACCGGCAATTCGCTTACAATTGCGGCGGGCATCCAAAGCCTGTTCCGCGGCGCGGACGAGATGGGGATCGACCTCTCTTCGTCCACCGCTGCCGTGATAGGTGCGACCGGCTCGATCGGAGCGGCCTGCGTGCAGCTGATCGCACCGAAAGTCAGACGTCTAATTATGGTTGCGCGCAACGAAACGCGCCTGCGAAAGTTCCAGGAACGCATCGCCGAAACGCTGCCGTGCGAAAGCAGTTATACGACGGATATATCGGTTGCGGTCCGTTCCGCTCGGCTCGTTCTGACCGCCACGACCTCGACCCAAGACATTATCGAGCCGGAGGATCTGCAACTGGGTGCGGTGGTCTGCGAGCTGTCGCTGCCGCACGACGTCAGCCGTCGCGTCAGCCAGCACCGGCCGGACGTTTTGGTCGTGGAAGGCGGAAATATGCTCGTGCCGGGAACGCCGCGTTTCGAACGCGTGCGCGAACCGGGAACCGAGTTTGATTTGAATCTGCCGCCCCGCACCGCGCTGGCATGCATGAGTGAGACGATGATCCTTGCGCTGGAAGGACGCGTAGAGCCCTACACGCTGGGCCGCGGCATCAGCCTCGAAAAAGTGGTGGAGATCTCAGCAATGGCGGAGCGCTGCGGCTTCAAACTCGCCGACATGCGCGCCTTCGACGCAGCCATTACGCCGGATAAGCTCGCCGCAACGCGAGCCGCCGCCGCTGTCACCCTGAGCGGAGTCGAAGGGACATGAAAAAAATCGTTTCCGTTTCGCTCGGTTCGAGCAGCCGCGATCATCGCGCTCGGGTGACCTTCATGGGCGAGGAGTTCGACATTTCGCGCGTCGGCACCGACGGTAAGTTGGACGCGGCGATCGCGATGGTGCGCGATCTCGACGGCAAGGTCGATGCGATCGGCTTGGGCGGCATCGACGTGTACCTCTATGCCGGGCGCCATCGCTACGCTTTGCGCGACGGCTTGCGCCTGCTCGAAGCCGCCAAGACGACGCCCATCGTTGACGGAAGCGGCTTGAAGAACACGCTCGAGCGTGAAGCGGTGCGTTTTATGCAGGACGAGCTGTCGATTGATTTACGCGGTAAGCGGGTGTTGATGGTCAGTGCCTTGGATCGCTTCGGCATGGCCCAGGCGCTTGTCGACGCGGGTGCCGACGTGCTTTTCGGTGATTTCATTTTTGCACTCGATAAGGACATGCCGGTTCGGAATTTGCACGAATTCGAGGAGTTGGCCGAAAAATATCTTCCGGATGCCTGCAAGCTACCGTTTCAATTCTTCTATCCCACCGGTAAGAAGCAAGAGAAGCCGCCCGAACCTAAGTATCCACAATATTATCAGGATGCCGAGATAATCGCCGGCGATTTTCACTTCATGAGACAGTTCATGCCGGAACGGCTCGACGGGAAAATTATCTTGACCAACACCGTCACTCCGGGCAACGTCGACGAGCTTGCGGCGCGCGGCATCGCGACGCTGGTCACCACGACGCCCGATATTGCAGGGCGCTCGTTCGGAACCAACGTCCTGGAAGCGGCACTCCTGGCGCTGCTGGGAAAGGCCTGGAGCGACGTCGTGCCGGCCGACTACGAGCGCGTGCTCCGAGAGCTGCGACTGAAACCCCGCGTCGTTAACTTAACATTACGTTAGGAACTGCCCGGGGCAGCGCAGGAGGCCTTGGAGCCGCCCCCTGAGAACAAACCGCGCCAGCGTTGAAGAAGACGCGATGAAAAGCTATGGGGTTTTGCCATGAATCCCAATGAGGACCTAGAGGTTGAACGACAAAGAGATCGTCCTGACGGCAGAAGGCCTGTCTAAGCTGGAGAACGAGCTCGACGAGCTCAAGAGCGTGCATCGTCGGGAAGTCAACGATCGTATTCGCCAAGCCAAAGAGTACGGGGACTTGAGCGAAAATGCCGAGTACGAGGACGCGAAGCAGGAGCAGGCGTTCATAGAAGGGCGCATTCTCAAGCTCGAGGCGATGATTCGCAACGCGCGCATCATCGACGAGTCGGAGTATGTTGCCGACGAAGTCCATCTCGGAGCGATCGTCAAAGTCAAGGATCTCAAGAACAACGACACCTATGAGTTCTCGATCGTCGGTTCCGCCGAAGCCGATCCGCCGAATCGGCGCATTTCGAACGAGTCGCCGCTGGGCAGCGCACTGATGGGCCACAAAAAAGGCGTGACGGTCGACGTCGCAACGCCTCGTGGACTGGTCAAATATAAAATCGAGTCGATTAAGAGCAACGCACCCAAGAAGGCCGCAAAGAAAGCTTCGTAAAAGGGCTCGCCAATTGGAAGAATTCGGTAAGACCGAAGCAGCGCTCGTAGCGGCCAGACGTGAGAATCTGGCCGCTTTGCGTTCGCGGGGGAAAGATCCGTTCGCCGCGCGGCATGTCGACGTGGACGCTACTGCGGCGGAGCTCGTGGAGCGGTATGGCTTTCTCGTTCCCGGCCAGGATGCTTCCGCCGAAGGTTGGAGCCTCGCCGGGCGCATTCTCTCGAAGCGAACGATGGGCAAAACCGTCTTTGCCGACTTGGCCGATCGCACCGGCAAGCTGCAGATCTACGTGCGCAAGCAGGACGTTGGCGACGAGTCCTTTGCCGACTGGCACGACCTCGATCGCGGCGATCTGATTGGCGTGCGCGGATACATGTTCCGATCGAAGCTGGGCGAGCCGACCTTGCACGTCACGCACTTCACGCCGATTGGTAAGGCGTTGATGCCGTTGCCGGATAAGTGGCACGGCCTCCAGGACGTCGAGAAGCGCTACCGTCAACGTTACGTCGATCTCATCGTCAATCCCGATGTGCGCGATGCGCTGATCCTGCGCAGCCGCTTGATCGCCGAGATGCGCCGCTTTATCGACGATCGAGGTTTTTACGAAGTCGAGACGCCGACGCTGCTGCACCTCGCGGGCGGCGCCGCCGCGCGTCCGTTCGTGACCCAGTGCAACGCGCTCGACAAGGTGATGCAGCTGCGGATCGCGACGGAGCTGAACCTCAAGCGCCTGATCGTTGCGGGGATGGAGCGCGTCTACGAAATCGGCCGCATCTTTCGCAACGAGGGCATCGACACGACGCACAATCCGGAGTTTACGATGCTCGAACTGTACGCCGCGTATTGGGACGTTTCCGATATGATGGAGTTCAACGAGGCACTGATTGCGCATCTCGCCGCGGTCGCGACCGACGGCGGCACCGATTTGCCGCACGGTGAGGAGACGATTTCGTTCCAGCGGCCGTTCGCGCGCATCGAGTATCTCGACGCAATGGCATCGTACAGCCAAGGAACGTACACCCGGGAAGCAGTGCTCGAGCCGAAGCGAGCGCAGCGGATTTTAACTGAACTGGGATTGCCGCCTTCGCCGTCGCACGGACACGCACTCGACAAGATCTTCGAACGCGTGGTCGAGCCGCGTTTGCTGACACCGACCTTCGTGACGGGCTACCCCGTCGTGATTTCGCCGCTGGCAAAGCGCCGCGCCGACGATCCCGAGATAGCCGACCGTTACGAGCTCTTCTGCGGAAGAATGGAGATCTCCAACGCCTTCACCGAGCTCAACGATCCGGACGACCAGCGCGTCCGCTTCGAGGCGCAAGTCGCCGAGCGCGTTGCCGGTAACGAAGAGATCCCCGAACCCGATTGGGATTTCGTACGCGCGCTCGAGTACGGCATGCCGCCCACCGCGGGAATCGGCATGGGCATCGATCGCTTGATCATGTTGTTGACGAACCAGCGATCGGTCCGCGACGTGTTGCTCTTTCCGCTGCAGCGCCAGCACGGCTAGTGCCGCGATTGCGGCGGCGGATCGCCGGCGTTCTGATTCTGCTCGTCGTAACGGCGGTTGCGGCCTCCGCAACGACGGCGACGCACGCCGGATACTATTACCTCGACCCTCGGAAGATAGACTTGACGGTGCTGCTGCCGCCGCCGCCCGATCTAGGCTCGGCGGAGGCCCGCTCCGACGAGGAACAAGTAGCGTCGGCGATTTCCTCGCGCAGCGTGGCGCAAGTTACGGAGGCGCAAGAAGGATCCCAGCGCAGCGTCTTTTTCTACGCGCGTTCGGTCGGCCCGAACTTCACGCCCGCGCGCCTTCCGGTGACCGCGAAGTTCTTCGAACGGATCGGGTCTGACGTGGCCCACTTGATAAACTCAGCCAAAGCGTATTGGGCGCGGCCGCGTCCGGGCGGCGGCGGCGGAAAAAAGCGGGGCTCCTACCCTAGCGGGCACGCGGCCTTTGGGTCGTCGAGCGCGATCGTGCTTGGGCTGCTGCTGCCGGCAAGACGCGAAGCGATCTTTTCCCAAGCGCGAGTCTTTGCCGAGAATCGTATTCTGCTCGGCCTTCACTATCCGACCGATATCGCTTCGGGGTGGACGGCCGGCACGCTTGCCGCCTTCGTCATGATGCACGATGCCGCGTTCCGGCGAGAGTTCGCACAAGCCGAAGCAGAGCTCCGGCGCGCGCATCTCGTGACGACGGCGCAGGGACGGTAAACCCGATCGACCTTCGTCTCACCGTCGAGTATGACGGCTCGGGATTCGGTGGATTCCAATGGCAGCCGGAAGCGCGCACCGTCGCGGGCGTCTTGGAAGCCGCACTCCAAGCGCCTTTCCATGAATCCGTCAAGGTAACGGCTGCGGGGCGTACGGATAGCGGCGTGCACGCCACCGGTCAAGTCGTGTCCTTTTCGACGCTCCAAAGCTTTCCGTTGGAGCGGCTCGTGGTTGCAATCAACGGGCTCTTGCCGCCGGATTGCTCGGTTCGCGCGCCGGCCGAAGTCGCTGCCGATTTCTCCGCGCGCTTTTCGGCCCGCGAACGGACCTACGTGTACGCTATTCTTAACCGGGAGGAACGGAGCGCGCTGTTGAGGCGCTACGCCTATCACGTCCCTCGCCGGATCGAGCTGGCCGCGATGCGCGCCGCAGCGGCACGCTTTATCGGCGAACACGATTTTCGCGCTTTTGCCGCGTCTGCTCCGCTGCGCACCGGCTCCGGGGAGTCGGAGCCGTCAACTACCCGCACCATCCACCGCCTCGCGATCGAACGGGTCGGGGAGCTGATTCGGATCGAGGTCTCCGCCAAAGGGTTCCTGCGCCACATGGTGCGGAACATCGTCGGGGCGCTGCTGGAGTGTGGTACGGGCCGGCGAGCGCCGGAGGAGGTGGGAGAGGCGTTGGCCGCTGGTGAGAGAGCGCTCCACGCCTTCACGGCGCCTGCCCATGGGCTGTACTTGGCGGGCGTCAGATATGACGGCTACGACTCCTTTGCCGAGCCGCCGCCCTTCGGCGGGCCGGGACCCGCGCGGCTTGACGGCGAGCAAGCTTTCCCGTAGGATACGTTGGTTGTGCGCACCTATCAGCAGAAAACGGCTGAAACGGACCATCGTTGGTATATCGTCGACGCGGCGGGCCAGCGCCTTGGCACGCTCGCGGTGCGGATCGCCCGGACGCTTTCGGGCAAGCACAAGCCGACGTGGACTCCCCATATCGACGATGGCGATCACGTTATCGTCGTCAACGCTGACAAGGTTGAGCTCGGCGGCAACAAGTGGAAGCAGAAGCTCTATTACCGTCATAGCAACTATCCCGGCGGTTTGAAAATGCAGACCGCGCGCGAGATCGCCGACAAACATCCCGAACGGTTGATCGAGAGGGCCGTGCGCGGAATGCTCGCGACCAACCGCACGCGCGACGTCCAGCTGCGCCGCCTGAGCATCTACGCCGGAGCCGAGCATCCGCACGAGGCGCAACAACCCGCGCCGCTACCGGCTTCATAAGGAGCACTCGTTGAACGACGCGGTTGAGGTCATTCAATCCACCGGACGGCGCAAACGCGCCGTCGCGCGCGTCAAGCTGTCCCTAGGTCAGGGTCTCATAACCGTCAACGGCAAGGCCGCAGACGAATACTTCCCGCGCCCGCAGCTCATGCAGATCGTGCGTCAACCGCTGGAAGCGACTCAGAGCACTTCGCGTTTCGACGTGTCGGTAAAAGCCGAGGGCGGCGGCGTCACGGGACAGGCCGGGGCGATTCGCCACGGCATTGCGCGCGCCTTAGTGGCGATCGACGAATCGTTCAAAGAGTCGATGCGGAAAAACGGCTTCCTCACGCGTGATCCACGCGAAAAGGAGTCGAAGAAGTACGGCCGCAAGCGCGCGCGCAAGCGCTTCCAGTACAGCAAACGCTAAAGCGTTCTCTGAAGTTTGCCGCGATCGCGCTTGGCGCGATCGCGTTCTTTTTTCAACCCCATCCCGCTTGGATCGAACGCGCCTACGTCAACGGTGGTTATCCCGCTTGGGAGCACGCCGCATTTGCGCTGACGAATCCGCTGCCGTGGTCGCTCGGGGATCTTGCTGCGCTGATTGGCGTGGCGGCGATCGTTTGGCAGATCGTCAGCTTCGTTCGTGGGCGCGTCCGTCCGCGCGGCGCCATCGGCATGCTGCTCCTCAACTGCGCGGTGATTATCGCGCTCTATGCGGTTTGGTTTGAACTCAGTTGGGGTTGGAACTACGCGCGCGCGCCGCTGGAGACGCGCGTGCAGTTTTTCCCGTCGCGCGTAACGGTGCGAGGTGCGACGCTTCTGCGCACCCGCGCGATGGCGCAGATGAACGCACTTGCCGCCTCGGCTCATGTCGCCGCCGATACGCCGATCGATGTGGAGGCGCTACGCGCGGTGTGGCTGCCCGCGGTGCAGCGCGCGGGCGACGAGTGGGCGCCGGCGGTCGGTTCCCCCAAACCAACGATCGCCGATCCGTTTATGCAAGCGACAGGAACGAGCGGATTCATCAACCCACTTACCCTCAACGTCGCGCTCGCATCGGATCTCCTGTGGTTCGAACGGCCCTTCGATCTCGCGCACGAGTGGAGCCACGATGCCGCCTATGCGCGCGAGGACGAGGCCAACTATCTCGCCATCGTGACGTGCTTGCGTTCTCCCGATCCGGCCGTGCGTTACTCCGGATGGTTCGAGCTCTTTCTTTATTTGCCGCAGAGACGGCGTTACGCTCACCGTGAGTTCGTCCCATTGGTGTGGCGAGATTTCGCTGCGCTGCGCGGGCGAAATGCTCGACACATCAACGTGATCCTGGCGCACTGGTCGTGGCGCACCTACAACGCCTATTTGAAGAGCAATCGCGTCGCGTCGGGAATCGCAAACTACGATGAGGTCACGAAGCTGATGCTGGGCGTGCCGCTCGACGCGACGGGCCTGCCGCTCGCCCGATAACGAAGCAGGGACCCGTTTGGGTCCCCGCTGTTTTGATGGAGCTTAGCCGCGCGGAGGCTTGTTCTTGTCGCCGCCTCCAGGCGGTTTGCCCTGGCCTCCACCAGCAGGCGGCTTGCCTTGGGCGCTAGGCGGTTTGCCCTGGCCTCCCGGCTGGCCGTGCATCGCGCCGCCGGGCTGGCCGTGCATCGCACCGCCGGACTGGCCGTGCGTCGCACTCTGGTGCATCGCGTTGGGTTTACCCTGTCCGCCCTGCGGCTTTCCGTGCGTGCCACCCTGCGTATGCATCGCGTTGCCGCCGGTCGTCGGAGGCTTCTGATGCTCCGGCTGAGTGGCCGGCGCATTGTGATGGGGTGTAGTCGTGGTCGGACCCTTGTTGGTCGTCATGGCCTTGTTGGTCGTGGTCGGCGCCTTGTTCGTCGTGCCCACCGGCTTCACGGACTTCTCCGCGGCTTGTTTATCGGCGGGCGTCACGGGCGCGTATTTGGGCAGCTGGTGCGGATCGGTGACCGGCTTTGCCACCGCCGTCACCGGGGGCTTGCCCTTGTTGACGTTGGCGTAGAGGTTACGATCCTGGCCCGCGACTTGGGCTTGTTGTCGTTGGGCCGTGGTCGGCGCTATGCCGCCGCGGCGAGCGTCGATTTGGGCTGAGGTCGGCCGGGCCGAAATCCCTCCGTGTCCGCCGTTGTAGCTGACGTGGCAGTTGTTGCCGCAGTTCACGTTTCTATTGATGACCGTCTTGTTGATATACGTATTGTTAATGACCGTCCGGTTGACGTTCACGACGGCAGTATTGTAGCGGAATGCGTTTCCAGCCCAGACGCCGCCCACGAAGCCGGTGCCGTAGTAACCGAAACCGTAGTTAACGCCGCCGTAGAAGCCAACGCTCGGCCCCCAGTATCCGGTGTTCCAACCGTAGTAACCGTTGTTGTACCCCCAGTAGCCGGGCGTCCAGTAGACTCCTACCGACGGCGGCGCTATCCAGGTACCCGGGACCCAATAGTAACCGGCCGGACCCCAGGCCCAATAGCCGGGTTGCCATTGGTAGTTGGGATAGGGGGCCGGGGGCATCGAGTAGACCGGCAGGACCGGGGGCGGGACGCCGATCGTGAGGCCGACGCCGACCGTGAACTGTGCCGGCGAGGCGAGTGGTATTGCTGCGATGAGTATTGCTGCGATAATTGCGTAAAGCGATCTTGTGATTCGCACGATTCCTCCTTCGGAAATGATTATGGCTTCATTATAGCGTGATTACCAGTACTCTATACCCGGCCCACGACCATCCCGCGCGGTTTCACGGGATTCTTACCCGATAATCAGCGCTTTCCAACTCGATGTTCATCGCTCTTTCACGCCATATTTCGTCCATATCGGGTATGTCCCGCGGTCACCTCGCCCTGATACCATCTCCGCATGTTTGACGTCGGCGATTCTCTGCGCGAAGCGCTCGGAAATGGGCGGACCCGCCTGCAGGACGCGCAGGCCGCGGTGGCTCGGGCAAATTCCGGGACGGCCGCGGGACGCTCGGCCGACGCGGCGATGGCGCAGACGGCACAGGCAGCGATCTTTATGGAGGCGTTGCTCGAGGCAGAGCGTGCGCGCTTTGAGGAGATCAAGACGGTGACGAAATGAGAATCGATTTGCTCGATGCTGCCGCCAGCGGAATGGATGCGCAGCGAGCGGCGCTCGACGTCGCGGCTCGCAATGTCGCGGCGGCTGAGGCGGCTGGACCGAACGCCGATTATGCGCGCATGATTCCTCAGTTCGCGGTCGTTGACTCGACCGATGACGGGACGCGCGTAGAGTTCACCGGAACGCGCAGCGAGCGCGGAACGAACGTGGATATCCTCACCGAGATGATCGCCGTGATGAACGCGTCGCGCGCGTACGAGTCGGACGCTTCCATCTTCGACGTCGGCAAGACGCTGGCAGAGAAGACGATCGAGCTGGAACGGCTGTGAGAGTCGAGCCGATCCTGCCCGACGCACCCGCCGCGCCGAGCGCGAACGACCTCGGCGCAGGCGCGTTTGCGCGAGCGCTCGACGCCGTCGGAAATGCATTGAACGGCGCGAACCGCGCCGAGGACGCCTTCGCATACGGCGGCGGCACGCTCGAAAGGGCCGTCTACGAACGCGCGCAGGCCGACGTCACGCTCTCCGTAGCAACGGCGACGGCGCAACGGATTGCGCAGACCGTCCAGTCCGTACTCAACATGCAAATCTAGGCTTCTCTCGCGATGCACGGGCTCGCGCAGCTGCTGGTGCGCTGGAACGCTTTACCTCGGGTGGCGCGATTGTCGATCGGTGTCGCCGGAACGCTTTGCGCCGTACTTGCTATCGCAGGCATGCTGATAGCCCGACAGCCGCGCGGACCACTTTTTGCGCAGCCACTTCACCCGGAACAGCTAACCGAAGTTGAGGAACGCTTAGCGGGCTGGAACGTGACGTTCACGCCGACTTCCGATAACGTTGTGGTCGAGCTCGGACGCCGCAACGATCTCCTGCTGCGGCTTTCGCTCGCCGGCGTACCGCACGAACATCTCTCCAGTACCGGTGAAGCCGTGGCCAGCATCGGCATGCTCACGCCCCAAGCCGTCATCGATGCCCAGACTCGTGAAGGGCTGTCTGGCGACATCGAGGCTGGACTGCGCGGCATCAACGGCGTCGACGACGCTCGGGTGATCATTGCCCCCGCAAAACTTCCTGAGTTTGCCGACGAATCGGGGCACGACGCGAGCGCAAGCGTGCGTTTGCGGCTCCGCGCGGGAATGCAGCTGTCGCGCGAAGCGGTGTTTGGGATTCGCGCTTTTGTGGCGGCGAGCGTGCCGGAGCTGAAATCTGCTCGCGTCACTATTCTCGACGATCGCGGTGTGGCTCTCGGCCAGGATTCGGTTTATGCGGATGATGCCGGCGAATTGCAGCAATCGCTTCAATCGGCGCTCGATAGCGCGTTCGGCGAAGGCGCGGCACTCGTGCGAGTACGTGTCGAATACGACGGTTCACAATATTCGGAGCACGATGTCCGCCGAATGCCGGTGAGCACCGTCGCGATCGAGCGAATGCGGCGCAGCGAAACTTACGACGGCGGTGGCAAGCGATATCGCCATCTCGACGAAGGAGAAGATCGCGGCAGTGAAACCCAAGAGCGCCTCTCTCAAAATCAACCCGGTACGATAAGGCGCCTCTCGACCGCCGTATTCGTCGACGAGACCCGCGCACTCGATCTTGCGAAAGTCCGTATGCTAGCGTCGGCGACCGTCGGGTACGACGCGCATCGCGGCGACACGCTTGCTGTCGAAGCTATCGACTTTCGTCGCACGCCGGCGGCGCGTAAGGATGAATGGTGGCTGCTGTACGGAACAATCGTGCCGCTTGCGCCGGCGCTGGTCATGACCGTGGGGCTCATCGCATGCGTGCGTCTCGTGATCCCGCCACTCGCATCCCTGCTGCAAACGATTGTCCGGCGCGTTACGCTAACCCGCGCGCAAAAGGCGGCCGTAGGTTTCGCTCCAGGCCGCGTGCACTCCATGCTCGAGCAGGAACCTCCGCATGCCGCTGCGGCGATCATTAGCGCGCTTCCCGCTGCGACCGCGACTGCCGTCCTGGAGCTCTATCCGCCGCACGAACGCGAGGCCATCGTGCGCCGCATGCAACGCGCCCATTCGCCGTTGCTCGGCGACCCTGAAGAACTTCTTCGGCGACATGCTTGACGGGTTCATTCCCCTCGAGCGGCTGTTGCGCCCGGTTGAAACTGAAGCGGCGACGACTACGACCGAGCCTGTACCGCTCAAGCCAATCTCCTCTGACGACATCGACAAAACGATTGGCGCTGCGCGACGCTTTCGCGCCGCGTTGTCCGACGCGATCGAGGTTGCGGTGCGACGGCTGCTGCCTCGAATAGCCCTCGACGTTCTCGGTCGAGAGCTCCAGCTCGGGGGATCCGATATCGGCAATATCGTCGCCAATGCGCTCGATCGCTTCTCGGATGAGAGGCCGCTAGTTTGTCGCGCGCACCCCGATGAACTTGCAGCGTTGGCCGAGCTCGAGCTCCCGGCCCTTGCCGACGATTCGTTATGTCGTGGCGACGTCGTTCTCGTGTTGCACAGCGGTACGATTGATTTAAGAATGGAGGCGCGGCTCGCAGCGATTCTGGCCCATCCGGTAGATGATTGATACGCACAGGCTCAACCTCGGTACGTGCGCATTCGGGCGCGCGATCGATGCCCGCGGCAAGCCGCTCGACGGCGGCCCGGCGCTTGGCGGGCGTAGCATTCCGCTGGAGCTGCGAGCGCCGCTGCCCAATCAGCGCGCACCGATTGGAACGCCGCTGTGGACGGGCATTCGGGTGGTGGATGGACTGCTCACGATCGGCCGCGGTGCACGGGTGGGGATCTTCGGCGCGCCCGGGTGCGGCAAAAGTGTGTTCATTGAAGAGATTGTCGGCGGGTGCGCGGCGGACGCGGTTGTCGTTGCTCTTGTCGGCGAGCGCGGCCGCGAGGCAGAGCGATGGCTTGCGCTGCGCAACGATCGCACGACCATCGTCTGCGCCACAAGCGATCGACCATCCGAGGAGCGGGTTGCGGCCGCGCACGTCGCGGTGATCCACGCGGCGGCGCTGCGCGAACGTGGCCTTCACGTGATGCTGGTCGTTGACAGCTTGGCGCGTGTAGCCGGGGCATTGCGTGAGACCGCGGTCGCCGCTGGCGAAAGCACCGGCCGCGGTGGGTACCCGCCGCGCGTCTTCGCCGAGCTGGCGCGGCTCCTGGAAGTCTGCGGAGCGCTCCACGAGGGTTCCATCACGCTGGTTGCAACGGTGCTCTGCGACGGCGACGACCGCGATCCCGTGAGCGAAGCCTCGCGCTCGCTCTTGGACGGACATCTCGCGCTGTCCGCGCGCCTCGCGAACGCGGGACGCTTTCCAGCGGTGGACGTGCTACGCAGCACGAGTCGCACGATGGAGGCGGTGGCGAGTTACTCACATTTGCGCGCCGCGCTTCGGCTTCGTCGAGCCATTGCGCTGCTCGATCGGGTTGAAGATGCGCGTTCCATCGGCATCGAGCCGGCAGATCGTGCGACGCTCGCAGCAATCGCCGCAGAATCACGCCTTGAAGCGTTCCTGCGTCAGCCGCGAGGCTCAATTGCGCGGCAGGCGACGCTAGCGCACCTTTTTGAAATCGCCGACCTATTCGAGGAAGACGATGGATATCGTTAGCGAGCTCGCCGCAGTCGAACGGCGGATCGAAGCAATAGCGTCCGGTCCGGTGGAGTCTGGGGCAGAGTTCGGCGCAACGCTCGGGGAGGCACTCGCAGAACGGCGCGACGGCTCGATGCGGATCGTAAACGCGTCATCCCATTCGCAAATCGATCGTCTCATTACGCTCGAGGGGCGAGCTTCCGACGTCGACCCGGCATTGATCGAAGCGATCGTGGCGATCGAATCGGGATTCGATCCGAATGCGACGTCGAATGCGGGAGCTCGCGGCTTGATGCAACTGATGCCGCAAACGGCCGCGAGCCTGGGGGTGCGCGATTCTTACGATCCGTCGCAGAATATTCGGGGCGGTACGCGGTACCTGCGCGCGCTGTTAGATCGCTTCGGTGATGTCGAACTTGCCGTGGCGGCTTATAACGCAGGCCCCGCGGCGGTCGAACGATACCGCGGTGTTCCACCATACGCAGAAACGCGCAACTACGTGCGCAACGTCTTAACGCGTTACCGAGAACTCAAGCCGCGTGTAGGCGTTCTCAACTCGGCAATCTACCGATGAGCGGAGGATCACACGGCGCTGGCATCATCGTGCCATGATGACGCAGCAACTCCAAGTTAGCATTCTCGCCGCACCGCTATCAGCGATCGATCGTCGGATGCTGTCGCAAGCGTGGTATTCTGCGCTTCACTTGGCGAAAGAAGTACCGGAATTTTCGCGATTGCTCGAATCGCGTTCACGGCAAAGCTGCATTGTGGTCGAAATGGCGCGCAACGCCAAGGCGCCCGACCACACGGCGCCGCGAGGTGCGCACCCTCATCGCGAGCGTGCACAATCCAGACCGATCGCAGTTTGCGGTGGCCTTGAGATTCCTGAGAGTTCCGGCGTTCTGGCGTCCCGTTCGCCGCTTGCGCGAGCGATCGAAAACGCTTTCGCGCGCCCTCGCGCGAGCGCCAAGCGCGCCACCTTTTCGATGGGCCGTGGGAGTGCCCGGATCCACGTGGTTCTTCAAACAAAGGGGGCGCGCAGCACGTTGGTCGCGCTCTGTCGGCCTGAGCTGCGCGATCTGGTCGCACGAGCACTAATGCAAGCACGGATTGGATTGGCGGCGCGCGGCCTTGGACTGGAACTCTCTGCGAAAGGAGAAGAAGGATGTTTTTAAATGCTGCCATGAGTGCCGCGCTCGATCGCATCACCGAGCGTGCCGCCGACGTTCGTCGAGCGTTTACGCCGGGCTCGATCCCGCAGCACGACGACGTCGCGACTCCTGGAGCATCTTCGGACTTCACGCTGGATCCTTTGTCGGTAAGCGCGCCGGAAGGCGCGTATTTCATCACGACCGACGAACGTGGACGCGTCGCCTATACTCGGGATGGCGCCTTTGCGCTGTACGATGGCAAGCTCGTCGACGAACGGGGCAGAGCGGTCCGCGGTGTAAGCGCGCCGGGCGGTGAGCCGGGTGAGTTGCGTGTCGATGCGGTCGATGCGTCGCTACGCCGAATCAGCGATCCCCGCATCGAGCGCGATGGTACCTTTAGCTATCGGCGCGAGGTCATCGACCCCCGAAGCGACCTGCATGAATCGCGGCGTGTCGCCGTTGGCCGCGTGACGCTGGCACGCTTTCCGGCCGGTACGAAACTCGCCGGCGAGGAGGGCGATGAACTAAAAGCCCCGCCCGACGTGGCACCGCAGGTCGGAGTTCCGGGCGATGGACGCTTTGGGGTCGTCGCACCGATGCAGCGGGAGCGCAGCCGCGTAGACATCGACGTAAGCCTGATTCGCTTGAAAGACGCGTACATGCAGTTCGATGCGTTACAAGCAGCCGAAGCTGCCAAAGGTCATCTTAGCAAGACCACGATGGATCTGGTCAAGTGAAGTCGTTGGGCTTTGCAGCATTATCGCCGAGGCGGATGGGTTTGCAAAAGCGAGTCCGGACGCCGCGCTTTGAGTCCCGTTCTGCGTTGCCTGCCAGCGCTGCGTGCGTCGTCGCCAACGGCGTGCGCGAAACCCTGACCTCCTTACTAGGTGCTCCGGTCGCGATGCGGCTCTTCGAGCCGACGATACCCGTTCCAAGCGCATGGCAGGCGATTCTTCGGGACGCCATCCTCTATCGCGTACGCGGAAGCGTCGCGGATGCCGCGATGATTCTTCGCCCGCCCGACGCGTGCGCGCTGGCGCGAGCCGTTTTCGCGGAGCCTCCCAGCGCATCCGCAGAGCTTCAACCGCTTTCGCCCATCGAGCGCGACGTCGTCGATCGCACGGCGACGGCGATCGCATCAAACCTCGGCGCACTCTGCGGGGTTCGGAACGGCCACGCCGAGCGCGTCGGCACCATAGGCGGCTTCGTCTCGTTCTTCGAGCTGTTGCTAGAAAAGCCGATTGACGCACGCATCGGCATTGCGATTTCACGCGACCCGTCACCCGAACGTCGCGGGGCTCTCGATCTCGCGCAGCTCGCCGAGGTGCGATTCGCTGCGGTGGCGTCGCTGGACCTCGGCAACGTGTCGGCTGACGCCGTTGCCTGCCTCGCGCCGGGCGCGATACTTGCCATACACTCGAGCGAACTCCGGCGCTGCACTCTGAAGACGAGCGGGCGACGTCTGGCGCGCGGCTCCTGCGGCGTTCGCAATGGCCGCTACGCGATTACGACCGAGGCGATTTTCGAGATTTAAGCGAGTGGATCCCAAAAAACCGGCCGAACCGCAACACATCGGAATGCTGATGCACATCCCGCTGCGCCTTACGGTCGAATTAGGAAGCTGCACGCTGTCGGTGGCAGAAATCCTTAAGCTGGGAACGGGGTCCATCGTTGAATTGGATCGGCCCGCGAACGAGCCGGTCAATCTGCTCGCCAACAATCGACCGATCGCGCGCGGCGAGATCGTCGCGGTCGAGGAAAACTTCGCCTTGCGTATTACCGAACTTGTTTCACTGTAGGGCTCGCAATCGATGCCACTCGACGAACTCTTAGCACCGCTAAACCGCCACGCCACGGCGCCGCTCGACTTGCTCGTCGGGCTCACGTTGCTCTCCCTGGTACCGCTCTTGCTGGTGATGTGCACGTCGTTCGTACGCATCGTCGTGGTTCTCTCGCTCGTCCGTTCCGCGATCGGGGCGTCCGCGCTTCCGCCCAACGCAGTGCTTACGGGCTTGGCCTTAGTTCTGACGTTCGTCGTCATGGCGCCGACAGCGCAGCGTATCGAACGCGATGCTCTCACTCCGTATTCGCGCGGCGCAATATCGTCGTCGCAGGCGCTGACGCGTGCGATCGAGCCATTGCGGTCGTTCATGTTGCGCCAGACGCGCTCAGCCGACGTAGTGCTTTTCGAGCGGGTCGCGCGCCGCGGACCCGAGCCGGAAGAGCGTGCGCCGATAACCGTGCTGATCCCGGCGTTCGTGGTGGGCGAACTGCGCAGCGGCTTTGCTATTGGTTTTGCGCTTTATCTTCCGTTCGTCGCGATCGACTTGGCCGTTGCGGCGATGCTCATGGGGTTGGGCATGATGATGCTCAGCCCGCCCGTCGTTTCGCTTCCGGTGAAACTCTTGCTCTTCGTCATGGTCGACGGCTGGGCTCTGCTCTGCGGAGGCGTTACGGCAAGCTTTAGATAAAGAGACGGGCGCTCTATGCGAATCAGCGAAGCGCTTGCGACGCAACGACCGTTTTTCTCATTCGAGTTCTTCCCACCCAAGGACGATGCCGGGTCGCGCCAGCTCTTTGCGACGATTGCGGCGCTTGCGCCGTTGCGGCCGTCCTTCGTGTCGATCACTTACGGCGCGGGCGGCTCGACGCGCGCGCGCACGGTGGCGCTTGCGAAGGAGATCCAACAAGAGATCGGCCTGACGGTCGTCGCTCACGTGACCTGCGTCGGCGCAAATCGCGCCGAACTCCGGGCGCTCTTCGATGACTTGGCCCGTGCGGGGATCGAAAACGTGTTGGCATTGCGGGGCGATGCTCCCGCGGGCGCGCCGTTCGAAGCCCCGCCGGGCGGTTTCATGCATGCGAGCGAGCTGATCGCGATGCTACGGCGAAACTACGATTTCTGCATCGGAGCCGCGTGCTATCCCGAAAAACATCCCGAAGCTTCGAGCTTTGAGGACGACCTGCTTGCGCTCAAGGTCAAAACCAATGCCGGCGCCGATTTCTTGGTATCGCAGCTTTTCTTTGACAACACGCACTTCTTTCAATTCGAACGGCGTGCTCGCGCGGCGGGAATCGACGTGCCGATGTTACCGGGCCTAATGCCGATCACGAACTTTGGTCAGATTCAACGCTTTGTCGCGATGTGCGGAGCGACCATTCCGCCGAAGCTGAGCGTCGAGATGGAGGCCCGAAAAGGCGATGTCAACGCCGTGGAAGATCTCGGCGTTGCGTACGCCTCAATGCAGGCGCTCGCGCTGTTGCAGGCCGGGGCTCCCGGCATCCATTTTTACACGTTGAATCGCTCGCCCGCGACGCGGGCCATCGTTTCGTCGTTGCTGGCTGCCAGCGCCTGGCGACCGGCGTTCTCCATAACAACGCGGTAACGCAGGAGTAACGTCCCCCAAGTAGCGTTGAGCCGTGGACGCGCTCGACGGTCTGCTGCACGATGCGTTGCTGACGACCGCCGCAATCGCGCTGCCCATGCTCGCAGTTGCGGCGCTGGTTGGAACGGCCATTGCCATCGTGCAAGCCGCAACCCAAGTTCAGGAGCAGACGCTCACGCTGCTGCCAAAAATACTTGCAGTCGGCGTGATGGTCGCGTTTCTCGGCCCGGGCGCAATGCATCTGCTTGTCATGTTCTTCGACCGAGCATTGGCCGCGATTCCCGATGTTTCAGGACGCTCATGGTAACGTCGTTGCTGGTATTTGCACGTTGCGCCGGTTTTGTCTTTCGCGCGCCCGGATTCTCTCATCCGAGCGTGCCGGTTCCTCTGCGCGCGGGGTTTGCAGTGCTTTTGGCGCTTGCGATCACGCGTAACGTAACGTCAGCCGCACCGCAGCGGGAGGGAGCAGCATTCCTGGTTGCGTTGCTTACCGAGTTTTTGCTGGGCGGTGCGATCGGAATGGCCGCATCGCTCGTCTACGACGCGGCATATGCGGGGGGCCGTGCAGTCGACGATTACGTGGGGGTTAAGGTGATGGCGCCGAGCCTCCAGCTGGTTGCGCCCAGCGGATTTGGACGGGTCTGGTCGCTCGCCTTTACCGGGGCGTTCTTTCTTTCCGGCGCCTATCGGCTGCTGTTGATCGGCTTTGCCCAGAGTTTCGCGCGCATTCCCCTGGAGAGCACGCTGCGCGCCGATGGCTGGTTGAATTTTGCCGGCGCGTTTGCGAGGACTATAGTGCTTGTGGCGCTGCAGGTGGCGGGTCCGGCGATCGGATTAGCCTTCGTCGTTCAGATTGCGCTCGGGGCGCTTTCGCGCGTAGTTCCGCGTTTTGGAAGCTTCACGCTCGCCTTTCCTCTGGCTTTCGCAGCGGCGCTCGTCGTTACCGCGATTGCCGTGCCGCTTGTCGCACAGCACGTACCGACACCCCTGCTCGCCGTTCCCGCAGGCGTGAAGTGAACGAGGCCGGCGAGAAGCCTTTCGAAGCAACGCCGCATCGCCTCGTGAAGGCAAAGCGCGAAGGGAATGTCGCTCGCTCGAGCGAGTTTGCCGCGAACATTTCCTTCGCCGCTGCCGCATGGACGGCGATTGCGACGGCACCGCTGCTAGGCGCCGTTGCGTGCAGTTCGTTGGCCGCGGCCGCATCGAACGGGATCGTCAGTCGAAACTCGATGTTCATCGTCGCGCCCGCGTTGCTGAGCCTCGGGGCCGCGACGCTAGCCGGAGCGCTGGCAAGCCTCTTGCAGACCGGCGGCCTCACGTTCGTCGCCGTTGCGCCAAAGATGGAGCGCCTGAATCCGATGGAAGGTCTCAAGCGCATCTGCTCGCGCGACACGCTCGCGCATTCCGCTCGAGCGACCCTCGCGTTTGTTTGCGCCACAGCGGCGATGCTGCCGCTGATAGGGGTGAGCGCTGCGACGATGCTATGTGCTGCGGGTTTCGGTGGGGTTGCGATGGCCGCATGGACCGGTGCGCATCAGGTCTCGATAGCCGCAGTCGCAGTCGGCTTGCTCTTTTCCATCGCGGAGTATGGCGCGGCACGAAGCGCGTGGCTGCGCAAACTGCGAATGAGTTTTGAGGAGCGTAAGCGCGAGGCCAAGGATGAAGAAGGCGACGCTGTCGCGCGCGGACGCCGGCGCACCCTGCACCGAGCACTCGTGCGGGGTGGGCTGCACCGACTCAAAAGTGCCGCCTTCGTCGTCGCCAATCCCACGCACGTCGCGGTGGCATTGGAATATGGGCCGCCCGCGGTCCCGGTGCCGCGCGCGGTTGTCCGCGCCGCTGATGAGCTCGCGTCGCGGGTCGTGCGCCTGGCGCGCAGCTATCGCATTCCCGTCGTTGAGAACGTGACGCTGGCGCGGGCCCTCTATCGCGATACGCGGATCGGCGAACCGATACCGCACGCTCACTATGTCGCGGTGGCAGAGGTCGTTGCCGCGCTCCTACGCGCGTTGGAGATCGCCGGATGACTTCGCATAAGCGCGCGGTGTACGCCTTTGCCGCGCTTTTGCTGACGATCGTCGCTATCTTGATCGTTCCGCTTCCGCCCTGGCTGCTCGACGTGTTGCTTGGCGTGAACGTTTTCGGCTCGGCGCTGGTGCTGTTGCTTTCCGTAACGGTCGACGACCCGTTGGAGTTTTCTGCCTTTGCGCCGGCGCTGCTCGTTGCGACGCTCTTCCGTCTTTCGCTCGACGTTTCGGCGACGCGGCTGATTCTGACGGCGGGAGCCACACCGGGTTCCGTGGGCGCCATCATTCCTGCCTTCGGTGCATTCGTCGTGCGCGGAAATTTGGTCGTCGGGTTGATCGTTTTTGCTATCCTCGTAACGATCCAGTTCGTCGTAATCGCAAGTGGATCGCAGCGCGTCGCCGAAGTGGCGGCACGCTTTACGCTCGATGCAATGCCCGGCAAGCAGATGGCCATCGACGCCGACGTGCACGCCGGAGCATTGGACGCAGAAGGCGCGCGGCGCAAGCGCGAGACGGTGCAGCGCGAGGCCGACTTTTACGGCGCGATGGACGGCGCGGGGAAGTTCGTAAAGGGCGACGCGATTGCGGCGCTCGTCATTGTGGCCCTCAATTTAACCGGAGGCGTCGTGGTCGGTATTGCCTATCACGGGCTCTCACCGCTTGACGCGCTCAATACCTTTGCGCTGCTTTCGATCGGCAACGCCTTGGTCACGACGCTGCCCGCGTTCCTGATCTCAACCGCAATGGGCATGATGGTGACTCGGGTCGCGTCGGATGGAGCGCTGGGCGCCGATCTTGCAACGCAGTTGTTCGCCCGGCCCGACGTGCTGCGCAGTTCCGGCGGCTTGCTTCTCGTGCTGGCGTTCGTTCCGGCGCTCCCGCGCCCGCTCTTTCTGATTCTGAGCGCTTGCGCATTTGCGATCGCCCACGTTGCGCAGCGCAATCGCAAACGACTCGAGACAGAGGCGGTCGATGCGCGCGAGCGCATCAAACGCAACGCGATGCGTCGCCCCGAACTCGCTCTCGGCCTGGTCGGCGTCGATCTCGTCGCAATCGAGATCGGCGCGGACTTGGCACACTTGTTGGTAGCACCACTTTCGGAAGCGTTGCTCGACCGAATCGGCGAGGTGCGGCGCGCGCTTGCCGCCGACATTGGCGTTGTTTTGCCGGGCGTGCGACTGCGCGACGATCTTGCTCGTGATCCGCGCACCTATGGGATTCGCGTGCGCGATCGACTGGTTGGCGCCGGACGTCTCGAACTGGAGCGCCTGCTCGCGGTCGCGGACGAAGCGATCCTCTCGCGTTTTGGGGCTGCCATCGAGCGCGAACCGGTGTACGGCTTGCCGGCGGTGTGGATCCCGGCGAGCGCCCGGGAGAGCGCCGTCAATGCCGGCGCGTTGGTGTTCGATGCGATCTCGGTGCTCGGCTCACATCTGGCCGAAGTCGCCCGTACGCACGCCGAGGAACTCGTTGGCCGACAAGAGCTGCAAACGTTGCTGGAGCATCTACGTTCGACGGTGCCGGCCCTGGTGAAGGAGGTCGGCGGTGATGCATTGCCGTTCGGCGCACTGCATCGTGCTTTTGGTTTGCTGTTACGGGAGGGCGCGTGGCCGCGCGATCCGATTGCGGTGCTCGAGGCAATGCTCGAGGCGTGCACGCACGATCCGCGTGAACTCGCCGAAGCGGCCCGCCGCGCAATCGTTCCGGATCTGCTCCGGCGTCGCGGCGTGGCGCAGCTCGAACCAATCATTTTCGATCCGGATTTCGAGCGGGGACTGATTTCAAGCTGGGGACGCTGTGGAACCAATGCGTCCGAGCCGGCACTCGCCTTATCGCTGCGCGCCCGCATTGAAGCGTATGCCGCGCGAACGCCGCGCGATCGTGCGGCCGTCGTCTGTACGAGTGCGCTGCGGCCGATGCTTGCGGACTTCCTCCTGCGTTCGGGCTTGCGCGTTAGCGTCTACGCGTATGTCGAGCTGCCCAACGAGCTCGCGCTCGCACCGAGCGAGGTCGTCGCGGAGCCGGAACCGAACGCGCTGGCTCCATGCACCTAAGGGCGCTGGATTGGATCATCGTCGTCGTTTCCTTAGGGGTGAGTTTCGTGCCGGCGATCGTGCTGGCGCGCCGAGCCGGGCGCAATATTACCGAGTTCTTTGCGGCCGGACGCCAGGCGCCGTGGTGGCTTATCGGGATTTCGCTGGTCGCAACGACGTTTTCAACCGATACGCCGAACCTCGTGACCAATCTCGTGCGCGACGGCGGCGTCGCCGAGAACTGGGTCTGGTGGTCGTTCCTCTTGACCGGCATGGCGACGGTCTTTTTCTTTGCGCGGTTGTGGCGCCGTTCCGGCGTGCTCACCGATCTCGAGTTTTACGAACTGCGCTACGCGGGCCGCGCGGCATCCTTCGTGCGGGGTTTCCGCGCGATCTATCTTGGTTTGTTCTTCAACTGCTGGATCATCGCGACGGTAAACCTGGCGCTGGTAAAGATCGCCGGAATCCTTTTTGGATGGCCGCGCGCCGAAACGCTGGCGATCTGCGTCGCCGTGCCGATCGTCTTCGCGGCCACCGCCGGTTTGTGGGGCGTCATGGTAACCGACATGATTCAGTTTTGCATCACGATGAGCTCGGCGTTTGCCGCGGCGTATTTCGCGGTTCACGCGCCCGGCGTCGGCGGCTTGCACGGGCTGATCGCGCACGTCGCGCGGAGCAACGCCGGGAGCCTCTCGATTCTTCCGAACTTCGCGGATTGGCGCACGGCGCTCGCCATCTTCGTGATTCCGATCACGGTCTTGTGGTGGTCGGTGTGGTATCCGGGCGCCGAGCCCGGCGGCGGGAGTTACGTCGCGCAGCGCATGCTCGCGGCGCGGACCGAGTCCGACGCGCTCTTTGGAACCTTTGCCTTTCAAGTGATGCACTACGCGCTGCGGCCGTGGCCGTGGGTCGTCGTCGCGCTGGCATCCACGATCGTCTATCCGACGCTCCACGACATTACGCTGCGCTTCCCGGGCTTGCAGCCGGGGCTCATCGGCAACGACATTGCCTATCCCGCGATGCTCGTGTTCTTGCCGTCCGGCTTTGCGGGCTTCATGGTTGCCGGTATCTTTGCGGCCTATCGCTCCACGATCGAGACGCATCTCAACTGGGGCACGTCGTACCTGGTGCACGATCTATATCAGCGTTTCATCCGGCCTGGCTCGAGCCAGCGCGAGCTCGTCTTTGCCGGTCGCCTGGTGACGGTGTTGTTGATGCTGTTTGGCGTAGCCTTAACGCTCGCGCTCGACAACGCGAAGAATGCCTTCAACTTATTGCTGTCGATCGGCGCCGGCACCGGACTAATCTATCTGCTGCGCTGGTTTTGGTGGCGCATCAACGCGTGGAGCGAAGTCAGCGCGATGGCGGCATCGTTCGCGCTGTCGCTCGCATTTTTCGTTGCCGCCAAAATGGGCCACGCGGTCAACAGCGTCGACACGCTGCTGACGACAATCGGCGTGACGACGCTCGTGTGGGTTGCCGTCACTTTTCTAACCCCGCCGGTGGACGCGCACGTCCTAGCCCGCTTTTACGCAAAGGTTCGGCCGGCGGGGCCGGGTTGGGCGCGCGTTCGCCGGCAGAACCTGCTGGCGGCTTCGCCCGACTCGCTCCCGCTCGCGCTGCTGGGATGGGTGCTCGGCTTGGCGGCGGTGTACGGCGCGCTTTTCGCGACGGGTGGGTTCATCTACGGCCGAGTCACGCAAGGCGCTCTTTGGAGTGCGACCGCCGCGGTCGCGATCGTGGGGCTGCTCGCGATCGGCCGGCGCCTTTGGGGGCGGGAGCCTGGCGGCGCTGCGGCAGGCCCGGCGCCGCTTGAAGGCTAAGCTCCACCGGCTCCGATGAACTGGAAGAATTTAAAGGCGCCGTTTAAGGCGCTAGTCGTCGTCGCGATTTGCGCGGTCTCGCTCTGGCAGGCGTTGCCCGTGCAGAAGAAGATTCACCTCGGCCTCGATCTGCAGGGTGGCGCGCGGCTCTTGCTGCAGCTCTACCCGACGGCAGAGGTGCCGCAGATCACGACGCAGGTTCAGGCGCAGACGCGCGAGGTCATCGATCGCCGCATCAACAGCTTGGGCGTCGCGGAGCCGTCGATCAGCAACGTCGGAAGCGATCGCATCTTGGTCGAGCTTCCCGCGGTGAAGAACCCGGATCAGGCTGAGCAAGTGCTCAAGCAGGTCGCGGTGCTTGAATACAAGATCGTGCCGTTCGACGTCGTGCAGAAAGCTGAAGCCGCTCTCGCAACCCTGGCGCAACCGAACGTTTCGCCGAAAGACAAGGCGGCGGCCGAGAAATACGTCGCTCAGGCCGCCTACGATCTCAGCGGCAAGGTCGTTTACTCCGGAAAGGATCTCAAAGCCGCGCAAGCCAGTTACGACCAAGCCGGCCGCCCCGACATCACGTTTCAAACCAAGGATCCGGCGAGGTTTGGCAAGCTGACGTCAGCCAACGTGCAAAAGCCGCTCGGCATCTTTCTCGACCATCGCTACCTCTCGGCGCCGACCGTCATTAGCCCGATCTACGACAGTGGTGAGATCACCGGCAACTTCACGCAAGAGCAGACGATAACGCTCGCCAACGAGCTCAACGCCGGCGCCCTGCCGGTCAGCGTCAAGATCATCGAGAAGGAGACGATCGGTCCGACCCTGGGCAAGATCGACTTGATTCAGTCGATGCGCGCCGCGATGCTCGGGCTCGGTCTCGTGCTACTCTTCATGATCCTGGTCTATCGCCTGCCGGGCTTTCTCGCCGATCTCGCGCTAGCGATCTACGTGCTCGTGATGATGGCGATTCTAGCGCTCTCGCAGGCGAGCCTGACGCTGCCGGGCATCGCTGGCTTCGTGCTCTCGATCGGCATGGCCGTCGACGCGAACGTGCTGATCTTCGAGCGCATCAAAGAAGAGCTCTGGAACGGCAAGACGATGCGCGGGGCGGTCCGCGTTGGATTCCAACGTGCGTTCTCGGCCGTCTTCGACAGCCACTTCACGACGATCGTCGGCGCGGGCGTGCTCTACATGCTCGGCACCGGAACGGTCAAAGGTTTCGCCTTCACGCTGTTTTGGGGCACCGTCGTGTCGCTGTTCACCGCCGTCTTCATCACGCGCTTCTTCGTCGACACTCTCGTTGACAACGAGATCCTCACGACGCCGGAGCTCTACGGCGTCAAGCGTTCCGAGCTCGGCATCTTTTCCAAGGCGACCGCATAGAGTGGCCCACTAATGCTGTTTCGCAGACTAAATTGGAATATCGTCGGATGGTTCCGCGTCGTTTCGACGATCTCGTACCTCGTCATTGCGTTGGGCTTCGGCTCGATGATCTATCACGGCTTTGCGGGCGGCAATGGATTCCAGCCGTCGCGGATGCTGCGCTTGGGCCTGTCCTTTACCGGCGGTACCGACATCGCGGTGCGGTTCACGCAGCCGACGACCGCGGACCGCGTAAAGCAGGCACTCTCGGGTCTCGGCATGACCGAGGAGTCGGTCACAACCGCCGGCAACGACGGCAAAGGCTTCGTCATTGAGACGCAGACGGCGTACGCCAACGATTCGGCGCCGGTCTGGAATGCGCTCAACACCGTGGCGCCGGTCGATCGGGCTGCGTCGCAGATCACGTCGGTGGGTCCGTCACTGGGGCGCGAATACCTGATCAAAGCGCTCTGGGCGCTGGTGATTGCGCTCGGCATTCAGTTCCTGTACATCGCTTTCCGTTTCGGTTGGAACTATATCTTCGGCTTGGTCACCGTCATCGCGCTGGTACGCGACGCGGCGATGATGATCGGCATCTACGCCTTAGCCAATCGGCGCGCCGACGATGCGTTTCTCGCCGCGGTCCTGACGGTCATCGGCTATTCCGTAATGGATACGATCGTCATCCTGGACCGAATTCGTGAGAACACCAAACTCATGGCCGGGGTCGCCTACGACAGGATCGTCAACGAATCGATCAAGCAGACGATGACGCGTTCCTTCAACACGCTGGCAACGGTCGTGATTACGCTCGTCGCGCTGCTCGCGCTCGGCGGCGCATCCTTAAAGAACTTCGCCTTTGCGCTCCTCGTCGGTATCTGCTCGGGCGGATACCATTCGATTTTTTACTCGGCGCCGTTGGTGCTGGCCTTTCGCAAGCGCCAACTCGAGGCGGCCGCGAAGCGCCGCCGCGCCGGTCTCGCGCAAGATCGTACGGTCACTTCGCGCGCGCGATCGGAAGCATCGGCGTTGCAGAGCCGCAGCGGCGTCGCGCGCGAAGATATCGTCGCGGCTCGGCGCGAGCGGCGGCAAAAAGCCAAGGCGGCACGCAGCGTGGCGCCCGCCACACCGCCGCGCTATCGTAAGAAGCGCGACGACGGCGGCGCCATTGCAATCGAGGAGCCCTACGCGGGTGACGACGCACTGATCGATCCGCTCGACGCGCAGACCGCCGGCCTGCACGACGCGGCTATGGAGCAAGGACACGAGGAAATCGCGCTCAACTTCGAAGACCTCGACCCTTCGACAGGCCCAGGGCAAGCTAAGGAATAGAGGCTTGCCGCCTCCGACGCCATCGGAGGCTGCCTTCGAGGCGGCGTTTCGCGCGCTTACTTCGACAAGCTCGGGACAGGCTGCGTCATCGGACGCTGCCGACGAGTTCATCGAGCGCGTCTTTGCGCAAAGCGATCGGTACCTCAACGATCCGTACGCGACGATCGGTGACGCGCCGCGCTTTCATACAAAGATCGCCGGCGTCTCCTTCGAGCGACGGCAAGACGTGATTGCCGGCTTGCGCGCCGACGCGGTGCTGGAGCTGCGGAGGGAGCCGCACAATCCGCACGACGCCAACGCCATCGCGGTGCACTACGGCAACCTTCAGCTCGGCTTTTTCAATAAACGGCTGGCCGCGCATCTCGCGCCGTTGATCGACGCGGGCGCGCGCTACCGGGCTCGGGTTGCGTCGTTAACGGGGGGAACGTCGCCGGTACCAGGCCAGACGAAGCATCGCGGCGTCAATATCTTGATCGAGCGCGAAGCCGTCGCATCAGTCGCCCGTGGTCAACGAGGGGATGGGGCACTTCACGGTCGTCCGAGTGCCGAGAGCGACCTCGCCGAGCTCGTACGCTCGGCGTTGCTCGGAAGCGCGCAGCCGCACGACGCACAGCTCGCCGTTCTGGAGCGCGTAGACGCCGGCAAAAACACGTTGGCGGTGCTGGGGACCGGGCGGGGAAAGTCGTTCTGCTTTCAGTACGCCGCGGCGTTGCGCGCCTTTGCGGGAGCCGTCAAGACGCTCGTCGTCTATCCGTTGCGCGCGCTGGCCAACGATCAATACGAAGCGCTGCGGCGAACGCTCGATCCGCTCGGGCTGCGCTGCTTTCGCGCGAACGGCTCAATCGACAACGAGGAGCGCGAGGATCTGTTTGCGTCATTGCGTGACGGGGCGTGGGACGTCGTGCTGGCAACGCCGGAGTTTCTGGAGTTCCATCGAGATGCGCTCCAGGGGCGCAGCCTACCGGCGTTCGTGGTGGTCGACGAAGCGCACCATCTGCAAGAGTCGCGCCACCGGCCGGCTTACGCCCGTTTAGCCGCCACGATTCGCGCGCTGGGCGCCCCCCAAGTGCTCGCCCTCACGGCGACCGCCGGCGACGATGCCTTTCGCCGCATCGTCGAGGATCTGCGAATCGATGCCTGGGTGATCGACCCAACGATACGCGAGAATCTGCGCGTCCGCGATGTGCGCGGAACGAAAGACAAGGTCGCGTATTTAATCGAGTTATTCGGCGAGGCTGACGGTGGAAGCGAGAAAGGCATCGTCTACTGCAATTCGCGACCCGAAGTCGCAAAGATCGCACGGCGCTTGCGCAAGTCGCTTGGAAACCAGGTGATGTTCTACCACGGAAAAATGCCGAACTCGGAGCGGCTGGAAGTCGAGAGGCTCTTCCGTGAAGGCCGGCTGCGCGTCGTGGTCGCGACGTCTGCGTTCGGCGAAGGCATCGATCTTCCCGACGTGCGCAACGTCGTGCTCTATCACCTCAACTTCGATTTTGGAGAGTTCAATCAGCAGGCCGGGAGAGCCGGTCGCGACGGGGCGCCGGCGGCGATACACTTGCTCTATGGCGAGCACGATCGTGGTATCAACGAATATCTCATCGAGCTCGACGCGCCGCCGCTGGGCCGGCTGCGCGAGCTGTACCGCGGCATGAAGCTCCTTGCGCGAAGCGGCGTCTTGCGCGGCGACAACTCCGAGATTGCCGGTATTCTGTCGATCGAACGTGTACAAGATCGCACAGTCGGCGCGGCGCTGCGGATCTTTCTCGATTCTGGCCTCATCGAAGTCGGAGAAGACGAAGAAGGCCGATCCGTGCGATTCTTACCCGTCGGCGGAAAAGTTCAGATGGAACGCAACGAGCGCTACGCCGAGGGCGAAGCGACGCGCGAGGCGTTTCTCCATTTTTGCAATCTCGCGCTGAACGCGCCGGCGGCCACCCTGGAGCGCATCATCAATCGGCCGATTTACCCATCCCGCGTAGATCTGCGCCGCTAGGAAATCACGCGCGTCATCGCGGCTTCGTCGACGGCGTTGTAGAAATCGTTGTCGGTTTCGTTGACGCCGGCTGAGGCCCACGGATTGATTTGCCTCTGCGACGTGGGAAGGTGCACGGTCGGACCCTCGGCATCAGAGTAGTCGGATCCGCCGAACGGGGTGAAGTGGTCACTCTCGCGATGCGAGAGCACGAGGTCGCGCACGGCGTCGGCCGCAGTTTTTGCGTCGCCGCGAATCGTTCCACTCAAGCGAGCGTCGTTTGCCAGCGTTTCGTAGAAGGCGATAGCCGGACGATCGGCGCGCCACGGCATGTCGTTCGTCGCCTCGGGAAAGCGTGCCATACCGTCGATAGCTCGCGCATCTTCGCGAATCGTGCGGCGCACGTCGTGCTGGCTCGCCTCAGCGGCAACGTGATCGTTTAACTGCTTGATTGCGGTTTCGGCTCGTGCGATCTTATCACGGTTGAGGTCGAGAACGTCGAAGGCTGCGGCCGGTCCGAAGCCGCCGAAATCGCCGGCGTCGTACTTGGTTCGCATTACGTCGTTGACGACCGCTTGGGACATTGCGTTGGGATCGCCTTCGTGCGCGGCGATGGCGTGAGCGACGTTGCTGGGAACGCCCGGCGCGAGCATCGTTTCTGGGCTGGCAGCGAGATATTTGACGCCGGCGCGCGACAACGCATCGGCAAAACCCATCGTATCCATCAAGCATTGATTCGCGACGATTCCGTCGACGTTGCGCCCGGCATCTTCGGGATGTGCGTGAGCGTGTATTGCAACGCCATCGCTAATCGCCTTTGCGATATCGGGCATTGACATCACGCTGCCGTCGCGGGTTTCCAGGCCGCCCCCGTCGCCGCCGCCATGATCGACGAGATCGATCCACGTCTGGCGCGCGCCGCTGGCCTGCGCGTTGTCGAGCGTGTGAGCGACAAAGCGCGCGAGGTTTGCTTCATCGCTCATCTCGTGGGCTCTGGCGATATGCACGCGGGCCACGTCGCCGTCGGCGATCGTGTACTGCTCCGTGTGCAGCGGCCCGGAATCGATCGCATCGCCGTCGGCCCGAAGACGCGTCGTGTCCTCGACCGTGAACTCGATGCGTGAATCCCGCTGGCTCGTGCGCAATGCCTGCGATAGCGTGGATTCTTGGATCGCGTCGAGGTTGTTGTCGCCGTCGCGATAGATTCCGAACTCGAGTGCTCGGCGCGCGGGCGTCGCCGTAACGTTTTGCAGCATGCAGCCTCCTGACGTGGTGAGTCGGAAGCCTACTGCGACGATGGGTCGCGGCGACTAGGCGGCGAAACATCGTCCGATGACGTGCGATTTATGCGGGCGACGGCTCGCCAGTGCGGGCACCGTTCCGGGCTATCAGGAGCCCAACGTCTACGCGATTTTGGACTGCGACAATTGTAAGACAATGGTTGCAAACCCGCGGAAAGTCGATCCCCGGGTCTACAACGCGATCTACGCGGTGCCGGGCGGGGCGCCGGGGTACGATCGGTATTTTCAATACGCCCGGCGCATCGTTCGGGTGCGCGATCCGCTGCGCTACTTGACGTCACACGTGGACGCGGCGTGGGGCGTACATTCGGTGTTGCATGAACACCGGGCCAGGTCAGTGCTCGAGGCCGGATGCGGTTTAGGCTACTTTACGTATGCGCTCAAGCGCGGCGGCTACGACGTTGTCGGCATCGACATTTCAAGGGAAGCCGTCGAACAGGCGACGCGGGCGTACGGTGACTTCTATCAAGCCGAATCGGTGGAATCGTATGCAGCCACTGCCGATAAAAAATTCGACGCCATCGTGATGGTTGAGGTCATCGAGCATCTCGAGGATCCGCTGACCGTCATTGCGGGCGCGGTCCGCTTACTCTCACCGAACGGATCGATCATTCTAACGACGCCCAACCGCACTTACTATGGTTACGATCAGCCCTGGAGCACCGATCTCCCGCCGGTGCATCTCTGGTGGTTCTCCGAGGAGTCGATCAAAGTGCTCGCCGAGCGCGTGGGTTGCCGCGCGGAGTTCGTCGATTTTAGCGAGTACAACGCGCGCTATCCGGTGCTGCACACCTTTACGTGCGCGCACTCCGCGCAGCTCGATGCACAAGGCCGCGTGCTTCGGCGCGAAAGCCTGCCGATGTCCCTCGCGCGTCGCGGCGGACTGCTCCACGAAGGGTACTGGCTGGCCTCCCGCGCCGCCGGCCTCGTCAAGCGTGGCGACGCTTCGAGAAGCCGTCCGACCATGGTCGCCGTCCTGCGACCCGCAGGAGCGCAGACAGACTAGACGGCGGGAGCCCGGACGCCGGCGGTCGCATAAAGCGCGCGCGCATCGTACATGACGCCGCCCTTGATCGTCGTGCCGACCTTGCGAAGCTGCGAGATATCCTGGAGCGGATTGCCGTGCACGACGATAGCGTCGGCAAGTTTACCGGGACGCAGCGAGCCGAGCCGATCGTCCATATGCATGACGCGCGCCGGCTGGATCGTTGCTGTCTGCAGCACGTGCGCGGCCGGAATGCCGGCCTGCGCGTAAAGCTCGAGCTCGTGAATGAGGTCAAAGCCTGGGAGCAGGTCGTCGGTTCCCGCGACGATGCGAATCCCGCTCGAATAGAGGAGCGCGATCATGTCGAGGTACGCTGTCGCAGAAGCGCGATACTTGGCTTCGAGGCCCGGACCCAGCGGCAGCCCGCCGGTCGTAAGCGTCCGACTCACCTGCGCCGGAAGCCAGTCGGCGATTTCAGCGAATCCCGTCGACTCGACGTCACCCGTTCGCGTCATCGTGTCGGTGTAAAAGATTCCAACCGTCGGATCGCTGACGATATCCTTCGCCTTCAGCAGAGCGATGAAGTCTTTGACGGCCTGGCTTTGCAAGTCGATCGTCCCGGCGCGCTCCGCCGTCGCCGTCAAGCGAATAGGTGTTTGCGTACGGTTCATCACGTCGGGCATGAAGTTCAAAAAAAGGAAATTGACGTGCTGGATTTCGTCGAAGCCCTCGTGCACCGCGTCTTGCGCGAGCATCCCGGCCGGAATATGACCGCTAACCCGCATTCCCAGGGAGTGCGCTTCCTTCACGATCACCGGCACCAGTTTGGGATCCATGGAACTGTAGATCTTGATCTGCACCGCGCCGAGCCCGTTCCACCGATGCACTTGCGCGATCGCATCGGACGCGCTGGCCGTGGTCGTTCCGATCGGCGCCGTGTACTTTCCGGTGCCGTCCATCAGACCGGCGATGATGACGCGCGGACCTGCGAGCTCGCCGCTCTCGAATTGCGCTTTTGTCTTCGCGATGTAGTCGGGAGCATTACCGGGGTCTCGGATCGTGGTGACGCCCTCCGCCAGCAGCCGCGGGCCGAAGCTAGCATCGAGATGCATATGCATGTTCCATAGTCCCGGCAATAGCGATTTGCCGCTGCCGTCAATCCGGCGGGCGTCGCTCGGAACGCCGACTTCGGGGCCCCCGACGGCGGCGACTTTGTCGCCGCGCAGGACAACCGTCGCGTTGGGAACGACGTTGCCGGCTTCGGAATCGAAGAGCGCGACGTTGGTGATCGCAATCGCGGTGCCGGTGCGCTGCGGAAGCGTGCGTGCGATCTGCCGGCCAAGCTCGGCGACCCGCTCGTTTTGAGCATCGAAGAGCTGCGAAAGCGAGGAGTTCCATCCGCTTCGAATCACCGCGCCCCAGATGCTGCCCGACATGAAGAGCTCGCCACGGTCGTCCAGCCAAAGATTGATTGGCGTAAAATCTAGGCCCGTCGCTTCGTACATCGTCACGCGTTTGCTCTGCCGACCGTTGCTCACTGCGATCGTTCGCACGCCGGAGACCTGCGTAACGCCGCTTGGCCAAAGGCCCAGTGAGGCTTTCGCAGCGCGGAGCGCGGCGCGGATTAAGATCGCCCCTTCTTCGGGCGTTCCATCCATGCTCGAATAGAAGCGCGGCGTCGGGCTGCGATGCGTTTCTCGTTCGGCGGCATTCTTCCACGACGCCACGCCATTACGCGTGACGAAGCGTTCGTCGACGGATACTTTCAAGTAGTTGTAACCGGTCGTGTGCAGCTTCGCGATCAATCCGGAAGCATCGAGCGCGATCGTGCTGCGCAGCTTAGGACCGCGCCCGCGGTCGGTGAATTCGAAACGCACGTCGACCGAGCCGTCTGGCAATCGCAGCGTCGTCTGCGAACCCTTGACGACGCCCGACGAAACGAAATCGTATTGCACCACGGTCCCATAGAGCTTGGCTGCGGCGAGCGCCGGGGACGCCGCAAGCCAGGCCGCCGCCGATCCGACCACGGCGAGCCAGTCACGCCGCCGAATAGCGGGTTCGCCCGCCATGCACCGATGGCTCCCGGCGAGCGGAAGCCCGAACAACGTCGCGGGTCGATCTGAGCGGCACGTGCACATACCGGATACCTCGCGCTTGACTCGATTGGAAAAATGGTTCGAGCTCTAGCATCGCTTGCCTAGCAGAACGTCAGCCGGGCCTCTCAACGTGACCGGGCTACGAAACGCATATTCTCCAGGCGCGTAAACATATTATTCTAAAGCCGTTGACAGAAGATGCTTGGATAGTAAGCCGAACAGGCGTTCGGAATGTAGGTGCGTTCTTTCGGGAAACTAGAGGCCACTCATGACGTACGATCACGACGTGTTGGTCCTTGGCGCCGGCTTGGCCGGCATGCGAGCCGCGCTCGAAGCGGCCCGCCAGGGCGCCGACGCCGCGATCGTCACAAAGGTGCACCCGATTCGCAGCCACTCGAGTGCCGCACAGGGCGGCATCAACGCCGCGATCAGCGAGACCGACAGCTGGGAGTCGCACGCATTCGATACGGTCAAGGGAAGCGACTATCTCGCCGATCAGGATGCCGTCGAGGTGATGTGCCAAGAGGCGCCCGGCGACATCATCGAGTTCGAGCACATGGGCGTTATCTTTTACCGCGGTCCGGACGGCAGGCTGGGAACGCGCGCCTTCGGTGGCGCTTCGCAAGCCCGCACCTATTTCGTCGGCGATATTACCGGACAGGCGCTGCTCGTTACGTTGTATGATCAGATTCTCAAAGCGGGCGTCAAAGTCTACGAAGAGTGGTTCGCGACGAGCCTGTACGTTGAAAATGGCGCCTGTCGCGGACTCGTCGCGCTTGAGATGATTACCGGCGAGCTGCACTTGCTGCGCTCCAAAGCCGTGGTCGTCGCGAGCGGCGGCCTCGGCCGCTTGTACGAGCCGAGTACGAACGCGTTGATCTGCACCGGCGACGGCTACTCGCTCGCCTATCGCGCGGGCGCCCCTTTGATGGACATGGAGATGGTGCAATACCATCCGACGACGCTGGCCGGCAGCGGCTTCTTGATGACCGAGGCTGCGCGCGGCGAGGGCGCGTACCTGCTCAACTCCGAGGGCGAGCGCTTCATGAAGAATTACGCGCCCAACAAAATGGAGCTCGCCGCGCGCGACGTCACGTCGCGCGCCGAAGCGACGGAGATCAAAGAGGGGCGCGGCATCAACGGTAACGTGCTGCTCGACCTGCGCCATCTCGGTCCGGACGTGATCCTCAAGAAGCTTCCGCAGATTCACGAGATGGCCCTCGACTATCTCGGCATCGACATGATCAAAGAACCGGTCCCGGTTCGCCCCGGTATGCATTATCAAATGGGCGGCATCAAAACGGACGTTGAGGGCGCGACGGCGATGCCGGGTCTCTACGCGGCCGGCGAGGTCGCCTGCGTCAGCGTGCACGGCGGGAATCGGCTCGGCGCCAACTCGCTGCTCGACACGATCGTCTTCGGACGCCGCTCCGGAAAGGCGGCGGCCGCATTCGCGAAGGCCAACTCGGCGCCAGGGGGCGGCGAGGAGTTGTTGCGCTCCGAGCAAGCACGGCTGCAAGAGTTGCTGGCGCGGCCGTACACGGGAGACACGCCCGCAGGGTTGCGCCTCGAGCTGGCCACGATGATGGACGACAAAGTCGGCCTCTATCGCACCGACGCCGGATTGCACGAGGCGCTTGACAAGTTGCAAGGCTTCAAAAAGCGTTACGAAAAGATCGCGGTCGGCGACAAGGGCCGCGTGTTCAATCAAGCCCTGACGTTCGCACTCGAGCTCGGCTTCTTGCTGGACTGCGGCGACGCGATCATTCGCAGCGCGATCGAACGTAAGGAGAGCCGCGGCGCCCACACCCACGTGGAACATCCCGAACGCAACGACGAAGCTTGGTTGAAACACACCGTCTTGACATGCGTCGACGGAGAACAGGCGGAAATCTCCTTCGTTCCCGTCACGATCACTCGCTGGAAGCCCGAGGTGCGGACCTACTAAAATGGAATTCACGATCGAAGTCGGGCGTTACAATCCCGAAGGCACATACGCCGACAGCGCGAAGCCGGGCCAGCCCTACCCGGCGCCGTGGGACCGTTCTCCCGCGCGCCGCTATCAGACATATACCGTCGACCTCCCGGAACACGCCGTCGTCCTGGACGCCCTAATAGCGATTCGCGAGTATCAAGACCAGACGGTTGCCGTGCGGTGCGCCTGCCGCAGCGCAATCTGCGGCTCGTGCGCGATGTGGATCAACGGTCACGCGCACCTAGCGTGCAAGAGCAAACTTGCCGAGTTCACGAAAGACGGAAAGACTCGCGTCGAGTCGCCGCCCTCGATGCCGATCATTCGCGACCTCGTATGCGACATGAAGCCGTTTTGGGATAAACACCTCGCGGTGAGACCCTGGCTTGAAAATAAACAGCCGATACCTCCGCCGAATGAAGAGTATCGGGTGGCGAACGCCTCCATGGAAGAGCTAATTCAGGAGGTGAGCTGCATCAGCTGTGGAGCCTGCCTGATGGACTGCGAATCGTTTGCGGTCAACCAGGATTTCCTCGGCCCGCAGGCGTTGGCGCAGGCTTATCGGTACGCGGCCGACCCGCGCGACGCCAAGACCGAAGAGCGTTTGGGTGAGTACAGCCAGAGCGGCGGCATATGGGATTGCACGCATTGCTATGAGTGCGTGACGCAATGCCCCAAGGGCGTCGCACCGCTCGAACAAATCTTGAAGCTGCGCAGAATGGCGGTGGACGCCGGCTTCACGCATAATCCCGGCACGCGCCATGCGGATGCCTTTGCCGAATCGGTCAGAGAGAGCGGACGGCTCAACGAGCTGACGCTCATGCCGAAATCCATCGGCTTTTTCAACATTATCGAGCAGCTCAAGACGTTGCCCAGCGCGTTCAATCTGGTGCGCGCCGGCAAGCTGCCGCCACTCATCCACAAAAAGATTCCCGGAGTCAATCGAATCAAGGCGATTTTCGAACGGGTCGGAGGACGATTTAAGTGAAGGTTGCGTTCTACCCCGGCTGCGTCTCGAAAGGCGCCTGTCCCGAACTCTATGTTTCCGCCACGCTCATCGCCAAAAACCTCGGTCTCGAGCTCGAGGAACTGACGCAGGCGCCCTGCACCGGCGCCGGCGTGTTGAGCGAACAGAATCCCGATCTCGCGGACGCGCTCAATGGTTTAACGCTGGCGATGGCGGAAGCCGAAGGCGCGGATCTGATGACGATCTGCAGCACCTGTCAGGGCGTGCTCTCGAGTCACAACTTTCACTTGACGCGCGAGAAGGAGCGGCTCGATCGCGCGAACGCGACCATTGCCGATCAGGGCTTTCGCTACACCGGCACGACGAAGGTGAAGCATTTGCTCTGGATGCTCTTCGAGGATATCGGCATCGACCGCGTAGCCAGCGCAATCAAACGTAAGTTGACCGGACTGAAGATCGCGCCGTTCTATGGCTGCTACATTCTGCGTCCGGTGGAATCGCTCGGCTTAAAGGAACGGCCCGAACGCAAAGGCTATCTCGAGCGGCTCATCGCGCTGCTCGGCGCCGAACCGGTTGAGTATCGCGGCTCGACAAAGTGTTGTGGCTTTCCGATGGCCACGTTCAATCGTGAAAAGGCTTTGGCGATGGGCGGCAACCACATCATCGAGGCAAAGGAGAAGGGCGCCGATCTGCTCGTCACTCCCTGCCCGCTCTGCCACCTCAACCTCGACGCCCAACAACCCGATGCAGCGCGCGTTCTCAAAAAAGAGATCGACGTTCCCATCTTCCACTTGCCGCAGCTCTTGGGCCTGGCCTTCGGTTATGAGCCCGAACAACTGCGCCTAAATCATCACGTCGTGCCGACGAAGGGTGCACTCGAAAAAGTCGAGCTCAAAGTCTAACGACGCATCGTTTCGTGACGTTAGCTTGAGCGAGTGGGGGGTGGGCAGTCGCGCAGCAGCGTTAGTCCTTCGGGCGTGCTGTGCGCAATCACGTACTTCACGAGCTGCGGCTCGGCGGCGGACTTTTCGGGCGGTGGCGGCTGAAAGCGTGTTGGAAAGTTTGGATCTTTGAGGTTTTGGTCGGACCACGGGTTTGTCGCTTCGCTCGGATAGTACCAGGGATAGTCCAAGATCAGCGATTGCAGCGAGCCGTCCGCGAAGCGCACCGACATTCGAATGTCCACCCAGAAGCCGCGCGTGCGCGAATCGTACTGCGAACCGTGCGGATCGGAGAACGTGACGAAGCCGCACGGCGCGTTGCCGCTCGGCGCTGCTTCGCCGTCTCCGTTCTGCACCGAACCGAAGCTCGGCGCGCCGGCCTTGCCATTCGCGACGGCGAGCGCGCCGGTTCTCGTTCCCGCAGCGACCGCATCCCATACGGGCTTCGAATCCGAGCGCTCCGTACTCGCTACCCGCACGGATGTGGCGGACCGGGTCACATGCGGCGCGGCCTTACCGGGAGGGGCTTGAATCGAGCGAGGAGTTGCCGATTCAATCGGGTGCAACTGCACGACGACGGCGACCGGCCGCGGCGTAGGTGCAGGCCGGGCACGAACGGCGACGCGCATGATTTGCGCGCGCGTGACGATTTCGCGGCCCGCGGTTGTGCGGGTCAGGCCGGCCGGAACGAGTCCGGCAAATACTTCGTGAAGCGCGATCGAGATGGCGATCGCGAGCAGCAATCTTCTCGTCGACTCCGCTTCGGCAAGCTCGGCATCGCTGCGTGCAGACCGCTTCATACTCTAAAAGAGAACGCCGAGCCGTCCGGTTAGGGTTGGCTCGGCGTCTTGGCGATGTGGCGTTCTATTGCGGACTGGTGTTGTACGTCTGTACGTACCATTGCCTGAACTGATCGTAGGTCGGGTAATAGCCGTACTTGTGATAGAACCAGTCGCGATAGGCGTCTTGCCGCCGCGCTACCTCCTGTTCTTCCGCCCGCTTTTCGCGAACTTTGTGGTTGTAGTTCACCACTAGCGGAACCGAAGCAGCGGCAGCGGCGCTGAGAACGATGATCGTCGTGGTGCTGCCCGCACCGTTGGCTAGCGCAGGCGCGACCGCGCTGGCAGCAAGCGCAACCGTCATTACGGCCGCCAGGGCTTGCGGTTTCTTCATGTTCATCCTTTCTGCAGGCCCTTCGATCCCCCGACTCAAACCGGCTGTTCGTGGAGATCGAAGCCCTCATTCGAGCGATCCCGGATTTTCCGATTCCCGGGATCCTTTTCCGTGACATTACCCCGTTGTTGAAAGATAAGCAAGGCTTTCGTCGCGCGATCGACCTTTTTGTCGAACGATTCATCGGTCGCGGCATCGATCACGTGGTCGGCATCGAGGCACGAGGGTACATTTTGGGCGCACCGATTGCATACGCGATCGGCACCGGATTCATTCCGGTGCGCAAGCCCGGCAAGTTGCCGCACGATAAGCTCAGCGAAGAGTACGCGCTCGAATACGGAACGAATTCGCTGGAGATCCACGCCGACGCTCTGGCAAAAGACGAGCGGGTACTCGTGGTGGACGACCTGCTCGCAACGGGCGGCACCGCGGCCGCGACGGCACGGCTGCTCGAGCGTCTCGGCGCCCGCGTCGAGGCCTTTGCCTTTTTGGTCGAGCTCAACGATCTCCACGGGCGCGAGAAGCTCCAGGGCCACGAAGTCGTCTCATTCGTTTCATATTAGCTTGACATGAAGTTCGTCGCGGCATCGCTGCCCATTGCGGCTTTGGTTATCTTCGGACTAGCCGCTCCGGCGCCGGCGCGACCGCATCCCACTCCGACGCCATCGCCCTCGCCCACGCCCGTTCCCGATCCGGCGATGAACCGGCTCGCGCGGCAACAGTTCGTCCAGTGGCAGGCCGGCACGGTGAACAAGAGCCTCTACGCACCGCAAGTCCTCGAGAAGCTCAGCGACGCGAAGATTGCCCAATCATCGCAGGCGTTGGCGCAGCTTGGTCCATTGACCGACGTGATCTACATGGGCCGCTGGATCGACGCCAGCTTCCCCGCCGGGGCGCGCGGCTATTTCTTTCAGATGCGCTGCCTCTCGGGCAACATCTACCTGTGGCTGGCCCTCGACGCTCAGGGAAAGATCGCGACGATCCTCTTTAAGAACCGGCTCGACATCGAGACGGTAACGCCGGCGCCCAGCCCCTCGGCTCCGCCGCCCTAGCGTCTCGCGGGGTGCGGCGCCCGGGCCGCGGGCGTCGTTTGTTGTATAATGACCCGATACTCATGAGCATCGTCGAGCTGATCGAACGAGTTCGCCGCTACGACCCGTCCACCGACCCGGGGACGTTGATGAGCGTCTACGAGCTCGCCGTGGCCGCCCATCAAGGCCAGCGACGTGCCTCGGGTGAGTCGTACGTCGAACACCCCTTGGCCGTTGCGGGAATTCTTGCGGACCTGGAGATGGATCATGAGACCATCGCCGCCGCGTTGCTGCACGACGTGGTGGAAGACACCTCGATCACCAACGAGCAGGTCGCCGCGCGGTACGGTGAAGAGGTTTCACGCCTTGTCGACGGCGTGACCAAGCTGACCCGCATTCCGTATCAATCAAAGGAAGATGCGCAGGTCGAGAATCTTCGTAAAATGTTTTTGGCGATGGCCAAAGACATTCGGGTCATCATCATCAAATTGGCCGACCGCCTGCACAACATGCGGACGCTCGCGAGCCTGCCGGATGCGAAGCGACAAGCCATCGCCCGAGAGACGCTCGATATCTACGCACCGATCGCGCACCGCCTGGGAATTTGGAAAATCAAGTGGGAGATCGAAGACGAGTGTCTTCGCTATCTCGATCCGGCAGGTTTCCACGACATCGTGGAGCGCGTTGCAAAGACCCGGCGCGAACGCGAAGCCGACGTCGAAAAGGCGATCGCGCGGCTCCGTGACGAGTTCAAAGAGCTGAAGGTCAACGCAGAGATTCAGGGGCGGCCGAAACACTTTTACTCGATCTATTCAAAGATCAGCAAAGGCCGCGACTTCTCGACGATCTACGACCTCACCGCGATTCGCATCATCGTCGATAGCGTAAAGGACTGCTACGCGGCGCTGGGCGCCGTGCACGCAATGTGGACGCCGCTGCCCGGCCGCTTCAAAGACTATATTGCGATGCCGAAGCCAAACATGTATCAGTCGCTCCACACGACCGTCGTGGGACCGAGTGGCGATCCGCTAGAGATCCAAATCCGAACCTGGGATATGCACCGTACCGGCGAGTACGGCATCGCAGCGCACTGGCGATATAAGGAGGGCGGCAAGGCCGACCAGTTCGAGAACAAACTCTCGTGGCTGCGAGCGCTGCTCGAGTGGCAAAAGGACATGCGCGACTCGCGCGTCTTCATGGAGAATCTGAAGCTCGATCTCTTCGACTCGCAGGTTTTCGTCTTCTCGCCGCGCGGCGACGTCTACTCGGTACCGGCCGGCGGAACGCCGCTGGATTTTGCCTATCAAGTTCACACCGACGTCGGCAATCATTGTGTCGGCGCCAAGATCAACGGACGCATCGTTCCACTCGACTACCAGATGCAGAATGGCGACATCTGCGAGATCCTCGTCAACAAATCCAGCGGGCGCCCATCGCTCGACTGGCTTTCGATCGTCAAAACGTCGAGCGCCAAGCACAAGATCAAGCAGTGGTTCCGCAAAGAACGCCGCGAGGAGAACGTGTTAGCCGGGCAAGAGGCGCTCGAGCAGGAACTCGCCCGGGCCGGATTGCGCACGGACGTTGCGCGGGGCGAGCTGCTCGAACGAATCGCTTCCCGGCTGAACTATGCCACGCCGACCGATCTCTTCGCGGCAATCGGTTTCGGCGATGCGTCCGCGCAGGCCGTCGCGAATCGCGTCCGCGACGAGGTCAAGCACGATAACGTCGTCGACCTCACGAAAATCGGTCGAAAGCCGACGCTCCGAAAGAGCGTGCGCCGTTCCAGCGGCGTTCGGATCGCCGGCGTGGACGACGTTCTGGTGCGCCTCTCCAAATGCTGCTCGCCGGTACCCGGCGATCCGATCATCGGATACGTGACGATCGGACGCGGCGTCAGCATACATCGCGCGGACTGTCCCAACGTCGCCTACATGAACGCCACGCCGGAGCGCATTCTCCAGGCACAGTGGGTCGATGACGCCGGGCTGACGCATTGCGTCGACATAGAAGTCGAAGCCGCCGATCGATCGCAGTTGCTTCAGGATATTATGGCGGTTTTTTCGGGGCTGAAGACTCAGGTTAGCTCGGTGAACGCCCGAGTGCGCAAAGACGGCGTCGCGGTAGCGAGCCTTACCGTGCAAATCCGCGATCTCGATCATCTGCACAAGCTCCTAACCAAGCTGGAGACGCTCAAAAATATTCGTCGAGTCTATCGCGTGACCAAGCGCGAGCGAACGGCCCTGTAGCGAGCCGTTCGGAGGTGTCGAGCGCGCAGGTTCTCGTTCCGGGAATCGCCGCGTTTGCGGCTGGTGCGATGAATAGCGTTGCCGGCGGAGGCAGTTTTCTTTCGTTTCCGGCGCTCGTATTCGCCGGAGTGCCCCCGATTTCGGCTAACGCAACCAACAACGCGGCGATGTGGGTCGGCACGATCGGCAGCGCGCGTGGTTACCACGAAGAAGTCGCGGCACATCGCGGGCTCTTACTGCCCCTCATTTGTGCGAGCATCGTGGGCTCGCTGATCGGTGCGTGCCTGCTCTTGGTAACGCCGCAGTCGGTCTTCGAACGCCTGATTCCTTGGCTATTGCTCTTCGCGACGCTCGTCTTCGCGGTGAGTCCCCACGTCACGCGCGACGCTCCCGCCGTGCCGCGTCACGCGCCATGGCAGATTGCCGTGCAGTTCGCGGTCGCGATCTATGGCGGTTATTTCGGTGCCGGCATGGGAATTTTAATGCTTGCGGTGCTTGCCTTTTCGGGATTACCGAGTTTCAACGCACAAAACGCGGTCAAAAACGTGCTCGCCGTATCGATCAACGGGATTGCGCTGATCCCTTTCATCATCGCGCGAATCGTGGATTGGCGCTTCGCGATCCCCATGGCCGCGATCGCGTTGCTGGGCGGATACCTTGGTGCGCGCTTCTTTCGACGCGTGCCGCAGCCGCTCGCGCGCGCCGTCGTCGTTGCAATTGGAGCCGTGATGACTATAGTTTTCTTTGTAAGAACTTTTGCCTGAAAGGTGACGGCGGTCGCTCGCTCTTGCAGGGCGACCAAAAAGGCGATTCGAAGTGCGCTTTGTCATCACTGCATTATTGGCGAGGTTTAGAATGCTTTTTTCGAATCATCGTTCGGCGCTTTTGGTTGCGGGCGTGTTGCTTGCAACGTCCGCATGTGGCGGGAACGGCGCCGTTCCATTCAACGCGGCAGGGAGCGGTGCTGCGACGCAGCCCTCCATCCTGGGGGCGAACGCGGTTTCCCAGAGCGATAAGACGTCCATTCTTAAGAAGTTGACCAAAGACGTCGTAATCGGATCGACGGTCGATCCGGCGAACGGCGATACCGGACCGCGTTCGATTTCGGGAGTGAGTGCTAACTACGGGTTGAAGAAGGGGCAACTGCTCGTTTGCAACTTTGCCGACTCCTCCGGGACTGCCGGCAACGGGACCACGATCGAAGTACTCAATCCATCTCCTTCATCCACTCCGAAGACCTTCGTGCAAAGCAGTAAGATCCAGGGGTGCGACAGCCCCGCGATCACGTCAGGAAACCAAGTCTACGGTGCGGGGCTGGCGAGCCACGTGGTCGCTTACTTCGACCAAACCGGAAAGTACAAGAAGACTTACGGCCCCCCGATCCAGGAACCGCTGGAGAGCGCCGACGCGTACTGTGGCGAGCCCTACGCGCCTGAAAGCATGTACGTAGCGGACGCCAAGACCGGTTCGATCGTGAAGTTTGCCGACGGTCTTTACGGCAATCCAAAGGAAGTCGAAGTGATCGCCGGTTTCGCGGTTAACGCTGGATCCGGCTGGAGCGTTTTGGGGCCGTCCGGAATGCAATACAACGGCCACCGCACCGGTAGCCGTTGCAACGACACGCTGTACGTCGTGGACGGTGTCAATAATACGATCGTGGCGGTCTCAAATGCCAGCAACCTGCTGGTTAAGGACGAGATCGTCGTGAAGACGGGCGGAAAAACGTTCAAGTGCAAGCATAAGGCCGCAACCTGCGCGAAGCTCGTTCACAGCGGTTCGCCGCTCAACGCGCCGGTAGCCTCGGCACTACTGCCCAACGGCAATCTCGTCGTCGCCAACACGCAGGGCGGCAACACCCTCGTGGAGCTGACACCCTCCGGAACGGTCCTCGCGACGAAAACTCTCGACCAGAGCACGACCGCTCACGTGTTCGGCCTACTCGCAACCGGGACGAGCGACAGCAATACGGCACTGTTCTATACCAACACTAAGGACAACACTCTGCACGAGTTGGAGCAATAACTCAGCAGGAGTTGGAGCAATAAGAATGTCACCAAATAATTGGCGACTCGTCCTCATCGTATCGGCCGTCGTCGCGACGCCGGCATGCGGTGGAAATGGTGCGGTCCCGTCCAACACCGGCGCGACGAACGCATCCTTACCGTTCTCGGTTCAGGGGAACGCCGTGTCACCGCGCGACAACACGTCGATTCTCAAAAAGCTCAAGAAGGACGTCGTGATCGGATCGACGGTCGATCCAACCAACGGAGATATGGGTCCGCGCGCGCTTTCCGTGGTCGGGGTTACCTTTGGCGGCCTAAAGAAAGGCCAGTTGCTCGTTTGCAATTTCGCCGATTCCTCGGGAACGGCCGGCAAGGGCACGACGATCGAGGTGCTGGACTCCGCGCCGGGTTCCACGCCCAAGAGGCTCGTGCAAAACAGCAAGATCGAGGGATGCGACGGCGACGCGATCACATCCGGGAATGAGGTCTACGGCGCGGGACTGACCGGCGGGGTCGTCGAGGCGTTCAATCCAAACGGCAAGCCCAAAAAAACCTATGGTTCTCCAATCAAGGAACCCTTTGCGGATGCCGACGCATTCTGTGGCCAACCCTACGCGCCTGAGGATCTCTACGTTGGCGATGCGAAGACGGGTGGAATCGTTAAGTTTGCGGTCGGTCTGTATGGCAACCCCAACGAAGTGCAAGTCATCGGCGGCTTTGCGGTCAATAGCGGATCGGGCTGGGGCGTGCTGGGGCCATCCGGAATCCAGTACAACGGTCATCGGAAGGGTAGTCTCTGCAACGACACGCTCTATATCGTCGATGGCGTCGATAATACCGTCGTGGCCGTTTCCAACGTCAGCAGCCTGCTTCAAACGAACGAGATCGTCGTGCAGCCCGGCGGGAAGACGTTCAAGTGCAAGCACAAGAAGACGACGTGCGCGACGCTGGTCTATAGCGGCTCGCCGCTTAACGCGCCGGTTGCCTCGGCGTTGCTGCCCAACGGCAACCTCGTCGTCGCCAACACGCACGGCGGTAATAAACTCGTCGAGCTGACGCCCTCCGGAACGGTTCTCGCGACGAAATCAGTCGACAAGAGCACGATCGCTCATGTGTTCGGGCTGCTGGCTACCGGTACGAGCGACAGCAATACGGTCCTGTTCTATACCGACACTAAAGATAACAGCGTTCACGAGCTCGAGCAGTAGCGCGATCTAACAAAAGAGGAACCCCCGAGCAGCTCGGGGGTTCCTCTTTATTATGGTCCGGCGTTGCTATTCCGTATCGACGGGCTCGGTCGACGGGCGTTCGTGGAGAAAGCGCGATCTCGAGTATTTCGTGCCGATCGGCACGAAGGGACGCGGTTGCTGCGTGAAGTCGAAGCTATCGTCCAGCGGGTTGGCGCGCTGGTCGGTGTACCCTTGCGACACCGGCCCGATAGACGGGAGATTGTTCGCTTCTTCAATGAACCGCAGGATGCTTCCAAACTCATATTGCGTGTGCGAAACATAGCCGGGCTGACTCGGTGACGTTTGACGCGCGTATGGAGAAATGATCAAGCACGGTATGCGAATCCCCAATCCGCGGTAATCGAGTTGCGGTGGGCTCGCGTTGTCGTACCAGCCGCCCCAATCGTCCCAGACGACGATGATCGCCGAAGTGTTCCAGTACGAGCTTTCGCCGATCGCGTTGACGACGGATGCGACCCAGGAGGGGCCCTTGTCGCTGTGGGCGGTAGGATGGTCCGAATCCGTTTTGCTCGGGGTAACAAAGCTCACCGCCGGCAGCTGACTATTGCCGGGGTCGGTGAGAATCTGCGTTTGTGGGGCCACGATGTTGGTATTCCAATCCGGGCCGTTGCGAACGTAGGAAATGGCTTCGAAGGGTTCCCACAAACCGGCATCCAGCAGTTTCGGCGTGTAGTATTTCCACGATACGCTGGCGGAGTCCAGTACCTGCGCGATCGTACTAAACTGCGAAAAACACGGGAACGGGCCTTGGAAGCGGAGGAGGACTCGCCTCGCGTTCACGAACGACGTTTTCGTACCCGGCGCCGAATCGCAACCGTCGTCCAAAGCGCTTGGAAAATCGACCTCCGCGCGGGACGGGCTTTGGTGGATGTTATCGGTTCCGGCAACCAGTGTCAGGTGGCCGGTGAAGCTTCCGCCAAACTCGGTGGGATACATGGCGTCGGCGAGCACGTACGTCTGCGCCATCGTCCAGTACGGCTGCAGCAGCGATTGCTGGACGTATGCGTAGGCCTGATATTGCCCGTGCTTTACGCCGTACTGCCAGAAGCCGTCCATGTTGCCGTTATCCCAATCGGCGATGGAAGAAGTCCAGTCGTGGCGGATGTCCGGGCCGTTGAAGGTGACCTGGTGCAGGGGCGCCGTCGTATCACCCGGCGCGCAGCCCGAACCCGAGCTGTGCCGCAATACGAGGGGGCGAAGCGCTTTCGTAAGGCCCACGGGGGTAGGCGACGGTGAGGGCGAGGGTGTTGGCGCCACGCAACCGGACATCGGCGCATTTGCCCCGGGGAAGCCCGCGAACAAATTTTCGAAGCTGCGATTCTCCTGGATGATCACGATCACGTGGGAGATGTATTGGCTCACCGGATGGCCCGTGCCGGCGCGGGCAGCAGGGACCATCCCTCGCGCGCCGCTCGAGAGGGCGCTACTCGATAGGGGAGCGTTCGACGAACACCCGACCGACAAAAGTGCCAGTAACGCAACACCTACCAGCGTCTTAGCAAGCATGGTTTCTCCTCAGTAGCGAATCGTTCTGCGGTTACGCCAGGAGCGGCTTCTTCCAAGCGCCGGGCCTGACTCCTTGGGGGCTAGCGGGGCGGCCGAGCGACGACTTGTAGCTTCGGAGAACACAGGCTGGTCCCCCGGCTGGCTCGAAATAGCCGGCTCGATGAATGACTATGAAGTTACGTATATTTTGCGACCTTCGCTGGAAGAAGCCGAAGTCGAAGAGCGCGCCAACGCAATCGCCGAAATTATAAAGAATCAAGGCGGTCAAGTAACCGGCGTCGAGCGTCTCGGCAAGAAGCGCCTCGCGTATGAAATCAGCGACGCGCGCGAGGGCAACTACGTGGTGATGCAGTTCCAGAGCGACCCGGCGGCATCGAAGGAACTGGAGCGGCAGCTAAAGCTGCACGAAGACGTGCTACGCGCGCTCGTCATACGACTCGACGCGAAAATGCTGGCGCACATGGTGGCGCTGGCCGCAGCGGCTCCGCCGGCGCCTGCGCCCTTACCAGGCAGCGTTTCAGCAACATATGTGCCACACAGTTGACACTCTGAGGCAGTATTCTCTCGCACAGAGTGCACGCAGCGAAAGGGAATAAGGCATGGCGGCTTCGTTCAACAAGGTGATATTGGTCGGAAATCTGACCCGCGATCCGGAGATTCGCTACGTCAACTCCGGTTCGGCCGTCACGAAGTTTCGCATCGCCGTCAACCCGAATAAGCGCGATGCTAAGCCGGAAGATACGATGTACGTGGACATCGTCGCTTGGGAACGGCTCGCCGAGACGTGCAACACGTATCTGAAGAAGGGCAGTCCGGTGCTGGTCGAGGGCCGTCTATCGATTCGTTCCTACGACGATTCAAAGCTGCGCGACGACGCCGGTCAGCCGATTCGCCGCCAAGCCACCGAGGTGGTGATCTCCGGCATGCAGATGCTTTCTTCGCGCCGCGACGACGGCGACTCGGGTGACCGCGGTTTCAACGGTGGCCGCAGCAGCGCGCAGGCCCCGGCGGCGTCGAGCCCAGGCGACTCGCACGGTGACGAACTCGAAGACGAGATCCCGTTTTAGCTGGTCGCAGATTGCAATGACGGACCGATGGATCGTTCCCGGCAGCGAGCGGTCCCCACTTCCTGGGAGCCGCGTATTGGGTGACGCGGACCTTGCGGAGCGAACCACCGTGACGCTACTCGTACGGTCGAAAGAGTCGGGTACGCCGCCACCGGGTGCGCTCTCCCGGGCTGCCTTTACCGAACGATACGGGGCGGACGCTGCAGATCTGCAAAAAGTTGAGGATTTCGCTCGCGCGCACGGCCTGACGGTCGTCGACAGCAGCGCCGGGCGCCGCACGGTCGTCGTACGCGGAACCGTCGCGCAACTCAGCGCCGCGTTCGGCGTGACGCTGAAGCGCTGCCAGGCTGGGGACGTGAGCTATCGCGGGCGCGAGGGGAGCGTCAGCGTCCCGGCCGACCTCGCCGGGGTCGTCCAAGCCGTGTTGGGCTTGGATAATCGGCCGCAAGCCGCGACGCGAGTGCGGATCGCAGCGCAACCAACTGCCTCCTTTACGCCGACCGAGATCGCCCGGCTCTATGATTTTCCACGACCGCGGACGGAAGCGGTGAATGCATCGGCATCATCGAGCTGGGTGGCGGCTTCAGCCAGACTGATTTTACCGCGTATCTCTCCGGACTCGGGATCGCGGCCAAAAACGTCGCGGTGGTTTCCGTCGATGGCGCCGGCAGCACCCCCGGCCAAGATCAAAACGCGGACGTTGAAGTGATGCTCGATGCGGAAATCGCGGGGGCCGTCGCGCCCGGGGCAAGCATCGTGATGTATTTTGCGCCGAACACCGATCAAGGCTTTCTCGACGCGATAACGACCGCCGTTCACGATCAAACCCACAATCCGTCGGTCATTTCGATCAGTTGGGGAGGTCCGGAGTCGGCCTGGACGCAGCAATCGCTCGATGCGTTGAATCAGGCACTGGCCGCTGCTTCGGCGATTGCCGTTTCGGTCTGCATAGCGTCCGGCGACGGCGGCTCGAGCGACGGCGTAAATGACGGAGCATCGCACGCTGATTTTCCGGCGTCCAGTCCGTACGTGCTGAGCTGCGGCGGCACAACATTGAGCGGGTCGGGCCAAACCATCGCCTCTGAAACGGTTTGGAGCGGTTCGGGCGGCGGCGTCAGCGCGTTCTTTGCCTTGCCGTCGTGGCAATCGAATGCGAACGTTCCGGCGCCGCCCGCCGGTTCCAGCGGGGGACGGGGCGTCCCCGACGTCGCCGGCGATGCCGACCCAAACACGGGATATCAGATTCGAGTAGACGGCTCGAACATCGTGGCGGGCGGCACGAGTGCCGTTGCGCCGCTATGGGCCGCGCTGATTGCCACGATGAATCAGCAGCTCGGACGGCATCTCGGCTTTCTGAATTCAAAGCTCTACGCCGTGCCGGGATATCCCAAGAATCCCGGACCGATTCACGACATCACGAGCGGCAGCAACGGGGCTTACCAAGCCGCCACAGGCTGGGATCCGTGCACCGGTCTTGGCAGTCCGGACGGCGCACGGCTCTCTCAGGCACTCGGCACGACCGGATAACACTCGCTCGAATCGTTTTACCAATTGTATAAAGGCGCACGCGCCACGTTGTGCAAGCGTCGCATCAACCATTTGGCTTTAACGCCGGGGAGAACGAGCGACGATGAATTCGACGGCCATTCCAACCAGAGCCGAACTGCGCGACTTTCTCATGCTCCCGTACTCAGAACTCGAGGAACTCAACCTTCGCGCGAAGGCTCAACGCCAGGAGCGGGTACTGCTCCACGCATTGCAGGAAGAGCGCTTGCGTTACCTCGCGGAAGAGCCGCGAATCAAGGCGCTCACCGTGCTGTTCAGCGACCTCGAGGGGCGACTGCACATGCTCGATTACGACAAGAAGTTCTTGCTGCGCGCCCACGACAATCTCACCTTCGATGGTTCGTCGATTCGGGGCTTCACGGCGCAGCGCGAGAGCGATTTGCGCTTGTCGTTAGACTGGAGTGCGTTCTACTGGGGACCGGCCGACATCTTTGGTCCCGGCAAGGTTCTCGTGTTCGGCGACGTGCTCGATCGGGAGGGCAAGCCGTTTGCGGGCGACATCCGCGGCGCGCTCAAGAAGCTTGCCAACGATTGTTACGCCAAGGAAGGCTATACGCTCAACGCTGCAAACGAGATTGAAGGCTTCCTGTTCAAAGGTCTGGATGCCGAACGGCGTTACCATGAGACGGGCAAATTCGAGTACGTCAATACCGGCGGCTACTACCATTCACTTCCCGGCGACCCATTGCGCGACTTCATCGATACCGTCGCCGAAGTGCAGCGTGCGATGGGCTTTCAGAACGAAAAAGATCATCCCGAAGTCGCGCCGTCGCAGTTCGAGATCAACTACAACTACGGCGAGGTCGTAGCCGCGGCCGACCAAATCCAGCTCTATAAGTTGATCTGCCGGCAAGTTGCCACTAAACTCGGCATGACGGCGAGCTTCTTACCCAAACCGGTCCTCGGAGTCAACGGTAGCGGCATGCACACCAACGTTTCGGTGAGCAAGAATGGCAAGAACCTCTTTTGGGATCCCAAGGGACAGGAGCAGCTCAGCGGCTTTGGTTGGAAGTTCGTCGACAGAATCCTGACGCTCGGCAACGACATCTGCCTCATGCTTAACTCCAGCGTTAACGCGTATCGCCGGCTCGACCCGCACTTCGAAGCGCCAAATCAGCTAAAGGCTTCGGCAATCGACCGCGGCTCGATGATTCGGATACCGATCGGCAACGAACGCAGCATGCGCACCGAGGTTCGCTCGGTAGCGCCCGATGCGAATCCATACATGGTGATGCTGGCGGTCTTCAAGACGGGCCTCGAAGGCAGCACGAGCAGCCTGAAAAACTTGCGGCAAGCGGATCGATACCTACCCGACAATATCTACGACGCGCTGGCAGCGTTTCGCGCCTCGGAATGGACGGGCAAACTGCTCGGCGATGAGGTAAAAGAGCGCTACGCCGATCTCAAACAGGCCAGCGCGGATCGCTGTCCGCGCCTATTGGGCACCGTCGTCAAGGCACAAGAGGTGCAGTACCACCACGAAGTCTACAACCAGTATCTCTGGAATTTGTTTTAGAGTAAAGCCGCCGGGCGGGATGGTGGACATCTCGCTCTTGCGGCCAATCAGAGCTACGAGTCGTGAGTGTTGCGGATAGCTTCTAAGGGCACCGCGATCACGCTGCCTGAGTCGCTGCCGATGACCAGCGTCTTCCCGACCACGATGGGTGAGCCGACATTGAACGGGGTGTGCATCTGCTTATTGCCGACGACGCGCCCAGTCTTTGCATCGAGCGCCCACAGGTAGCCGCCGAGATCACCAAAGTACACGATTCCCGCGACCGCGACGGCGCCGCCCTTGACGGGACCGCGCGTCCGCGTCTCCCAGGCCAACATGCCCGTCGAGGCATCGATGGCGTGCATCCACGGTGCGAGGGAACTTCCAAGATAGAGCAGGCCGTCAGCGAGCAGCGGAATCGCTGCCTCGTTGCGAATTGGGAGGGAGCCACTTTCGAGTGCAACGTCCCACACGGGGACGCCGCTCGAAACGTCCAGCGCGTAGACCCGCTCGACGGTGAGGTCGCCGATGACCGTCGAGGTATCCGGTAGAACCGGCGAAACATAGTCGCAAAAAACGCGCGTGCCATCACTTACGGGAGGGCAATCTCCAATTCCCGATGCGCCTTTGGAGAATGGGCTGCGCCAGACCAGCGAACCGCCATCGGCGTGAAGGCGCCAGACGGCGTTGCTGCCGACGCCGGCCGTTATGAAGTCGCCGTCGCCGACGGGAAGCATTGCCGTCATCGAGGCCATGGAGCCGATCGAGCGCGCATACCGCTTTTCACCGGTAGCCGGATCGAGACCGTTGATCCAGCCCGCGCCGTCGTGATGAACCAGGATGCCGGCGACGATCGCCGGCGTCGGCATGGCGGATCCGCTCAACGGCGTCTGCCAGCGAAGTTGGCCGCTAAGGCGATCGAAAGCAATCAATGCGCTGGGGCCCTCTCCCACCATGACCGGTTCGGAAGGCGACGAAGTGCGACTGGTAGGATCGCCTTCCCCCACTATGACCAAGTCGTCATAGATAAGCGGGGCGCTCATCAAGGGATTGGGCACTTGCGCCACCCAGAGTATCTCTCCGGTTTCCACGTTGAGTGCGTACAGCGAGCCGTTGTTATTGCCGACATAGAGTGTGCCGTCGACCATCGTGGGGCTTGCGGAAATTTGACCGCCCGTTTCCGTCCGCCACGCGGTATGAAGGTCCCCCGCAACCACGGCGTTACTCTCCGGGCCGATGCGAAACTGCGTCCAAGCGACGACCGCCATCGTCAACGTCGCAATGAACCTTTCGAGCACGACGCCCGTTATCACGAATCGTCTCGGGATCGGTGGACGCGCGTATGAAGGCCGCCGGCGTCAAGGCTTGTGGGTTGCTGCTTGCATCGCTTACCACGGCTGCCGTCGCGAACGCCCAGACTAGCGGCGCGCGCCAGGGGCCTACCGCCGGCTTTGGCCGAGCGGTACGCGCTCACATCAAGCATGTCATCATTATCGTCCAAGAGAATCGTAGTGTCGATAACCTCTTTAACGGCTTTCCCGGCGCCGACACGGTTCGCATAGGAGAGCGCCGGATCGGTCCGGTTGCTTTACGTCCGGTCGATCTGGCTTACCCGGCGGACGTGGATCACCAGCACCGTGCCTGGTTAACGGAATACGATGGCGGCCGGATGGACGGTTTCGCCAACGTCGCGACGACGCCGAAACAGTTCAACGAATTTCCGTACGCGTACGTGCCCGAAAGCCAGGTCGAACAGTACTGGACCATGGCAAGGCGATTCACCTTTGCGGATCGGATGTTTCAATCAAACACCGGTCCGAGTTTTCCCGCTCATCTCTACCTCATCGCCGGGCAGGCTGGGTACACGGCCAACAATCCCAATCACCTCGGCACGACCCGCTTCGCGTGGGGCTGCGACTCGCCGCTCAGCGCCCGGGTCGCCCTTCTCGGCCCCGATGGCCGCGAAGTCGACCCCGGCATCTTCCCGTGTCTGGATTTTCAAACGCTGGCCGACGTCGCAACTGCGAACCGGATAAGCTGGCGTTACTACGCGCCCGCAATCAATCGCTTGGGCAGCATTTGGTCGGCCTTCGATGCAATCGCGCACGTTCGCTATACTTCTCGGTGGCGCAACGTCGTCTCGCCGGAAACCAAAGTCATTACGGATGCCGAGGGAGGAAACGTAGCATCCATTACTTGGGTCGTTCCGAAAATGCAGAACTCCGATCATGCCTTGCCCTTTCACACCACGGCCAAAGACGTTGGCTTGCGCGGAGCTGCCTACGGGCCGGAATGGGTCGCCTCGGTCGTCAATGCGATCGGACGCAGCCGGTTTTGGAACAGCACCGCAATATTAGTGGTGTGGGACGACTGGGGCGGCTGGTACGATCACGTTGCGCCGCCGCAACTCGACCGCATGGGCCTCGGTCCGCGCGTACCCTTCATCGTGATCTCGCCCTGGGCGAAGCATCACTACGTCTCCCATCAGCAATACGAGTTCGGAAGCATCTTGAAATTCGTTGAAGCGGCGTTTGCGCTGCCGTCGCTCCGTACGACCGACGATCGCGCCGCGGGCCTCGCCGATTGTTTCGATTTCTCACAGCGCCCCGAGACCTTCGAACCGATTTTGACGCTGCGTCAGACGTCGTTTTTCCTCGGCGGTCAAGAACCCGAGATCCCGCCGGACGACGATTTCTGATCGTTGGATCGTTAGACGGTCAACTCCATTGCGTCGCGCGCGATCTCTGCGCCGGACTCGCGCACCTCTGCGTAGGCCGGCGAGTGCGGATCCAGCATCGGATTGGAATTATTGAGATGAGTAAAAATCACTCGCGTTGCCGTGCCGCGCAGCCGTGTCAGCGCTCCATCCGCACCGCCGACGGGAAGATGCCCGAGCGCTCGCGCGCGCTTGGGCAACAACTCCTGGGCGAGGAGCTCATCGTCGCTGTAGAAGCTGCCATCTAAGAAAGCAATATCCGCCGCGTCGATTGCCTGGCGCAGCGCCGCATCGATCTCGGCGTAGACCGGCGCAAAGAGCAGGCGCTCACCTCGGCCGCGTTGTGAAATTTCGTACGCCACGACCGCTCCGCGTACGCGACGGCGTCCGTCATAACCGGGAGTCGTTCCAGGCACTGCAATTACTCGGACGTCGAGTTGATTCCCAATCGCATCCTTGGCGTCATCGGCCTCGCAGCATTCGTCGAGTGGCGGTTGGAGCCAACGATGCGGCGGACGCGCGAATGCTGCGTTCGCCGGCTGTGCCACGGCGATCGCGCGAACTACGGCGCTCGACCTCAAGAGGAACCCGCGGGCGCCGTGCTGACGCAGTACCGCCAATCCCCCCAGGTGATCCACGTTTGCATCGGTAAACAGCATGCCGGAAATTGGCGTGCCGCGCCGGCGCGCGGGATGGAGCGGCGCAAACGCCTCGATTTGGGCTGCGACGTCGGGAGAGCAGTTCAGTAGAATCCATTGTTTGCCGTCGGCGCTGACCGCGATGCTCGATTGCAATCGGCGAGGTTGCCGGCCCTCGCGTGCGGCCGTGCAGTTTGCGCAAGCGCAGTTCCATTGCGGTACGCCGCCGCCCGCGGCGGAACCCAGAACGCGTACGATCACGCGCGACGAGGAATTAGTTCGCCGTTCGTAGCGCCTTCGCGCAATCCGGCCACGATCGTATGATCGGCGCTGAGCGAACACGCCGGATCCGTAACGCCGGCGTCGCCGGCGAGCAGATAGGCTTGACAGCGGCAGCCGCCCCAGTCGATCTCGCGTCGCTCGCACGTACGGCACGGCAACGGCATCCATGCGGTGCCGCGGTAGCGTTCGAACGACTCTGAGTTCCGCCAAATCTCGGCGAGCGGACGATCCCGAACGTTATCGAATCGCAGCGTACGAATTGCGGCCGCGGCAGGACAGGGTAGAACGTAGCCGTTCGGCGTGACCGTCATGAATTGTCGCCCCCAGCCGTTCATGCACGGCTTGGGAAATTCTTCGAAGTAATCCGGCAGCACGTAAACGATCTCCATTTTTCCGAGCAGTCGTTCGCGCGCCGCACAAACGATCGCTTCGCCGCGATCGACTTGCTGGCGGGTCGGCATCAAGGTTTCGCGGTTGCGATAGGCCCAGCCGTAGAACTGAACGTTTGCGAGCTCTAGCCGCGTAATTCCCAGACGTTCCGCGAACGCGATCACCTCGCCGATCGCGTCATGATTCAATCTATGCAGCACGCAGTTGAGGGTCAAAGCGACCTCGCGTTGCCGGACGCGCTCCAATGCTTGTACCTTTCGCCCGTGCACGTGCGCACCGGCGATGCGGTCTGCGACCTTCTCCTCCGGCGCTTGAATGCTGATTTGAATGTGATCCAGCCCGCTTTCGATCAATCTATCGAGCAGCGCATCCTCGAGAAACGTTCCCTGCGTGATCAAATTGGTGTATAAACCCGCACGGGAAGCCTCGCCGATCAACGTGGCGAGATCGCGGCGAAGCGTCGGTTCGCCGCCTGAGAAGTGAGCTTGGACGACCCCGAGCTCGGCCGCGTGCTGCAGCACGTCGCACCAGTGCTGCGTCGATAACTCGTCGCGATACGCTTTTAGCGCCAGCGGATTGTAACAGTACGGACACTGCAGGTTGCAACGGTACGTCACCTCGCAGAGTAATGAAAGCGGCCTTGGCGCGTTCATTCCTTACTACTCTCGCCCCGAGCGCTTCGGCTACGCCCAGCACGAGCTTCGTCGATGGGTTGCCTAATGATGATAAAGCCTCTTCGCCCCAGTCGGTCGAACAATTCGTGAAGGTCAGTCTTGGCGCGCTGCGGCGTTACGTCGAACCGATCGACGATCGCGGCGACGATCTCGCCCATTCTGCGCTTGCCATCCACGAGCGCGAGGGCAGCTGCCGCGGACCGGTTGAGAACCAGCGCGCCCTCGGGAACGAGCAACATGACGCTGCCGTCGCGGTCGTGCCGGAGCCTAATGCCTTTGGCGAATTTCGGTTGCGTTTGTGAGTTCATTGAAAAACGCCGCACGCAAGCGCGGTCGCATCCAAGATGCACCAGAGAACGTCGCACTTAAAGCCTAACGCGTCAATGCACCGTTGCTCGACGTCGGGTGTTGTCGCCTCTTTCAACACCCACGAAAGCGCGGATTCGGCGTCGCGACTTGCCAGGGGAATGCGGCGGTCGAAATACGCCAATGCGGTGCGGTCGATCCAGCGATACTTGTCGACGATTGCTGCGACCCGGCGTTCCATGACGGGCGGCCCGAAGAGCTCGGTCAGGGACGAGGCCACCGCCTCGATCCACGGCTTCGTGCGCGCAAAGCTCACGTACGCGTCCACCGCAAACCGCGTTCCGGGCGCGACCAAGCGTTCCGAGAGGACCTCGGCTTCGTCCAAGCCGACGGCTCGCGCGAGTGCGAGCCATTGCGCCGTCCCGCCGTGCTCGCCGTTGCCGGTGCCGTCGTGATCGACGATGCGCGCGATCCAAACCCGGCGATGCGCGGCCGAAGGCAAGGTGGCGAGAATCGCGGCGTCTTTTACCGGGATCTGTTTTTGGTAATAGTAGCGATTTGCGACCCAGGCTTGCACCTGCGCGCGGTCGAGCGTTCCGGCGACTAGCCGGCGATGAAATGGATGCTTATCGTGATAGCGAGTCTCGCCGACGGCGTGGAGACGCCCGACGAAGTCGCTGGTCGCCGTCGCGATCTGGGTTTAGAGCCTCGGCTTGCGGATCGGCGCGGTTAAGTAGGCCGTCACCTCGGCGCCAAGCGGGTGCTCTTGGAAGTCGGGGCGCTCCCAGTGTTGGCGGGCTTGGTTCATACCGTACTCCTCTGATCGGTCGCGTGCCTAATAGTATATCGCATGGCGGGACTGCGCATGCTCATCGGCCCTGGCTGGCGCAATCGGCCGGCGCGCCGAACGAGCGCACGTTCGCATAGGCGAGTTTGGTTTGCATGAGCTTGCTGGGGATGCGAATCCGGTCGGCGAGGCGCAGGAACGCCAGGAGCTTGACGTGCCACCACGTCATGTCGATTTCGAACCAGCGGAAGCCGTGGCGCGCGGAAAACGGGAACGCGTGGTGATTGTTGTGCCACCCTTCACCGAACGAGAGCACCGCGACCCACCAGCAGTTAGTCGAGCGATCCGTGGTGCGGAACGTGCGGTAGCCGAGCATGTGAGCCGCGCTGTTGACCAGCCATGTCGAATGATAGCTGACGACTAGGCGAACGAATACGCCCCACACGACCCACGACCAGCCGCCGATCAAGAAGAAGGCCACGGCGAGGGCGATTTGGAGCGGACCGGCGAGATATTGCAACGCGCGATAATAGCGATCGGCGTAGAGATCCGGTGCGTACCGCGCGATCTCTTCTTCAGACGGCAAAGCAACGTTATGCCGATACAGCCATTCAACATGAGCCCAGCCGAAACCGAGCCGGATGTCGTGGGGATCGCCGTCGTGGTCGGCGTGTGCGTGATGCTTGCGATGTACCGCTACCCAGCGAATCGGGTCCCCTTGCAGCGCCAGAGTGCCGAAGGTGGCGAACAGATACTCCAGCGGTTTTCGCAAACGGAAACTGCGGTGGGTTAGGACGCGATGATAGCAAAGCGTGACCCCCAGCGCGCCCGTGGCATACGACACGATTGCAACGAGAATGAGATCGGACATATGAAACAGCGCCGGCACAAACGCTGCCAGCGCACCGACATGAATTAATGTGAGCCCCATGCCCGTGCCGAGCCGCGAGAGTCGATCCATCCTCGGTGCGAGTTGCACGACCGACGAAAAGAGCCTGCCAAAGGCAGGCTCTTGGATTACCGGTTGATCGCTCGGCGATCGACTAGCGGTAGGAAGAACGGCGTGTCGCGAAACAGTCGCGGCAGTAAACCGGCTTGTCGCCGCGCGGCTGAAACGGAACTTCCGCTACGCCGCCGCATTGGCTGCAGGTTGCCTTGAACATTTCGCGGCTTCCGCCGCCGCCGCCACCGCCGCGGCTGCCACCGTTTGACGTGCGGCCGGCTTTGCGCGCGGCACGGCAGTCCGTGCAGCGGCTGGGTTTGTTGGTAAAGCCTTTCATTGCGAAAAACTCTTGCTCGCCGGAGGTGAATGGGAACTGCTGTCCACAGTCAACGCAGGTGAGCATCTCGTCTGTATACATGAAGCGAACGAATCTCCTAAGATTTTGAGCTAACTTGTTCTCCGGATCCGAACACGCTTCAGTACTAACCTTGCGGACTTCGAAACCTCGGTAACCACAATACTATACACCATCCCCGGCTACTCGTCATTGGAATGGGGAGGGCTCGGGGCGCTCCAACCGAACATACGTTCAGAAATCCCGCCCTGCGCCGGACCGCCGGTCGGGTGGTGGCACGAACTTCTCGGGCCACCTGGCTAGGGTTTCACCGCTCGCCGCGGATGAAACCGGCAACCACCTAGTCGAAAGGACACCATGCCAAGCAAGCTCAAACGCGCCCTCAAAGAGCGGCGTACCAAGCGCAAGCCGTGCAACTTTTGCACCGACCGGGCAATAGCCGTCAGCTACCGCGACGTCCCCCGCCTGAGAAAGTACGTCTCCGAGCGAGGAAAGATCGTTCCGCGCCGGATCTCTGGCAACTGCGCCAAGCACCAGCGTATGCTTACGACTGCCGTAAAGCGCGCCCGTATCATCGCTTTTCTCCCGTTCGTCTCGGAGTAAGCGCTCATGAGACTCGTTCTGCTTAGTGACGTCAAAGCGCTGGGCAAGCGTGGTGACGTCGTCGAGGTCGCGGACGGCTACGCCCGTAATTTTTTGCTCCCCCGCAAGCTTGCCGGCGAGGCCGACAAAGGCGCGCTCGCCCAGCTCGACGCGCAGCAAAAGGCTCGCGACCGGCGTCACTCGCAAGAGCTCGCCGACGCTCAGGCGCTCGCCTCGCGTCTCGAATCGGCGAAACTGGCGGTCAAGGCGAAGGCCGGCGGAAACGGCAAGCTTTTTGGCGCCGTCACTAACGCCGACGTGGCGGCAGCGATTGCCGGCACGCTCTCCGTCGAAATAGACAAGCACAAGATCGAGTTGACCAATCAAATCAAGGCACTCGGATCGTATCCGGTCGAGATTAAGCTGCACAAGAACGTCATTGCCAAAGCGGTCGTGGACGTCGTGCCGGCCTAAGAGCGGGGTTCCAAGCTGCAGCAGGTCTATTCCACGCGCTTCCGGCGCAAGTTCGGCGTCGAAGACGAGTTGAGCCGATACGTCAGCGCGCTCTACGAAATGCTGTCGTCGGTCATCGGGCAAGACAAAGTCGTGCTTCGCGCGGGCAAAGTAAATGCGCTGAAGATGATGCGGTCGCAGAACCTTCCGGACCGGTTGTGCGGCTTACAGCGCCTCGTTTTCGAGGATCCGACGTTGGAACGCGTCACGACGCGCGCGCAGCAGCGCAAGGCGCTGGCCGAAATCGAAGAGATGATGGCCGACGTGATCGCGCAGCGCCACGCCGAGGACTCGATCGAGCGGCGTGTCAACGAAAAGATGGCGGAACGCCATCAAGAGTACGTCAAGGATCTGAAGCTTGAAGCGCTGCGGGAGAGCACCGGGCCGGAAACGCCTTCGTCGCAGGCCAAGCTGGAGGAGCTCCAGGCCCTCTCTCAGCGAACCTTAGCGGCCTCTGCCCTCCAACAGCTTCGGCCCCAAGCTCTGCGCGACGTCATCGGCCAGGAAGCCGCAATCCGAGCCCTACTTGCTAAGATCAGCTCACCGTATCCGCAGCACACCATTCTCTACGGTCCGCCGGGCGTTGGCAAGACGACCGTAGCGCGCCTCGTCTTGGAGGTTGCGAAGTCGCGGCCGTACACACCGTTCGCGAAAGATGCTCCCTTTGTGGAGGCGAGCGGGACAACGTTGCGATGGGATCCGCGCGAGACGATTAATCCGTTGCTGGGTAGCGTGCACGATCCAATCTATCAAGGGAGTCGTCGCGAATTTGCCGATGCGGGCATTCCCGAACCCAAGCTCGGTTTGGTGACGCGCGCGCACGGCGGCGTGCTCTTCATCGACGAGATCGGCGAGATGGATGTCGCCCTCCAACTGCGACTCCTCAAAGTGTTGGAAGATAAGCGCGTGACCTTCGAATCGTCGTACTACGACGAGAGCGCGCCGAACGTGCCGGAATACGTGAAGCGCCTCTTCCGCGAGGGCGCACCCGCGGACTTCATTCTGATCGGCGCCACGACTCGTGAGCCTGAAGACGTCGATCCGGCGATTCGCTCGCGCTGCGCGGAGATTTTCTTTGCACCGCTGACGCAACATCAGATCGTTTCCATCGTTACCGGCGCGATCAAGCGGCTCGGTGCCAAAGCCACGCGGGGCGTCGCCAAACTCGTGGCGTCGTATACCATCGAGGGCCGCAAAGCGGTGCAGATCGTCGCCGACGCCTACGGACAGGCGCTCTACCGTCTCCACCCCGGCCGGCAAGGAGAACTCAAGACCCCCTCGATCAGCGAGGACGACGTGCATGCCGTCGTGCGCACCAGCCGTCTCGTGCGCCATACGCTGGTGAAAGGCCGCGCCACGCGCGAAATCGGCAAGAGTTTTGGGCTGGGCGTGTTGCATCACCTGGGCAGCATCATCGAAATTGAGGCGGTCGCGTTTCCCGCTTCTCAGACCGGCAAGGGAACTATCCGTTTCAACGATACCGCCGGCTCGATGGCCAAAGACTCGGTCTTTAATGCCACCAGCGTGCTGAGAGCCGTGGCGGGCATCGATATCGCCGATTTCGACTTGCACATCAACGTCGTGGGGGGCGGCAACATTGACGGTCCCTCCGCTGGTCTGGCGATCTTTCTTGCGCTCTACTCAGCGGTTACGAAGACGCCACTTCCACAAGATGTCGCGATGACCGGCGAGCTCTCGATCCAAGGCAAAGTTCGCGCCGTGGGGGGGATCGTGGAAAAGCTCTACGCCGCACGCCAGGCCGGCATGCGTCGAGTACTGATCCCGCGCGAAAACCTCCGCGAGGTCGACGCGCTTGCGGGACTCGACGTCGTCGCGGTGGGCAGCGTCGAACAGGTGCTCCGCGACCTGCCGACGGCGCGGCGCCGCCGTTAGACCGTCCACGCAGTGTGCCACCACGTTTGGCACACCATCCCCGTAAATTAGCGGCTATGCACAACCGGCTCACAAGGCGTTCACCGGCGACCTGCCGGACAGCGGCTCGACGCCTATGACCGCTCAACCGCTTCAGTCGACGATCGATCGTATTCCGCCCAGCAATCTCGAGGCCGAGATGGGGGTCATCGGTTCGGTCTTGGTCGATCGCGAAATGTTCGCCGCAGTTGGAGAGATCGTACGCGCGAGCGACTTTTACGCGCACGTGCACGAAACGATCTTTGGCGTGCTCGTGGAGCTCTACGAACGCGGCGAGCCGCTCGACAAGATCACCGTGTCGGAGGAGTTGCGAAGGCGCGGCGTCCTCGAACGCGTTGGAGGGTTGTCGTACATCAGCGCCTTGATGGATACGGTGCAGAGCGCCGCGTCGGCGCGTTACTACGCCACGATCGTGCGCGAAAAATCCGTCTTGCGCTCGCTCATACACGCCGGAACGCAGATCACGCAACTCGGCTACGAAGGCGAAGAGGACGTGGCCGCTGCGCTCGATCGTTCCGAGCAGGTCGTTTACACGATCGGGGAGCGCCGCGGCATCACCGAGTTCATGCCCGTCAACCGTTTGATGAAAGATGCGTTCGACCACATCGACCGGCTCTTTCACATGCGCGGAGACCGCACCGGCTTGACCTCGGGCTTTAGCGACGTGGATGCAATGACGACCGGTTTTCAGCCGGGTAACTTCGTGATCATCGCGGCGCGCCCCGGAATGGGAAAGACGTCGTTCGCGCTCAACATGGCGGTCGCCGCGGCGCGCGAAGAGACCGAGCCAATCGCGTTTTTCTCTTTGGAGATGTCGAATAGCGAGCTGATTCAGCGCCTCATCTGCGCCGAAGCGCGCATTTCGATGAACGACATGCGGCGCGGGAACATCAAGCAGCACCAATGGGAAGACATTTCTCGCGCGATGGGGGCCCTCAACGATCTGCCACTCTATCTCGACGACTTGGGGGCGCTGACCGTGAGCGACGTGCGCAGCCGCTGCCGGCGCTTGAAGTCTACCGTCGGACTTTCCGCCATCTTTATCGATTATCTCCAGCTCGTCCGGCCTGGAGTGCTAACCCGCAACAGCAACCGCAACGAGGAACTCTCCGAAATTTGCCGTTCGCTCAAGATCACGGCGAAGGATTTGGGCGTGCCGATCGTCGCGCTCGCGCAGCTCAACCGCGGCGTTGAGGTCCGCAGTGAGAAGCGGCCGATGTTGGCAGATTTGAGAGACAGCGGAAGTCTAGAACAAGAATCCGATGTGGTTGCGTTCCTGTACCGCGACGGATACTACAATCCCGAAAGCCCCGAGCCGGATCTCACCGAGTTCATTATCGCCAAACACCGTAACGGCCCGACAGGGGTCGTGAAACTGCGCTTCCAACGCGAATATACGCTGTTCTTGCCGTACGGCGACGAATCGCGTTACCCCTCGGCTCCGTAAGGACATAGTAAACCGCGGCCCTCGGCTTCGCGATCGCGGCAAAATCGGTGCTTCTATCAAGGCGTAGGGGAGGATCGCCATCGGTAATGCGTTAACCATGGTTAGCGTTACCCATGGCTAACAACGCGAAGCGATATCTTCTCACGGTCGGGTCAGATCGTTCGCCATCGCGCGCCCGGGAAGATTACGTCAAGGCGATCTATCAGCTCGGCGCGGGCGAACCGGTGCGAGCGGCCGCGCTCGCGCGCTATCTCAAGGTAAGCCGAGTATCCGTCAGCAAAGCCAAGCGTCTGCTCGAGGCCGAGGGGCTGCTGGAGGGTGACGCGGGGCCGTTACGGCTCAGCCGCCGCGGATGCAAGCTCGCGGTTGCGATGGTTCGACGTCATCGCTTGCTCGAAACGTTTCTCCATCGGTCATTGGACGTGCCGCTCGAGCGAGTGCATGCCGAGGCGGAGCGCATCGAGCACGTCATTTCCGACGACGTCGCGTTGCGGATTGCGAGCTTGCTAGGCCACCCCAAGCGCGATCCCCACGGACACCCCATCCCTTACGGCGAGAGGGGCGGGCGTGGCAAGCCCCTTCCGACGCTGGCCACTCTCGCGGCTGGAACGCGCGCGCGCGTGGTGAGCCTCGACGACCGCGACGACGAGGCCGTAGCCGCGCTGGCGGCGGCCGGCGTCCTGCCCGGCTCGACGTTGCGCGTAGAGCGAAACGACGGCGGCAGAGTTCTGCTGCGCCAAGGAAGACGCAGCATTACATTGCGCCGCGATCACGCCGCATTGGTGCGTATTGCAACGTAGCTACGGCCTCGGCACGAGCAGTGCGCGCGTCGTCGCCGCCGCGCACGACGTGTTGTCCGGCAAGCGGCGCGGTTTGCGCGCGCTGCTGCCGTTTACCGGTCCGGCGTTCGTCGCCTCTGTCGCCTACGTGGATCCGGGGAACTTTGCGACCAACATTCAGGGCGGCGCCGCGTTTGGATACAGGCTGCTGTGGGTTGTCGTGCTGGCAAACCTCATGGCGATGCTCTTGCAGGGCTTATCTGCCAAACTGGGCGTTGCGACTGGAAAGAATCTGGCCGAGCTCTCGCGCGAGAATGCTCCCAAATCCGTCGCGCTCGGAATGTGGATCGTGAGCGAGTTCGGCGCAATGGCTACGGATCTCGCCGAGTTCCTCGGAGCCATCATCGCGCTCTATCTGTTGTTCCATATTCCGATGCTGATCGGTGCGATAATCACGGGCATCTTGACCTATTCGATTCTGGCGCTTCACCGCTTCGGTTTCCGTACCATGGAAACGGTCATTGGCTCCCTGGTAGGCATCATCGCGGTTTGTTACGTGTTCGAAACCCTGCTGTCCAAGCCGAATTGGCATGAAGTGCTCTATCACTCCGTCGTGCCGTGGCTGGGTGGGTCTTCGAGCGTCTTACTTGCCGTAGGAATCGTCGGCGCGACGGTCATGCCGCACGCGATCTATCTGCATTCTGCACTCACCCAAGATCGAATCGTGCCCCAGTCCAGCGTGCACGTCCGACGCATCATCCGTTTCTCGTACGTTGACGTCATTATTGCGCTGACCATCGCCGGACTCGTTAATCTTTCGATGATGTATATGTCGGCGGCCGTTTTTCACAATTCCGGGCATGCCGACGTCGCCGATATTACAACCGCATACCGAACGCTGACGCCGTTGCTCGGCAATCTCGCCGCGTTGGTCTTCTTGATCTCCCTCATGGCATCCGGAATCTCGAGTTCGGTGGTCGGCACGATGGCAGGTCAAGTCATCATGCAAAGTTTCGTGGGGTTTACCGTGCCGCTTTGGGTTCGGCGGCTCGTCACGATGTTGCCGGCGATCTGCGTCGTTGCGCTGGGCGTGAACGTCACGCAGACCTTGATCCTCAGTCAGGTCGTGTTGAGCTTCGTGCTGCCGGTGCCGGTCATCGCACTGGTCTTTCTAACGTCGCGCCGTCAAACGATGGGCGCCATGGTCAACGCGAAGTGGGTGACCGTTCTCGCCGTTTGTGCTGCGGGCGCGATTCTAACGCTCAACGTGGTTCTGATTTTCACGGCGTTCCATCCGGCGTAGGGACGCCGATGCCCTCGGCGAGATACGAGCGCGACAGCTTCACGTAAACTTCCGCTGACACCTCAATCCAAGTGGCAGCCTCCCCGAGGAGCGGTTTCTTCACTTTCGCCGGCGCGCCGGCGGCGACGACTCGCGCCGGAATCGCGACTCGCTCGCCCACCACGCTTCCGGCAGCGATCAGCGACCCTTCGCCGATGCTGCAGCCGTTGAGCAGCGTTGCATTGCTTCCGATGAGCGCGTAACGCTCGATCGTACAATCTTCCATTACCGCGCAGTGGCCGACGGTCACGTCGTCGCCAATAAAGGTTCCGCCGCGTTCGCTGACGTGCACGACGGCATTGTCCTGCACGGAAGTGCGGGCACCGATTCGAATCGGACCGTTATCGCCGCGCAAGACGGCGCCGAACCAGATGCTCGATTCGGCGCCGATTTCGACGTCGCCGATCAATACGGCGTTGGGGGCCACAAAAGCCGACTCGGCGACCGCCGGCCACTTGCCTCGATACGCAATGATCATGGGTGAAGCTTCGCAAGCACCGGCGTCGAACCTCGCCGCATGCACAAGCACAAGACGGCACTACGGGGAGTGAAGGCAACGCCGCACCCGAAGCCGGACGATCCCAACTACAGTGCCGTCAACTATGCCTACGCCGGACGCATCGGCCACGTGCATGAGGTTGTCGAAATTGGCGGGCGATCGCTGGCCAAGATCGGTTTCGACGATCGAAAGATCGTCTATTACTTTCTTGACGACCTCGAGCTAGACGAACGCGCCAAGCGAGGCACCTTTCACGATGCCGACGCAGCGAAACTGGACTCCTAGGGCGTTACGGACGGATTCTTCCAGGCAAACGCGCCCTTGGGATTCGGCTTCACCCAGACGATCAAATCCCAGATGGCCGGGAAGTGGAAGATCGTCGTGACTTGACCGGCGCTGGTCGCCTTCTTCATGACGACTAAGGTCGCCCCGCTCGGATGATTCACGTCGCCGCCCGCCGCGGTAAAGGCTTTGTCCCATGCCCAGTTATCGTAGGTCATTTGACCGGTTGAGGGATCTTTCGTTACCCAATGAATGTGACCGTCGAACTCGACCCACCGGCCGGGATTGATTCCCCAGAGTTGGGGCCTCGAGAGGCTCGGGCTGAATAGAACGGAGTAATCGGCGCCAAGCAGCATGCCGCGCTTGTCGTACCACAGCTGGCTCGGATGGCGAATATCAGCCGACTGCCACTGGAAGTTCGCATAGCTGATCGCGCCCGTCTCGTCCTCGGTGGTATAGCGAACGTAGCCGGCCTTTTCGGCATCCGCTGCGGTCGGATAGCGCGCGATGAGATCGGCCTGAATCGCGCTTACGAAAGTCTTCTCCGACGAGCTGAGCGGCCCGTGGTACGTCGCGTCTTGATCGGCCGAGGCGAACGTCGGTGCAGCAAACGCCAACAACAGGGCGAGCAGTGGTATGCTTTTCATCGTATCGACATCATGGCGCCAAACTGGCGAGCGCGCTATCAAAGACCGCTCAAAAAGGCGGCTGATGCCGGCGCCGCGCGCGGAAGGGCCGGCTCGGGCGCCGTGGAAGGACCGCCGGCCTGGGAAGGCTGCAGCCCGCGCCGACGTAGCTCAACGGTAGAGCAATCGCTTCGTAAGCGATAGGTTATCGGTTCAAATCCGATCGTCGGCTAACGACAAGTCGACGCGCCGCTCCATGAACGTGGGGCAGGGATATTCTGCTACTGAGTATGGTTCGCACTCCTCGAAACCGAGCGATCGATACAGCTGGTAAGCTGCGTTCAAGCGCTCCTTATCGGTATCCAGCACGACGCGGGTGTAGCCGTGGCTTCGAAGAAACCGGATGGCCGTGTTGACGAGCGTTCGGGCGGCCCCCATGCCGCGGTTTTCGAGCTTGACGAAGAGCCGCATCATCACCGCGGTAACGGCGTCGAGCTCCGTTACGGCGACGCAACCGACGACGCTGCGTTCGGCCGTCGCGATGAAGGCCGCGTTTCGTCCGCCGTACGTCTTCTTCAGTGTCTCGGCGTCCGGCACCGAACCGTGTCGCAGCACGGCCGGCAATGCGGCCTCATACTCAATCAGCAGGTGGAAGAAACGTTGAAAGTCCGTACGACTTCGCGTCCGATGGATTACGATAGACATAGCCGTAACCGCACGTTCGCTGCCAGGCTGAAAGATTGCCTTCGCTATTCCTTGCTTTGCGCCGCCCTCGCGAGCTTCGCCGGTTGCGGCGCATCGGTGACGCCGGCCGGAATCGCAGGAGCGGACCCGCACGGATCGTGGATGTCTGCTGAGGCGAAGGCGCGAAGTTTGCTTTACGTCTCGGACGACGCTAACGGCGATGTGGACGTCTTTACGTATCCCTTCGGAAAGCTCGTCGGGAGGCTGGCCGGCTTTTTGCAACCGGCCGGGATCTGCACCGACGCCGCGGGCGACGTGTGGATCGTAGACGCCGCATCCTCCAAATTGTTCGAATACGGGCACGGCGACAAGACTCCGATAGCGACGCTTAGCGACCCCAATGCGTCCGCGCTCCTCGCCTGTTCCGTCGATCCGACGACGGGGAATCTTGCGGTTACGGATTTCGGCAACGCGAGCGGCGCGGGAAGCATTTTGATCTACAGCGATGCGAAGGGCAATCCGAGCAAGTACCGCAACGCGCAGCTCCAGGCCGTGTATTTCTGTGGCTACGACGATCTGGGGAATCTTTTCGTCGACGGCCTAGATCCCAACGGCGCATTTGAGTTCCTCGAACTACCGCGCGGCAGCGGCGTGCTCCAACACATCACTTTGAACGGTTCCATCTTCTTCCCCGGGGGCGTTGCCTGGGATGGAAAGTACGTGACGATCGGCGATCAGGAATATCAGGGCGGGCATCACTCGGCGATCTTTCAAGTTGCTATTTCAGCGTCGCTCGGAAGCATCGTGGGCGTAACGTCTCTCGATAGTAGCTGCGACGTGCTTCAGTATTCGATTCCCAAGCTCGGCAAGGGCAGGCGAAATCCGCAGGGAAGCAAAGTCGTCGCACCCGACGCCTGCCTTAACGCCGTCGCGATCTACAATTATCCGGCCGGCGGCGTGCCCGTCAAGACTCTCGGAAATTTGGAGTATCCCGTCGGTTCGGCCGTCAGCAAGTAATGCGTTAGGTCCTTTCTGACTGTGATAGTCACAGTCAGTTCGCCCGGCTCCGTTCGCTAACTGCTTTGAATGGCATTCCCGAATATGGTATACTTAACCCCGCGTAATGGCTTCAACCACTAAAGCTCGGCTGCCTAAGAACTATCAGCTGATCTACGACATCATGTGCGCGGCAGGGCATGGCGTGCACCTCACGACCAACGACGTATTTCTTCGAGCCAAACGCCGGCGACCCGGGATCGGCTTCTCGACGGTCTACCGCGGCGTGCAGCGCCTCACGAATCTCGAACTGATCGACGAGATACTCGTTCCCGGTGGGGATTCGGCGGTCTACGAGCTTATGGGTAAGCCTCACGCGCACTTTCGCTGCGATCGCTGCAGCGTCGTGCAAGACGTTGCGTATCGCTTTTCGACGAAAACGATCGCAATGCTCGCCCGAAGGACCGGCGCGGACATCGAGGAGACGACGCTAAGCTTGCGCGGAAGATGCCGCAAGTGCCGGGCCTAAGGTAAGAGCGTTTCGCGCTGCGCGGCAGTGCGCTGCACGGCCTCATCGCTGAAGGGCAGCGGCCACAAGCGTCCTGCGATCCACGCCGCGGCTTCGTCCGTATAGTGACCTGAGGCAGGCGCGCCGGATTCGCCCTGTGGCAGCGTTATGCCGCCGGCGTCCCAGTTACCAACGTCCCAGACGGCGCGAAAGCTTTGTGAATACCCCGGATATTGCACGTGCAGCGTGAAGGCGTCGCCGAATCCGGGAAGCGTCGTTCCATCCAGAAAGTTTAGTCCTAGCGACGAAAGAGCATGCGGAACGGCCACCGCTCCGGCAATCCTCCATGGGGCCGCCGACGGCAGGGGTGCAGCGAATAGCGTTTCGGGGGCGGCGCGTCCCGCCGCAAGCACCGTCGGCATACGGCGTGCGTGGCGATCCGTCAAGCGCTCGCGCAAGGCTTCGACGACCGTCGCCGTCGTCGAATCGCCATCCATGGCGCCGTTCCAGGTGGCCAGCGCATCGGCAAGCGGAGCATCTCTCTTGCGTATCTCAGGTGCCAGATCGCCGGCAAGCTCGCGTTCGGGCAGCGAAAGCGAGTCCATCTGCATCTGCGCGAAGTAACTCACGTCGTAACCGCGCTGCTCGCGCAGTAGCTGCGCGATTCGATAGGCTCGATAGGGTGGCGCAAATTGCGGGCTAAGCTGCAGTGGATAGTCGCTGCCGTAGACCTTGTTGTTCGCCGACCAAACGATCCCGGCGCGCGACGCGGCAACCTTGGGCAATCGGTTAAAGGGGATCGGCGGGTACGAACGCGCCAGATCGTTTGCCGGGTGAAACCAACGTCCACGCACCGGGTCGTTTGGGATCTGCCCCGCGAGAACGTACGCGACTCGACCGCTGGTGTCGGCCAGCACGAAATTCTGCGTTGGCCCGGGAAATGTCGCCAACGCTGCGGTCGCAGCTTCAATCGAAGCGGCGCGATCGAGATTGACGAACGCCTGCAAGGGCGAGCTTGGCGCGTCGTAAGCGTTCCACTGTACCAACGCAAGACGACCGCCCTTGGTCGTTACCCCGAATTCGCGCGCGCTGCGATAATACGCCTTTATCGCGGAGCGGCCGAACCGTACGGCAAAATGCTCGTCTTGCCAACCCGCGGGATCGAGACGGGCGGGCGGAACGAAGACCGAAAGCGACGTGACGGTGCCGTCGGTGGCGCCCCATGCGACGCGCTCGTTGTGTCCGAGCACGATCGTCGGGCAGCCCGGCAACGTGGCTCCTGCAACGTGGTAGCCCGGCGCGCGCATATCGAGCAAATACCAGACGCCGGGTATCTGCAGCGCGAGGTGCGGATCGTTGGCGAGCAGCGCGCGGCGGTGGAGCGTCCGGGCGGAACCCGCGGCCCATTCGTTGCTCCCGACCGGTGCGCGCGAATCTGCGAGCTCGCGCTCGAGCATCGTGACGTGCCGCCTGCACCGCGGGCCTGGCGCGATTCGCGCGAGCCCCTCCGTTACCGGCGCGTCGTAGCAGGGATCGGTGAGCGGGAAGAGTTCGTTGAGCAGTCGCAGACCGCCGCGATGATAAGCGGCGTCGCGCGGCTCTATCGCGTTCCAATCGTCGATCAGGTCGAGCACCGTCGCCATTGCAACTGTAAGCGAATCGAGTGGCGTCCACGGTTGCGGATGATAGGCCAGGATTCGGAACTCCACCGGCAGCGGCTCGCGGTCGATCGCCGCATTGACGCCATCGCTAAACGCGCCCAACAGTTCCCGTGAATGTGTATCGAGGCGCTGCCATTGCGTCTGTACCATCGATCGCACGGGAACCCCGCGCTGGCGTTCGTCGGTGGGCAATGCTCGCGCTCCGTAGACCTCCGCTAGTTCGCCGAGTATAAATCGCCTTATCAAGTCCATTTGAAAGAGGCGGTCGGATGCCTCGGCGTATCCCTGGGCAAAGAAGAGGTCGTGTTCGTTGCGCGCAACGATGTGGGGAACTCCGCGGTCGTCTCGCAGAATTTCCACCGGCGCGCGAAGTAGTCGCAAGTTCGAAATCGTACCCGTGTCGCGAGCGTGCGCGCGCAAACCGATGACGACGTTTCCGACAAACCCAATGGCGGCGACGCAAAGCAAAACGATTGCGGCCAGCAGCAGCCGCGCCAAAAGCCTCACCACGCGCGTTCAGACCTCGACGAAAATATCGTCGTCGTGTACCGTGACGGGGAAGGTCATGAGCGGGATGACGGCCGGCAGGGTTAGCGCGTCGCCGGTGCGCACGTCGAACGTTGCGCCGTGCCGCGGACAGACCACGCATTCGCCTTCCAGCGTTCCCTGATCGAGCGGACCACCATCGTGCGTGCAAACGTCTTCGATCGCGTAGAAAGCGCCGCCCACGTTGCAGAGCAAGACTTCGCATGAGTCGATGACGACGCGCCGAGTCGTGCCCGGCGTAATTTCGGAAACCTTCGCAACGCGGTGTTTGGCCATACCGCGGGCTTACTAGTCTCTAGCCGACGGCGCCTTCCATCTCCATCTTGACCAGGCGATTGAGCTCGACGGCGTATTCCATCGGCAGCTCCTTGACGAAGAAATCGAAGAAGCCGTTGACGATCATCGCCGTCGCGTCCGCCTCCGAGAGCCCGCGGCTCATCGCGTAGAACAGCTGTTCCTCACCGATCTTGCTGACGCTGGCCTCGTGTTCGACGGTCGAGCGCTGCTCGTGGATCTTCATCGTCGGCTTGGTATCGCTCGAAGATTCCTCGTCCATAATGAGCGCGTCGCAGCGCACGCGAGTCTTCGCGCCGACCGCCCCGGCGTGCACTTCGACCAAACCGCGGTAGGTCGTCTTTCCGCCGTGTGCGCTGACGCTTTTGTTCGTGACGACCGAGGTCGTACGCGGCGCGACGTGAATGACTTTCGCCCCGGCATCTTGATGCTGACCCTCGCCGGCGAACGCCATGGATAGGACCTCGCCGCGCGCGCCCTCACCCATCAAATAGATGGACGGATATTTCATCGTCAGGCGCGAGCCGATGTTGCCGTCGACCCACTCGATGGTCGCATTGGCATGCGCGACCGCGCGCTTCGTGACGAGATTGAAAATGTTGCGGTACCAATTCTGAATCGTCGTGTAGCGAATCGACGCGCCTTCCAGCGCAATCAGCTCGACAACCGCCGAGTGAAGTGACGACGTCGAGAACTTCGGCGCGGTGCATCCCTCGATGTAGTGCACCTTTGCGCCCTTGTCGGCGATGATGAGCGTGCGCTCGAACTGGCCCATGTTCTCGGCATTGATGCGGAAGTAGGCCTGCAACGGCATCGCGACCGTAACGCCCGGCGGCACGTAGATAAACGAGCCTCCCGACCACACCGCTGAATTAAGCGCTGCAAACTTGTTGTCGCCCGGGGGGATCACCGTGGCGAAATACTTTCGAACGATGTCGGGATACTGCTTGACCGCGGTATCCATGTCACAGAAGAGCACGCCCTGCTCGTCGAGGGCTTTGGTAGTACTGTGGTAGACGACTTCCGACTCGTATTGAGCGGAGACCCCGGAAAGAAACTTGCGCTCGGCTTCGGGGATACCCAAACGATCGAACGTTCGCTTGATGTCCTCGGGCACGTCATCCCACGAGCGCTCGGTCTGATCGGTCGACTTCACGAAATAGTGAATGTTGCCGAAGTCAATCTCACTGAGGAGGGCCGTATCGCCCCACGTGGGCATCGGCTTAGCCATGAAGAGCTCGTAAGCTTTGAGCCGGAACTCTCGCATCCAGGCGGGCTCGTCCTTCATCGCGCTGATCCGCTCTACGATCTCCGGAGTCAGGCCCTTATCCGACTTGAAAACGTAGTTTTCGGCATCGTGAAAGCCGTGCCGGTAGTCCTCGATCAGGTCCGACGGGGAGACGGGGGCTTGGAGATTAACTGCCATGACACTCCCGAGCGTACGCCCGCACTCCAATATAGTCAAGATAATAAAGTGTGAGCTTAACTTTCCCTGAGAAGAGGAGCTCTGCGCTGCCCCTTTACAGCAGGGGGGCGAGGGGGTATGATTGGCGCCGGTCCTTCAGTTTAGACGGTTTTCGTCGAAGGGCGGACGACCCGGGTGGGTCGACGGTTTTCGGGAGGGCGCGCCCTTTCGCGCCATCGCGGCGAGACGCCCGCGCACCGCTCAAAAGCGCCGGCACGAGTTCGCCGATAGGTCGGGGGAGGGGACTGCACTGCAGCCGCCAGCCGACGAAGTCCGGAGGTGGGATTCCTCAAGGGTCAAGGAGACCTGAAAAATTGAAGGCACTCGGCAGGCACATCGTGTGCGAGCTTTCCGGCTGTCACCCGTCGTCGCTCTCGGACATCGAGGGCATTGCCGCCATGATGATCGCGGCCGCGAAGGCAGCTCGGGCTACTATCATGGAGAGCGCATTTCATCGCTTTGAGCCGCAGGGCGTTTCCGGGACGGTCATCTTGGCCGAGTCTCACCTGTCGATTCATACCTGGCCCGAGAAGGGCTACGCAGCGATGGATTTTTATACCTGCGGCGACCATACCGACCCCTGGCTCGCTTGCGAGCATGCAGCTCACGCGCTAAGAGCCACCAGCGTTCTTGCGACCGAACTGAAGCGCGGCATCGAGAAAAGCGACGGTGAGTTCACGCACGTGCTTACACGCAACCACGACGTGCGAGTATTGACGGCGTAGACGTTGCTTACTTAACCGGCATCATCATCAATTATCACCTTTGCGAGCGCAGAATTCGGCAGGCTCGCCGCGTCTGTCGTCCAATTCTTTTTGTTAGAAATTATTGCTTTCTCGAGTGAGGTGAAAAACTAGTTCCATGCGCTTATCTCTGATTCGTGCCTGCGTGGCTACAGCGGCGAGCACGCTCGCGCTGGCTGCCTGCGCCGGTCACGGCATCGTCCCATCATCTTCGCAGAGCGTGATGACTCCGCAGAACGTGCAAAATCCGATCGTGCAGGATGATGCGCTGTCGCCGCTCGCACTTACGACCTGCGCTACCAGCCCGCCGCAATATATGTGGATCCTCAAGGGCGCTTGCACGAAGATCCTCTTAAAGTCTACGGGTGCCAATTTCGCCCTTCAGCAGTATCAGAACATTACGGTAAAGGGCTCGATCGGCGACAATAACCTCAAGGCGCCGGCCACGGTTTACGTCGCTGATGCGGTCGACAAGAGTGACATCGAGGCTTATAAAGGCAAGGCGTTCCCCAAGTACAACGGAAGGGGCACGACGTTTCTCTATGCCGTCGCCATTAACCAGAGTAAGAGCACGATCGTGCCAAAAGCCAAGCCGGGAAAGCCGGTCCTCCAATACGTGATCACCGATGCAAAGGGCTTACCCGGTAAGACGTGCAGCGCCGCGGTATTGGCTAAGCAGAAAAATGGCACGCTGAAATGGACTGCGCTCCCCATTCAGGCGCCGGTAAAAGGAAAGACGGTTACGCTCACGCAGTACGAGGTTCCTCGCGGCTTCCAATTCCCTAGCAAGACGCCGGTTTACTTCGCAGCCAACTGCTTCTAGTATCTGACCCCGGCCCCCGAACACCCGAGAAGGAGCCCCGCCAACCGGCGGGGTTCTTGTTTTCTGAGGCCAATCTACACCGCAGATGCCTAAAACGCAGCATTGGCACTGGTACGTCGAAGAGTTCTCACCGACCGAGCAGCATCGTCACGGCGTTGATGAGCTGTATTTTGCAGGTCGCTCGGCGTTTCAGCAAATCGCCGTGCTGCGCTCGCCCGTATTCGGCAAGATGCTGGTACTAGATGGTGACACGCAAAGCGCGCAAGCCGACGAAAAGATCTATCACGAGGCTTTGGTGCATCCAGCTCTCGCGGCCGCTTCCGACCGTCGAGAGATTTTGGTTCTGGGCGGCGGCGAGGGTGCCACGTTGCGTGAAGTCCTGCGCTGCCCGGACGTCCGCCGGTGCACGATGGTCGACATCGATGGGATGGTCATCGAACTCTCGAAAAAATATCTCGGCGAATGGTCGCAGGGAGCATTCGACGATGCGCGGGCCCGCGTGATCGTTGGCGACGCGCTGGAGTACATGCGCGCCGACAGTGGGCGCTACGGCGCGATTCTATCGGACCTCACCGAGCCGTTGGTCGATTCGCCCAGCAACCCGCTTTTCAACGACGACGTTTTTTCGCTGATCAAATCGCGGTTGTTGGAAGGCGGCATTTACGTGCTGCAGGCCAGCACCGCGGCGGTGCACAACGCGGCGCTGCACTGCAAAATGGCGCGAACGCTGCGGCGGCACTATGCGCACGTCGTTTCGTTCGTCACCCACGTGCCCGCGTTCGATACGGAGTGGGCCTTCCTGGCCTGCAGCGATCGCGTCGATCTCGCGCGCCTCGACGGAACCGACGTCGACGCCTACTGCACGCGGCTGCGCGGCGAGAATTTCTTTTACGATGCCGTTACCCACCGGCGGATCTTCTCATTGCCGTTGTATCTGCGCCGACTGCTCGCAGCCGGCGGGGATACGTTTTAACCGCACGAAAGGCCAAGTAGTATGGCAATCGATTATTCGCGCGCTCCGCATGCCTGGGAGAAGGAGAAGAGTAACTTCGTTGCGCTTCTCGACTTGAAGCTCGAGGAAGTCGAGCGCGGCAGGGCCGTGATGCGCATGCCCTATCGCCCCGAAATCACGAACGGAACGGGCGCCGTCCACGGCGGCGCGATCGTCAGCCTCTGCGATACCGTCTTCTACGTTGCGCTCGCCTCAATTTACGGGCGGGATCAGGAAACCACAACGGTCGCGCTGCAGTGCAACTTTCTGGCGCCGGCCGGACCGCCGCACGATCTGGTTGCCGAGGCTCGAGTTCTGCGCGCCGGCCGGCGGATAGTCTACGGCGAAGTCTACGTGCGCAGCGGCGAAAAAATCGTCGCGCACGCAACGCTCGATTTTCTCAACACCTACCCCGAGGAAAAACCCAAGCGGTGAAACGCACGGCCTTGCACGAGGAGCACGTGGCTGCCGGCGCGCGGCTGGTTCCCTTTGGCGGCTTCGAAATGCCAGTGCAGTATGCCGGAATCCTAAAGGAGCACGATGCCGTGCGTCATCGGGCCGGGCTCTTCGACCTCTCGCACATGGGGCAGTTTTGGCTCACTGGCGATCGCGTGGCGGAGTGGTCCGACACGCTGACGATCAATGCAGTTGCCACAATGAAACCGATGCAGGCCCGCTACAACATTTTTTGCAACGATGCGGGCGGTGCGCACGACGATACGATTTTCTATCGGCTGGGCGATCGCTGGCTGTTAGTCGTAAACGCGGCTAACGCGGAGAAGATGTGGGACTATCTCACGGCGAGCGCACCCTCATCCGGCGTCGCACTTGAAAACCAGCACGGCCGCCGCGCGCTCATCGCGATCCAAGGTCCCCGTTCCGTAGAAATGCTGCAGCCGCACGTGGACGTGGAGCTTTCGCCGATGCGCTATTATTTTTGTGCCGAGGGACGGGTCAACGGCATTCCCGCCGTGATCGCGCGCACGGGTTACACCGGAGAGGATGGGTTCGAGCTGTTCCTGGACGGCGAGAGAGCGGCGGAAGTATGGCGTACGCTGCTGCACGATTGCGGACCGCAGGGACTGGAACCGTGCGGATTGGGCGCGCGCGACGTACTGAGGCTGGAAGCCGGGATGCCGCTTTACGGGCACGAGCTTACCGAGGAAATCACGCCCGTTCAGGCGGGCCTCACTTGGGCACTTAAGTTGAACAAGCCCGAGTTTGTCGGAAAGTCGGCGCTCGCTGCGCAGCGGGAGCGTGACGATTACGCTCGCATCGTCGGTCTGGTGATGGGCGGTCGGACGCCGGCGCGGGAAGGCTACCCCGTGCTGCAAGACGGGCGCGTCGTGGGGGAGATTCGAAGCGGATCGATCGCACCGTCTGTCGGTAACAAAAACATCGCCACGTCGCTCGTGCAGCCCGAAGCGGCAGCAGTCGGCACGGGCCTCGCGGTCGAAATTCGCGGTACGCTGCACGAAGCGAGCGTGGCGCCGTTGCCATTTTATAAACGCGCGCAATAAACGAAAGGGAGCAACAGTTGGCGCAGCCTGAAGATCTGCTTTTCAGCAAAGAGCACGAGTGGGTGCGACTTGACGGGAACTCGGCGACGATCGGCATCACCGATTATGCGCAGAATGCGTTGGGCGACATCGTCTACGTCGAACTTCCAAAGGTCGGTGCGACCGTCGCGCAGTTCGCAAACATCGGAGTGATCGAATCCGTTAAGGCCGTTTCGGATCTCTTTACGCCGATGTCGGGGGAGATCGTCGAAGTAAACGCGGCGCTGGAAAGCGATCCTGCGGCCGTGAACCGCGAGCCCTACGGCGCCGGCTGGCTGCTGAAGATGCGCCTGACGAATCCCACCGAGTCGAAAACGCTGTTGCCTCCAGCCGAATACGAAAAAATCGCTACCGATTAGATGCTCGCGTTAGATGCTCGCGCTTCCACGTTGGAAAGCATTCCGGGCGCCGGCTGCGCGAGTCGTCTGAGGTGTGGCGTCGAGCCCGTAAACGGATACGTGGACGTGGGCGAGCCATTTTAGTGGAACGTGCGTCGGAGTTGTACCAACAAGCTACCTGGATTCGCCGAGGGCCGATCTGCGATAAAGACCCATAGGTCTCCATCGGTCGTCATGGTGCCGCGTGCGCCGACGCCACGGGCCCAGCCAAGAAGTTCCTGTAATCCTCCCAGCATTGCCCACCGCGCGGGCGTTGCGGCCATCGCGTTGCCGTAATCGAAGTAATCGGCTGCAGCGTACGATGGTACTCCTGCGATGCGCTCGCGGCTATCGAAGTTCAAATGGTAGACCCAAAAATAGTCGCCATACACGAAACGAACGTGACGGTGCGCGAGCAGTTCGCGCAGCCGTACGTCATTTTGCAGATCGGCGGCTAGCTGGGCGCGAGCCTGGCTGCCGGGCAGCGAGTACAGGAATAAATTCGGAACCAGCAGCGCAGCGGCGGTACCGACTGCGAGCAGTCGACTGCGGCGCCACAACGCACTCACGCCGATACCGCAAAAGAGTGGAACGACGACGTACAGGGGAGCGATGTAACGAACGGTCCAGCCTCGCATCGAGCCGGCCTGCGAAAACACAAAGAGCAGCACGCACGACGTCGCAACGAGCAGCAATAGTTGGCCGGCTTCACGCGGCCCAATTCCGGAATTAGGATCCGTTGCGCTCGCGATCAATGCGGCGGTGAATCCCACCGCGACCACCGCGTAAGCAAGGATGAAGATCGTCGAAACGGACTCCCATCCGGAGTATCCATGGAACAACAGTTTGGGTAGCGGCGAGCTGATCAGCCAGCCAAAATTTTCCCAGACTTGTGCGGTACTCGATGCGGGGCGTGAGGCCCAATTCTGGCTCAGGGACGGAAAGCCGGCAGCGACGTTTCCGAGCCAAAATGGAATAGCTCCGGCGAGCATAGCGAGCAGCGCGGGAATGCATTCCGCGATCGTCGCACGACGCCGCAGAAGGATCCACGCGATTGCGGGCAGCGCAATCATCAGCGTCTGCAGCGAGATCCAAAGGCCGAAACCGACGCTCGCTCCGAACGCCAAGCGTTGCCACAGCGCTCCTTGAGCGCGCCACAGTGCGGCCAACCAAAGTGTCGCTGCACAGGAGGCCATAATCTCTCCGTATCCCCACGGAACGTAAGTTACGGTTACAAACTGCTCCGGCGGTACCATCGCGAAGAGAAACGCCGCGCAGGCTCGTGGTAGCCCCAGCATCGCCTGCAAAAACAGCAGCGTGAAGAGCAGATACAGCGTGGCCCACGTAAGGCCCGTGAGTGCGAGTCCCACTCGGCCGGCTCCGAACAAATGGAAGAATCCTGCAGCGACGTAGCAGCTGGCCGCACTCAAGCGGGTTCCACCCGGAAAGAATGCGGGGTAGTGACCGTCGCCGATGTGAAAGGCACACAGCCCCGCCAACACGCCGTCCGAATCGATCTGAAACAATGAAAGTGGGAAATAGAGCGCGATCCGAACGATCACGGCAACCGCGAAGAGCATGGCAGCAAGCGTCCACCAAGAAGCCGCGTGCGACCAAAGCCGTGGTGCAAACGGGACATTCCAAAGTCGTTGCTCCATTGCCGCCGACAGCAGCTTCGGGCTCAACGGCTTCATTCCCATCGCTCGATGGTCCGCCAACCCAGCAACCAGGTTCGCTACGGTACCCTCGGCGAAAAGCGGGCGCGATGACAGAAATGCCGGCAAAGCGTGTACGCGCCGCATACTGAGCGCGACGTCGCCGAAATGCTCGAAGCGGTCGGCGTCAAATCGCTCGACGATCTTCTGCGCGTTCCCGACGGGATTGCGCTCAGAGAGAAGCTCGACGTCGTTCCGGCCCTGCCGGAATATTCAATTCAACGGCGCTTCGGCCGCTTTGCGGAAAAGAACACCGGCGTAGCGTATCGTTCATTTCTCGGCGCGGGCGCGTATCGCCATTACGCTCCGCCTGCGATTGCCGCGCTTGCAATGCGCGGCGAGTTCCTCACGGCATACACCCCATACCAGGCAGAGGTTTCGCAGGGCTACCTGCAGGCGATCTACGAGTGGCAGAGCTACATCTGCCTGCTCGCCGGCATGGAGATTGCCAACGCGTCGGTTTACGACGGAGCTACCGCGCTGGCCGAAGCCGCAATTATGGCCCTTGGTGCAACCGGGCGGCGAAGACTGCTCGTCTCTCGCGCGATTCACCCCAATTATCGCGCCGTACTGCGCACCTATTGTGACGGGCTGGACGTGGCTATCGACGAGATTCCGTTCGGTTCCGATGGAACGACCGATCTCGAGCGGCTATCAACCATCGTTTCCGGCGGCGAATACGCCGCCGTTGCGATACAGTCGCCCAATTTCTTCGGCAACGTCGATACCCTTTCAGAGGCAGCGCTCGAACGCGTTTCGGCCAGCGGAACCGTTCCGATCGCTGTTATCGCCGAGGCGCTCTCACTGGCGGCGCTTGCGCCCCCCGCGTCTTGGGGAGCTCAAATCGTCGCGGGTGAGGCGCAGAGCTTTGGCGTGGCGCAGGCTTACGGTGGTCCCTACGCCGGTTTCATCGCGACGACCCAAGAGCATATGCGCCGAATTCCCGGGCGATTGGTCGGAAGAACGGTCGACAAGCAAGGCCGCACTGCCTACGTGCTGACGTTGCAGGCGCGTGAGCAGCATATTCGCCGCGAACGTGCGACCTCGAATATCTGCACCAATCAGGCGCACTGCGCGCTGATTGCGACGATATATCTAGCGCTCATGGGAAAGACCGGATTGCGCGATGCCGCTGCGCTCAATCTGGCGCGTTCGCGCGAACTTGCCAGTGCGGTCGCCAGCGTAGACGGCGTTAGAATAAAGTACGCCGCGCCGTTCTTCAACGAATTCGTCGTCGATCTCGAGCGACCCGCGGCCGCCGTGCTCACCGAACTGGAAGCGCACGGCATCCTTGGGGGCATCGACCTTGGCCGGTTCTATCCCGAACTGGCGTCGTGCATCTTGATGACTGCGACGGAGTTGACCACAACGGGCGACATCAACGCGCTTGCGGAGGGGCTCGGGAAGGTGCTTCATGTCCACGCCCGCGTCTGATTCCCGTGAAGCGGGCATACCGCTGATCTTTGAAATCGGTCAGGACGGACGCGCCAACCGTTATCTCGAGGCCGGTAAGCCGCTAAGGGACTTTCTTCCCGATTCGGTCTTGCGCGAAGAGTTGCCGCTGCCGGACAACAGCGAGCTGGACGTTGTGCGCCATTATACAAAGCTCTCGCAGCGAACCTTCGGTATCGATCTCGGGTTTTATCCGCTCGGATCGTGCACGATGAAATACAATCCTCGCGTCAACGATGCAATTGTCTCACGCCGCGAGTTCGCGGAGTTGCACCCGTACACGCCAGACGCGCTCGCGCAGGGAGCGCTGCAAGTAATGTACGAGCTCGAGCGTAGCTTGAGCTCGCTCTTTGGGATGGCGGCATTCTCGCTCAATCCCTCGGCCGGCGCGCATGCTGAACTCGGCGCTTTGCTGATTGCGAAGAAATATTTCAAAGAACGCGGCGAGCTTCACCGGGATAAGGTGATCGTGCCGGATACCGCGCACGGCACCAATCCGGCGTCCGCAGCGATGTGCGGCTTCAAAGTGATCTCGCTGCCGAGTGATGCACGCGGGCGCGTCGACGTGAATGAAATCCGTAAGGTCATCGGGCCCGACACCGCGGTGTGCATGATGACCAATCCGAACACGCTTGGACTATTCGAGGATTCCATCGCCGAGATCGCAGCGGCGGTGCACGACGCCGGCGGCCTGATGTACTACGACGGCGCGAATGCCAACGCGATCATGGGGTACACGCGCCCCGGTGACATGGGATTTGACCTGATGCATCTGAACACACACAAGACGTTCACGATTCCCCACGGCGGCGGTGGCGCCGGCCACGGGCCCCTCGGCGCAGCCGCGCATCTGGTCGATTACCTTCCGACACCGATCGTCGCGGCCGTGCCGCGAGAGAATGGCGACGCGAGCGCAGCGCCCAGCGATCGCTTGACGTTTCGACTCGATTTCGATAGACCGAAATCGATTGGACCGATGCGCTCGTTTTGGTCGAACTTCGCGCATGCGGCCCGCGCGCTCGCGTACCTGTACGCGAACGGCGAAGAAGGTCTAAAACGGGTCTCGCAACTTGCCGTGCTCAACGCAAACTACTTGCGAGTGAAGGTTGCTCAATTTCTCGAAACGCCGTATCCGGAAATCTGTCGCCACGAATTCGTCGCGTCGGCCCAGTCGCTCAAGCGCGAGCACGGTGTTCGTGCGCTCGATCTGGCTAAGGCGCTGCTGGATTACGGGTACATGGCTCCGACCATCTACTTTCCGCTGATCGTGCCGGAGTGTTTGATGATCGAACCGACCGAAACCGAATCAAAGGAGACCCTAGATGCCTTCGTCGACACCCTCCGCGCAATCGTGGACGAGGCAAAGCGCGACCCTCAGGCGCTGTTCGACGCCCCCGTCAAGACGGTCGTGGGCCGCGTGGACGAGACCCGGGCCGCCCGCCAGCCCGACCTGCGGTGGAGACCGTAGATTAAGGCGAAGGAGTGGAACGCTCTCGGAAGAAGGTGACTAAAGTCACTTTTTATAAGAGAGTTCAATGCTTCACCGCCTGATTGAGGATTTTCGCGTCCGTGGTCCCTTGGAGCGGACCAATGCCGAGATGGCACGGCTCTTGGCCTTTGCCTGCGAGCGCTGGTCGCCCGGCCGGCCGCTACTTTCGCGGGAGGGGGCTTATACGCGGACGTGCGCGTACCGTGATGAGAGCGTTGAAGTGCTGCTCCTCAACTGGGCAGCGGGCGCCGCTTCAGCTCTTCACGATCACGGCGATCAGCACTGTTGGATGCTGGTGCTTGATGGGATGCTGCAGGTCGACGACTACGTTCGACTCGACGCCGCTAACATTGCGGGCGCAGCCCGCGTCGAGGCACGCGATTCGAGGATGCTCGCTCCGGGCGGGTTGGATCTTCGCTCGGGTCGTTTCGATCTTCATCGGGTTGCCGCGACGCCGGAGGCTCGAGCCGTATCCCTTCACGTTTATGCCGGGCCTTTACGGAAATTTCTGGTTTACGATGAGGCGACGAGACGCTGCGAAGCCGCGTTAGGCACATACGACGACGTACTTCCGGCGTACGACAACCTGCAGCCGCGATGATCGAGCTCGACGTTGCCATAGTCGGCGGAGGTTTTAGCGGATGTGCCGTCGCCGCGCAGCTCGCTCGTCACGCGCCGCCCAGCTTTTCGCTCGCACTTTTTGAACCTGACGAGCTTGGTCGCGGAGCTGCGTATGGAACTCGGCATAGCGAGCACTTGCTCAACACCCGCGCGCATCAGATGAGCCTCTATCCCGACGATCCGGAGCATTTCGTTCGTTGGTTAGGCGTGCGGGCGGGGCGCAAGGATTTCGTTTCGCGCCGTCTTTATGGCGAATACGTTGGCGACGTCGCGGGGCGCACGTTCGCACGCGCGCGTTTTGCGGTCGTTGAGGATCGCGTAGGCAGCGTACGGCGCAGCGAACGGGGCGGCTTTGTCGTGGAATCGGCGCTCGGCAGACGGTTCGAGGCACGCTCGGTCGTATTGGCAACCGGAAACCCCTCTCCGAACGATCGCTTTCTGCCGAGCGAAGTGCTGCAGCATTCGGGATACGTCGGCGACCCATGGCGCTTCGATTACCGCGTCGTCGACGGTCACGTTCTCGTGATCGGCTCCGGGCTTACGGCGCTCGACGCTTTGGTTGCGATGGAAACATCCGGGTACCGCGGGGTGGTGCACATGCTGTCGCGCCACGGCCGCTTCCCGGAACTTCATGCCGACGGTGTGTCGTACGACGTGATTCCCGCGCTCGACACACACAGCGCGCGCACGGTGCTGCGCAGCTTTCGCCGTCACGTCGAGCAAGCGCAGCAGCGCGGATTCGATTGGCGCAGTGTCGTCGATGCGGTACGGCCTGAGGCCGAGGCGATGTGGCGCCGTCTGAGCCCCGTAGAGCAACAGCGCTTCGAACGTCACCTTCGCGCGCATTGGGAGCGCCATCGCCACCGTGCCCCGCAAGAGGTTGAGGCCGTCCGCCGCCGGCTGGAACGGCGCGGAAGCCTGATAAGCTACGCCGGTCGGCTGGCCGAAATGCGTCTGGGCACCGTGACAATAGCGACGCGGGGCGGAGAGGCGGTCGCCCTGCGGCCGGACTGGATCGTGAACTGCTCGGGCGTCGGCGGCGCGAGGACAATGGCGAAAAATCCCTTGCTCCGCGCCATGCGAACCGATGGCCTCCTTCAGCCAGATTCGCGCGGTGTCGGCCTGCGTGTGGAACGCGACTTAGCCGCCATCGGTGCGGCGGGAAGGCGCATCGAGGGCCTCTGGGTCGTCGGGCCACCGGTCCGGGGTTCCCGCTTTGAAGCGACGGCTGTCCCGGAGCTCAGCGCGATGGCCGAGCAGGTCGCCCTGAGGGTCGTTCAGGCCGCCCGGCCCGAGGGGCAGCTAGCGTAAAAAAAGCACCCCTGGGTGCAGGCTCTTCTTGGGGCCGAACGTTATAATGGAAGTAATCAGGGGGCTCGCAAGTGGCCCCCTTCCCCATCCCGGAGACGGAGCGGCATGCGGATCAAGTACGAGGTGTCGGCGGGTGGCTTGCTGCTGCGTCGCCGTGGTTCGACCTACGATGCGCTGTTGATTGGGCGCGGCGCCCCTCCGCGCATTTGGACACTGCCCAAAGGGCACGTCGAGGCGCGCGAATCGACCGAGCAAGCCGCCCTGCGGGAAGTCCACGAGGAGACCGGCTGCTGGGCGGAGATCGTCACGAGGCTCAACGAGATCGCGTACTGGTTTTACGTGGGGAAAGCCAAGCATCGCAAGGCCGTCACCTTTTTTCTTATGCGGTACTTGTCGGGCGATCCCGCCAACCACGATCACGAGGTTGACGACGCTCGTTGGTTCGACGTGACGCAGGCGCGCAAGGCGCTCAAGTACGTCAACGAAAAGCGTTTAATCGATCTAGCCCTGGAGTATCTTGCGGCCCGTCCCGACGCGCTCGGCGAGCCCGCCGAGGTCGCCGAAGCTTCGTTGTCGTCTTAACGCGTTGTCCGACAACGGGATTCGCGACGGCGCCTTTTGCGTACGTCTCGATGCCTTCGATGGTCCGCTGGATCTTTTGCTGAGTCTGATCAAAGAACAGAAGCTTGATATTGCGACGGTTCCGCTGGCCAGTGTCGCCGCACAGTATCTCGATTACGTGCGTATGCTGCAGACACTCGACGTGGAGGTAGCGGCGGAGTATCTCGTGATCGCGGCAACGCTGGTCTTCTTGAAATCCAAGGCGCTGTTGCCGCCGATTCCACAAGAGTTCGTCGAGGACACGGAGGAAACGGCCGAAGAAGTAGAAGAGCGTCTTCGCCGAAGGTTGATCGCCTATTCAAAATACCGCGAGTTCGGCGAGGAGCTGCGCGAAAGGCAAGTGGAGGCGAGCTCGTACTTTTATCGAGAAACGGGCGATCCGGCCGGCGAGGTCGTGCAGCGGTACGACATCAATCCCGAAAAACTCAAGCGCGCTTTCATCGCGCTGCTGACGCAGGCCCGCCCGGAGAAGCGCTCGATCGCGCGCGAGCGAATTTCGCTGATAGCGTCGATGGATTACATCATGCGCCGGCTCAAGGAGCTCGGAGAGCTGCATTTCTCGCAACTCTGCAACGAGCTCGGCATGACGCGCGACGTCGTGATCGTAACGTTTCTTGCGATTCTCGAGCTAATCCGCCGCCATCGGTTGCGCTTTGAGCAGGTGGAGCCGTTCGACGACATTCGCCTCTTCCCGAAAGCCGCGGCATGACGGTCGAGCTCGACGACGCGGTGCGGCGTCTCCAAGGTCCCGTCGAGGCGTTGCTCTTCGTTGCAAGCGAGCCGCTGTCGATTCCGCAGCTCGCCAAGCTCTTGCGGGCGGAGGAGCGCGAAATCGCCGCGGTGCTGCAGCGGCTCGAGAGCGATTACAGCGAGCGCGGGATCGTCGTTCGCGAAATCTCCGGCGGTTATCGCTTTGCGACCTCACCGCTGGCTCGGGAGGGTGTCGAGGCATACCTGCTGCCGCCTAAGACGACCCTCTCGACGCCGGCGCTGGAAGCGCTGGCCATCGTTGCGCACCTCCAACCAGTGACGCGCAGCGAAATCGAGGCGATTCGCGGCGTCAACTCCGACAGCGTTGTTAGCACGCTGCTCGACCGCGGACTCATCGAGGATGCCGGCAGAAAGGACGTGGTCGGGCGGCCGATGCTCTATAAAACCACACCGTTCTTCCTGGAGTCCTTTGGGCTACGCTCGCTGGATGATCTTCCCGAGCTCGAGCTGGAGCCGGGGCAGCCGCTTCAATTCGACCTTGGCGGGGTGAAGGTCTCGTAGTGACCGGGTATTAGATGCGCATCGGGCTGCACGTGCACGTCGCGGGTGGTTACGTGAAGGCGGTGGAGCATGCGAAGGCGGCGGGCTGCACGGCGATGCAAGTGTTCTCTTCGAATCCTCGCACCTACCGAACGAGCGCGGTGGATGCTTCTGCCGTCGAAGCGTTCGCGCAGTTGCGGCGCGAAGCAGGTCTCGACCCGTGCGCGATTCACACGTCGTATCTCGTCAATCTGGCAAGCGCCGACGTTAAGATCGCGCAAGGCTCGCTGCGGCTGCTGCAAAACGACTTGGCCTTTGCGGCGCGAGGCGGAATGCGCTTCGTCAACACGCACCTCGGTTCGTACGGCGACCGCGATCGCGATGAAGCTTTTAACGCCACGTGCCGGGCGTTGGAAGCCGCCCTTTCGTCGATCGCGCCCGGCGTTTTCCTAGTCCTGGAAAACTCAGCCGGCGCCGGAAATCTGATCGGCGGGACGCTCGAAGAGCTTGGCGCATTCGTACGGACCATCGCTCACCCGCAGCTGGGCATCTGCCTCGACACCGCCCACGCCTGGGCGTCGGGCTACGAGATTAACTCGAAAGAGGGCGTGGATCGGTTCGTGGAACAGGCAGAACGTCAGATTGGAGTCGAGCGCATTTTCATGTTTCACTTCAACGACACTCAGGTGCCGCTCGGCGCAAGCCGCGATCGGCACTGGCACATCGGCGAGGGTCAGATCGGCTTCGAAGGCTTTCGATCGATCCTCGCCCATCCGGAGCTGCGCGGCAAGACGGCGATCCTCGAAACGCCGGGTTCGGACGCCGACGATCTTCGAAACATGCAGACGATCCTCGCCATCGCGCGCGGTGCCGGGTTATGAGATGCGCAGGTGTGGCAGACGCAGGTTGGATTCGAGAAACAAGGCGGAATCGGCCCGGTTGATTTTGAGCCGGAGATCGATGTCGCCAATATCGGAGACGAGGGGCGCGGTGCGGATCGGGTCGCGAAACATGTGAAACCTCTTGACGGATGGGTAACCTTCAATCATTATATAGTGGTGATAGTAACTTGTCAACCTGGTTTGCCGGTGCATCGAGCGTAGGCCAAACGTGACTGCCGCCTCCGAAGGCGCCCCGGGGGGTCTCGACCTCGTTCGCCAGTTTGAGAACACGGTTGAGCTGCCGGGCGGCCCGGATCGTCTCGAGGGCCTGCAGGCCGCCACCGACTGGTGCCTGAGCCACGGCCTTCCCGCGGTTTCCGATATCGCCGCGCTGGGGCGGCTGCGCGATTTTCGAGAGGCGTTGCGGAGCGTGCTCTACGCCAACAACGGCGAGGCCGATCGCGGCAAAGCGTGGGAAGGATTGCGTCCGTTCGTTACCTCCGCTCGGATTGACCTGACAATCGATCCCGCGCGCGGCCTCGGACTAAGACCTGCGCGGCAGGGAAGCGAGAGCGCGATCGCGTCGTTACTCGCCGTTGTGTACGACGCACTCGTCGACGGAACGTGGTCTCGTTTGCGGGCGTGTCGCAAGGCATCTTGCCGGTTTGCGTATTACGACCGCACGAAGAATGCGTCGCGAGCCTGGTGCAGCATGGCGACGTGCGGCAATCAGGCAAAAGCGCAGCGCCGGCGTGAGCGTGGGCGGCGCATGTCATCCTGAGCGGAGTCGAAGGATTCGTCGCGCACTTCGACGTCGACGCGTTCTACGCCAGTGTGGCGGTGCGCGACGATCCGGCCTTACGCGGCAAGCCGGTGGCGATTGCTGGTAGCAGCCGGCGCGCCGTCGTCTTGACGGCGTCCTATGAAGCGCGACCCTACGGCGTGCGCTCGGCGATGCCGTTATACAAAGCTCGAGCGGCTTGCCCCGACCTCGTCGTCGTTCCACCCGACATGCACAAATATCAAGCCGTTTCTCGGGAGATATTCGCGGTCTTCGGGAGTCGCGGGCGGCCGGTCGAAGGGCTTTCGCTCGACGAAGCCTTCATCGCAATCGGCGAAGCGACCCTCGAACAGGCTCGTGCTGCGGCGGCGGCGATCCGCAGCGACGTGCTTGACGCGACGGGATTGACGGTGAGCGCAGGCGTCGCAACCGGAAAGATGATCGCGAAGATCGCGTCCGATTCGTGCAAACCCAATGGATTGCTCGCCGTCGCCCCCGGCGAGGAAGCGGCGTTTCTCGCGCTTCTGCCGGTTGGCCGGCTATGGGGAATCGGCCCAAAGATGCAAGCCCGTCTCGGCGTTTTCGGCATTACGAAAATAGGCGAGTTGGCGGCGCTCGATGACGCTCGATTGAACGAGCTCTTCGGATCGTGGTGGAAGGACGTGCGCGATTTGTCCCGTGGCGTGGATCACCGACCGGTGGAAGCCGAGCGTGAAACCAAATCGATTTCGACCGAAGAAACGTTCGAGTACGATGTCCTCGACGAACGTCAGCTCATCAACGTGCTGCGCGTTCAAGCCGTCGAGCTGGCTGAGAAGTTGGAGCGCGAGCGAACCCTCGCGGGAACGGTCGGCATCAAAATCAAGCGCGGGGATTTTACAGTTGTGGGTCGCCAGTCTCACCTGAGCGAGCCGACGCGAGATGCGCGGAGAATCTTCCGCACGGCGGTTCACTGCCTGCGGCGAGCCGCGCTGGACGGTGCGCCGGTTCGCTTGCTCGGGACGCGCGTCGCTTCCTTACGGGAAGGCGACGCGCTTCAGACGAGCCTGTTCTAACTAGCGTCGGGTACCTGTATTCTAAACGTGATCGGTGGCCCAGCAAAAATCCGCATTGAAACGCTCGGAGGCCATGCCGATCAAGCGCTCTCCGTTTATGCTGAGCGGCGCCATCATAAAGACGGCCGACTTGCGGGTTCGCGTGGTTCCCTTCGGCAACGCCTGCCGTGCGCCATCGGGTGGTAGCCAGCCGACAATGCGCCGCAGATCTCCGGCCGCGGCCCGCAGCAGCGCCGGAATCGTCGCCGCCGCTGCATCATCGAGAAAGCCGTACTCGTCCAGGACGTACGCATCCCGCTGCGGCACGCGCGCTCCCAAGACGTACGCGCGAAGGCTGCGGCCACGGCGCACGGCCAGATTCGTCGCGTCCCCGCTTCGAAGTCCCGAGCCGTAGCGCATCCGCATGGTGAGCCATTCCCAGAACGATGGGCTGCGTAAGAATCCCGCACGGCGCGCCAGCTCGCGCTGCTCGAAGCAGCGGCGAACGCCGGCACGATCGTCGGGAGTCAGCGGCGCGATTTGCAGCCGCTGCGCCGATAACGCATCGGCGCGGAGCGTCAGTTCGCGGGACGGCAGCACGCGAAACCCCAGCGACGTATAGAAATGCGGGCGAATGTCGGAGAAGAGATAGGCGAGATCGTAGGCATCGCTTCGAGCGCCATCGAGCGCGCTCGCGAGCATATAGCTCGCATAACCTCTGCCGCGATACTCTGCAGGCGTAAAGACGGCCCCGAAGCCGATGGCATTGAGCCGGCGCGGCCCTTCGTGAAGGTTGCGTTCGTAACGCTTGAACGACGCGACCAGTCGCCGGCCGTCGTAGAGTCCCATCGTCCGGTAGTGACGGCGACCGTAAGCGCTTTGGGCGAGCCCGAGCGTTTGCGCGACGTACTCGTCGAAAGTACGTCGTCCGGCCCATAGCGACGCGGTGAGCGGCAAAACGTTGCTCGCGTAGTTTGCAGGCGAGATCTCGCGCAGGCGCATTCAGCGAAGTTCTTCGAGAAACTCGGGCGCGGTAATGCCTCGAGTCGGCATACCTGACGCGGTCACCAACGCTATCTCCCGGGCGCGGCGCAGCGCGTACTTGAACGCACGCCGCTCCTTTTCGTTGTACCGCTGCACTAACTTCGCGCGAAACGTATAATAGCTGAACTTTGCGGTTCGCGCGGAGCGGGCCTCACCGGCGTTTTCCTTAGGTATCATGCCGAGTCGGGGGCTGAAGAGAAATGATTCCGGCGAGTACCACAGCGGAAATGCGCCGGGCTTTACGTTGGCTACGATAATGCGCTCGAACTGCCGCCCTCGTGCGGCCTCAACGCTCAACAGCGAAACGAAGCCTCCGTTTCCGTCACCGTCGTCACACGTCTCGAGGTCGCTCTCCATGCGTTGCTCGGCGTAGCGAAGCACGTCTGCGATCGATACGTTTTCGTCGCGCGCGATGAACTCGTTCAAGCGTGCGAGCAAGCGTTGTAGCACGACCTGTTGCGCCCGAGCGCGTGCCGATCCCGGCACTCCCTCCCGGGCCAGACCCTCACGCCAAACCGCCCGCGCGAATCGTTCAAATGGGACGGCGAGCATCAGCTCAACCCAGCGCTCGCGCATCGCGCGGAAACGCTGCACGCGTTCCGCCGCATCAGCACTCAAAGCGTCGTCGCGTTCGCCTCGTACGACGTTCCACCCTAACCGCAGGTCTCGTTTGGGATCCCATCGGCTGGCACGGGCTGTCGGTGCGGGTTCGTCGTCCAATGCAAAGAGCTGTCGCTGGGGATCGATCGGTTCGCTGCAGAGGAGTGCCAGGGACGCATCGGAGAGTCCCATCGCGGGGTTGGCCAGCGTCCGTAACAGCCAGTCGTGCCGAAACGGATCGTAGACGTTCCAGAGCAACGCCAAGGCGTCTAGGACTCGCCGGTCCTCAAAGATATTTGCGTCGCCGGCGACAACCGCCGGGATGTCGCGGTCGAGCAGAACGCTTTCGTACAGTGTCACGGCGCGTACCGTGCGAAAGACCACGGCGATTTGCTCCGGCGTGACACCTTCGTGGAGCCACGCGGCGACCCGGTCTGCGACTAGTTCGGCTTCCTCGAGCGGCGTCGTAGTTCGAACTCTCTCAACGCGCGGCGACCGGTATTCCTGGCGCAGTACGAAGCGCGAGGTTGCCGCCGCAAAAGTGGCCTCGGATTGCGTCATGCGCACCGTTGAAATGGCCGATGCCGGATCGCCGCACAACGTCACCCCCTTCAGCTCTTCGCCGAAGATCGCCAGCAATAGCGCAAACTGCGCGTTGGTAAGGTCCTGCGCCTCGTCGATAAAAGCAAAGCGATGACGCCGGCGCAGGAGCGAAGCCGCCTCTGGATTCTGTTGCAGCCGGCGAAGCGACGCGATCACCGCGTCGCGTGGCGTCATTCGGCCGCTGGATTCCACCACCTCAATGTACGCCTCGTAAAGTTTGGTGAGGATCTTCGCAAGGTCGACTTCACGACGGTGCTGACGCACTAGCTCCGCCGAGCTTGCGTCGAGAGAATCGTGGAACGCACTTTTCGTCGCGGCCAGAAGCGACGGATCGGCAAAGTTGGGAGGATTGGCATAGAACTCCGTAGCTCCGGTCAACGCGGCGGAGAGGAAGCTCGGCGGCGTCACATCCGCATCCCGCAAGCGGCGGATCAATCGAAAAGCCGAGGAAACAAAGCGCTCCGGAGAACGCAGTCCCGGTACTTCAGGATCGAGTTGATTTTGCACGAACTCGTCCCACTCCAACGCAAAGAGCGGCGCGCAAGCCTGGGCGAAGAGCAGTTCCGCTGCGACGTCATCGATCAGCGTTACCTCCGCGCCTGCCGCTCGCAGCAAGGACGCGGCGTAGTCATCTAGCGTGCGATCGGCATCAAGAACCAGCGCGTCCGCATCCGGATGCAGCGCGAGCGCCCGCGCCAAACGCTCCGCCAAAGCGGTTGTCTTCCCCGTACCCGCAGCTCCGAGGATAGCCACGCACTCGTCGTAGGATGCATCGACGGCGCTGCGCTGCTCGGCGTTGAGCTCGAGTGCGATCAACTTCCGAAGCGTCGCGCCTCGGAGGGCGGCCGTCTCGGGCACGCGGTGGCGTAACTGCAATAGGTACAGGCAGTTGCGTCCTCCGTTGGCTCGAAATCGCGTATTTCGCCCGACGCGAGCCGATCGCTCAGTTCAATCATGCGCGCCCGCGAGCGTTCCAGCTCGTCGATCCCAATGGCACCGCTCGCAGCTCCCCGATCGCGTGAAGGGGCGCCCCTTCGCGCGGCGACTTCCAACACGATCGGCCGCACGTCGAGCAGCGCGTCTTTGAGCGGAATGAGCACGAGCTTTGTCACGCGATCGCCCACCGAGGTTCGCGCCCAGTAATAGAAAGGCAACTGGAAATCGCGAAAGCGTCGCACTTTCTCCGTATACTCCGCGGCGCTCATCGCGATGCTTCCGGTTTTATAGTCCACGACGCCGATGCCGCCGGAGCGCTGGTCTTGGTCCAGCCGGTCGATAAAGCCGACAAACGTTCTGCCGTCCAAGTCGACGTTGGCCGCGACTTCGCGGCCGAGTACTTCAAAGGGCGCGTCGCGCTCTTGTGCGAGCAGCCAGTCAACGTAGCGCTGCGCCGTGCGCTGGGCTCGCCTGACCTGAAGCTCGAACTCGACGAGCGTTTCGAAACCATAGCGGTTTCGCTCGAATGCCCAGGTTACGCACTCGCGTATTCGCCGGCGCATTGCCGCCTCGTCGCGGCCGGCGGGCCGCGGAAAATCGCCGTGAAAATCTTCGAGCGCAAGGTGCAGCGCGGTGCCATAGGCAGAAGCCGATGAGCCCGGGTCTTCGATCGCTGCACAGGCGTAACGGAAGAACCATTTCCGCGCGCACTCGGCGTACGCATTGAGCGCCGAGGCGCTGAAGTGGCGCTGCCACGCCGCAACGCCTTGCGGTCTTTCGGGCTCAGCCGGCTGAGCCAGTTCGACCACGCCGCGATCGTGCTCTGGGTCTTCATCGTTGGGAGAATTCTCGAGCGCGAAGGACGGAAGCTCGAAGGTTTGGGCGATCAGCTCGCGCAGCGCTGAATCGTGGGTCTCCGGCGGAGTCGCCCGGATCCGCCGCGCTCGTTGCACGAATCGAAGAACGCCGTCGCGCTCCGCCGCGGGCAATGCGAGACGCCCGCGTTCGATCGCGTCGAGAAGAGCGCCGGTTCTGGTCGCCAGCGTCGCATAAGCCGCGGCGACATCGTGTGGAACGCCAGAATGACGGGAACGGATGAGGCGCAGAAGCGGCTCCTCTGCGCCGCTGCGATGCCATTCGAGCGCGTCGCCGACGAAGGAACGCAGTTGCGCTGAATCCGGTACCACGATCTGAAGTTACAGCTTCCACCAGGCGCCCCTGCAGCTAACGTATAACCGCCCACCGATGCGGCGCATCATCATCGGCATCAGTGGAGCGAGCGGAAGCCTTTACGGTTACATGGTGTTGCAAGCGTTGCGTGCGATCGGCGGAATCGAGACGCATCTCGTGCTCACCTCGTCGGCCCGACGCACGATCGAACTCGAAACGGAGATGACCGCCGAAGACTTCGAAGGCCTTGCCGACGTCGCGCACCGCGACGACGACCTTGCCGCCGCGATTTCGAGCGGCTCCTTTCTCACCGACGGCATGTTGGTGATTCCTTGCTCCATGAAGAGCGCGAGCGCGATCGCGTATTCGATCAACTCGAATCTGCTCGTTCGTGCCGCGGACGTGTGCCTTAAGGAAAAGCGCCGCCTGGTGTTGGTGATCCGCGAAACGCCGCTGCACCTCGGCCACCTTCGCACGCTGGCACGGCTGGCCGAAATCGGCGCCGTCATCCTGCCGCCGGTGCCGGCGATGTACGCCAATCCCCAGAGCGTCGACGACATCATCGCACATACCGTCGGAAAGGCACTCGATCAATTCGGGATCGCCAACGAGCTCTTCAAGCGCTGGCGCTCACCCTAGCCGACCAGTCGTCGCGCCAGGTCGACGTCGCCGATCCGATCAACGTTGACCGCGGTTTCGGGATAGGGAGAGACGAGCGCCCGCACCGGCGCTCCGAGAATTTCAGCGGCGCGCGTTTCGGCCTGAGCGATCGCTAGCCGTCCAACCGCAAAGCGTGCCAGCATGTCCCACCCAAAAAACGATGCGAGCTTGAACGGGTGCTTCCGCGCGGCGCCCAAGCGCTCGATGAAGCGCCCCAGCAAGGGGAGCGCACGCGGCTTGATCCCGACGATGCCGCCGCCGCAAAAGGTGCCGTCGCGCATTCGCGCCCACGTGTGTGGGACGTCGGGGAAGCGCCGCATGTGAACCTGTTTTTCGACGCAGCCGTAAGCGATATCGGCACGCAGTTCCTCGAGGCGCGCGATGAAATCGTCGACCGCGACGCCGGTGAGAACCGGAAGATCGGAGGCCACGACTAACACGTCCTCGTTCGGAATGAAACCGGCGAGGCCGTTGCGCAAGCTCTCTGTGATGCGTTTGCCGTCCGGCCGCTGCTCGTCTGCCGATGCTAAATCCGCGTGGCCGCGAACGCTCTCCGGCGCAACCACGACGATGCGCGCGACGCGCGGCGATGCGCGTAACGCGGCCAGCACGCGACCGACCAGCGTCACGCCCCCGATCTCGACGAAGGCTTTGTTGGGAGCCCCGGGCTGCAGCTTGGCGACTTCGTCTTGCGGACCACCTGCCAGCACGACGGCGTCGATCACGCGCGCCACTCCGGCGTCGACGCGAAGCGGCTGGCGATGCGTCCGTAGGATTCTGGCAAAGCGAGGCGCTCGAGGATTGATTCCACTCCGGCGCGGTGCGGCGAAAGCGTAAAAACGCAAGAACCGGAGCCTGCGAGCAAAACGTTGCGTGCGCCGGCCGTACGCAACTCCTCGACCGCCCGTGCGACCTCGGGCGTGCTCGATACCGTGACGTCGTGAAAGTCGTTGTGCAGCAGCGATTCGACGCGCTGGAAATCCGAACGTTGCAGCGCTTCCAAGGCTGCAATTGAAAGCGACTCCTTGCGCGGGCGCAGCGGTCGATCGAGCCGATCGAGTGCCTCGTACGCTGCCGTCGTCGAAATCGCAACCGGCGGCTTGACGATGAGCGCGTGCCACTGCGGCAGCGTGCCGATTGGCGTGACGCGTTCGCCGGTGCCTTCAACCAACGCGCCGCTGCCTGCGAGGAAGAACGGCACGTCGGAACCTAGCATCCGCGCGATCCGCAGCCAATCGTGCTGATCGTGGCGGCCGAACGCTCCGGCCATCGCGGCGCGCAATACGGCCGCCGCGTCACTCGATCCGCCGCCCAAGCCGCCCTGCACGGGTATGCGCTTGCGCAGTTCCATGCGCACGGAAGGCAACTCGCCCAGCGCGTTAAGCGCAGCGACCGCGAGATTGCGTTCACTCTGGAGTTCGCGGTCGCTGCAGGCAAAGCTAAAGGCTTGGTCGCGTTCGATTGCCAGTTCGTCCGCCAGGTCGAGCGGCACCATGAGGCTGCGGATGCCATGATAACCGTCGACGCGCCGCGCGAGAACCTCGAGTGTGAGATTTAGCTTCGCGGGAGCCCGCAGGACGAGCATTGCGGCAGTCGTTTGCCGCTACGCGAGAAGGCCCTTTGCGTTCCGTGCCGCAGTAAGGAAACCGTAGAATGGGGTCGAGTTATGACGCGCAACGCAACGAGTTTTGCGCCTACGTACTGCACGAATCGGAGACGCCCTATGGCCTCTTGCTCGGCAACTTAAAAACGTACGCGCAATCAACCGCAAAGGGCGGCGTTCGCGGCCTTTGGGATGCCGACACCGATCAAATAATCTTCGGAACCCACCACGTCGCCTATCGACTCGCGGATCGCACGTTCTTTCCGCATCAGATCGAGCGCGATCTCACGTTCCTACCCTACGCGCAGATTTCGGAGTTCACGCTGGACCACCGCGTCCACATAACCGAAGCTTTTTACGTTCCACACGGCTCCGGCTTCGATCGCGCCGTCTCGTTCGTTGTCGACGTCACGCTATATAACCCGGGCGCTTCGGAAGTCGAGGTCGCACTTTACCCCTGGGCGATGTTGGTCGGGCAACGCTTCTACGGGGAACCGGAGCATGAAGTCCGGGCCTGGAACGATGGGCGCTTCATTTGCTCGAAAAATCTCGAAACGGGCGGCGAGCGCTGGTGGGGCGGATCGCGCAGGCCGGTTGCCGTCGAACTCTCGTTGCGCGAACAGGTCTTGCTCGAGTCGATGCGCCGCGCGACGCTCGCCAAAGTAGAATCGGCGCAGACGTTCGGCGATGTGACGCCGCAACAGGCCGAGCTCGTGAGCCGGCGCATTTTCGGCGCGTTCGAGTACCGCATCGCCGTGCCGGCGGGCGCGCGCGAATCGTTGCGATTGGGTGTCGTTTACGACAAGGGTGGAACGGAACGCAGCCGCCCGGTCCTAGAGGCACTGCTTCGCGACCAGCGCGCCCTACACGATACGCAAGGCTACTTCACCGATCGTCTGGCAGACGCGCGTTTTCTGACGCCGTCGCCCGAAATCAGTCGCGGCGTGGCGTGGGCTAAGGCCAACATGCTGCGGATCGTCAAGGAATATCCCCACGGTTGGGGCGCCACGAACTCCCCGCCCTCAGATATTTTGGTGTCGCGCGACACCTCGTGGCTCGTGCACGGCTTCGACTACTTTTGGCCGGAGTTCAGCCGCAACGCGCTCGAGGTCTTCAACCAGGCGATGGAGGACAGCGGTCTGATGGTCGAATACATCCGCGGAGTCAGCGGATATAAGACCGATTACGATCTAAACATCAACGACGACACTCCCCTGCACGTTGTCGCGATGCTGCACCATTACAACGCCACGCTGGACGACGATTGGGTGCGCCAACACATCGCGCTGATCGTGAAGCTCACCGATTACATGCTCACCCAACGCGATCAGCACGGCTTGATTTCCTGTCGCGCCAAAGGCGTCGATATGTACGGCATCTCTTCGTGGCGGAATATCATTCCGTACTATACGCTCGACGGTGCCGTAACCGAGATCAATGCCGAGGCGGTCTTCGCGCTCGAAGCGGCGGCGATGCTCTGCGCGGTCGTCGGCGACAACGATCACTGGGAGCGGTACGGGGCCGAAGCTCAGCGGATGCGGGAAGCCATGATGGACTACCTGTTCAACGACGATACCGGAGCCTTTGTCCTTAACTACGACCAAGAGGGAAACTACCAAGACAACTTTACGGCCGACGAAATTTTCCCGGTTCTCTTCAACATAGCGGATCAGCCGCAGCGCCGGGCGATTCTCGAGCGGCTGCTAGAGGCCGACTTCGTGACGCCGGTGGGGCTGCGCACGATCTCTACCGCGGACGCGTGGTATTTTCCATCGTATGGATTCGGATTGCTCGGGGGCATCTGGCCAGATCTGACACTATGGTGCAGCGTCGCCTTAGCTCGGAACGGCTTGACCGATCAGGCCGTGCATTTTCTCAACATCTCCTACGCGGCGATGGAAGGCGGAAGCCCCCGCAATACCGTTCCCGGCGAGTTTGCGGAGTGGTTCGACGGTGGTTCGTTGAGTAACCGTGGAGTATATCTCTCGCCGTGGACCGGCGCAAAGTATCTTTGGGCGGTTGCCGAGACGGTTGGCGGTTTGAATGGATACCGCACCAGCGGACGGCCGCATTTGGCGCCGCTGCGCCCCAAAGATTGGCAATGGGTTGCGGCGGCGCGAATTCACTGGGGAGGACGCCGCTGCACTTACGTCGTGGATTTGCGCAACGACACGATCTACGGCGACATGCCCGAACTCTCGGCGGAAGAACCTTTTACCTGTATCTATGCCGGTCGCGACGTCAGCGACGAGGTTACGACGTCTCCGGTCGAGGTGGGCGCAATCGCGTTCGAAGACGATGGCGGAGCGGTGCGCATCTTCGTCGGCAATCTTGGCGATCGCGCGCGTAACGTGCTGCTCGAGTTTCGGGGGCACACGGCCCGCGTCGATATGGCGGCGGGCGAGCTGCGCGAAGTGCATTTGATCGGCAAGCCCAGCGATCGCCGGGCGCGCGCGGCGAAGCTGGACGTCGTGCGCCCTATGGCGCGCGTCTGACCGCCAACGTTAATGCATCCGTCAACGCGACTTCCAACCATTCTGCTGGCTGCGGGTGCCGCGGTGTTGCTCATTGCGGTGGCGATCGGCGAAAACATGGGCGATCGCGTTATCGGCCAAGCGACCGAACAATCGCTGCAGTCGGTTGGCACGGTTTCCGTCAGCCCCTCGCCAAACGGCGCGGCCCATGCCTATGGTCCGGACTGGAAACGCTCGCAGGCCCTGTCGGCGGCGGCCGATCCCCGTTTCCCCGATCCACGGGTGCCGCCGCAGCCGCTGCCGACCTTGGCACCGACGCCAAAACCGCGACCGACGCCGGTCCCGACGCCCACGCCGAATCCCAACATCCCGATTTGGCGCCAAAAACCACTGCCCACCGTCGCGCCCTCGCTCACCCCGGCCGAACCGTCCGGCCTCCCGTCCGGAGCCGGCGCCCAAGGCTCGCCGCAGCCCAGCGTCGCACCGCCGTAGGGCGTCCCCAATGTTCTCATTGGGAGCGCTTGGTATGATAGTGACATGGAAAACACCGGAACGCTTACTGTCAAGCGCGGCCTCGCGCAGATGCTCAAGGGCGGCGTCATCATGGATGTCGTTACGCCCGAACACGCCGCCATAGCTCAGGAAGCCGGCGCCGTTGCCGTCATGGCACTGGAGCGGATTCCGGCCGATATTCGTGCCGCTGGTGGAGTCGCTCGAATGAGCGCCATCGAGCTAATCCGCGGCGTCATGGACGCGGTGACGATTCCGGTCATGGCCAAGGTTCGCATCGGTCACTTTGCCGAGGCGCAAGTGCTGCAGCAGCTTGGGGTCGACTATATCGACGAATCCGAAGTGCTGACGCCGGCCGACGATAAATATCATGTCGACAAAAACGCGTTCACGACGCCCTTCGTCTGCGGAGCTCGAAATCTCGGCGAGGCCTTGCGCCGAGTCGCCGAAGGCGCGGCGATGATTCGCAGCAAGGGCGAGGCGGGAAGCGGCAACATCGTCGAGGCGGTACGTCACATGCGCGCCATCGGCGATGCGATCAGAGAGTTGAGCGTCGCTCCACACGAAGAACTCGTGTCGCGCGCTCGCGACCTTGGCGCTTCCTACGAACTCGTTGCCGAAGTTGCGAAGACCGGAAAGCTTCCAGTGGTGCTGTTTTGCGCGGGTGGCGTTGCGACGCCCGCGGATGCCGCGCTGATGATGCAGTTAGGTGCAGAAGGTATCTTTGTCGGAAGCGGCATCTTTAAATCGAAGGATCCCAAACGCTTCGCCCGCGCGATAGTCGATGCCACTACGCACTTTAATGAGCCCAGCGTGGTGTTGGACGCGTGCAGATCGCTCGGCGCTTCAGAGGCGATGCCCGGCTTGGACGTGCGCCAGCTCAAAGAAACCGAATTGATGGCGTCCCGTGGCAACTAGCCAGAAGCGAGCATCGATAGGGGTGTTGGCGTTGCAAGGCGACGTTATCGAACACGTCGCCGCGTTGGAACGCGCGGGCGCTCGCGCCGTCGAGATCAAGACGACCCGCGACCTCGCGAGCGTTGATGCATTGGTAATTCCAGGGGGCGAGTCGACAACGGTCATGAAACTCCTCGCCCGATTCGGGCTCGCGAAGCCGATCGTAGAGCGCGTACGTGCCGGCATGCCGCTGTGGGGCACGTGCATGGGCATGATCGTTGCGGCGAATCGGGTTGCGGATTTGGATCAACCGACGCTGAACTTGATCGACATTACCGTGCGCCGCAATGCATTCGGGCGGCAAAACGAATCGGCCGAGATCGACCTTCCCATTGCGGCATTGGGAGACGCGCCGTTTCCGGCCATTTTCGTTCGAGCACCGTGGATCGAGCGTTGCGGTCCAATGGTCGAATTGCTTGCCGAGCGAGATGGCCATGGCGTGATGGTGCGCCAGCAGAACGTGCTGGCGACATCGTTTCACCCGGAGCTTACGGCCGACGAACGCGTGCACCGTTACTTTCTCGCGATGGTCGAAGAGTCCAAGGGGACCCGCGCAGCGTAGATTTCGTCGCTGCGCATGTCAGAGGGAAGGCTTCGACCGCGGCGTAAGTCTGACTCGAGATGTCTACTCGGGCACCCTCCTCTGACATTGGAGCCGGGTTTCAAGGGCAGATTCCGCCCGTCGAACCGTTGCTCAGCGAGGTGATTGCTACGCTCGCGCTGGCTGCGCACGCGTATCTCACCGAGGAAGAGGGACGCCAGCCCGATTGTGCGTCGGCGGAAGTTGCGATTGACGTAGCAACCTCGGCGTTCGAACGCGTCAAAGAGAGATTGCGGCCGGAAGAGCGGCTAGCGATAACTCAGATGCTAACCGAAACTCGACTGACGTTCGTTCGCAAGCGAGGCACCTGAAATGCCTCGTTTTAGTAGCTTTTAAATGAGTGAAGTACTGGTACTGAACTTTACGTACGAGGCGTTGAACGTCACGAGCTTCCAGCGCGCCGTAAAGCTCATCTTTGCGGGCAAAGCGGAGATGCTCCACGGGCGCGAGCGCATTCTGGCCTCTCCGTCGTATGAGATGCACATGCCCTCGATCATTCGGATGCTTTATTACATTCGACGTCCGATGCAGAAGGTCGCACTGACCAAGAAAAACATCTTGATACGCGACGATCACACGTGCCAATACTGCGGGACGCACGGCGAACGGCTGATGACGGTCGATCACGTCATTCCGAAAAGCCGTGGCGGGGAGTCGACGTGGGAGAACCTGGTCTGTGCGTGCATGCGGTGCAACAACCGCAAGAACAACCGGCTGCCTCAAGAAGCTAATATGTCGCTTCAGCGCAAACCGCGCCAGCCGAAATACATCCCGTGGATTCAGATCAAGCGCAACACGCTGCCCGATGAGTGGGGCAAGTTCCTCTTCCTCTACAACGTTTCGATCGAAGAACGCGTCGGCGTCTAAGCCGCCGACCGCATAAAGGTGCCGCTGGAAAACCGGGTCACGCCTTTTGGCGAGATCGTCGCGTTGCCGGGGCGCGGCCTGATGATGGGAAACCGCGGCGTTTTACACGACGACGACCAGCGAATCGTGCGATCCTGGCAAGTTCGCCGCTGGATTGCTTGTCGGCTCAGCTTTCGCGGCAGGCACCGCGGGGTAATGCAACCGCACCGGTACACCGAATTATTTTTCCTCGATGAAGCGACGGCGCTCAGCGCGGGACACCGCCCGTGCGCCGAGTGCCGCCATGCAGATTACCAGCGTTTTCGCTCCTTCTGGCAAGCGATCTATGGGTCCGAAGTCAACGCCGATGCGATCGATGCGAGGCTTCACGCCGATCGCCTGGTTAGCGGCCGCAAACGAACCTTTCGCGCCCATCTCGCGCACTTGCCTCGGGGTTCATACGTCTCGCTTGACGGAAAAGCGTGGCTCATTTCGGAGGATGAACTGCTGCTGTGGTCGGACTCAGGCTACACCAGCCGGCGGCCCCGTCCACTGCGCAGTGAAGTTGAAGTGCTGACGCCGCGCGCCATGGTCGGCGTACTCTCGGCGGGTTATCGCCCCGAGATGCATCCGAGCGCGCAATAGCCGCGTAGTGCTTAAGGCGCCGGATTGAGAGATCGTGGAGGCTACAGAGGCCACTTTCAGAGTTTCTTTACGATTCCTTGCGAGCGTGGTGCCGAAGCGTCCCAAGTCATTTTCCGGAGGCTCTCATCATGGTGCGACTGCTCGCTGCTGCAATAGTTTCATTGGTATGCGCTTGCGGATGTTCGCAGGCAAACGTGCCGACTGCCCAAGGTCCGTCGCAAACCAGCGCATTGGCCCTGCGCCCGCCCGTGGCCGGAGGTCAACCAAAGGTAAACTTCTTTAATACGCCCACCCAGGGCGCGTGGCCCGACTACATCGTTGCGGGCCCACAGGGAGCACTCTGGTTTTCGGAGTTCTACCTCGACAAAATCGGAAAAATCACGACCGGTGGACAGATCACGGAGTTTCGCTTGCCCGACAACAACGACATCGAGGGCATAGCGGCCGGACCGGACGGGAATATTTGGTTCACGGAGCCTGGAGCCAACCAAATCGGTCGTATGACTCCTTCGGGCCAGGTCACCGCGTTTCCAATCAATAGCGGTAATCCGTCGCCGCGCGGCATCACGGCTGGTCCGGACGGCAATCTTTGGTACGTCGAGTACTACGACGGATACATCGGACGCGTAACTCCCTCGGGAAAGATAACGCGCTTCCAGATACCCGACTACCAAAGTTCTCCTTGGGACATCACGACGGGTCCTGGTGGAGATCTCTGGTTCACGGAATCCGGCGCCAATCGTATCGGTCGCTTCGATCCGCGAACGCTGCAGTTCAAGCCGTCGCTAACCATTCCAACCGGATCGAGTACGCCGTGGGGCATCCTGTTTACGCGTGACAAGCATATTTGGTTCACCGAGCGGACCGCCGATCAGCTGGCTGTCGTTGGGAGAGGCAAGATCTCGGAGTTTCCGATCCGTCAGGCGGGCAGCTATCCAGAGAAGATCGCAGCGGGATCGGACGGCGAGCTCTGGTTCACCGAAATGCAAGCGGGAAATATCGGGCGGTTCGATCCGCGCTCCGGGAAGTTTGGATCGGTCATTAGCTTGCCCAGCGGCAGCATTCCGATCGGCATTGCGAGCGGACCCGACAAGAACGTTTGGTTCTTGATCGCGAGTTATACGACGCAAAGCCAAGTCGGCCAGATCGTTCTTCACTAAATAAGATCTGGCCGTAAACGGGACGGGCGCGCCGGCTACCGAAGCCGGTCGGATGCCAGTTCTGCTCGCCGCGTTCTTGTTAGGGTTCATCGCCGGTTTGCGAACCTTTACCGCGCCGGCGGTACTCTGGCTCATGCGTTACCGTGCGCCGATTGCGTACGTCCTCGGCGTGCTCACGCTCGCCGAATACGCCGGCGATCTTTACCCGAAGGCTGCGCCGCGGACGCAAGCCTTGGGCCTGATCTTTCGCGCGCTGAGCGGCGCCGTCTGCGGTTGGTGGCTCTCGCTTTCCGCCGGCTCGACGCCCGCCATAGCCGCCATCGTGGGCGCGGCCGGCGCAATCGTCGGCGCGTACGCAGGCTTGGCCGCGCGCATGCGGGCCATCAGCGCTATCGGCGGTGTGCCGGCGGCGCTCTTGGAAGACTTGGTGGCGATTGTGGGCGCCGTTCTCATCGTTGCCTACGCGTAAATCGCTGGAGTTCTAGTGGCGCATCTGTGGTTGCCGTTTACGCAGATGCAACGCTTCGATGCAGGTCAACGAACCTTCGTGCGCGGCTTTGGAACGGTGCTCGAAGACGTACGAGGCCATCGCGTCTACGACGCGGTGAGCTCGATTTGGACAATCGTTCACGGGCACTGTCACCCTCATATCGTTGAAGCGATTGCTCGTCAAGCGGCGACGCTGGATCACGCGACGACTCTGGGTGCCTCAAATCCCGTCGCCGACGCGCTCGCCGAACGGCTCTGTGCACTCGCGGGCATGGAGCGAGCCTTCTTCGCCAGTGACGGCGCGAGCGCGGTCGAAGCGGCGATCAAAATGGCCGTGCAGTATTGGCAGAATCTGGGTCAATTCGAACGGACGCGCTTCGTGCGGCTGACCGGAGCCTACCATGGAGATACCGTCGGTGCGATGAGCGTGTCGGATATTGCGCTGTTCAAACGGCATTTCGGCACTCTCACCTTCGAGACGCGACGTTTTGGGGAAGAAAGCGTGCGCGCTCCGGATGTCGCGGCCGTCATCGTCGAGCCGGTGATGCAAGCTGCAGCGGGAATGCAGGTCGTCGACCCCGGCCTCTACGCGGAGCTGCGCGCGCTCCGGCCCCTGCTTATCGTCGATGAGATCGCCACGGGCTTTGGACGCACCGGAACGATGTTCGCGTACGAACAGACCGACGTGCGTCCGGACATCCTGTGCTTGGGCAAAGGCATTACCGGTGGTGTGCTGGCGCTCTCCGCAACGCTCGTACGCCGGCACGTTTACGAAGCGTTCCTGGGCGAACCGGACGCGCTCGTCCATTTCTTTCACGGACATTCGTATGCCGGAAATCCGATCGCGTGCGCGGCCGCGTTGGCGTCACTCGAACTCTTCGAGCGTGAAGCAACGCTGGAGCGCGCCGGCGGAATCGCGCGGCACGCGGCGGCGCGTCTCGAACGGTTACGGTCGCATCCTGCCGTGCGGGGCTTGCGTCAAGCGGGTGCGATGATCGGCATTGAAATCGACGCGGAAGCGATCGAGCGTCGCGATGTGGCCACCTCGGCCTGGCGGATCGCCGACGAGCTCTACCACGCGGGGCACTTCACGCGTCCGATCGGCGACGTGCTGCAGCTGGTGCCGCCGCTATCCTCGAGCGATCGAGAGATCGACGCATTCTTTGACGCGCTCGAGAGCACGTTGGCGTCGTGAGCTATCTCGATCGAGTTGCCGCCATGCTGCAAGAAATTCGCGCGGAGCATCGCTATCGCGAGCTGCCGCTGCGGCAGCGCTCCGAAGTCGTAGATTTCTCGTCCAACGATTATCTTGGCCTAGCAAGTGAACCGCAGGTGATCGAAGCGCTCAGACATGCGAGCCGGGTGGGCTCTGGTGGAGCGCGGCTCCTCGGCGGGCGACACCGCGAGCACTCCTTGCTCGAGGAAGAACTCGCGCTTTGGCTTGGCCGCGAACGCGCGCTGCTCTTCTCTTCGGGGTACCACGCTGCGATTGGTGCGATTCCGGTGTTGGCGGAGTGTGTCGACGGCATTCTCTCGGATCGGCTCAACCACGCTTCGCTCATCGATGGGATTCGTTTGGCGCACCGTCCTCATACGATTTACCAACACGGCTGCGTTCCAACCGCTCACCAGGAGCGCGCACTCGTCGTCAGCGAGTCGATCTTCAGCATGGATGGAGACGCGATTTCGCCGGCCGCGCTCTTAGCAGCCTGCGGGCCGGAGGGCGCCGTTCTGCTCGACGAAGCGCACGCGCTGGGCGTCGTGGGCCCCGAAGGCGCGGGCATGGCGCGCGAGCTCGACGATCCACGCATGATCGTGCTCGGCACGCTATCGAAAGCGCTTGGAGCGATGGGCGGCTTCATCGCGGGCCCGGCGACAGTCGTCGAGCTGCTCGTTAACCGCGCGCGCTCGTTCATTTTCGATACCGCGCTGCCGCCGGCGCTTGTACTCGCCGCGCGCATCGCGTTGCTGATCGCTCGTCGCGCCGACGACCGCCGAGTGCGGCTGCATGCGAACGTCGCGCGCCTGCGTGAGGGGTTGCGGGCGATCGGTTTTCCTACTCCGGAATCCGCCGGTGCGATCGTTGCGCTGCCGCTCGGCACGGAGAAACGCGCTCTGGACGTTTCCCAGCAGTTGCTGCAACGGCGCATCTTCGTGCCGGCGATCCGGCCGCCGACGGTTCCGCCCGGCACTTCGCGACTGCGTTTTTCTATCCGAGCCGACCATACCGCGGAGCATATCGATCTGGTCGTTGAAGCGCTGCGCCGGTGCAACGCTACTTTGTGACCGGAACCGACACGGATGTCGGAAAGACTCGTGTAACGGCTGCCGTGGCGCTCGCATTGCGAAACGCGGGCGAGCTGCCGACAATCGTCAAGCTGGTTCAAACCGGGCTCGCGCCGAACGTCGAGGGCGACGCCGCTCGCGCCGGCACGCTCGCCGGCGCAAGCTACGTCGAGTTGGCGCGATTCCGAACCGCGGCGGATCCGTGGTCGGCGGCTCGCGCCGAGGGTTCGGCGCTGCAGGCTCACGCCTTGGCGCGCGCGCTCGACTCGCTGCAGGGCCCGGTAGTCGTCGAGGGGTCGGGCGGCATCATGGTGCCGCTCAACGATCGAGAGCATCTCGGCGACGTCGTCGCTCTGGCGAAGCTCGAAGCGATCGTTGTAGTCGGCTTGCGCCTCGGCTGTCTCAACCACGCGCTGTTGACGCTCGAGCTCTGTAGCAAGCTGGGCGTTCCGGTCGCTGGTGCGGTTCTCGTCGAGCGTTGGGGCCCGACCGGCGATGCCTACCGAAGCGACGTGGAGCGCGTGCTGCAGGGAAAGACGCGCGTCCTTGGCATTCTGCGGTTTGCGCCCGACGAGGCGGAATCCGTTCTAGCCGGCGCAAACCTTTTCGAGCCTTTGGTGATTCGAGATAGCTGAAATGCCTTTATCCACGATCGATCGTGCGCGTGCCGACGTGCTTTCCCGAGAAATTCCCGCGACGGTAGAGCTGCTGACTGAGCTCGCCGCGCTTCCGACGGAAGAAGTGCCCGCTCTATTGGGCTTGGCCGACGATGTTCGTTCGTTTTATTGTGGCGACGGCGTCGCGGTCGAGGTGCTTTACAACGCAAAAAAAGGCGGCTGCTCCGAGGACTGCAACTTTTGCTCGCAGAGTGCGCGGTACGCAACCGACGTGGAGGCCGAGCCGCTCTCGCGGGTCGAGGAGTTCGTGGCGGCGGCACGCGCCGCCCAGGGTCGGGGCGCCGGCGAGTTTTGCATCGTCGTCGCCGTGCGCGGCCCTTCCGAAAAGTTGCTCGAACGCGTCATCACGTCCGTCACCCAGATCAAGGCCGAACTGCCGTTGACCGTCGCCGTTTCGCTCGGCATTTTGACGGATCGCCACGTCGAACGGCTCGCGGGTGCGGGCGTCGATAAGGTCAACCACAATCTCGAGACCTCTCGACGCTATTTTCCGTCGATCTGCACGACGCACACCTACGACGAGCGATGGGAGACGTGTTTGCGCGTGAAGCGGCACGGCTTGGAGCTCTGCTGTGGCGGAATCATCGGCATGGGTGAGAGCGTCGCAGATCGGATTGCGTTCATCGAGGCGCTGCAGGAACTGCAGCCGCAAGAGGTTCCGATCAACTTTCTCAATCCGCGTCCCGGTACGCCGTTCGGGGACCGATCGCTGCTCGATCCGGTTGAAGCGCTGCGCTTTGTCGCAATGGTGCGCCTTGCGTTACCGCGCGCGCTGGTGCGTTTTGCCGGCGGCCGCGAGATCACGCTCCAGGCGCTTCAGGACCTTGGAATGCGCAGCGGCGCGAGCGGCATCGTGCTTGGCGATTACCTGACGACGGCGGGACGCAGCGACGCCGACGATTTCGCTATGCTCGATCGCCTGGGCTTCGAAGTGCTGGCGTGACCGTTGGATCAACGTAAGACCCCTTACTTTCAGGCGCTGCTCGACTATGTCGACGCCGGCGTGCTTCCGTTCCATACACCGGGTCATATTCAGGGCAACGGCATGGACTTGGCGTTTCGTGAATTCGTCGGCGACAATATCTGTGCCATCGACCTCACGCCGATGCCCGGCATCGACGACTTGCTGCAGCCGACCGAATCGATTCGCGAGGCGCAGGCGCTCGCCGCCGAAGCCTGGGGAGCCGACAACACGTTCTTCCTCATCAACGGCTCGACCAGCGGCAACCAATGCATGATGATGACGGCGGTGAACCCCGGCGACAAAATCGCCGTACCGCGGAATTCGCACAAGTCGATGCTGGGCGGCCTCGTGATGAGCGGCGCCGAGCCGATTTACATGCTTCCCGAGGTCGACGAAGAGCTCCGGATGGATCATTGCGTCACGCCGGAAACGGTCGCGCAAACGCTTCGCGAGCATCCCGACCTCGTGGCGATCTACTTGGTTTCACCCACGTATTACGGCGTTGCCGCGGATCTCGTCTCGATCGAACGAATCGTCCACGATGCGGGAAAGCTCTTGCTCGTTGACGAGGCCTGGGGCCCGCATTTTCATTTTCACCCCGCGTTGCCGATCTCGGCGACAGCTGCGGGAGCCGATCTCTGCATTAACTCGACCCACAAGATGCTTTCGTCCTTTTCGCAATGTGCGATGCTCCATCAGAAAGGCAAACGGATACGGTTGGACCGGCTCAAAGCGGTCCTCAAGATGTTCCTCTCAACGTCGCCGAATCTGCCGATGGTCGCATCGCTCGACGTCGCGCGCAAACAAATGGCCACCGAGGGATTCACACTGCTCTCGCGCACGATCGAGCTGGCCCAAGAGACGCGAAACCGTCTCAACGGCATTCCCGGCCTGTACTGTTTTGGCCAGGAGCTGCAGGGACGCAAGGGCATCTTCGCCCTGGATCCGACAAAAATTACGGTCACCGTAAAAGGGCTGGGCTATACGGGGTACGAGGCGTCGGAAATTCTGCGGCGCAGGTACAATATCCAAGTGGAGCTAGCCGATCTCTTCAACGTCGTCGCGCTCTTTACGATCGGTACGACACGCGACGCTGCCGATCGGCTCGTCAATGCGTTTGAGGAGCTCGCGCGCAGCGAACGCGAGCTCGACATGTTTGCGCCGTCCGGGATTCTGGAAGAACGATTGCGGCGTGGTACCTTTCGCCTTCCCGCCGTCCCGCCGATGCGCATGCGTCCGCGCGAAGCGTTTCTCGCGGATGCGGAATCCGTCAGACTGCGCGAATCGAAAGGGCGCATCTGCGCCGAAACGATCACGCCCTATCCGCCCGGTATTCCGATCATCGCTCCGGGTGAGGAACTGACCGCGGAAATCATCGATTATTTACGTCTCGAACTCAAAGCCGGCGTGCGAATTCAAGGGCCGTACGACGACAAACTGCGTACGATCCGTGTCGTAAAGGAGTAGGCGCGGCGGCGGCATAATATCGACAAAGTGCCTTGGGGAAAGGCGCGGAAACGAGGATCAATATTGGCGGTCAGAGTTCATCAAGTTTCCCCAAGTTGGGAACTCTCTCAGCTCCTCGACATCTTCCCACTCGCGATCCGGCAAGCGCTCGTCCGTCTCCATAACATCGAAGACATCATCGAAGTGGTACTCGACCTCGGGCGTCCACCTGAAGCGCGCTTCGAGCACGACTTCAAATATCTCACCGATGCACCCGTAAGTCACGAAGACATCGCGCACGTCTGTTCCCGCATCTCGCCGTTTGGTGCGGACAATCGAGCCGGCATCGAGCAAACGCTCCACCGCATCAGCGCGATTCGCAATCGCACCGGAAAGATCGTCGGATTGACGTGCCGGGTCGGGCGCGCCGTTTACGGCACGATCGACATTCTGCTCGACGTGCTGCGCCACGGCAGGTCGATGTGTCTGCTCGGGCGTCCCGGCGTCGGCAAGACGACGATGTTGCGCGAATGCGCGCGCGTGCTGTCGGAAGAACGCAAGCGCGTGGTCATCGTCGACACGTCGAATGAAATCGCGGGTGACAGCGACATTCCGCATCCGGGTATTGGCTTGGCCCGCCGGATGCAAGTTGCGGACCCGGCGCTCCAGCATGCGGTCATGATCGAGGCCGTCGAAAATCACATGCCGGAGGTCATCGTCATCGACGAGATTGGTACGGAGGCCGAAGCAGCCGCGGCGCGGACCATCGCCGAACGCGGCGTAACGCTGATCGGCACCGCCCACGGACAGACGTTGGAAAATCTCTTGATGAACCCGACGCTCTCGGATCTCGTCGGCGGGGTGAGTGCCGTGACCCTTTCCGACGAAGAAGCGCGCCGGCGCGGGACGCGTAAAACCGTGCTCGAGCGGAAAGCGCCCCCGACCTTCGACGTCGTTATCGAAATCCACGATCGCGATCGGTTGGCGATTCACAAGAACGTCGCCGATGTCATCGACGCGCTGCTGCGCGGGTACCAGCCGCAACCCGAGATCCGGCAACGCGAGCCGAGCGGCGCCGTCACGGTTGTCCAAGAGGCCGATACGGAGTCGATGCCGCGGCTGGCCGACGGTTACGATCGCGAACGCGAACACGACGAGCGCGATCGACCGCTCTCGATCTTTCCCTATGGGGTCTCGCGCAATAAAATCGAGCGCGCCATTACCAACCTGCGCGTGAACGCGGCGATCGCCCGCAACTGGGACGATGCCGACGTCGTCCTCACGCTCAAGACGTTGGAGCGCAAAGAGCAGCCGAAGCTCAAACAGATCGCCTCCGATAACGTACCGATCTATTCCATCAAGACCAACACCACGACGCAGGTCCAAGCGGCGTTGCGCGACGTCTTCAACCTCGGATCGATCGACAACGAAGAAATCGCGTTACGCGAAGCGGAAGAAGCGATCTATCAAGTGCTGCTGACCAGTCAGGCGATCGAGCTCTCACCCCAGACGTCGTACGTCCGGAGAATGCAGCATCAGTTAGCGGAGCGGTATAGGCTGCAATCGCGCAGCACCGGCCTGGAGCCGAATCGGCGCGTGAAGATCTACAAAACGTCCGAAAATTAGTGCCGCGAGTAGCCTCGCGCACCAAACGCAAGACTCGGCCCCCTCAACTGCGGTAAATGTTTGTCGTAGTTGAGGGGATTGAGGGCAGCGGGAAGAGCACGCTCGTTGCCGGGCTTGCTGCGCGATTGCAGTTGGATGGGTACGACGTGGTAGTCACGCGCGAGCCGGGGGGAACCGCGGTTGGTAATGCGGTGCGTGAGATCTTTTTGAGCCGTTCGTTTACGATCGAGCCGTTGACCGAGGCGTTGTTGGTCAATTCAGCCAGGGCGCAGCACGTCGCGGAGGTGATTCGTCCGGCATTGGCCGCCCGGCGCGTCGTGGTTTGCGACCGTTTTACGGATTCGACGCTGGCGTACCAAGGTTACGGCCGGGAATGCGACCTGGAACTGCTCCGTCTTCTTTGCAACGCCGCGACGGGGGCCGTGGAGCCGGATCTCGTGCTGCTCGTCGATTTACCGGTGAAGCTTGCACGAGCGCGTTTGCGTGGGCGCGCGGAGACGCTGGATCGCATCGAAAGCGAGCGCGACGCCTTCCACGAACGCGTGCGGCAAGGCTATTTGGAGCTTGCAAAGAGTCCGCGCCATCGGGTCCTCGACGGCAGGCTAGTGCCCGAGCAGCTGTTAGAAGCGGCGCTGGGCGAGGTGCGCGAGCGGTTGGCGGTTAGAATTCCGTGACGGCGCTGCACTTCGACGTCGTCGGCGCCGAAGGACCGAAGCGCTATTTTAACGCGTTGACGCCGCAGCGGCTCGGGCACGCTTATTCTTTCGTCGGGCCTGCCGGCGTCGGAAAGAAGACGTTTGCTCGACGGTTGGCGCAGTCGCTGCTCTGTCTTGCGTCCAAGGCCGGCGTGCTCGGATACGACGGCACGTGTTCCTCGTGTGCGCTTTTTCGAGCCGAAAATGCTCGCCATCCCGATTTTCTCGAGCACGACGGAGTGCTCAAAATCGGCGATCGCGACGCGCCGGCCGGTTTTTACGAGAGCGATCAGCTGACGGCGCGCGATCTCGTGCGGCAGCTCTCGATGCAGTCTTACAGCGGCGGCATGCGCGTGCTGCTGCTCGGCGACATCGACTTTTCAACGCAGCATGCCGCCAATGCCCTGTTGAAGTTCTTAGAGGAGCCGCCCGCGGGCGTCGTGATGATACTGACGACCACGTCGCCGGGAAGGCTTCTGGCGACGATCCGCTCGCGCGTCATCGACCTGCGATTTCCGTTACTGTCGAGGGCGCAAGTCAGCGAGATTCTGAGCCGGATGCATTATGGGCCAGAGGATGCCGCGCTCGGCGCATCGCTAAGCGGTGGCAGCGTAACCCGTGCGATCGCCGCGCTGGAGAACGAGGAAGAGTCGCTCCGGGCCGCCGTCGTCCGGTGGTTCTTTCAAAGTGTTGACGGAAAGTCTCCGGAAAGCTCGTGGGCCACGCGCGAGACGCTATCCGAAGGTTTGGAAACGATCAAGACGCTGGTGCGCGACTGGATCGTGGCCGGCGGCCACGATGGCGTCGCGCTGCTCTCAATCGATCAGGCTGACCGGCTGAAGATGCTAAAACCTCTGGGCCAGCGCAAGGCAGTGGCATTGCTTGCGCGGCTGGACGAAGCCCAACGCTTGGCGCGAACCAACGTCAGCGCGGCGTTGGTCGGCGAGTACGTGCGTATGGCGCTTACCAGTAACCAGTAAACGCGATGTCGTCGTACTGCTTCGCAAACGGGAAGGCGAGATAGGCGAGCGCCAGCGCCCGCGCCGCGGCGGTCACGAAACTCCAAAGCGTTGCCGACAGATGGACTAGCAAGTACGGTAGCGCGAGCGGTACCGCGACATACCAAATCGCGAAGAAAACGAGTGCCAGAATGACGGAGCCGACGGGCTGCGCGCGTACGCCGCGGATCGAGGCCGAAATGGCAAGCGCGCCGGGCATTCCGCCGATTGCCGCCGACGGAATCGTGTAAATCAGAAAAAATGCGGCGACCGCACCGAGAACCAGACCGAACGATCCCAGGAACGACCCGATGTAACTTGCCACCCAGACGACGAATTGGAAGCCGATCGCGGCCAGCGCGATCCCGCCGAACTTCGCGCGTCCCTCTTCCCAGGCCTCATCAAACGTGCCGCGATTGCGCCGCCAAATATTGTTCGCCTGGATGATCGTGACGCCGAAGGCCCAGAGATAGACCAGTTGCACCAGCATCTGGAATAGGCCCGCACCCGAACCGCCCAGAGGATCCGTAAACAGATACGAGACTTGCGATAACAAGAGGTCGACGACCGCCGCGAGCAACGGCATTGCGAACACGGAGGGGTGGCGCAGCAGCAGCGGAAACGCTTGCGCGTACATCGACAGATCTACGATTGGGCGCCGGCGCCGCATGGAGGTTAGAAGCGCGCTCCTTCTAGCGCATGCCGGCACGAACAGTCTGAGTCCATCGGGATCCCTTCCACGATTTTTCCGATCGCGTTCTTCACGCGCTCGTTGTTCCGATTGAAGACTTCAATGACTTCGTGATGTGAAACCGGCGGCATTCCTTCGAGCCCCACATCGTAATCGGTGATCAGCGAGATGTTGACGTAGCAGATTTCCAGCTCGCGGGCCAGATAGGCCTCAGGATACTGCGTCATGTTGATAACCTCCCAACCCTGGCTTTGAAACCATTTCGATTCGGAGCGCGTGGAGAAGCGCGGGCCTTGAATGACCACGACCGTGCCGCGCTCGTGGGTTTCGACACCCAGAGAGCGCAGCGCATCGATCGCAATCGGCCTCAACGTCGGACAGTACGCGTCGGCAAAGCTCACGTGAGTCGTGATCGGCCCATCGTAAAAGGTGTCCTTGCGGCCGTTGGTGCGGTCAACGAGTTGATCGGCGACCACCATCGACCCGGGGCGGACCTCTTTCTTCAAAGATCCGCTCGCGGTGGGGGCGACGATCCACTTTACACCGAGCTGCTTCATCGCATAGAGGTTCGCGCGATAGTTGATCGATTGCGGGGGAAAGCGATGATCTTTGCCGTGGCGGGGAAGAAACGCCACCCGCCGCCCAGCAATCGCACCCAGCGCAACCTTATCACTCGGTGCCCCGTACGGCGTTTCGACCCAGGCCTCGTGCGGATTGTCCATCAACGAATAGAAGCCCGACCCGCCAAACACGCCAATATCCGCGCGCAACTCATCTGCCATATTTTCTAAACCTCTTCAAAAAGTTCAGAGAATCCTGTCGCGCCCCGTCCTGTTTCCGGACGCTAGCGATTAAAGTCTGAAGGCTTGAGGTCTTCGAGGAACTTTTTGAAACGCGCCATCTCGGTGTCGTTGATCGGCTTCCTTTCGGCGGTCGCTTCTTCAAGCACGATTTTGTCGGAAACGAAGATCGGCGCGGGCACGCGCAGCGCGAGCGCGATGCCGTCGGACGGTCGCGCGTCGATCTCTTGCAATTCGCCATTGGTGCGGACGACGAGTTTGGCAAAGAACGTCGAGTCTTTGATGTCGTGGATGACGACTTGCTCGAGGTTCGCGTTAAGCGTATCGAGGATGTTGCGCATGAGGTCGTGGGAGAGCGGTCGCGGTACCGGTGCGCCTTCCAATGCGAGCGCGATTGCGGTGGCTTCAAAGGGACCAATCAGAATCGGGAGATAGTGCGAGCCGTCCATATCCTTGAGGATGACCACCGGGTCGTGGGTCAGGAGGTCGATGCCGAGTTTGTCGACCTTCATTTGGCGCATATGCGACCTATCCGACACGTGTGCTGCATTTTCTTGCCGCCGCGTCGGTCGTAGAGCGCAGCCGCGCAAGGGCGGCCAGTACGAGCGGCCGAACGGGCCGGGTCGAATATGCCACTCGCATGCGGAATCGCGGGCTTACCGAACGTCGGAAAGTCGACCATTTTCAACGCGCTGACGCGCTCGGCTCAAGCCCTTGCCGCGAACTATCCGTTTGCGACCATCGAGCCAAATGTTGGCGAGGTCGCCGTGCCCGATTCGCGCTTGCGGGTCCTCGCGCGCCTCGTCGAAGCGCAGCGGATCGTCCCGGCGACCGTTCGCTTTGTCGATATAGCGGGCTTGGTTCGCGGTGCGAGCACCGGAGAAGGGCTCGGCAACGCCTTCTTGAGTCACATCCGCGAGACCGATGCGATAGCGATGGTCCTGCGGTGCTTCGAGGACGCAGAGGTCACGCACGTGGAGGGTCACCCGAATCCGCAGCGCGACGCCGAAATCGTCGAAATCGAATTAGCGCTTGCCGATCTCGCAACGATGCGCCGGCGCGTTTCGAAGCTCGAACGAGAGGCTCGAGCCAACCCCAAGCTGCGGGAGCAGCTCGCGGCGGCGCACCGGCTTGCCGCTGCGCTCGAAGAAGCGCGCCCGGCACGCAGCTTCGCAAATGATTCGCTCGAGGCCCAAGCTGCTGCAGAATCGTTTCTGCTCACCGCAAAACCGATGCTATACGTTGCCAATGTGGGAGAGACTCAGATCTCAAGTACCGGCGAGCAGGTCACAATGGTGCGCGACATTGCACGTGAGCGCGGCGGAAGGGCCGTCGTCCTCAGCGGGAAGGTCGAAGCCGAGCTCGCCGGGCTTTCCGAGGCCGACGCAGTCGAATTTCGTCACGAGCTCGGCATCGAGCGCAGCGGCCTTGACGAACTGGCCGCAGCGGCCTACGAGCTCCTCGGGCTAATGACGTTCCTGACTGCGGGCGAAAAGGAAGCCCGGGCTTGGCCGATACGGCGCGGGACCAAGGCGCCCCAGGCCGCCGGAAGCATTCACAGCGATCTCGAGCGCGGTTTCATTCGGGCCGAGATCGTCTCGTACGACGATTACGTGCAATACGGCAGCATGGAGACGATGCGAGCGGCAGGTCGAGTCCGCAGCGAGGGCCGAGAGTACGTCATGCAAGAGGGCGACGTCGTGAATTTTCGATTCAACGTGTAACCTGGAGGCTGTCGAACAAGCTCCAAGGGGCTCAGGCGTAGAACGCGCAAATCCCCTTTATGACCACTGCGCTGCGCGAAACCTCCGTGCGCGACGTCTCGGTGTTCGGCGACGCGATCGCCTATTTCAATGACGCCGCCGATCTGCTGGAGTTGGACGCCGGGATGCGGCGCATTCTCACCCACCCGTCGCGGCAGATCATCTTCTCGATTCCGTTCCAGCGCGATTCCGGTGAGTTCGAGGTCTATACGGGATATCGGGTGCAATACAATTTCGCGCGCGGTCCGGCAAAAGGCGGCATCCGTTACCATCCCGGCGTGACGCTCGACGAAGTCACGGCACTGGCCTTCTGGATGACCTGGAAATGCGCGGTCGTGGATTTGCCTTTTGGCGGCGGCAAAGGTGGAGTCACCTGCGATCCGGCGACGCTCTCCTCCAACGAGCTCGAGCGCATCACGCGCCGCTATGCCGCAGAGCTCGTCGAAGTTGTCGGTCCCGACAAAGACGTTCCGGCACCGGACGTTAACACCACGCCGCAAGTCATGGCTTGGTTCATGGATACCTACTCGATGCACGTTCGGCAGAACACCCCTGGCGTGGTCACCGGAAAACCGGTGGATATCGGCGGCTCGCTCGGCCGCGTCGAAGCGACCGGCCGAGGCGTGACGATCTGCGCACTCGACGAGATGGCCGAGATGGGCTTACGTCCGGATCGGGCGACGATTGCGATTCAAGGTTTCGGCAACGTCGGAAAACATGCCGCAAAGCTCTTTGAGGAGCGCGGCTGCAAAATCGTCGGCATCTCCGACGTTACCGGCGCGTACTACAACGAGGACGGCATCCACGTCGGCGGCGCGATGGAGCATGCCGCCAAGTATGGAACGCTCGAAGGCTTCAAAGGCGGCGAAAAAATCACCAATGGCGAGCTGCTGGCTAGTCGTTGCGACGTGTTGGTCCCAGCGGCGCTCGAAAAAGTCTTCACTCCGGAAAGCGCCGCCAAAGTCCAAGCGAAGCTCATCGTCGAGGGCGCCAACGGGCCGACCACGCCGGAAGCCGATCGCATCTTCCGCGAGCGTGGTATCGTAGTGATTCCCGACATCATGGCTAATGCCGGCGGGGTGACGGTCTCGTACTTTGAATGGGCCCAAGACCGCATGGGCTATTTTTGGAAGGAACCGGAAGTCAACGAGAAACTCGAGGATTTTCTGCTCACGAACCTCCATCAAGTCCGTTCGATCGCGACCTCTCGTCACGCACCGCTGCGAACCGCTGCCTACACGCTAGCCATCGATCGCGTCGTGAAGGCATCAAAGCTGCGCGGCATTTACGCCTGAGCCGACGAGCCGCGCCAATCGCGTCGCGGCTTCGACGTAGGCGTTCGTCCGATCGAGAATGAACCGCGTGGTCGGATCGCGCTGGGTGTCGAGATCGGCATTGAGCGCAGCCTGCGCTGCGATCAACTGGCCGGCGACGTGCGTTCGCCGGGATTCACGCAGTGCGTTGGCAATAGTTTTCATCGCTTCGTTCAGCGCGTCGGCGAAGCGGTTCAGCGCGTTCCGCGAGGCCACCGCAGGCCGTGTTTCCAGCGCGGTCTCCAACGCAAGGCTGGCTAGTCCGAAGCGCTGCGTTGCCGAAAGAATGCGCAGCGCGCGTATAGCTCCCATCGCATGACGGCGCTGCGGTTCGTGCCGCAAACGATCGATCGACGCCTCGACCATCGTGCGAATCTTCCAGGCTGCCGTGCGCGCTCGTTCGATCGCCGCGCGCGCCTCGTTCGTGGGATTTGCGTACGCGCGAAGAATTGCGCCGGCTAAGCGGCGCTGAGCATCGATGAGATCGGCTAACAAACCCCCGGTGCGCTTTCGCTCCCAAGTCGGCAGCGCCAAGTAACCGATCATCGCGAGTGCGCCGCCGGCCAGCGTGTCTAGAACGCGCGCGTCGATCGTCGTCGTGCCGGGAAAGCCTCGCATCCCGAGGGCCATCACCACGAAGGACGTGATCGCGACCGTAAACAGCGCGTAGTTTGGGTTGAACGTCCAGTATGCCGCTCCGGCCGTCAGGATCATGCCGGCGATCTGAAGCCCATCGTGTCCGCGTACGAGCGCGATCGCGAACGTTGCCACGATCGCGCCGACCAGCGTGCCGGCGATGCGGGCAACGCCGCGCACGAAGGTCGTTTGAAAGTCCGGCTTGAGTACGAGCGCGGCAGTGAGCGGAATCCAGTAACCTCGATCGGCGGCAAAATGTCGAGCCAAGATCATCGCCAGCCCCAACACGAGCGCAAAGCGCAACGACTCGCGGCTTAACCATTCCACGTGATTGCGAACGTACGGGCCGGGGCGGGCCTGCGACGTTAAATGGAATGTTGGAAGACGTCCGCTCGAGAGCATTGCGGCTGCCAACGCCGCGTCCCGTACGTGAGCCGCCGTGTCCGCTTCGGCCGCGGATAAACCGGCAGCGTCCTGCAGCGGTGAGTCATCCGGCACCGTCTCATCCGAGCGGCCGTCGAGTACCTCGGCAATCGCGCTGAGTTCTTTCGCGAGCGTCGCGAGAAAGGCGAGTTTCGGCGCAGAGCCGGCGGAGGTTTTAGGCGTCGTTGCAAAGGCCCCAAGGCGTTTGCGAATGACTTCAGAGTCTTCGAGCAGACGCTCGAGGCGAGCCATCTCGCCCGCGCGCGCAAACGGCTGCGGGTCGGCGAGCACTTGGCGAGCAGTCGCAAAAGGCGTGATCGGGGGAAGCGCCGGTGAACCCTGACCGATCTCACGCGCATACGCTGCCAGGTTGCGATACACGTCGGCAAGCGCGATGCGCTCGACTCGCAGCCGTGCGGTGGGCCATACGATCAAGAGCAGTATGCCTTGGATGAGGCCTCCGCCAAAAACCAGCACGGACTGTTGTAACGCCGTACCCGGTGGCAACGCTTGGCTCGAAAAAACCACGAAGGCTACGAGGGAGTTGAGCGCGACCGTGGCAACGGCGGGTCCGATCTGTCCGATCGTGCCGCAAGCATATCCGGCGAGCGCGGCCGCCGCCACGACGGCCGGCGCGGAATGAGCCGTCAGCGCGCCGACGAAGCTCGTGGCCGACATTCCGAGAGCGGCCACGAAAATCGCACTCAAACGCGTTCGATAGATGCCCTGCAGCGACGTGAAGCCGGTGATAAACGCGCCGATCGCAGGCGCAACTCCGAGAGCCGGCCGGCCAAGCGAGGCCGCTATTACCAGCGGAATCGCCACGCCGATCGTGCAGCGCAGCGCATATCCCGTTTCGAGTGCGGAACTATCGAACGAGCCGACCGTTCCGGTAAGGTCGCGCAGCCACGCTCCGAATTGAGAGTACCGGATCACATGAGACCGCCAGAAAACGAACTAGACCCCAAGGAGATCGAAACGCTTTTCGACGATGAGGATCGAGCTCTTCTGGAGAACCCGAATGTCCCCGACGACGTGAAAGCGGAGTTCTTCGCCGACCTACACGCCGTTGTACGGCGGCGCGTACGGATCCGGGAAACAGTAGCGCTTCGTCGAACAGCGCGTGCCGTCGTAAACGGCTTTGATGTCGATCTCGGGGATATGCGTACCGTACGCGGCGTTGATTGTCTTGATGAAGTCGTAGGCAATCAGCGCATAGCCGGTATTGGACGGATGTATTCCGTCGAAGCTCAGGATTCCCCAAAGAAAACCGAGCGTGCAGCACAAGCCCGGGTTGATCGAAGCAGCGGAACGGAAGTACGGGTTTGCGGGGTTGCCGCTCGCAAGACCGTGAAAGATCGCCGTGACGTCCACGAGCGGCACGCGGGATGACTTTGCCGCATCGTCGATTCCCTGATTAATCACGTTGTTGAGAGCTTGGATTCTACCGGCAAACTCGGGCGTGATGTAATACGGGCCCAAGCCGCTTCGCGCCACTGCCTTGCAATTCGGCGCCGGCACCGCGCAATCAAGATCCGGCGCCTGGCCGTACGTATTGAAGTACGTGATGAGTAGAGCCACGGAGGGAAGCGTCAGATAGCCACATGGCTTTGACTCGGAAGCCGGTATGCAGCCTTGGGGGGTGTCCAATCCGAACGTCTTGGCCAAGCTGGTCACGACCTGCGGCGGCACTCCAGGTATGGCAAGAAGGCACGTGGCGTACGTGCGGATTTTGCAGTCGCGCTGGTGCGCCGGGATCGTGACGCGCTGGAAGTATCCCGTCTCGAGAATGTTCGGCAGATTCGCGACGACGACGCGAGCGCCGGCATGCTGTAACGTCGCAATGGTTTGATTGAGGTCGCTTGCGGCTTGTCCGGCAGTGCGATCGCCGCCGACGAAGCGCCCGCCGCTACCCATGAACTTGAGCACGTCATTCGCGCCCAGCCAAACCGTGGCGAGCGTTGGGTGGCGCGACGCGGCTGCGTTAGCCGGGGTGAGATGGGGCCCCAGCTTCGTGAAGTTTCCGAGCACCGGCCAGAAAGTCCCACTCTCCTCGGCAATGACTTGATTGAGCAGTCCGGGAATTCCGGGAAGCGATTTGCAGGTTGACGTTTGCGGTTGATGCATAACGTTTGCTTCGTGCAGCGTGAGGCCCGGAATCCCGATGTCGCGAATCGTCGTCGAGTTCGGATTTAGGCGGACGCGAGAGACGCCTTTCAAGTGGTAACCCGCCTGATCGAAGCCTTGATTATCGGTGCAGACGTCGCCCGTCTTCAACGGCTGAAATGGAAAGCCGGTCGGCACTGAAGGAACGAGCATGCTATCCAGGCCCGGTCCTTTGATCAGCGGCAGCGGACTCACCGATGCGTCATACACGTTCGCGATCGCCGTTTCCAACGATTGCCCCGAGGCTTGCTCGTCGAGATCGGCCCACCAGCCGTTCTCTTGACTGGGCGGCACTTGATGCAGATAGTGATAGTACGGATTGGGGACGCCCGTTTCTCCGAGAAATCCGTTGGATTGATAACCGGCAGTCAAACTATCTCCTACGCCCACGATGGTTTTCAGGATCGAGCTTTGCGCCGGGCGTGCAACGCCGAACGGCGGCACGACCTGGCCTGCGCTGCCGCTTCCGCCGCCGCACGCCGCAAGCGTTGCGAGGGCGATGAGTGTGGCCGTCTTTTTGACGTACGAAACTTGCATTGCTAGCCTCTCGAAGTTACAACGGGAAAACGCTGGGCGAACCGATGCCGAACTGGAGTTGCAGCTGTGTGGCCTTCAGGCCGCCGATCGCAAGACCGCACGCGTTGGTCAAGGCCTGCTGCACTGTCACGCATTTTATTCCGGTGATCCCGTCCGGGCCAAGATTCGTCGGACCACCGCTGTTGAGCAGCGCTTGGACGAACGCGTATTTGCTCAGCCGCTGCGAGACACCGAGGAAGTAGGCGATGAGGTGCTCCGGGTAGGGATCGGTCGGAAGATAGTCACGGGCGCTCTGGGGCTCGAAGAAGAACGTCGTGCCGCGCATCGGCGTGTACTCCAAATAGATTACCTGCGGCAGCTGCATCGAGTTACCGACATTCGCACCGGCCGTATGAACGAGCCACTGTGGCGCAACGGTGAAGGTTCCAAACATCTTCGGCGTTTTTAGGAACGGAAGCGTCACCGCGATGGCGTAGTATTGGGCGGTTCGAACCGGAATGTTGATCACGGGGCCGTCCGGTAAGTTGTACGTGAACGGGACGACGTCGTTGTTGTTGGGTGAGAAGCCGATCTGCCCGCCGCGCGCGACGTATGTCGGAGTGATCACGATTGGCACGGGGCCCGGGAGTTTGTCGGACTTGATCACGAACATCTTGTGAAGCATGAAGACGCCGAACGTATCCTTCGTGCGTACGTTGATGTTGCGTCCGGCACCGGGCCCACACGCGTTGCCGCCGGTAAGATCGGCGCAGCCCACCGGATTCCGAAATCCCGCTAGATACACCGGCGCAAGGCCGCTGTTGAATCCTTCCGGCCAATGCTGCAGTTGGAACATGCTCACGACGAGCCGCGTCGACCAGTTGAACTTATAGCCTAATGAGGCGTCCATGCCGCCCATCAGCCAGCCTTTACCGTACGATCCGATGTTGCCCCACGGATAGGCGGCCGAGATATCGACGCGGTATTCAAATGGATCGCCCGGCAACTCCATTTTAGGTCCGACGCGATGTTGTTGCACTGGAGGCACCTGTGAAACGGCGCCGCCGGCTGCCGATGCTTGACGACGCGATTGCTCGCGCTGTTGCCGAAGCTGGTTAAGGGCGTCTTTGATGGAGTCGTTTGCACCGGGAAGGATGCTGCGCTGATACACGTCAGCCGTTCCGTCGGCGAGTGCCGGCACTCCGCAATGCAAAATCGAAAACGCCGCTAACGCGGTTGCGACGGAGCGAGATACACGTGCGAGCATGCAAGCAACTCCCAAAAAAAGCCAACGATGACAGTGGTTATTAAATGTATCAGTCGTTCGGCAAAAGAGTTGCCCGCGTGCGTTTCACTTCCCTTTACACACCTACCGGCGGAGCTACCGAGTCTTGCTGAAGTTCGCCGCGACTTTGTCCGTCGCGTCCGGCGCGCGAGCCGCGAAGCTCGAACGACTTGATGATGACGTATAGCACCGGCGTTATGCCGAGATTGAGAATCGTGGACATCAGCATTCCGCCAAAAACGACGGTTCCAAGCGAATGGCGCGCCGCCTCGCCGGCACCCGTCGCAAAGACGAGCGGAATGACCGCGATCACGAAAGCGATTGACGTCATCAAAATCGGACGCAACCGGGTCTGCGCGGCGCGCATCGCGGCTTGCACGATGCTCGCGCCATTCCGCAGCTGCTGATTGGCGAACTCAACGATCAAAATGGCGCTCTTGCTCGCCAACCCGATCAGCATGACGTAGCCTACCTGCGCGTAGACGTCCTGGGAGAGCGTCGGATCGAAAAGAAACGGGATCGGAAAGTGACGCAAGTTGATGAAGAGCAGCGCCCCCAGCAGCGCCGTCGGCACCGCGAGCAGCACGATGAGCGGATCGATGTAGCTTTCATATTGCGCGGAGAGCACGAGGAAGACGAAGATCAGCGCCAGGATGAAGATCTCGACGGTCAATGGGCCCGCGGCGATCTGGTCGAGTTGCAACCCGGTCCACTCAAAGCTCACGCCCTTGGGCATCACAGAAGCCGTAATCTGCTGCATCGCTTGAATCGCCGTGCCCGTGCTTGTGCCCGGCGCATTGCTGCCGCTGAGCTCGATGTTGCGGTAGAGGTTGTAGTGGCTGATGATGGGTGGCCCGAGGACTTGGTGGATCTGCATCAAGGCCGACAGCGGCGTCATTACCGTACCCGTCGCCGTCGTCCCGGTGGTGGCCAGCCCCGGCGGGGGCGTCGGGACGACCGAAGGTGCCACGTTGATTGCGGGCGCCGTGCTGGAGTGAACGTAAAGGTTGCCAAGTGAGGCGACGGTGTTGCGGTAGGGCGCATCGGCCTGCACGTCGACCTGCCAGGACCGGTTCAGGTAGGTAAAGTTGTTGACGTAGAGCGAGCCGAGATCGACTTCCATCGTCGTGAAAACGTCTTGCAGAGAAACGCCGATCGACTTGGCTTTATTGCGATCGATATTCGACTCGATTTGCGGTGAGTTGATCCGGAATTGGGTGAAGACGTTCTGCAACCTCGGGTCTTTGGCGGCCGCGCCCATAATGGCGTAAGTCGTGTTCATCAAGTTCGTTAGGCCGATGTTGCCTCGATCCTCGAGCTCGAATTGAAAACCACCGAAGTTACCGACGCCATTGATCGCTGGTGGGTTGAACGCAAAGATCTGCGCCTGGGGAATCTGCGAATAGAACGCGTAGTTGAGCCGTTGCTCGACCGCAAATGCCGAATGGGACGTGCACGCCGCCGGATGCGCGAAAAGAAAGATTAGTTGACACCACGCCGGCGACTTCCGATCGCCCCACGGGGTCAGCAACGCGAACATGATGCCGCGGTTAGGGGCCGATCCCGAAAAGCTGAAGCCGCCAACATCGAAGAGGTGCTGAATCTCGGGCTGGGACCGAATGATGGCTTCGGCCTTATTCGCGATGCGCTGTTCACCCTCGAGCGACGTTCCTTCCGGGGTCTGAACGAGCGTGATGAAATAGCCCAAATCCTCATCGGGCAGGAACCCTTGCGGGGTCCTGGAGGCCAGAAACAGTGTGACGAGCAGCGCTGCGACGAAAACTCCGCCAACCAACCAGCGGCGCCGGAACATGTTGGGTAGAGCTCGCCCGTACCAATCGCGGAAGCGTTGGAAACGGGCGTTAAAAAGCCGGAAAAACGCAGCCTTCGATTCGTACTCGCCCGAAAGCAGCCGGGCCGAGAGCACGGGCGCGAGCGTCAGCGCCATGAACAGTGAGATCGTGATCGAGGCCGCGATGGTCAGCGCGAACTGCTTGTAAATCTGGCCCGTGGTTCCGGGCAAGAAACCAACCGGAACGAACACGGCCAACAGCACGAGCGAGGATGCCACCACCGCGCTCTGAATTTCGCGCATCGCTTCCGCGGCGCTGGCGACGCCGCTCTGCTTACCTTTATTCATTTCCATGTGGCGCGCGATGTTTTCGATGACGACGATCGCGTCGTCAACGACCAATCCGGTAGCGAGCGTCAAGCCGAAGAGGGTGATGGTGTTGATCGTAAAGCCAAATAACTGCATCACGAAAAACGTCCCGATGAGCGAAACGGGAATCGTGGCAGCGGGAATAAGCGTGGACCGCGGGTGCTGTAAGAAGACGTAGATAACGAGAATGACGAGCCCGATCGAGAGGAGCAGCGTCAGCACGACTTCTTTGATCGACTCGTTGACGTAGGTCGTCACGTCGAATGCCACGTCCCAGTGCATCCCCGGCGGGAACTGTGGCGCGAGTTGCTGCATCGCGCCGATGACGCGCCGCGAGACGTCGATCGCGTTTGCGGTCGGGTATTGCAGGACGCCCAGGCCCACGACCTCCGACTGCCCGTCGAAACGCAAATCGGTCGTATAGCTTTGCGCGCCGAGTTCGATACGAGCGACGTCGGCGAGTCGTACGTAGCCGCCGTTAGGATTCGCTCGCAGGATGATATTGGCGAACTGGGCTGGATCGGAGAGCTGCGTCAGCGCATTGACCGTGTAGGTATAAGGCTGGTTCACGGGCGCCGGCGGCGAGCCGATGCTTCCCGCAGCGACCTCGGCGTTCTGTTCCTGTAGCGCGCTGACAACGTCGCTCGCGTCAAGACCCTGCTGCTGCAGCTTGACCGGATTGAGCCAGATCCGCATCGCGTACTGGCGTTGGCCGAAGATGATGACCTGAGAAACGCCTGGAACGCGCGTGAGATCGTTGACGATGTTGAGCTGGGCATAGTTGCTCATGGCGAGCTTGTCGAGGTTCTTGTTGCTCGACGTTAGCGCGATGCCCATTACAAAGGCGCCGGAGTTTTTCGCAACCGTGATGCCGAGTTGTTGTACCGTTGCGGGCAGTTGTCCGAGCGACGACTGGACCGCGTTCTGCACGTCGGCCGCGGCGATGTCGAGATTTACGCCGAGGTTGAAGGTGCAGGTGATGCTCGAAGAGCCCTGAGCGCTCGTCGAGCTGAGATATCGCAACCCTTGGACCGTGTTGACGGCTTGCTCCAGCGGCGTGGTGACCTGGGCTTCCACGGCTTGGGGGCTCGCGCCGGTATAGGTCGCCGTAACGGTGACGACGGGCGGAGCGATCTGCGGGTATTGGGAAACGGCCATCGCCGGCATCACCACCAGGCCCGCGATAAGGATGATTAACGAGCAGACCGCCGCGAGGACGGGCCGGTTCAGAAACGCCTTCGTCACGTTAGCAGTACCAACCTAAAGATCGTATCGGCGGTTTCAGGCTCCTGCACTCGGAAACGCTTGCTCCGCGTGATAGGAGCTGCGCGAGAGCGGGCTTGAGACGACTTGATGGAAGCCCTTCCGTTCGGCGAGCCGCCCGAGCTGCGCGAACTTCGCCGGGGTCACGAATTCGGCAACCGGCAAATGTTTCTTGCTTGGTTGCAAGTATTGACCCATCGTAAAAATGTCGACGCCTACGGCACGCGCATCGTCCATCGTGCGCTCCACCTCATCGTCGGTCTCTCCCAGGCCGAGCATCACCGAGGTCTTGGTGAAGCGGTGCGGGGCGCGACGCTTGACGTGCGCGAGCACCTTGAGCGATTGGTCATAGCCCGCTCGCTTATCCCGGACCGATGGCGTGAGCCGCCGCACGGTTTCAACGTTATGCGCGAAGACGTCGGGTTTGGCGTCCACCACGATATCTACGGCGGTCAGATCGCCCCGGAAATCACCGCTCAGGATCTCAACCCGCGTTCCCGGCACGCGTTCGTGAATTGCCCGCACCGTATTGGCGAAGATCAGCGCGCCTCCGTCGGGGAGGTCGTCGCGGTCGACGGCGGTCAGCACGAGATACTTCCAACCCAGATCGCGAACTGCTTCGGCAACCCGCAGCGGCTCCAGCCAATCCACCTCGCCTCGCGGATTCCCGGTCTTGACGTTGCAAAATCGGCAACCTCGCGTGCAGACGTCGCCCAGGATCATGATCGTCGCGGTTCCCGCACCCCAACACTCTGCGACATTCGGGCAGGCCGCTTCCTTACAGACGGTGTGAAGCTTTAGCGCATTAACCTTGGCCTTAACGCGCTCGTACTCATCGCCCATCGGGAGCGAAACGCGCAACCACGGCGGCTTCCTTCTCACTTTTTCATCGTGAGCCTGTCGAAGGATGACGTCGCGTACCAGGTCGATCTCGATTGCCATGCTACGCTACCAATAAACCCGTCGCGTTGCAGAACGTGACGTCGAACGTGCGCGCCAGCTCTTCGAGAAGAGCACGCTTGGCTTGCTCCGTTTCGATCGAGCGACCCGTCTCCGCGGAGAGCGACGTAATACCGCGATCGCTCAAGCCGCAGGGATTGATGAGGCGATCGTAGTCGAGCTCGGTCGCGACGTTGAGCGCGAGACCGTGCAACGAAACCATGCGCTGCACGGCAAGTCCGATCGCGCAAACCTGGTTGCTGCCGACCCACACACCGGCGTGCTCCGACCAGCGCTCGCCCCGCACGCCGAAACGCGCGCAAAGGGCGATGACCGCGGACTCCAACGCCCGCACCAGCGGCACGACCTCACGAAACCGCCCGAGCTTTCGAATCGGATAGACGACTAACTGCCCGGGGCCGTGATACGTAACGTCGCCGCCACGCTCGATCGTAACAACGTCAATGCCGCGCATTGCAAGCGCGTCATCGCGTAGCAAGACATTCTCGCGTTTGGCTTGTCGCCCTAACGTGATGACCGGCGGATGCTCCACGACGATCCAAGCATCCAGCTCGCGCCCTTCACGCACGCCCTCATGCAGGCGATGCTGGAGCTCCCACACCTCTCGGTAGGGCCTCATCCCGAGATCGAGCAATCGCACCACTTGCTTCATTCTTAAAAATCGACCGTGCGGATCACGCGGTCAAACCTTCGCCGCTGCTTTCGGCTTTGGATTGAGGATGTGAATTGCCTTTCCGTGTGCGGCTTCGGCCGCGTCCATGATGCCTTCGGTGAATGTCGGATGCGGGTGAACGGAGAGTCCGATGTCCTCGAGAGTGGCGCCCATCTCGAGCGCCATGAGGCCTTCGCCGATCAGCGACTCGGCCTGCGGCGCGACGATATGCATGCCGAGGAGCAGATCGCTCTTCGCGTCGGCGACGAGTTTGATGAGCCCATCGGTTTCGTTCATCGTGCGCGCCCGGCCGCTTGCGGTAAGCGGAAACTTTCCAACGCGAACTTCGTAGCCGCCCGATTTAGCCTCTTCCTCGGATAAGCCAACGGTCGCGACTTCGGGATCGGTATAGATGCAGTTCGGCACCGCGGCCGGATCGAACGCCGCGGATTTGTCTCCGTTGATCACTTCGGCGGCCACTACGCCCTGCTTCATCGCGCGATGCGCGAGCAGCGGCGCGCCGGTGACGTCGCCGATTGCGAAAATGTTCGGTACCTTGGTGCGCTGTTGACGATCGGTCGCGATGAAGCCGTGGTCGTCGGCGCTGAGGCCTGCCGCAGCTAAGTTCAGATTGTCGGTGACGGGACGCCGTCCGACTGCAACGAGCACCATGTCGAACTCGCGGGTTTCGTCTTTTCCGCCGGTGCCTTCGCCGTTGATCGTCGCGCGCGCTCCGTTGCCGTCCCTTTCGACCGCGCCGACCTTCGTGTTGAGCATGATCTCGATGCCTTGCTTCTTCAAGATGCGCCCAAGCGTCTTTCCGATTTCGACATCGGTACCGGTGAGGATCTGCGGCATCATCTCAACGACCAAAACCTGCCCGCCCAGTCGTTTGTACACGGTCGCAAACTCCAGACCGATCACGCCGCCGCCGATCACCAAAAGCTTCTGCGGGATGCGTGCCAACTGCACGGCATCGTCTGAGTTGACGATGACTTCGCCGTCGCGCGGCCAGGCCTTCACGTCGACCGGAGCCGAACCGGTCGCAACAACGATGTAATTGGCCGTGATTCGATCGTTGCCGCCGTCCTTTTTCTTTACGCTTAGCTGATTGGCGCTCGTGAACGTCGCTTCACCAGACAAGAACTCGACGCCGTTGGCCTTGAACAGCGTCTTGACGCCGTTGACGTTCGAGTTCACGACGTCGGTTTTAAATTTTGCAACGGTTTCGCGCTCGATCTCGGGCTTCGGAACTTTGAGCCCGAGCGTGCCCGCGCGCTCGATGTGACGGATGACTTCACCGACGTGCAGCAACGCCTTCGTCGGGATGCAGCCCCAGTTGAGGCAGACGCCGCCGACCTCATCGCGGTCGACGCAGATGACTTTCTTGCCCAGTTGCCCAAGCCGAATCGCGACGTGGTAGCCTCCGGGGCCCGCGCCGACGACGGCCGCGTCAACTTGGTGTTCTGCATTGCTCATACGCCCCAGGCTTCGCCCAATCGGGAGCGTTCCCCGGAAGATCGGCGAAATGGAATCATCCATGTCGAGGATTGGATGGGCCGGGCTGCTGCCGGAGCTCGATCGCGACTCGATCGTTCCGCTCTATCGGCAAATTTACGAGCACCTGCGAGAGGCGATTCTCGCCGGAACGCTGCCGGAATCGACGCGTCTGCCGCCGGAGCGCACGATGGCCGAACGTCTTTCGGTCAACCGGAGCACGATCGTGCACGCGTATCGTGAGCTGGTGGGCGAAGGGCTGATCGAACAACGCGTTGGCTCGGGCTCCCGCGTCGTTCCTCAGTTGCGCGGCGGTCAACCCGAGCGCGCGGCCGGCGTACCGTGGTGGGTCACGCTGCCGCCCTGGCGCGTTGGCGAGTTTCCCAACGTGCTTGGCGAGCTTGCCGCCAAGCCTGAGCCCGGCCGCATCTCGTTTGTGCAAGGCGTGGCCCCCGACGAACCCTCGCCGCTCGCCGAGCTGGCGAAGTCGTTCGGGCGGGTGGCTCGCGATCCGCGCTTCGTGCTTTCGTACGGCGATTCCGAGGGCTACGAGCCGCTGCGGTCGGCAATAGCCGCTCGCATGAACGCACGGGGGGCGGCCACGATCGCGCCCTCCAGCATCATCGTCCTTACCGGATCCACGCAAGGAATCGCCATCGTTGCGCAAAGCTTGGCCGAGCCCGGCGACGAGATCATCGTGGAATCCCCCTCGTATCCCGGAGCGCTGCAGGTTTTTCAGATCAACGGCTTGCGCGCGATTCCGGTAACCGTCGACGACGATGGCATGCGCGTGGATCACATCGAAGCGGTGCTGCGGACGCGCCGTCCGCGCTTCATCTATACGATGCCCTCGTTGCACAACCCGACCAACGCGACGATGAATGTGGACCGGCGCGAGCGACTCGCGACGATCGCGCGGCGCGCCGGAGTTCCTATCGTAGAAGACGATCCGTACGGTCCGCTGGGTCCGCCCGGCGTTCCGCTCGTGGCGCTCGCGCCCGACCACGTCGTCTACATCTCGACGTTTTCCAAGACGATCGCTCCGAGCTTACGTGTGGGTTGGCTTGCGGCGCCGCGCACAATTCTCGAACGATTGCTCCTGCGCAAACAGGCCTACGATATGGCGACCAGCCTATACGTTCAGGCCGCGATCGCGGACTATCTGGAACGCGGCTACGACGCGCACGTCGAGCAATTGCGCGGCGAGTTGACGCTGCGACGCCAGCTTGCCGACGAAGCCATTGCCGAACATTGGCCGGCAACCCTGAAAGTCAGCCGGCCTTCGGGCGGATTCTACCTTTGGACGTCCACGCCGCGCGAACTGCGCGCTCGCGCGCTGCTGGATGCCGCGGAGCGCTTGGGCGCATCGTTCTTATTCGGGGAAGCTTTCTTTGCGAACTCCGGAGGCGATCACTATTTTCGGCTGGCGCTCACCGCGGTCACGCGCCGTGAAATTGGCGAAGGCATCCGGCGCATCGGCGAAGCCATCCGGTCGCTGCGGCCATGACCGTGATGCAACGCCGCCTGCTGCGCTGGTATCGTCGCAGCGGTCGCGCCTCGCTTCCCTGGCGCGTCGAGCGAAGTCCGTATCGCACCGTGGTCAGCGAGTTCATGCTCGCGCAGACCCAAGTCGAACGCGTGGTGCCGAAGTTTGAATCGTTCGTTCGACGTTTTCCGGACTTTGGCGCGCTGGCACGCGCCTCACCGGCGGAGGTGCTGCGTGAATGGAAAGGACTGGGTTACAATTCGCGCGCCGTTCGGCTCCAACGGCTGGCAAAGGAAGTCGCAGAGCGTCACGACGGCGTCCTACCGTCGGAGCGCACTATTCTGCGCTCGTTATCCGGCATCGGCACATATACCGCCGCGGCGATTCGCGCGTTCGCTTTCGGCCTCGAGGATGCCCCGCTGGACACCAACATCCGGCGAATCGTTCACCGTCTGTGCTTCGGCATCGAGCATCCGCGGATTGCGAGCGAGGCCGATTTGGGCGAGCGCGCCCGAGCGATGATTCCACGATGGAGCGCACACGACTGGAACTCGGCGTTGATGGACTTGGGTGCAACCGTTTGCACGGCGCGCGCCCCGAAGTGCCTCCTCTGTCCTTTAAAGGCGGACTGCGCGGCCGCGCCAATCGACGTGGCGCAGCTGAATCGCAGCCGCGCGGCGAGCGTGAAGCGCCGACCGCCGCAAACGGCGTTGCCGTTCGCACGCACGACTCGTTACGCCCGCGGTCGAATCATCGATCGCCTGCGCGATCTGCCGCCAGGACAGCGCATTTCGTTAATGGATCTGCACGACGCCGTTGGCGCGTCGCTCCCGGAGCGCACTCTGGAAGACCTGCACGCGTTCGTTGCCGCGCTCGAGCGAGACGGCCTCGTTTCGCACGACGGAAACGGCGTGGCGTTGCAAGAATAAAGCTTCGTGCCGCGCATTCCGTTCCCAAAGAAGAAAGTTCCACGCAGCGTTGCGCTCGAGGAGTTGAGAATTCTCGAGCAAACCTACCCGCACGCGATAACCGCGCTGGAGTATCGCAATGAGTTCGAGCTGCTCGTCGCGGTGATTCTTTCGGCACAATGCACCGATGCTCGCGTCAACATGACAACCCCGGCGCTCTTCGCCAGGTACCCCACGCCCGAGAAGCTTGCGCGCGCCCGTCAGACCGATGTCGAGAAGATCATTAAATCGTGCGGATTCTTTCGGATGAAGTCAAAAAACATCATCAACTGTGCGCGCGATCTCGTGGAACGCTACGGCGGTCGCGTTCCACATGAACGCGAAGAACTCGAATCGCTCGCCGGCGTCGGCCGCAAGACCGCTAGCGTGGTGATGGCGGCCGCGTTTCACGGCGAAGCGCTCGCGGTTGACACGCACGTGTTTCGCGTTTCGCATCGTCTCGGCATCACGCTCGGGAAGACGCCGCGCCAAGTGGAGAATGACCTCACGGCACTACTCCCGCCCACGAAGTGGGGCGACGCCGCGCATTGGCTAATTCTGCACGGACGTCAGATCTGCAAGGCGCCGACGCCGCAGTGCGCGCGCTGTCCCGTCAATGCGCTCTGCCCAACGCCGCGAATCATCGCGCGCCAGGCTAGAACGCGAAGAATCCCGTCATCCTAGAAATCGTCGTCGGGGGATTGGTTTGACGGCGGCTCGTTTAAGAAGTATTCGCTGGAAAGCGGTGCCGGAATCTTTTTGAAAGCTCGCGGCTTTTGTGAGAAGTTGAAGCAATCGCCTAGGTCGTCCGCGCGAACGTCCGTCGTGTTGAGCGATCCCAAGCCAAACGTGTTTTCAACGTACTTCAGAATGCTGCCGAATTCGTGCTGGCGCCGAGAAATGTACTTTGCCCTGGCATACGGTGAGATGACGATCAGCGGAACTCTGAAGCCCAACTCATATGGGTTGTATTGGGGCGGCTTTACGTGATCGTACCAGCCTCCCCAATCGTCCCAGGCGACCAAGATCGTCGTGCTGTTCCAATAGCGGCTCTTGCCGACGGCGTTCACGACGGACGCGACCCACGAAGGCCCGGATCCGTCCGTGACCCCGGCATGGTCGGACGCGGCGAACGTAGGCGTTACCCACACGACGTTTGCCAGCGTTCCGCGGGAAATATCCTTAAGAACCTGGTGTGGCGGTGAGACGACGTCCGTGGAGTAATCGGAGCCGTACCGTATATGTCGAATCGCATCCGGCCCGTTCCAGAGCGCGGCGCCCGGCGTCGCTTGATAGTAATGCCAGCTCAGAGATTTTGCATCAACGAGATCGGTCAGCGCCGGTCGATCGAAACAGGGGAACACCTCTCGATCCTCCGTGCCGGCGGCATCGATTAGCAGCACGAGCGTCCCCTTTGGCGCGTCGCATCCTCCGGTGAAGGCCTGTTTAGACGTCCATGGATTTTCCGATGCGCGCAACGAGGAATCTTTCGAAACCGTGGAGGTACCGCTCAAGATGTATTGGTGCGCGGGGAAGCTCGGCCCCTCATTCGTTTGGAACATGCGGTCCGCGAACGCGTATTCTTCCGCCATCGTAAAGTACGGCTGCACCTCTTTCTGCGGCACGTAAGCGTAGGCGCGTTCGAACTTTTTCGGGCACTTGCTGCGTCCGGAGCGACAAGTCGAGCGTTCCAGGTTGAAGCCGTCCATGCGACCGCCGTCGTAAGCGACTTCGAAGGCCGTATGTTCGTGATCGACATCGTACGGGGAAGTAAGCTTGACCGGTTGCAGCGTCACCTGCTGGCCAGCCGAATCGAGACCGGATCGTACGGTGTCGGCCCCGGGCAATCCGTTGAACAGGTTGTCAGGCGTCCGGTTCTCTTGAAAAATGATCAGGACGTGCTTGATTTTTCCGTTGCCTAAAAGCAGCGGGCTCGAAGCGCCTTGAGCTTCGGAGCCGACCCGAAATTCGGACGCAGCCTGGGAAACCGAAGGCGTCAACCCTTGTGACGAGCCGCCCGGGGCCGGCTCTTGCGCGCACCCGGGGGCAACGGCGAGCGCAACGCCGAGGAGTAGTTGTAGTCGTCTCATCGTCCCACTAAACCGCGAGCGATGACGAGGCGTTGGATTTGCTGCGTGCCCTCGTAGATCTGCGTGATCTTTGCATCGCGCATCATGCGCTCGACCGGATAGTCGACCGAGTAGCCGAAACCGCCTAGCACCTGTACGGCATCGGTGGTCACCGCCATCGCGACGTCGCCACACTTGAGCTTCGCCATCGCCGCCCAGAGCGTGACGTCGGGACCGCCCGTATCGCAGCGCCGCGCCGCCTCGTAGAGGAGCAGCCGCGCCGCTTCGACCTCCGTCTTCATGTCGGCAAGCATGAATCCGACACCCTGATGTTGGCCGATCGGCTTGCCGAAGGCGACGCGCTCCTTCGCGTAACCGGTCGCGTATTCCAATGCGCCGGCAGCAATGCCGAGTGCTTGCGCGGCAATGCCGGGCCGCGATTTATCGAGTACCTTCATCGCAATCTTGAAACCTTCACCTTCGTCGCCGAGGCGATTGGCCGCTGGCACTTCACAGTCTTGGAAGACGAGCTCAACGGTTGGCGAACCCCGAATGCCCATCTTTTTCTCGATATTACCGACGGAAAAGCCCTTCATGCCTTTTTCTACGACGAACGCGGTCACGCCGCGCGAGCCTGCGGCCGGATCGGTAACGGCGAAAACGCAAACGACGTCGGCGACGCTCCCGTTAGTGATCCAAATCTTTTGGCCGTTGAGCACGTAGGTGTCGCCGCGCTTTTCGGCGCGCGTCCGCATCGAGCCCAATGCGTCCGATCCGCTGGACACTTCGGTAAGCGCGTATGCAACGAGATGTTCTCCCGAAGCAATCTTTGGAAGGAAACGTCGTTTCTGTTCTTCGCTGCCGCCGATGACGATCGGCAGCATGCCCAATTCTTGCACTGCAACGATCAATGCGCTCGACGCGCATGCTTTGGCGATTTCCTCCACTACCTTTACGTAGGTCAGAAACGTTCCGCCGAGTCCCCCGTAATCGGCTGGAATCGGGATGCCAAGCAAATCATTTTGCGCGAAGAGTTCCTTAATATCCCAGGGGAACTCGCCGGTAGCGTCGATCTCAGCGGCGCGCGGCGCGACTTTTTCGGCGACCAGCTCGCGGACCACCGCAAGGATCATCGCCTCATCGTCGCTGGTTGATATTCCGGTCGGTGCCGTCGTCATAACCGCGTAACCTTCCACGAAGGCGGTGCTCGTTCCGTCGGCGCATTAGGGCGGCATGGAAAAGGTCTACGTTTCCTGTGCGGAGGCGGTCGCCGACATTCCGAGCGGAGCTTCCATTGCCGTCGGCGGCTTTGGGCTTAACGGAATACCACACAATCTGATCGAGGCGCTACTCGAGCAGGGAGCCTCCGACCTCGTGACGGTCTCGAACAACTGCGGTGTGGACGGTTGGGGATTGGGCGTCCTTCTGGACCACAAGCGCATACGACGGACGACCGGCTCCTACGTCGGTGAGAATCGCGAGTTCGAACGGCAGTATCTGCACGGCGAGCTCGAGGTTGAGTTGGTTCCACAAGGAACGCTCGCCGAGCGGTTGCGCGCCGGCGGTTGCGGTATCCCGGCGTTCTACACGCCGGCCGGCGATGGGACGTTGATTGCCGACGGCGGCTTGCCTTGGCGCTACAATAGCGACGGCAGCGCCGCTATTGCATCGCCGAAGAAGGAGACGCACGTCTTTGACGGACGCGAGTACGTACTCGAACGAGGAATCGTCTGCGACTATGCGCTCGTGCGGGGATCGATCGGCGATCGAGCCGGCAACCTGATCTTTCACAAAGCCACGCGCAACTTCAACCCGCTCTGCGCAATGGCTGGAAAGATCACGATCGCTGAAGTCGAGGAACTCGTCGAACCGGGCGCGATCGATCCCGAGATGGTGCATTTGCCCGGCGTCTTCGTTCAGCGCATCGTTCACGTCGGGCCCCAAGGGAAGCGCATCGAACGAGTGACGACACGCCCGAGAGGAGCAGTCCATCCACCTGCTCGGGAGGGGCTATAGCATGGCGTTGACGCGAACGCAGCTCGCCGCACGAGTCGCACAAGAACTCCGCGACGGTCAGTACGTGAATCTCGGCATCGGCCTGCCTACCCTGGTTCCGAACCACGTTCCATCGGACGTTACCGTGACGCTGCAGAGCGAGAACGGCATTTTGGGCATGGGCCCGTATCCTTACGAGGATGAAGTAGACCCCGATTTGATCAACGCCGGCAAAGAGACGGTCACGGTGCTTCGCGGCGCAGCATTCTTTGATTCGTCGCTCTCGTTTGGCATGATACGAGGTGGGCACATCGATCTCGCGGTGTTGGGCGCGATGCAGGTCTCCGAACACGGCGACCTGGCAAACTGGATGATCCCAGGAAAGATGGTTAAGGGAATGGGCGGCGCGATGGACCTGGTCCACGGGGCGAAGCGGGTGATCGTGATGATGGAGCACGTCGCCAAGGGCAACGCCCACAAGATCGTCCGGCACTGCTCGCTGCCCTTGACGGGAAAGCGGGTCGTGCACCGCATCATTACCGACCTGGGCACGATCGATGTCACTCCTGATGGGCTGGTCCTGCGCGAGCTCGCGCCCGGCGTTACCGTCGACCAGATTCAGGCCGCCTCCGAGCCGAAGCTCAAAGTTCCCGTTGAACCAATGGTAATGGATATCCCGTCACACGCGTCAGGATGACGGAGAGCGCGGCGCTCAGGATAAATTCCGTCGAAGGGCGAACGTGCTTAGGCCAACTCTCTTTGCTACGGAGGAACCTTCTGCATGCAAATCTCGAAGCTACGTATCGGCGTACTTGGTCTCGTCTTCGCAATCTTCTTCGCTCTCGTCGGCGCCGGCGCCGAAGCGGCGTACCAGAACCATATGGTCAACGCCCGCGGCTATCTGAACTCCGCTCTCAGCGAGCTAAATCAAGCGACGGCCAATAAGGGCGGGCATCGTGCCAACGCAATCAACTTCGTCAACGAGGCCATTCACGAAGTCAACCTCGGCATCCAATACGCCCAGTAAGGCGTATCAGGCGGACAAGTCCCGGAACTGGGTTCGATAGAGTCGAGCGTATAGGCCGCCGCGCGCAAGCAGTGTCGCGTGGCGGCCTTGCTCGACGATCCGCCCTTCGTCGACAACGAAGATGACGTCGGCCGCGAGAACCGTGGAGAGCCGATGCGCGATGACAAGGCTCGTCCGGCCACGCATGACGACGTCCAGCGCCTTTTGAATAGCGGCTTCGTTTTCATAGTCGAGCGAGCTGGTCGCTTCGTCCAGAATGAGGATCCGGGGATCTTTGAGTAAAACGCGGGCGATCGCCAAGCGCTGGCGTTCCCCGCCGGACAGCTTGTGACCGCGCTCGCCGACAACCGTGTCGTAACCTTCGGGCAGTGAGGCGATGAATTCGGCGATGTTTGCGGCTCGCGCGGCGGCTTCAATCTCCGAGTCGGTAGCATCAGGCTTAGCGTAGCGAAGATTATTCGCCACCGTGTCGTGGAAGAGGTACGTCTCTTGGGTGACGATGCCGATGTCGCGCCGTAACGAATCGAGCGTAACACCGCGAACGTCGTGTCCGTCAACCAGCACCCGGCCGCTCTGCGGATCGTAAAAGCGTGGCACGAGCGCCGTGATCGTCGTCTTGCCGGCGCCGGAGGGACCGACGAACGCGGCGACCTCACCGGGACGCACGTGGAACGAAATTCCGTTGAGAATGCTCCGCGAGCCGTCGTATGAAAATACGGCGCTTTCGAATCGGATGTCGCCGGTCACGCCGGGCAGCGCCGTGGCGCCAGGCGGATCGTACTCCTCGGGCGTCATGTCGAGATAGTCGAAGATTCGTTCGAACACCGCCAGCGCGCTGACGATTTGCACCTGGATGCCGGCCAGCGCCGCCGCCGGACCGTACAGCCGGCCTTGTATGAATGAGACAAAGGCGACGATCACGCCGACTTTCAAACCCGAGCCGATAGCCAGCCATCCGCCGCCAAACCACACCAGCGCCGGCCCAACCACGACCATCGCCGTAACCGACGCCAAAAACCAGCGCCCGACCATCGCGAGATCGACTTCCAACTGCATGAGCCGCGTTCCGGTGCGGAAGAAACGAGCGCGCTCGTAAGCTTCGCGCGCGAACGACTTGATCAGCGTTATGCCGGAGATCGAGAGCGTCTCTTGCGTGATCGACTCGATCTCATCGCGCTTCTCGCGGGTTTTCTTGCGGATCTGGTACATGCGGCGGCCGACCGGACCGAGCGGAAATACCATCAACGGCACGATCGCAACCGAAATTAGCGCCAGCCGCCAGTTCCACAAGAACATCGCGACGAGCGTCGTCGCGATCAACACGAAGTTCGTCACGATCGTCGTGAGCGTTCCGGTGACGACGTTGTCAACGTTGTCGACGTCGTTGCTAACGCGATTCATAATCTCGCCGGTTTTCGTATTGGTGAAGAAGTTCAGCGGCATGCGGTGGAGGTGCGCAACGAGGCTCGTGCGGATGTCGCGCATGATGCCTTCACCCACGACGGAGTTCAGAAAGCCTTGCAGCACCCCAATTCCGGCCGAAAAGAGTGCCGTCGCTAAGATGATGCCGACGTCGATAGCCAGCTCGCCGAGGTTCCGGTGTGGGATGGCAGCGTCAATGATGTGCGCGGTAACGAATCCCGGCACGAGTCCGAGCGCCGAGACCGCGACTATGCAGGCGAGAACGGTCACCTGCTGACGCCAGTAGGGTGCAAAAAGCGCCCTCATCCGCTTCCAATCGATGCGGCGGTTGACTTTCGGTTTTTCGGGCTGATAGATGTTCGACCACATCAGCCCGTGGCCGGCCATCATGGAGTGCTAGTGGGGAACCGTAATCTGGTGAAGTGAGACCTTGTTACCTTCGAGATCCTCAAACGACGTGATCTTACAAACGGGCGTGGCGTACGGGTCTTCAACCTCGACGCCCTTACCGCGCAGATCGGCGATCGTATCGTCGATGTTGTCGACTTCGAAGACGATGCCCGATGCACTTCCCGGCTCGCGATCGGCCCACTCATCCGTCAGCACGCTAAAATAGCCGCCGTTGACATTAGCCTCGTTGTACTTCTCCACCCCGTTTTCTTCGAACGGTGCGCTAAACCGAAGTCCGAGCTTCTCTTCGTACCACTTGCGCAAGCCGGCAACGTCTTTGGCCGGATACGCCGTAAACGCAATCTCCTTGATCATGTTATTCTCCTAGTGCAGCGAAAGTGCGACCCCTTCGACAACCCCCATTCAAGACCTCAGGTTCCGCCCGGCCGCCCCTACGATGAGAAGAGCTCTCTGTGCGTCACGTCGGGCGCCGCGCGGCTACGTCTTGCCGTTACGCAACGAGGAGAGCTCTTTGAAGAGCTTTTTTTCCTTGTCGGAAAGATTTTGGGGTAGCTGTCCGATTAGGCGAACGTACTCGTCGCCGCGGCCCTTGCCTTTGACGTGCGGCAGCCCGCGGCCGGAGAGCCGCAGCAGTCGGTTGTTTTGCGTCCCGGCGGGAATGGTCATCGCGACTTGCCCGCTGAGGGTTGGCACCTTCACTTCGCCGCCCAAGACGAGATCGTAGATGCTGACCGGGAGGTCAACATAGAGATCGTCACCCTTGCGTTTGTAAGTTTGATCGTCTTGTAGCTTCACGATCAGGTAGAGATCGCCGTTCGGTCCGCCGTTGACGCCGGCGCCGCCTTGACCCGCGAGCCGGATGCGCTGTCCATCGCCGATGCCCTTGGGAATCGTAACCTCAAACCGCTTATTGACCAGCACGCGACCGGTGCCGTGGCATTGCGGGCAGAGACGTCCGTGCTCCGTTCCGGTGCCGCGACAGCGCGGGCACAGATCTTCGATTTGTAGCGAGACCGATTTGGTTCCGCCCTCGTAAATATCGCGCAGCCCAAGCTCGATCGTGGTCTCTAGATCTTGCCCGCGCCGTGCGATTCCTGGACCTCGCGCGGTTTGCCGGCGTCCGATGTCCGAGAAGAACATGTCGAAGAAATCCGAGAACCCACTCGGCGCGCCCGCCTCGCCAAGGTCGAACTCGAACTCTTGGCCATCGCCTTGGGTGCGATAACGTCGCTGCTGTTCCGCCTGCTGTGCCGCTTGCTGCCAGTTCGGTCCGAGGACGTCGTACTTCTTGCGTTTCTCGGGGTCGCCTAATACCTCGTACGCCTCGGCGATTTCTTTGAACTTTTCCTCGGCTTCTTTTGGGTTGCTCGGATTGGCGTCAGGGTGCCATTTGCGAGCGAGCTTGCGGTATGCGGACTTGACATCTTTCTCGGCTGCGTTCTTTGGAACGCCTAAGATGGAATAATAGTCCTTAAAGTTCATTCGTTGGAACGCTTGGCAACGATGACTTTCGCGGGCCTCAACAACTCGTCTCCGAGAGTGTATCCTTTCTCGGCGACGTCCACCACGGTGTCTTCTGCGACGCCGTTGGCGGGTCTCGTCCCGACCGCCTCCGCAGTACGCGGATCGAACGGCTCCCCCTTGACCTCGATCGGCTTCACACCTTCGCTCGAGAGAACGGCTTCGAAACCCCGAAGAGTCTGCTCGATTCCGTCACGCAGTGTATCGCCGCCGGCGTTGGATTGAAGCGCCCGCTCGAGGTTGTCGAGCACCGGCAGAAATCGCTCGATCAACATCCGCCGACGTCCGGACACCGTCGAATCGACGTCGCGCTGTATGCGCTTCTTGAAATTATCGAAGTCCGCCACGGCCAACAAAAACTTGGAATAGTTTTCGTCGGCGCGAGCGTTTGCCGCGGCGAGCTGCTCCTCGAGCGAGGGCTGCGACGCCGCGGCCTCATCAATGACCGCCTCTCCGGCCTCGGTCTTCAGCAATGGATCGTTATACATTGGAACGGCCCAAGAGGCTACTTAGCTTCCTTGAACTCCGCGTCGATGACGTCGTCACCGCCCGTGCCGGCGGCTGCGCCGTTCCCGGTGGTTGAACCGTCACCCGTGCCGGCGTGGTCTCCCTGCGGATTCGCAGCTTTATAGAGCACTTCGGCCATTTTGTAGCTGGCCTGCTGGAGCGCCTCGATTGCCGGCTTGATTTCGGCGACGGTGCCGTTTTCGCTGACGCGTTTCAGCTCCGCCAATGCCCGCTCCACTTCACCCCGTGCGCTCTCGTCGAGCTTATCGCCCACTTCCTTGAGCGACTTCTCGGTTGAGTAGATCAGGCTTGAGGCGTTATTGCGAACTTCCGCCTCCTCGCGCTTGGCCTTGTCGGCCGCGGATTGCACCTCGGCGTCGCGCACCATCCGGTCGACCTCCTCTTTGTTGAGGTTGGTGGAAGCCGTGATCGTAATGGCCTGCTCTTTGCCGGTACCGAGATCTTTGGCGTTGACGTTGACGATGCCGTTCGCGTCGATGTTGAACGCTACGTCGATTTGCGGCACGCCGCGCGGCGCCGGGGGAATGCCTTCAAGACGGAATCGTCCGAGTGTCTTATTGTCGGCTGCCATCTGGCGTTCGCCTTGAAGCACGTGGATGTCAACCGAAGTCTGTCCGTCTTCCGCCGTGGTAAAGATTTGTGACTTCTTTGTCGGAATCGTCGTGTTGCGGTCGATCAACCGGGTCATGACGCCGCCGAGCGTTTCGAGGCCGAGCGAGAGCGGCGTTACGTCGAGCAACACCACGTCGCGCACTTCGCCGGAGAGCACGCCGGCCTGAATCGCCGCGCCAATCGCAACGACTTCATCCGGGTTAACGGTGAGGTTCGGCTCCTTGCCGGTAAGTTTGCGCACCAGCTCCTGAATCACAGGCATGCGCGTCGCGCCGCCGACCATGATCACTTCATCAATCTTGGAGACGTCGAGCTTCGCGTCCGCAATGGCGTTACGGAACGGCGGAATGCAACGATCCGTAAGGTCGCTGGTGAGTTCCTCGAACTTCGCGCGGGTTAGCGTGTAGTCGAGATGCTTCGGCCCTTCTTGATCGGCGGTGATGAACGGCAGATTGATGCCGGTTTGGACGACCGACGAGAGCTCGATCTTGGCTTTTTCCGCCGCCTCGGTCAGGCGCTGCATTGCCTGTTTGTCTTTGCTCAGATCGATGCCCTGATCGCGGCGGAACTGGTCGACGAGCCACTCAACGACGCGTTGGTCGTAATCGTCGCCGCCGAGGTGAGTGTCGCCGTTGGTCGCTTTGACCTCGAAGACGCCGTCGCCGACCTCGAGGATCGAAACGTCATACGTCCCGCCGCCGAGATCCCAAACGAGAATCGTCTCGTTGCCTTTCTTCTCCAGACCATAGGCCAGTGCCGCAGCCGTCGGCTCGTTGATGATGCGCAAAACGTCGAGGCCTGCGATCTTGCCGGCGTCCTTGGTCGCCTGCCGCTGAGAGTCGTTAAAGTATGCGGGGACCGTGATGACCGCTTTGGTCACGCGTTCGCCCAAATAGTTGCTCGCGTCGTTAACGAGCTTTTGCAAAATCATCGCCGAGATCTCTTGCGGCGTATAATCCTTGCCGTCGATCTTGACGTGATAATCGGGTTCGCCCATGTGGCGCTTGATCGAGCTGATCGTGCGATCCGGATTGGTGATCGCTTGACGCTTCGCAAGCTGCCCCACGAGACGCTCACCGGTCTTCGTAAATGCGACAACCGAAGGTGTCGTGCGCGAACCTTCGGCGTTGGGAATTACAATGGGCTGCGAGCCCTCCATTACAGCAACGACCGAATTGGTCGTGCCGAGGTCGATGCCAACCGTCTTAGCCATGAAACCTTATACCTCGTTCTAGTAAGTTTTACCCGACTGCTCTGGACCAGCTATTCCGGGCGATCGCGCCCTAGGCCGAGGTGAAAGCCATGCGCCGGACCGCCGGTGACGCCTTGCCGCTTACGAACAGGTCGGATGGGGATACCGCATTATCATACACGATGCGCGGTCGGAGTTGTTTCACCTCAGACACGGCATAGGGGCCCGCAGTTGCAGGCCCCTCCTGCAAATCGCTGACGATTGTTAGGGCTGTTGTTGCTCCGGCGGCTGCTGCTGTTGCTCGGGGGCTTGTTGTTGCGAAACGGGCTGCTCGGCCGGTGTTTCGCCTAGCTTGATGGCGACGAACTTTTTCATGCCCTGCGACCAAACGTTCAGTCGGATCGAGTCGCCCGGCTTTTTCGCGCCTATGTAGTCGTGGAGTGCCTTGACGCTGTCGAAGGTTCTTCCGTCGGCTTGAAGGATAACGTCGCCCGGCTGGATCCCGGCCTGATCGGCCGGAGAGCCGGAGAAGACCTGTTGGACCGCGACGCCGCCGCTGCCGTTGAAGCCGATTTGGTTCTTCACTCCGGCCGTCAAGTTCGCCATGTAAATCCCGAGGAAGCCGGTGTCGGTTCCTTGGTGCGCGCCAGGATTCTTCACCAATGCGGCCGCGACGGTGCGCACCGTATTGGACGGAATGGCGAAACCGATGCCTTGCGCGTAGGCCGACTTGACCGTTGATTGGTTCATTCCGATGACGCGTCCGTCGATGTCGATGAGCGGGCCACCCGAGTTACCGGGATTGATCGGGGCTGACGTTTGCAGCAGCCCTTTGAAGTCGATCTCGCCGCCGTTCTCCGTCGGGATCGGTTCGGATCGATTGAACGCCGAAACGACCCCTACCGTTACGGTCTGCTGCAACTGCAGCGGTTCGCCGATAGCGATTGCCCATTGACCTTGTTCGAGCCGGCTGGAGTCGCCGAGTTCCAACGGCGGCGGCAGCTTGGCATAGTGGTCGACGCGCAAGATTCCGACGTCCGCCGCGAGATTGTAGGCGAGCACGCGCGCCGGCACACGATCGCCGTTGGCGAACACGACGGTCAGCTTGGTGACCTTTCCGCCGGAAGGCGGTTGCAGGACGTGCGCGTTGGTTACTATGTCGCCCTGCGAGTCGATCACGAATCCCGAGCCCGAGGCCTCACCGCGATAGGGTTGGACGATGCCGGGGCCCTGGCCGCCGAAAAACTGCTGGAAGAACGGGTCGGCGGGAATGACTTCCTGTCCGTTCACCTGTTCTGTGATCGCGACGACCGACGACTTCGTCCGCTTTACCGCGCTCACGATTCGATCTTGATCGCTGACGCCGCTGAGCGGAACCGCGGCGATGGCCGGCGGGGTGCGATCCGGCCCGGTCGCGCCACCAAAGTGGCTGCTCGCGTAGAGCATCATAAGGAAGCTGCCGATAACGGCACCTACAAGTCCCACAATCACGGTGGGAAGTATACGATTATTCACCATCTCAAACGCATTCCGTTAGGCTTAGGGGGTTTTCTTCAGACATCTACCCCGCAAACGAAAAAAAGTCGCAGATGGTGTCACCCAATCTCGTCACCCCGACCGAAGTCGAACGGTCGGGCAACCGACCGGCGTGTTGCCGCTGCCGCTCCAAGTCGTCGGTTCCTGCGGGCGAAGCGCCGGCGGGAGCTGCCGCAGCAGGGCCGCTCGTACGCACTCCAAGCGCTCCTCCCGAAACTGCATCATCCGCATCTGAATGAGCAACCGAGCCCGTCGGAGGGCGCGGCGCGAAAAAAGCGCGTCGGGCGAGAGCGGCGCCGGCGATGCCGCGGCCCTGGCGGGCGTGGCCGGTCCAGGCTGAGCCGTGGGTGGGGACGAGTTTAATAGAACTGCAACGAGCGCCAAAATCGTCATCGTGCATACCTCCTCGGGGCAATTCACTACGAAGGCGCGGGGGAGCAAGGATACGGAGCAAAAACCACCGCGGGTGACTTCAGACGCTCTGACCGTCCCCGCGCCCCCGTCCGAACCGTACCTGCGCATCGTGCCGCTGGGGGGCTGCGGCGAAATCGGCCGCAACATGACCGTGATCGAGACCAACGACGATCTGGTCGTGGTGGATTGCGGCTTGATGTTTCCCGACGACGAAATGTACGGGGTCGACATCGTCATCAACGATTTTACGTACGTGCGCGAGCACGCCCACAAACTGCGGGCGCTGCTAGTTACGCACGGCCACGAAGATCACATCGGCGGTATTCCCTATTTCGCCAAAGAGTTTACCGGCGTGCCGATCGTGGCGACACCGCTGACGATCGCGTTGATCAAAGCGAAGTCGCGCGAACAGCACCTCGGCGATGTCGAGTTCACGCAAGTGAAACCGGGCGATAGCAGGATGTACGGCTCTATAGAAGCCGAGTTCATCCACGTCAATCACTCCGTCGCGGACGCGTGCGCCTTGGCCTTGCGCACTCCTGTCGGAACGATTTTTCACACGGGCGACTTTAAGTTCGATCAAACCCCGATCGACGGAAAGCCGGCGGACTTTCCGCGCATCGCGCGCGTCGGAGACGAGGGCGTGCTGTGCATGCTTTCGGATTCTACCAACGCCGAGCGCCCGGGCCACACCCTCTCGGAACGTATTGTGGGCGAAGCGTTTACCTCGATCTTTTCTCACGCAAAAGGGCGGATTGTGGTTGCATCGTTCGCGTCAAACGTGCCGCGGATTCAGCAAACCGTCGATCACGCCGTCCGGTTCAATCGTAAGATCGCGTTTTTAGGCCGCTCGATGCGTAACGTCGTGCACTTCGCCGGTTCGCTCGGGCATTTGCGGATTCCAGCCGATACGGCGATTAAGATCGAAGAGATCGATAACTATCCCCCGGAGCAAGTCGTCGTCATGACGACCGGTTCGCAGGGCGAACCGATGAGCGGCCTCGCTCGGATGTCGGTCCGCGATCACAAGCAGTTCCGCGTTGTTCCCGGCGACACGGTGGTCATCAGCGCGACGCCCATTCCCGGAAACGAGAAGAGCGTGCACAAAACGATCAACAACCTTTGCAAGCTTGGCGCGATCGTGATCCACGGAACCGACGGTCGTTCGCACGTGTCGGGGCACGCCTCGCAAGAAGAGCTGCTTCTAATGCTCAACCTCGTGCGCCCCGAGTTCTTCATTCCCGTGCACGGTGAATATCGAATGCTGGCCAAGCATGGGGAGCTCGCAGTCCAGACGGGCGTCGAGCCTGGTAACGTTTTCGTTGTGGAAAACGGCGACGTGCTGGAGTTCACCCACGAATATGGCGATAAGATCGGCAAGACCTACGGAGGACACGTCTTTGTCGACGGGTCAGGGATCGGCGACGTCGGCGAAGCGGTACTGCGCGATCGGAAGGCGCTCTCAAACGACGGCATCATTATGGTAGTCGTCGCGATTGACAGCGAGGAGGCGCGCGTCATCGCCGGTCCGGATTTGATTTCGAAAGGCGTCTTTTACCTGCCCGAAGCCGATGGCGTACTCGACGAGCTTCGGGCCGAGTTAAAGGCCGTGATCGAAGGCGTTTCGGTTGACGCAAGGCGCGACGTCAACGCAATGAAAGAGCACATTCGTAGCGCCTTGGCGTCTGCCGTGCATAGCCGCACGAAACGCCGCCCAGTCGTCATCCCCGTCGTAATGGAAGTCTAACCCGCAAGTCTTGACAAGCGTAGTCGTGCGAGGACTGCGTCGGTGAATTCGGCGGTGGTGGCGTGGCCGCCGAGGTCGGCCGTGGCGACGCCGTCGTGAAGCGCCGCAAATGCTGCATGGTAGATGGCGCGCGAGGCCGTGCCGGCGCGAGGATCGTCGACGTACGAAAGCACTGCGGCCGCGGCTAAAATCATTGCCAATGGATTGGCAACGTTCTTGCCGCGCAAGCGCGGTGCGGTCCCGTGCGGCGCTTCGGCCATTACCGTTGCGGGCCGTAATGCGTCGTCGAAGGCCAAGACTATGGATTCCGCGCCCGCAATCGAGCCGAAGAGCTGCATGACCAAGTCGGAGAGGCAGTCTCCGTCGCGATTGAGCGACGGAATGGCCAGCGGCGTATCACCGGCCGTTGAGAGTAGCAGCGCGTAGGTCGCGTCGATGAGCTGAGGATCGTACGGAATGCCGGGATGGCGCCGTGCGGCGGCATCCATCTCTTCTTTAAGCATGCCCTCGTAAATCGGGCTGACGGTGTACTTGGGGCCTCCGAAGACGGTCGCGCCTGTCTTCGCGGCATGCACGAACGCGTATTCCGCAACGTGCCGGCAGACGCGTCGCGAAATCGTTTCGGTGCGGCTGGCGATTTGGTCTAGACCTTCGCCCTCACGCCATTCCTTTGCGCCGTAGGCGTCACCGACGGCCATGCGCACGACCGAGATCGGCGCGTGAATGCCGCCGACGGGGCGCACGCGCGGGATCTTTCGACCGGTGCGAACGATCACGCTGGCTCCGATCGCTTCTCGAAGAATGCGATTGGGAGAACCCACGTCGCCGTGCTCTTCCGGAGTGATGGTTGCGGCCTTGAGGCCGAGGTGGTGCCGCTTCATTGCCTCCGCCGCGTCGTAAACGACGCGATTTGCCGTGGCGCGACGGTTCTGCAGCGAAAGGTCGTAACGCTCGAGGGCGAGTGCTATGCCAATGACGCTGGGATCGAGGACGCGCAGCGCTTCGAGCAACAACTCTTGTCCGGTCTGATCGCCTTCGAGGACGACGAGCGTAGCCAAAATGAACTCCCGGTGTGACGAAGAACAGGTAGATTCCATGGCACGCGCTCAGGACAAGCGTCGCAGGGCGAATGCAAGGGCGAGGCTCAACCTCGAGATCGTTGGGATTACCGCGATCGCACTCGCCGTCCTGTGCGGCATCGCCTTGGCGTTTCCGCATCATGCCGGCGCAATCGGCATTTGGACTGCGGGCCTGCTGCGCCACCTCTTCGGAGCGGCCACGCCGCTCTTTCCGATTCTCGTTGCGCTGGTCGGCGCGATCGTCTTCCTTGAAGTCAACGTACCGCGCATGATCGCGAGCCTGGGCAGCAGCGCGCTTGCGTACTTCCTGATCGTCGACGCGATGTTTGGCGCGCGTGGACTACGCAACGGCGGCGTCGTCGGTTCAAACATCTGGTGGGCGCTGCACGCGCTCGTCGGGGTCGCCGGCGCCTGGATTCTCCTCGGTCTTGCGGCGCTCTCGCTGACGCTCTGGCTGAGCAATGCCAGCATGAAGCAGCTTATCGGCCGCATCATTCTATTCTTCGGAGGATTGCGGCCCCCGCCACTTCCCAAGGCTGCACGACTGCGCGAAGCGTTTGCGCTGCCGATGCACCCAAGCGTCGAGGTGCCGGCCGTCGACGGAGAAATCGCTCGCGCCCCCTCGACCAGCATCGTGCAAGCCGAACCCATTCCGGTCGAAGCGGCGCCGCTCATCGTCAAAGAAGCTCCCCGTCGCCCCGTCTCGCACCTCGATGCTGTGTCTCCCAACGCTTACCGCCTGCCCGACTTGTCGTTGTTCGACGTGCCGCCGAACCAAACGGTGGACGATTCGAACCGAACCCATATCCTCGAAGACACGCTCGCGAGTTTCGGCGTCGGCGCGAAGGTGGCGCATATCGAGCGCGGCCCATCGATTACGCGCTACGAACTCAAGCCCGAGCGCGGCGTGAAGATTTCCCGCATCGCGTCGCTCGCCGACGACCTGGCGTTGGCGCTGGCCGCGACCAGCGTTCGGATCGAGGCGCCGATTCCCGGAAAGTCGGCGGTTGGAATCGAGGTCCCGAATCAAACGGTCGCGGTTGTCGCGATTCGTGAAATCCTCGACGCCTTGCCGAATCGCGGACAGGTGCCGCCGCTTTGGATGGCGCTCGGCAAAGACATCACGGGCCGGCCGGTCTTCAGCGATCTGTGCAAGATGCCGCACATCCTCGTTGCGGGCGCGACGGGCGCCGGCAAATCCGTCTGCCTCAACACCATTATCGCTTCGTTACTCGTGAGCGCGACGCCCGATCAGGTGCAGATGCTAATGATCGATCCCAAGCGCGTCGAGCTAGCCGTTTTCAACGGCATCCCACATCTCATTAAAGAGGTTATCTCGGATCCGCGCCTCGCAGCCGGCGCGCTCTTCGAAATGACCAAAGAGATGGAATCGCGGTACGAGCGTTTTGCCAAGGCCGGGGTTCGCAAAATCGAGGAATACAACGCGAAGTATCCGCAGGAGCGATTGCCGTACGTTGTCATCGTCATTGACGAGCTGGCCGATCTCATGCTGGTCGCTCCGGCAAAGGTCGAGACGACGATCATGCGGCTGGCGCAGCTCGCCCGCGCGACGGGAATTCATCTCATCGTCGCGACGCAGCGACCCTCGGTCGACGTCATTACCGGCCTGATCAAGGCAAACGTTCCGTCGCGCATCGCCTTCGCGGTGAGCTCGCAAGCCGACTCTCGCGTGATTCTCGACATGAACGGCGCGGAGAGGTTGCTCGGACGGGGCGACATGCTCTATTTACCGATCGACGCACCCAAGCCGATTCGCGCACAAGGCGCGTTTATTACGGCGTCCGAGGTAAGCCGGCTCGTCGAGTTCTGGGCGCGTCAATCCCGTCCCGATAACTTGCTCGATGTTGAAGTCGTGCCGCTCGGCGAGGACGACTCCGCGCGCCGCGACGTCGATCCGCTTTGCTATGAGGCGGCAAAGTTCATCATCGAAGCGAACTATGCGTCGACGGCCGCGTTGCAATCGCAGTTTTCGATCGGCCATCCGCGCGCCGTCCGGGTGATGAAGCAGCTCGAAGATTTCAAAGTCGTCGGGCAACACGAAGGAACGAAACCTCGGAAGATCTTGATCGGACTCGGTGATTTGGAAATCATGGCGCCGCGTCTGGGTAAAGATCGAAACGCGCAGCAAGACCTGTTCACGGGCAATCCGTAGCGTGACACCCCGTTGGGTTTTCTCGTTGCGCCTCCTTGTGATCGTGCTCGCGGCGTTCGCGTGCTTCGTCGTTCTGGGACTCGACGTCGTGCGAAACGGCGAACCGGCGGGATTGTTGGCTTGGGAATCTTCGCTGGTAAATCACTCGACTCTGATCGCGTGGTGGCTCACGTGGTCGTGTTATATCTACGCGTTGGTTCCAATCGCGATCGCCTTGCTTATCCTGGCGTGGCGGTTGCCGCACTGGCGCGCGCGGATTCTGTTCAGCGTCGTGGTCTTGCTGCTCTGTTGGCGCGGGGCCGATTTCTTCCAGCACGTTTTTGCGCGGCCGCGTCAGCTCGATTGGGTGGTGAAGCACGAAACGGCGTTTTCCTATCCCAGCTCACATGCGACAATTGCCACAGGCTTCTATGCACTGTGGGCGCTTATGCTGTACGGGTCGGAGCTGCCGCGACGCGTCCGTAGCACCGCGGCCTTCTTGCTTGTGGCCTTTGCGTTGGCGATTTGCTGGGCGCGCCTTGCGCTTGGGGCGCATTACCTGACCGATCTCATTGGCGGTGCGCTGCTCGCGGTGGCAATCGCTTCGGCCGTGTTGGCGGCCGCGCCGGTGAAGCTCTTTGCTCGCGGTGCGGGGCGGCCGTAGGCGTCGGCAGAATAGACGGCTGATGGCATTCCCCGACCCGGTGCTCGTTGAGATCGAGCGAAAGCTCGACGCGAACGTATCGCTGTCCCCGGCCGACGGCCTTGCGCTCTATCGCACCTGGGATCTTCACAATCTCGGGCGGCTGGCGCGCAAGCAAAAAGAGCGCAAGAGCGGCAAGAAAGTTTTCTACGTCCTCAACCGCTACATCAACTCAACGAACGTCTGCTTTGCGGGATGCACGTTCTGCTCGTTTGCGGCCGACGAGTTCAAAGAGCCGGAGCGAGTCTTCCGGATGACGGCCGATCAAGTCTACGCCAAAGCGACCGAAACGGGAACGAATTTCAACCAACTGCACATCGTCGGCGGACACGACCCGCGGCAGTTGTCCCTCGACTACTGGCTGCCGCTGATGCGCCGTTTCAAGCAGATGCTGCCGCACGTGCAGCTGTCGCTGTTTACTGCGGCCGAACTCGAATACATGGCCAAGCGCCATCGGCTCTCATTTCCTGCGATCATCTCGATGCTCAAAGAGGCGGGGCTCGACAACGTCAACGGCGGCGCGGCGGAGATCTTCGCCGACGCGACGCGCGCAAAGATCTGCCCCAATAAAGTCTCCGCCGAGAACTGGGTGAAGATCCACGAAGAGCTGCATCGGCAAGGCATCGCGAGCAACGCAACCATGCTCTACGGCCACATCGAGTCGCTTGAAGACCGCGTCGATCATCTCGTACGGCTGCGTGAGTCGCAAGAGCGTTCTCCCGGGTACAACGCCTTCATTCCGCTCGCGTTTCACCCCGACGGAAACGAGCTTTCGTACTGCGGCTGGACGACCGGGCTCGACGATGTCCGCACCTTCGCCGTCGCTCGTCTGATGCTGAACAATTTCGACCACATCAAAGCGTATTGGATGATCCAAGGCCTAAAAGTGTGCCAAGTCGCATTGCAATTCGGGGCCGACGACATGGACGGAACGCACGGTTCGACCGACGAGGAGATGATCTATCATTCCGCCGGAACGTCTTCGGGGCAATACGTTGACGATCGCGAGTTCCGCCGGCTAATCGAAGAGGCCGGCTACGTACCCATCCGCCGCAACTCGACCTACGAAGAATTTCCCTACGACTGGACTCCCGCCCAATCTCATGCCGGAGTGTCGTCCTGAGCTTGTCGAAGGACGAAGCATGACGCTACGATGCGGCCGAATCAAGTATACCAACGATTTGCCGGTCTATGCTGCGTTCGACGCGGGGGCGATCGCGTATCCGGGATCGCTGCACGCCGACGTGCCATCGAGATTAAACGCGATGCTGCTGCAGGGCGAGCTCGATATGAGTCCGATCAGCGCGTTTACGTGGGCGGCGAACTCCCAGAAGCTCGTGCTGCTTCCGGATCTCTGCATCGGTGCTCGCGAGGAAGTCGTCTCGGTCGTGCTCGTCTCCTCGGTGCCGCCGGCGCGGCTGGATGGCGTGCCCGTTTACGTTAGTCAAGAATCCGCCAGCGGCCGCAGTTTCCTGCGCATCATCCTCGAGCGGCGGTATGCCATCCGCCCCAGCTACGTCGAGGAGCGCACGCCCTTTGCGCGCGCGCTTGGAGGCGATCCGACGCTGCTAATCGGCGACTCGGCCATCGATGCCATCGAACGATTTCCAGCCGACATCGTGTATGACTTGGGCAGGCTTTGGCACGAGTGGAGCGGCCACCAGACCGTTTTTGCCGTCTGGGCGGCGCGCCGCGAGGCGTACGAGCGCGACCCCGCGGCGGTTCACGCCTGCATGCATGCGCTGACTGACGCTTACACCTGGTCTCGTTCGCATGGCGAGCAAGTCGTTGCGCTGGCTCAGCGCGTCATCGCGCGACCGGCGGGGTTTTACGAGAGTTATTTCGGCAAACTCAATTTCATGTTTCACGTCGCCGCGCGCAACGGACTGGCGGCGTATTGTCGCGAGCTGGTCGAGATCGGAGCGATCCCGGCCGTTCCCATCGGGCTTCAGGAGAATGCCAGTGCCCTCGCTGGCTAATCTGCTGGATCGGGCGGCGTCGGGAGGCCGTCTTAGCTTCGAGGAAGGCCTGCGGCTCTACGACGAGGCCGACCTCCACGAGCTCGGAGCGGCGGCGCACGCGCGGCGCATGCAGATGCATGCGCCGGACGTCGTGACCTATGTGATCGATACCACGATCAACTATACCAACGTTTGCAACGTGCACTGTACCTTTTGCGCGTTCTTCCGGCCGGAGCATCACAAAGAAGGCTACACGATGTCGCACGATCAGGTGCTCGACCGGGTGAAGTACGCGGCGGACCAGGGCGCGACGCAAATCATGATCCAGGGCGGCGTGAATCCGGAACTCGGCATAGATTGGTTCGAGCAACTCTTTGCGCGCGTGCGGCGCGAATATCCGCACGTCGATCTTCATTCGCTTTCCGTTTCCGAGATCGTCGGCCTCGCGCACGTGGAAGGCATCTCGACCCGCGATGTATTGAGTCGTCTCAAGGACGCCGGCATGAAGTCTCTGCCCGGCGCGGGGGCCGAAATCCTCGTCGAGCGAGTGCGCAAGCGCATCTCGGCGCGCAAGGTTCAGCCGCACGAGTGGCTCGGCGTCATGCGCGAAGCGCAGGTGCTCGGCATGCCCACCACCGCGACGATGATGTTCGGCTCGATCGAAACGGCCGCCGAGCGCATCGAGCACCTTGACGTGTTGCGCGAGCTTCAAGATGAAACCGGCGGCTTCACGGCCTTTATCCCCTGGTATTACGTTCCGTTCAAGACGCCGCTCCGTGGAAAGGAAGCTACGGGGCTGGAGTACCTGCGCGTGCTGGCGATCTCACGCCTCTACCTTGATAACTTCGCGCACTTGCAAGCCTCCTGGTTGACGCCCGGGCTCAAGATGGGCCAGCTTGCGCTCTTCTACGGGTGCGACGACATGGGTGGAACGATCATCGAAGAGCGCGTCGTGCACGATGCCGGCAGCACCAATGAAGCGACGCGCCGAGATCTCGAAAACCTCATCGTCACTGCCGGCTTCAGGCCGGTCGTACGGGATACTTATTGGAATATGGTGGCCGCGGCGAGGACTTCGTCGCTGGTTGCATCGAGCAGCGCGACGAGCTGACCCGGCGAAACCGCGCGCTGGGGGCTTTCGAAGCGCAACTCGAGCGTGCCGTCGTTGCGGATCGTCGCAACGCCACGCGCCGGCGCGGAACGGTAGCGAATCATGGCGCGCACCGGCGTTTCGTTGTCACGAAATCGTTCCGGGCGAATTAAATTGAGCTCGTTAGCCTGCAGCTCGCTGGATAGCAGCTCGTCTTCGCGGCCGACGACGATCGTGTTCGTCGTGGAGTCAATCTTCGTTACATAGCACGCTCCGCTCGCCCTAGCGGGAAGCCCTGTGCGCTGGCCGACGGTATAGTTCGCGATGCCGGTGTGTTCGCCGAGCGGCTCGCCGCTGGTCGTGACGATCGTGCCGGGCGCGCTGATCTCCGGACGCAAGCGCGCCACGACGTCGCGATAGTCACCGCCTTCAACGAAGCAGACGTCTTGCGATTCCGCCTTGTCGTGGACCGGAAGCCGCATGCGCATCGCGTGTGCACGCGTCCTCGCCTTATCGAACTCGCCCAGCGGCAAGAGAGTATGCGAGAGTTGCGCGGGCGTCAGCTGCGCGAGCGCGTAGGCCTGATCTTTCGCGTGCGGATTGCGAAAAAGGTGGACGCCATCCTCGCAGCGTTCGACTCGCGCGTAGTGGCCGGTCGCGACGTAGCGCGCGCCAAGACGCTCGGCGTAGTTCAGCAACGTCCCGAGCTTGACGAAGTTGTTGCACGATACGCACGGATTGGGAGTGCGTCCGGCGGCATATTCGCTGACGAAGCGCTCGATGACGTTACGTCGGAATGCCTCTTCGAAATCGAGAACGTAGTGCGGGATTCCGAGCATCGCGGCGCTTCTCCGGGCGTCGTCGAAATCGTCGATTCCGCAACAACTCTTGGCGTGCGCGGGTCTCGACGGCGTGTACATCTTCATCGTGATTCCGACGACGTCGTAACCGTTTTCTAGCAAGAGACCGGCAGCAACGGCGGAGTCGACTCCACCGCTCATTGCCGCAACGACGCGTTCCTTAGCCATCTGACTGCGAACAGGATAACATTAAGGCGGGGCTAACTCAAAGCCTAAATGTCAAGAGCGTCTGAAGCGCTGGGTGAGCGGTTTCGCGCCGCCCGCGAGGCGCGCGGCATCTCGCTTTCAGAAGTTGCAGAGCAGATCCGAATTCGCTCCGTCTACCTGGCCGCCATCGAGGACGAAAACTGGAGCACCATCGGCGCGCCGGTTTATATCCGCGGCTTCCTTCGAACGTACGCGCGCTTTTTGGGCTTAGATCCCGAGGAGGCAGTGGCAGCCTTCAATCGCTCGCAGCCCCTGCCACCACAGAGTACCGCGTCGGACCGCGAACGGGAGGCCCCCCGCGCGGCACCGAGCCGGGCCGGTTCGTTCCTGCTTTGGACCGCTGGCACGGTGGCCGTGCTCTTGATCGCATTCGTGGTCTTCAGCGAGTTGACGATGCCCCGCAAAGCGGCATCGCCGCTGACGTCGGTCGCGAGCGCCGTTCCGGCGCCCACGCTTCCGGCCGCCTCGCCCTCACCCGCGGTCAGTCCGCCGGCCGTTGGCCCCGACGCCGCCGACAGGGCCAAGTCGCTGGCCCTCGTGCTCTCCGCCCCGTCTTGGCTGCGCGTGACGGTTGACGGAAGTGTTAGCATGGAAGGCACGTTTCCGGCCGGAACGGCGAAGACGTTCCACGGGAAGAGCGCCTTGGTGCGCATCGGCAACGCCGGTGGCGTTGAGATCTACGTCGACGGCAAAGATCTCGGCAAGCTTGGCGCGACGGGCGACGTCGTCGAACATGCGTTTACATTATGAGAGGAGCACGGTAGGGATTGGCGAGCGAATCTTCGTTCGACGTGGTGTCGCGCGTCGATGGGCAAGAACTCGACAACGCGCTCAATCAGACGCGTAAGGAAATCGAAAACCGCTTCGACTTCAAAAACAGCAAGACCAGCATCGAATTCGACGGAAAGAAAATCACGTTGATTTCCGATGACGAGCTCAAAATGCGAAACGTCGTGGACGTGCTCCAAACAAAGGCGGTTCGGCGCGGCATCGACGTCAAGGCTTTCGAATTCAGCCCAGTCGAACCGGCCGCCGGCAGTACGGTCCGTCAGGTCGTTACGCTGCGCAGCGGGATTTCTAAGGATCAGAGCCGCGCGCTGATGGCGCACATTAAGGGCCTGAAACTCAAAGTGAACGCGCAGTATCAAGACGAACAGGTACGCGTATCGGGTAAGAACAAGGACGACTTGCAAAAGGTCATTACATCGTTGCGCGCCATGGAGTTCGAGTTGCCGCTGCAGTTCGTCAACTATCGCTAGAGCCGTATGCCGAGCGTCGCATTCGTCAGTCTGGGCTGCGCAAAGAATCTCGTCGACACAGAGGTGATGATCGCCAAACTCGGCAGCGCCGGCTGGGATTTGGAGCCCGATGCGGTCCGCGCCGACACCGTGGTGATTAACACATGCGCGTTCATCGATCCGGCAAAGGAGGAATCGACGCAAACGATACTCGATCACGCATCGCGTAAGCGCCCGGGACAGCAGTTGATCGTTGCCGGCTGTCTCGCGCAACGGTACGGCGCGCAGTTGCAGAGTCTGATTCCGGAAATTGACGGCGTGGTGGGCACGGGAGCGTACGCGGGCATCGTCGAGCTCCTCGACGACGTGGAGGCGGGCCGCAGACCGGTGCGACTTGAGTTCGAGCCCGAACCCGAGCACGATTTTCTGCCCCGGCTGGTGACTACGCAAGCCGCCACCGCGTATCTAAAGATCGCGGAGGGGTGCGATCATCCATGCACCTTCTGCATCATCCCCGCGCTTCGCGGAAAATTCCGTAGCCGCAGCGCAGAGTCGATTATTGCGGAGGCCCGAGCGCTCGTCGCGGGCGGAGCCAAAGAGCTGATCTTGATCGCGCAAGATACCTCGATGTGGGGACGCGACCGCGGAATTCGCCGAGGCGGGCTCGCCGAGCTGCTGGGGCGACTGCACGACCTCGACGGCTTGGAATGGATTCGGCTCCTCTATCTCTATCCGGCGACCGTAGACGGCGAGCTCATCGATGCGATCGCAAGGCTTCCGAAGGTCTGTAAATACATGGACATGCCGCTGCAGCACGCGCATCCCGAAGTGCTGCGAGCGATGCGACGGCCCAGCAACGGCGAGCGTTATTTGGAATTGATCGACGAGTTTCGCGCAAAGGTTCCCGGCATCACGATGCGCTCGACCTTCATCGTCGGATTTCCGGGCGAGCGTGAGGAGCACGTCGAGTATCTCGAGGACTGGATCGCTCGAGCGGAGCTCGATCGCGTCGGCTTTTTTGAATACAGCGCGGAAGAAGGCACGCCGGCAGCACAGCTGGCCGGACAGATTGGCGTCCGCCAGCGTCGCCAACGACTGATCCGGCTGCGCGAAGCGCAGCGCCTCGCATCAGAGCGCGCGCGGAGTAAGCGCTGCGGCACTATGGTGCGCGTGCTGGTCGAGGAATCTCGCAAGTTGCGCGCACGCGACCAGGCCGGGGCGTACCTGAGAGAATCCCGAGCATGGTTCGGGCGCTCGGAGGGTGAAGCGCCGGCTGTCGATGGCGGCATCTACTTTACTGGCGACGCTCACGTTGGTGAGTTCGCCGACGTCAGGCTGGAAAGCCATGGTCCATTTGATTTCTTCGGCCGAGCGATACTCGCGGAGCGCTGCGCGGTTTGAATAAGCGCCTGCTCACGGTCCTGGGCGTGATTGCGGCCGGGCTGCTCTCCACGGCGGCGGGGTACGCGGTCTTCGAGCACAAGAACCCCGTTGCGACAATCGGCCAGATGTTCGTTCCCTCGCCCCAGCAGATTTTCGGCAAGCCGAATTTGCTCGTTCTGATCGAGGGGCTCGATTACGACTATACGCCCAAGGACGAAGAGTTCTCGACGAACTCGCGCAGCGACGTGATTTGGGCGGTGAATCTGGACTTCGCCAACAAGCGCATTTACCAGCTCTCGATCCCGCGCGATATGGTCGCTACGCTGCCCAACGGCACGCAGGCCAAGATCAATCAAGCGCAATCGGATGGCGGCGTGAAAGAGGCCAAGAGCGTCATATCGCAATGGCTGGGCATTCCCGGATTCGACCGGTACATGATCTTGCGTATCGACGCGACCAAAGAGTTCGTGGACGCAATCGGCGGCGTCGACATTTACGTTAAGTCTTCAAACTGCTTGCGCTATAAGACGGGCTGCACGGGCGACACGCTCGACTACGACGACAGCTGGGGGCACCTCCACATTCATTTGAAGGAGGGGATGCAGCACCTCAACGGCGAGCGTGCGGTCGCGTACATGCGCTTCAGACACGACTGGTGCAGCGATCCGTGCCGAATCATGCGGCAGCAGCAGTTACTTCGGGCTTTGGTCGACAAGGTCAAAGGCGACCGCGTAAACACCTTCTTGCACCTGGGCGATCTTCTCGGCGTTTTTCGCAGATACGTGCAGACCGATTTCGCCGACAGCGAGCTCTTCTCAATCGCATCGGCCTTCCAGGGAATGCCTCAGTCGGCCGTTATCAGCGATCAGGTTCCCTACGTTGACGACATAAATTTGCCCGGCTACGGCGACTCGCTGGTGCCGGATACCACGGCGCGCGCACACCTGGTGGCCAAGATGCTGGTCGTCCCGCCCGTGCCGGTCGCGTCGCCGGATGCGCTCGCGCTTGCGGCGATTCCGCCGAAAACGCTGCGCGTGGACGTCGAGAACGGCAGCGGCGTCAGCGGTGCGGCGCGTCGGGTGGCCGACGAATTGCGCCAAGCCGGCTTCACGATCGGCGAGATCGGCGACGCCGACCGTTCCGACTACGACAGCACCGAAGTTCACGAGCACTCGCAGGTAACGTTCGCCGGCGCAAAAGTCCGGAGCGCCTTACCGCTGGGTTTGCGCGAAGCGGTCGTGGTTCCCGACCCATCGCCGAGTAGTTCGCCGGTCGCTACCGGGGTGCTCGGCAGCGACGTCACGGTCATCGTCGGCGCCGACGTGGCGAGAAAAGCCTCGACCGTTTTGCAAGATCACTCCTAGCAATTTCGTGTCACCCCGCGTGAAGAGCATCGTCGCGATCGTCGCAGTAGTTGGGTTGGTCGTTGGCGGCTGGCGCGCGCTCGTGCACGGGAGCAGCGTCGCGCCGGCCTTGGTTACTCCGACCGATAACGTGCACCTCGAGTTTTCCAGCGGCATCGCCGCGCGGCTATACCGCGCGATGCACGAAAATCCAACCGACGACCGCTCGGGGCGGCCAAAGCTTATCGCGCTCACCTTTGACGACGGTCCGTACCCGATCTATACACCGATGCTGCTCGACGTGCTGCACGATCTCGGCGTTCCGGCGACATTTTTCCTGATCGGCGTGGACGCGCAGCAGTGGCCCGAACTGACGCGACGGATTGAAGCCGATGGCAACGAGGTCGCCGATCATACTTATTCGCATCCCAATCTCGATCAAGAGCCGGTCGACTTGGTTCGCAAAGAGATCCTCGAAGGGCGCGACGTGCTGTGGGCGCTGAGCCACGATCCGGCCGTGCGAACGTTCCTGCGCCCGCCGCACGGACGATATACGGAGCGTACGCTGCGCATCGCGCAGGATCTCGGATATTCGGTCGTCCTCTGGACCGATGACAGCGGCGACTGGCGCAGCCTGACGGTCGCGCGATTGGAGCACCACCTGCTGACCTACGCGACGGCTCCGGAGATCGTGCTCTTGCACAGCGGTAAGCTGGCCACGATCGAAGCCCTGCCGTACGTGGTGGAGCGCTTCAAGCGCGCGGGATATCGATTCGTCACGGTCGGAGAGTTACTAAGACTCGTGCAGGTCCAAGAGCTCAACCATCCCTTGCGCCGACCGGTTTAACGAGATGCCGCGTCAGATCATCGATACGGAATCGAGCCGTCCGGCCTACGCTCGACGGCGCATTCGCCGGTGGATCGTGACGCTGCTGGTGCTGGCCCTGCTGGTGGTCGCTTGCTGGCTGCTCGCTCGACGAGCGTGGGGCCAGGAAACTCGGGCTGCTGCGGGAAGCGCAGCACCGCGATACCTATTAGAAGAGAAAGGGGTCTCCAGCGCCACGCTAACGCTGGGGGAGAAGCATGCTGCCTAAGGCCACCGTCGCTTTCCTTGCGCTGACGTTCACCGCGGCAATCGTCGCGTGTAGCAACCTCTACAACACGACCGGGGTCAACGTCGGTCCAAACTTCCCATCCAAGACGCTCTACGCGTCCAACAGCAATCAAAATGCGGTGAGCATTTACAGCAACGGAACGAAGAACGGGGGCGGCCCAGCCTTCGAAATTGGCGGCTCGAGCACGGGGCTCGATGGTCCGCAATACCTCGCCTTCGACCGCCGGCAGAACCTCTGGGTTACCAACTTCAACCCCAGTACGACCAAGGCGATCCTCATTGAATTCGAGGCGCTCGCCACCGGCAACGTGCTGCCATTGGGCACCACGTCGCTCATCGGCCGGCCGCGCGGCATCGCGTTTACGCCCAAACAGCCAAAAACCGGCGCGGATGCGAAAGCCTCGGGTTCCCCGAGTCCTCCGCCGGCCCTAATGGTGATCGCGGATAACGTCCCGACGATTAAGTATCCCGATCGGATCTTTCTCTTCTTCGCCGGCAGCACGTCGCCGTTTCAGTCCATCGGCGGACCGCGTCCGCGCTTAAAGCTGCCGGGCGGCGTCGCCGTTGATCCCAATGGTAACCTTTACGTAGCCAACATCCAAGGCGCTTCCGTCGAGTCGTTCACGCTTCCAACGCCTTCGCCCACGCCCAAGCCGACGCCGACGCCGAAACCGACGCCCACGCCGACCGGCTCGCCCAGCCCGACGCCGTCGCCGTCACCGACTCCGACGCCAATCAACATCGCCCCGCGCTTCGCGATCACCGCCAAGAACCAGGTGGTCACGCCGTTCAGCGTTGCGCTCGATCAAAGTGGGAACATCTATATCGCCGACCAAGGCCGTCCCAAAGCGACCTGTAACTCGGTGGACGGACCGGCGATCCTGGTATTCCCTCCTTTTAATAGAAGGTTCCGTACACCAAGCCGATCCGCAAGATTCAAGGATGCAACACCAAGCTTATCTCCCCCACCGACGTCAAAGTGGATCCGGCTGGGATCATTTACGTTGCGGATTCCACCGCAAGCGGGAGCGGGATCATTTACGTCTTCCCGGCCGGCGCGAACGGTAATGTCGCTCCAACTTTCTACAGTTCGCCGGGCACCGTAACCGGGATAGGAATCGTACCCTAGCAGTCCGATGGCGTTTCTCAAGACCATAATCGACGGCAACGAGCGTGAAGTCGCGCGCCTGCGACGCACCGCGCGGGCGGTCAACGCTTTCGAAGCGCAGATGAAGGCGCTCTCCGACGCCGAGCTCCAAGCCAAAACCGCGGAGTTCAAAAGTCGCTTAGAGCAAGGCGAATCGCTCGACGCGATGCTTGCCGAGACGTTCGCGGTGGTCCGCGAGGCCAGCGTCCGCACCATCGGCATGCGGCACTTCGACGTGCAGATTATGGGCGGTCAGGTTCTTTACGAGGGGCGCATCGCCGAGATGAAGACCGGCGAGGGTAAGACGCTCGTCGCGACGCTGCCGGTCTATGCGCGCGCGCTGGAAGGCCGCGGCGTTCACCTCGTTACGGTCAACGACTACCTGGCACGCCGCGACGCGGAATGGATGAGCCCGATCTACCAGTTCCTCGGGTTACAGGTCGGCATCATTCAGCACGGGCTCGACTCGGCCCAGCGCCGCGCCGCTTACACCTGCGACGTCACGTACGTCACGAATAACGAGGTCGGCTTCGACTATCTGCGCGACAACATGGCGTGGCAGGTCGAGGATTTGGTGCAGCGCGAGCTTTACTTTGCGCTGGTCGACGAGGTGGACTCGATTCTCATCGACGAAGCGCGTACGCCGCTGATCATCAGCGGGCCGTCGCAAGAGTCCGGCGAGCTCTACGAAAAATTTGCGCAGATCATTCCGCGCCTGCAGAAAGTGCAGGATTATACCGTGGATGAGAAAGCGCACGCGGTGCCGATAACGGAAGCCGGCGTTGCGCGTGTCGAGAAGATGCTCGGCATTCAAAACCTCTACGAACAGCGCAACATCGAACTGACACATCAACTCAACGCTGCGCTGAAGGCGTGGAATCTCTTCCACCGCGACCAGCAGTATATCGTCAAAGACGGCGAAGTGATCATCGTTGACGAGTTCACCGGGCGGTTGATGTACGGGCGCCGCTACTCCGACGGCATTCATCAAGCGATCGAAGCAAAGGAAGGCATAAAAGTGCGCGGCGAGGATCAGACGCTCGCGACGATCACCTTCCAGAATCTCTTCCGGCTGTACGATCACCTGGCGGGCATGACGGGCACCGCCAAAACCGAGGAGCGCGAGTTCCGCGACATCTACGGCTTGGACGTCGTCATCGTTCCGACGAACATGCCGATGGTCCGCAAAGACAACACCGACATCGTTTATAAATCGGAGAAAGCCAAGTTCGAGGCGGTGGTCGACGAAATCATTGCTGAGTATCAGAAGGGGCGTCCGGTGCTGGTCGGCACGCGCTCGATCGAGAAGAGCGAGCTGCTGGCGACGATGTTGCGGCGAAAAGGCGTCGAGTGCAACGTCCTCAACGCGAAGTACCACGAGCAAGAAGCCGAGATCATCAAAGACGCCGGCCAAACAGCGCAGGTGACGATCGCCACGAACATGGCCGGGCGCGGCACCGACATCAAACTCGGTGAGGGCGTGGCGCGCAACGGCGGGCTGCACATCATCGGCACGGAGCGCCATGAATCGCGGCGCATCGACAACCAGCTGCGGGGCCGCTCCGGCCGCCAAGGCGATCCCGGATCGTCGCGCTTCTACGTTTCGCTCGAAGACGAGGTCATGCGGTTATTCGGCGGCGAGCGCATGACCAAAATTATGGAGCGCGTCGGTTTCACCGACGAGCAGCCGATCGAATCGGGGCTGGTGACCAAGTCGATTCAACGCGCGCAGGGCAAGGTCGAGAATCACAACTACGAGATTCGGAAGCACGTTCTCGAGTACGACGACGTGATGAACAAGCAGCGCTCGGTGATTTATGCGGATCGGCGCGCGATTTTGGATGGAACCTTCGATTCGCGGACCTTCATGCTGCAGACGCTGGAAGCCAAGGTTGACGAAGCCGTTGAGGAAAACGCGCCCGAGAACGCGCATCCCAGCGAGTGGGATCTCGACGAGATGATCAACGCGCTGGAGCTGATCTTCCCGATCAAGCGCGTGGTTTCGGTTACCGATTTAGCAGGAAAGGATCGCGAGGAGATCCGACGCGTGCTGCGCGAGCAGGCGCGCGAAGCCTATGAAACCAAGGAACGCGAGGTAACGCCGGAGATTTTGCGCGTCGTCGAGCAGCGCTACCTGTTGCTGCCGATCATCGATCGCCAGTGGGTGGATCACCTCTACGTGATGGACCACCTCAAGACCGGCATCGGCTTACGCGGCTACGGTCAGAAAGATCCACGGGTCGAGTATGAAAAGGAATCGTTCGAAATTTTCGAATCGCTGAAGAACAACATTGCCGACGAGGCGATCAAGGGTGTCTTCCGCGTCGTGATCGAGCATGGGCCGCCGCCGCAAGAGATGCAGCCGTATCCCGCCGGCCCGCAGTTCGAGCAGATCCCGTCGGGTGAACTCGTTCCGCAGCCGGTTGCTGTCGGCAACGCTTTACCGCCCCACCAGGTCGAACAACTGCTCGGACCGATGCCCGGCACGGGGCGTCGCGTTCAACAATTCCACACCAACAAAGACGAAGAAGAACCTGCGAAGCCGATTCACCGCGATCAACCAAAAGTCGGGCGCAATGAGCTCTGCCCGTGCGGCAGCGGTCGCAAATACAAGAAATGCCACGGAACTGCTGCGTAGCGGGCATAGGGTTAAGCGCCAATTCGGGGCACCCCCCGGCGCACGCGCCTCGGTCGCTGGCACGCGGAAAAAGCCTGTAAAATAAGCATTTTTCATTTCTCGCGTTTTGGCGTCGCGCGCCTGCAAATTTGCAACGCCCGTTTGCAAAAACCGCTGCACGTCTAAAATGCTATATGGTATAACGTTTTTTCGCATCGCTGCCCGATGCATGGTCGAGCATGATGCATCGAGAGGCGCCTGTCCGGAGCGATCGACCGGAATCAAGTAGGCGAAGCGAGTTCCTCGTAAACTCTGAGGAGCGTCTCGGCGATTTTCTCGGGCGTGTATGCACGCCACTCGAACGTCCGACGGCGCCGCCTGTGTAGCAGCTCATCTTCTCGCGATACGAACCAGATTGCATCTCCTAGCTCCCCTGGCTCGCCGTATTCTGCCCCGCCAAAGACGAAATACCCGAGCCCAAAGTGGTCCGGATCGTTTGGGTAGGCCTCAAGCTGTGCCGCTAGCAAAGAACGGACGCGGTTGGCGCGGTCCTGATAATCCTGATGCTGGTCCATGGCAATAGGTGGTCGGGTACAAACGGTCGACCGAAAGCGCCTGAATGCCGACGGCACCGAGCCCACGACCGTGATGCACGGCGTGACTATTCCGCGACCGGTGCACGTAAAGTCGAGAACGCGTATCGGAAAAGAGATCACCGTCGATCCAACCGATACCGATGAGGACTTCACGGCTGAAATGCTTAGCGCGACCGATGTCCTGGAATATCGCACTCCCGGAGAGAAGCTCGAAGCCTTGCGTGGAGCGGTTAAGGCGGCTGGCATTAAGCGAATCGCTCGCGCTGCCGGCAGTCGCTCGCAGATTCAAGCGGTAGTCAACGAAGGGAAGACACCGCACGAGTCAACGATCGCGAAGATTGAGGCAGCACTTCCCCGACTGGATTTGTTGTCATAACAAGCGACGGCCGATATCCGCCCTGCGCATCGAACGCCCGCTTACGTAAACGGGAGGCCGTCGGAGCGGCGCCATGATTGCTTGGAGCCTTTAAGTGGACCATTGGCTTTGCGTTTCCGGGATAGTTTGCGCAGGCCAAAGCCTGGTACACTTTTAACCTAACTAAAACGACGGCGCCGAATCACATCCGATAACGCATTTTGCGTCGACGGCGATCCCTTAAAGGACAAACATGAGTGTAGCAAACAGAAAAATCATCGATTTTCGTAATCGCCCGCCGCTGCAGCCCTATAAGGGTCTATTCGACCTCAAGAACAACATGCTTATGAAGACCCATATGAAAGTTAAGAATCGCCCGGCAAACACAGCCTCTCCCTCCATGTCGATGGTTGGGAAGCCCGGAGCGATGGAGCAATGGTGGAAAGAGATCGACGAGGCCGGGATCGATGCGGTAGTGGTCAACGGACGTTATGCCGGCGGTATGCCTGACTTCACGATGGATAACGACACGCTCGCCGGCCTGCAGAAACAGTATCCAGGGCGACTCTTTGGGCTTTCACAGATTAACCTCGATCAGGATCCAGATAAGACCGCGGCGGCGGTCGAGAGAGCCATCAAGGAGCAGGGCATGGCCGGTGCAAACCTCGAGCCTGGCTATCAGACCGTCGGCTTGGGGAAGATGGGGACGTTCACAGACGATCCCTCCTTCTGGCCCATCCTTGAAGTGTTGTCCGACGCGGGTGCGTTTCTGCTCATCCAGACTGGGCTCTTTGTCGGAACAGACATCTCGTTCAACAATCCGCAAGCGCTGGACCGCATGCTGTTTTCCTTCCCGAAACTAAACGTGGTCCTCGCCCACGGCGGATATCCGTATATTCAGGAAGTGTTAGGTTTAGCTGCCAAGTGGCCGCAGCTCCACATCTCTGCTGATGTCTATATGTTTTGGCCGAACGGCTTTCTCTATGCCATGAACTTAGAGCGGATTCCCGAGCAACTCGTCTTCGGGAGCGCTTTCCCGTTCTGCGATATGAAGACGTATGTCGAGGAGACCTTCAAACTTCAAAAGGAGCACGACGTGAGCGATGCGACGATGGAGAAGTATCTCTACTCCAATGCGGCCCGGCTGCTCAAAGTCAATGAAGCGGGAGCACGGAAGCCCGACGGATCAGTCGCCGCTTCAGTGCCTGCTTAATCGCTGAGTCACACAAGGAGTTCAAAATGGCTATCGCAGCAGACGCGGCCGCGCAACAGATTCCCGTCGGGCTTCAGGGAAAGCTGACCAAAGAAAACTTCGGACCTTCCATGCCCTCCTACGCACCGCTTTACCCCAATTTCGGCCCAGAGGGATGGTGGTGGACCGACATCGATGCGGTCCTGATCGACTATATGACAGACGCGGAGGCGGCGGCTGAGTTTCTGCCTGCTCCCTGCAACCTCGTTGGAATCCCAATGGCGCCAGGCCAGTCGGCGGTGAAGATGCTCTTCGCGAACTATCGCGGCGGTACGCTTCCTCCGTACCTCGAGGTCATCCAAAATATCCCTTGCCTCTATAAGGGTGAGCTGTACCTTTACGTGTGTCAGATTTGGGTAGACACCGACTCTGCCATGACCTCGGGCCGTGAACTGGGCGGATTTCCCAAGAAGATGGCCGACATGCGCATCGACTGGCACGGAGAACTTGGCACCGGTTACCTCGAACGCTCTCAGGGGCGTCCAATTGGAAGTGGGAACCGCATCGCCTCGTACACCTTTAAGAAGACCGGCAAAATGCTCTCGCTGCCATTGCCAGCAAACCGGAAGCCAACCTTCCCATTCCCGTACAACCTGACCCTCCCACTACCCGAGCCCGCGGCGCAACCCCAGGGATTGCCGTTTAAGACCATCACAACGCGATTCATCCCAGATATCGGTAGTGAGAAGAACCCGTGGGCGCTGTCGCAGTTAAACGGGTTGGTCTGGACCCTAGCGAAGGGCGAGTTATGGGCCGGGGAAGCCAGTCTGGCATTCCACCCGTCTGAAGACGATCCGCTCTACAAGCTCCCGGTCAACCAAATCCTTGACGCCATGGTGTTCTACGGCGACATGAACGCCAAGTCAAGCCTTTGCGAGAATTGGTAATACGGCGCTCCCTGACGCGCTGATATTCGCGGCACTGGACGTGTCGCTCATCATCATGGAAAATGGCGGCTCGACCGTCAGAGCGGAGCGCGCCTTCAACGACGTTCTTAAGGGATTGAACGTCGAAGGCGTTACGACGCTCTGGCGCTATGATTTCGTGGCAGTTGCGCAAACGGCCAACGCCGAGTCAGAGACGCTCATTCGTCCTATCCGGCCACCGGGTGCGAACCTCTTACGCGTTGCAGAAGCGTCAACGCTCGCGGAACGCATCGCGAACGGTAACTTCGATCAAGCGACCATTGCTTCTGAAATCAGCCGCATCAGGAATATTCCATCGCCCTACAATACGTGGCTGGTTATCTTGGCCGCCGCTTGCGCCGCGGGATTCTTCACGCACTTTATCGGTGGCAACTGGGGCGGATTTGGGATCGCATTTGTCGCAGGAGCAATCGGGCAGGCGGTTCGTTTTGCGCTTCAAGCTAGGAAGTTTGGGGGCGCAGTCACGACGATGGTGTGTGCGCTTTTGTCGGCGCTAATAGCTGCGTTCGGCCTACGCGCGGGTATTAGTCAAGTTGCCCCCGCGACTTTGATCGGAGCAGTCGGCTATATGATTCCGGGCCTTCCCTTGATGAACGGATTTATCGACGTCACATCTCACCGAAATATGTCGGTGGGGATTCAGCGCATCCTGAACGCGGCGTTCCTGTTTCTCGTCCTCGCTGTGGGCATCGCAGTCAGCGAAGCCGTAGTCGGAGTAAAGTGAGCGGATAACGTGGCTATCACGCCGATCCTGCTCAACGCGATTTGGGCCGGTCTCTTTGCCGCAGCGCTGGCCGTTGTCTTAACAGCCCCCCCTCAGGCCATCTTCCCCAGTCTTTTCTGCGGTTTTGCAGCTCGACTAACCCGCAACGTACTAATCGGCTGGGGTGCAAGTTCGAGCGCCGCGGTCGTCGTTGCCGCTACAGCGTGTGTGTTGCTAGCTCTTGCGTTCGCCAGTCGGCGGCGTGCGTTCTCGGTTATTGCGATAGTGACGGGCGTTTTGCCACTAGGCGCCGCTGTCGCGCTTTTCAACTCCGTCAAGGGAATACTTAGTCTCCCAGCACTAAAGGACCAGGCGCTCATCGCGGCGTCCGCGCAACTGTCGGCGAACCTCGGCACCGTGTTCACGACGACGCTGGCGATGGTGCTCGGGATTGGTGTGGGATTCTTAATCGCAGGAGTTTTGGGCCGGAAACTAACGCCTCGCGTCCAGTGATCGGCCAGGTGTGGCAGGTGAGACGCCGGCCCACGCGACCATTCCCAGAGTCTGACTGCGAGGTTACGAGGCGCGAGTTATGACACAACTTATTTTTCAATCAAACCCGTGGGTGCTTCCGACACTGATGTTGGTGGTGCTCGCCCTGTCGATCGAAGTACCGTATCGCTTTGGATGGTCGCTAGCCCGCTACATGCCAAAAACTGATCCCTTTAATACCGTTCAGGCTGGGCTTCTTACTTTGGCGGCTTTCGTGTTGGCCTTATCGTTTAATCAGGCCTCGGCGCGTTTCGATACACGGCGGGCGCTCGTCGTCAGAGAAGCCAATGCTATTGGAACGACTTGGCTTCGCGCCGATCAGCTTGAGTCAACCGAATCTAAGCCGTTTCGCCGGATATTGACTGACTACACCGCTGCAAGACTGAGGGCATATGAAACGCCCCGCGATCCGGAGCTGTATCGAAGAACGATCGATCAAAGCAAAAAAGACCAGAGCGAGCTCTGGACGATTGTTTCCTCATCGTTGCATGCACACCAAGCGAATCTGGGCGTTTCGCTGTTGATGCAGAGTCTAAACGACACGATCGACCTCTCCTTGGAGCAGCTCCAGGCGCTGACAAGTCACGTGCCAACGGCCGTGGTCGTGCTCACGCTGGCCCTAGTAACTCTTGGGACGTTGTCGCTCGGTTTGCGCTTCGCGATGGAGCAGTCTCGGCCCGCGATCTTGAGCGCGATCTACGTAATTGCTTATGTCCTTGTTATCAATATGATGGTGGACTACGATCGCCCAAATACCGGGTTCGTAAACGTGGGCTTGACTCCACTGAAATTGCAACTGGAATCGATGCAACGCTCGCCCTGACGGCTGTGAATGAGCCCCCTCCTCCATGCTCGGATTCGCGAGTGCTAGGCGGTCATTGCGCTCCGATGCATCGGCCCCGACCATGCATCGCCGGCGATCGTCCAAAAAACCTTATGCCATATAGCGTTTTCGACGCGTCGCGGTTTTTGCAAACGCGATTGCAAAGTTTGCACGAAGGCGTTGTGCTAGCGTAATAAACAGCTAGATGCTAAAAAGCCTTATTCTACAAGACTTTTTAGGTCACACGCGAGGCGCGAAGCCGAGATCCGAGGGAGCCTGGTTTTAGAGCCCTTCCCCTATGCCTGAACTGCTGCGTAGCGGGCATAGGAGCTATCCAATTCAAGACGAGACACCTGGCCTGCTAGGCTTCCCGGCGGCTCGGTCGCAACGCGTTAAAGCCGCCGCGATCTAACCTGCTATGCGCGCGGCGTTAACTGCGAGGCAGCTGCAAGCTACGCTGCCGCGGTGCGAGGCGCTCGCAGCTGCAATACGAGCGAGGCTGCAAAGCAACAACGGCCTGGCAAGCGCGAATGCCGTGCACAGAGCGGGGCGGCGCTAAGGCGTTAACGCGAAAACCGTACCACAGCCGGGAGCGCGGCGTCCGCAGTGAGTGTTGGGGCCGCCATCATAGGTCGTTCCGTATAGTGTGCCATTAACGTCGATCAAGTCGGAGGTCGGAACCGCTCCGTCGGAGCCGCCGCTAAAGGAATGCAACACCTGTTCCCCGCCGCTGCTGCTAAAACTGAAAACGGTCCCGGAACCGTATCCGGAACCGTATCCGCCGTACTGTGCGGTACCGTAAAGAACGCCGCCTACCCACAATAAACCCGCATTCGGGTTACCGCCATCGTGACTGTAGCCGCGGAAGCGGTACAGCACTTGCTCCTTCCCTTTTGTGCTTACGCTGAAAATGGTTCCGCAAGTGTCGTACGGGTAGCATCCCGAATTCCCGCCCCGCAAAGTCGTGCCATAGAGCGCTCCGTTGACATCGATCAGGCTCGAGCTCGGGGCCTGTCCGTCGGACCCGCCTTGGAAGCTGTAGAGCACTTTCTCCATGCCCGCACTGCTTATGCTGAAAACGGTTCCGCAGCCGGCGCCGCTGTAGCATGGTCCCGAGCCGCCGCGGATAGTCGTGCCGTAGAGCGTGCCGCCGACGCTGACCACGCCCGCTACGGGTCCGCAGCCATCGCCTGTGCCGCAGAAAGTATGCAACACTTTGAACGCGCCGCTCGTGCTTACGCTGTAAACGGTACCCGGCCCGCCGTAAATGCCCTGGTAAGTCGTGCCGTAGAGCGTCCCGTTCACGTTGGTCAAGCCCGCCGACGGATTCCCCCCATCGGAGTTACAGAAACTGTGCAGCACCGTTTCGGTACCGGTCGTGCTAACACTGTAGACCGTTCCGCTTGCGCACGTGCCCCCGATCGAGGTCGTTCCGTAGAGCGTGCCTTTTACATTGACCAAGCCCGCCAATGGGAAGACGCCGTCGGTGCTGCCAATATTTCGGTCGAAATTGTAGAGCGTTTTTTTCTTGCCGATTGTGCTGATGCTGAAAACGGTTCCGCCGTTTTCATTACCGCCTTCGCTCGTCGTGCCGTAAAGCGTTCCGCCCACGTCAAGCAACGCCGCCCAGGGGTACGCTCCTCCGCCCCGTTCGCTCTCTGGATTGCCGTGGAGAGTAAATCGATGCAGCACTTGGTAAGACAGCGAAGGCACACGACGCGCGGCCGTGCGAGTCGGCGCACGCTCAATGCTTTGCCACATCGCGCCCGGCGCGCCGATCGGCGGCTGCGATCCGCCGCACCCCGCAAGCAACGTTGCGACCACGCAACCGCAAAACGCACGGCGACCAAAACTAAAGCTCTTCATGTTGCTCCGCCTCACTCCCGAGCTCTTTCAGGGCGTTATCGAGAAGACCGTTCCGTTCCCGCTCGTGCCCCCGGACGACGTCGTTCCATAGAGAGTGCCGTTGACGTTGACAAGCCCCGCCTGCGGGTAAGCGCCGTCTCCCGGCTTCCCCGTGAAGCTATGGAGCAGCGTTTCCTTGCCGGACGTTGTGATCGAGAAGATCGTTCCGTAACCGCTTGTACCACCCTCAAGCGTCATGCCATAGAGGGTGCTGTTGACGTCGACCAGGGTTCCAACCGGGTACAGGCCGTCACGAATGCTTTTTCTGAAATCATGGAGTACGGTTTCGGTGCCGCCGGTGGTGATACTGAAAATCGTTCCGTGTGTGTCCTGCCCGCCGGAGCCGGTATTGCCGTAGAGTATGCCCTTGACGCTGATGAGCGGTGCTGCGGGATGTGCGCCGTCGTGAGACAATTTGAAGCTGTAGAGAACGGTCTCGGTACCGGATGGCGTGATCGTGAAGACCGTCCCTTTATGGGACGAAGGTCCGCCATAAGCTCCTCCGCCGTAAGTTGTGCTGTAGAGCTTACCGTGATCGTTTAGCAGTCGCGCCCTGGGATTTTGCCCATCAGGAGGACCTTGGAACGAGTAGAGCACGCCCTCCTTACCTTTAGTCGTGATGGTGAAGACCATGCCGTATCCTGCGCCACCGCCCGAGGCCGTGCCGTAAAGCAGGTTTTTGACGAGCACAAGCTCGGCCTGTGGGGTGTCGCCGTCCCCCTTGCCACCGAAACTATGAAGCACGCTCTCCGCGCCGGAGGTCGTGATTGCAAAGACCGTTCCAGAGTTCTGTGCACCACCGCCCGGGGTCGTGCCGTAAAGCGTTCCGTGGACGTCCACCAGGCCCGCGGTGGACTTGGCGCCGTCCGCCGGACTGCCGCGGAAGGCGTGAAGCACGGTTTCGACGCCCGAAGGCGTAATCGAGAAGACTGTGCCGCAACCTCCTGAGCTCTCACACCCGTCGCCGCCGCCCGCGGACGTCGTGCCGTAGAGTGTGCCGTTGACGTCGATGAGGGGCGCAACGGGTCCTGCGCCGTCCTTCCTCCCTTTGAAACTGTAGACTACGTTATAGGCAACGCTGGAAGGCGCGGCGGCCGATCGACTCAACGCGCCAATAGGCAGCTGCGATGCACCGCAGCCGGCAATAAGGACAGCTGCGCCCATTGTAACCGCGAAACGGGCTAAGTTCGCCATGAGCAATGCCTCCCGGCAGATGAGCGGCTAAGCTGTTCGCCACGGCCGTAAGCCATCCCAGCCGAGTAAGCATCTATGAGGACGCGAGCTCGCGCAAAGTCTCCCAATGCCTCGGATGCGGAACTCGCACTCCAGCTCGAATACGCGAGCAAGCTGCGAGCGACAACCCCGTAGCCTTGTTGATTTCCTTGAGCGAGAACGCATCGAGCTTCGGCACGATCTCGTGCACGAACCATGCACGATCGCGAACTGCGCCTTGATGCTCGCGCTTCCATCGCCGGTTCCGTCGATGATGCTCAGCGTTCGCGTCGCCACGTTTGCGCCCGGCCTGCGCGCTGGCGCGCGGATCATTGCCAGCGACGCTCTGCGCTGCGAGCGCTTTGCGAGCCGCCTCGATCGCGCGTAAGCCGTGCTCGCGGCGAGCTTTCGGCATGCAAGCCTCGCAGTGACGGCATCTGCGCTTGAGCACCGGCTCGTCGCACGATTTGCACGCAACGGGATTCGCTGTGAATGCTTCGGGTCGCGGGTTGCGCGCCGCACTGCGGCGCCATACGGCCAGCCGGCTGCAAAGGTTTGCGCGGCATCGCTTCGAGGGACGAGCGCTTTAACGCCGGGCTCGCACGCGCAGCTTGCCGTACAGCTCCCTACGGAACGCGGAACGCTACGGCGAGGAAGGCGCCGATGCCGACGGCGAGCACGATCAGCGTGACCGGGAGCACGCGAGAATGGCCTCGTTTATCGCTTAGGCCTGCAATCGGCTTGAACTCGGGACTCCACAGATAGTCGCTAACCGCACGGTAGTCTAACACCGCTAAGAGCATGGCAACGATTCCCGTGCCGATCAGGATCAAACCAAGGTCGCGCGCAGCGTGGGGGTGCAACGTTCCTTCGAATTGCGGCAGCTTTGAAAGCACCTGATAGATTGTGAAGCCGAACCCGATCAACGAGACTCCGGTCCGGACCCATGCCATCTGCGTTCGCTCTAACGCCAGGCGGGTGCGAACCCATCCGAAATGGCTGTCGGAGGTGACTCGCACTTCGAAGCGATCAGCGCCGTGCTTAGCCGTGTCGCTCATGCCGCGAAGCTCCGACCTCTGCTTGTACCCTCGCACCAACCATCTGCTAAGCGCATCGCGGCCAAGACTTAAGCCCTTCTTCTGCCTTGCGTTAGCCTTTCGTACCGCGACGCAACCTTAGGGGGCGCCGGTGGCACAGTCGCTCTCGAAATTGTGCGCTGGCGGATCCAGCGGTTTCAGGCCCACTCGTCCGTGCACCGCGTCGAAGCTGATTTCATTGCGATTGTAAAACGTGATGCCGGTGTTGACTTGAGGCGTTGCGAGCGTTGCCACGAGGACTTCGTTCCAGTTCTGCGTCACGCCGGCGGCGAACTTCGTCAGCAGCGCGCCGCTCTCGCCGGGCGCGTTTGCGGCGAATAGCTTGCCCGGCTTGAGAATGAGGCCGCACTTCGTGCTCTCGGTCGGAAGTTCAGTTGGTATCGTCGTGTCGAAGGACACACCGGCTTCGGCGCCGGTATCGAAGACCGTCGTCATGCAGCCCTTGAAGATTGACCCTTTAGCGATCAAGTAACAGACGAGAACGTCGCGCTTCCAGCTCTTGGCGCCATTGGGCAGGGGCTGATTCGTCTTCGGCCCGGGCAGCATATCGAGCGTCGTGAAGCCGGTCTCCGGCGGCGACGCCAGGACCGCTTTCGGCGTCACCGCAAAACGCGTCCAATCGTTGCCCAAAGCAAAGAGCAGGTTGTACAGATCGCTCTTGTTCGCGCCATTCGACACGGGCTTCGGCTCGAGATCGGCGCCCATCGTACCCCAAAGTCCGCGCTCTTTCTCCAAAAGCAAAATAATGTTGCCTTTGCCGTACTTCTTGGTGCAGCCGCTCGTCACGCAATAGGCCTTGTCGACGCGCACGAGCGGCAGAGTTGCCGACAATCCATTTCCGAAATCGGCCGTCGTTTCGACGACCTCGCCGTCGTAGGCGACCCCGCTAGCGTAGCTATTTTGCGCTGCGATGTGAAGATCGCGCACGCGCTTTTTGGGCTTGGCGATCGTATTCGCGTAGACCCACAAGCCGCCCGAGCCCGTGTCGAAGAGGAAGCTCTTGGTGGGCGTTCCGGCAATCGAGAGCTGCACGTGGAAGCCTGACTTTCTGCCGGTGTTGACAATTAGCGGAATGCTCGTTGGCTCCGCATTCGTTAGCAGCGCCGGCCCGACGTTGCCGGCGGTCGGTAGGCCTGCAAAACCGTTGTGTGCCGTGCACGCCGCGACGCCAAGCGCGCCAAAGACGAAAACCAATTGGCTCTTGAATCTCACGAACGCACGCTTCTCGCTATGTTAAGCTGAACCTTGCGCTGCCCCCCAGGCCGTTAAGCTCCAAGCGATCGAAGCCGCCGCGATCTACGTCAAGCGCGGCTACGCGCGTAGCGGGTAGGGCGTGGCTTGCACCTCCTCGATACGTCTGATGGTGAACACTTTAAGTGATGAAACGCTGCGGCTTACGAACCACTATCCCTAGAAAGGCGCGGTGAAGCGTAGTAAGAAGGTACGGCCGTTAGCGATCTGCGTCGTATTGAAACCGTTGGCCACTTTGATCGGGTATTGGTGGTTCAAGATGTTGAGCAGTTGAAGCGAAACGCCGAGGCCCTGATCCTGCGGGCCGGATCCCGGAGTGAGTACGCGACCGAGGGCGAGGTCGAAGGTCGTATGCGCCGGTAGGGTTCCGTGTAAACTAATATTCGCATCTTCGAACTGTACAGGAAAGCCGCTGCCGTAGTTTCCTTGCAGCGTCGCAAACCAAAGCTTGCTGCCTCCGAAGCGATGCGTGTATGCAGCCGTGGAAGCGACGGTTTCGCTGTGATCCTCTAGTGCGAGCTGGGCGACGCACGGAATACCGGGCGGATTCGGCGGGAAAAGGAACGTTGATCCCGAGACGCAAGCCGCGTACGAGCCCGAAACCGTTCCGGTGAAGAACCACTGGTCACCGTCGAGCATCCGATCCTGAAGGCGAAACTCGACGCCTTTGTTGAGGCCAATGGAGTTGTTAAAGACGGCAAAAAGCGGTGTGTTGAGAAACTGTTGCGTGTCCAAAATATTGACGACGGTCTTGCTGAAGATGTTGGCTGAACCGGTGAACTGGGAATTGAACGAGTGCGTGAAGCCTATCTCGTAGTACGCGTCGCTCTCGGGCTTGAGGTCGTACACCGGATTTGTCGTGGAGCACGGCGATTGCTGTGAGAGCGCGATGCAGTCCTGGCGAACGTCCTCGAGCAGCGGGGCCGCATAGAATCTGCCATAGTAGGCGTGGGCGACGTTCTTGCCGCCGTCCCATACGCTGACGCCGATGCGCGGGCTGATCTGCCATCCACCGACATACCCGGTCGAGTGGTCGTACCGAAGGCCATAGTTCCAAACGACGTTGGATCCCATCTGCCATTTGTCTTCGGCATAGATGCCGATCTGCGAACCAGCTTGCCCTTGGGGCACTGCGAACGCAGGAAAGTACGGCACGGCGACCTTTCCCGAGCTTTTGCAATCCACGTAATAGCAGGCAAAGACCTGGTCCGCAATCGCGGTTTCGCGGTTGACGTCGATACCAACTTTCCATGCGTGATTTTTGGTTGCCCGAAAGTCTGAAAGCCTAAGGCCTACGTATTCCGCGAACGTGTTCTGCTGCAAGCCGATTCCATGGACCGTATTCGCGCACGTCGGCGGGCAGACGCTAAAGTCCGGCTCGGTCGTCAGCACGTCGCTGGGGAGGTCGCCATCATAGGCGATGCGGGTCGAGCGCCACCAGGGAATTACCTGGAAAACGCCGTTGCCGTCGCGCGAGGTCATCGTCCAATTCAAATTAGAAAACCGGTCGTACTCGCGCTGTGTATCGAGCGTACCCGGCACGTTGAGAATTGGATCGAATGGATTGTTTGGGTCGATGTTGATTGGCACCTGATATTGCGAAAACTGGTTCGAGTAGTCGAAAGCCAGCGTGCTCCGCGGACTCATCTGGGTGAGAAAGCGGACGAACTGATCGCTGCTCGAGCTCGCGTCGTTGATCGGGTTGAAGGTCGGCGCGTCCAGGCCGCGGCTGGTAGTCTGGGTGTTTGCATTAAGAAACAGTTCGCTCGATCCAAACCGGGTAGCCACGTCGAGCGTCCCGACGCCCTGATTTTGATTGCCAAAGCCTCCAGTGATCGTGCCGTACGCTCCCTGTGGAATGTCGCTGGGACGGTTGCTGATAATGTTGACGACGCCGCCCATGCGATCGCCGCCGTATTCCGCCGGAATCGCGCCCGTCAGCAGCTCGATGGAGTCGATGGCCTTCGGATCGATGATTTCAGCGAAGTTCGACGTCGTTGCCAGCGGCAAGGGCGCACCGTCGATGTTGTAGGTCACGCCATGGAAGCCGTTGATAACGGGCTCGTTGTACGAGAAGGGGATGACGCCCGGTAGCGTTTCGAGCATCTTGTCGAGGCTGTTATTGACGGGCGACGCCTGTATGGTGTTGCGGTCAAGGAGGTGCACCGACGGCGCGATGCCTTGCGCGCCAGCGACAGCCGTTACGGCAGTCCTTACAATTTCCTTGGGTTGCGTCGTGAGAGGAATATCGATGGTGGCGACCGTCTCGCTGGTGACGGTAACGAAGACGGCGAGGTCGTGGGCGCCGGCCGCATGCGCGGTAAGGCGATATCGACCGAATGGAACTTGCGAGAAGACGTACTCGCCCGACGCGTTGGTAGCGACGACGAAACGCGAGCCTTCGCCTTCGAGCGTGACGGTTGCATGAGATGCGGCTTTACCGTCGACCGTAATCGTCCCGCGGACAAGCCCGACGGTTGCGGCGAAGGCCGGCATTGCGAGCGCGTATGCTAAGAGAACGGCGGCGAGCGCCGTGAAAAAACGGGGCATGACTCTCCTTCGATTTTGGGTGAAGCGGTGCGACGAGGGAGCGTCGCGCGTGCGAGATTACGCGCGAGTGGTCGCGATAATCGGAGGAGGGCGTGCGAAGCGACGGCGCGTGCACAGCAGGCGCCGGCAAATGGGTTGTAGGCGCGGACGCCGCGTCCAGCTAGGCGTCCGGGGGGCGAATTCGAGACGTGAAACTGCGATGACGATCGTTGCCAGCGCCGCCACGATCCCGCGCGCCAACGCTCTCGCCAGGCATGCCGCGAGGAGCAGGCAGAGGACGATCGCTAGCGACGACGCGCCGGTGTGGTGCGGCTCCATGGCTTCGGCGATTCCAAACCATACCGACGCCGCCGCAACAACGAGCAAAGGACTTGGAAGAACGCTGCTCAAGCGAGCCGCCAAAATGCTGCCGTCGAGGGTCCTGCGGCCGGCGCTCCAGGCCAGCGCCCCGACGCCGACGAGCATACCGAGGGTCGCGACGATCGCGGTCTGAACGAGCAGCGCGTTGTACTCGCCGCCCATCGAGTGCTCTCCGCCGTAGATGACGGTGTGAGCGGCGAGGGAGGCGAGCAAGCCAAGAATCAGCGCCCCAGGGAACTCCCGAGAGTTCACAACGAGTGTGTCTACGGCGGGGAGGCCCGAAGACCTGGTCGCTGGTTCCTAATTCCGAGCGTTGGAGTTTTCGTTATCGTGGCCTCATCCAGTGATGCCGTGCGATGCGCCCGTTATTACTACAACATTGTCCTCGGCCACTTCTTATCCATAAGGGACCCCAGCTTTGCTTTGCCCGACTTCGATGATGTAACCGTCAGGATCGCGGATGTAGCAGCGCGTCTCACCATACTTGTCCAGAGGCTCAGTGAGAAACGTTGCTCCCCGACTCTTCCATAACTTGTAGCACGCTTGAATATCTGCTACACGGATATTCATGAAGCTACTGATCTCATTGGGGTCGGGAGGGGGGCGGAGCGTCACCGTTGGTTTGTCAGGTGTCGGACCGCCCCCAACGTTAATTATGAGCCACGTGTTTGCGATTTTGATGTACGGCGGTGCGTCTCCATCGCCCATGCTCACAATTTCCCCCTCGAAGACCGTTTTGTAGAATTCGGCCGATCGCTCGAGGTCGGACACTGTGAGAAAGTGAGCGACGGTAAACCCCTCGTGCGGTGGCATCTGATAGTTTTTCTGCTCGACTTGTACTTCGTCCATTAATCTCTCCAATTGCAATTATAGCTTAATCCGAGGGCACAATAAACTCGACGGTTCTCTCGTCGATCGGATGGTGGTTTGCATCAACGAGCTGGATTCGTACTTTGTGCGGCCCGGGCGCGAAACCGTTGAGAATGTTTGGTTGTCCGCTTGCGTCGACCCAGCGCGAGGGGCGTTTTATCATGAGGTCCTGACGGATCGGAACGTTGCGCGAACGTCTTCAGAAAAGAGTAGCGGCTGTTCCCAGGCTGCAAAGTGCCCGCCGACGTCGTGCTTCTTGTAGTAGACGAGTTTGGGATAGGCTTTTTCCGACCAGCTTTGAGGCGCTTGATAGATCTCGTGCGGAAACGCGCTCACGCCAACCGGGATAGTCACGCCTACGACGTTGAAGAAACCGAGCTTATTCTCCCAATAGAGACGCGCCGAGGAGATGCCCGTCTTCGTGAGCCAGTACAGCGTGATGTTGTCGAGGACGTCGTCGCGTGAAAGGCCGCCGGGGTGTCCGAAAAAGGCCGGTGCGATCATCTCGTAACTGTCCTTGTCGTGATCGAGAATCCAAGCCGCTAAGCCGATCGGCGAATCGAGCAAGGCGTAGAGCGTTTGCGGGCGGTTCGCCATCTCGACGGCGTACCCGAGGTGATGCGTGTAGAAGTCGGCCAGCTGCTCGTACGCGTGCAACTCGTCGCCCGCGAGCCCAGCGGGCGGCGGAGCGTTGGCAGTTGCCTTCGTTAGAATGTCGTCCGGTACGGTACCCGGCATGTTGGAATGAATGGCCAGCACGGTCGTCGGCGCTAGCAAAGCCAATTGTTGTGTAACGGATGCTCCCCAATCGCCGCCTTGCGCCACAAACTGATTGTATCCGAGCCGCTGCATCAGCACGATCCAGGCCTTGGCGATGCGCACCGGATCCCAACCGAGGGCGGTCGGTTCGGCTGAATAGCCGTACCCCGGTATCGACGGGATCACGAGATGGAACGCATCCGATGCGTTCGCGCCGTGCGCCGTGGGATTGGTCAGTGGATCTATAACCTTCATCTGCTCGATGATTGAGCCTGGCCATCCGTGCGTGATGATCAGCGGCAGCGCATTTTCGTGTTTCGAACGAACGTGAATGAACTGGATATCCACCCCGTCGATCTCCGTGATGAACTGCGGGGTCGCATTCAATCTCGTCTCGATCTTGCGCCAATCGTAACCATCCGCCCAATACGTTGCCATCGCCTGAGTCGTCGCCAACTGGATGCCTTGGGTATCGTCGGCTACGAGCTCTTTTGTGGGCCACCGCGTCGCCTTGATGCGCCGGCGCAATTCGACAAGTTCCGCTTCTGGAACGCTCAACTGAGGGAACAGGCGAATAGCGGTCGTGCTGCCCTCTGTCTGTTGTGCAACTTGTGTCATGGTTTGAGCCCTTTCTGGAAAAGCGAGAAGACCTAGCGGGCCCGCAGCAAGGCTTGCGGCCGCAGCGCCGAAAAAGCTGCGGCGATCGAGGCTAAGTACCTTTCGCATTCAAACGCTCCCGATTAAATCTCGTCCCCGGCGACAAGCTCAACATGCATCTCTGATGCACTGGCGAGCATGCCCATGATCGGTCCCAGGTCGGGGCGATACCCGGTAGCCCGGCATTCTAAACCTCAAGCGTTACGAGCGTTCAACCAGCGGGAGGAGGGTCTCCCAATGGCTGGGATGCGGAACGCGCGCTCCGGTGCGCGAACATCGCGCGCCCAGCGGCGATTGCGGCGATGCTGCCATGGAACTAAGTCGCGCGGCTCGGGAAAAGGCGTGGTGATGGCGCCGTCTCGCTAGGCGGAGGGGGCAAAGGGCCCGAATGCGCGCACGAGTGCCTGTCGTTTCTCGTTCGCTCGTCGCATTGGTGATCGCCGCTGCCGCCGCCGCGGCCGTCGTGGCGCACGGGACGATTGACATCATTGCCGACTATCTGGTCGCGCACGCGAGCTACGATGACGTTTCCAGTCACGACTCGCGCGGGTTGGTCCTCGTGATCGCCGCCGCGGTCGCCGGTGTCGTCGCGCTGCATGGCCTGCGGCTCTGCTGCGACGCGGCGGCTAATCGAACGCTAGCGTCATCACCGGCACCGAGTTGGCGGAGCGCGCCGCTTTTCGTTGGCGCCACGATGCTGCTCGCGTCGATAGCTGTTCCGGCGATGGAACTATTCGACTCGCGACTGGCCGGAACAACGCTCGCGGGCCTCGACGACGCGTTTGGCGGGTCGGTGCTCCTCGGGTTGGGCACGACGTTCGCATGCGCCGCCGCCGTCGCGATCGCGGCGTTCGCGTTGGCGCGCTGGATTCTCTCATATCGCGATCGTATCATTGCCGCGATCGTCGGGATCATCCGTTTCCGTTCGCAAGCGCCTGCTGGCCCGCGGCGTTCACGCAGCTTCGCCGACGCTCCGATCTGCCCGCGCAGGCTCTCCGCGCTGCGGCGCGGCAAGCGTGCCCCTCCCCATGATGCCCTACGTCATCCCAAAACATCACGCTCACATTGCGAGGGCATCTATGCTTCCTATACTCATCGCCGCGTGCTGCCTTGTCGGCGGTAACGTACATACCCCCGCTGGCGCTCCAGTCGCGCAGGCGCAACTAACCTTTCGCGGGCCAAAATCGACAACGGTGTCGACCGATGCGAGAGGCGCCTTCTCGGTCGTCGTACCGGCCGGGAGATACGATCTCACGGTTGTTGCTAAAGGCTATGCTGATATTACTGTCAACACCGGCGAACTGAACGACGGTGCTCGTATCTCGGTGATTCTGGAACCGAGCGACACGCCCAAACTGCGTACCATCGGCCAGGTGACGGTCAATGGTGGCTATACGCTCGATCGCAACGTCATCCCCGAGATGGACGTCTCGCGAGCGCAGATGGATGCGCTCGGTTACAACGGCGTACTTCAAGCACTTCAGCAAGTGCCGTCCGTGATCATCCAACATCCCGATTCCGCCGGCGCGCCGACGGCGCCGGCCGTCGTATCGTTGCGCGGACCTGATCCGTCGGAGGCGATGGTTACGCTCGACGGTCAGCAGCTCAACGACGGAAACACCGGGGATATCGATCTTTCTCAGTTTGCGGTTCCCGCTTTCAATAGCGTCAACGTGACCGAAGGTTTAGGCCCCGCCGACGCCGAGGGCAGCAACACATTCGGTGGTGCGGTAAACTTCGTGTCGCTACGTCCGACGTTAGAAGACCATCTCAGTCTCTCCGGCTCGGTCGGCTCGTACGGCACTATTCAGTCGTGGCTCAACGCGACTGGTAGCATCGGCAAGCTAGGGTACGCCTTTGCAGGCAACAACTACCAGCAAGGGGGCCAAGTAGGCCAATACGCGGCGGTCTATCCTAGCAACGACGTGGCTCCGCAGTACTGCTCGGGGCACGTACCTCCCAGCAAAACGCCTACGAATTGCCCCGTGTACACTCATCTCGGTTCGACGATCAATTCGCGTTTGGGACTGGTCAACCTCGACTACAGTTTTTCTCAGCGCGCAGACCTTGGTGTGCGAGTCTTTACGCTGGGGAACTTTCGGGACGAAAGCAGCGCGGTCAATGGAATCGCCGGCAACCCGCTTGTGGCCTGCGACCCGACTACCTACGATCCGAAGCTTCGGCAGTGCACGACAGGGTTTGTCGACACCCCCAATCCGGTCTTCGGACAGCACATCGGCACCGGGGACGCGATCTTTTCGCAGAGCATTCGCGCCTACGACGCATATTCGCGGTCGGTACTCGGGTCGGGTTCGTTGCTGGCCGACTTTTATGCCGATGACAACAACGTGGACTTCTCTGGCGGCTCTGTCGCCGTCTCTCCATACGACGTCTCACACACGGACAAGCGGTATAACGAGGATTTGTCTTGGAGCCGAACGTTCGATCTCAGCGAATTTGCCTTCGGCGGCTATGCCCGTCAGGAGTCCCTCAACGGCGTCGGGATCAACTATACGCTATCTCAGAGCATCAACTCGTATTTCCTGCGGGGTTCCCAGCAGGTTGGGAGTGGCCTCCGGCTATCCGGCGGCTTGTACGATGCCAACTATTCGACATTCGGAAACACGCTGAACTGGCGCTTAGGCGCAAGCTACGATGTCGATTCGTCGAGTGTTATTAGAGCTTCGGCCGGAACCGGGTTCCGGACTCCACTTCTGATCGAGCGGTATTATTTTCCGCCCGTGATCGTCGACGGAAAAGTCGTTTCGCCAAATCCTGGGCTGCCGCCACCCGACCAAAACTGCGTGGTCGCCGGCCAGGGCAACCTTGCCGAACGACCCGAACACGCAACCGAATACGAGCTTGGCTTTTCACATCTATTTTCAAACCAGTCAAATCTCGATGTCTCGTTCTACCGCTCGAACCTGCGCGACACGATCGAAAATTATTATCCGGGCAACGTCTGCAGACCGAGCGACCCGTCGTATTTTGCGTATGAGTTTCCGATAAACATCGGTAATGCTGTCTATACCGGCGCTGAAGCGCGATACAAGCAGCGCTTCCCACGCCAGAATCTGTATCTCGTGCTTTCGTATGGGCTCAATGTAGCCTATCCATACTCGCTGGGCCCAAACGTTTCAAACCCAACGTCTGGGGGAGTGCTCGTCGACGGCCAACAGTTTCTTGGTGTTCCGCAGCAGCAAGGATCGGCGTTTCTCGAGTGGACGGATAGAGGATGGCACGCGTCGACTGCGCTTACTTTTGCCGGCCGAAACAATTCATTTCATCAAGCACCATACACGCTAGTGGATGCAGCGATTGGCAAGAACTTCGGACGACTCGACTTTACACTCGCAGTCACGAACATCTTCAATGCGGTCTCTGGTCCGTTTACGCTGTATGATGCTGGAGTTCCATATCGCGGTTTGTATGCCGGTCCAAACGGCTCATCTTACTTAGCGAGCTACCCGACCAATCAACTCAACATTCTCCCTGCTGCGGTGCACTTTATTCTGACGCTTCACGAATGATAGATGTGAGGTGTGCAAAGAAAAATCGGGACAATCTGCAAGCCCGCGCCACGCGGAAAGCTTAGCTCGCAGCAGCCTCGCAGTTTAGCTGCTTAGATCGCGGCGGCTTTGATCGTCGCTGTTGGGATGCCTAGAGCGTGGCAGCCGAGGGGGACGGCGTTATAAAGCGGCTCAACTCCTTGTATGATGGCGTTGGGCAGGTCACGCTGATTAGACTCCTTAGGTTTTAAGCCCGCGGGATAGATAGGCGGCCTGCTCATGGCGCGCCCACGGAGATCGGACGGTATCGTGAGCACCGCATCGCCGGTTAGCTCGAATGCACAAGGTCGATCGAGAAGTAGCGCCGTTATGGGAGGCTACGCTCGATGACATCGTACTTGGGAATCGACCTGTCGAAGGAAACGTTTCACGCTTGTCTCTTAAGCGATCACGCGCAGGCAAAGAAGGCGTTTTCGAACACGGCTAAGGGATTCGAGCAGTTGACGACGTGGCTGAAGAATCGGGCGCGTATTGGGAAGCGCTTGCGTCGTATCTGCATGGTCTCGAGCGGCGCGTCAGCGTCGTCAATCCGGCCCGCATCAAAGCGTTCGCGCAGAGTGAGCTGCTACGGACCAAGACCGATGAGGTTAACGCGGCTTTGATCGCGCGGTTCTGCAAGAGCCAGAGCCCCGAGCCCTGGCTTCCGCCACCAGCGGAAATCCGCGTACTGCAAGCGCTTATGCGCCATTACGAGCACCTCAAGACAACCCGGGCGCAGCAATCAGTGTACGCACTATCGCCGCGCGAGCGCCGCTCCGGAACGTCCATTCACGGGCGTGCCAGGCTCTGCAAGACCGGTAATGCTCGCGTTCGCAAGGCGCTTTACATGCCGGCGATGGTCGCCCTTCGCTTCAACCCGACCCCCCGTATCTTCGCAGAACGGCTACTCGCTGCTGGAAAGCATAAGCGCCCGATCATCGGAGCGGTCATGCGTAAACTCTTGGTCCTAGCCTACGGTATTCTTCGGTCCGGCGTCGCTTTTGCGAATTACGCTTGACTCGAAATACGGTCTATCCCAGCGTCACGGTTACCGCTTCGAGCGGATGATGCATCACCTCAGCGCAACCGGAAGTTCCTCTCTAGTTCCGGTTCCGCTTACTATGGAGGTCCCCCGCACGCCGAAACAATTGCGAGTGCAACGACAGCGCCGGCGCACGTAAGGAAACCGGGGGTATTCATTAAACGTGCTCCCTGACGAAGCAGACTATGTCTTCGCTGCCGTCACGCCGAGCGGTTCGTCGAAGTTCCCCGTGAACGTCGCAGTCGGTGAACCGCCGGCCGGGTATTTGAAAACCTCGCCGTCGTTATTTCCCGCGTCGCCGCAATACAGCAGGCCCTTAACGATCCACGTCTGCGCGCAGTCGCTAGCCCCCGTAAACTGTACGGTATTCTTTAACGTCGCCGTCGTTCCACTAACCGTGTACTGATACGTCTCACTCGTGCCCTGATCGAACACCGTGAGATAGGTGCCATCCCACTGCACCGAACCAGGAAAGTTCGGAGAGTTGCTCGTTTTGATCGTAACGAATTTGCGGCTGCCCTTCGGAAGCTCGACGAGTGTGAAGCCAGAGCTCGAGCCGAAACCGTCGGCAAAGAGATTGCCGCTAGGATCGTAGCCGTCGAAGTACTCTTTGGCCAACGGCGTATTGTACACCTTACCCGAGCCGGCTGCGTTCTTGAAGATCACGACCTGACCGCCGGGACCGTAAGAATTACCCAATAGGACTCCGACTGCAAGATCGCCGCTGGTATTCATGGCGCAGCTGGATGTAAACGTGTAGTTAAGAAACAGCGTCTTGAGGAGCTTGTTTGGAACCTCGTATTCGTCGATCAGGTCGTTCGTACGCCCGGCGTTCCAGATAATCTTCTTCCCATAGCCGTACAAAACGTTGGTGCACCCTTGGCCGCCGGCGCCATTAATCTTACCAATCATCGCGGTGCTTTTTGGGTAGTTGAAAATGCTTGCGTACGAGCCGTAGTAGTTTATGATGTACTCGTAGTTCTTTGACCTCGATCTATCTGGTACAAGCTCTGCGTAACGCGGCAGTGGGTTCAGCCTCGCCGCCGTTACCGGCGCCCCATTCACGAACAGCGTCCTACCTACGTAGGTCGCATTGAGCATCGCGGCCGACGGCGCGACCGTCGAGCCGCTCCCGCACGCCGAAACAATTGCGAGTGCAACGATAGCGCCGCCGCACTTAAGTAAACCAGGGGTGTTCATTAACCTTGCTCCTTTGAAGTAGATATCAGGCGTCGCGAGCGCTAGGAGTCAACTCGAACGCAGTTCCGCAGCTGTGATCGCGGTTCCCTGCCGTCGTGCCGTACAGTGTGCCGTCCAGGTTGATCAAAGCCGCCATTCGACCGAAGCGGAAAAGTACTTGGTAGGACAACGTGCTGCGAACGGGGAGCTTGATGCTGCGACCAAGCGCAGGGGTAGTCCTTAGCGGCGTCACGCCTTGCGCGGCGACCGGCGGCTGCGATCCGCCGCACCCTGCGAGCAATGCCGCAGCGACGCAGCTGCTAAGCGCGTAGTGACCAAGATCCAACCTTCTCATCTGCCTTGCTCCTCGCTCCATGAACGGATCAGCGGCTAAGAGCGTTCGGCGCTTAGCTGCATGCCCCGGCTCGCAAGAGCGAACGCCGTCGTTTTCCCATCGCCATCGGCGACAGTGTAGTACGCAGGATCGTTCATGTCGATCTTCACAATCCCCACGACGTTCGCCAACTGAGCGGCGTGTCGAACCCGGCGAGCGAGGCATAGATGCTCCACTGACCGTGATGGATCGCCTCATGTTCGACAAACTCCCAGGTGAACATAGCGAAGGTAAAAGGGGTTCCTTGCCAATCGATTGGCGCGTCGATGTCGACGGTTTTCAGTGTGGCGAGCAAGTGTCGCTGCTTGTCATCCAGCCCGGCGAGCAGCGCCTCCCGAGTCGGCGGACCTGCATAATGCTCGTGCTTTCGCGTCCAATCCACTTTTCTCGTCGCCAGCGCGGCATTGTAGACACCACGCACACAGACGACGTGCCGCAGTTGCTTGCAAAACGGCGCGAAGCCGTCGCCAATCCGACGAGTTGCCGATGCATGCCAAAACTTTCCGGGCGGGTCAGGCGTAAAGTGCCACTTGTCCTCGGGGACTGCGCGCACAAAATCAGCGGTCAAGGCATGGAGCACCTTGCTGTAACGTACAAAGTCACCGATCGACATGGCGTGATTTTAGCAGCCCGTTTCCCCACGGGCTGCTAGGGCGTGCGTCCGATACCCGTAAACGGTAACCGTCCATGCGTTCGCGTTAGCTGCGTAGAGCAAATTCTCGCTCTTCGCTTCTGGCAGCACAACGGCCTCGCGATCGAAAAACGGATAATCACGAGAAGCCCGCTTTCGCTTTGCCAACTCCAAGCCAGAAAACGTATCTCCGCATGACGGGGGATGAATTAATTGTCTCCGCCACCGTTGCAACCGGTGCGCGCGATTTGTCCGGGCGTGGTCAGCTTTCGCAAGCCTAGGCGACCGTTAATCGCGTCGAACAAGACCTCGTCGCGATTGAAAAATGTAACGCCCGTATTGACTCGCAAGGGGCCTTTTGGCCCGTGAGAGGTAATGACGTTCCAGTTTGCCATTTGACCGGCATCGAAGTCGGCCAGCACGGTGCCGTCTTGCGCGCGCGTCTCGAAGGGCGTACCGTTTTTTACGCGTTCGCCGCATTGCGTTTGCTTCAGCGGAAGCCTGACGGCCGTGAGAAAGTCGATACTCGTAGCGCCGGTATCGAAGGTCGTCTCGCTGCAGTAGTTCCGAAGCCTCCCGACCCTAAAGCATAGGGTAACGCCCTTCGACCAGCCGCGCGCTCCGCTGGGGATGGGTTGAGCCGGCGCCGGCGACTGGAGCGTCATCGGCATCGTGTTGAACCCATTGGTCGTGTAGGGACCGACTTCGATCGCCTGCGGCGTAACGATGAACGAACCCGCCCATGGCTGGGCGATTCCAAAGAGAACGTTGTAGAGTTCGGTGACCGGTTGTTTTGAAGGAACGGGTTTGGTTAAGAGCGCGCCGCCAAACGTGCCGAACAACTTACGCCCGACTTCCAAGCAGCGAATGCCGGCGTTACGGCCCGGCTTGACGCCGGGGCAGTCGTGCTTATTCGGGGTTGCGGGACACGTCGTCACGCTCGGCAGGCACGTGGCCCGCTGAACGAGCGCGACCGGCACCTTTCCCGTCGCGAGACCGTTGCCAAAATCGACGGTCGTGTAGACCAGGATGCCTTCGTATACCAGGCCGCTGCCGTAGGAATTCGTCACGGCATAACGCGTTTTTGAATAGTGGCCAATCGCGTTGGGATAGACCCATAATCCAGTCGATCCCGTATCCAGCAGAAACCGTCGCGGCGATGCGCCGCCGACGCTCACGGAAACGTTCAGCCCGGGTTTGGTTCCCGTATTGAGCCCCAGCAAAACGAGTGCGTGAGCCGCGGGGCTGGGCATCGGCTGCGGCGACATCAGCGCAACCTGCGTCGAGCACGCGGCTAGGAGCGTACCGCTAAGGCACACGCCGACGAGCTTGATTAAGCGGTTGCTCATGGGTTCTAACCTGCTTTTTGGAAGCGCGGCCTGGCCGCGCAAAAATGCGACAAGCTAACGGGGCTGATACGTTCCAAGCCACAGTGCGCCTTCTCGCCAGCTTTGTCAATGTGTCAGAGCAATAAGCTCAATTCCGGCGCAAAATCCAGCTGCGCAAAGCTGAGAAGGAGCAAAGCCGACAGTGCCGATCGGCGGCCCCTCGACGCTGTACACCTGGCTGCGGGTACAGCTGGCTGCTGGCTACGCGTAACTACTGTTGAATCGGTTGCACGGATCGCGGAATCTTCATCTCCGGCGCAGGTGGCAGCCGATCGTTGTCGGCATCGAGCGGATGCGCGACGATGCGATAGTCGAATGCTAAGCTCGAACGGCCGTGCTCGACTTCCCGGACCTGAAACGCTGTTGGCGTCTTCATGCTCACATAGAGTCCGCGCGTGTCGCCTAGCGGCGTGAGGAAGACGTAATACCAATTGCGATCCATCAGCGACGCAAAGGCAGGATCGGTCCGCACGTTTGCGACGCCGTTAATCATCCGAGCCGTTCCCACGTCTTCGATCGTTGCCGTCGCCGACTCCGAGGCGTAGGTGAGCACGCGTTGCCCGCTGCTATTCCGCCGTTGTGTGAATTCACTCCCACCGATAATCGTCCCAGTGCACGTTAGGTTGGCCTTTGGGTCAATGACACATTCGCCGCCGGTGGCCTTATTGTAGGCAAAAAAGATCGTCGTGCGCTTGTTGTCGCCGCGCGCATAGAGCGCTGAGTAACCACCCGTCGTACTGGATTCGGCGAAGACACCATCGCCGTTCTTGCTCACACCATAAACACCCGGGAACACGGCGATGCTACTAGTGGCGTGGCCCTCGACACCGCTGCCGCCCGACGAGGTGCCATAGACACCCGCGCCATTCGACGAGTTGCCGTAGACGCCGTGACCATTACCGCTGGTCCCCATGCTGATGCCCGCCACCGCGGAGTTCCCGTTGGTCGTACTCGTGACGCCGTGAACGCCGTCGGCGCCCGAGACGCCGTAGACACCCCAGGTTTTGCTCCCGGTTGAGTTGCCCTCAACGCACGCCGTGCCGCTGCTACAGCTAAAGGTCTTGCTCTTGTCCGGGGTGATCTCGGCCCGGACGATGCTAAGACTGGAGATCGCAATGGCCACCCCGACGGCGATCACACCAATGGTCGCTGCTCGACTTGGCTGACTTGTGAATTGAGCCATCCTTGAAGCTCCTTTCGAATTGTTACTCCGAGCGTAGCAACTCCGCAACCGAGGAAGACGCGTTAGCCACGCTGCAATCGCAATCGTAGCACCCAAGCCACGATTTCGGAGCTCGCCTCAGCCCGGGACTCCGCGGCCACCTCGCCGCCCGCCGCCGACAACGCGGCTTCGTGAGGGTCGCGCAGCATGGTCAAAGCTGGCTCTTGCGGTTGAATCAAGTAGGTCCTACTAGCTGCGAACATCCTTGCCACAGCTTCGACATTGGGACCAATCTTATTGGAGAGCATCCACACATTTACTGCGAGCGCAACCTTTCCAAGTATAAATTGAAGATCTTTTCGTCGAGGTAAGCGTCCACCATCATAACGTCGCGCACCGCACCGGCAATTATAAAGCCCCCCGCCGCATATCGTTCGCCCGGCGAAAGCGACACGGTCTCTTCACATCGAGTTCGTCAATCAGGGGACGACTCCACACAAGACGATCACCAAGATCGAAGCGGCCGTAGGAAACGCGCAAAAGTAGGTCTACGCTACCACTGGTGGGTCGAACCTTCGAACAAGGGTAAACATTACGATGCCGATTACCGCCGCGGGCTAGCTGACGTCGGGGTTATGTGATATTATCGTGTTTCCCTAATCTTTTCGGGCGGACGGAGCATCGATGGTGCGAGCACCAATCGAGGACTGGCGAGGAGCGCGACGCTCCTCGTGCGCAGGTCGTTTCCGGTCAGGCTGCCGGAGCCGGAGGACGACGCTTATGCAGTCTAGCCATCCGTTTGGCTATCCCGGGGCGCTGGTTGACGTCGGCGTCACGCCCAGCTCGCAGATCACCGTCGTTCTACCTTCGTTTTCGCAGATCGCCTCTTCAGAATCGGGTACGACTGCTGGTGCCGCTGATTTACCAGGCACCCACAGGATCATCCGGCTTAAGCGAAGCGAGTCCGTCATATGAAATCAATCCGTTGCTCAACTTAGCCCTGAACAAGGCGCGATCGCTCGGCGAAAGCCTCGCCTTCCCCGTATCCAACGTGCCAGCACAATCCTCACAGCCGAACACATCGTCGCGGGCATGGAGCTTCTCTCCCCAAGCGGTGACGTTCTGGCGTTCGCCAGGTGGCACTCTGCTCGCGCTCATTGTGCAGCATAACTTTGCTGCCGGGACGACTTACTTAACACTCAACACGGCGGAGCGAGCTCCCACCATCGTAACTTAATAACGAAGAAAGGCGTAAAGTCATGCCAGAGACAGCAACGAAAGCGGATTGGACGAAGCCCGCCGCCATGGCTATCCCCCAAGGTGGATATTTTAAAGACCAGGCCGAGCAAGGCCGATTCGGCCCGATCTTTCCAAGAACTCCCGCGTGTTACGGATTTTCGATTGTGGCAAAAGTCAAGCCCGGGCGTGAGGCAAACTTCTACGAATACGCTCGGAAGATCGAGGAAACCGTGGCGGCCCAGCCTGACGCGCTCGCCGTCCTCAAGCTTCACTACCTGCGGTGGGTGCTGTTCCCCGTCAAGGGAGAGCTCTATTTCATGTATCAGGGTATCTTCGACACGGACTTTGACAAGTACACCGAAGATGCCGTGCGGCTCTTCACTGGCTTGGGCATGAGCACATCCTTCGAGAATCTTGAGGGATTCCCCGAGGATTGGAAAACGAATCCCGGCGCGTTTGTCAAGTTTGTCCGCGAACACCAGTGCCCGAGCTTCTTGGAATACGGTGAATATCCATTCGTAAGCGCAGACGAAATCAAAAAAGCGCTCAAGCTCAAAGCAGCTTTCTCAAACATGCTTGATCTGATGCAATAAAGCGAGGCGCGACGTGCCATGCTTGAATACGAAGACATACAGCACATTCTGTTAACGAGGGCGCCCGCGCTCGACGGTTTGTACGCTTTCCTGTCGTTTCACAAGGCTGATGGTGGAAGGGCCTGGCTATCCGAGATCCTGGAAACGGTTCAGTCGGCCGCTGCGGCTTTGGCATTGGTCGAAAAAGAAAAGCGATGGGTAACGGTTGCATTTACGTGGAACGGCCTGCGTGCACTTGGTGTCGATGAAGCTTCTCTCGATACGTTTCCCGAGGAGTTTAAGCAAGGCATGGTCGCGCGCGCGAGCATCTTGGGCGACACCGGAGAGAATCACCCCGACAACTGGGTGGACGGGCTCGCTCGCCCCGACCTTCACGCCATCGCGGTCCTGTTTGCCCGTGACGCCGAAGAGCGCGGACGATGCAACATGGAACACGATAACTTTCTTGCGCGCAGCGATGGCGTTGAAGTATTGTCGACGCTTGAACTGGAAGCGACGCCACCGTTCGATTATGCGCACGATCACTTCGGCTATCGCGATCGCCTCTCGCAGCCGGTCATTGAAGGTACGGGTGAAACGCCCACACCCGGCTCCGGCGGGCCCCTAAAAGCCGGCGAGTTCATTCTCGGCTATGCCGACGAGTACGGCTTGCCGGGCAAGCTGCCGCAACCCGAAATTCTTTCTCGAAACGGCAGCTACATGGCCTATCGCCGCTTGCAAGAGCACGTCGGGAGGTTTCGCGAATTCCTGCGTGAGAATGCCGCGACTCCCAACGATCAGGAGCTTCTGGCCGCAAAGTTGATGGGCCGTTGGCGTAGCGGTGCGCCGCTCGTGCTTGCGCCCGATCGAGATGACCCAGCACTGGGCGCCGATCTGCAGCGGAACAACGATTTTAATTACAAACAAATGGACCCTCTCGGATACGCCGTTCCTCTTGGGGCGCACGCGCGCCGCATGAACCCCCGCGACACCGCGGCCAACGTGAACCGGCGCCGCATGATCCGCCGTGGAGCGACGTATGGCCCGCACTTGCCCGAAGATGCACCCGAGGACGGCGTGGAACGCGGGATCGCCGCGTTCATTATCTGCGCGAGCCTCGTCCGACAATTCGAGTTTGCGCAAAACGTGTGGGCAAACGACTCCAACTTTCACGAGCTCGGGAACGAGCACGACCCAATTATCGGCGCTCAGGACGGCACGCTAGACTTCAAGATCCCAAAGCGGCCGATCCGGAAGAAGATTGTTGGCTTGCCCGCCTTCACCACGTTGCGAGGCGGAGCGTATTTCTTTCTCCCCGGCCTTAAAGCACTTAGATATCTCGCGTCGCTAACCGACGCTCGACACGCTTGACGAAAAGGATAGTTATGAGCCAGCTTCCCAAAGCACGTACCTACAACCAAAGTCACGTCCAACGGAAATACACGCCCGGAAAGCGACGTCTGAGTATCTACTGGACGTGGAGTTATCCATGGGAATCCCAGCGCGATCCCGCAGCGATGGAAAACCGCTTCTCCACAATGACGGAAGTTCGAAACGTCCTATGGCCGGATTATGAAAAACCGGACTGGAGTGCCGAGCAGTTCCTTCAAGGCATCGCGGGGACGCTCGAACTTTTTCATCGTTCGACTCTGAGCTTCCAGCGGATTGCCGAGGAAGCCACCGGTCATCCCGTCGCCGTTTTCCAGCGAATCGATCAGGCTGGTTATAAACTGCCGATCGACGAGCGGATTCTGGCAGATACTGATACGCTCATGGTCTTTGGACTCGACCATCTGCTGTCGGAGCAGGTGGCCACGGCCGAGGAGGTAACGGCAATCAGGGACTGGCTCACACGCGAAGGCACCTGCCTCCTATTAGCGCCGCATCATGACGTCGGCTTTACAAGCGACTTCAATCAACGCCAGATGGAATATCTCCACCACGGTGACGCGTTGGTTCCGCGCCAACAACGCTTTACTCAGTACACGCGCTCGCTGATAAAAGCACTCGACGTTCCGATACACAACGTGTGGGGGCTCCGTCCCGCTGTCTTAAAAATAACGAACGAGATCGCACCTCTCACGACCTTCCGGGACCTTGACAAAAAGGGCTTGCTCAATAACGTTCCGACTTTCAACTTCCATCAGCATCTTCCGCACTATGAGCTAACTACGAAGGACACGAAATCAATCCACCTCCTGGCGCGGCAGCGGGTCGACCCCGAACGCCCGCATCCTTTTACGGCGTCCGGTAACACTGAGTTCAATTGCTTGCTTTGGATGCCGCCCGATGCGGAACGAGCCGGAGACATCGTGCTCGTGGATTCGACGCACTTCACGACGCTCTTTGGAGGCACGGAAAGCCTTGAGAACTTTTGGCGCAATATCGCTTTGATGAAGTAAGTTGACCAGTCACGAGTCACGCCTCCTGCCGGCGCTCGCTGTACTCACGGTGCCAATATTCTTGGCGTTTCTCCCCGGGCGCTATCTATTGATGCCGAAGGGAATCCCTATCTTGGCCGGAGCATCGCTGGCGATTTCTATGCTCGCCACTGGGTTTTTTCCAGCGAGCGTATTGCTCAGAAGCGTGGAGCGTTACACAGCATTGGTCATACTGCCATTGGCAATGGGCGTCCAAGTCGTGCTCGTAGCGGCGCTGCTCATCGACATGGCCAAACCGCATTCCGGGTTCGGCGGTCTTACGCTTCTAACCACGTCCGTCGCAATTTGGGCAAATAATATAATTCTTTTTGCGCTCGCGTATTGGCAGCTTGATCGTGGCGGCCCGACGGGGCGAACGACGGGCTCGCATGGAAGGGCGGATTTTACCTTCCCGCGTGGCGACCCATCCGATGGTGTTCCAACCGACTGGCAGCCGGTCTTCGCCGACTACTTTTATCTCGCATTTAACACGGCTACCGCGTTTAGCCCCACCGACGTCCTACCGCTTACGCCGCGGGCCAAGATGCTAATGATGACGGAGAGCTTCATCTCGCTGCTAACCGTGGTCGCCATTGGAGCTAGAGCGATCAATATCCTAGGGAGTGGAACACGCTAGGGCCTATTCACTATAAGCCTCGATCTTGCCAGCGCTGACCGCGGCTTTAAGAGCGGCGTGGTCGCGCTCGGTTTGGTCAGCATACGCTTTTGCGAACCTCGCGATCGCCTCGTCGAACGCGTCACTCTTTCCTAGATAACCGCTAATCACCCATTTATTTCCCGATTTTGAGTGAGCTCGCGCGAGGTTCCAGCCGCATGCTCGAGCGTATACTCTGAACAGATTCTCGTCGAACGTTTCGACGTTGACACTAACTTTTGCGTCGCGTAACTGGCGTACGTAATAATCCCCGCCAGGTCCGCTAGTCCATCCCAAAAAGATGTCAGAGGCTGCTTGCATGAGACGCTGGCCCATAACGACGCGCTGGCCGTGATGAGAGTATTCACTCTTTGCCGCGTAAGGTTCTAACACCGATGGGTGGGCTTGCTTGAGCTGTAGAAACAGTGGCTCTTTTGACGCCGATAGGAGTAAGGCGATCCAGCAGCGCGTTCCCACGCTTCCGATCCCAACCACTTTGATCGCCGCATCGACGAAGCTATAGCTGTCGAGCAGAATACGGCGATCCCCGGAGAGCGTCTCTCGATATTCCTTCAGGATGTTTTCCACGCCCAACGCAAACTTTGGCGTACGAGCGAATTCTGGGTGAAAAATCAGAGGTGGGCTATCTTTAATCCGAACACCTCCGTCGACTATCTCGGCGAGCCTGGGATAGTCTATGTGGGAGCCGTAGCCGCGCCAGGCCTTTGCGATTCGTTGTGCTACACGGGCCCGTCTGCTCCCTGAAAGGAGATCGAGGAAATCCTCGGCTTCGAACTTAGCGTACCAGACGGTCAGCGGGTCGAGGCTGGAGAACGTGTGGATTCCCTTTCTGTACGAACGAACGCACAACGCGGTCAGGTCGTGCGCCAGGTCGTCTGAGAATCCCCTCGCGCGCGCCGCCAGAACGAAGGAGGCGGCGAGGCGCTTGACATCCCACTCCCACGGGGCTGGTAGCGTTTCGTCGAAGTCGGTTATGTCGAAGACGGTGTTCCTCTCCGGCGTTGCGAAGCCGCCGAAGTTTTTTAGATGGCAGTCGCCGCACGTCTGGACTGTAACACCGGTCGACGGTGTATGGGAGAGATCCGCCGCCATGATTGCGGCGGATCCACGGTAAAAGGCAAACGGAGACTGAAGCATACGGCCATAGCGAATGGGTACTAGCTCCGGCAAGCGATCGGCGTCGGCTTGGCGCAGAATATCCAGCGGATCGCGTTGTGAATGGAGCTTGAGTCCGCGATGAGAAACGCGCGAAACGCGTTCGCGGAGGGCTTTGCCTGCGGCTGCGACATCACATCGCGATGGCTGGCGCGTCATCTCTGAAGTAGCCGCTACCATGCCATCGCTATCCGTGGTGCTTAAACAAAAGAAAAATGGCAAGAACCAAAGCGCCAACAAGCAAGCCGCCGAGGAACGCAACTACGGGTACCCACCAACGGTACTCTCCCATTGCTGCTGCTTCGTGTTCGCTCTGGAACCATTTCGATCGGTAAAGACGACGGCGCACAGCCTCAGGACGCTTGGGCGATTGTTTTGCGAACTCCTACCCACGCTGTTGGCCAGCGCACCTCGCTGCACCAATGCTTGGGTATGCATCTGATCGTGTAACGAAAACGCCTTATGCCATATTGCATGAGGTCCTTTGGCGCCGTCCGGCGCTGCATGTTAGGGGACGACGACAATCCTGTAAGTGCCGTCTGCCGATGCGGTCCAAGCTTCCGAGATCGACGAAAGCGACACCGTTTTGGTCGGGACGTCGACGCTACGGTCTGCGATAAGCTGCATGTAGACGGGGACTTCGGCCATGATATCGGCAATTTGCGCGGAACCCGCACCGCTGCCGGAGATGCGAAGGCGGCGGCTTCGTAAGAGCGCCGCCGGCACGGCTGCCTCGGGACCGGCAGTAGCGCCAATTTGCGTGTAGGCAATGTCGGCGGTGTCTTTTTCAAGCCCGCGCCTTGCGAGCGAAGCGAAGGCAGTCTCGGCTGCCGACGCCCACAGAAAGTCGAGCACGATGCTTGGTACCGTACCGCCTTGAGCTTCGACGATTGCCGCGGCATCGGCCTCGCGATTGCCGCTCAGGACAACGGTTGCAGCCCCAAGCGCCGCAGCGCGCGCAAGACGTGCCGGATTGCGCCCCACGCCCACGACGCGGTTTGCGCCGAGTAGGCGCGCGTTTTGCACGGCAAGATATCCGGCCATACCGGTCACGCCGAGAACCAAGACCGTTGCGAGCGAGCCGATCTCGCGAACGCGCGTCTTGAGCGGCAACCAGGATGCGAGGGCCGGATTCAATCCGCCAGCGACCTTCACGGGATCGGCTCCGAGGGGGAGCGAGATGCGCATCGTTTTGGGTACCGCCATTCGCTCCGCGAACGTGCCGTGCGGGGGACGCACAAAGCCCGTGTAGATGGAATCGCCGGCCGGGGTGCGAGCGACGACGTCGACGCCCGGGACGAGGGGCCACGACTGCGTACTTCCGTAATGCCGCCCGGCTGCCAGCGATCGTACGATAGGATGGAGCCCTGCAGCTACCAACTCTACACGTTCGTAGCCGTCGTCAACCTGGGGTTCGGAAAATTCACAGTATTCCGGGGTGGCGTCGGGAGCGATAACGACAGCAGCTTTCATAAGATTTCCTTCACACGCGATTTTCGGATTTTATGGAGGTCATACGCCTCGGCTGGGTTCGAGGCCGCAGCCTGCGCGATCGAGCATGATCGATCGGCATTGCTTGCCAAGTCCGTCCTGCACGTGCAGCTTGGTCCGCGCATACGGCTTAGGTCATGGCGGCATTGAGGCTTAGAACTGAACGCCCAGAGGGGAGCGTCGTTTTGGCGTCGCCATCTCCTTGTACAGTCGACCGCCATCGTTTCTAATTACAGCTCCAGGGTGCGAGCCTCGGCAACCTCGTAGATGCGTATGTTGGGCGGTGCCTCAAGCAGTTGCGTGAACTCCTTTATGAACTCCTGAAAATGCCGCGTTTTAAAGTGGAAATCAAGAGCTGCGTGGTCCGCCCACTCCTCGAAGAACAAGTATTCATCTCCGCCGGACAGCCGTTCGTGAACGTCGTACGAAATGCAGCCTGCTTCCGCTCTCGATGGTGGGACGATTGCCTCGGTAACACGCATAATGTCATTTCTGCGTTCGGGCTTTCCGATGCACTTCGCCGCAAGAATCAGCATAGTCACTCCTTATAAATGTTAGAAGAGCGTCCCGTGTGGGATTGCCGCCGTCCCAACCGTCGGGTCATTTGCGATTGAAGTCGATGGTGCGAATCGTCGAGTTTGGGCGCATCCGCTTGCAGATCGACAGTTCCTCCCCGCCGCCTCAACTACGGCTTCACGCTCCGGCGTCGGCGTCGTATGGCGTCGCCGAGGGGCGCGGCGCTTTGCAGGCTTGCTCCCAGCCGGTCACCAATCCAACTGCGCCGACAGGTTGGATTCGAATACGTTTCTGGGCCTGCGCCTGTTCGACATCCGATTGTTGACAGATCCGTTACGATCTGCGTGCGTCGATTGCTTTCCTTTCCGCGGGCTCAAATGCGACAGGTTTTCTCATGCAGTTGAGTCACTTCATCGTTCGAACGCTGTCGGTACTGGGGATCGCGGCGGTCGTCGCCGCCTGTTCAGGCCCCGGAGCTTCGGGCACCGTAACGCCGTCCGCGGTCGCCCGCAATTCGCAAGCGCGCCTGGCGCAGAGCGCGCTCGGCGCCGCGGGCGTTCTTGAGTTTGCCTACGTGTCCAACAGCGGCTCGAACAACGTTTCCGCTTACAGCATCGACGCGACCAGCGGAGCGCTGACGCCGGTGCAGGGTTCGCCATTTGGCGCGGGCACCTATCCCAATTCCATGACGATCGACCCTACGGGCAGGTTCGCGTATTTCGCCAACGTCTCTTCCAAGAATGTGTCCGCCTTTAGAATCAACGCGAACACCGGGGCGCTAACGCAGGTGCTTGGCTCACCGTTTGCGGCGGGCAACGGTCCCAATGGGGTGGCGGTCGATCCTACGGGTGCGTTCGCCTACGTGTGCAACTATGGCGACAACGATGTCTCAGCTTACAAAATCAACCCGACCAGCGGCGCACTGACGCCGGTAGTGGGGTCGCCGTTTCCGGCAGGCACGGGCCCCCAAGGCTTAACGGTCGATCCTTTAGGCAAGTTCGTCTACGAGTCCAACAACATCTCCAACAATGTTTTCGCCTTTAGAATCAACGCGCTCAACGGGGCGCTGTTGCCGGTTCTGGGCTCGCCCTTTCGAGCTGGCACCTATCCCAATTTCGTGACAGTCGATCCTTCGGGCAGGTTCGCCTATGTGAGCAACAATCTCTCCAACAACGTTTCCGCCTACACCATCAATGCGCGCACCGGCACGCTGACGCCGGTGGCGGGGTCGCCGTTTGGCGCGGGCACCGGACCCTATGGCTTTGCGATCACTCGTCACAGCAAGTTCGCCTATTTGGCTAACTCTGGCGAGGGGACGGTTTCCGCATATAGAATCGACGCGCCCAGCGGCGCGCTAACGCCGGTGGCGGGATCGCCGTTTGCCACGGGAAACGGCCCGCATGGCGTCGCGGTCGATCCTACGGGCGATTTCGCCTACGTGACCAACAACGGCGACGACACGGTGTCCGCTTATACTATCAATGCGCACAGCGGCAGGCTGACGCCGGTGCTGGGATCACCCTTTGGGGCAGGCTCCAAACCCGAATCCGGCATAGCCACGTGTCGTGTCGAGCGAGGCACTTGCAAGCCGCCGCCCTTGTAACGGACGCGTTTGCAAAGTTCGTGACTCGCGGTGCGCTGCGGCGAGATTTGAAAAGCGCGATGCGGCCCCGCGAGTGCGGAGACGTGGGCGGGGCGGCGGGGCTAATCGAAGAAAGAACATTGATGGATATCGCCGAGCTCTGGATCGCTTCGTTGTCCGCTGGCAGACGGACGCGCCGCGAACGATGAGAATGTCTTGCCGCTTGCGCCTGATTTTTCGACTCGCTGCTGCGGCAATCGCCGCCTATGGAATCGCGGCATGCGCCGGGAGTTCGACCGGTGCAACGAACGGCGGGATGCTGCCGCATCCGCTCTTGCCGTTGGCGCGCGCGTCGAGGCACATTACACACGTAGTCGTGATGATCCAGGAAAACCGCAGTTTTGACAATTTATTCGCGACGTTTCCGGGCGCCGATGGAACGACGCACGGGCTGATGAAGACTCCTAGCGGCGACGTCATCGTGCAGCTCCAGGCCGTTCCGTTGGTCGAGCTCTGCGATTTCTCGCACGGGTACGTCGGATTCCGACAAGACTACGACCGCGGCATTATGGATGGCTTCGGCCTCGAAGGCGGCGGCAGGAAGTGCCCGGGGCACGCCGGCACGAGGCCGTACCAGTACGTTGATCCGACGCAGATTACGCCGTACTGGTCAATCGCGCAGCAGTACGTCCTGGCAGATCACTTCTTTCAGACGCAGGGCAGCGGAAGTTTTACCGCGCACCAAGATCTGATCTCCGGCGGATCGACGATCGATCGAAACAAGACCCAGACGCTCGTCGATTTTCCCACGCACAAGCCCTGGGGGTGCGATGCGCGGTCCGGCACCGATACCTCGTTGCTCGTCGCCACGGGCTCGGTGTTGAAGCGCGAGTACGGGCGCGGACCGTTTCCTTGCCTGGATTATGAAACGCTGCGCGACTTGCTCGACGCAAAAGGCATTTCGTGGAAATACTACTCGCCACCCGAGCCACAGGGAACGGGCTCGCGCTGGAACGCCTTCGACGCGATCAAGGTGGTGCGCGAAGGTCCCGAATGGCAGACGAACATCGCTTTGGAGACGTCGATTTTCAGCGACATCTCCGGCGGCACGCTTCCCACCGTCTCGTGGATCGTTCCCGACAATCCCAACTCCGACCATCCGGGTCATAATCACGACACCGGGCCGTCGTGGGTCGCGAGTGTCGTCAACGCGATCGGCGAGAGCGCGTACTGGAAGTCGACCGCCGTCGTCGTCGTTTGGGACGACTGGGGCGGTTTCTACGACCACGAGCCGCCGCCGTTCTTCGATCGATGGGGCGGTCTTGGCTTTCGCGTTCCGATGCTAGTCATTTCGGCCTACTCGCGCCAAAGCTCGCCCACGCACGGCGGTTACATCTCGCATACGCAATATGAGTTCGGCAGCATCGTTAAGTTCATCGAAGACGTGTGGCACTTGGGCCGGCTGGGAACGACGGACGTGCGCGCGGCGAGCATTATCGATTGCTTCGACTTCGCGCAGCCGCCGCGCAAGTTCAACCTGATTCCCGCACGCTATTCACGAAGCTATTTCCAGCACCAGCGGCCCTCGTTCGCGCCGATCGACACCGAATAAGAAGGCCGAAATGGTGTCGCATCGCGCGTAGCGTCAACTGTACAAGGAGTTGGCGAGGCTAAAACAGACCCGAAGGCATTTCAAGAAAGGCCGCAGGCATGCGCACAACGCGAAGCTCTCCAACATCGATCGACGCCTATCTCAAAACAGTCGAACTGCCGAAGCGGCGAGAGCTCGAGCGGATTCGCGCTCTGGCCAAAGAGGTCGTGCCCCGCGCGGAGGAAGCGATCTTCTACAGCATGCCGACGCTCAAGTATCAGGGGAAGCCGTTTCTCGGATTCGATGCGCACAAGAATCATATCGGCATCTATCCCTATAGCGGGAAAGTGGTAGCCGCCCTGAAAGACCAGCTGCGCGACTATGGATTGTCCAGCGGCGCGATTCGCGTTCCTCTGGATGACCCGATTTCAAAAAGAACGCTCACCGCAATCATACGTCGTCGATTGAAGGAGATAAAGGCGACCCCAAAACGGAAATGAGCGCGCCTTACGCCTCGCCGTCGCGATCGACGGAGTGGTGGCGGCATTGGCAGCGCGACTCCGCGATTTACTTCACTTTAAGAGGAGTTATCATGCGCTGGACGATCCCCGTAGTCTCTGCAGTAATCGCATTGCCGATCGTGGGCTGTCAAGGGATCCCGCAGCAGGCTTCTCCCTATGTGCCGGCTTCGTACGGTCTCGCGCTCGCGGGCCGCGAACGCGTGATTCACTCCTTTGCGGGCAGTCCGCACGGCGAGCTACCCGGTGGGAATCCGATCGTCGATCCCGCAGGCGGGCTCTACGGCACGACGGAGCGCGGCGGCACGAACAACTCATGCGGCAGCGGGTGCGGTACGATCTTCCGGCTCTGGCCGAACTCACGTGGACGGTGGAATGAGACGACGTTGTGGAGCTTCGACCTCTACCACGGCGCGTACCCCGGCTATCCGCTCGTCGCCGACGCTGCCGGGAACCTTTACGGCGCGACCGATGTCGGCGGCAACCTCGGCGTTGCGTACGGGTTATTGCATCGCAAGCGCGACTTGCAATTCCAGGTTCTTCACAACTTCCAGGGCGGATACGACGGAGCGCAGCCCCGCTCGAGCCTCATTATCGATAGGCATGGAAACCTGTACGGCACGACGGTTGGCGGCGGAACGGGCGGCAGCGGCGGCGGCGGTACGATATACGAGTTGATTCCCTCGGGCAGCAGTTGGACCGAAAAAATTCTCTATCGCTTCTCGCCATACACAAACGGAGCGAACCCTCAGGCCGAGTTATTATTCGGACGCGGCGGCAGCTTCTACGGAACGACGACGTACGGCGGAGACAATGCCTGCCCGCAGGGATGTGGCGTCGTCTTCGAGCTCACGCCGGCGGCAAAGGGCCGGTGGACCGAAAGTGTGCTGCACTCGTTTAATGGGAGCGACGGGTGTTATTCCGGGGCCGGACTCGTTTCCGACGCTGCCGGCAACCTGTTTGGGAGCACCGATGAAGGCGGCAGCGGCGGCTGCTCATTGCGAGCCACGCATGATCGCGGTCAATCGGGATGTGTGAACGGATGCGGTACGCTCTTCCAATTGAGCCACGGTGCGCGCGGCCATTATTCATTTACCGTCGTTCACTATTTCACGGCGCCGACCGGTGCCGGACCCTCCGGCAACATGGTGTTTGACGCGGCCGGTAGCTTGTACGGCAGCGCGGTCATCGGTGGCAGCGGTTCCGGGGTCGTTTTCAAGCTCGCGCCCGCGGCGCACAACCACTGGGAATATACCGTGCTCCACGCCTTTAGCAACACCCCGGACGGCTCGCTGCCGACCGGTGTCGTCATGGGTGCAAACGGTAAGCTCTACGGCATGACGATCGGCGGCGGTGCACTCGGGTTAGGAGCGGCCTTCGAAGTAACGCCGTAGATCCTCTACTTGCGCCGGAGGATCGCGAAGTCGTTCCCGGCTCGGCGCGGCCGCCTTCCGCTCATGGTCGACGTGGCTAAATTCGGCTACGACCGCGTTGGAAACGCTCGTTAGCACAACTGAAAAATCGACGGCGGTCGCTCCTTTGGTCGAGACATTTCGAAACGACACGCACTGCTCGTAAGTGCGGCCCTTTGCGTTTGTCAACGATCCAAAGTAAATGTGGATCGGACTCGCCGCATTATTCGGCACGCGGAGCGTTTCGATGTGGATGCGCGCCGGCGTGGGCGTCGGCTCGGATAGATGTTGCCGCGCTAGATTTGCCAAGCGTGGAGTGGATGCGGCGGAGGCGGGAGCGCAGAAAGAGAGTTCGGTGGCCACCAAAGCACAGGTTGAAAAGGCGATCTTCGAACGTGAGGGCTTTCGCGTAGAGCTCGAGCTTTTCGGTGAGAAGCGTCAGACTCTGCCGCCCTACGATTTTTCCGAGATGGCGCCGCAGCGATGGAAGGTTTCGGATTGGAAGAATGCGCGCCTCGACGCGTATCGACTGCTCGCGAAAGGCGTGAAGATCTACCTCGGGAACGGAACTCCGATCACTCGCGACCTCCGGCTCGGGAATCTGCGCGATACGTACTTTGAGGCCGCACATGGATCCCTACAACCACCAAGCGGCGAGACGAGCAAGACCGCATCGGTAACGCCGCTGCGGCCGCGCCGAACATGGTAGAGGAGCACAGCTGATGAGAAGTGTTGCTGTTAGCTGCCACGCGCTCAGCATCAGCGTGGGCGCAGCGTTGCTGGCGGGATGCGGAGGGTTGCAGCCGCCGACCGGCGCGCCGGGGGCGATGCGGCACATCGCGGGCGCGCCATTGCGTCCGGTTAGCGCGACCGGCCGCGGGGCGATCACGCACATCGTTTTCATCGTCCAAGAACAGCGCAGCTTCGACAACATCTTCTGCGGTTATGCCGGCGCGGATGCCGCGAAATGCTCATCTCGCTCACAAGAAATTCCGCTCGACGCGAATTGCACGCTCTCCGACACCTTCCAGGATTTCGAACGCGCCAGAAAGACCGGCGATTTCTCGCACGAGAAGACCCACTGCGCGGGCTACACGCGCCCGGAGTACCACACGGTGCCGCCGCGCGAGACGAAGCCTTATCGCGCTATCGCGGCGAGCTACGTACTCGGCGACCGGATGTTCTCTTCGACGGGGAACCCGACGTTCGAATCGCACCAATACGATATCGCCGCGCAGGCAGACGACGCGGTCGATCAACCATTTGGGAGCACTCCGCCCGACGGTTGCGTTTATCGCGCAAAAGTTCGGCAGTTCGAGGGTCCGCCGCAGCCGGCGTGCGAGAATTATAATACGCTTGCGAACGAGCTCGGCGCGGCGGGCCTGACGTGGGCCTGCTATGCCGCGGGCTCTTCCGAGCCGACGTGGGATGCATTCGGGTGGGTCCAAGGGTATTCGGCCTGCACATCTCCGCCAACGCAGTTCCTGAGAGACGTTGCGAACGGCCATTTGAGCGCGGTGACGTGGGTGACGCCGGAGCTTTCGGATTCAGATCTTTCGGGTTCCCGTTCTGCGACCGGACCGGCGTGGGTCGCATCACTGGTGAACGCCGTCGGCGAGAGCCAGTTCTGGGATTCGACCGCGATCTTCATCATGTGGAGCGGCTTTGGTGGCTGGGCCGACCACGTGCCGCCCCCCTTCCTGGATTACGACGGACTCGGCTTCCGCGTGCCGGTGCTGGTGATCTCACCGTATGCCAAGCAGAATTACATTTCGCACGTGCATTACGAGACCGCCAGCGTTTTGCGCTTCGCGGAAAACCTTTACGGCCTCGACCCGCTCGCTGCGGCCGACAAACGCGCAAGTTCACCGGCCGCAGATTGCTTCAACTTTTCGCAGAAGCCGCGACCGTTCGTTCCGATCCAGGCACCCAAAGGCCCTAAATTCTTCATGCATCAGCGCAAAGCATCGCATCTGTAATGCAAAAACTAGGCGACAAATGCAAACAGCGGCCTCGCGCATGCGAAGCCGTGCGCGGCCGCCGATGGGCGCCGGGTTTCAGATGCGAAAATGAAAAGGATTCGAGGTTACCGTGAGACGATTTCAAGGGCCCGGATGGCGAATACCCGAACGGCCTGACTATAGACGGCGCGGGCAGGCTGTACGGAACTACCACGCTCGGCGGCACCCACGACGTTGGCGTCGTGTTCGAAAACACACCGTAGGCCTCTGATCCGTTCAACGAACTTGGAGCAAGGGAATGAAGATTTCGGATCGTAGCCGTTATGCGTTCAGCCTTAGCATCGCCGTTGCAATGCTTGCAGGCTGCGGCGCGCCGCGCGCGATGCCGCAAAGCTCCGCGATCCGGACTGCAGCCCGGACGTCGTCAATGCCGATCGTGTATGTTTCGGACCTGCTTAACAGCGTCGTGACACTGTACTCGCAGTCCAACCATTCTGTCGTCGGCCAGATTTCAGCGGTGAGCGAGCCCGAGGGCATGCGCTTCAGCAACGGTTATCTGTACGTGACGGAGTTCTCAAATCAGGACGTCCTTGTATTCGCGAAGGGATCGACGACGTCAACCCCCTCGCTGACCCTTTTCGACCCTGGCGAGAAGCCCGAGGATGTCGCGGTCGGCAGCGACGGAACGAAGTACGTCGCCAATTACTCAGCGTCGGGGGGCGGCCCCGGAAGTGTCTCGATCTACGCGCCCGGCTCGACCACGCCGACGTCTTCGATCACCGAATTATTCACGGTCAGCGGCATCACGCTCGATGCAGCCGGAAACCTATACGTCTCCGGTTCCGGAGTCACGAAGTACGCGCCGGGTCAAACGTCGGGGGGCAAGAACCTGAACCTGATCGGCCCGCGCGGCGGAGGACCGGAAGGACTCGAGTTCGACTCAAAGGGCAACTTGGCGGTTTCCTATCAGATCATCGATTTCCAGAAAGGAGCCGTCTGGATCTACGCTCCGGCTAAGACGAAGGCTTCCACCAAGATCGGTCTCGGCTACAAAATTCCGTACTACTTCGCCTTCGACGCCGCTTTCCACAACCTAACGGTCGTCGCCGACATCGTCTACTCGAGCGTCGGGCACGGGACGGTGGATTTTTTTAGCTATCCGCGCCACAAGTTACTCGGGTCGGTAACGCGCAACAATCAGGTCCTTGTCGGCGTGACGACAAGTCCAGAAGCTCCCTACTAGTAACACGTTTGTGGCGAACGGAGCAAAGCAAATGAGAACTCTAGATTTTTACCGCTACACGCTGGGCAGTTGCATAACACTTGCAATACTAGCGGGTTGCGGCGTCTTTCGACAGGCTCAGGATGACATGCCGTCGATTGGCACGGCGGGCACTATGCCGCCGAGTGCCTCGGTCACAGCGCACGCTGTCCCGCGCTGGCACGCTATGCATACATATCCAGCCTGTCCGCAAGTCGTCGGCACACCGATATGCCTAGCATTAATCCAGTCCAAAGGCGCGCAGCCGGCCTGTGTAGGCCCGGGATGCGGTTGGGCACCGATTGATTTCCAAACCCGCTACAAACTTCCGATCACAAGAGGTTCGGGGCAGATCGTCGCGATCGTTGACGCAGGCGATAACCCCGACGCCGCTCACGACATCGCGACGTACCGCATGGAGTTCGGCCTCGGCGCTGCAAGCTTCTATAAATACAATCAAAACGGTCAGCAGGGCAACTACCCGAGTTACACTGGCTGGTCGATCGAAATCGATCTCGACATCGAGATGGTCTCGGCAACCTGTCCGCTCTGCACGATCAATCTCGTTGAGGCGAACACCGCCGCTTCCGCCGATCTCGAGACTGCCGAAGCAGAAGCAGTCACACTCGGCGCGCATATCGTGAGCAACAGCTGGATATGCTACGGCTCAGTGAATTGCGTCGATCAAAGAGACTTTGACACCAAGGGCGTCACTTATCTTGCCGCAGGGGGCGACGCCGGCTCCAATCAAGTCGGTGCTCCGGCGGCGTTCGATAGCGTTGCAGCGATCGGCGGCACGCAGCTCGCGAAGAGCGGCTCGAAATACAGCGAAACGATCTGGTCTGGTGGCGGTGGCGGTTGCGCGACGGGCATCAAGAAGCCGAACTGGCAGTCAATAATACCCAGCAGCGTTTGTGGTTACCGGCTGACCAACGACGCGGCGGCGGAAGCCGGTTGTTCGCCCGGCGTTGCCGAGTACGACAGTCACGACGGTGGTTGGTTTGGCGTCTGCGGAACGAGTGTGGCGCCGCCGTTGCTGGCAGGCGTCTTTGGCCTGGCAGGCAATCCGACGAAGCAAGACGGGGGCCGTACATTCTGGCGGACGGCACACCACAAAGAGCTGTATCATCTCCAGGGTCAGTGCGCGTATCGTCAGGGCCAATATACGACATGCGGCGGCTGGGGATCACCCGATGGAGTCGGCGCTCTTTGAGCTTTCATCGATTCGAAGTCGTTTTGATCTAAACCGCGAGCCTACCAAATCCGGATTCCGTGAACGGCGCAGCATGACCAGAGAAGGGATTCTCGTCTCGCGGCAGTGGTCGCAGCGCGCCTTCCCGTTGGTCATTGCGGTTCTCGCCTTTGTCGTGATCGCTCCGACGCTGAAGAGTGGATGGCTCGGCGACGATGCGTTCAATTCTGTTCTCGCCGGCATCCTCGGAGCGGACCGCATCTCGCTCTGGCAGGCGATGCGCCATGCCTTCGATCTCTGGTTTTTCGGCAGCGGCCGCTTCTATCCGGTGCACATCGCCGAAACGTATCTGGTCTTTTATTTTTTTACGAATCTGTTTGCGTACAAGCTGCTTCTCGTGAGTCTGACCATCGCAACGGTCGAAATGTTTCGCCGCTGCGTGGCGCTGTATACGAGCCGTGGTATTGGAAATCTCAGCGCGCTCATCGCTGTGTCCCTGCTTGCCGTCCGCGGATATCACGATGCAATTCTGTCATATAACGCGATGCCACAGCTTGTCGCGATCTTCGTACTCGGCTCGCTGATGGCGTATCGACATGTCCTCCGACAAGATGCCGGCGTCTGGAGGCTGTGGTCGGTAGTGCTCTACGCGCTGGCGGCGCTGACGTACGAAGATGCATATGGGTTTTCGCTTCTGTACGTCGCCCTCGCTGCAGCGGGAAGGCGCTCTTGGCGCGACGTGCTGCATCTGTCTTGCCCGTACGTCGCAATCGGCGTCGGCCTCGCGCTGTTTAGCCTGGCAGCGCGGATCGTTGCCGGAGTGCCCGAGTACTCGCCGTATGGTTTCAACGGCGCGCCGAACGCCGCACTGAGGACGCTGGCCGAGCAGATCGTCGCGGCTTTCCCGCTCAGCTACTATCTTTTCGATCCCTCGAGAATATTCAGCCGGAGCAACCTCTACGATTTCTACAACAACGCGCCGCTGAATCCGATCGTCTTCGTAGCCTTCGCAGGCGCTATGGCATACGCGCTCCACGACGCCGCGCGTGATCGTGCCGACGGGCGCGGGCCCATGGCGATGGGCGCGGCCGTCGTGCTGCTCGCCGCCGCGCCCATCGCGGTGCTCGTGAAATACCAAACCGAGTTGCGACCGGGGCTGGGCTATCTGCCGGTGTTCTACGAAGAGTTTGGCGTCGGTCTCACCTTGGCGGGGCTCGCGGCCTTCACGCTGCGCCGGGCGAATCGCCGGGCTTGGCAGTTGCTTTGGACCGTTTCGATCGCGGCAATCGCCACGTTCACGGCTGCGACCAACGTTCGGGTTGTGCGCGAAGCAGGGACAAGGGAGGCTCGCCGCTCGCTCGAGCGACAACTCGACGGGGGGCTTCTAGCCAGCGTGCCCGACGGAAGCTTCGTGACCGTTGCGCCTCAGGATTGGATCGCCTATGACGGCCAAGGCCCTGAGGGTATCTCAACGCGTGGCCTTTTCTTTCTTCACGGCCGCAAGCGCATTGCACTCGTCGAGCCAAGCGATCCTCGTGCGAGAGTAGTTCTACGCTACGACTTTGCTACCCAGCGGTGGAGCGTTGAGCGCCGGCCGCTTTAAGCTTGGCTAGACGGTAAACGCCCAGGAGATCGGCGAGAATCCATGCCGTACCGGCGATCGCGAAGGTCTCGGCACCTTCGCTCCAATTCGTATGACTGTGCGCATCCGAAAGGAGCAACGGTACCCACACGAGTAGCCCAAAGCTCACGATCATCGCTGCCAGTAGGCGAGTTGCGAGAAGTGCCATTCGATTCGTAAGAAGAGCCACGGCCGCGAGCGCAAACAAGACAGTCGTCGTTACCGCCCAAAACATCTGACTTGGCGGTATCCACTTGGGAACGAGACCGGCGGTAGCGTTAAGATAAACCGCCTGTTCGAGGGTAAAGGAAGCGACGCAGATGCCCAAAAGAATGCGGCCGATCCGACTAAGCGTTTCCGGTGCCAACGAGGATGACAAGCGCGCATAGACGATCGCCGCTCCGGTCACGAGAGAGAACTGCTCGAAGAAGTTGCCCCAGCGATCGTAAATCTGCGGTGCGGCGATGATTCGTGGCACGTACACTAGGGCGAAGGCAAGATAAGCTGCACCAAGGACGACCCCGCCCGTTTGCGCAGTCCGACGGAACTGAATCGCAGCGCCGCCGAGGATTTGGGCAGCGGCTGCAGCGTAGGCAACGTAACGCGGTAGATGCCACGCGCCGTACTCGTACCAGGCCAGCGTGATGAGGCCAAGGGCCAAAGCCGCCACTCCAAACACATGACGGCCGAGGTCCGAACTCAGTGTTGATTTGAGCACCGGGGGGGCAGAGGGCATACGGCTATACAACGGATGAATCAGAGGGATAGTGACAAAATGCCTAGGGTACTCTATCGTCTCATTGAAGGGACGTACGCAAATGAATAGCCCTCCCGCGCAACGCTCGGTAATTATTGCGGCGATCGCGCTAGTGCTATCCGCGTGCACGGGGAGCGTGAGCGGCTCGCCCTCGGCGCCAGTTGGTCCGCCAGGGGGGCCGCCGGGGAAGCGCTATCCCAAAATCAATCACGTGGTCGTCATCATTCAAGAGAACCGCTCTGTTGATAACCTATTTCAAGGATTCCCGGGTGCCGACACCCAGTCGTACGGTTTCGACCGGCGCGGAGATAAAATTAAACTCATGCCCGTTCCCCTTGAGGCGGCGTGGGATTTCCACCACGATTCCACGAGTTTCTTTAACGCTTGCGACGGTCAGGGCGCGTACCCAGGAACGGACTGCAAAATGGACGGCTTCGACAAAGAGTACTGGGACTGTGGAAAGGCCGGAAATCCGCGATGCCCTAACGCGAACCCTCCGTACAGCTATGTGCCACGTTATGAGACGCAACCATACTTCTTCATTGGGAAACACTACGTCTTCGCCGATGAGATGTTCCCCTCTAACTTCGACTCGGGCAGCTTCATCTCGCACCAATACATCATCGCGGCTCAAGCCAGTTCCACCGTCAACTATCCAATCGGTCCTTGGGGCTGCGAAGGCAGATCTACGATTCCAACGGTGACTCGGCAGCGGACGATCGGGGGAAACGTCGAGCCGTGTCTCAATAACACGACCCTGGGCGACGAGCTGGACAGTGCGGGAGTGTCGTGGCGATACTACACATCTACCGTGAACGGCGGCGGCGGTACGTGGAGCGCATATCAAGCCATCAAACACATCTACGACGGCCCCGATTGGAGCAAAGACGTTATTACGCCGCAGACGAAATTCTTCAGCGACGTCTCAAACGGAGTTTTGCCGGCTGTGAGTTGGATAACACCGAGCTGCCGAAACTCCGATCACCCCAACTGCCGCTCAAACACCGGCCCCGATTGGGTTGCATCGCTGGTGAATGCGATCGGCGAGTCGCAGTATTGGGATTCTACCGCTATCTTCATCTTTTGGGACGACTATGGCGGTTGGTACGATCATGCTCCACCCGAGCTGGTAGATTACGATGGGCTGGGCATTCGAGTTCCGCTCTTAATCGTTTCGGCGTACGCCAAAAAGGCATACGTATCCCACGTGCGCTACGAGCACGGCAGCATCCTGAAGTTCGTCGAAGACCAATGGGGGCTGCCGAGGCTCTCGGCGAGCGACACGCGCGCCAACCCCATCGCGCCGAACTGCTTTGACTTCACGCGGCCGCCGAGGCCCTTCATGAAGATACCCTCGTCGCACGGCAAGGAATACTTTCTGCGCCAGCCGCTTGACACGCGTCCACCCGATACGGAGTAGGCCCTGCAGATCGTCGCGAGCGGGGAAGTGCTAATCTAGACCCGAACGCCAACACCGCGACGTTTCCAACGTGCCAATAGAACGGGATGGGCAGGTTGTCCATCCCTTCTGGGACGCGTTTAGCTGCCATTTTCTTAGGTAAGGGAGCGAGGCAGATGGAGAATCTAGATTTTAGCCGCTACGCCGTTGGCGTGTTTTCCCATACCCACGCAAACCGCGGCCGACGCTAAACGCGATCAAAAATGCGTGGGCAAAGCAGTAGGTATCGAGCGTTGAAGCGATTGTTCTTAATTATGGCGTTAGCGGGATGCGCCCAACAACAAGAAGCAATAAGGGCGACGCCTTTGCTTCAGGCCGGCTTAAGTCCATCCGGCTCCAAGATCCAGCACGTGGTCATCATCTTTCAAGAGAATCGCTCAACCGACAATCTCTTCAACGGATTGCCCGGTGCCGACACGGTAAAATACGGCCAGAACTCCAAAGGCCGGCGCATCCCATTGCAGCC